>cl3243_101_pt1 | contig 686800 bp, 698 predicted proteins | sample GBSCel77sediment_2_FD_61371 | JGI IMG/M metagenome (IMG submission 61371) | reverse complement strand
GTAGATTTGAGGACCGCTGCCTTCGTCCTTGCGATAGGTAGGGTAGCTGAGGCTATGAAGCTTAGGGGTATATGGCCGTAAGGGGAGATCTCTTTTTAAGCCCCCTTCTTTAAAGAAGGGGGCTTTTTTGTTATAATTCATTAGTAGGAGAATGTGAAATGAAAAAGGTTTTTGTGCTTCTGTTCTTATTATTAATATCTTACAAGAGTATAACGTCTGCAAATTCTTATGATTGGAAATGGAGCGATCCTGAGGGTAATGACGTTTATCGATTTTATACTTCAAATCGCGTCTTTTTGTATTCAAGTCCCTACCAAGATATAGGTCATTGCTATCGTAAGGGCAAGACGAAGATGGGGGCTCCCCTTTTAGTTAGAGAAATTCCCAAGGGCGATTGGGAGTTTCTTTCCTTCTTTAAGGTAAAAGTGAGACACCCTGAGACTTCCTTTGGGTTGGTTCTATGGGATGGTGGAGAATCCCAGACTTATCATATATTGTTTGGTCTAGCTGGGAGGGATAGGATAGCCCTTGAGGGAAGTCTTCCTGAGCCTTCTAAAGATGGTTCTTTCTTTGAGCTACCTTTCTCTGATGGAGAGGGGTACCTGATGATAAGGAAGTCTAAGGAAGAATATTATTTCTACTTTAGAAGGGATTTAAACGAAGAGTGGAGGCTGCTTGGAAGGGTTTCTGTTGAGGGAGATCTGTTTAAATATATCGGTTTCTTCGCAAAGTCGTCTGGTGAGTATCCCTCAAGCGGTGAATTTTACGACTGGAGTTTTGTTGTATTGAGGGAGGAGCCCGGGCGCTTTAAGGTTAAGAAGGCGCTTCTTTATGGCGTTTCGAATATGGATTACGTTAGTGCTTCGGAGGAGCTTTTACCAGACGGCTACGGGGATGGTAGGTTTTACCTTGAGATTGAGGGAAGAGGCTTAGCTATAACTGCCATTGAAATAAGGGGTTATGGGGTTAAGGGAGCCCTATGGAATACCATTCCAGCTGATGGGATTCCGTTGGTTGCTGTCTTAGATGAGTTTGGTAATCTTCTTAACTTTGGATCGGGAAGTGTGAATATCTCGATGAGAGGATATAAATCCTTGAATCTATACGTTTGGGATAATGGTAGCATAAATGATGAGCGTACTAAGTTTGATATTACTTTTTGGCTTTCTGATGGTCAGAAACTAACGGTTCCGGTTGAAAGAGAGCTAATCTATAGAAGATCGCTTGCGGTGGAGGAGTGCGTGATACTGGGAATTGGTCCCAAGGATTATGTTTCTGAGGCTGAGGAGATAAGGGCCGATGGTAAACCAGACCTCCACCTGGTATTGAGATTAAAGGGAGAGGCAACTATCACCGGTATCGAGCTCTTTTCGGTTAGCGGTCCTAACCTTCGATGGGATACCTTTACAGGTAATAGCTATCCCGTGATAGTCTTGACTGATGAAAAGGGGCACCTCTTTAGCGCTTATGATGGTTCTATCTATCTCAAGGTTAAAGGTGAAGGGACATATCACCTCTGGTGTTACGATAAAGGGTTCTTCAACTTTAAAGATGCATCTTTCAGGATAGTTTTAAGCATCGCTGACGGAGATAAGGTTATGGCTCCTGTAGCTAAAGCTTGGTCTCGCTAATGAGCCTGAGGGAGCTAGTAAAAGGGATCGAGCCTAAGGGGATATTCGTCAGTTCGGTTTCTCCAGATGCCTTCGAAATAGCTGTAGCCACGATACTTTCTCAAAACACCTCTGATAGGAATGCCCTTAAGGCTTTTGAGGATCTTAAAGGAAGGCTTAATGGGAGAATCACTCCAAAGGGGGTACTATCCTTAAGTATTGATGAACTTGAGTCACTTATATCCTCCTCTGGTTTGAAGAAGGGAAAAGCTGCAAGCATCGTTAATCTGGCCGTCGTGACGTTAAGCAAGTGGGGTGGAGACTTAGCCAAGGTCTTAGAAGAGGGTGAACCCCGAAGAGCTTTGATGGAGGTTAAGGGGATAGGTCCTAAAACCGCCGATGTGATTCTCTTACATCTTGGTTATAAGGAAACCTTCGCCATAGATAGACACATAGATAGGGTTGTGAAGAGATTTGGTATCGTAGACCATAAAAGCGGCTATGAATTTATTAGGCTAAAACTAATGGGGATCTTTCCACCTGAGGAGAGGTTAAGCGCTCACAAATCCCTGATACTCATAGGAAGAGAGCATTGTCGTCCTCGAAACCCTAGTTGCTCTTCTTGCCCGTTGGGAAAGGAGTGTAGAAAAAGTGTCTTGACTTTGTAGAGGTTTGCTGCTATTATTAATACTGGGTATTATGATATACGAAAATAGCCTTATACCGTTATGGTGGCAGAGGAGGGAGAAAGCCACACTTCGTAGCCAAGGAAGTGTGGCTTTTCCTTTAGAGGAAGCAGTAAAATCTAATGTAAAAGGAGGGATAGCATCATGAAGAAACCCACGCTAGGTGGGGAATTAGCAGCGGAATTCTTCGGTACGTTCCTTCTCTGTCTCCTTGGTGATGGCGTTGTGGCTAACGTGGGGTTAGCTCCAAGACTCGCTTCGCCGGCTTATAACTGGAATACGATAGCCTTCGGATGGGGATTCGCAGTTGCAGTGGCTGTCTATGTGGCTGGTGGGGTTTCGGGGGCTCACATTAACCCTGCTGTAACCTTAGCTTTAGCTGTTAAGAGAGGCTTCTCTTGGGCTAAGGTTATACCTTACTGGATTGCTCAAGTTCTTGGTGGCTTCTTCGGTGCTTTGGGTGTTTATCTGGTCTACTATGAGGGTCTTAAGGCTGCTGGGATGCCCAACGTTTGGTGTACTGGGCCCGGTTCTATTTTTGAGAAGACCTTCTGGGGAGGTGCAGCTGCGGTTCAAGCTGTGGCTAGCTACTCTTTAACTAATGCTACCATCGCAGAGATCATAGGGACGATGGTCTTGCTCCTAGGTGTCTTAGCTATAGGTGATTCTAGGAATCTTGGTGTTAAGGCGAATCTTGGTCCCTTCTTGGTTGGTATCCTTGTTGTCGCTATAGGTCTTGACCTGGGTGGTCCAAGTGGATACGCTATAAACCCTGCGCGTGACCTTGGACCAAGGCTCTTCGGCGCCCTCGTTGGTACCAAGGGGCTTTTTGATGGTGCCTATTGGCTTGTTGCTCCCATAATTGGACCCCTGATTGGTGGAGTTCTTGGTGCGGTTCTTTATGACATATTTATCTCTCCTAATCTTCCTGAGAAGGCTGAAGGGGGAAGTGAGTAATCTATGAAGAAGCTTATCAATAAGCCTGAAAATGTAGTTAAAGAATCTTTAGAGGGGTTAGGTTTAGCTTGGCCTGAGTTGATAAAAGTTAACTTAGAGCCGAGGTATGTTTACCGCGCTGATGCGCCTGTCAAGGGGAAGGTTGCGGTTATATCGGGTGGCGGTAGCGGACACGAGCCGATGCACGTAGGGTTTGTAGGTGTTGGTATGCTTGATGCGGCTTGCCCTGGTGAGGTTTTTACTTCACCTACTCCTGACCAGATGTATGAAGCGGCGAAGAAGGTAGATGGTGGAGCAGGTATACTCTTCATAGTCAAGAATTATAGCGGTGACATAATGAACTTTGAGATGGCTGCGGATATGCTTAAGGGAGAAGGTGTGAAGGTAGAAAGCGTCGTAATCAACGACGACGTCGCCGTTGAGAACAGCCTTTATACGCAGGGGAGGCGCGGCGTTGGAACCACCGTTTTAGCTGAGAAGATATGTGGCGCTGCTGCTGAAAGGGGTTACAGTTTGGAAAAGGTCGCTGCCCTTTGCAGGAAGGTAAACGATTGGGGTAGGAGCATGGGAATGGCTTTGACTCCTTGCACCGTTCCTGCTGCGGGTAAGCCTACCTTTGAATTGGCCGAGGATGAGATGGAGATAGGTATAGGCATACATGGAGAGCCTGGTCGTCAGAGGATGAAACTTAAGAGCGCTGACGAGGTCACGGAGATGCTCGCTGAAGCTGTTATAGAGGACCTTCCTTTTAAGGCAGGGGACGAAGTTCTTGCCTTCGTTAACAGCATGGGTGGAACTCCAGACATCGAGCTTTACATCGTGTATAGGAAGCTCCATCAGATACTCGAGAGTAAGGGCATCAAGGTGGCAAGAAAGCTTGTAGGGCGTTACATAACGTCCTTAGAGATGCAGGGGGTTTCCATAACGCTTCTTAAGCTTGATGATGAGCTTAAGGAGCTCTGGGACGCTCCTGTTAAGACGCCAGGCTTGCGCTGGGGAATCTAAAGGGGGATGATCATGGCGATTACCAAGGCAGACGTAATAAAGTTCTTAGAGAGAGCTGCTGATCTCTTGAGGCAAAATAGGGATTACTTGACGCAGCTTGACTCGGCTATAGGGGACGCCGACCACGGAATAAACATGGATAGAGGGTTTACTAAAATTATGGCATCCTTGGACTCGGTGAAGGATAAAGATATAGGTTCCATATTAAAAGCTTGCTCAATGGCTCTCGTTTCAAGCGTAGGTGGGGCTGCTGGTCCTCTTTATGGTACTGCCTTTATGTATGCTGCTAAGGTTCTTGATAAGAAGGAGGAGATCACTCCTGAGGAGCTTTATCAGGCTTTGAGATCCGCCTTAGAGGGGATACAGGCTCGTGGAAAAGCCGTGGAAGGCGAAAAGACCATGGTAGATGCTATAGCTCCCGCCTTGAGGGCTTTCGAGGAGAAGCTCCAGGCGGGGGCTTCTCTTAAAGAGATCCTCCAAGCTGCTGTTCAAGCTGCTGAGGAGGGGGTAAAAAACACCATTCCTATGAAAGCAACCAAAGGAAGAGCGAGCTATTTGGGGGAAAGAAGCATTGGGCATCAAGATCCCGGGGCTACATCCTCTTACCTTCTTTTCAAAGCCATGCTTGATGTGGTTGAGGAAAAGGGAGGTTAAGGACTCTGAAGAAAAAGGGGTTACCTAAGTGGCTTATGGTAATGCTTTTCATCGTTCCACTGGTGTGGAGTGAGTATATGTTTTACGTCGTGAATAAGTGGTATAGTATGGTTCTATTTCCAATTGCGTGGGTTGGCTTCTGGCTCTCTCTTTATAGGATGAAGCAACAGAGGGAAAAGGGATGGTAGGGATAGTTATAGTTTCACATAGTGAGAAGCTTGCAGAGGGCGTTGTAGAGCTGGCTAAACAGATGACAGCTGGTAAAGGCGTTGTCATAAGGGGTGCAGGTGGGCTTGAAGATGGCAGCTTAGGAACCAGCTTTGAGAAGATCCTTAACGCTATAAATGAGGCTTACTCTGAGGATGGTCTTTTGATACTGATGGACTTGGGAAGTGCCATAATGACGACTCAAATGTGTATAGAATCGCTACCCGAGGATATGCGGGCTAAGATAAAGCTTTGCAACGCTCCCTTGGTGGAAGGGGCTGTGGCCGCTGCGGCGGCTGCAGCCCAAGGTTTATCCTTGGATGAGGTTAAGAAACAGGCTGAAAACGTTCCACTGATTAAGGTTCAGGAGGAAAGCGTCGAGGTGATGGAGGCTCCGAGGGGTGAGAACGTTGCAAGTGTGGATGTTCAGCTTGTAAACCCGACTGGACTTCATGCACGGCCTGCTTCGCTTTTCGTCCAACTCGCCTCTAAGTTTAAATCTAAAGTTATGGTTCAAAATATCTCTGCTAAAAAGCCTCCTGCTGATGCTAAGAGCATAATGGATATGGCTGTTAACGGCACCGCGGAGAAAGGAGAATGGATTAGGATAACTGCTGAGGGTGAGGATGCACAAGAGGCTGTGATGGTTCTTAAGGAACTTGTGGAGTCAGGTTTTGGTGAGTTAGAGGAGGACGAAGTTAAGGTCGTGGTGAAGGAAGAGGCTGCGCTATCTGAGAAGGGAGTCTTTAGGGGGACAGGGGTTTATCCGGGTTATGTTGTGGCTCCCGCCTTCGTATATCGCAGGGAAGAAGTGAAAGTCAGCGCCTCGATTAAGGGAACTCCGGAGGAGGAGCTTAAGAAGCTTGAGGAAGCCATTGAGGCTTCCATTAAGGAGGTAGAAGAGCTTAAAGATAAGCTCTCCAGGGAAGGGGATCCAAAGGTGGCCCTCATTTTTGACTTTCACGCTATGGTCTTGAAGGACGAGAAGATGCTTAACGAAGCTAAGTCTCTGATAAATAGGGGGCTTTCTGCAGGGGAAGCCATATCCAAGGTGCTAGAGGAGTGGGCACGTAAGCTCGAGGAGCAGGGGACAGATCTAATGAAAGGGAGGGCTTCCGACTTAAGAGACATGGCTAGGAGGGTTCTAAAGGCTCTTGAGGGTAGGAAGACGGATGGAGTTTCCGTGGAGGGTAAGGTCGTATTAATAGCTGATGAGCTTTTGCCTTCGGAAGCGGCCTCCTTAGATAGGAATACCATCGCTGGTATAGCTGTTTCTAGAGGTGGAACTACCTCTCACGCTGCTATATTGGCTCGCATGTGGGGGATCCCCTCCGTTGTCGGGTTAGGACCTGGTATACTTGATATTCCACAGGGGACTTTAGTGGCTCTTGATGCTGCTGATGGCAAGCTAATTGTTAATCCATCCGCTAATGAGATCGAACTTTTGGAGAGAAAGCAAAGGGAGCTTGAAGTTGCTGAAGAGGAGCTCAAGGGCAAGGCTATGGAACCTGCCTTAACGGTAGATGGTCATAGGGTGGAGGTTGTGGCTAACGTGGGCAACATAGATAGCGTGGCTGAGACGATAGAGTATGGTGCAGAGGGGATAGGACTCTTAAGGACAGAGTTCCTTTTCGTGGATAGAGATGAGATGCCTTCGGAGGAGGAACAATATCAGGCTTATAAGAGGGTTGCAGAGATAATGGGCAAAAGACCGGTTGTTATAAGGACGCTTGATGTGGGGGGTGATAAGCCTCTCGCTTACGTTCCCATGGAGAGGGAGGATAACCCCTTTCTTGGCGTTAGAGCCATAAGGCTACAAAGGCTTTATCCCGAGTTATTGAAGACTCAAATTAAGGCTATACTTAGGGCAGGAATTTATGGAAATCTGAAGCTCATGCTTCCCATGGTGGCTAACCTCGAGGAGGTCAGGTGGGTCAAGACTATAGTTGATGAGTGTAAGGAAGAGCTCAAGGCTAAGGGGGTAGAGTTTGCCTCAAATATAGAGATGGGGATAATGGTTGAGATCCCTTCTGCTGCTTTGATGAGCGACCTTTTGGCTAAGGAGGTAGACTTCTTCAGCATAGGAACCAATGACCTTACGCAATATGCTTTAGCTTGCGATAGGGGGAACAAGAACTTGGCTTACCTCTTTGATTCTATGGATCCAGCTGTTTTGAGGCTCATAAAGCTAACCGTTGACGGAGCTCATGCCCATGGTAAATGGGTGGGTGTCTGCGGCGAGATGGCGGGTGAAAAGGAGGCGATTCCCGTGTTAATAGGTCTCGGTGTTGATGAGCTTAGCATGAATGCAAAGCTCATCCCGGCAGCCAAAGCCCTGATAAGAAGGATAAGCTATGAGGAGCTTAAGCTTCTCGCTCAGGATGCTTTAAGGTTAGGTACCGCTAAAGAAGTTAGGGAGCTTGTGATTAAGCGATGCGGGTTATGACCACTCCTCTTCTTAAAGGTATAATTGCTTCCTTGTGGGAATTCATAGATCCCGAAACCATACCTGTGGATACAGTATTCATCCTCACATCTAGCTTATGTAGATTGCCTCACGAGGTTCAAGCTTGTCATTCTGCTGGTAAAAAGGTGTTTGTAGATATGGATTTCGTGGAGGGGCTTTCTGAGGGTAAGGCTGCCATAGATTATCTTAAGTCCATAGGCGTTGATGGATTAATAAGCGTTAAGCTTTCCAACTTTCATTACGCTCGCAAGATCGAAATGCCTTTCGTTCTCAGGGTCTTCGCCTTAGACTCTAAAGCAGTGGAGAAGGCTTACAATCAGGTTAAATCTAACGGTGTCGATATAGTGGAGATACTCCCTGGTTGCGCTTCCCTTAAAGTAGGGAAGATGTTTAAAGCATTAGGTATTAACGTTATAACTGGTGGTCTTGTAACCACGAGACAGGAGGCCAAGAAACTGCTTCAGGTGGTTGATGCTATCTCAACGAGCGCCAAGAATCTTTGGACTAAAGAAGAATTTTGAGGGCCCTTCCCGGGGAGAGGAGGAAGGGCCCTCTTTATTATTTTAACCTCGGTGCGGGTCTCGTCGCTACTATGTCAGCATCACTTCCTGCGACGTTCTTTACGATCACATCTCCTATAGCTACTGGTGCCTCAAGCTCTATATGGGAGATCTCTTCCATAACCTTTGGTATGAGTTTCTTTAAGACCGGTTTACTCGTTTTAACCGAAACAGTTGGGAAGACGCTTCCCTTAACGTTAATCACGCTCATAACTACTCTTTTAGGAGCGGTTATCTCTTGAATGGCGTAATCCTTTCCTCGAGGGCATTTGTTACCGCTTATTGATTCTATTTCGCCGTTATTCTTGGTCTTAATCTCTATCTCGCAACCCAAGGGACAGACTATACATGTTATCCTGTGCGTTTTAATCTCGTTCATCTTTAACTACCTCCATGGTTATCTTATCGCGAGCTTTTCCTATCTCCTCTTTCTTCAGCTTGAGCCTTATCATTTCCGCAGGCTTAACTACTTGGAGCTTAACTTCCTTGCCTATTTCCGGGAACCTGACTTTTACATTCTCTTCAGGTTTTGATACCCTTGCGTAAATCATAACATCTCTTTCACCGCTTACGTAGTGAGGTATTACTAGCCTTATGTTCCTTCCGCGGACTATCCTGCGCCACCTCTTAGTCGGTATTCCACCCTTTTCGACGAACTCTAGGGCTCCTAAAGCTGCTTCTTCTCCCTGTTCTACTACAAAGTCTACAAGGTCGTTTATAACTAAAGCGTTTCCCGCTGTGAATATGCCTGGAATGCTAGTCTCCAGATGATCATTTACTATAGGTCCCTTCGTTGCTTCATCCTTAGTTACTCCTATCTTTTCAAGGATCTTTATGTAAGGAACAAGCCCTGCGGCTACTACAACAGTATCGCATTTTATCTCTCTTTCCGTCCCTTCCTTTATCCTCAGGTCCTCTGTAACTTCGCATATTATGGCTCTTTCAACCCTCTTTGTTCCCTCTATCCTTGTAACGGCATGGCTTAGGTATAATGGTATTCCGAAGTCCTGAAGACATTGCACGACGTTCCTCGTAAGACCCCCTGGGAATGGCATTATCTCTATTACCCCTTTGACTATGGCTCCTTCTAATGCGAAGCGCCTTGCCATTATAAGCCCCACGTCTCCTGATCCAAGTATCAATATTTCCTTTCCAGGCATAATTCCGTAGATGTCCATCATAGTTTGGGCTTCTCCCGCTGTGAATATCCCTGGAACTCTGTTCCCGGTTATTCCTATCTCGAATATATGTCTTTCCCTTGCTCCCGTTGTATAAATTATGCTCTTCGTTTCAAACTTCTTGATACCGTTAGGCGTTGCTACCCTTAGCCTTTTCTCCACATCGGAAACGAGCTCTATCTCTAAGAGATGGGCTCTGGTGTAGCCTTCCACTCCAAGCTTTTCAAACTTGTCTATAAACCGGTAGATAAACTCCGTTCCCGTAAGGTCTTCCTTAAAGTAGTGGAGTCCAAATCCAGGATGTACGCACTGAAGGGGTATGCCTCCGAGCATATCCCTGTTCTCAAGGAGGAGCACCCTCATCCCTAGCTCTTTAGCCTTTGTGGCAGCGGCTAGTCCTCCAGGTCCTCCTCCTATAACTATGGTGTCATAGCTTCCCCTCTCCATGAACCTCATCTCCCTCGCTATGTGTGAAGAAGGTTTTGACATTCCCTAAACCATAGCTCATTTCTTTGCTCTTCATAGCGACATCCCATGTCGCTATGCCAAGCTTTTCTGCTACTATCCTAGCTACCCTTATTCTACAGAAGGATCCCTGACACCAGCCGAACATGGATAGGGTCCTGAACTTTATTCCATCCAAAGTTATAGTCTTTATGCCTATCCTTTGCATTCTTTCTATAGCTTCTATTATTTCCGCTTCTGTGACTTCTTTGCACATGCATACCACATTCCCATATTTTGGATTCCTCTTTATAAGCTCGTCTCTTTCCTCGTCGTTTAGCTCTCTGAACTTTCTTATTCCAGGTCTATTAGGATTCCAGTTTCTTTTCTCTCGTAGGTTTATCCCGAGCTTTCCCTCTATTAGCTCCTTTGCTACATATTCTGCTATGGCTGGTGCTGATGTCAGTGCTGGCGATCTCATGCCAGCGACGTTTATGAATCCCCAGGGCTTCTCGTAAGCCTCGATTACCCAATTCCCATCGGGTGGCTCTGGTCTTAGGCCAGCGAAGGTCTTCATTACCCTGTTTTTTGGAGGTAAAGCCGCTACAAGCTTACTTGCCCACTCCCAGACGTAGTCTAAGCCGCCTTTAGTTGTGGAGGTTTCTTCCTTTGCTTCTAACGGGAGGTCTTCAGCGGTAGGACCAAGCATCAGGCTCCCCTCTATTGTTGTGGATACGTATACACCCTTGGTTAAGGGAGTAGGAGTTTGGTGAACCACCCTCGTTACCTTCGGGAAAGCATCATCCTCAAATAAGAAGTATTCTCCCTTTCTTGGGTGTATCTCAAGATCGATCCCTGCGCTTTTCGATATACTATCAGCGTATATTCCTGCAACGTTGATAACTATGTCGGCTTCAAAGAGACCTTCCTTCGTCTGGACTCCCTTTACTTTACCGTTTTCTATTACTACTCTCTTGACTTCTGCTTCTGTATGAAGCTTAGCGCCGTTTTCTACTGCGTTTTCAATGAGAGCTATAACCGCTTCCCATGGTGCCATCTGGCCCGCTGTGGGGGCCCACAGGGCCCCCACAGCCTGGGGGTTTATATTAGGCTCTAAGGAGCGTAGCTCATCGTCATAAACTAATCTTATTCCTGGAACGCCGTTTCTCTCCCCCAGCTCTAAGTAGTGTCTTGTTATCTCAAGTTCCTCGTCGTTAAAGGCTATCATTAGCTCCCCTGGCCACTTCGCCGGTATGTCTAGCTCCTTTACCCATGTATGCCATAGCCTATTTCCTTCAACGCAGAGCTTTGCCCTCAGTGGATGTTCATCGGGATTCTCTTCATGTCCAGGATGTATTATTGCCGAGTTAGCTTTGCTTGCCCCCCATCCAACATCGGCGTCTCTTTCTAGGATGTGAACCTCAAGGTTTTCATATCTGCTTAAAACTCGAGCTATGGCACTTCCTACGATTCCAGCTCCTATTATTGCTACCTTTTTGACTTCTGCTCTTTTTTGGTCCATCGTTTGCCCTTTTACACCTCGAATCCGAGATCCTTAAGCACTTGAGCCCATCCTAAGGATCTCTTAACGGCTTCCTTCCATGCTTCGTAGAGCCTCTCCCTTGTCTTTTCGTCCATCTTAGGATCGAAGGCCTTGTCTATCTTCCACATCTTAGCTATCTGATCCTGACTCGACCAGTATCCGACGGCCAAGCCTGCGAGGTATGCCGCTCCTAATGCTGTAGTTTCCTGAATGACCGGCCTTACGACTCTTGTACCGAGTATATCTGCCTGGAACTGCATAAGGAAGTTGTTGTTAACAGCTCCGCCATCGACCCTGAGCTCCGCTACCTTTATTCCGCTGTCCTTTTCCATTTCCACGAGGACGTCTTTTGTGAGGTATGCCATAGCTTCAAGAACCGCTCTTGCGAAGTGAGCTCTCCTTGTTCCCCTCGTGATACCGATAGCTAATCCTCTTGCGTATTGATCCCAGTAAGGAGCTCCAAGTCCTACAAAGGCGGGAACGAAGTAAACGCCATCGTTGGAAGCCAAAGAGGCTGCGAGAGGTTCAACCTCAGCCGATACTTCGATTATCTTCAGGGCGTCTCTGAGCCACTGGACTGCTGCTCCAGTGATGAAGACGCTTCCCTCAAGGGCATACTCAACCTTTCCGTTTAATCCCCAAGCTATGGTTGTGAGTAGCCCTTTGGAGGGATAGGCTTTCTCACCGGTGTTCATGAGCATGAAGTTTCCTGTTCCATAGGTATTCTTGACCATTCCAGGCTTGTAGCACGCTTGACCGAAGAGCGCAGCCTGCTGGTCTCCAGCGTCTCCAGAGATTGGGACCTCCGCACCGAAGACGTTTTTATCGGTATATCCGTAGACCTCGCTGGATGGCTTCGGTTGAGGTAAAATTGCCTCGGGTATATCGAGGATCTTCAATATATCTTTGTCCCACTCAAGGGTTTTGATGTTGAAGATCATAGTTCTCGAGGCATTGGAGTAGTCTATCACGTGAACCTTTCCACCGCTTAGCCTCCAAATCAGGAAGGTATCAATCGTTCCAAAGAGGATCTCGCCCTTCTTCGCCTTTGCCTTTAGACCAGGAACGTTGTCAAGAAGCCACTTAATCTTAGGACCGGAGAAGTAGGAGTCTGGGACAAGCCCTGTCTTTTCCTTTATTGAGTCGTAGCAAGTTCTCCTCAGCTCATCGACTATATCTGCGGTTCTCCTGCACTGCCAAACTATAGCGTTATAGACGGGTTTTCCCGTGTCTTTCTCCCAGAGAATGGTTGTTTCTCTCTGATTCGTAACTCCAATTGCAGCTATATCCTTCGGTTCAGCGTTCGCTCTCTCTAAGGCTGTCTTAAAGGCATTAACTTGAGCGCTCCATATCTCCTCTGGGTTGTGCTCGACCCATCCCGGTTTAGGATAGTACTGGGGGAACTCATACTGCCCGACTCCTGCAACGTTACTCTCCTTGTCGAAGACTATTGCTCTTGCGCTGGTTGTACCCTCATCCAACGCCAACACATACTTACTCATTAGGTAGCACCTCCTTTTGTTTTTGCTACCTGGGCTATTAGCCCTAAAGAGAAAGCCACATCTTCTTCACCGAAGATGTGGCTTTCTCTTCTCTCCGCCACACGGGGGCCATATATACTTTTGCTAAGTTATAGTATAGCAGAGGGTCTTTGTTAAGTCAAGAGATATTCCTTAAGAAAGTTTAAACCATGTATTGCTTTTATATACTTAGTTTTCTTATACCTCTTTGTAAATTTTCTTCGGAAGAGGGTCTTAAGCTTTTTCCTTAAAGTATGTCTTATAGGTACGCTTGACATTTTTGGGTCTTGATCTTATAATATCACATAGCTTGGGGCTGTGGCGCAGTGGGAGCGCGCTTCCTTGGCATGGAAGAGGTCACGGGTTCGACTCCCGTCAGCTCCACCATGTTGAAGTTTAAGGGAGAAACCTCGTGGTTTCTCCCTTTTATTTTTATGTTATAATGAAGGAGATGGAAGGCATAATGAATTACAAGATAGAGAGGCTTATATATGAGATAGAGAGCTTTGAGAAGCTTCCCTTTTCCTCGGCTTCGGTTCTCCTTGGCCTGAGGTATATAAAGGAGAGGTTATCTCAAGGGGTAAGCGGAAAGGAGCTAAAGTTTCTCGGTCGCCTCTTAAGATACCTGCTAAGAGGGTTGCGTATGGATATCCCTTGGGCTCTTAAAGCTTATCTTGAGGAGGAGAGCGGTTTAAAGCCCATAGTTTCGATTTATGATGGTTGTTATCCTACCTTTTACCCTGTGAGGGAGTTCTTCCTTCTACTTCTTCCCGAGGATATTCTAGAGGAACCCCTTCTTTATCCTTACCTTTATAGTCTTTACCTAAGGTGGCAGGGAAAGGATGTAGTTTCTTCAGATAGACTTACCTTTGAGAGATATGGGGAGGCATACAGGCTCGCTCTTGCGGAGGTTCTCTTTCCTGGTGGCGAGGGGAGGCTAAAGGGAATCTCCGAGCTTTCTCCTCCTTACTTCTCTAATTTGTCCTCAGCTTTAGCTCAGATTTTTGATTCTCTCCCGCCTTTAGATTATTCTCTCCCAGAGATATTTAACGCTGGTTGGCTTGCAGTCAAAGGTGGCATGGATAGAAGAAGCGTTAACGAGCTTGTGATGACGGCCTTAAAGCTCAGGGCTTTTAGAAAGGAGTGGCAGAAGCTTAGAGATGGCTGTTATACCATCTCAGGAGATAGTTAGGGCTATAGAGACAGGGGAAATAAGGGTTATACCTCTTTTGGACCCTTCCGTTCAGTTGGGAAAGGGGAGTTTAGATGTTAGATTGGGGCTTGATTTCGTACTTTTCAGGAAGAGGATAATGGGGGCCTTTGATCCTTTGAGCGGAGATGCTCCCTTTCTCCCCATGGTTGGCGAAAGGGTATTTCTCGAACCAGGACAACCATTCGTTCTTCACCCAGGGGATTTCGCTCTATCAAGTACTCTCGAATATGTGGCCCTAAGTGAAAGATACATGGCTTATGTCGAAGGAAGGTCCTCTTGGGGGAGACTTGGGCTCGTCGTAGCTACAGCCACGGTTGTCTCTCCTGGATATAGGGGGGTTATAACCCTTGAGCTTGCTAACTTAGGAGTAGCTCCCCTTTACCTTTATCCTGGAACAAGAATCGCACAGCTCGTATTCCATGAGGTTAAGGACGGGGAGGCAAAAGATTACTCCAAAGCCGAAAGCAAATATATAGGAGCTCTCCTTCCTGAGGTTGGCCTTCTTTGGAAGGATCCGGAGTGGGAGATACTTAAGAGATTAAGGGAGAATAGGAGGGTAAGGTAGCTTAAAAGTCCTATGGAGCTTGACCTCACCCTGAGTCTAATCGAAGGTCTAAAGGATCAGAGTAATCCCAAGGTTGCAATTATTTCCAAGGGATCAAGAGCGAGCGGTCTTGGACACATATATAGGTCTATTTATATAGCTAAGGATCTATGGAGGAATGGAATAAAGACGGTCTTCAACGACATGGGTGGGAGTGCTTCCGCCGTTTTAATAGATCTCCCTGGTAGAGAGGAGACATTGGAGGTCCTTTGTTCTATACCGAAGAGTAAATTCAGGGTTGTTTTTGATAACGATGGCTCCTTGGTCGATTTAGATGCGGATATATTGGTTTATCCAGATTTTTTATCGGTTAGGGGTATCAGCTTTAGGGCCAGAAAGGTATTAAGCGGATGGAATTATATTTACCCTCCTCTTGAAATAAGGCTGCTTAAGGAAGCTTCGCGTTCGGTAGGGAAAGATATATTGATCCTATTTGGTGGTGCTGACCCGGGAGGATATACTTTGGCTTTTTTGCAGTATCTCTTAAGGAGAGGTATCCCATCAGGGGTGGTTTTTAATGTGGTTTTTGGTCCTTTGAACCGAGACTATTACTATCTTTCTAAAGTTTTTCTTCCTGATAGTATTAAGGTTTGGAGAGCTTTAAGAGACATTTCTCCTCTTTATGCTTCCTCCTTTATTGTGGTTTCCTCTGGTGGCCTCTCCTTCGCTTATTCCGTCTTTCTTGGGAAACCAACGGTAGGTCTTCCCCAAAGCGAAATGGAGAAAAGGAGGATAAGCTTTTACTCAGGGAGATCCCCCTTAGTTAAACTTGCTTTCTCGATTGAAGACGCTATCGATAAGGTCTATAGCTTGATTGAGGATCCTTATTTGCGTTGATGATGGCAATAAAGTATAATCAGGGATAGGGAGGGTAGGGCTTGAGAAGGCGTTATCTTTTACCGTTTGCAACTTTCGTCTTCATAATAGTTACTTTGGGCTTTTTATTTCACTTCTATAGCGCTAATCAGGTTAAGCGTGAGTTGGAGCTTAAGAGGACCTCTCAGGTTTTGAGGATCTTTCTCGATGGGTTTGCAAGGAGCATATCGACAGGGTATTTTCAGTGGGACGATTTCTATGAAGCGCTTACCTCAAATAGGGAAGATTTTATAGGTGAAAACTTAGGCTACATTAAGAGAGACTTCCCCTACGTGAAGGATGCTAAGATAGTGGAAAGGCTCTCATGGTTTACTGAAGAGGGATTGTATCAGTTTAAGGTTGAGGATAATCGCATTTTTATATACTTTAACGTATGGGACTCTAAGGTGGAAAGGGTCATAGAGGATAGGGTCGCTTTTGTGGAAGTGGATCTCCTGTCCTTATTAAAGGATTTAGAGATATCAAGCTTCTTTATCCCTGACCCTGATGGAGATCTGGTTTTAGAAGGAGTCAGGGTAAGGTCACTTATCCCTCGTATTAAGCCTTTACAAATTTTTTATTCCACAGGCATGGGGATTCTTTCCGCTCTTTTTATTGGGTTTATGCTTATGTTATACAGCGAGAAAACCACGCGGGTGAAGCTTCTTGAGAAGATCTCGATGATTATGGAGGAGAAAGACCCCTATACTAAGAATCACTCTAAGAATGTTGCTTTGATATCGTTAGCTTTGGCTGATCGCCTCGGCCTCGGGGATAAGGAGAAGAAACTTTTAGAGGAGGCTGCTCTGCTTCATGATATAGGTAAGATAGGGGTGTCCGACGAGATTCTGAATAAGAAAGGAAAGCTCACTCCTCAAGAGTTTGATATAGTTAAAAAGCACACGGAGATAGCTTATAATATCTTTTCCGACATCAACGGTGCAGAGCTTTTAGCTAAGATCATAAGGCATCATCATGAGAGGATGGATGGCAGCGGCTATCCTGACGGACTTAAGGGCGAGGAGATCCCCCTTTTGTCGAGGATAATAGCTGTTGCTGATGTATTTGATGCCTTAACCAGCGATAGACCCTATCGCCCTGCCATGTCTTATGATGAGGCTATCAAAGTTATGGAGAGCATGCCTCTTGATGAAAGAGTTTTTCGCGTCCTTAAGGAAAGTTATAAGGAGATCATGAGGATTAAATGATAAAAACCTCTTTTCTTTATAAGCTAATTCAAAGTCGACCTACCCTCAAGAAGGTCCTCGAAAGCATAGGTTGGTCTTTCCTGGATAACCTGTTTCGCAAGGTCATTGGCTTTTTCATCGGCGCATGGGTTGCAAGATATCTTGGCCCCTCTCAGTTTGGTTTATGGAACTACGCGCTAGCTTTAACGAGTCTCTTTGGTGTTTTAGCGTCGCTTGGTGCTGGAAGTATAGCTGTTAGAGAGCTCGTGCGGTCTCCAGAGAAGAGAGACGAACTCATAGGGACCACATTTGTGCTTTACCTTCTGGGCAGCTTAATCTCCTTTAGCTTGATCTTAATATACTCTCTATATATAGCTAAAGTAGATAGCTTCGTCTTTATCTTAATACTGATAAACTCCGTTTCTTTTTTCTTTTATCCCTTCGCTGCAGTTAGCGTTTATTATCATGCTCAGCTTCTCCTTAAATATACGATATGGGCTTATAATATCGCTTTCATTATAGTTGTTATCATTAAGATACTATTGATATGGCATGAAGCTTCTTTAACCTACTTCGTTATAACTGGTCCTGCCGAAGCTATCTTAGGCATATGTTTGTTGACATGGTTTTACGTTCGAAATGTGGGAAGCTTGCGATCTTGGAGATTTTCCTATACTCTAGCTAAAGCTCTAATAAGAAGCGGTTTTCCCCTAGCTTTAAGCAGTGTGGCTTTAATGATTTATGCGAGGATAGATCAGGTGATGATTAGGGAGATGCTTGGTGATCTTTCCTTGGGTCTTTACTCTGTGGCTGTTAAGATAAGTGAGGTTTGGTATTTCGTTCCCGGCGCTATCGCTTCAGCTGCGTTTCCCGCTGTTTTGAGGAGTAAGGAGCTTGGAGAGGAGGTTTATCTTGCTAGACTATCCAAGTACTTCGCGCTGATGGCTTGGATTGGTTTAAGCGTTGGCTTTTTCTTTGCCCTTTCTGGGAGCTATATAGTTAACCTGCTTTTTGGTAGCAGATATGAGGGTTCTGTAGGAGCCTTAAGGGTGCTCGTTTGGAGTGGTATTGGTGTTTGCCTTAGAGCTGCGGGTGACTCATGGTTCATATCTGAAGGTCTTGAGAGATCCATACTTTGTAGGGAGATTTTAGGAGCTGGGTTGAACGTCTTATTAAACCTCCTTTGGATACCTGCTTATGGGATAAATGGTGCAGCTTTAGCTACCCTTGTTAGTTATTCCTTCGTTGGCATTCTCTACGACTACTTAGACAAAAAAACAAGGAAGTTGTTTTTCATGAAGTTGAGGGCCTTCCCTTACGGAGTTCATCTTTTGCGGGAGTATGGGATGAAGCTTTTGAGGGGAGGGGGAGAAAATGGCCTCGACCTTTGAAACAGTTTTTGAGAGCGAAGTTTTGGTCGTAGGTGGTGGCTTAGCGGGTATGCTTGCTGCTTTAGAGGCTAGCATGGAGGGAGCATCGGTAGCTCCCTCAGTAGAATTCATGATAAAATTTTCTTAGAGCTTTTGTCTTAGCTTTTTTTTAAAAGCTTGGTGTTGTAGATGGATTATTTAGAGAGGTTGCTTAAAGAGTATTTCTCTTCTAAAGGAAACGTGCATAGGGTTATCCTGTTTGGTTCCCGTGCTCGAGGGACGCAAAATAGAAGCAGCGATATTGATCTTATCATAATATGTGATACCGATGAGCCCTTCTTTCGAAGGCATAAAGATTTCATAGACCTTTATCTTTTGGTCGAGGAAGAGCTAGACCTATTGATTTATACTCCTTCAGAGTGGGAAAGTATGCAAGAAAGATTGTTTTTTAAGCGCTTGTTAGAAGAGGGGAGAGTTCTATATGAGCGAGGAGAAGTCTAAGAGAGATGCCCTAAGGTGGTTCAGGACAGCTCAAAGCGATTTTGAGGCGGCTTCGCTTCTTCTTAGAGAAGGTAAGCACTCTCACGCTTGCTTTTTATTTCAGCAGTCTGCGGAGAAGGCCATGAAGGCCATTTTCCGTCTGTATGGAGTTGATCCATGGGGGCACTCTGTTAGGAAACTGATAGATCACCTTAAAGATATCGGAGAGGAGCTTTACGAGGATTTTAAACCTCTGATCGAGGAAGCAATCTACCTCGATAGATTTTATATACCTGCGAGATATCCCGATGGACTACCTGGTCTCATCCCGGATGAGGCTTTTACCGCTCGAGATTCTCAAGAGGCCATGAGTATAACTCTAAAGGTCTTAAATAAAGTGAAACAAAGGTTAGAAGTTTAATTTTTGTGGATTATATTGACCATTTGAAAATGATAGCTTATCATATTTTAAAAGTGTACTTGCGTTAAGAGGAAGTGATATTGAATGAGTGGCCTTAGATTGATTAAGTCTGTTCAGGAGATGTCTTCCCTCTCAGAGAATTTTCGGAAAGATGGTAAAAGAATTGTTTTGATACCGACCTTAGGCTATTTTCACGAAGGGCATGTTTCTATGATGAAGATGGGGCGTAGCTTAGGGGATAAGGTTGTGGTTAGCATCTTTGTTAATCCTCTTCAGTTTGATAAAAAGGAAGTTTATTACATGTACCCCCAAGACTTAGAGAGGGATCAGAGAATAGCGGAAGAAGCTGGGGTTGATATTCTTTTCATCCCCTCTTCTGTAGAGATGTATCCTTCGGGCTTTCAGACCTATGTTGAGGTTGAGGAACTTTCCAAACATTTATGTGGAGTATCGAGGCCCTGGCTCTTTAAGGGAATAGCTACTGTGGTTCTGAAGCTCTTTAACATCGTTAGGCCGCACGTCAGCATATTCGGTCTTAAGGATTATCAGCAGTATCTGATTGTAAAGAGGATGGTTAAAGATTTGAACCTTGATGTTGAGGTGGTTGCCCATCCAATTGTTAGGGAGCCTGACGGTCTGGCCATGAGCTCGCGCAACATATACCTCTCTCCACAGGAGAGAGAGTCTGCCCTTTCTCTTTATAGGGCCATTCTTAAGGCTAAGGAGCTTTTATCCTCTGGGGTTAGAGATGTAAGCCAACTTAAGAAGGAACTACTTGATTTTATACAATCCCATCCTTATACTAGGGTTGAATATGTTGAGTTTGTGGATCCCGAAACTCTAGAAAGCGTGAGGGAGGTTAAGGGGCCAACCCTTCTTGCGCTAGCCGTTTATGTGGGCTTAGCGAGAATTATAGATAATGCCATATTGGAGTGAGGGATAATTTTTCTTGAAATCCCTATTTGTTTTTGATATAATTTATAGTTGCTGGTTGGGGTGTCGCCTAAGTGGCAGGGCACCGGACTTTGGATCCGGCAGTGCTGGTTCGAGTCCAGCCACCCCAGCCAATTTTTTATATCCAGGGACCTTTTCTTTTTAATCTCTTTTTCAAAAATTGTGTTATAATTAATCTCATGAGTGAGAGGGCTTTTTTAATATTAGCTGCTGGTAAGGGTAAGAGAATGAAGTCATCGATACCCAAAGTTTTGCACAAGATATGTGGTAAAAGTATGTTGTCCTTCGTTTTAGATTCAATCGAGAGTTTTGAGGGAGAGATCGGGATCGTCATCGGTTTCGGTGGCGATATCATAAGGAGTGAGTTGGGAGACAGGGTCCGTTATATTTATCAGTCCTCTCAAAGGGGAACTGGTGATGCCGTTAGAGTAGCTAAGGATTTTTGGGATAGGTATAAGACGCTTGTGGTTTTGCCTGGCGACGTTCCCTTCATATCCTCCAATACTTTGAGAAAGCTTTTTGAGATTCATGCTAAAGAGGAAAACGCGATAACGCTAGTTACCGCAGTTTTAGAAAACCCAACGGGGTATGGAAGGATTGTCAGAGATGGTATGGGTAGGGTGATTAGGGTGGTTGAGGAGAAGGATGCCACCTCCCTTGAGAGGAATATAAAGGAGGTTAATGGGGGGATATACTGCTTTGACGTGGGTTTTTTAAGAGATAATATCTTTAGGTTGAGTGATGATAACGCTCAAGGGGAGTATTATCTCCCTGATCTTATCAAGATAGCGATTGAGTCTTCACTTAAGGTTGGAACGGTCAAGGTTGAGGATAACTTTGAGATCTTAGGGATAAACGATAGAGAGGCATTAGCTCAGGCTGAGAGGGAATTTAGGAGAAGGATAAACCGTAGGTTGATGCTTGAGGATGGCGTTACCTTGATTGATCCAGATAATGTCTATATATCCTTAGATGTCAGTATAGGCAGAGACACGGTAATATATCCTATGGTTTTCATAGAGGGTAAAAGCGTGATAGGTGAGCGTTGCATTATAGGTCCTAATGTGAGGATAATAGATAGTGTGATAGGGGACAATGTTATTATAAGGGAGAACGTAGTTGTAGAGGGAAGCAGGATAGGGAATGGATGTGAGGTGGGTCCCTTTGCTTATCTTAGGCCTGAGACTGTCTTAGACGATGAGGTTTATGTAGGAAAGTTTGTCGAGGTTAAGAAGAGCTTTATAGGCAGGGGATCGAAGGTCCCTCATCTATCCTATATAGGAGATGCTACGATAGGTGAGCGCGTTAATGTCGGCGCAGGGACTATAACCTGCAATTATGATGGAATTAAGAAAAATCCGACTTTCATAGAAGATGATGTTTTCATAGGAAGTGATACTATGCTTGTGGCCCCAGTGAGGGTTGGCAAAGGTGCGATAACGGGAGCTGGGTCGGTGATAACCAAGGACGTTCCTCCTGATAGCCTTGCGGTGGCAAGGGCTAAGCAGGTTAACATCGAGGGTTGGGCTAAGAGAAGGCGGAAAGGGGATGAGACTAAGGATGGGGGATAGGTTTCATTTCGATGGGAGTCTGAAGATATTTTCTGGGACTGCTAATCCGGACCTCGCTGAGGCTATAGCTAACGCTTTGGGTATTAAGCTTTCGAGCGTTAAGATATCGCGCTTCAGTGATGGTGAGCTATATGTCAGGATTGAGGAGAACGTCAGAGGAGCAGATGTGTTTGTGGTTCAACCCACTTGTTACCCTGGCGATAAGAACCTCATGGAACTTCTCATAATGCTTGACGCTTTAAGGAGAGCGTCTGCATCGAGAATAACGGCTGTGATTCCATACTATGGATATGCTCGACAGGATAGGAAAACTCAAGGCAGGGAGCCCATAACTGCCAAGCTGGTTGCTAACCTTATAACTACCGCTGGCGCTGATAGAGTTTTAACCTGTGATCTTCATGCTGGGCAAATTCAGGGTTTCTTCGACATACCCTTGGACCACCTTACGGCTATACCACTGCTTGCGGATTACTTCTTAGAGTATCTTGGAGCTCGCGATGATATAGTTGTTGTTTCACCTGATGTGGGGGGAGTCGTTAGAGCTAGGAAGTTTGCAGAGTATTTAAGGGCTGCTATAGCTATAGTAGATAAAAGGAGGCCTTATGAAATTCCAAACGTTTCCGAGGTTATGGAGATAGTTGGGGATGTTAAGGATAAGGTAGCGATAATAGTCGATGATATAATAGATACTGCGGGAACGATGGTGAATGCGGCAAAGGCCATTCTTGAGAGAGGTGCAAAGGTTGTCTATGCGTGTGCCACTCACGCTGTTCTCTCTGGAAACGCTATAGAGAGGTTGAATAACTCTCCTATAAAGGAAGTTCTCTTGACAGATACGATTCCTTTGCCGGCGGAAAAGAGGATAGAGAAGATAAAGATAAGGTCGATAGCCTCACTATTCGCTGAGGCTATAAGAAGGATACATTATAATCTTTCGGTAAGCATGCTCTTTAAGCGGGAGGGAGAGGAATGAAGGTATCTGAACTCAAGGCTTCGGTTAGAGATAGGGTAGGTAAGGGAGAGTCTAAAAAGTTGAGGAGGAAGGGGCTTATCCCTGCCATCCTATATGGGGGGAGCGTAGGGAGTTTGCCCATCGTGCTTGAAAGGGGAGAGGTCATAAGGAAGATCTCTGAAAGAGATCTTGAACATACCGTCTACTCTCTGAAACTCGATGGAAAGGAGTACGACGTTTTGGTTAAGGATATCCAGATTGATCCTTTAACCGATGAGGTTATCCATGTTGATCTTCTTGAGCTTGAGAGGGGTAAGGCTATTACCGTTGAAGTCCCAATAGTTTTAGTTGGCAAGGAGGTATGTAAGGGGGTCAAGATGGGAGGTATACTTGAGCAGCATCTATGGAGCATAGAGGTTGAGTGTCTGCCAAGGAACATACCAGACGTTATAGAGGTTGATATAAGCGAGCTTGAGTTGGGAGACTCTCTGCACGTTGAAGATCTGAAGCTTCCTGAGGGGATAAAGGTTCTTGAGGATCCTGAAACCACAGTGGTGGTTATAGCCGAGCCGGTAGAGGAGGTAGTTGAGGAGGCCGCTCCTGAGATAACTGAGCCGGAGATCGCTTCTAAGAGGAAGAAAGAGGAAGAGGAGGAGTAAGGATTTCTATTTGCGCCTTATAGTTGGGTTAGGGAATCCCGGTCCCAAGTACGAGTTTACGAGACACAATATAGGCTTTAGGGTTATAGATTTACTGGCTGGAAGGTGGGGTGTTAGGGTAGACCGTTACGAGTGTAAGGCTCTTGTGGGAGAAAAGGATGAAAGTGTGATTATCGCTAAACCCATGACCTATATGAACAGAAGCGGCGAGGCCGTGAGAGAGCTTCTTTTGAAGTATAAGGCCTCGCCGTCTAGTATTCTAATCATTTACGATGATCTTTATCTTCCTTTCGGTGTTTTGAGGATAAGGAAGAGAGGGGGTTCTGGGGGACATAGGGGTATGGAGTCTATAATAAGTGCTTTAGAAACCGAAGATATCCCTCGATTGAGGTTAGGTATAGGCCCACCACCGCCGAACGGGTATGAATACTTTGTCCTAAGCGAGTTTACAGATAGAGAGATGCGTTTGCTTCCCCACTTTTTAAAGAGGGCGGCTGATGCTGTTGAGACCATACTTTCGGAGGGCATGGATAAAGCCATGGCCCTATACAACGCGAGGGATATTTTGGAAGATGGCAGCTAAATCTTTTATAGATAACTTGAAGGAAAAGTTAATAAAGGAGAAGTTTGCTAAGGTTGGAAAGGTTAGGAAGGGCGGTATCTGGTATATAATCAAGAAGCTCTTCGGTGAGCCTTGGACCAATATTTGTATAGTTCCGGGAGAAAGCTCTTTGCTTAGCGGAATCAGGGAGAGTCTCTCTTCTTCTCTTTCTATAAGTGTTCCTCAGATTTCCTCTCCTCAAGAGTTTTTCTCCCTTAGCGGGAACTTTATGGCCATCCTGTCCCTTGACCTCGCTCTCTCAACTGCCTTTCGTAAAGGGGAGACCCTGAAGCTTGGGGTGGGGCAGAAGATAGGATATGGTGAGCTTTTATTCTCTTTGAGAAGCCTAGGATATAAGAGGAGTGAGCCCCCACTACTGGTGGGGGAGTTTGCCTTAAGGGGAGATGTCATAGAGGTAAGGGCTCCTAAGAGCAATTGGGTTATCTCGCTTTACGGGGATGAGATAGATTATATAGGTATAACTGATCCCGATAATTTGGGAGCCCCCTTAAAGAGGGTTGAAAGTTGTGAGATAGTTTCTCCCACCCAGTCTGGTGAGGGTAGGTTCTGGGATATCCTTCCAAGAGGAGCTTTAGTTATATGGATATATGTGGATGAGGGGTTAATCCCCAATGGAGAGAGGAAGATTCCCTTTCTCCTCCTTGTGCGAGAGGAGGTGGAGGGAGGTCTCAACATACCTTGGAATCCCTACATCCCTACACCTATAGACAGAGAGTTATCCTTTAAGGAAGGGGATTACGTAGTTCATGAGGATTATGGTATAGGTATATACAGGGGCATAAAGAGGATAAAGGTGGATGGAGTTGAAGGAGACTATCTCCTGATCGAATACGATAGGGGAGAAAGGCTTTATGTACCTTCGATCAGCTTGGACAAGGTTTCACCCTACCTCGGGGGATTAGAGAGCCCACCATTAGGAAGTTTGAAGAAGGGTTCATGGGAGAGCGTGCGAAAAAGGGTTAAAAAAAGTGTGGAGGAGGTTGCGAGGGAGCTTTTAAGGATATATGCATTAAGGAGTGTGGCTACTGGGTATGCCTTCTCGAAGGACTCCAGTTGGCAGAAGGAATTCGAAGCCCGATTTGAGTTTGATGAGACCCCAGACCAGCTTAAGGCGATAGAAGAGGTTAAAAGAGATATGGAGTCTCCTCGCCCCATGGATAGGTTGATATGCGGCGACGTGGGGTATGGTAAGACGGAGGTTGCCTTCAGAGCTGCTTTTAAGGCAGTCATGGATGGGAAGCAGGTGGCTTTCCTATGTCCTACTACGGTTCTCGCTTTTCAGCATTATATGAATATGAAAAGGAGGATGGAGGGGTTTCCAATAAGGATAGCGATGCTCAGTAGGTTTGTGCCTAAGGGAGAGCAGCTTGAGGTTATAGAGGGTCTAAAGAGGGGGAATATAGACATAGTTGTCGGGACCCATATGCTTTTAAGTGAGGAGGTATCCTTTAAGGATCTTGGTCTGCTTATAATAGATGAGGAGCAGAGGTTTGGGGTTATGCAAAAGGAGAAGTTGAAGAAGCTGAAGCTGGAGGTGGATGTCTTAACCCTTAGCGCTACTCCTATACCTAGGACCCTTTATCTGGCTTTGAGTGGTATAAAGGATATAAGCGTTATAAATACGCCCCCTTGGGGGAGAAGAAACGTGGAGATATATGTTGGGGAATGGGACGAGGAGCTTGTAAGAGGCGCTATAGTTAGGGAGTTTGAAAGAGGAGGTCAAGCTTTTTTAGTTCACAATAAGGTTGAGGATATATATTCCTTTGCTGAAAGGATATCCAAGCTGGTTCCTGAAGCCAGCGTGGGTGTGGCTCATGGGAAGATGAATGAGGAGGAGCTTGAGGATGTGATGATGAGCTTTATCTCTGGGAAGATCAATCTCTTGATTTGTACAACCATAATCGAAAACGGTCTTGATATTCCGAATGCCAACACGATGATAGTTCATGAAGCTCAAAACCTTGGATTAGCCCAGCTTTACCAGCTTAGGGGTAGGGTAGGAAGGTCGAATAGGCAGGCTTACGTTTACCTACTTTATGAGGATGAAGCCTCTTTAACCGATACAGCTAGAGAGAGGTTGGAGGCGATGAAGGAGTTTGGGGAGCTTGGGTCGTCACTTAAGCTTGCCCTTAGGGATATGCAGATAAGAGGGGTGGGGAATATACTTGGGCCTGAGCAGCACGGTTTCGTGAATGCTGTAGGATTCCATCTTTATTGTAAAATGCTTGAGGAAACCATAGCATCGTTAAAGGGAGATCTTCCCAAGGTTCTTTCCTCGAAGGTTGATCTTGGTCTTGACGCTTATATTCCCGAGGATTACATAGATAGTGAGGAAGAGAGGTTGTATTATTATAGAAGGCTCATCGGTCTGAAATCTCTGGAGGATGTTGAGGATCTTAGAATAGAGGTTGAGGAAAGGTTTGGGAGGCTTCCAGATGCTGTTCTTAACCTTTTTAAGATAGTTGAATTTAAAACTAGGGCTCAGGATGCTGGTGTTTCTGAGATATGCTTTAGAGATAGAAGACTTTCCATCGCGCTTCACCCCTCAATTTGGGGGGGAAGGCAGGACGTAAAGGGCTATTTCTCATCCTTGGGATTTGATCATATTAACCTTCGTTTTGAAAAGGAGGTTCTTACCCTTTCTGGGGTTGAAAGGATCCTTCTTAAGGTACTTTCTGAGCTTAAGGAGATGAGAGACTCATGGCGGGGAAAGAGTTTGAACGTCTCGTTAGCATAATGGAAAGGCTCAGAGGTGAAGGGGGTTGCCCCTGGGACAGGAAGCAGACCTTGGAGAGTCTTCTTTCCTATCTGCTTGAGGAGACCTATGAGGTCGTTGATGCTGTGAAAAAAGGAGATTATTCAGCCTTAAGGGAGGAGTTGGGCGATCTCCTTCTTCAAGTGGTTTTTCAGGCCCAGATAGCTAAGGAAAAGGGGTTGTTTGACATAAGGGATGTAATAAAGGGCATAAATGAGAAACTTATAAGGAGGCATCCTCACGTTTTCGGTGAGGAGGAATTCAAGGATTCTGATGAGGTCCTGTTGAACTGGGAGAGGATGAAAAAGGAGGAAAAGAGCAAGGAATCGGTGCTTGATGGGATTCCTCTTTACATACCTGCTCTTTTAAGGGCCTATGAGCTTCAGGAGAGGGCAAGAAGGGTGGGTTTTGATTGGGAAAGGACGGAAGAGGTTATGGAGAAGATAGAGGAGGAGTGGGGGGAGTTCAAGGAGGCTTATGTTGAAGGAGATCGCAAGAGGATGGAAGAGGAGATCGGAGACCTCCTTTTCGCTTTGGTGAATTTGGCTAGATTTATAGGGGTTAATCCCGAGCTTGCTCTTCACTCCGTGAACGAGAAGTTTAGAAGGAGGTTTCTTTACATAGAGGAGAAAGCTCGGGAAAAAGATAAACCCCTTTCCTCCTTTAGCTTGGCAGAGATGGAGGGTTGGTGGGAGGAGGCTAAGAAAAGGGAGGTGCGTTAAGATATATGGATAAGAGAAAGATTGGCATAACTGACTTGACGTTAAGGGACGGACATCAGTCCCTTATAGCTACAAGGATGAGATTGGACGATATGATTCCAATAGCTGAGGCTATGGATGAGGTTGGATTTCACTCGGTTGAGGTATGGGGTGGGGCTACCTTCGATACGTGTATAAGATTTTTGGATGAAGATCCATGGGATAGGCTGAGAGAGCTGAAGAAAAGGTTTAAGAAGACGCCATTGCAGATGCTATTAAGGGGCCAAAACGTGGTTGGATACAGGAACTACCCCGATGATGTGGTTAGGGAGTTCGTTAAGAGAGCCGCTTATAATGGTATAGATATATTTAGGATCTTTGATGCTCTAAATGATGTTAGGAACATGGAGGTTGCAACCGATGCGGTTAAAAAGGAGGGAGCTCATGCTCAACTTGCCATAAGCTATACCGTTTCCCCAGTTCACACCCTTGATAGATACCTAGAGATGGTTAAAGATATGGTTGAGCTTGGAGCGGACTCTATCTGTATAAAGGATATGGCGGGCTTACTTTCTCCCAAGGTTGCTTATGAGCTTGTAAGGGGGATAAAGGAAAAGTTTAACATCCCGGTTCAGGTTCATTCTCACTATACGAGTGGGATGGCTTCCATGGCTTTGCTTAAAGCTGTAGAAGCTGGTGCTGATGTTGTAGATACCGCTATGTCACCCTTTGCCTTGGGAACATCTCACCCTCCTACGGAAACGATGGTTTACGTGTTAAGTGAGATGGGCTACGATACAGGGATAGAGCTAACATCCCTCGTGGATATAGCGGAGCATTTCAAAAAGGTTAGGGAATCTCATAAGGATAAACTCGCTGACCTTACGGTGGATGTCAATGTTCTAATATATCAGATACCCGGTGGCATGTATTCTAACTTTATAAGTCAGCTTAAGGAGCAGAAAGCTTTAGATAAACTTAAGGATGTGCTTGAGGAGGTCCCGAGGGTTAGAAGGGAGTTAGGTTATCCTCCGTTAGTTACACCCACAAGCCAGCTTGTGGGAACTCAGGCTACGCTTAACGTCCTTGTAGGTGAGAGGTATAAGATAGTTCCTAAGGAGGTTAGGGACTATATTAAGGGGTTTTATGGTAGGCCTCCCGCTCCTATAGACCCGGAGGTAAAGAGAAAGGCCATAGGGGATGAAGAGCCTATAACCTGTAGGCCTGCGGATCTTCTTGAACCCATGTTGGAAAAGTGTAGAAAAGAGTTAGGAGTTTTAGCGGTTGAGCCAGAGGACGTTTTGACCTATGCTTTGTTTCCTCAAGTTGCTATCGACTTCTTGAGGAGAAAGTATGCAAGGAAGTTCAAGTTGGATATGGGGTTTGAGAAGCCGTGGGATGAGTATGCCTATCCGGTTTAGAAAGGGGGAATAAGTTATGGAGCTTGAGGGGAAGGTAAAAGAGGTTTTAGATAATTTCGTCAACCCCTATTTGGCAATCGAGGGGGGTAAGGCGGAGCTGGTTAGCGTGGATGAAGATGGGAAGGTCAAGATTAGACTTACGGGACAGTGTGGAGGGTGCCCCTTCGCCCAGTTCACCTTGAAGGCTATGGTGGAGTCTACGATAAAGAAGCATGTGCCAGAGGTAAAAAGTGTTGAGTCCGTTTGAAGGGGGTGAAAGCTTAAATCGTGGGTGAAGTCAAGACCGAACTGAGGTTTTTGGCAGATGACCACCTCGTGATGATAAACGTTGCAGGTAAAGAGGATGAGAACCTACGGTTTGTTGAAAAGAGCTTCAACGTTAGGATATTCCCTAGAGGAAATGAGCTTGTTATGGTAGGTAATGATGAGGAGTCTCTGAAAAAGGCAGGCATCCTGTTTCAAGAGATGATGGAAATAGCTAGAAAAGGGCATCCAATAAGTCTTAAGGAACTTAAATATAGCGTTAAGATGTTAAAGCAGGGTAGGGATTTAAAGCTAGGTGAGCTTTACGATGATGTAATTCACGTTACTGTCAGGGGTAAGATAATAAGACCGAAGACTTTAGGACAGAAGAAGTATGTGGAGGCGGTGAGGGAAAACGATATAACTTTTGCTATAGGGCCTGCTGGTACTGGTAAAACCTACCTTGCTGTTGCCTTAGCCGTTTCTTACCTTCAGAGTAGGAAGGTTGGAAGAATTATACTTGTCAGGCCAGCCGTTGAAGCGGGGGAGAAGCTCGGTTTTCTTCCTGGGGATTTAAGAGAGAAAATAGAGCCCTATCTCAGACCCCTCTATGACGCTCTTTATGAGATGCTTGAGGCTGAAAGGTTCCATAAGCTTTTGGAGAGCGGAACCATAGAGATAGCCCCCTTAGCCTATATGCGAGGAAGGACGCTTAACGATGCCTTCGTTATACTTGATGAGGCTCAGAACGCTACCCCGGAGCAGATGAAGATGTTCTTGACAAGGTTGGGGTTTGGTTCCAAAATGGTTATAACCGGTGATATAACTCAGATAGATCTGCCGGGCAAGAGATCTGGTCTTGTTGAAGTTAGAGATATATTAATTGGCATAGGAGGCATAGCCTTTGTTTACCTAACGGAGCAGGATGTTGTGAGGCATGAGCTAGTTCAGAGGATAGTTAAAGCCTATGAGGAATATGAGATGAGGAGGGAGAATGAGTCGCGGGAAAAGCAACGGCAGTAGTGGTTTAAAAGACACTTTAAGGCGCATTAAGGTTAAGCTTAGTTTAATACTGGTCTTAATGGGTATAGGGTTAAGTGCTTTCTTTATGCTTTCGTGGGATTGGCTGTCCATCTTAGCTTTTTCGGTTGGGGTTGGGGAGAAGGCTCCTTACGATATAGTGGCTCATAAGGATGTGGAGATTATAGATGAAGAAGAGACACAAAAGCTTAAAGAGAGGGTTGCTTCGAGAATAAGGGGTGTGTTCATCGCCGATGAGAGGGTTGTTGAGGAGGTCTTAGCGAAGGTTAAAGAGAGGCTTTCAGGCTTGGAGGAGCTTCTTCCTGAGCAGAGAGATCATATCCTTAAGGTGCTTGAAGAGGGGTATTCTAAGGGCATCTCTCAGGAGTCCTTGCCCGCTTTGCTGGAGGGAATTTTGAAACGTGCTTCAGAGATAACCCTACATGAGGATGTTATAACCAAGCTTAAGGATATTCTTGAGGCCGAGCTTAAGCCTAACGTTAGGCTTGATGAGACTGAAACGGAAAAACAGAGGCTCCTTGCTGTAAGAGAGGTAAGACCCGTTACCCTGAGGGTTCATAGAGGGGAGACCGTCGTTCGTAAGGGTGAGCCGCTTAAAAGGGAGCATATCTTAATCCTTGAGGCTTTGGGCTTCTCTAAATCCAAGATAACCCTAAAGTTGATCGGGATACTTATCGTTTCGCTTCTTTTGATTTGGATTATCTATATCTACTTAGCCATCTGGTATAGTAAGGGCTTTGAGGATATAGGTCTGCTTCTCTTTATATTCTTTTCCGTTTCCCTACTTTTCTTCTTGGGGAGGATCCTGACCCCTGTCTTTCCTACCTTGGTTCCCATAGGCATAGTTCCTTTGTCTTACGCTGTATTGATATGTCCTAGGTTTGCTATTTTCATGACTTGGATTCTGGCATTTGCCTTGAGCTTCTTTAAGGGCGCTGGTTTTGCTCCCCTCGTATTGGGCATATTCGGTGGTATTGCTGGTATAAAGGAGCTGAGAGGGATAAGGCATAGGGGCTCCTTCATAAGAGCGGGAGTAATAATGGGAGTGGTTAACGGGATCGCTTTAACTGCCATCGGTCTGTTCCTGAATATTCCCACAAGGGTGATGCTTTTAAACGGTTTCTTGGGCTTTCTTAACGGTGTTGGTTCAAGCATAGTCGTTGCAGGTGGACTTCCCTATGTGGAAAGCCTTTTCGGGCTCTTTTCTCCCCTTAGGCTCCTTGAGCTTGCTGACCCATCTCATCCCCTATTAAGAAGGCTTCAGGTTGAGGCTCCGGGAACCTATCATCATAGCCTTTTGGTAGCTAATCTGGCCGAGGCAGCAGCGGATGAGATAGGGGCTGACGCTCTGCTTGCCAGGGTTGGCTCCTACTACCATGACATAGGCAAGCTTAAAAGACCACACCTTTTCATAGAGAATCAGGTTGACGAGAAAAACTACCATGAGAAAATAACGCCTCATCTTAGTTTGCTTGTTGTGACCTCCCACGTTAAGGATGGCTTAGAGTTGGCTAGGGAGTATAAACTTCCTCAACCGGTTGTCGATATAATTCTTCAGCATCATGGAACAAGTGTTGTTTCCTACTTCTATCATAAGGCTAAGGAGGAAATGGGCGATGCAGTGAACCCAGACGATTTTAGGTATCCTGGTCCAAAGCCTCAGACTAAGGAGGCCGCTATAGTTATGCTTGCGGATTGCGTTGAAGCTTCAGCTAGATTGTTAACAGAACTTACGCCGTCTAAGCTTGAGGGGTTGGTGAGAGAGGCGATAAAGATGAAAGTAGAAGATGGGCAATTGAACGAATCTCCGTTATCCTTTAGGGATCTGGAGAGGATAGTATATACTTTCGTTAAAGTTCTTAGGGGGATGTATCATTCGAGGATAGAGTATCCAGAGGGGGGAAAGAACGGTGAGAGTTCTAATAAACGATCAAGGGAAGCTTCTAAGGAGGGTGGGATTAACCCAGAAGGAGATAAGAGAGATAACGCGCATGGTGGTAGGGAGGGAGTATAGGGATTCGATTAAGCTTTCGAAAATGAAGGTGAGCCTTACCTTCGTGACCGATAGAGAGATGATACCTGTAAATGAGGCTTTCACTGGGAGGAAGGGCTCAACTGATGTTTTATCTTTCCCAATGCATGACGATATTGATGAGCGTGCGCCCTTCTTCCTTTTAGGAGAGGTGATGGTCTCGATAGATAGGGCTATTTCTCAGGCTCAGGAAGCTGGTTGGGACCCTGCATCTGAGGTGAAGCTTCTTGTCATTCACGGATTGCTTCATCTTCTTGGTTATGATCATGCTTCTGAAGAGGAAGCTGCAAAGATGCGTTTAAAGGAAAGGGAGTATTTGGAAGGCTTTAAGAAGGAAGAGTCAGGTGATGGAAGTTCCTAAAGCGGATTTGTTTCTTTTAGCTTTGTTCGTTTCTCTATCAGCTCTTTTCTCGGCTTCGGAAACTGCGCTTGTATCTTTAAGCAAGACTAAGATACTTAGCTTGATGAAAACTACCCCATCTAAAGCAAAGGCTTGGGAGTTTTTCTTAGATGATCCTCAGAGGGTGCTTGTGGCTATACTCATAGGCAACAACTTAGTTAATATAACCGCATCTGCGTTAGCTACATCCTTATCCCTGAAGATCTTCCCTAACCTTGGTGTTGGTTTTGCCATAGGTATAATGACCTTAGTGATACTCTTTTTCGGTGAGATAACGCCAAAGGGGTTGGCGCTAAGATATTCTGAGGATATAGCCAAAAGAGTTATATACACTATGTATTTGTTATCGCTGGTCTTTTACCCTGTTGCGATCGTATTTTCTAAGATCGTTGAGCTCTTGGGAGGGGAAAGCAAAAAATTCCTTTACCCTCTTATTACGAGAGAGGAGCTTGAGATTCTCTTATCTAGAGGTGAAGAGGTGGATCTCGAGGAAGAGGAAAGGAAGATGATAAGGAGCGTTATAGATCTTGGAGATAAGGTAGTCAGAGAGATCATGGTTCCAAGACCTGATATGGTTTGCTTGGAATCTACCTCCGATGTTAGGGATGCAGTAAGGGTGGTGGAGGATTATGGTCATTCTCGAATACCCATTTTTGAGAATGATATAGATAATATCATAGGCATACTCTACGCTAAGGATCTACTTCCCGTGATAGCCGCTGGTAAGTGGGATGAGAAGGTTGGGAGATTAGCTCGCTCTCCCTACTTCGTTCCCGAGACCAAACCTGTTAAGGAGCTCTTCGAGGAGTTAAGGCAGAGAAAGATTCATATAGCGATAGTGATAGATGAATATGGTGGAACCGCAGGTTTGGTTACAATGGAGGATATTCTTGAGGAGATAGTGGGGGAGATAGAGGATGAATACGATAAGGAGCTCCCACCTGTGGAAAAGGTTGGAGAGGAGGTCTATGTAGTCGATGGAAAGATGAACCTCGACGAGCTTCTTGAGCTGTTCGGTATCGAGGGCGATAGTGATCTTGAGGAAAGGGACTATGATACGGTAGCAGGTCTACTCTTCTCATTGCTTGGGAGGATCCCTCGGACAGGAGAAGAGGTTAACTTCAAAAATCTTAAGCTAAAGGTCCTTGAGGTCAAAAGGAATAGAATCAAGAGGGTTATGGTTTTGAAGGAAGAGGGTGGAAGGGCTGAGGAGGATTAGACATTACTTCTTTGCTGGGCTTATAGTTGTCATTCCCTTAACGATAACTTTATACGTTTTCTATCAGATCTTCCTTTGGGTCGATGCTAATCTTGGAAGGATAGTTTTCAAGCTCACGAGTTATAAGATCCCTGGTATAAGCTTTTTGTTCCTTGGAGTCTTCGTTTTACTGACAATTCTGATAGGTATGTTGACAGCCCACTATATAGGGAGAAGATTGGTTTCGCTATTAGAGGGATTGGTCTCGATGATCCCCTTCGTCAGGGGGGTTTACATGACCATAAAGCAGGTACTTGAAGTTTTTCTGGTTAAAGAGAAAAGCTCCTTTAGGGAGGTCGTTTTGGTGGAGTTCCCGCGTAAGGGAATTTATTCGATGGGGCTCGTTACGAGTAAAGGAGGAAAATTTGTTTCTTGTGTCGATAAGGATGAGTTCCTTACGATTTTTGTGCCCACAGCTCCTAATCCTACATCGGGTTTCGTGCTTCTCGTCCCAGCAAGTGAGGTCATTCGCATTCCCATCACGGTGGATCAGGCATTAAAGTTTGTGGTTTCAGCAGGAGTTTTAGCGAGCGAATTATTGGAGGAGAAGAAAAATGCTTTGGAATACGAAGAAAAGAGAAAATTGGATTCTGTGGATACTTCTAATACTTTTGGCCGTTAACACCGTTTTCCTAGTTAAATTAATAGATATTGGTGGTTTAGGTGGTAGAGCTGCAGAGCTCAAAAAGGCTAAAGGTATGGCTGTTATCCTTCTTCAATACTATCAGCTTTTAGCGAATCAGCTTGGAGTTTCAAACTACCCTTCCGTTAGGAGCGCTCTTGCCAGACTTCGGTTTGAGACCGAATCTTCTTCAACCGCGGAGGAGACTATAGGCGCTTTGCTTCATCATGGTAGTCTCGTTTATGATGCTATCTTAAATGAGGCTAAGAATCATCACTTAAGGGAGGTTGTTAATCTTATCGCTTCCGATAGCAAGGTTAGAGTGTTCGATGGAGTTGCTGAGATAGTCATAAGAAGGGCTGAAGATGGGAGTAGGGTTGAAGTGGAGGCTCCTCGGGGGTTGCTTTCTGGTGAAACCATCTCCAAGATAGAGGAGATTCCTCTATTCCGTCAAATTTCCTCTACCTTTAGGTTTGAGGTATCACAGGGAAAGGTGGTAGTTTTAACTGAGGACATGCTTAAAAGCAGATTGGATAGCCTTAAGGGGGAGATCATGAGCTTGAAAAGCCGTCTTGACACTTTAGCCAGCTTGGCAGGCTTTGCTCCCCTAGAGGGGGAGGGAATTATCCTTAAGGTTTATGATGCTAAGAAAAAAGAGGGCGAAGCCCATATAATACACGATAGCGACCTCAGGGATATAGTTAATGAGCTCTTCGCCGCTGGAGCTCTTGGCATTCAGGTAGGAGGGGAAAGGTTAGTGGTTCAGTCATCCATAAGGTGCGTTGGTCCCGTGATCTTGGTTAATCATAGACCGATTCCGGTTGATCCGGTTATCATAAAGGCTGTTGGAAATCCTGAGGTTTTGAGCTCTGCCTTAAGGCTCATAGAGAAGAGCCTAGAGTTCTTTGGAATAAGGATAGAGGTGGAAAAGAGTGAGAAGGTGAGTCTCGTTGGTTACAGAGATTGAGAAAGTCAAACTGATTAAAGCGGCGCTTAAAGCGATGGAGCGGGCTTACGCTCCTTATTCTGGCTTTAGGGTCGGTTCGGCTATACTATCTAAGGATGGTAAGATATTTTGGGGATGCAATGTTGAAAACTCTTCCTATGGTTTGACTATCTGCGCTGAGCGTGTCGCTCTCTTTAGTGCCGTTGCGAATGGGTGTAGGGAGTTTGAAGTCATAGCTGTAGTTGGTGATTCTTCAGATTTCATTTACCCTTGCGGTGCCTGTAGGCAGACGCTTTATGAGTTTTCTGAAGATCTCTTAGTTATTATGGCGAAGCCAGATGGAAGTTTCATTGAGAGGAGGCTAAAGGATTTACTTCCATGGGGGTTCAAACTGATAAGGTGAGCAAGAAAAAGATGGGCTTCGTTGCTTTGGTCGGAAGACCAAATGTGGGAAAGTCAACCCTAATGAATGCTCTTTTGGGGAGGAAGGTCGCTATAGTTTCTCCCAAGCCTCAGACCACGAGGACCCAAGTTAGAGGGATTCTCACTCGGCCGGAGGGACAGATAGTTTTCATTGATACGCCTGGAATTCATAAGCCAAGGCATCTTTTGGGGGAAGAGATGGTTAAGATAGCCATGGAGTCGCTTGAAGGGGTTGACCTTATACTTTACTTGGTTGAGGCAAGCGATCAGGAGATATCACCCGAGGATGAGATCATAATATCCCTTTTGAGTAAGGTAGATACTCCCAAGTTTCTCTTGGTTAATAAGATAGATCTGCTTGAATATAAGGAGGCCTTTTGGAGAGCTATTGAGCTTTATCAGGATAAGCTTTACTTCAGGGAGGTTATACCCATCTCTGCCTTTAAGGGAACCAACTTGGATGTACTTATCGAGAAGATATTTGAGCACTTACCTTATGGTGAACCCCTTTACCCAGATAACATGGTTACTGATCAGTCGCTTAAGTTTTTGATATCGGAGATAATAAGGGAGAAGCTGTTTAATGAGCTTCATCAGGAGATACCTTACTCGGTTGCGGTTGTTCTGGAAGAGATGGAAAGGAGAGAGAACAAGAATCTGGTTTACATAAGGGCTACTATATATGTGGAGAGAGATTCTCATAGGAAGATAGTCATAGGTAAAGGGGGAAGCATGCTCAAGAAGATAGGGAGGATGGCTCGGGAAGAGATAGAACATATCTTAGGGTCGAAGGTTTTCCTTGAGCTTTGGGTTAAGGTTAGAGAGGACTGGAGAATGTCGGAGAGCGATGTTAGGAGGTTAGGTTTTTCGGAGTATTGAGGGGAAATGGTTTTCGATAGGTTTATCCACCTTCATGCTTTAATCCTTGGCAGGAAAGTTGTGAGATCAGATAAGCTTCTCTCCATCTTTACGAGAGAGAAGGGGAAGCTTTTGGTTATCGCACCTGGTGCCGCTAAGATTCCAAATAGGTTTGGGGGTCTCCTAGAGCCATTGAATTATGGGGTGATGAGCGTTTATCGCTCTACGCGTGGGAACCTTTATCTTAAAGAGTTTGATTTGGGAAGGAGTTTCTGGAAGGTAAGGTCCTCTTTAGATAGGTTGAGGGCGAGCCTATCTTATCTTCGTCTTATTGAGGAACTTCTTCCCTATGAGCTTCCTGAGCCGAAGCTGTTTGATTCTTCCCTTGCCTTTTTGAAATTTCTTGAGGAGGATGGCGACCCTACCCTTGGTGAGCTTGTTGCTTCCGTTAAGGTTCTTAACATCCTTGGCTATCTTCCTAGATTTGATGTCTGCTATTCCTGCGGTCAAGATCTTAGGGGAGTGGCCTATGTAAGTGGGGATTCGCTTTTTCCTCTTTGTGAGGATTGCTCTTCAGGAGAGGTTATCAAGCTTGATGACGAGGCTATAACTATAATGCGAGATGCTCAAAAAGGTTCCTTTGCCACTTTTAAAAGTAGAGCTTTTGATTTAAAATATTTGAAAGAAATTTCTTTATATTTGAAATTGGTATCTGATAAGATATTGGGGGGTGTTAAGTTTGAACTTTCAGGAAGTGATATTTAGGCTTGAAAGGTTTTGGGCTGAACAGGGATGTGTTATCCAACAGCCATATGATATCGAGGTTGGGGCGGGGACCATGAATCCTGCCACCACTTTGAGGTCTTTAGGACCGGAACCCTGGCGTGTGGCCTATGTGGAGCCCTCTCGTCGTCCTACCGATGGGAGATATGGCGAGAATCCCAATAGGCTTCAGCATTACTACCAATATCAGGTGATATTGAAGCCAGCTCCTGATGACGTTCAGGAACTTTATCTCAAGAGCTTGGAAGCCCTTGGTATAGATCCAAAAGAGCATGATATTAGGTTTGTGGAGGATGATTGGGAGGCCCCTACTTTGGGCGCATGGGGTATGGGATGGGAGGTATGGCTCGATGGTATGGAGATAACCCAATTCACCTACTTTCAGCAGGTTGGGGGAGTTGACCTTGATCCCATACCCGTTGAGCTGACCTATGGGATTGAGAGGATAGCCATGTTCATTCAGAAGGTTAAATCCGTCTTCGAGCTTAAGTGGGTTGGGTCGGTTACCTATGGAGACATACATCACAAGGGAGAGGTTGAGTACTCAATATATAACTTTGATGAGGCTGATGTGGATATGCTTCAAAAGCTCTTTGAGATGTATGAAAGGGAGGCTGCAAGACTTGTTGAGAAAGGGCTGGTTCTTCCTTCTTATGATTACGTTCTTAAATGCTCTCATACCTTTAATCTCCTTGATGCGAGAGGGGCTATAAGCGTTGCCGAAAGGACTCACTATATCTCAAGGGTTAGAAATCTTGCTAGGAAGTGCGCCTTAGCTTATATAAAGCAAAGGGAAGAGATGGGCTTTCCATTGCTTAACAAGTTTTGAAGGGGGTTGTTTTGAAAATGGTGAGGGACTTAGTTTTTGAGATAGGGACTGAAGAACTACCAGCAAGAAGCATCCCTGAGCTCCTTCATTTACTTAAGGAGTTATCCCTTTCAATATTTAACAGTGAGCGCTTGAAGTTTGATGAGGTGGAGACCTTTGGTACGCCAAGGAGGCTCATTCTGTTCGTAAAGGGGCTTTCCGAGGATCAAGAGGATCTGATCGAAGAGATTAAGGGACCTGCAAGAAGAGTTGCTTTCGATGCTAATGGCTTGCCTACACAAGCCGCAATTGGCTTTGCCAGATCAAGAGGGGTTAGGGTAGAGGATCTTGTTGTGAAGGATACGGATCAGGGGGAGTATGTTTTCGCCATCAAAAGGCATAAAGGAAGGAAGACAGCGGAAGTTTTGGCTTATCTTTTGCCTCGACTTGTTACATCTTTACCCCTTCCTAAGTCTATGAGATGGAAGGGGAGCCTGAAGTTTCTAAGACCCATACGCTGGTTTTTGGCTCTCTATGGAGATGAGGTAATAGAGTTTGAGCTTGACGGAATTAAAAGCGGTAGAAGGACGCGGGGGCATAGGTTTATGGGACGGGCTGAGTTTGAGGTGAAAGATGTGAAGGACTTCTTCTTTAGTTTAGAGAGGGAGTTTGTCATATTTGACCCAGCGAAGAGGAGGACCATAATAGAAGAGGGGGTTAAGAAGCTTCAGAGAAGCGTCGGGGGAAAGGAGTTGGTAGATGAGGATCTGCTTGAGGAAAACGTCTTTTTAACGGAATACCCAGTTGTAGTTAAGGGGGATTTTAGGGAGGAATTTCTCAAGCTTCCGAGCGAAGTTCTCGTTATGGTTATGAAGGTTAATCAGAGGTACTTCCCGGTTTACTCTGGGGATGGTAAACTTTTGCCCCATTTTATAGCTGTCAGCAATAATAGGGCATCAGTTATGGATCCCATAATCGAGGGGTATGAAAGAGTTTTAGAGGCTCGCTTTGAGGACGCAGACTTTTATTATAAAAAGGATCTTGAGGTTCCCCTTGAGGATAGAGTTCCCCTTCTTAAGGGCGTTGTATTTCTTGAGAAAGTGGGGACGATGTATGATAAGATGGAAAGGATAAGGGCCTTATCGCTTGATATTAATGCCATTCTTGGTTTTCCTGTCTCTTCAGAAGTGGTTTCTAGAACCGCTTATCTCGCCAAAGCTGACCTCGTTACAGATATGGTTAGCGAGTTTCCAGAGCTTCAAGGGATAATGGGAAGAGAATATGCTTTAAAGTTCGGTGAGAGTGAGGAAGTAGCTTGGGGTATATATGAGCATTATCTTCCGCGCTTTGCTGGAGATGAACTGCCCAAGACGTGGACGGGCACAATTGTGAGCTTGGCTGATAAGATGGATACGATAGTAGCTTGTTTCATGGCTGGTTTGGCACCAACCGGTTCTCAGGATCCGTACGCTTTAAGAAGGCAGGCTCGTGCCATAAATGAGATAATATGGCAGAGGGGATTAACCCTGTCCTTGGATTACTTGGTTTTAAGGAGTGTTGAGCTTCTTAAGGCTCCCAATGGTGTGAAGGAGGAGGTATTTGAATTTCTTAAAAATAGAATATTTAACCAGCTGAAGGAGAAGGGTTTTGAGCACGCGCTTTCTGAATGCGTTATAGCTTCAGATTGGTTTAAGCCATATGAGCTTTTAAGGAGGGCTTCCGTATTAAGTGAGTTCATTAACAGGGAGGATTTCAGGAGGTTCGTTTCAGCCTTCGTAAGGGTGGTTAACATATTGAAGGGGTTAAGCGTGGATGGAGAGGTTAAGGAGGAGCTTTTAGTCGAGGAGGCAGAGAGAGAGCTTTACGAGGCCTTTTCTCAAGTCAAACCTAGGGCGGAAAAGAGCTTCCTTAGTGGAGATTACCCTGAGTTTTTGCTGGAGCTTTTCTCTCTTACTGATCTTATAAATCGCTTTTTCGACAAGGTTTTAGTCATGGCTCCTCAGGAGGAGCTTAAATTAAACAGGCTAAGGCTCCTTAAGTCCATAAAGGAATGTGTTGAAAGGATAGGTGCTATCTGGATGCTGGGGGTTTAGTAATGCCTGGGGGGATCTTTCGAATTTTCGTGGTTTCCGATTCTACAGGTGAGACAGCTGAGTTGGTTTGTAAAGCTGCGTTGTCTCAATTTGAGGGCCTTAATTATACTTTGGATAAATTCCCCTCTATTACGAGTAAGGCCAATATAGATGAGATTATGAATCTGGCCTTGAAAGAAGGTGCATCCTTGGTAATTTATACCCTAGCCTCTTCAGCCCTAAGAGAATACATGATGAGGAAGGCCAAAGAGGCAGAGATATTTAGCGTTGACGTTTTAGGCCCTGTTATATCCTCGATTGAGAGAGTCTCTGGGATGAGGGCTAAGGAGCGTCCTGGTCTTTTAAGGAGGATGGATGAGGCCTACTTTAGAAGGATAAGGGCTATAGAATTTGCAGTAAAGTGTGATGACGGTAGATATCTTCCTGGAATTAAGGGCGCGGATGTGGTTTTAATAGGGGTTTCCAGATCTTCAAAGACGCCCGTGTCCATGTATCTCGCTTATAGGGGCATTTTCGCTGCTAACGTTCCTCTTATCCCGGAGGTGGAGGTTCCTAAGGAGTTGTTGGAGATAGACAGGAGGAGAATCTTCGGCCTAACGATTCACCCTGAGAAGCTTGTTCAAATAAGACAGGAGAGGTTGAAGCTGATGGGCCTTGGACCAGAGGTCAATTACGTTAAGCTGGAGAGGGTTCTTCAGGAGCTTGAGTATGCGGAGGGGGTGATGAGGAGGCTTGGTGTGCCTGTGATAGATGTTACAAATAAGGCGATAGAGGAAACCGCTCATGAGATTATATATCACTTGGAGAGGAGGGGGCTCCTCGATGGCAGAAAAGCTGATATATCTGTTTGAGGAGGGGAGTGAGAGTTTAAGGGCTCTGCTTGGTGGAAAGGGTGCTGGGCTTGCGGAGATGACAAAAGCTGGCTTACCTGTTCCTCCCGGTTTTACCATTACAACCGAGGTTTGTAGAAAGTACTTGAAGCTTGGCAAAGAGGTTCTAAAAGAGATAGAACCTGAGGTCAGGAAGAAAATGGAGATCCTTGAGGAGAAGACTGGTAAAAGGTTTGGTGATGTGAATAATCCTCTTTTGGTTTCCGTTAGGTCTGGTGCTCCTGTATCGATGCCTGGGATGATGGATACCATTCTTAACCTTGGTCTCAACGATGAGACGGTTAAGGGGCTTATAGCTCAAACGGGTGATGAAAGGTTCGCTTATGATAGCTACCGTAGGTTCATACAGATGTTTGGGAACGTCGTTATGGGAATTCCTCACGAGGAGTTCGAGCATATTATAGAGAAATGGAAGAGGGAGAAGGGTGTTAAGTATGATACTGAGGTAGATGCTGTAACTTGGAAGAAGGTCATCGAGGATTATAAGGAGTTGGTCAAGAAGAAGACCGGCAAAGAGTTTCCACAGGATGTCTGGGAGCAGCTTTTTATGGCTATAGCTGCCGTTTTTGAATCGTGGAACAACGAGAGAGCTAAGGTTTATAGAAAGATACATGGTATATCGGAAGAGATGGGAACCGCGGTTAACGTACAGACCATGGTTTTCGGTAACAGGGGCAATGACTCTGGAACAGGTGTGGCATTTACTAGAAATCCATCGACCGGCGAGAAGAAGATATATGGTGAGTTTTTGCTTAATGCCCAAGGTGAAGATGTGGTTGCAGGTATAAGGACGCCCCTTCCTATAGAGAAGATGGCCGAGGCTTTGCCTGAGATTTATGAGGAGTTAAAGAGGGTTTGCGATCAGCTTGAGAGGTATTACAAGGACGTTCAGGATATAGAGTTCACCGTTGAAAAGGGGAAGCTTTATCTTCTTCAGACGAGGTCTGGAAAGAGAACCGCTCAGGCAGCGGTGAAGATCGCTGTGGATATGGTTAAAGAGGGGATAATAGATAAGGCTACGGCTGTAAGGATGGTTTCGCCGAAGCAGGTTGAGACCCTCCTTCATAGGCAGGTAGACCCGAGCGCCAAATATGATGTTTTGGCCAAGGGGCTTCCGGCTTCACCTGGTGCTGCCTGTGGTAAGGTGGTTTTCACTGCCGATGAGGCTAGCGAGTTAGGAAGCAGGGGTGAGAAGGTGATCTTGGTCAGACCTGAGACGACTCCCGATGATATTCATGGTCTTTATGCGGCACAAGGGATATTGACTAGTAGGGGTGGCATGACGAGTCACGCTGCGGTTGTGGCAAGAGGTATGGGTAAGCCTTGTGTTGTTGGATGTGAGGCTATAAGCATAGACCTTGAGAAGGAGGTTTTCACTGTAGGGAATGTAGTGGTTAAGAAGGGGGACGTAATAACCATAGATGGGAGCAGGGGGATAGTTATACTTGGAGAGGTCCCAATGGTTGAGCCATCGATGAGCCCCGAGTTTAGGGAGCTTCTTTCTTGGGCTGACGAGATCGCGCGCCTTCAGGTTTGGGCTAACGCTGATACGCCTGAAGATGCGAGGAGGGCAAGGGAGTTTGGAGCTAAGGGTATAGGTCTCTGTCGTACTGAGCATATGTTTATGGCTGAGGATAGGCTTCCCGCAGTTAAGAGAATGATAATGGCTATGACGAGGGAGGAAAGGGAAAGCGCTTTGGATGAGATTTTGCCTATGCAAGAAGGAGATTTCTACGAGATACTCAAGGCTATGGAAGGTTATCCTGTGACCATAAGGCTTCTTGATCCGCCTCTTCATGAATTCCTGCCCAAGGAGAGGGAGATACTTGAGGAGCTCATGGAGCTCGAGAAGGAGCCTGAGAAGAACGCTTTGCTTATTGAGGAAAAGAGGGAACTTTTAAAGAAGGTTAGGGCTCTTCAGGAGGCTAACCCCATGCTTGGCTTTAGAGGTTGTCGCCTTGGTATAGTCTACCCGGAGATATACGAGATGCAGGTTAGGGCGATATTTAGGGCGGCTACTAGGCTTGTTAAGGAGGGTTGTAAGGCGCTTCCAGATGTGATGCTTCCTATAGTTGGGCATTGGAAGGAGATGGAGATTTTAAGGGAGATGGTGGTTAGGGTTGCTGAAGAGGAGATGAGCAAAGCGGGCGTCAGGGTTGAGTACCATGTCGGAACTATGATTGAGTTACCCAGAGCAGCTCTAACCGCCGATGAGATAGCTAAGTATGCTGAGTTCTTCTCCTTTGGTACGAACGACCTGACTCAGACTGTTTTTGGTTTCTCGAGAGATGATGTAGAGGGTAAGTTCTTGCCACAGTATATAGAGAAGGGTATCCTTAAGCATAACCCATTTGAGGTGCTTGATAGAGATGGTGTTGGCGCTTTGATGAAAATAGCTGTTGAAAAGGGTAGGAAGACCAGACCTAACCTTAAGATAGGAATATGTGGAGAGCATGGTGGAGAGCCATCTTCTATAGAGTTCTGCCATCAGATAGGCTTAAACTACGTGAGCTGTTCTCCCTTTAGAGTTCCTGTTGCACGCCTTGCTGCTGCTCACGCTAAGCTGAGCGAAGATGGGAAGGGATGGTCATCAGAGAAATAACTGAAAGCATAGAGGAGAGTACTCTATCCCCCTACGCATCTTTGGCGAAGCGTAGCAGAGGAAGATTAAAGCCTGAGAAGGAGTGCGATTTAAGGACCTGCTATCAGAGGGATAGGGATAGAATAATTCATTCTAAGTCCTTTAGGCGTCTGAAATATAAGACGCAGGTCCTTCTATCTCCTCAGGGAGACCACTATAGGACGAGGTTGACTCATACTCTTGAGGTCGCTCAGATAGCGAGGACGATAGCGAGGGCCTTGCGTCTTAATGAGGATCTAACTGAAGCCATAGCTTTAGGCCATGATCTTGGACACACTCCGTTTGGGCATATGGGGGAGGAGGTTCTGGATGAGATATCGAGGGAGATAGGCTTGGGTGGCTTCAAGCACGCTGAGCAGAGCCTGAGGATCGTGGATAGGCTTGAACGAGACGGAAAGGGGCTCAATCTTACTTTGGAGGTTAGAGATGGTATATTGAAGCACTCCAAGGGGCAAGTGGATTTTAGCCTTGGGTTTTCATCGGATCCCCCCTTGACTCTTGAGGGAATGGTAGTTAGAATTTCAGACTGTATAGCTTATTTGAATCATGATTTGGATGATGCTTTAAGGGCCAATCTTGTTTCCGTCGAGGATCTTCCAAGGGAGGCTGTAGCTTTCCTGGGTAAGACTCATGGTGAGAGAATAGACAAGATGGTTAAGGACTGCGTTAGGATGAGTATGAATAAAGGTGAGATAGTTTTGAGCCAAGAGCTTCTTGATGCGATGGAAGAACTCAGGAAGTTTCTTTACGATAGAGTTTATATGGGTGATATCGCTCAGCGGGAGAAACCGCGCGTTCGTTTCATGCTTAAGAAGCTCTTCGAGTTCTTTATGGAGCATCCGGAGCACTTGCCTTATGGCTTTAGGGAGAGGAGCCTCTCTGACGGGCGTGAGAGGGTGATAATCGATTACATAGCTGGTATGACCGATAGATATGCTTTACAGGTATTCGATGAGCTTCTTCTCCCCCATCCTTGGAGGAGCGAAGCCTGGTATAACATCTAAAGGGGAGGTGCTTTAAATGGGTGTTATAATGTTCTCAATTATGGTTGGGATACTGGCGCTTATTTTTGCGGCTTACGCCGCTAATAGGGTGGGGAAGGCTGATCCTGGTCCCGAGAGGATTAGGGAGCTATCGAACATAATTCACGGTGGCGCTATGACCTTCCTCTTCAGGGAGTACAAGGTTCTTGTTCCCTTTGTAATAATAGTTGCTCTGGTATTGGTCTGGAAGGTGAGCCTCTCCACGGCTATCGCTTTCGTGTCAGGGGCTTTCTGCTCAGCTCTTGCGGGATATGTGGGCATGAACATAGCTACGAAGACCAACGGTAAAACTGCTTATGCGGCTACGCAAGGCGTTGCTCCTGCTCTGAGAATCGCTTTCATGGGCGGGACGGTTATGGGTATGTCGGTTGTGGGTCTCGGGATATTGGGGGTTGCGGTTCTTTACTCTATTTTTGGTGATCCCAATATAATAAATGGTTTTGGTTTTGGGGCAAGCTCTATAGCTTTGTTTGCTCGTGTTGGTGGTGGAATTTACACTAAAGCTGCTGACGTTGGAGCGGATCTTGTAGGAAAGGTAGAAGCTGGTATTCCTGAGGATGACCCAAGGAACCCTGCAGTTATAGCCGATAACGTGGGAGATAACGTTGGGGATATAGCCGGTATGGGCGCTGATCTCTTCGAGTCCTACGTGAACTCTATAATAGCTGCTATGATCATCGGGGCTGTCGTTTACGGGGTTAAGGGTGTGGCTTATCCCCTTATCCTCTCAAGCATGGGTATCCTTTCTGCCATAGTAGGGACCTATTTCGTACGTATCAGAAAGGATGAAGATCCTCAGCTTGCCTTAAGAAGGGGAACTTATATAACAGGGATCCTCATAATAGTTTCTAGCTTCTTTATAACGAGATTTCTATTTGATAGTTTGAATCTATTCTGGGCTGTGGTTGCAGGAGATATCGCTGGAATCGCCATAGGGCTTTTAACGGAATATTATACCTCTTCTCTGTATAACCCGGTTAAGAGAATAGCTGAGTCCGCTCAGACGGGAGCGGCTACCGATATACTTATGGGCATAGCCGTAGGTATGAAAAGTACCGCCTTACCCGTTTTGGTTCTCGTAGGTTCCGTACTCGTTTCTTATCACTTTGGTGGTCTTTATGGGATAGCCGTGGCAGCGGTTGGGATGCTCGCTTTAACGGGTATGAATCTTTCCATCGATGCCTATGGGCCTATAGCTGATAACGCTGGGGGTATAGCTGAGATGGCTGGGCTTCCACCGGAGGTTAGGAAGATAACCGATAGGTTAGATGCTGTTGGAAATACGACAGCTGCTATAGGTAAGGGGCTTGCGATAGGTTCTGCTGCCCTTACAGCTCTAGCTCTGTTCTCAGCTTATAGTACTGCCGTTGACCTTAAGGTCATATCCTTGATATCTCCTAAGGTTATAGCAGGTGCTTTCATAGGTGGTATGCTTCCATTCCTCTTTTGCTCCTTCGCTTTAGAGGCTGTTGGTAGAGCTGCTTACTTTATGGTTGAGGAGGTTCGTCGTCAGTTTAGGGAGATACCAGGTTTACTTGAGGGTAAGGCAAAACCTGACTATAATAGATGTATAGATATAAGCACGGCTGGAGCTTTAAAGCAGATGGTGCTTCCTGGAATGTTGGCTATAGTCTCTCCGCTCCTCGTTGGTTTCATTCTGGGCAAGGAAGCGTTAGGAGGGCTTTTGGCTGGTTCCATAATAACGGGAGTTCTTCTTGCCGTTTTCATGGCCAACGCTGGTGGCGCTTGGGATAACGCTAAGAAATACATAGAAGAGGGACACTTTGGTGGCAAGGGGACTCCTACCCATGCTGCTGCAGTTGTTGGAGATACCGTGGGTGATCCTTTTAAGGATACGGCTGGACCTTCCCTTAACATTCTAATCAAGCTTATGTCTATAATAGCTTTGGTTTTCGCTTCTCTCTTTTAATTTTGAAGATCATCTAACTTTAGCTTAAACCCATAGGGGACTTCAACCCCGGGTTGAAGTCCCCTATAATTGTCTTGGGAGGTTTAAGGAGCTTGCGACTTACGCCTGATTTCATTGAGGAAGTTAGAAGGAGAAACGATATAGTGGATGTCATCTCGGAGTATGTGACCCTTAAGCGAGCTGGTAAGAACTATAAGGCCCTCTGCCCCTTCCATAGCGAGAAGACACCATCTTTCATCGTTAGTCCGGAGAAGCAGATATTCCACTGCTTCGGCTGCGGTGCAGGAGGGGATGTCGTCGGTTTTGTGATGAGGATGGAGAAGATCTCTTTTCATGATGCGGTTTTGAAGCTCGCTGAAAGGGCTGGTATATCCTTAAGTGAGCTTGACCCCACGAGCTTAACGAGGGAGGCTCGTGAGAGGGAGAAAATTTATAAGCTTAATGAACTCGCTTTGGCTTTCTTTGAGACGAAGCTTTGGGATGAGGAAGGGAGTGAAGCGCTATCCTACTTGAAGAGGAGGGGTTTGGATCTTTCTACAGTAAGGCTCTTCAGGATAGGATATGCTCCATCCTCTAAGGATGCGTTGATGAACTTTATGTTTAATAAAGGTTTCTACCCTGAGGACCTCTTAAGGGCTGGGCTTGCTTCCCTTTCCTTAGATGGCCGCTATTATGATAAGTTCAGGGGTAGAATTATCTTCCCCATAGCTGATGAGAGGGGAAGAATCCTTGGCTTTGGTGGGAGAAGCCTTGAAGGAGAAGAGCCCAAGTATCTAAACTCTCCAGAGACAGCCGTTTTCAGCAAAAGAAAGGTCCTATTTGGGATAGATAAGTCATTAAACTATATAAAGGCCGAGGATAGTATCGTTCTAGTCGAAGGGTATATGGATATGATAAAGCTATTCCAGGCGGGGGTGCGATTTGTCGTTGCTTCCTTAGGGACCTCTTTAACCGAGGCGCAAGCGAACTTGATAGCGCGTTATGCATCCAAGGTTTTCATAGCCTACGATGCTGATGCTGCGGGGGAGTCTGCTACATTAAGGGGGATATCAATTCTCGTCAACAGGGGGTTAAAGGTTAGTGTCGTTGATCTGCCTGTGGGGATGGATCCCGACGACTTCGTTTCGGAGAATGGTGGTGAAGCTTTCAAGCTCCTTCTTAGGAGTTCTCGCAGCTTTTGGGACTTTAGGCTTGATCTGATATTTAAAGATTTCAATCCTGCGAGCATCGAGAGCAAGAGGGAAGCGTTAAAGAAAGGGATAGACTTCCTGTTGGAGCTTTCTGAAGTTGATAGGGATATCATTCTCCAGAAGCTTTCTGAAAGGTTAGGACTCTCAGAGAGGACGCTTCGGAGGGTTCTTAGCTCTCGAGGGAGGGGCGAAAAGGTAAGGGTTTCGCTTCCACCTATATCTAAGAAGAACGGTTTTCAAAGGGCTGAGGAGGAGGTCCTTTTGCTTGTTCTTAAAAGACCCGCTTTTCTGGAGAAGCTAATTAAGTTTGGTGGTTTGGATCTCTTTGAGGATGAAAAATTAAGGTGGATTTTAGAGAGGATTTTAAGGGGTTTTAGCGAATATAAAATAATGGAGGAAGCTCAAGGAGAGGAGAAGATTGTTGGTTTGCTTTCCTCTCTTCTCTTAAGAGAACTTCCCTGTGAGGAGGAGAGAATAGAGGTTTATTTCGATGGTTTGTTGGAATCTTTGCTTTTAAGGAAGCTTAAGAAAAGGCTCGACGAGCTTGAAGGGACTTTAAGGAGAGAGGGGTCGCTTTCCCCATCTCAATATCGGGAATATTTGGAGCTTTTGAAGAAGTTTCACAAGAGGGGGTGTTTGATTGATGACGGAGGCAACAAATAAGAAGGTTGAGATGATTAAAACCCTTTTAGAGGAGGGGAAGGGCAAAGGTTATGTAACCTATGATGAGATAGAGGAGGTTTTGGGGAAGGATGTCATATCTCCTAATGAATTGGACGAGCTTTATATTAACCTTATGGAAATGGGCGTAGATGTGGTAGACTCTCCAGAGACTTATGATAGGGTCGTTAGTAGGGAGAAGGAGGAAGAGTTAGAGCTTGAGGATCTGGATTTGGAGCTGGGGGATGAGATAGCGATTGATGATCCTGTTAGGATGTATCTTAAGGAGATAGGTAAGATCCCTCTTTTAAGCGCGGAGGAAGAGGTAGAGCTTGCTAAGAGGATGGAACAAGGCGATATGGAGGCGAAGAGGAAGCTCATAGAGTCTAACCTCAGGCTCGTTGTCAGTATAGCTAAGAAGTATATAGGTAGAGGGATGCTTTTCCTGGATCTTATTCAGGAAGGTAATCTTGGGCTTATAAGAGCCGTTGAGAAGTTTGACTACAGGAAGGGTTATAAGTTCAGCACCTATGCAACTTGGTGGATAAGGCAAGCCATAACAAGAGCTATCGCCGATCAAGCGAGAACCATAAGGATACCAGTTCATATGGTAGAGACCATAAATAAGCTTCAGAGGGTTTCAAGGCAGCTCGTTCAGGAGCTTGGAAGGGAACCAACCATAGAGGAGATAGCCGAAGCTATGGAGATGCCTCCTGAGAAGGTTGAGGAGATAATGAAAGTGGCTCAGGATCCGGTTTCCCTCGAGACGCCAATAGGGGAAGAGGAGGATAGTCATCTTGGAGATTTCATCGAGGATAAAATTATCCCTTCTCCCTCTGAAGCTGCGGCAAAGCAGCTTCTTAAGGAGCAACTTGAGGCGGTCTTAAACACCCTTTCAAAGAGAGAGAGAGAGGTATTAAAGCTTCGCTTTGGACTTGAGGATGGAAGACCTTCTACCCTTGAGGAGGTTGGTAAGCGCTTCGGCGTTACAAGGGAAAGAATAAGGCAGATTGAAAGTAAAGCCCTGCGTAAGTTGAGACATCCTACAAGAAGTAAAAAGCTTAAAGATTTCTTAGACTAATTCCTCTAAAAATTCTATTATTCTTTTTGAAGCCTCCTCTATATCTTTTCTGGAAGCAGCATAAGATATCCTTATATATCCTGGAGCAAGGAACGCCTTTCCTGGGACTATAGCGACGAGCTTTTCTTCGAGTAACTTTCTTGCTAAGGTTATATCGTCTTCTATTACCTCTCCTTTAAAGCTCTTTCCCAAGGCTTTAGTAATGTTTGGAAAGAGATAAAAGGCTCCCTTCGGCTTCCTAAAGGTCATATATGGGGCTTTCTCAAGTAGCGAGCATATGAGCTCTCTTCTTTCTTTGAACTCCCTTGCCATCTCCGTTACCTCGTCTTGAGGACCCCTCACTGCCTCTAATGCTGCTTTCTGGGATATGGAGCAGGGGTTCGATGTCATATGCCCCTGTATTATACCCATGGCCTTGATTAGGTTAGCTGGACCTAAGCCCCATCCCATTCTCCAGCCAGTCATAGCGTAGGCTTTGGAGGCTCCGTTCACTATTAATATATTTTCTTTCGCCTCAGGGATAAGATGGACCAGTGGAACGCATTCCTCATCATAGGATAACTTGTCGTAGATCTCATCGCTAATTATGAAGACGCCCTTTGATGTCGCTGTTTCAGCTATCTTTATAAGAACATCCTTTGGGTATACTGCACCTGTTGGGTTATGAGGGCTGTTTAAAATTATGGCTTTCGTTTTAGGCGATATTTTTCTCTCTACTTCCTTTGGGTCTGGGATAAAATCGTTATCCTCCTTGGTCTCGACTATTACCGGTTTACCTCCAGCGAGCTTTATCTGCTCTATGTAGCTCACCCAGGCCGGCGTTATAACCAAAACTTCGTCTCCCTCATCGCATAGGGCAAACAGGGCATTGAATATAACATGCTTTGCTCCATTGGAGATGATCACTTCATTAACGTTGTACTTTATTCCCCACTCTTTTTCAAACTTCTCCGCGATCGCTTCCTTTAGTTCGGTTATCCCAGATTCTGGGGTATAGTGAGTGAAATCGTTTTCTATAGCCTTAATTGCTTCATCCTTGATGTTTCTTGGGGTTGGAAAGTCGGGCTCTCCTGCTGACAAGCTTATAACATCCTTTCCTTCCCTCTTCATCTTGATAGCTAAAGCTGTGATTGCCAAGGTTGCTGAAGGCTCTATGGTTTCGAGTTTTCTCGTGAGCTTGACCAACTTAAGATCCCCCCTCCGTAGAGGATTATATAGAAGGTATTACCCTTCCCTTTTTGGCTTTTAAAGGTGATCTTTCCTATACCGTTAATAGCTCTTAAAGCTAAGGGTAAACCCAAACCTAAGCCGCTGTGCTTTCTAGTTAAGAAGCCCTCTCCTTGGTAGAAGAGTTCAAATATCATATCTTTTTTGTCTTCTTCTATTCCGGGACCGCTATCTTTTACAGCTATGATAGCACGATCTTTGATAATTTTCAACGTTAATTCTATGTAACCATTTTGGGCAAACTTAAAGGCATTATCTAAGATCTCCCTTAAGGCTATCTCGAGCCTATAGGGGTCAGTTTCTATGGTCGTATTATTACTTAGTATATTAATCTTGAAATCTATTCCTTTTTCTCTCGCTTTTTCCACAAATTCCATTCCAACCTTTTCTAGGAGTTCCCTTAAATTTACTTTAGATAGGTTGATGTCGGAGCCGAGCCTTGAATAGGATAGCATCCTTTCCATCGTTTTAAGTAGAGTCTGAGCTTGAGATCTTATGATGGTGAGTTTCTCCTTAAGCTTAGGAGGGATATCTTCCTCTAGGAGTATCTCCGAGTAGCCGATTATCGAGGTTAAGGGTGTTTTAGTTTCGTGAGACGCTATCGCCAGGAAGGCGGTTTTGGCTTCGCTTAGTTCCCTAATCCTTTTAAGGCTTATATTGTGTTGGTTAACAAGCTCATTTATGTATTCGGCTATCTTTTCCCCTTCGGGTAGCATTGCCTTCAACGGAGGGGGAATCACAGGGAAGGAGTTACTCTTTATCTGACTGGTTATGTTCTTAAGATGGTTAACTATAGCGAGGCTAGTTTTCATATGTTCCCTTACTATAAGGTAAGCTAAAATGGTAGTAAATATCATAGCTACTATTAGAATGTTCCAAGATAGTCTTCTTGAGCTCTCAAGGAATGTTCTAAAGTTCGCTTCTATCTTTATAATCTTGGCTTCTACTTTGTGTGATAATTCCTCTACGGATTCTCTTAATTGTTTTAGTAGCTTGTTAGCTTCCCTGAACTTTTTATCATCAAAGGGAGGGGTTAAACCCGTTATGTGGCCTTTAAGCTCATGGAAAGCCTCCCTTAAGCTTTCTTCAATGGCTTCCTTCTCTTCGATAATTCTTACATAAGCTTCGACTTCCTGGAGCGTTTTAAGTGTGGGGGGTAGCCAACCATCCCTAATTAAAGCTAATATCTCGAAATCTACCCTTAGTCTTTCTAAAATTTCCTCTAGAGTTCTAATGTAGTCTAGTGTACTCCTCTCTTCGGAAAGGGACATCATCGTCTCCGTTGCCCTGCTAAATAGCTTCACATTTAGCCACCCCGAAACAAGGAGAACGCAAACCATAAAGAGGGTTAAGAGAATGATCCTTGTTCTGATTCCAGTTCTAAGCCTAATCCACACGGTTTTAAATTATATCATAGACCTAAAGATGTGTCTATACTATGTCATTAAACACATAAAAAGTGGCATTTTGTATTAATTTATTTAATGTATTAATAGCTTTATGCTTAACATCTTTAAACGTATTTGAAACGGCTTTCTCTTATGTTATACTATAATCACGATGTTGAGGAGGTGATTTTGTTTGGAGCTCGTCCTTAAGTTTCCTTTGGCGTCCATGGTGAGGCTCTTTCGCGAGTTTGGTGTATTGGAGTATAAGAACTTCATCAGGCATGGCTTTCAGGTGGCTAAGATAACGAGAGAGATCTTAAAAAGGTTAGCTTTATCCGTTGATCTTGATTGCGCGTATCTTGCGGGGTTGTTTCACGATATCGGCCTTGCTGTTAAAGCTTCGCTGATGAATTACGAACTCTTTAAGGATATGTTTAGAAACTTTTCAGATCTGGAAAAGTTAGTTTTAACTTTTGATAAATCTAACGACCATCCTATGCTGTCCTATCTAATCGCTATGCGCGTCAAACCTCTCTGTCCGAGGTGTGCTAAGGCGATCCTCTATCACCATACACCCTATCAGATGATAGATGAGAGTGACGATCTTATAAGGATACTTGCAAACTCCATTAGAATCGCCGACATGATCTCTATAGCTCATATTAAGTCTGAAGACGCTGAGCTTAAGCCGGATTTGTTTAAATCTATTTTTCATTTTGTGGATAATGAGGCCGGAACATTGGAGGAAGTTAATGGAGTTACCATGGATATCTTAAAGGACTACAGGGTTTTAAATGCTCTTCTTGATGATGACGAGGGCTTTACCTCCTCTAAAACGCTTTCACTGGATGAGATAGAGGGATTCGCTGAGGTTATAGCAGCGCTTATCGATTTGCGTAGCCCCTATACGAGGAATCATACCTTTTTAACTTTCAAGTTTTCCGAGATTATAGCTCAGGAGCTACTAAGTGAGGAAGATGCTAAACTTATAAATATATCTGCTTTGTTTCATGATGTTGGGAAGATCAAAACACCTCTTGAGGTGTTGCATAAGAAGGGTCCACTTGATGATACTGAAGCTCTAATAATGCGTATGCATGTGGTGGATACCTATGAGATGCTTAAGAGGGCGGGTCTAGAGCATCTAGGGATTATCTCCGCTGCTCACCACGAGAGGCTCGATGGAACGGGTTATCCCTTGGGCTTAACCGGTGATAGGTTGAGTTTATCGCAGAGAATCCTTCAGGTTTGTGATGTTTTTTCCGCCTTAGTTGAGGAAAGGCCCTATAGACCGAAGATGAGCCCCCTAGAGGCTTTAAGCGTAATAGAGAGGGATGTAAAAGGTGGGAAGTTAGATGGTAGAGTTTATTTAAAGCTAAAGGAGCTCTGCGATAGGGACCTATTAGATTATATGGCCTCTTCTATGAATATACTTGAAGGCATTTACGGTCCTAACTATGAGGATGTGGCCAAGCTCTTGGGTATTGCGGAAGAGAGTTTGGAGGCGTGATTTTAAAAATATCGCTTTCTTTCCTGGAAGGTGGTAGTTTTTGTGAGACTGGCTCTTTTAGCGAAGAAGGAGGATCTTAGGAATGCTTTAAAGGAGTTTTCAAGGAAGGGTATTGCCCTCATGATTTTTGAGGATCCGGACGAGTTTCTTGATGAGCTTGAGAGGGAAGGACACTTTTTTGACCTATTCCTCGTTGATTTAGACCTCTTTGAATCCCTGTCCGATATGGAGTACACTTTGAGTGATGTCTTAAACTTTCTTTCATCAAAAGATATTCCTATAGTTGCCCTTGTTTCTGAGAAGGAATGGAGTTTTGCCTTTCTTGCGGAGGATAATCTTTTTAAGGATTTCCTTGTTAAGCCGATATCGTCTGAGGAGTTATTTCTTAGGGTGAGAAGGTTGTTGAGGAAGGGATCCTCATCTTTTAAGGATGAAAGGGTGATAAGATGCGGTGACCTTATGATAGACATGGAAAGGTATAAGGTGATTTTAAGGGGTAGGTTTATCCCCTTAACCTTTAAGGAGTACGAGCTTTTGAAGCTCCTTATCACCAATAGGGGTAGAGTTTTCACGAGAGAAGAGCTTCTTAACAAAGTTTGGGGCTATGACTATTATGGTGGTAGTAGAACGGTTGATACTCATATAAGTAGGCTTAGAAATAAACTTGGGGATTATGATCATAAATATATTCAGACGGTAAGGAACATAGGATATAAGTTCAGTGATGAGGAAGAATGATTTTAAGTTTAATTGCTGATCGCTATTAGGAAACAAATTTGTAACAATCCTGAAAAACTTCTGTGAACTTGGCTGGGTATAATTTGACAAAATGCAGCTTTAGGCTAAGGAGGTCATGAAGATGAAAATGGTTGGTGATCCTAAGGAGTATGTGATGAGACTTGTTAAGGAGCGAAACATTAAGTTCATCAAACTTTGGTTTACCGATATTTTGGGATTCCTTAAGAGCTTCACGATAACGGCGGATGAGCTCCCGGGAGCCTTAGAACAGGGTGTGGGCTTCGATGGATCGTCTATTGAGGGTTTTGTTCGCATTGAGGAGAGCGATATGATCGCTATGCCTGATCCTACCACATTTTGCATCCTTCCGTGGCGTCCTAAAGAGTACGGGGTAGCAAGGATGTTTTGTGATATCTTAACATCTGATGGTAAAGCCTTTGAGGGAGACCCACGCTATGTTCTTAAGCGTAACCTGAAGAAAGCGGCAGAGAAGGGGTTTACCTACTATGTAGGGCCTGAACTCGAGTATTTTTACTTTAAATCTTCGGATGGAACTGATTTTCTTGACTACGGTGGGTATTTCGATGCGACGCCTCTCGATATGGCGATAGATCTCAGACGTCAGACTGTCCTCATGTTGAATGAGATGGGTATAAGCGTGGAGTTTAGTCATCACGAGGTAGCCTATAGCCAGCATGAAGTTGATATAAAGTATACAGATGCTCTAACGATGGCTGATAACGTTATGACGTATAAGGTGGTAGTTAAGCAGGTGGCTTTAGAGAATAACGTCTATGCGACCTTTATGCCTAAGCCTGTTTATGGAATTAATGGTAGTGGTATGCATGTTCACCAGTCGCTGTTTAAGGGTGATAGGAACGCCTTTTATGATCCTAATGGATATTATGGACTTTCTGGAATAGGGCTTAGCTTTGTAGCCGGTCTCTTGAAGTACTCTCGTGAGATCACGGCGATCACTTGCCAGTGGGTTAACTCTTATAAGCGCCTGATACCCGGTTATGAGGCTCCTGCTTACATATGCTGGGGGAGAAAGAATCGCTCAGCTTTAGTTAGGGTTCCCGCCTTTGGAATAGGCACGGAAAGGGCAGCGCGAGTGGAGTATCGCGCTCCTGACCCAGCGTGTAATCCTTATCTTGCTTTTTCCGTTATGTTGGCTGCAGGACTTAAGGGGGTTGAAGAGGGGCTTGAGCCTCCACCACCTGTGGAGGTGGACGTTTACGAGCTTACCGATGAGGAGAGAAGAAGACTTGGAATAGAGACACTCCCTGGAAGCTTAGGGGAAGCCATATCTGTGATGGAGAAAAGCGAGCTCGTGAGGGAGTGTTTGGGAGACCATGTGTTCGAGAGCTTTATCCGTAATAAGAAGAAGGAGTGGGATATATATCGTGCTCAGGTGACCGAGTTTGAGGTAAAGAGATATCTTCCCATCTTATAAATTAACGGGAGGAGCGTATCCCCATCCTCCCGTTACATTAATTGTTTTCGAGGATCAGTTTTTTTTAGCCTTTTGTGAGTAATGTAGGCTGCTAGGAAAAGGAGAAGACCAAGGATCTTAAGGTTGTTTGAATTAGGCATCATCAATATTGAAGAGAGCCCAAAAATCCCCCTTTCGTAGATCGAGAGCTCCTTCGATGAAGGGATAACGCCTATCACAGTTATGGCCATAGAGTATAGCGCTACGAAGCTAAAGGCTATAGCCCAAATAAATTTCCCCCAAGAGAAGTCTATCAATAGCAAGACAGGATTATAAGCATATAGATAAGGTATTATTAATCCAGCTATCCCTAAGCCAAGTCCCGTTATTGCTACTTTGGTTGGTGGAGCCTTAGCTATAGCAGCTGCTGTATAGGATGTGAGCGCTACGGGTGGGATGACGGCGGACATGGTTCCGAAGTAGAAAGCGAAAAAGTGGGCGACTAATGGCTCAACCCCTATCATCATGAGCGCTGGGGCGGCTACGGTGACTGTTATTATGTAACAGGCAGCTGCAGGTAGTGCCATACCGAGGATTATGGCTGTTATCATGCAGGTGATTAAGGTTAACGTTAAGTTTCCCTGAGAAAAACGGAGTATCGTGTATCCTATTTCCTGACCCAAGCCGGTCATCCCTACCACACCTATGATATACCCTACTATACCGCATACTACCGCGATTGATATAGAATCTATTGCGCTCTCATAAAGCGCCTTTATTATGTCTTTTAATGACATCCTGGTTGATTTTCTCAAGTTTCCCAATATCAGTATAAGAGCGAGCCCGAAGAGCGCGCTTATGATAGGGCTGAAGCCCATTATAAGTGCGACTATTAGAGCTACTAGAGGAACAACCATATGTCCTCTTTCCTTGAACACATCCTTGACATTGGGGAGCTTTTCCGGTGGTAGTCCTTCAAGCCCCCACTTTACAGCGCCCAAGTCAACCATGTGATATAAGCTGAAGTAATAGAGTAAGGCAGGGATAAAACCCGCGTACATTATTTTAAGATAGGGAACGCCTAAGAAGGAGCTCATTATGAAGGCAGCTGCTCCCATTATGGGGGGCATGATGATGCCTCCCGTGGAGGCTATAGCTTCTACCGCTGCTGCGAAGTAAGGCTTATATCCTATTTGAATCATTAGAGGGATGGTGAAGCTGCCTGTCGTAACCACATTTGCTTGAGCGCTGCCGCTTATGGTTCCCGTTAAAGCGCTTGCCACTATAGCTATCTTAGCTGGCCCTCCTCTTCTCTTCCCAGCTAATGCTGAGGCGAAGTCATTGAAGAACTTCGATGTTCCACTGGCCCTTAGGAAGCTTGAGAAGAGCACGAACATGAACACGTAGGAGGATGATACCATTAACGCTATTCCAGGTATACCTTCGTCAGTCATGGTCATCCTTATGATTATCCTTCTTAAGTTATAGCCTTGATGAGTGAAGGGCTCGGGAAAGTAGGGACCGAAGTAAGCGTAAACTAGAAACATAACAGATAGAAGAGTTAGGGGAACCCCTACCACTCTCCTTGAGGCTTCGGTAAGCAGTATCATAAGACTTATTCCATAGACGAAGTCTAGCGTCGTTGGGTTAAACACGCTCTTTATGATCTTCTCATAGCTTAGGAAGAAGTAAATAGTAATGGCTATAGATATAAAGGAAAAAACCCAGTCTAATAAGGAGGGTCTATCCTTTGGAGATTTAGATGTTGCAGGATAGTATAGGAATGCAAGAGACATAAGTAAGCATACATGTGCTATGTTTTTCTTTATTATCTCCGTTAGGCCTATGCTATTCATCCATACGTGAAATAGGGAAACGAAAACGGCAAATATTAAAGCCCACGTTGCTGTCTTTCCACTAAGCTTGCGCATACCCTTAATTCCCCCTCATCTGTAAAATTATAAAAAGGTGGTGTCGTTCAAGCTAGCGACACCACCTTTTGGAGAGAAAGCGCTTTACTTACCTTAATTTACTTCTTCATCTCTGGAGGTATTATATCCTCGCTTACCTTTATTCCCTTTTCCTTGTAGAATTTTATGGCGCCAGGATGGAAAGGAATTCCTCCCACCTGTGTTGCGCTTTCTAAGCTCAGGTAAGATAAGGCCTTATGCTGTTTTCTTATCTCATCTAGTGCCTTTGCGTAGATAACCTCGACCATCTTGTAGACTATATCTTCTGGTAGGTCCTTTTCCACAAGCAAGACCGTGGGGTTAGCGGCCACCTTAAGGTCTCTGTCTTGTCCTGGATAAGTTCCCTTGGGTATAATGCCTCTAACATAGAAAGGCGCTATCTTCTGGAGTCTATCGAGCTCTTCATCGGATATCTCAAGCATATCTACTGGAACTCTACCTGCGTAGGCTTGGGCTACGGCAGGTGTTGGGATTCCAGCGGAAAGGTAAGCTGCATCTATAAGTCTGCTTTGGAGGGCTTCTACCGAATCGCCGTATCCCATATATTCTGGAATTATGTCGTTAAAGGTCAAATCAGCGGTTGCCTTAAGGAGCGATGCCATGTAGAAGTGTGGATTTCCCGCAGGACCAACAGCTACTTTTCTTCCTTTGAGGTCCTTCCAGTGCTTTATCCCAGAGTCCTTTCTGTATATCACTTGAGTCATCTCCGGCCACAAGGTCGTTATAGCTCTGATGTTTTTAATTGGCTTTCCCTCGAACATTTCCTTGCCTTCGTATGCCCAAGAGGCTGGTGCGCTTCCTGCTATCCCCATTTGTATCTCTTTCCTTGAAAGCATCGATAGGTTCTCTATGCTTCCACCAGATGCCTGCGCTGACCACTTGATTCCCAGATCCTTGAGATAAGTGTTGAAAGTGTTCGCTAAGACGGTTCCAGCTGGATAGAAGGTTCCTCCTGTTGAACCTGTTCCTATGACTATAAACTTAAGTTGGGCTAAACTTGTACCTGCAAACAGCGAGAACCCTAAAGCAACGATCAAAATTGCTAAGGCTAACCTTTTCATGCTTATCCCCCCTTAAAGCGCTTTTAAAATCAATATAATCTAAAGCGCTCTAAAAGTCAACGGGGGCTTGCGAAAAGGTGATATAATATTTCATGAGTTCGAATACTAAGAGGGGGGAATTAAATTGCTTAAAGTGGCTTTGTTTCAGTTTGATGTAAAGCTCGGTGATCCAGAGGCCAATAGGCAGAGGGTAAAAGCTTTACTTGAGAGGACGAAAGGGAAGAACCCCGATATCGTGATTCTTCCGGAGATGTGGGACACGAGCTACGATATTAAGAACTTAAGAGAAATTGCGTCAAATGAAAACCCTAAAACCTTAAAGTTTTTAATGGATATTGCTAGCCACTATAACGTTAACGTAGTTGGAGGCAGTATCCCCTTTATTGATAAGGGTAAAATATATAATACTTCCTTTGTATTTAATAGGATGGGGAAGCTCCTTGGGGTTTATAGGAAGATACACCTCTTTGGGCTTATGGGTGAGGATCGAGTCTTTGAGCGAGGAAGTGATCTTTGTCTCTTTGAGCTAGAAGGGGTGAAATGCGGTTTAACTATTTGCTATGATCTTCGTTTTCCCGAGCTTTTTCGATCGCTCGCCTTGAAGGGAGCGGAGGTTATCTTCGTTCCCGCCCAGTGGCCGTTAGCGCGCATAAACCACTGGAAGATACTGCTTCAGGCAAGAGCTATAGAGAATCAATGCTATGTTATAGGGGTTAATAGGTGCGGTCAGGAGGGTGACCTGGTGTTTGGTGGAAGCTCTCTGGTGATCGACCCATGGGGCGATATTATAGCAGGTGGGAGCGATATTGAAACGGTCATATTTGCAGAGATAAATGTAGATAAGGTTAAGGAGGTCAGGGAGATGATCCCTGTCTTTAAGGACAGGGCACCAGAGGTTTATGGACTTTCTTAAGGAGTTGAACGAGGAGCAAAGGGAAGCCGTCACTTATACGAAGGGGCCCCTTTTAGTCCTTGCGGGTGCGGGTAGCGGTAAGACCAGGGTAGTAACATATAAGATAGCCTATATCTTGGCTGAGGGGCTTGCCTTTCCAGAGGAGATATTAGCGGTTACCTTCACTAATAAGGCGGCCGATGAGATGAGGGATAGGGTCATTAGGCTCGTCGGTGAAAGGGCAAAGGATATGATTATATCTACATTTCACTCCTTCGGGCTTAGGGTTCTTAGATCAGAAGGGCACAAGGTGTCAGTGTTGGACGAGGATGACAGAGAGGAGCTTTTAAAGGAGATAATAGGGGAGATTTCCCCCAAGCTGGATGGTATAACTCCTCAGTTTTGTGCTTCCAGAATAAGCTTACTTAAGAACTCTATGGTTTCTCCAGAGGAGTTTATCGCCTACACCGCTAAGGATAAGGTTTTGGGAGATATATATTTTGAGTATGAGAAAAGGAAAAAAGATCTTTATCTCGTTGATTTTGATGACCTTCTCCTTGAACCACTTAAACTCCTTAGGGTGGACAGCGTAAGAGAGAAGTATACAAAAAGGTTTAAATATGTGCTTGTCGATGAGTATCAGGATATAAATAGGCCTCAGTTTCTTTTGACCAAGATAATATCGTCAGGGAGCAGAAACCTAACTGCGGTAGGTGATCCGGATCAATCTATATATAGTTGGAGAGGAGCAGACCCAAAGATAATACTTAATTTTAGGGAAGATTTCCCAGATGCTAAGATAATTTACCTTGAAAGAAACTATCGGTCAACCCAGTCGATTCTTGAAGCGGCAAATAGCGTTATAGCTAACAATGAAAGTAGATTTCCTAAGAAGCTGTGGACCGAAAGGGGTAGAGGTAGACCGGTTGTAGTCTACGTGGGGGATAGCGATATAGAAGAGGGAAGGTTCATCGTGGATGAGATATCATCCCTAACTAAAGAGGGGTATTCCTTCAAGGATATAGCTCTTTTTTATAGAACCAATGCCCAATCTCGGTTTTATGAAGAGCTCTTTTTAAGGAGTGGCTTTCCCTATAGGATAGTCCGTGGCGTTCGCTTCTATGAGAGGAAGGAGATTAAGGATGCCTTAGCTTATCTGAGAATACTCGTTATGCCCTATGATATTCTAGGTCTTGAAAGAGCCATCTCTACTCCCTCGAGAGGTGTAGGGAAGAAAACGTTGCTTTCCCTGAGGGAGTATCTGTTAGAGAATAATTTAACCATATGGGAGGGTATAAGGAGCTTTCCAGCACCGTCTAAGGTGAAGAAGTCCTTGCTCTCTTTCTCTGACTTGATAGATAGTTTCAGGGAGAAGGTGGATAAGGTTCCCTTGAGGGAGCTTTTCATAGAGCTTCTTGAAAAAAGTGGCTACATAGATATGCTTCGCTCTCTTGGTGATGAGGGTGAGGATAGGATAAGGAACCTTGAGGAGCTTTTAACGGTTATAAGTCGTATGGAGGAGGAAGAACCTCATCTAACCCTCACCGCCTTCTTAGACAAGATCTCTCTATATACAGATCAGGACCTTAAGAGGGGCACTGAGGATGCGATAAACATGATGACGTTGCATGCCTCTAAGGGGCTTGAGTTCCCAGTGGTATTTATGGTTGGCATGGAGCAGGGGCTTTTCCCGCTTTATAGGAGCTTCAATAATCGTGATGAGCTTGAGGAGGAGAGGCGTCTCTGCTACGTTGGAATGACGAGGGCCATGGATAGACTATACATGACCGCTTGTAGGATGCGCAGGATCTATGGAAGGACCATGTCTTACTCTCTTTCTATGTTCATCGATGAGATAAGGTCTATACACAAGATGGTTATAGAGGATTAATATGATAATAGGCTTAACCGGGGGCATAGGTTGCGGGAAGAGCGAGGTCGCGAGAATATTAAGAGAAAGGGGTTTGAAGGTCATAAGCGCTGATGATATCGTTCATGAGCTTTTAAGGGAAGCTTGGGTTAAAGCCAAGCTTAGGGAGCTTTTCGGCGATTGTATATTTGACGATAGAGGGGAGGTGAATAGAAAGAGCCTTGCAGGTATAGTTTTTAAGGATGATTCTAAACTATCATCTTTGAACTCCCTGCTTCACCCCCTAGTTAGGGAGAGGATTAAGGTAGAGATAGAGAGAGCTCGCAAAGCGAACGATGACCTTGTTGTTGAAATTCCCCTTCTCTTCGAAGCTGGTGGAGCCTATGATGTTGACCTCGTAGTCGTTGTTACTGCTTCCCTCGATGTGGTTGTAGAGAGATTAAGGAAATCTCGTGGTTGGAGTGAAGAGGAGATAAGGGATAGGATGTCTAAGCAGCTTCCTTTGGAGGAGAAAGAACGCTTGGCAGACTACGTTATCTATAACGATGGTGATCTTAAGGAGTTAGAGAGAAAGGTTGACCTTCTATTAAGCAAGTTAAAGCTTCGCTCTAAAGAAGATGATCATTCCGACGATAGATGTTAGAAGGCCGAAAAACTGAGGAAAGGTTGCTTTCTCGCCCAAAAGGACCCAGGACCATAATATGCTAAGCACGGGTTCGCCAACCAAGGCCATCGCTATCGTGCCTGCGCCGAAGAACTTTAAGGAATTATTAATTAGCGTGTAGCCTAAGAAGGAACACCCTACCCCAAGGCCTGAGAATATAAGCCACTCTCTTAGCGGAAAGACCTGCATGGATCTCTCATAACTTGCTAGAAAGAGAATTAAACTTGCAATTACATAGCTTCTCAGGTTAAAGTTAAGGGTTCCAATCTTAGGGATTAGGTATTTCCCGGTTAGGATGAACCCGCATAAAAAAACGGTTCCTATAAGGGAGAGTAAGTCTCCAAAGGATAGCCTAATGGAAGCCTTTGCATCCCAGAACATCATCAGCGTTATTCCTGAAAGGACTATTAAGGTCGCTAGGATTTGAGTGGGGGATACCCTTTCCCTGTAAAGTAGGAAGGAAATTATCGATGTTAGGAAGGGCTGAAGCATCAAGGGAATGACAGCACCTGCCACCGTAGTATGTTCGAAGGAGCTTATCCAGAAGAAAAAGTGCATGGAAAGGAAGGCTCCGGCGACCAAAAGGAGCAATTCCTTCTTAAGGTCGAACCTTTTAAAGCTTCCTCTCAAAGCTAATGCATAGCATAGGGAAGCTATTAGACATCTGTAAAAGGCGATAGAAGAGGGGTTAGCGGAACTTAATCTTATCATTATTCCAGAGAAGGAAACTATAAAGACCCCTAGGAAGAGTAATAGCCTTTTCATTCCTTTAAATATTTTATCAGCTTTCCTTGATCCTGTCATCTTTTAAGTTGATATAAAGATTGTCTAAGCTTTATAATATAGTCAGAAAAGATTTTTTTAAGGGAGGTGTTGCTAATGAAGATCGGTTTTACGAGGGAAGAAATATTAGCTCGCCTTCACGCTCAGATCGAGGCTGGAAGGCCCATAGTGGGTGGTGGAGCTGGAACAGGGATATCCGCGAAGATGGCTGAGGCTGGTGGAATAGATCTGATAGTTATCTATAATTCTGGTCGATTCAGGATGGGTGGGAGAGGTTCCCTAGCGGGTCTTATGCCCTATGGTGATGCTAACGCTATAGTTGTTGAGATGGCGAGGGAGGTCTTGCCGGTTGTGAAAAACACCCCTGTTTTGGCTGGCGTTTGCGGCACAGATCCCTTTAGGCTTATGCCCGTTTTCTTAAGGGAGCTTAAGGAAATGGGTTTCTCCGGCGTTCAGAACTTCCCAACTGTTGGTCTAATTGACGGTAACTTCAGGGCTAACCTTGAGGCCACAGGTATGGGGTATGATAAGGAGATCGAGATGATAAGGATAGCTCATGAGCTTGATATGTTTACCACACCCTATGTGTTTGATGAGGACCAGGCCGTTGAGATGGTTAAGGCTGGTGCTGATGTTATCGTTGCTCATGTTGGTTTAACTACCGGTGGTACGATAGGAGCTGGTGTGGCCATGACCTTGGAGCAAGCCGTTGAGAAGGTGATGTCTATCGCTGAAGCTGCTAAGAGAGTTAGAAAGGATATACTGGTGATATGCCATGGAGGGCCTTTCGATGAGCCTGAGAATGTGGGTAAGGCTCTTGCGATGATGCCTGGTGTCGTGGGGTTCTTTGGCGCTTCAAGCATCGAGCGCCTGCCTACAGAGAGGGCGATAAAAGCGCAGGTTGAGGCCTTTAAGTCGCTGAGGCTTGCTCGTTAGGGGAGGGAGGATAGTATGACTAAGAAGGTTGTTTTAGTCGGTGCCTTAGATACCAAAGGGCAGGATTTTGCCTACGTTAGGGATCTGCTCAAGAGCTCTGGTTTTGAGGTTATTGTGGTTGATTTTGGTGTGATGGGGAAGCCCTTCTTCGAACCAGATATAACGAGGGCAGAGGTGGCAAAGGCGGGGGGAGTGAGCATAGAGGAGCTCCAGGCGAAAAAGGATAAGAGCTTAGCGATGGATACGATGACCAAGGGGCTTAAGGAGGTAGTTAGGAGGTTATATGATGAAGGGAATCTTCATGGCATACTTGGTATGGGAGGAAGCGCTGGGACCATAATAGCCACAACGGCCATGCAAGCTTTGCCCATAGGTATTCCTAAGGTGATGGTGTCTACGGTTGCTGGTGGAGATGTATCTCGATATGTTGGGATTAAGGATATAGTGATGTTTCCCTCAATAGTTGATGTGGCTGGCTTAAATAGGATTAGCAGGGCGATTTATAAGAACGCCGTGGGGGCGCTCGCGGGGATGCTTGAGCATGGTGCCTATGAGGAGATGCTTAAGGAGCCTGAGAAGCCAGTTATAGTTATAAGCATGTTTGGGAACACGACACCGTGCGTCGAGAAGGTTAAAGAGCTTTTGGGCGATCGCTTTGAGATACTGGTGTTTCACGCTACTGGGACCGGTGGGAGAACCATGGAGATGCTCATTGATCAGGGCTTGGTTTCAGCTGTGGCTGATATAACGACTACGGAGTTAGCTGATGAGATAGGTGGAGGGGTTCTATCGGCGGGGAAGGATAGGCTCTTTGCTGCTGCAAGAAGAGGTATCCCTGCCGTTTTAGTTCCGGGTTGTGTCGATATGATCAATTTCTGGGCGAAAGATACGGTTCCGGAGAAGTATAGGGGCAGAAAGATATACGAGTGGAATCCTAATGTCACCTTGGTTAGGACGAACGTTGAAGAAAACAAAGCCATAGGGGAGTGGATAGCTAGGGCGGCGAACGAAAGCAAGGGGCCGGTGGCCGTGCTTATACCGCTAAAGGGTGTTTCCATGCTTGACAGTCCTGGTCAAGCCTTCTGGGATCCTGAGGCTGATAGGGCTTGCTTCGATTCGATAAAGGCTAATCTTAGACCTGGGATACCAGTTTACGAGCTCGATAACAACATAAATGATCCTGAGTTTGCTCAAAAGGTGGTTGAAGTTCTCCTTGATTTGATGGAACGCGCTAAGGGAGGAAGTTTCATTTGAAGGGGCTTAAGATATCGCTTGTTTCCCTTGTCTTGCTCTTATGTATATCTGGATATGCTTTGGGGCAGAACTCGCCTCCTATAATAACGAACGTTTGGTTGGATGTGGATTATTACGAATACGATTGGTGTGATGAATATGCGATCATAAAGGGGCGCGTTGAAGCCTATGATCCTGATGGTGATTACATTTACTATACATGGTATGTGAATGGCGTTGAGGTGGAGTGGAGCGACACTCTATGGTATAGGGTGTGGTACGAGGGGTGGTACGATGTATGCGTTAAGGTTGAGGATGAATACGGTCATTCTACATGGTGGGGGCCTCGTAGCATAAGGGTTGACTTTGACTGGTGGTGCGGCGGTTGTGAAATCTCCTCCAGGCCCGGCGCTCTTGGGGCGTTAGCTCTCGTTGGAGGCATGTTTCTGCCCATTTTAAGAAGGTTTAATCTCAGAAAAAGGTGCTTTTAAGAATAGACTAAAAAATTTAAGAGATTTTTTCAGCACATCTTTTCCCGAAAAGGTTTTGGAGATCTCGAAAGATGGTTCTTCTTTTGCTATACTTTAAACAGAGAGTTTAACATAAGGAAGGAGGTGAAACTGGTAATATTTGCTTTTTAAGCAAAGCTTCTTAAATTTAAGAAAGGGGGTTTCAAAATGAAGAAGCTTTTATGGGTGGTAGTTTTGGCGGTTATGGGGTTTACGTGGGTCTTTACCTTAAGCGCGTGGGCGGCCTATCCAGAGAAGGCGGTTACGGTTATCTGTCCTTGGGGTGCTGGTGGGGGCACCGACAGGCTTGCTCGATTTTTGGCAGATGAGCTTTCTAAGAAGTTTGGTCAGCCCTTCACTGTGGTTAACAAAACGGGTGGCGGTGGAGCGGTGGGGCACGCCGCTGGTGCTTATGCACCCCCAGACGGATACACCATAACCATCGTGACATTGGAGTTAGCCACAATGCACTGGATGGGCCTCACGGACCTAACCTATGAGGCTTTCGACTATATAGCTCAGGTTAACGAGGATGCTGCAGGAGTAACGGTCAAGGCCGATGCCCCATGGAAGAATCTCAAGGAGCTACTGGACGATATAAAGGCTAATCCAGGTAAGCTTCTTTTCTCCGGCGTCGCAGCGGGTGGGATATGGGATTTAGCTAGGATAGGTATGCTTCACGCTGCTGGTTTGCCTGTGGATTCCGTTAAGTGGATTCCGTCTACCACGGGCGCTGCTCAAGCTTTGACCGAGCTTTTAGGTGGGCATGTCCACGTGGTTACCTGTTCGTTGGCGGAAGCCGCTCCTTATATAAAGAGCGGTCAGGCTCGAGCTCTCGCTGTTATGGCCGATGAGAGGCTTCCTGCATTCCCAGATGTACCGACCTTAAAGGAGCTCGGTATTAACTGGAGCGCTGGTACGTGGAGGGGTGTGGGTGTTCCTAAAGGAACCCCTGCTGAGATAAAGAAGAAGCTCGAGGATGCCATTATTGAGATAGCTAACTCTGAAGCTTTCAAGAAGTTCATGGAAACCAATGGCTTTGGTATAAAGGTAAGAAGGGGAGAGGAGTTCAGGAAATTCGTTGAGGAGCAGGATAAAGCTTGGAAGACGGTTCTCGAGCTAGGCGGATATCTTAAGAAGTAAAGGTATTCTCTTTGGGGCAAGCTCGTTCCCACGAGCTTGCCCCGCCTTTAAAGGGGGATTGTGGCTAAATGGGGTGGAGTGACCTTATATTGAGTTTGAGCTGTTTCGCTTTATCAGGCTTCGTTTTTTACCATTCCAGGTTTTTCCCGAAGTTTACGGTAAGAGGGGAAAAGTTGCCTGGACCGAGCTTTTTCCCGGATCTCTTAGCTTTTTTGATCTTGATCTTTGGTTTTTACTTTTTTGTATCTGGTTTGACCTCTCTATTTAAAGCGAGGGAGGAATTGAGATCATCGCTATTTAAAGGCGTCAGCTTATATAAAAGCTTGAGCTTCGTAATTATCATAGGTGTGGGGTTTCTCTTTTACCCGGTTCTGAAGATTTTCGGAAGCGTGATTGGTATAACGCTCTTGGGAGTTTTCCTAATGCGATTTATGAGAGTTAGGTGGTTTTCATCTCTAGTTTATTCTGTAGTCTTGGCTTTGTTAATCCATTGGATTTTCAAGGTTATATTTAAGCTACCCTTACCTGAGGGAGTTATATTTTCACTCTTAAGGGGGTAGAGTGTAGATGTCTTATCTTTTATCCATCCTTTCCTTAAAGGTTCTTTTTCCGCTTTTGCTTTCAATGGCCTTTGGCGTTTTCGTGGGCGCTATGCCTGGCCTTACGGCTACGATGGCCGTAGCTCTCATAATACCATTGACCTATTACATGGAGCCCCTAACGGGTTTGGCTATGGTTATAGGTGTTTCCTTCACCGCCATATTTGCAGGCGATATTCCCGCGACCTTCTTAAGGATTCCGGGTACGCCAGCCTCTGGGGCAGCGGTTTTAGATGGCTTTGAGATGAATAAGAAGGGTAAAGGAGCTTTAGCCTTAACTTTGGATCTCTTCTGTTCTGCTCTTGGAGGATTGATAGGGGTTTTGATATTGATCTTCACTGCTCCCCCGTTAGCTGAGGTAGCCTTGAAGTTCACGCACTTCGAGTATTTCTGGTTGGGGGTCTTTGGTTTAAGCATGGCTGCCGTTTTAAGTAGAGGTAATACCATCAAGGGGCTTCTTTCAGCCTTGTTTGGGCTTCTCATATCTACCATAGGTATAGATGTCACCACGGGATATCCCAGGTTTACCTTTGGGATCACGGAGCTGATGGATGGTGTTAGCTTTATCCCAGCTATGATAGGACTTTTTGGAATTTCCGAGGTATTGAAGAGATTGTCCTTTAGGGAGAGCTTGGACTTACCAAGCGTTAAAATCAATGGGAAGTTGGATGTGCTTGAGGCTTTAAAGCTTATGTATCGCAATAAGTTCATTATAATAAGGAGCTCTTTGATAGGGACTTTCATAGGTGCTCTTCCTGGAGCGGGGGCGGACATCGCTGCATGGGTTGCCTATGGAGCGGAAAAAAGCCTTAGTGGTAATGAGATAGGTTCCGGTAGCCCCCGTGGCGTTATAGCTCCAACCAGTGCGAATAATGCTGCTATAGGTGGAACTTGGATCCCTGCACTGGCACTGGGGATACCTGGCGATTCTATAACTGCGATAGTCCTAGGCGCTATGCTGATGTATGGCTTGAAGCCTGGACCGCTCATCTTCGCTCAATCTAAGGATTTGGTATATCAGATTTTCGCTGTAGCCCTGCTGGTGCAGATAATGCTTTTACCGGTTGGGTGGCTGGGGATAAAGGCCTTTTCTCGCTTGGTTAGCCTTAGAGCAGGTGTAGTTATGAGTGCTGTGGTTCTGTTTTCCATGGTAGGCTCCTACGCCATAAGAAACAGCGTCTTCGATATATGGCTAATGGCGCTGTTTGGCTTACTCGGCTACGTTATGGAGAAAATAAACATGCCTCTTGCTCCAATGGTTTTAGCTCTAATCCTTGGTAGGATGATCGAGGACAATCTCCGTATAGGGCTTATAAAGTCAGGTGGTAGCATTATCCCTTTCCTAACCCGTCCCATATCTTTAATCTTGTTTTCTCTTATAGTTTTAACCCTTTTAGGACCATCTATTTGGAAGGTGGTGCGTAAATTAAAGGACTAAGATAGAGAGAATCTAAAAGATTCTCCTATATGCGAAATAGTTGAGGTATTACCATTAATCCAAGCATACTGGGTATACGAACATGGCTTGACGCTGTCGGGTGCTTATGTTAAGATATCATTTAGAAATAGCGAATGTTGTTCCGTTGGCGGATAAGGATAGATTTGTTTGGATGGATGATATTATCACAATAATAAAGTATAGAGGGGGGATAGCATGTTTGTTAAGCCCTTCGTTTGGCAGATTCCGACTAAGTTGTATTTTGGGATAGGAGAGGCCGAAAAAATAGTAGACAGGGTTAACGAACTGGGCGGAAAGAGCGTCTTAATAGTTACGGATCCGGGATTGATGTGCACGAACATCGTAAATGGCATAAAGGCCAAGTTGGATATTGCTGGCTTTAGAACTGAGGTTTTCTCTAAAGTTGAGCCTAATCCGACGGTTGAGATAGTCGAGGAGGGAGTTAAAGTTGCTCGGGAGTTTGGGTGTGATCTCCTATTGGCGATTGGGGGAGGAAGCTCGATAGACACCGCTAAGGCGATCGGTCTACTTTTAACTAACGAGGGGGAGATAGCCTACTTTTGGAAGAACCCTCCGAAGAACAGGATACTTCCTCTCATTGCCGTTCCTACTACGGCTGGCACAGGTAGCGAGATAACTTGGGTGACGGTGATAAAGGATACCAAGAAGAAAGTTAAGATGGGCATAGGTAATCCTAAGATCGCTCCTCACATTGCGGTTTGCGACCCCCTTCTAACCTTGAGTATGCCGCCAAGCGTGACCGCTGCTACTGGTTTAGATGCTCTAACTCACGCTATAGAGTCCTTCACGAACGTTGTAACTGAGCCTATATCGGAGTCGCTTGCCTATCACGCTATCTATCTTATTGGAAAGTATCTGAGGGCTGCCTATGCTAAGGGGGATAATATTGAAGCTCGCTATAACATGCTCTTAGGAAGCACGATGGCAGCCTTGGCTTTCGCAAATACGCGCTTGGGCGTTATTCACGCTATCACAGCTGTTATGGGTGGGTACTTCGACGTGCCTCATGGTGTGATAAACGCTATCCTATTACCCTATGGTATGGAGTTTAATCTCATTGGCAACCTTTCTAAGTTTGCTAAGATAGCTGAAGCGTTGGGAGAGAGCGTTTCCGGTCTTACGGAGCTTCAGGCTGCACGTAGGGCGGTTGAGGCGGTAAAGGCTTTGTGTAGAGATGTGGGTATACCGGCAGGGCTAAGAGAGGTAGGCGTCAAAGAGGATGCCATTGAAGATATATGTCGTGAGGCGATGAGTAACGTTGGGATACCCATTAATCCGAGAACTCCTACCTTGGAAGATCTGATCCAGATATGCAGATCTGCCATGTAAAAGCCGTAGAGGGAGGTGATGTGAAAAGGAAGAGGTTCTTAAAGCTTTAAGAAATTAATCTAAAGGGGGGAAGAAAGATGAAGAAGGCTCTTGTTATGTTGGCGGTGTTGGGCTTGTTCGTGGGTGTCTTCGCAGGTATGGGATGGGCTGCCTATCCAACGAGACCTATAACCGTTATAGTTCAGTTCGGTGCGGGTGGAGCAACAGACCAGGTCAATAGAGCATTGGCGGCAGAGATGCAGCAGATCCTAGGGGTTCCTATTAATGTCATAAATATGCCTGGGGCCACTGGAGCTGTTGCGACAGCTTACGTCATGGGTCAGCCTCATGATGGTTATATTTGGTTAGGACTCTCAGATAACATAAGGATGTATCAGGTGATGGACCTTGGTCCCTTCTCTTATAAGGACTTTCATATGTGGATCGCTGCTGCTGGTGTAGCGACCATATGCGTTAAGCCCGATTCTCCCATAAAGACCATGGATGATTTCATTAAGGCTATGAAGGAGATGGGGAAGGACTTAACCCTTGCTAACTCTGGTATAGCCAACGGGTGGCATATAGCTTTGGAGATGCTTAAGAAATCTGTTGGAGGGGACTTTAAGATAGTGGTTTATCCCAGCGGTCGTGCGGCTGCTGCCGCGGCTGTGGCAGGGGAGACGAAAGCGGGAATTCCAGGCTTAATGGAGGCCATAGATTTGATAAAGGGTGGCCAGCTTAGGATCCTTGCGACGTTCAATGACGAGGATATTGAGATAGAGGGCGTAGGTAAGGTTCCCACTGTGGCGAAGTGGGCTCCTGATATTAAGAAATATCTACCTTTCGGTGGTTGGTGGGGCATAGCAGTTCCTAGGGATGTTCCTCAAGAGGTTGTAGATGCGATAGATAAGGCATACGCTAAGGCCGTTCAGTCTCCTAAGTTCAAGGAGTTCGTACAGAAGCAGGCCATGGTTTATCTTGGCTATGATAGGCAGAAGTCTGAGGAGTACGCTAAGAGAGAGACATCTTTGGTTAGCTGGCTCTTACATGAGTTGAAGCTTGCGAAGAAATCTCCTGAGGATTTCAAGATTCCTAAGCCGGAGTAAGTTTGGACCCTTAGATAGAGATGGGTGCATGGCAGGTTCTTCCTCCTGCCATGCACTGTTTTAAGGGGGAGGCGATTTAGTTCAGGATGGATAGGAAGAGATGGTGGTGGGAGTTTGCGATTGCCCTTTTCGTTTTCCTGATCGGTGCTTATGGCTTGTTTGAATCCCTAAAGATGCCTACTGGAGACCCTCATGACTCCCCAGGTCTTACCCCCGCAGTTTTATCGGCAATTCTTATGGTTCTTTCAGCTGCGCTTATGTTTTACCTCTTGTTTATCTTTAAAAGAAACCTTAAAGGTTGGAGCCTCTCGGAGTCAAAGGGGAGAAATGAGGGAAGCAGGGAGGAGAGACTCAAGACACAAAGGCTCGTCGTCTTTATAGCTTTAACGGTCGCCTATGTTGCTCTTTTGGGGAAGATACCCTATACTTTGGCGACTTTTCTCTATCTAGTTGGGTCCTATCTTTACTTTAAAAGTGTCAAGCTACACGTCGCGATCGGGATCGCTCTTTTGGTGAGTTTGAGCTTGATGTACTCATTTGGACATTTACTTGGAGTGAGGTTGCCCTAAGTTCTGCTTTGAGGAGGGATCGAGGTGGAAAGCTTATTAAGGCTTTTTGATGGTTTCGTTGGTCTTCTTGACTTAAAGCTGCTATCTTTGATGTCACTATCTTCTGTCCTTGGGGTAATAATCGGGGCTTTACCTGGTCTTACAGCTACGATGGGTATAGCCCTCTTAAGTGGTATAACCTATGGTCTGGACCCTCGATATGCCATACCGATGCTCGTAGCTCTCTATTGCGGTGGTATATATGGAGGATCCAATAGTGCCATTTTGCTTAACATCCCTGGTACCCCTTCAGCTGCAGCTACCGCTATAGATGGATACGAATTAGCTAAGAATGGGATGGCTGGGGAAGCTTTAGGGCTTGCTCGTTTAGCTTCCTTCTGGGGTGGTTTAATAGGCGTCTTAGCCTTGGCTGTTTCTACCCCTTTGCTTGCTAAGATAGCCCTGAAGTTTGGTTCCTGGGAGTTCTTCGTTTTGACCATAATGGGAGTGATGATATGTGGAAGCTTGTCTATGGGTGAGTTGCAATTAAAGGGGTGGATAACGGGCTTTCTCGGTCTTATGACCGCTATGATAGGTATGGATAACATGACCACCTATCCAAGGTTCACCTTCGGCAGCCTAAATTTGATGAGTGGCATATCTCTGATACCTGCCTTGATAGGCCTTTTCGGTTTAACCGAGGTTTTTTGCGTGATGAGGGAGCCGAAACAGGGGGAGTTAGTGGTTGATCCTAAGAAGCTCAGGGTTAGTATTCCCTTAGTAGAGGTTTTTAGATACTGGAAGACGACCATAAGGTCTGCGATAATAGGTATTCTGATCGGTGTTATTCCTGGCGTTGGTGAAGATGTGGCCGCTTGGGTAAGCTATGGTGCTGTCAAAAATCTCGGTGTGGAAAGGGAGATGATAGGTAAGGGGAGCAAGGAAGGGGTTATCGCTTGTGAGGTAGCGAATAACGCATGCATAGGTGGAGCTTCGATTCCGATGATAGCTCTTGGCATACCTGGTAGCGGAGCTGCTGCCGTTTTATTGGGAGGCATATTGTTGCACGGGATAAGGCCAGGTCCGCTTATCTTCATTGAGTCCCCGCAATTTTTCTATGATTACGTTGCTATGCAGGTTTTGGCTAACTTTATGCTTCTTATCTTTGGGCTTCTTATAAGCAACGTACTTATAAAGGTGTTGCTGGTGAAGAAGGACATCTTAATGCCTATAGTAATAACTCTCTGCGTTATAGGTGCCTACGCTGTGAATCACTCCATTTTTGACGTCTACGTAACCTTGCTTTTCGGTTTAGTAGGTTACGTACTGAGAAATCACGGCTATCCTCTCGCTCCATTTACCCTGGGGTTGATTTTGGGTAGGATGGCTGATGAGAACCTAAGAAGGGCTTTGACGTTAAATGAAAGCATAACTCCTTTCTTTACTAGGCCTATTTGTATAATTCTTTGGGTATTGATAGTGCTAATGATTCTTGGGAGAAGGAGGATAACGGGGGCAAATGTTTAACCTTAGAGGAAGGCTCTCTCTTGTAACTGGCGGGTCAAGGGGATTAGGTATGGCTCTCGCTGAGGGGCTCGCCGAGGCGGGAAGCGATGTATTGATAGTTAGCAGGACCATAGAGGAGGCAAAGGAGACTGCCCTAAGGATAAGTCAAGGCTATGGTGTTAAAGCTTCGGGCTTAAGATGCGATGTCTCGAAATACGATGAAGTGAAGAATATAATGGATAATATTGAGAGAAACTATGGTAGGCTTGATGTCGTTGTGAACGCTGCAGGCATCAATAGGAGGTATCCCGCTGAGGAGTTTCCAATCGATGATTTTAGGGAGATAATCGAGGTTAATCTCTTTGGGACCTTTTACGTGTGTAGGGAGGCTTTTAGATTACTGAGGAGGTCAGATTCCCCCTCAATAATCAACGTTTGCTCCTTGACCGTGGTTGAGGTGACCGTTCCTAACATATGTGCCTATGCTGCTTCAAAGGGCGGTGTTGGCTCATTAACTAAGGCGCTCGCTAAGGAGTGGGGGGCGTATGGCATAAGGGTGAACGCTATTGCGCCAGGATGGTACAAGACCAGGATGACCGAGGCGGTCTTCAGCGATAGAGAAAGGCTTGAAAGCATGATAAAAAGGATACCCTTGGGTAGGTTTGGATCTTTGGAGGACCTTAAAGGGGTTGCGGTTTTTTTGGCCTCTAAGGAGGCTTCTTATATCACAGGTCAGATAATCTTCGTGGACGGAGGCTGGACGGCAGTTTGATTCTTAAAGCTTGAGGTGTTTATGATGGCTAAGACGGCTTTCATAGGTATTGATATAGGAACAACCGGGGCGAGATGTTGTATCTTCGATGGCGATGGAAGATTAATATCGATGGCTAAGAGAAACTATAGGATTATTCAACCTAAGCCTGGTTGGGTGGAGCAGGATCCTGACGAGGTTGTCTCCGCTGTATATAGCTCGATAAAGGAATCCTTGGAGCTTGCCAACGGTGAGTATGAGATAGGTGCCATAGGTTTAAGTAGCGTTTTTCACAGCATAATGTTAGTGGATTCTGATGTGAGGAAAAAGACCAATCTCATTATCTGGGGGGATAATAGGTCTAACGATCTGCTTAAGAGCTATCGAGAGAGGTTTGATTACCTTTACGATATTACAGGTTGCCCCCTCCATGTGAACTATCCTCTCGCCAAGCTCATATGGTTTAAGCATGAAACCCCTCAAGCTCTTGATGAAGCTTATAGGATAATGACCATAAAGGAGTATGTTCTTTGGAATTTAGCGAAGGTCTTCGCCATCGATATCTCTGTGGCCTCTGGTAGCGGTTTACTTAACATATATAAGAGAAAATGGGAGGAATCCATATTTGATAGCCTCGATATAAGTATTGGTAAAATGAGCGAGACCGTTTACCCCTCAACCGTTGTTGGAAAAGTCTCTAAGGAAGTTAGCCTCATAACCAGTTTAAGGGAGGGAACTCCCATCGTTATAGGTGCTGGAGATGGTGCTTTATCGTCTTTAGGTTCCAACTCAATCGGGGAAGGGAAGATGGCTATAATGATCGGAACGAGCGGTGCGGTTAGAATGGCCGTTAAGGGTCCCATGACTGATAAGAAAAGAAGAACGTGGTGTTACATATTAGATGAGGATACCTGGCTTGTGGGGTGCGCCATAAACAACGCTGGGCTTGTGATGGCTTGGTATATCGATGGCTTTTACGAGGATTTGAAAGAAATGGGCCTAGACCTCTATAGGGAGGCCGAAAGATGGGTTCAGGAGGTCAAACCAGGAGCAGGAGGGCTTTTGCTTTTGCCCTTTTTAACCGGCGAGAGAGGCCCCTATTGGAACGCTGACGTTAGAGGAATTTTGTTCGGTCTTGCGCTTCACCATGATAGAAGACATATAGCGAGGGCGATAATCGAGGGTGTAGCCTTTCGAATGAGGAGTATATATGAGGCGGTCTCAGAGGTCGTTAGCGTCCCTACAGAGCTTAGGGGAACCGGTGGTTTGATGAGGTCTAAAGTTTGGGCGGGTGTTCTATCAAGCGTTCTTGGGAGATCAATAGTTAGGGTTAATATGGAGGAGGCTTCCTCTTTCGGTGCAGCGGTTATGGCCATGAGGGGCGTTGGGTATATAAAAAGCTATGAGGATATCCTTCCCAAGGCCGTCCAGTTAGTCGATTGCATCGAGCCTGATGAGCGGCTAAGGGTTTTATACGAGAGGTTATATAGGATATATTGGAAGATTTATCATAAGCTGCAGGATGAGTTTAGGGAGATTAGCGAGTTGCAAGAGACAATGGGATGAAGATCCTTAAGGGGGTGTTTTGATGGGTATCACCCAGTTGAGAGGGGTAATTCCGCCGATGATCGTTCCCTTCGATGCAAACGGCGATATAGATGAGGGAGCTTTGAGGGATTTTACGAGCTTCCTTTTAGGGACGGTGGATGGCCTTTTCATCCTTGGGACCTATGGCTGCGGACCTTTGCTTAGCCTCGAGGAGAGAAAGAGGGTTGCGGAGATAATTGTGAAGGAGGTCGGGGGGAGGGTCCCGGTTATTGTTCATGTGGGAAGCATAAGCACGAGGGATGCTGTTGAGCTCGCTAAACACGCTGAGGAGATAGGTGCTGATGCTGTTTCAGCGGTTCCTCCTTTCTACTATCATCATGCCGAGGAGGATGTCTTATTTTATTTCAAAAGAATCGTTGATGCAGTTAATGTGCCTGTTTATGTTTATAACAATCCCAAAACTGTCGGGTATGCCGTTAGCGTGGGCTTGCTTAAGAGGTTGGCGGATATAGGTGTGCATGGTGTTAAGGATAGTAGCTTCGATTTGATGGTCCTATCGGATTTCAAGAGAAAGGTAGAAAAAGAAGGCTTCGATGTGGTTTTAGGAACCGAGGCTCTGTTTGTTCCTGCGTCCTCTTTGGGCATCAAAGCCTTTATTCCAGGGTTGGGTAACGCTTTTCCAGAGCTTTGTAAGGAGCTTTATGATGTGGTGATGAGCGGTGCCCCTAAGGATAAGGTGATAGAGGTTCACAATAGGGTGATGGCCGTTAGAGACCTTATGAGGCTCGCTAATACCACTACCGTAGGAGCTTATACCATGGTTAACCTACGCGGGATAAAGATGTATCCGAGAGAACCCTTCAGACCAGCGAGCGAAGAGGTAAGGGAAAAGATAAAAGAGGGCTTAAGGAGGCTTGGTTTGCTATGAAAGCCATTTTCGCTTCATGGAGGGAGTTGATCTTGAATGAACCGATTGAGTGCTTTTCCGAACTACGTTAGACAGCTTATAAAGGGGCATCTAATTTCTTGTGGTTTTTCCCGAGCGGATCTTAACAAGCCCATAGTAGGTATAGTCAACTCTTGGAACGAAATAGTCCCTGGGCATGTCCCTTTAAGAGACCTGGCCGAGAAGGTAAAAGAAGGGGTTTACAAGGCTGGTGGAGTTCCAATCGAGTTCAACACGATAGCTATATGCGATGGTATAGCTCAGGGGCATAAGGGCATGAAATATAGCCTCCCAAGCAGGGAGTTGATCGCTGATTCGATAGAATCTATGGTGAAGGGACACGATATATTCGATGGTTTGGTTTTTCTCTCCTCCTGCGACAAGATCGTCCCTGGTATGCTTATGGCTATGGCTAGGATAGACCTTCCCTCTATTTGGTTGGGAGCAGGACCGATGTGCAACTATATCAAGCCTAAGGAGTCCAAGATGGCGAGAAGGAGCTTTCTTGAGGGTAAGGTCTCCGAGGATGAGCTGCTTGACATCACGGAGAGGTATTATCCTGGTCCAGGTGTTTGCCCATTTTTGGGAACGGCAAATACCATGTGTATAGTAGCTGAGGTTTTGGGTGTGGGATTGCCAGGGTCAGCTTTAACTCCAGCGGGAACAAGTCAGAGATATAACTTAGCTAGATTAACCGGAGAGCAAGCTGTTCGCTTAATAGAGATGGGCTTGAAACCTTCGGCGATAATGACGAGGGAAGCTTTTGAGGATGCAATAGCTGTAGTTATGGCTATAGGTGGTTCTCTAAACGCTGTTCTTCACATTCCTGCCATAGCTCATGAGCTAAGGATAGAGATAAGCATGGAGGATTTTGAGAGGATAAGCGAGAGTGTTCCCCTGATTGCTCAAGTTACTCCCAATAGCGACGAGAATACCGTTATAGATCTGTATTTTTCTGGCGGAGTGGTTGCATTGATAAGAGAACTAAAGGATTATCTTAACCTTGATAGAAAGACGGTCCTTAACGATACCTGGAGGGATATCATTGGGAAGAGTGAGGGATTCAGGCCTTTGAAGTCAATCATAAGATCGGTTTCCGACCCCATAGCTAAGGGTGGAGCTATAAAAGTCTTGAGAGGAAACCTTGCTCCTGATGGAGCCCTGCTTAAGGTGTCTGCGCTGGTGGACGTTTTGAAGGATCCCTTTGAAGGGGTAGCTAGGGTATTTAACTCGGAGGATGAGTTTATGGAGTATGCATCAAGCAATGACCTTAAGGATGGGGAGGTTATCATCATAAGATACGAGGGGCCTTGTGGAGGTCCGGGCATGAGGGAGCTTCATAGGTGTGTTGAGATAATAAATAGATATAAGAACGTTGCACTCATAACCGATGGCAGGCTTAGCGGGGCTTCTTACGGCATCTCTATAGCTTATGTTTCCCCTGAGGCGGCGGCAGGAGGACCGCTCTCCATAGTTAGGGATGGTGATGTTATAAGGATAGACCTCGGGAGGAAGAGGGTAGACCTATTGATATCAGAGGAAGAATATAAAAGGAGAAAAGGAGAGGTACAGGAGGTCAATCGCTCCTTTATACCTGAAAACAGCTACCTGAGATATTATAGGCTTTTCGTTGAGAGCGCGTCAAAGGGAGCGGTTAGAAGATCCCTGGAGTGAAGAAAAACCCAAAGATACCTTTTAAGGGTGGCCTTGATGATTTAGGAAGTAGACAGTATACTGAGTATAATTTATTTGGAGGAAATGGAGGAGATGCTTGTTAAGGTGAATAATAGGGAAGTTAATTTGGAAGGTGAGATGACCGTGGGGGAGCTTTTAGAGAAGCTTGGTTATGATATCTCTTATATGACTGTGTTCTTGAATAGGGATGTCTTGCCCAGGAGGGAGTATAGCTCGAGGATAGTTAGGGATGGTGACGAGATAGTAGTTACATATATCATGTCGGGCGGCTAAGCGCTTTGAAAGAAGGGGTGATTGCCTTGACTAAGAGGTTTAAGGTTGTTCTGAATACTAAGTGGTGTAAGTCTTGTGGTATATGTGTAGAGTTTTGCCCTAAGAAGGTTTTTGAGTTTACAAGCGATGGTAAGGTTAGGGTTATGCGCGAGGAGATGTGTGTAGGTTGTAGAAGCTGTGAGCTCAGGTGTCCTGATTATGCTGTTGAGGTGCGGGAGGGGGAAGAGGAATGAGCCTTAAGGAGGATGTGCGATTCATGCAAGGTAATGAGGCTATAGCTGAGGCAGCCATCTTAGCTGGAGTGAGGTTCTTCGCGGGTTATCCGATAACTCCAGCTACAGAGATAGCCGAGATGATGGCTCTTAGGATGCCTCAGGTAGGTGGGGTATTCATTCAGATGGAGGATGAGATAGCTAGCATCGCTGCGGTTATAGGAGCATCTATGGCTGGTTTTAAGGCCATGACTGCAACGAGTGGTCCTGGATTTACCTTAATGCAGGAGAACTTGGGATATGCCACAATAGTTGACATTCCTTGCGTCATAGTGGATGTGCAAAGGGGTGGGCCGAGCACGGGTTTACCGACCCTTCCTGCGCAGGGAGATGTCATGCAGGCGAGGTGGGGAACGCATGGAGACCATCCTATAGTTGTCTTATGCCCTGCTACGGTTCAAGAGGCCTTTGAGTTAACTATAGAGGCCTTTAATATATCTGAGCTCATTAGAAATCCGGTGATCCTTCTTTCCGATGCGGTGGTTGGTCACGTAAGGGAGAAGGTAACTTTGCCAGATCCGAGCAGGATAAGGATAGTTAATAGGAGAGTTACTAACTTGCCGCCTGAGCAATATAAGCCTTTTGCCGCTGGGCCTGACGGTGTTCCTGATTTCGCCTATCGCGGTAAGGGGTACAGATATCACGTAACTAGTAATGTACATGATGAGGAGGGCTTCCCAGCAACATATAACCATAAGGTGGCGAATGAGCTTATAAGGAGACTTCACAAGAAGATAGAGTTTTATAGGAAGGAGATAACTTATTATAAGACCTATAGGGTTGAGGATTCTGACGTGCTTATCGTAGCCTATGGGTGTACAGCGAGGTCTGCCAAGGATGCAGTTAACATGCTGAGGGAGGGCGGGATAAGAGCTGGGCTTTTGCAGTTACAAACCCTTTGGCCTTTCCCTGGCGAAGTTGTAGAGGGGTATGCGAAAAGAGCTAAGGTTGTTGTCGTGCCTGAGATGAACATGGGGCAGCTTGTAGGAGAGGTGGAAAGATGCATTTGTAGGAAAGCTGTTAGAATTAATAGGGTTGATGGCAAGATGATATCTCCTTGGGAGATAGTTGATGCGATTAAAGAGGTGTTTAGCCATGCTTGATATAAAGAAGTATCTAAGGTTAAGCAAGCTTCCTCATATATGGTGTCCGGGCTGTGGTAACGGTTCAGTGGTGAGGGCTTTGATCATGGCGGTTGATAAGCTTGGGTTGAGCAAGGATGAAATCGTCCTTTTCACCGGGATCGGCTGTTCGGCAAGGACCAACGTGATAGTGGACTTTAACACCATTCAAACGACTCACGGTAGGACTTTAGCTTTCGCTACAGGCTTTAAGTTGATGCGTCCCGATATGAAGGTGATAGTTATTACGGGAGACGGCGATGGTGCGGCGATAGGGGGAAATCATCTGATCCACGCTGCTAGAAGGAACATAGACATAACTACAATACTTATAAACAACAGTATATATGGTATGACAGGTGGGCAGTATTCCCCTTTAAGCCCTCAAGGTACCTATGCTACAACAGCTCCCTACGGCAACATTGAACCATCCTTCGACATATGCAAGCTTGTTGAGGCGGCAGGAGCGACCTTCATCGCAAGAAGCACCGTTTATCATATTCAGTTAACGGCTGATCTTATAGCTAAGGCCATCGCTCATAAGGGCTTTAGCTTCATTGAGGTTGTCTCTCAATGTCCTGTAGGTTATGGGAGAAGAAATAGGATGAGAACTCCTTATGAGATGCTGATGTGGCAGAAGGAACATGCTGTTTTAGTTCAACAGGCTCAAAGGTATAGTCTCGAGGAGATGAAGGATAAGTTTTTGATAGGCGAGCTCTTCGTTAATAAGGAGAAGAGAGAGTATACGGAGCTTTATGAGGAGTTAAGGCGAAAATTAGCTGAAGGTGGGGAAGGTTAAATGAGGAAGGAGATAGTGTTAAGCGGTTACGGTGGTCAAGGTCTGGTTCTCGCAGGGATTATCCTTGCGGAGGCTGCGGTGATTTATGAGGGAAAGAACGCTACGCATAATCAGTCCTATGGTCCCGAGGCAAGAGGTGGTGCAAGTAGGTCCGAGATCATCATAAGCGATGAGGAGATAAACTACCCAGAGATCGAAAGACCAGATATATTACTTGCTATGACTCAAGATGCGCTGGATAAATACGGTGAGAGCGTCAAAGAGGGAGGATTAATCATCATTGATACACTTTATATCAAGGAGGTCAAACCTCGCTCTGACGTTGAGATATACGAGCTTCCTATAACAGAGATATCCATAAGGGAGACAGGTAAGCCTTTATCTGCGAACATAGTGGCTTTGGGGGTTTTGGTCTCATTAACAGGAATAGTAAAAAGGGAATCGCTCGAGGCTGCCATGCTTAATAGGGTACCTCCTGCTACTAGGGATTTAAACTTAAAAGCCTTAAGGGCTGCCTTTGATATATTCAAGAAAGGGTGAGGGAAGAGAGATGAGGCTTTTAGAATATCAGGGGAAGGATTTTTTAAAGCTGATCGGCATAGATGTTCCCGAGGGTGTAGTAATTAGCGCTCCGTCGGAAGCTTCCGGCGCTTTCGAGAGGATAGGGAAGAAGGTTGTGCTTAAGGCACAGGTCCCCATAGGTGGTAGGGGTAAGGCGGGTGGTATTAAGCCTGCGGATGATCCTAAAACCGCTCAAGAGGTTGCTTCTGAGCTTTTTGGTAAGGAGATAAGGGGTTTTAAAGTTAAGAAGCTCCTTGTAGAGGAGGCTTTAGACATAGCTAGGGAGATATATATGGGGATAACCATAGATACGCGATCTGGTAAGCGTACCTTCATGTTCTGCGATGCCGGTGGCATGGATATAGAGGAGATAGTTAAGCTCTTTCCCGAGAGGCTCGTGAGAATAGATAAATATCCGAGCGAAGCTTTAAGGGAGTATGAGATAAGGTCAGCTTTGAGGGGAAAGGGCTTTGAGAGGGAGCTTTTGGTAAAGCTTTCTCACATAGCTGCTTCTATGTTCGATGCCTTCGTTCGCTATGATTTAACGATCTTGGAAATAAATCCTTTATGCCTTTTAAAGGATGGAAGAATCGTTGCGGCTGATGCTAAGGTAGAAGTAGATGATAATGCTTTATTTAGGCAGGAGTATTTCTCTAAGCTGGAAAAGGTCGACGTGGAGGATTATATGGAAAGAGAAGCGAAAGAGATAGGTGTGTCCTATGTTGTGCTTGATGGAGATATAGGGCTCATATCGAGCGGTGCGGGCTTGGGTATGTATACTGTAGATTTGATGGCTGATGAGGGCTTAAGGCCGGCCAACTTTCTTGAGACTGGCGGTGGAATAACAGCTAAGCTCATAAACGATTCAATAAGGCTCGTTTTAAGGAGAGGCAATATAAAGGCAATTCTCATTAATCTTTATGGTGGGGTGAACTCCCTTATAGAAGCAGCTAATGGAGTTAAACAGGCTAGGGAGAGCTTTGCGAAAGATGTCCCCATCGTGGTTAAGGCGGTTGGGAATCAACAGGAAGAGGCCTGGGAGATATTAAGTAGCGCTGGAGTGCACTTGATAAAAACTTTCCATACGGAGAAAGCGATCGATCTGCTTAAGGAGATTTTATCTCAGAAGGAGAGGGGATAAAGGTTATGGCAATACTTTTAACTTATGAGACCAGGGCTATCGTCCAGGGTATAACTGGTAGGGTGGGAAGCATACAGACGAGGTGGATGTTGGAGTATGGTACGAAGATCTTGGCAGGAGTAACGCCTGGGAGAAAGGGAGAGACGGTATATGGTGTTCCAGTGTTTGATGATGTTAAGGAGACGGTAGAGAGGTTTGGCGTTAATGCTACGGTTATATTTGCTCCACCCTTTGCTGCGAAGGATGCTGTGTTTGAAGCTATAGATGCTGGTATAAAGCTTGTTGTAGTTATTCCCGAGCATGTTCCCATAGCTGATGCCATGGAGATGAGGGAGGTTGCGAGGAAGAGGGGCGTCGTAATGCTTGGTCCCACAACCCCTGGCGTAATCTCTCCCGGTGTAGGTAAGCTTGGGATAATGCCTGGCAATATGTTTAAACCGGGGAAGGTAGGGGTCATCTCAAGGAGCGGGACGCTTTCTTATGAGGTCTCTGGATATCTTAACGATGAGGGTTTCGGTGAAAGCAGCGTTGTGGGTATTGGAGCTGATCCAGTTACCGGGGTAGACATAGCTGATATCTTGGAAATGTTTGATAGGGATAACGATACTGAGGCTGTAGTTATCGTGGGAGAGATAGGAGGAAGCCGTGAGGAGGATGCGAGCGCTGTTATAAGGCGCATGAGGAAACCAGTCATAGCCTTCATTGCGGGTAGACTGGCTCCGCCGGGTAAGAGAATGGGGCATGCTGGGGCCATTATACAAGGGGAAACGGGAAGTGCGGATAGCAAGCTAAGGGTTTTAGAGGATGCTGGAGCTAAGATAGCCTTTAAGCTATCGGAGATTCCGAAGATCTTAAGGAAGGTACTTTAAGACTGCCTTTACGTGAGGTGGGGTATCATGGCTGAAAGAAGGGTCCTTTTGATGCAGGAAATTCACCCAGATGGGGTTAAGATGTTGGAAGAAGCGGAGATAAAGGTTGATGTTGCGGAAAGCCTTGACGAGGAATATCTCTTGAAAAAGGTTATGGATTATGATGGCATAATCGTGAGGGTTCATCCCTACATAGGTAGAAGTATAATCGAAGCCGCTAAAAGATGCGTTGTCATAGGTAAACATGGGGCTTTGGTTGATAACGTGGATTTAGAAGCAGCCAATGCCTACCGCATTCCAGTGGTTTATGCACCGGGCTCGAATGCTAATGCGGTTGCTGAGCATACCGTATGTCTGATGATGGCGGTTGCGAAGCACATATGGGATGCGGGTGTTCAGCTTAGGGTTTATGGAAACTACAACTATAGGCTTCAGGTTAAGAGCTTTGAGCTTTCAGGAAAGACCCTTGGAGTTATAGGTTTAGGCAACATCGGAAGAAAGGTTGCCAGGATATGCAAGTATGGTTTTTCTATGAAAGTTATAGGCTATGATCCATATATTAACGAAGAGCTTCTTAGGCAAGAGGGGTTAGAGGATACTGAGCTTGTTGGAGATCTGGAGTATCTTCTTAGAAATGCGGATTTTATAACGATACACATACCTGCTACTAAGGAGAACGAGAAGTTCATAGGCGAAAGGGAGCTCTCCATGATGAAGAGAAACGCTATAATTGTTAACACTGCAAGGGGTTCGGTGATAGATCAAAGGGCACTTTATAGGGCTCTTAGGGATGGGGTCATAGCAGGTGCTGGTATGGATGTTTTCGATCCAGAGCCCCCATCCGTTGATGAGCCCATTTTAACTTTAGATAATGTTGTTGCTACGCCTCATATGGCAGCCCATACTGAAGAAACGCTCTCTAATATGGCGAAAATGGTTTGTAAAAACGTCATATCTGTATTAAGGGGAGAGAGGCCCGATAATATCGCTAACCCGGAAATATGGGATATTAGAAGGTTGCCTCAGTAGTTTGATATTAAAGCCATTAAAAGGGGTGATAAATTGTGGGATATGGCTTTTGGGATAGGATAGCCCATGTGGATCTCTCTAATATGGCGGTTGAATATGAGAGTCCGGGAGAGGCCTTTTTCAGGAAATATATAGGTGGGGGATGTCTTGGAAGTTATTATGTATTGAAGTACGTTAAACCTGGAACGGATGCCTATTCTCCTGAGAACGTGATAGTTTTCGCTCCCAGCGTGGTGACGGGTGCTCCCTTACCGGGGTTCGCAAGGCATTCGGCTGTTTCAGTCTCTCCGTTGACCGGTGGTATAGCTGATAGCGAGGCCGGTGGATTTTGGGGTGTGGCCTTAAAGTCTGCGGGATTGGACGCGATAGTGGTTAAAGGAAGGGCTTCAAAACCCGTTTATCTTTGGGTTAAGGATGGAAATGTGGAGATCAAAGATGCTTCGCATCTTTGGGGGAAGCACAACGCAGATGTTCTTAGAGAGGTTGAGAAAGAGTTAGGAGAAAGGGGCTTGAGGATTCTTGGAATAGGCCCAGGTGGGGAGAACCTCGTTAGGTTTGCAAGCATAGCTTGTGATATTCATGATATGCATGGTAGATGCGGACTTGGAGCAGTTATGGGTTCTAAAAAGCTGAAGGCTATTGTGGTTAAGGGGACGAGAAAACCCCAGTTTAAGGATGAAGGTAAGTTGGTAAAGATAGCCAAGGATTTTGCTTCCAGGTTTAAGAGCTACCCAGGTCAGCTTAGATTGCACCAGTGGGGGACAACCATAACCACCAAGCTCTTCAGCACAGGTGGGCAGCTACCCACCTTTAACTGGAGAAGCGGGGTATTTGATGGTGTGGATAAGATTGCAGGTGACTTCATAGAGACCATAATGGATGTGAAAAAGACCGGGTGTTATGCTTGTCCTGTAAGATGTAAGAGGTTGGTTGGAGCGAGAGAACCATTTGAGATAGATCAAGAGTACACCAGCCTGGAGTATGAATCTATGGCTGCTTTAGGTTCCTACATAGGGGTGGATGACCCCTATATCGTCTCTAAGGCTATAGAGCTCTGCAATAAGTACACCATAGACACTATATCCCTGGGAGGAACTATAGCTTTTGCAATGGATTGCTATGAGAACGGAATATTAACTGAGGAAGAGACCGATGGGCTTGAGTTGAGGTTTGGTAACAAGGATGTGGTAATACCCCTTATTGAGAAGATAGTTAAGAAAGAGGGTATAGGGAGACTTCTGGCTGAAGGGTCGAGGAGGGCTGCTCAAGCTATAGGGAGAAACGCGGAGAGGTATGCCGTTGAATGCAAAGGGGTTGAGTATCCCGCTCATGAGCCGAGGGTTAAAAGGTCCCTTGCTTTGGTCTATTCTGTTTGTCCTATAGGAGCGGATCACATGGCGAGTGAACATGATCCAAGCATAGGTCCTGACGCTCCAGACGTTAACCTTGAAAGAATAGCTATCTTGGGTATCAATGAGAGATTACCTTGGTTCGATCTTGATGGTAGAAAAGTTAGGTTCGCCTATTACACTATGATAGCTTATAGCATGTTGAACTCCCTCGATATATGCATGTTTTGCATGGCTCCTACAAGGGGTTTAAACTACAGTGAGGTGGTCGAAGCCGTTAGCGCGGTGACCGGTTGGGAAGTGAGCCTATGGGAGCTCATGAAGGTTGGGGAAAGAAGACTGAACATGATGAGGGTGTTTAACGTTAGAAGTGGAGTGGATTCGAAGGAGGATAGATTGGCAGAAAAGATGTACATGCCTCTCCGAGGGGGTATCCATGAGGGTAGATTCGTTACTAGGGAGGAGTTCGAGGAGGCCAAGAGGATTTATTACCTTATGTCTGGTTGGGATGAAGAGGGCGTTCCCCAACCTTGGAAGCTTATCGAGCTAGGGTTAGACTGGCTTTTATAGGAAGGTGATTGATTTATGAAAAGGGCTCTTTTACTTGATGGGGCAGATAACGTGGCTACAGCTCTTGAAGACATTCAAGCTGGTGAGATAGCGTTAGTGAGAATCTCTAACCAGTCTAGGGAGGTAAGGGTGATCGCGGACATACCCTTTGGCCATAAGTTTGCCGTTAGGAGGATTCCAAAGGATGGCGATGTCATAAAGTACGGTGAGGTTATAGGTAGGGCTACGCGAGATATCGAGGTTGGGGATTGGGTGCATGTTCATAACGTTGTGAGTAATAGGGGAAGAGGCGACTTGCTTAAGGGAGAGGGTGGTGGGAGATGAAACTATGGGGTTATATAAGGCCCGATGGTTCAGTTGGGATTAGAAACCACCTTCTTGTACTTTCGAGCGTTGTCTGTAGCAATGAGGTGGTCTTAGCCATATCGAAGAGTGTTCCTGGAAGCGTGTCTATAACTCATAATGAGGGATGTGGACAGCTTGGCGTTGACTATGAGCAAACCCTGAGGACCCTTGTTGGGGTTGGTAAGAATCCCAACGTGGCTTCGGTTCTGGTGGTTGGGCTCGGATGCGAGAAGCTCGATCCCTATATGTTGGCTGAGAGGATATCGGAGTCGGGGAAGAAGGTCGAGGTCCTGGTGATTCAGGAAGAAGGTGGAACCTTAAGGGCTATAGATAAGGGGATAGCCATAGCTGAGAGCATGCTTTCGGATCTGTCTGGGATGGTGAGGGAGGTCATAGATCTATCCCATATCGTGATTGCTCTTGAGTGCGGTGGTTCGGATGCCACCTCTGGGATAGCGGCGAACCCTGCCATGGGAGTTGCTTCGGACTTCGTGGTTAGCTCGGGTGGAACGTCGATATTATCGGAGACCCCCGAGTTTATAGGGGCGGAGCACATATTGGCCAAGCGAGCGGTTAACGAAGATGTAGCTAAGCGTATATACGAGATCGTAAAGAGAGCTGAAGAGGACGCTTTGAAGATGGGCGTCGATTTAAGAGGGACTCAGCCGACGAGAGGCAACATTGAAGGTGGTATAACGACGATAGAGGAAAAATCCCTTGGTTGCATCCTTAAGGCTGGGAGGTCTCCAATTCAAGGCGTGGTTGAATATGCGGAGCAGCCTAAGGGCAAAGGGCTGTGGATAATGGATACGCCAGGGCATGATGTTCAGTCGGTGAGCGGCATGGTGGCAGGTGGAGCTCAATTGGTTCTCTTTTCCACGGGAAGGGGAACACCCGTTGGTTGCCCCATTGCTCCGGTTATAAAGATTACTGGTAATCCCAAGACTTGGGAGAGGATGTCCGATAACATAGATATCAATGCAGGAACTATAATACTGGGGATCGAAACGGTTGAAGAGGTTGGGCGCAGAATCATAAAGGAAATGCTTTCTGTGATAAATGGAAAGATGACTAAGTCAGAGCAGCTTGGTCATGGTGAGTTCGCGATAACCAGAATAGGTCCGACGATGTGAACCTAAAGGAGGGTTTCGCTCCCTTGGTTTTGGTTCCTTACGAGGATTTAATTGGGATCCTTTCCTCTGTACTGATGCGCTTGAGCGTGCCAGAGCAGGATGCGCTTGACACAGCTGAGGCTATAGTCGCAGCGGATTTAAGAGGAATAGAATCGCACGGTGTAGTTAGGTTTCCCACCTATGTAAAGAGGATAAGGCTTGGGATTATAAATCCAAAACCCAATATAAAGGTTATAAGGGAATCAAGAAACGTTATCTTGATCGATGCAGATAATGGCCTTGGCCAGGTTGCGGGAAAGCTGGCCATGTCCATGTGTATAGAAAAGGCTAAGGAGAATGATGTTGCTATCGCTGGCGTTAGAAATACGAATCACATCGGTATTGCGGGTCACTATGCGATGATGCCCCTGAGAGAAAACATGATAGGCATCGTTCTAACTAACACAGCTGCTTTAATGGCTCCCCATGGTGGTTGTGAGCCTGTACTAGGGACGAACCCCTTTGCAGTTGCTATACCAGCAGGTAGGGAGATACCGATCGTTTTGGATATGTCAACGAGCGTTGTTTCCAGAGGGAAGATAGAGGAGAGCTTAAGAAAGGGTGAAAAAATCCCCTTCGGTTGGGCTGTGGATAATGAAGGAAACCACACGGATGATCCGGAGAAGGCTCTAGAAGGAGCCCTTTTGCCCTTAGGGGGAGCCAAGGGATATGGGATGTCAATTGTGATAGACATAATAAGTGGCCTCTTAACTGGTTCCTCTTACGGTAAAGATATAAAATCCATGTTCTTGGACTTTACTAAGCCGATGGGCGTCGGTAATTTTATGGTGGCTATTAAAGTCGAAAGCTTCATGCCGGTTGACGAGTTCAAGGAAAAGGTGGATGGATACATAAAGATGATAAAGGGATCTAAGAGAGCTAAGGGCGTGGATGAGATCCTTCTGCCGGGGGAGAGAAGCTATCGGACCATGTGCAAGAGGCTTAAGGAGGGCGTACCATTAGGTGAAGGAGCCTTAAGGGCCTTAGAGGAGGCAAAAAAGCTTGTGGGGATGTGATTGTACTCTGAAAGGCAGGTTGATCTAATTTGATAGTCGAGATTCCCCTAAGGGGGAGTGTTCTTAGGCTTAATATCCCTGAGAGGAATTTTTTGGGGGTTCTTGACCCGAAGAGGTACCCACCGGTTAAGGATGTGGTTTCTGCCTTTGAGGATGCCTTAAGAAATCCCATCGGGAGCAAAGCCCTAAGAGATTTAGCCAAGCCTGGGCAGAGGGTGGTCATCATAGCTACCGATATAACCAGATATGCTTGTGAGGAGGTAGTCATTCCCCTTTTGTTGAAGGAGCTTAACGAAGCTGGGATACCCGATGAGAATATCAGTGTAGTTGTTGCTACTGGTACTCACAGGCCCAATTCTATTGAGGAGTTCAAGGAGATGTATAGTGAAGAGGTGGTAAGGAGAGTCAAGGTTGAGAACCATAATGCCTTTAACCCTGAGGGGCTTAAGTTTTTGGGGAACACCCTATCTCAGGGCATACCTGTGGAGATAAATAAAAGCGTAGCAGAGGCTGATTTAAGGATCGCGACAGGTGTTATTGAACCTCACCTCTTTGCGGGGTACAGCGGTGGGGTTAAAAGCGTTGCAGTTGGTGTTGCAAGCGTTCGCACGATTTCTGCTACGCACAATATCGCCATGCTGGATCATCCTAAGACCAGATTGGGTGTGATCGAGGATAACCTCTTTAGACGTTTTCTTGAGGAAGCGGCTGGCTTTCTTGGCCTTGACTTCATAGTTAACGTGGTGCTCGATGACGATAAGCGCCTTCTTGGGGTGTTCGCTGGTGATCCGGTGAAAGCTCACGATGCGGGCGTGAGGTTTGCGAAAGAGATTTATGAGGTTAAAGCTAGTCAGCAGGGGGATATTATCATAGCGATACCCAGATATCCTAAGGACAGGGACCTATATCAGGCGACCAGGGCGGTTAATAACCTGATATTTGCACCTCGTCCTTTGGTCAGAAAGGGGGGGATAATAATAATCCCTGCGGCGTGTGAGGATGGTATAGGGCATGAGGGGTACTATAACTGGATGAAAAGCGTAAGGTCACCTGTGGAAGCTTTAGAGAGGGCTTATCGCGAGGGATTTGAACCGGGGGAGCACAAGGCCTTCGTTCTGGCTAAGGCCTTAAACTGGGCTAAGATCTTTATGGTTGGGACAGCTGTTCCAGAGCCTATCTTAAGGGAGCTATTTCTAGAGTACGAGCCTACTGTTGAAGAGGCGCTGGAGCGAGCGTTCTTTGAGCTCGGCAAGGATGCTAAAGTTTGGGTTGTACCCAATGCCTTGATTACCATTCCGGTCTTGGAGCCCTGATTCCTTTGTTTTTAGGGAGGGTGAATGAAGCCGTGGGATTGCGCAGTCGAGTTGTTGTGGAGGGTATAGATAGGGCTGGTATGCGTGCCCTTCTTAAAGCTTGTGGGTTGATCGATGAGGAATTCAACCGTCCTTTCGTTGGTGTTGTGAACTCTTGGAATGAGATGCACCCCGGGCATAAGCATTTTCGCCAGATCGCTGAGGCGGTTAAGGAGGGCATAAGGTTGGCTGGGGGCGTGCCCTTTGAGTTTAACACCATCGCCATATGCGATGGTATAGCCCAGGGGCATCAGGGAATGTGTTATGTTCTACCCAGTAGAGAGGTGATAGCTGATTCCATAGAGCTCGTGGCTCAGGCGGAGCAGTTAGATGGCTTGGTCTTCTTAGCCGCCTGTGATAAGATAGTTCCTGGTATGCTTATGGCGATGTTAAGGATAAACGTTCCATCTATCATGGTTACTGGTGGACCGATGCTCCCGGGGGTTTTTAAGGGTAGAAGCTTAGCTGTCTATGAGATAAGGGAGGCTGTGGGACTTTATAGGCGTGGATTGTTGACAGAAGAGGAGTTTAGGGAAATGGAGGATTGCATATGCCCTGTTGTAGGCTCATGTTCCATGATGGGGACTGCGAACACCATGTCATGTGTGGCTGAAAGCCTGGGCTTGACTTTGCCGGGCTGTGCGACAACTCACGCTGTATATTCTAAAAAGCTTAGGGAAGCCAAGCTTTCGGGGATTCAGGTTATGAGGCTCATAGAGAGAGGTGTTAAACCTTCCGATATAATAACAGACAGATCCTTTGAGAATGCCATGCGAGTGGTTGTGGCTGTGGGAGGTTCAAGCAACGCTTTGCTTCACATCCCCGCTATAGCCCATGAGATAGGCATAAGGATAACACTGGATGACTTCGATAGGGTAAGTAGGACTACGCCGCACTTGGTTGATTTGAAGCCTTCTGGTCCATATACCCTTAAGGATCTGGATGATGCCGGTGGGATTCCTGCTGTTATGAAGGAGCTTTCTCCCCTACTTCATTTAGATGAGAGGAGCGTTATGCTTTGCACTCTTAGGGATATATTGAAGAAAGCCAAAAACCGTAATAGAGAGGTAATTCGTTCTCTTGATAACCCTGTTCATGAGGAAGGTAGCTTGGCAATTTTAAGGGGAAGTCTGGCTCCCAATGGTGCAGTTGTGAAGCAGACTGCGGTTTCGCCCTCCATGAGGGTTCACACTGGTCCAGCTAAGGTTTTCGAGTCCTGTGAAAATGCAGTTCAAGCCATTCTTGATGGCAAGGTTCAGAGGGGAGATGTAGTCGTTATACGCTATGAGGGACCTAAGGGGGGACCGGGTATGCGAGAGATGCTTGCCGCTACGTCTGTTCTCGTCGGTATGGGCTTAGGGGATAGCACGGCTTTAGTCACCGATGGGAGGTTTTCTGGATCCACGAGGGGTCCCTGTGTGGGGCATGTCTCTCCTGAGGCAGCTTCAGGTGGGCCGATCGCTATCGTTCAAGATGGGGACCTCATAACTATAAATATCGATGAGAGGAAACTTGATTTGCATCTGAGCGAAGAGGAGATAAAGAGGAGGCTAGCCAACTGGAAGCCTCCCGCTCCGAGGGTAACCCGGGGATATTTAGCGCGGTACGCTGAAGCAGTCACTTCGGCTGATCAGGGAGCCATCCTTAAGCGGGGTTGAGTTTTATGAAGGTTTACCTTTTGTCTTCTCTCTCAGAGCCCTTGCCTAAGGAGGATTTTCTATGGATAGCTCTGGATGTAATAAGAGCCACATCCACTATAGTTACTTTCTTCGCTTATGGTGGGGACTCGCTCTTTATCACATCTTCTATAAGGGAAGCTAAGTCCTTAAAGAGGGAAAACCCCGATATCCTTCTAATGGGGGAGAGGGGAGGGGCTAAGATACCTGGGTTCGACTTCGATAACTCTCCTACCGATGTTATGGAGAACGCTCATATGATAAAGGGAAAGCGCGCTGTTTTAACTACAACTAACGGAACTCGCTTGATTAAGAAGCTATCAGATGCTGGGAGAAGGATCCTTATAGGTTCTATGTTGAACTTGAGCGCTGTCCTTAGGAGGGCTTTGGAGGAGGTGAAGGTGAGCGGGTTTGATGGCGTTGCCATAGCTTGCGCTGGAAAGGAAGGCAGGGTAGCTTCAGATGATCTGTACTGCGCGGGAAGAATGGTTTTAAGGTTAGAAAAGTTGTTACCCCAAGGGTTTGAGCTTAATGACTCAGCTTTAATAGCTAAGGTTTGGGCTTCTCAAGAGAAGGACGCTTTATCGGTGTTTCTAAACTCATCAAGCGGTAAAAACGCGCTAAGTAATGGTAGATATAGGGATGTGGAGTTTTGCTCTAAGGAGGACCTCTTCGAAGTTGTTCCTCTATTATCTGGCGAAAGGGAGATTAAAAAAGAAGTGTGATAAACTGTGATGACTAAGCCGAAGATAGTTTTAAGTAGATGCTTTATTAAGCCAGTTAGGTATGATGGTGGGATAGTAAACGATGAGTTCGTAGATAGGCTTTTTGCCTATGTGGATTACATTACTCCCTGTCCGGAGGAGGATATCGGCTTAGGAGTGCCGAGGCCGAGGATAATAATAGTTGAGAGCGAGGGTCAAAGGAGATTGATTCAGCCTGATACAGGTAGGGACTTGACGGAGGTCATGAATGACTATTTAAATAAGATGCTTAATGAGTTAGGTGATGTTGATGGTTTTGTGCTTAAGGCGAAGTCCCCCTCTTGCGGTGTTTCCTCAGCGAAGCTCTATAGAAACGATGTGGTGATCGGTAAAACTGATGGGTTTTTCGCGAGTGCTGTTAAAAAGGTTTTCCCCTATCTACCACTTGAAGACGAAGGTAGATTAAAGAATAGGGATATCAGGGATCATTTCTTGGTGAGAATATTCGCCTACTCCGATTTTAGGGATTTAGTTAAGAGCGCTACCGCCTCTAAGTTAGTGGAGTTTCATTCTAAATATAAGTATCTCCTGATGACCTATAGTCAAAAGAGCCTCAAAGAGTTAGGTAAGATCGTTGCCGATGGAACGATGAGCTTAGAGGAAAAGTTGTCGCGCTATAAAGCTATATTCTATCAGGCCTTTGTTAAAAGGCCATCTCGTCGAAGGCACGTTAACACTCTCATGCACTTAATAGGGCAGATCTCGAAGCGATTAAGTCAAAAGGAAAGGGCTCACCTGATTGACCTGATCGAAAAATACGGTAGGGGTTTAATGGATCTAAGGGTTATTATCGAGCTTCTTAGAAGCTTTTCCCTCAGGTTTGAGGAGCAGTATGTCTTAATGCAAAAGTATCTTGACCCTTATCCTGAGGCGCTAAATGTATGAGAGGGTAATCTACTGGTTTAAGAGAGATTTAAGGATCGAGGACAATAGAGCGTTTTACGAGACCTGCGCAAAGGCAAGCGAGATAATCCCAATTTTTATATTTGTACCAAGCTTATTGGACAGATTCAGGTTTTGGGGTGAAAGGTTAGGCTTTCTCATAGATTGTCTTAAAGCGCTGGATAGGGATATCAATAAGAAAGGGGGCTTGTTCTACTGCTTTTATGGTGAGCCGAAGGATGCCCTTTCCTATCTGATTGAAAGATATAAAGTTCAGGCCATCTTTTCTATTAAATCTCTCTCCTACACCGATGAGGATATGGAGAGAAAAGTGATAACCCTATGTAAGGAGAAAGGGATAAGTTATCACGCCTTTAACGATGACTTTCTCTCCGATTTGGAGAGCATCCCTTACAGAAAGGTTTTCTCTCATTTTTACAAGGAGTGGAAGAAATACCTGAGCCTCAAGCTCTACCCTGCTCCAGAAAGAATAAACGTGCCTCGCTTAGATGAGCCAACGCTTGAGCTAGCCATAAAGGAATTAAGGTATCGGGAAAACCCCTTTTGGAAGTCGGATTTCGCTAAGATGAGGTTAGAGAGCTTCGACTTTAAGAGCTATGAGGGAACCAGAAATAGACTAGATATAGATGGTTCATCTAAGCTTTCCCCCTATATTAGGTTTGGGGTTGTGTCTTTAAGAAAAATCTATATTAAAGCCCTTGAGCTTGCGGGTGAGGATTGTCAGTTTATAAAGGAGCTTGCGTGGAGGGAGTTTTGGTACCATATTAAGAATAACTTCCCCGAGTTTAGGGAGCTGGAGTTTCAGGAGAGGCGCAGGGGCTTAAAATGGCTCAAGGATGAAAAGCTTATGAGAGCATTTACTGAGGGCGAAACGGGATATCCAATAATTGATGCTTCCATCAGACAGTTGAAGTTAGAGGGATGGATACATAATCGTGCGAGGATGATAGTTGCTTCTTTTTTAACTAAGGATTTGTTAATCGATTGGAGGGAGGGGGAAAGGTTTTTTGGAGAGCATCTGATAGATTATGATGATGTCGTTAATATAGGAAACTGGCAGTGGAACGCCTCCGTTGGTCCGGATCCAAAGCCTTTGCGAATATTTAACCCGATCATTCAGGCGAGAAAGTTTGACCCTGATGGAACCTTTATAAAGAAGTATTTGCCAGAGCTAAGGGCTCTTCCCCCACAAATGCTTCACGACCCATTAAGGTTTACCTTATCCTATCATAGGCCGATAGTGAATCACTATGAGAGGGTTATAGCGGCAAGGAATATGTTTTATAAGTGAGCAGTTTTAACCCTCTGAGATTGATACTATAGTCTCAAAGAAGGTGGCTCCTCTGCCATCTTCCGCTAAGCCCTCGGGAGAGAGGTCGTTTATCCCGGAGCATCCTTGATCTACGACTAAGGTGTCTGGTCTAACTCTGGGATCGAACCTGAGCCTCACCTTTATTTTCCCTTTTTCTGATAATATGTATCCCTCTTCAGAAGGGTATCTTTCCCTCCAGATTGGGTTGATGAGGCATATGGGTGGCTTTTCTTCAAAGTCTATAGGTCTTTGAGAATTGTTTCTCGCTATAGATTTAGGGGTTATTAAGAAGAACTGTCCTTCTTTAAGCTTCCTCACTTTAGGTAACTTTAGCTCCCTTAGGAAGTGAAACTTTCCGTCCTCCGTTAAGAACTTTCCATCCTCAAAGGGAACTTCTGGGAAAAGCGGGGATTTAATCCAGCCTCTTTCTTTAAGCAGAGATAGGCTTATCCCCGTGGGCTTTAGCTTGCTGAAGGTTAACTCCATTATATCTTCGAACTTTCCAAATTCATCTCCAAATCCAAGAGCTTCTGCAAGTTTCTTGTAGATCTCCCACTCTGGTAAAGCTTCTCCCAGGGGTTCAAAAATTTTAGGTAGGTAACCTATTATTGGGCTCCAAAAAGAGCCCCTTATATCTTCCTTTTCAAGGTATGTTGCGCAGGGTAGTATTAAGTCTGCTAGTTTTGTCGTCTCATTCCAACGGAAGTCTATAACTACTTTGAGAGGTATCCTTTCAGCTATTTCCTTGAGCTCTTTGGTGTTTTGCGTTTGATTGAAAAGATTGAAGCTCTGTATCCAGAGTACTTCGGGTAGTTCCTTTTCAAACTCCGATGCTATACGTGCCTTTGGGATGAGCTTAAACCTATTCTTGGGATAAGCCCAGGATATATCGAAGGAGGTAACGCTGTAGTGGGAGAAGCTTACCCCTCCGCCTCTTAATCCTAAGTTGCCGCTGAGGGCTGATATTGCATCTATGGCTCTGAACGTAGAAACACCATGGCTGTAGTGTTGTGCTCCCATACCCAACCATATGGAGGCTGGTTTTTCAAAGGAAATCTTTCTCGCGATCTCACTTATATCCTCTGGGTTCACATCGCACATCCTTGAGAGGTCTTCTATAGTCCAGTTATTCAATATTCTCTTAAAATCCTCGAAGTTAGAGCTCCTTTCACTTATGAACTTTTTGTCCTCCCAGCCATTTTCCAGTATAGCCTTAGCGATCGCTAGGGCTAAGTAGATATCACTCCCAGGCTTAACTTGAATATACTTGTCTACGAAGTTTGCCGTTTCCGTTTTCACAGGATCAATCAGGTATACGAAAGTACCCTTTTCTCTAGCCAATTCTATCAGTGGAATGAAGTGTATATTCGTTCTTGCGGGATTTCTCCCCCAGATTATCGCTACCTTGCTTTCCGCTATTTGCTCTGGTGGATGATTGAAGCATTTCCCGAAGTCAAGCTCATGGGCGAAGTTCCCCGCGTCGTCACAGAGGTTTCCATCCATTAAGGTTATCTCACCGTATAGCGAGAAGAACCTTAAGGAGGATAAGCGCATTACTATGCCGGCGTTCCCCGTATTTACTCCTAAGACTACCTTCCATTCCTTTCCCTCTCTTTTGAGTTCCTTAAGCTTATTGGAGAGGAGATCAAGGGCTTCATCCCAGGAGATCCTTTTAAACTCTCCATCTTTCTTAATCATTGGATAGCTTATCCTTCTTTCGCTTTGCCGTTCTCTTAAGAATCTGGAAAATCTCTGACAGAGAAACCCCCTCACGTAAGGGTTAGATGAATCTGGTTTCGCTATGAGCTTGTCTTTATTTTCAAATATCACTGCACACGCATCCCAGCAGTCAAAAAAGCAAACCCCCTTAACGCTCATGATACACCCCCCTTCCTTCACGAAGACTTTTTCTTTCAATAGGATATCAGAAGCCTTTGATCATAACAAGCATTCAAGAAAGCTTTCGTTTTTTTTAGGAATTTTTGCTTTTTAAATAGCAGAAGATCATTTTTTTGCTTTTAAACGATATTTCAGGATATAGCGTTTTTCTATCCTTCTCTTGACAGCTTGCGTTTTATCTGTGACAATTATATTGGAGCTTTAAAGTTCCAAAAGGAGGTGTTCTCCTTTGAGTGATAATCAGTTAGCGGTACCCCTTAAGTTGGGTAAGCGTCCTTTGTTCATGCTGGTGGCCTTCTTCTTGGGAGCGCTAACGGGCTATGTGGCTGGTCCTAATGTTGCTGTTATTAAGCCTCTTGGCGATGTTTTTATATATCTCTTGAAGTTCATGATTGGTCCACTTATCTTCGTATCCATAACTTTAGCAATATCTTTCGTGGCAGACCTAAGAAGGTTGGGAAAAGTTTTCGGTAGGTTCCTGTTTTATTGGCTTTTAATGGGGCTTTTAGCAGCTTTCATCGGCTTTACCATGGCTGGCTTCATTAAGCCTGGAGCCGGTGTTAAGCTCGAGCCCCCGCCTGGTTGGACTCCGCCTAAGCTCGCGAGCATCGAGGATATAGTTTCCACCGTTATTCCCAATAACTTTATAGCTCCCTTCTTAAATCTCCAGGGTATGCAGATAATAGTTGCTGCGATATTGATAGGTATTGCGGCTGTGCTACTGGGTAAGGATATGCCGGATAAAAGGAAGCTCTTTGTGGATGTGCTTAATGCCTTCCTTGGCGTTATCTACAAGTTCATCGATATAGTTTTGTGGTATGCTCCCATAGGCATATTCGCTTTGGCTGCTAACCTCGTTGGGGTTGCTGGGACGATGGTCTTAGGTGCTGTATTCAAGATGGTTTTAACTCAGTGGATTGCATATGCGATAATCTTGGTTATAGTTCATCCCATACTGCTTTTAACGTATTTAGGAGTTAGCCCTCTGCAATACTGGAGAAAGATATATCCTGCTATGATAACTGCCTTCGCTACAACCTCAAGTAGCGCTACGATGCCCGTTACCCTTGAGAGAACCAGTAAGCTTGGTGTCCCTGTAGATATGGTCCAGCTTATTATACCTATTGCTGCTACCATAAATATGCAAGCTGTAGCTGCTGAGATGCCTATATACGTTGCCTGGGCAAGCCAAATGTTCGGTGTTTCCTTGACGGGTGGGCAGATAGCTTTGGCGCTATTCTTAGGGGTTATAGGGGCTGCTGCTTGTGCTGGTGTTCCCGGTGGAGGTATCATCGTTGCTGCGATGACCCTTTCCATAATGGGGCTGCCTTTAACTCCGGTTCCTTGGATAGCAGGCATATATACCTTAATAGATATGCCTAATACGATGCTAAATGTTACAGGTGATCCGCTGGGAGTGATGGTGGTTGCTAAGGGTTTAGGCGAATTCGATAAGGGGAAGTTCTATGCGCCTGATTAATGATGGCTTTAGAATATGTGTAGCTGGGCATGTTGGAGTGGGGCATGTCTTCAGTCACTCTGGTTTCGTTCAGGATGATTCCTTAGGCTTTGCTGCTTTAGTTAGGTTTATCCAGGAGCGTTTTGGGTTAAATATCGTCATCGAGAGTGTAACTGTAGCTGATGACACCATAAAGGTAGTAACCTCTTTAGGTGGTGTTGGAGTTGGTAAGCCTCGAAGGGGGATTACCCCCTTCGAGGCAAAGGCTATTGAGAGTGCAAGTGGTGATCCTATCTTCTCATGGAGGTTAGCTTTGGAGCTCTTTGGTAGGTTTTATGGAAACGGTATGAGCGAGGTCGCCGTAGCCTTCATCTATGCTCTTTCGGAGAGCGTGGTAGACTCCCTCAGGAAAGCCATCCCTGACTTTAGGTGCCTTAAATCGGATGACGATGTAAGCTCCGATATCGTTTGTGGTGTTAATTTAGAGTACGAGGGGATCCCCCTTACCTTACTTCTTACGGTTAACGGTTCGAGGTTGGGTTTAGGGCCCTGTGAGGACTTGGAGGGTAATGTCTATAGAGGTATTAAAAGGCGGGTTTTAAGCTCTCTAAGGGCTTTAAGGGTTCCTACCATAATCGTGGAGAGCAAGGCCTATAATCCTGCCTTGAGGGTTGAGGAGGAGAGCTTTGTCGTGAGGTATAACGAGGAGGTCGATAATCCTATAGTTGCAAGGAGTCTAAAGGAGGCTTTATGTGAGCTTGGCTTCCCCTTTTCGGTCGTTAATTCGGCCTTTCCCCTAACTGATAGGGCTTCGATAGATAGGGAGACAAGGTCCTTTGCCTCAAGAAGCTTGAAGACCGTGAGAGCGATCTCAAAGGCTAAGACTTCGAGAAAAAAGGCCATCTTGCTAGGAGATCTAGCCAGGCTTCTTTCGGAGGATGGTGGTGGAATAGTTTTCATGAGTTCTAGCGTCAACAAGGTCGCGAGGGCGGTTGGATTGATGCCAGGGACTGGTGCGGTAATCTCTATATCTCTGCCTGAAAGATACATTAGAGAGTATAAGATTCCCTTTATAACTGAAAAGAACGTTAGCGATATGGTCTTGGTTATTAGGAAGGCTCTGCCCAAGCTGTGGGGGAGAATTGAAGAGGCCCATAGGCTTCTTCAAGTTAGGTGTAATCGGTTTGGAGGGTGAGATCGTGGTCAAGAGGATACTATGGGTGAGGACGGGCGGAACTATAGATATGGTTTACGATGAGGCAAGCGAAAGTTACGTTCCTGCGCCTAAGGATCTGATCAAAGGCGTTCTGAAAAACATAAGCTTGGGGAATGCTATCATTGATATGCGTGATGACGTTGTGGATTTTATAGATAGCTCAGAGATGACCCCCGAGATATGGGCTAAGCTTGCTACCTTTTTAGCCGATGAAATCAAAGGATATGATGGTGTGCTAATCACCCACGGGACAGATACCATGCATTACACCGCTTCCGCCTTAAGCTTTATGCTTAGGAATTTAAATAAGCCTGTAGTTTTAACCGGTGCGATGATCCCTATAGTTGAGGATGGGTCTGATGGGGTTAGAAATCTCCTAGACTCTATAACCTTTTTGGTCAAGGGTTCCATTCCTGGCGTTTTCATAGTCTTTGATGGGAAGGTAATCAGAGGTGTTAGGTCGAGAAAGGTTAGCACAAGCGACTTCAGCGCTTTTGCAAGTATAAATGCTGATTATGTAGGATTTGTGGAGAACGGAAAGTTGACTTTGAACTCAGAGGAATTAAAGTTTAAGGGGGAGAGTTTAGGAGAGCTTCAGGCTGATGTCAAGTTGGATAAAAACGTAGTTCTCATCAAGCTTTTTCCTGGTATCAATCCCATTCTTTTCGAGCCACTACCTTCCCTTGGTTTCAGAGGGGTGGTAGTTGAGGCCTTTGGTAGCGGTGGAGCTCGCGTTAAGGACCCCGGTTCACTGGTAGAAGGGATAAGCTATCTCAGAGGGAAGGGTATTCCCGTTTTCATTACATCCCAATGCTCCTTAAAGGGAGTAGTGAGATTTGGTCCCAAGCCTTACTACGTTGCGAAGCGCCTTATGGAGGCGGGGGCGATCTCCCTTAAGGATATGATTACAGAGGTTGCCGTAGTTAAGCTGATGTGGGTTTTAGGTCATGTTAGCGATTATGACGGGGTGGTTAAGCTGATGTTAAGGAACTTTGCGGGAGAAATAAGCGAGGAAGAGGGATAAATTCGTTTTTTGCTTAGCTTAAGGAGGGATGGCTTTTGAAAGCTATCCCTCCTTATTTTTTGTTGTATAATTTTAGAAAAAGGGAGGGATCTTTGAAGGATGATGGAATGGCTTGATGCCTGTGCGTTGCTGGCTTGATGACCCTCGTTAAGAGAGTTTTCATTCGCTTAGGTGTTCCCGATGAGCATGCGGAAATTACAGTTAGGGTCTTAATCGAAGCTGGTAGGTTTGGTATTGGGTCTCACGGCCTTGTTAGGTTGAGGAGATATTTAGATGGTATAAGAAGAGGGATTGATGATACCTGGCGCTGAAAGTTTGGTCCACACTGCTTGTTGTTTCCATATAGATCCCGAGCTTTTTAAGAGAGATCTATCAAGGTATGTGAGTGAGCTTAGGCCTTCGGAGAAGAGAGGGAAATGAAAGCCGATGGCTCAGGAGCTGGGTGTGAAGTTTAGTTTAGATATCGATCAGTTATAGAGGAGGTGTTATTTTTGAGAACAGGAAGGTTTTTAGCCTTGTCTTTTGCAGTTATCCTTGTGTTTTCCTCTTTAGCTATCGCTCAGCTTAAAAACCCAGATACGATTGTGATTGCAACCATCGGAGATGTGAGTACCCTTGACCCTCACTTCTCATATGATACCGCTAGTGGAGAGATAATATACAACGTTTACGAGAACTTGATAGCTTATAAAGGTGAGAGTCTCACTGAGTTCGTCCCCCTTTTAGCGACGGAAGTCCCTTCGTTTGAGAATGGTCTTATAAAGGATGGAGGTAAGACTTATATATTTCCTATAAGAAAGGGAGTGAAGTTTCATAATGGATATGAGTTAACACCTGAGGATGTGGCTTATTCCTTTAAGAGGTGCATGATTCTCGACAGGTCTGGAGGGCCGAGCTGGATGCTCCTTGACCCCCTTCTGGGGTATGAGAGCATTAAGGACCTGGTAAGGGATAAGCTTAAGGTCCCCTCGTGGGAGGATCTCTTTACTCAGGATGGGAAGCTTAAGCCTGAGTATGAGAAGGGCATGAGAGAGATATACGAGATGATAGATAGGGCGGTTGAGGTTCAAGATGATAAGGTTGTATTTCGTTTAGTTAAGCCCTATCCGCCATTTTTAAATATCTTAGCTCAAGGTGCTGGTTGGTCTGCCATAGTTAGTAAGAAATGGTGCGTTGAGCAGGGGGATTGGCCTGGTACTCCTGATGAGTGGTGGAAGTATCATGATCCTCAGAAGGAGAAGGACCCTCTTTATGAGAAGATGAACGGTACTGGTCCCTTTAAGCTCGTTGAGTGGAAAAAGGGTGAGTATGTTAAGCTTGAGAGAAACGAAGCCTACTGGAGGGAGCCAGCTAAGATAAGACAGGTTGTAATAAGAAGGGTTGATGAGTGGGCTACTAGGAGAATGCTCCTTGAGAAGGGAGACGCGGATGCAGTTTACGTTCCTAGACAGTATTTGCCTCAGATAGAGAAGATGAAAGGTATAAGGATAATTAGGGGGCTTCCCACCTTGGCGATAGAGGTGGTGCTCTTTAACTTCAATATCAGGGTTGAGGGTAATGCCTATATAGGTAGCGGAAAGCTCGATGGTGAGGGTATCCCATCGGATTTCTTCAGCGATGTTCATGTACGAAAAGGTTTTTGTTATCTCTTCGACTGGGATACCTATATAAAGGAGGTTTGGAATGGAGAAGCTTTACAACCGACGGGGATAGTCCCCAAGGGGCTATTAGGGTACGATCCTAACGGACCCAAGTATAGCTTTAATATGGAGAAAGCTAAGGAAGAGTTTATGAAGGCTTGGAACGGGGAAGTTTGGAATAAGGGCTTTAAGTTCACCATCCTTTATAATGCTGGAAATGAGGAGAGAAGGATCGCAGCTGAGATGCTCGCGAGAAACGCTCGTAAGTTGAATCCTAAGTTCAAAATAGAGGTTAGAGGGGTCCAATGGTCAACCTATCTCTCTGATCTGACCAAAGGGAACCTTCCACTCTTCATAATGGGTTGGCTCGCGGATTATCCTGATCCACATAATTTCGTTCAGCCTTTCCTTGGTAGTAAGGGAGCCTTTATGGCTTATCAAGGTAGGAATGCGGTTGATCTCGCTAAAATTGAGTTTGATCCATTGATAGAGAAAGCCATGGAGATCGTTGATCCCAAAGATAGAGAGAAGATATACTTTGAGATCCAAAGAAAGGAGTTTGAACATGCTCCTCACATATTGCTTTATCAAGCCATGGGGGTTCACGTTTCGAGGACCTGGATCAAGGGTTGGTATTATAATCCCATGAGGCCTGGCGGCGATTTCTACAGTCTATATAAATCTGCGGATTGAAGAAAGGTTATGTTAGCTTATATAGTTCGAAGGCTCCTTATTCTTCCCTTTATACTTATCGGGGTTACCTTTCTGGTTTTCTTCATGATGCAGTTTCTCGATCCCGTGCAGAGACTCGCTGCCTATATCAAGAGTCCTGAGGAGCTTAAGAACTTAAGTTCCGAAGACATAGAGAGGCTGATTAAAAGGTATGGTCTTGATAGACCTCTCTGGGTTCAATATCTTGAATGGGTTAAAAAAATCGTTCACTTAGATCTTGGTTGGTCAGAGGTAGCTCACCAGCCAGTTAAAGATGCTATATTAAGCAGGTTTCCTGCCACCTTGGAACTTGCCCTATTCGCAGTCTTTCCCGTGATCTGGGTGGGAATCTGGTTAGGGGTCATTTCTGCGGTTCATCGCGATAGACTTCTGGACCAAGTGATAAGGGTTTTTGCAATTATAGGCTGGTCTCTTCCTTCCTTCGTTTTCGGTATATTTATTCTTTTTATTCTCTATGGTGTTCTTGGTTTATTCCCTCCAGGTAGGCTTTCTCTATGGGCTCAGGCTGTCGTTAGCTCTCAAGAGTTTAAAAGCTATACTGGGCTTTTAGTTATCGATGGGATTTTAAATGGCAGATTTGATGTGGCTTTGGATGCCCTTAGGCATTTAGTTGGTCCCATCATAACCTTATCTTACCTCTGGTGGGCCTTTATACTTAGGATAACCCGTTCGAGCATGCTTGAGGCCTTGAACAAGGAGTATATAACCACCGCTAGAGCTAAGGGAGTTCCCGAAAGGCTTGTGATTCACAGGCACGCTAAGAGGAACGCCCTTATACCTGTGGTTACAGTTGCGGGGATGATGGTTTTGGGACTTCTCGGAGGAGTAGTGATAACCGAGACCATCTTCGATTATCCTGGTATAGGTAGGCTCGCGGCTACGGCTTCTCAACAGCTTGATTATCCCCTTATTCTTGGCATAACTTTATTTTACGGCTTTCTCCTGGTGGTTGGCAACCTTATAGTTGACGTTCTTTATGCGATTATAGACCCGAGGGTGAGGCTTGAGTGATGGGTTTTTCGTGGGTCTTAAAGGGGCTCTTCAAAAGCCCGACGTCCGTATTGGGGGTATGCTTGGTCTTATTCTTCTCTATCATAGCCTTGTTCGCTCCATGGATAGCTCCTCCTGAATATCCTGACGAGCCCTATCTTCTCCCTAAGGCAGGATGGAGCGCTGAGCCATCTCCTCCTTCAGCGGAGCACCCCTTCGGGACGACGGAGGGTCAGTATGACATATTCTATGGGATCGTTTGGGGGGCAAGAACTGCCTTCAAGGTGGGCCTTATCACCGTTGGCTTTTCAGCCCTTATAGGGATAGTGGTGGGATCTATATCGGGCTATTTTGGTGGATGGGTTGACGAAGTTATAATGAGGGTTACCGATATATTTATGGCCTTTCCCTTTCTCGTCGCAGCTATGGTTTTAACGACCATACTTGGCAAAGGGCTTGATAAAATCATGATCGCTCTTATAACTTTCGGATGGATGGGGTATGCCAGGCTGATAAGGGGGAGCTTTCTTGCCGCTAAAGAGGAACTATATGTTTTAGCTGCTAAGGCTATAGGGGTCAGTGATCTGTCCATAATATTTAAGCATATCCTTCCCAATACGATATATCCTGTGATAATCCAAGCTTCCATGAGCATGGGGTCTATGGTTGTATCCGCTTCAGCTTTAAGCTTCTTAGGCATTGGGGCTCCAGAGGGGTACGCAGATTGGGGGCAGATGATATCTTATGCGAGGAATTGGATAGTGGGGGCGCCGGGAGATGCGTTAAAGTATTGGTATACTTTCTTTTATCCTGGAGGGGCTATAGTTTTATTCGTACTTGGCTGGAACCTGCTTGGTGATGCCCTGAGGGATATCCTTGATCCAAAGCTTAGGGGACCAAGGGGTGCGAGATGAGCAGACTTCTTGAGGTCTTGGGACTAAAGACTTACTTTTTCATGGAAGCGGGTATAGGAAAGGCTGTGGATGGGATCTCCTTCTATATAGATGAGGGAGAAGTTTTCGGCCTCGTTGGTGAGTCTGGTTGCGGTAAAAGCGTTACAGCCCTTTCCATAATGAGGCTCATTCCCCCACCTGGAAGGATAGTTGAGGGGAAGGTGATCTTTGAAGGTGAGGATCTACTCAAGAAAACCTCGGAGGAGATGAGGGATATAAGGGGTAAGAAGATATCTATGATATTCCAGGAGCCTATGGTGGCTCTTAACCCGGTTTATACCATAGGCTTTCAGATAGCTGAGGCTATAATCGTTCACTATCCTGACGTAAGCTGGGATGAGGCTTGGGAAAGGGCCGTTAAGATGCTGGAGAGGGTGGGCATACCTAACCCTCGGAGGAGGGCTGAGGAGTACCCCTATCAGATGTCTGGTGGTATGAGGCAGAGAGCAATGATAGCCATGGCCATGATAAACAACCCTCGTCTTCTTATAGCCGATGAGCCTACCACGGCTTTGGATGTTACGATTCAGGCCCAAATTCTGGAGCTCATGGACGAGCTTAAGAGGGAGTTTAAGACGTCTATACTCTTCATAACTCATGACCTTGGAGTTATAGCTGAGGTCTCCGATAGAGTAGGGGTTATGTATGGTGGTAAGATAGTTGAGATGGGTGACGTCTTTTCAATATTCGATGAGCCTCTTCACCCTTATACCTATGGGCTCTTAAGCTCTTTACCGAAGCTAAATGAGGAGGGGAAAAATAGGCTTTACGCTATACCTGGTGTAGTTCCAGACCTTCTTGCCTTTCCTGAAGGGTGTAGGTTCAGGGATAGGTGTTCTTGTGCCTTTTTAAAGTGTGAGGATGATCCTCCCATGATTGAGGTTAAAGAAGGGCATTGGGTTAGTTGCTGGAGGTATGCAGAGGATGTTTAAAATGGGGTTTTCCTCAAGCCTTCCAATAGCCTTGGGATATATTCCTGTGGCCATTGCCTTCGGCGTTTCCGCCGTTGCCATGGGGTTTAGCCCCATTGAGGTGGTCCTCGCTTCGGTTTTAATCTTTGCAGGGTCAAGTCAGTTTGCGTTAATCTCCCTTCTTCCCTCCTCTCCTTTTAGCGCTGTGGTTATACCTCTCTCATTGAACCTCAGACATTTGGTTTATGGTTGTATCGTTTCTCAAAGATTTAATATAAGATTCCCTTATCTAACCGCTTTTGGGCTAACGGATGAAGTCTTCGCTTCATTGCTAAAAGCTCCTGATGATGAGAGGTTTATATGGGGTATGGTGCTTGGAGCCTATATCTCTTGGGTTGCAGGTAGTTTGATCGGAGCCCTTGGCGGAGATGCTTTGCTTCATTATCAGTCTTTGTCATCCTCGCTTTTGTTTTCGCTCACATCCCTCTTCTTCATACTATTGATTTTGAACCTTGGGGAAGGTAGATGGCTCTCCGCGTTAATTGGTGGCACTATAGCCTTGTTTTTTCACTTTTTTGGGCATGCTCACCTAGGTATATTGCTTGCAGGGGTTTTAGCCCCTATAGTTGCGTTAAAGGTGAAAGGAAGGAGAGAGGCTTGAGAGGAAGCTATCTGGTTGTTATAGTTATAGTTGCTATTGGAACCTATCTCATGAGGTTTCTACCCATGCGGTTTAAGGGAACGGTTGGGAATATAGTAAAAAGCAGTAATTTCCTGAAGCATTCGTCTACAGCCATTGTTTCTGCGCTATTTTTAACTTCTCTTGTTAGCTTTCCGACTAAGCTTGGAGAGATACTCACAAGTCTTCTTGCCTTAGTCTTGGTCTTTCTTTCCTATAGAAAGTGGAGAAATTTAGGAATTTCTATCATGGTTGGGATAGTATCTCACTTCTCCTTTAATATTTTACTGAGATGAGAGCGCTTATCTTCGATGGTTATGTTGACGAGCCCGCTTGCTTTGGGGTTCCCCCCTACATATCCCCTTATCCAAGGTATATAGCTGGTGTTTTCTTCTCCCATGGTGTAGAGGTTGATTATATAACGGTTGATTCCTGGAGGGCGAAAGAGAATAAGTTTAGCTTTCTAAACTCCTATGATATGCTTGTGGTGATAGCTGGCCTAACTGTTCCTGGTAGATATAGAGGGGGAACGCCCCTTACCTTAAGCGAGCTTGAGGAGATATCTTTTTCGGTTCGCCGTCCCTTTAAACTTCTTTGTGGTCCTATAAAGCATGGCTATTCTCTTAAAGGTGGAAAGTTAGCTAAGGGAGTGAAAGACCTGCCTTTTGACCTCTTGGCCTTAGGGGACCCTTGTGCGGTTTTGGATTCCCACCTTAAAGGTTTGACCAACCCAATGGCTAAAAGGAGCTATGCTGATTTGAAAAGATGGGCGGTTTTAGGGGCTTCCATCATCACCTTGCACGAAAGCTTTCCCAGGGTTATATGTGAGGTTGAAACTGGAAGAGGGTGTGAGAGGAAAGTCCACTGTTCATTCTGCACCGAGGCCTTGTTGGGGACGGTTGAATATAGACCTCCTGAGGATGTTATCGAGGAGATATCAGCTTTGTATAGCTTTGGATGTCGAGCCTTTAGGTTAGGTAGGCAGCCTAATCTCTTCGCTTATATGAGCATTGAAGGGCGTCCCAACGTTGGAGCTATCGATGCTCTATATAGAGGGATAAGAAAGGTTGCGCCTAATCTTAAGGTTCTTCACATGGATAATGCCAATCCATGGTATATAGCTAAGTATGAGGATGAGTGCTTCGAGATAGCCAGGGTCATATCAAGGTATAACACTCCTGGAGATACCGCTCCCCTGGGGCTTGAGAGCGCTGACCCTATCGTTATAAAGAGGAACAATCTTAAGGCTACTCCTCGAGAGTCCCTTAAGGCGATAGAGATAATAAATAGAGCTGGTGGGTGGAAGGAGGGGAGGGAGCTTCCTAAGCTTCTTCCCGGAGTTAATCTTCTTTATGGGCTTCCTGGTGAAAGCAGAAATACTTATGAGTTGAACTTCGCCTTCTTAAAGGGTGTTTTGGAAAGGGATTTGCTCTTAAGGAGGATAAATATAAGGCAGGTTATGGTATTTGAGGAGACTCCTCTTTATGAGATGTTAGGGCATAAACCCCCAAAGGTAAATAAAAAGCTCTTTGAGACCTGGAAGAGGAGGGTTAGGGAGGAGGTAGACCTTCCTATGCTCAGAAAGGTTGCTCCCTTCGGAACGGTAATTAGGGGCGTTATAGTTGAGGAAGTCAAGGGCAACATAAGTTTTGGAAGAGCTTTGGGCAGTTACCCTCTTCTTGTGGGTATTCCTATGCCTCTTAAGGTGGGGGAGGAAGTGGATGTTTTCGTTGTGGATCACGGTCATAGATCTATAACAGCCCTACCTATACCGCTTAGGATAAATAGCGTTCCTTTATCAGCCTTAGAGGCCATTCCGGGGGTAGGTAAAGGAAGGGCTAAGAGAATCCTTGAGAGGAGACCTTTTAAGAATAGAAAAGAGCTTTTAAGATCGCTTGATGACCCCTCCGTTATTAGAGATTTGCTAGATTTCATAGATTTACCAGATGAAGGGGATTAGTTTCCAGGTTTTTTCTTTATATCTTTTGAACTCTTCGATCTCCGATAATATCTTCTCTTCTCTGTTCGTCTTCCTTAATATTATGAGGATGTTTAAGAGGAGAGGCAGAGCTAAAAGATAGCTTCCCGAGGATATCACACCACCGAGACATATTAAAACTAAGCCGGTGTAAAGCGGATGCCTTATGACGGAGTAGGGGCCACTTGTAACGATCTTTTCAGGCTTTTTAACGTGAATTGAGAAGCTCTCCTTAAGCTTTAGCCTCCCCCAAAGCCTTAAGGTTGCTCCAAGCAGGGCTATTAGACTTCCCCAGAGGTTTTCGTTCCCAAAGGTGGCTTCATACCCTCCATATATCAGTATTATTGCGGTGAGGGAAAGAAGGGAAAAGTACTCAAAGCTTTTTTCTCCCTTTATGAAGAACTCCCATCCTTTTTCAAGGATGAACCAGGCCAAAGCTATAAGGGAGAAAAACATCATTTAACCCTTTCTACTGTTTTAGTTGCTATGACGTTAGCCTCCGTTCCAGCGACCTTGCTTATAAGGATGGTGCCAGACCTGATTGGAGCCTTTAACTTAAGCTTCTTTATTTCTCTCATCACATCGAAAATCTTGTTCTTAGGTATTGGTCTATCTATCTTCACGCTGACTAAAGGAATCTCTCCATCTTCTACGCGTACGCTTGTAGCTATAGTCCTTCGGGGGTCTAATATCTCACTTTGTGCGTATTCTTTGCCTTTAGGACACAAAGCGTTTTCAACCTTGAAACCATCGGGGTTTTTCTCATCGAAGTATACTACGAGGTTGCAACCGTTGGGACAAAGTATACAGATCATCTCCTTGGTCATTCCACCATCACCTCTAAGCTTTCTATACCCTTCATCTCTTCAGATTTAACATTTATGTTTTCCATAACTGCTGGGTGGAGATTTATAACCCTCCTTTTCTTTATCACCCTATCTTTATCTCTAACGATTATATACCTGTTTTTGTAGGGTGAGTCAACCCTAAACAGAAAGTTTACATCTCTTTCGCCTGAGATTTTGTGAGGTAAGACGTATCTTATACCTTTGCCTGCCTTTACATCTATCCACCTCTTGGCTTTAGATAGTTCCCCCTCTAGGTATCTTTTGGCGAACTCCGCCACAAGCTCTCCTTCCATCGACGCCCAGTCAGCTAAGTCATGCACGTGAAGCACATTTCCTGCTGCAAAAACCCCATCTATATTGGTCTGATAAGTATCGTTCACTATTGGTCCTCCCGTTATGGGGTGAATTTCAACGCCAGCTTCGCGAGAAAGCTCGTTTTCAGGTATAAGTCCAACGGAAAGAAGAAGCGTATCACACTTAACGAATCTTTCACTTCCAGGTATCGGTTTTCCATCATCGTCTAAGCTCACGTATTCTACCCCCTCTACTCGAGCCTTTCCGTAGACCTTGGTTACCGTCGTCTTAAGGTATAAAGGTATACCGTAATCCTCAAGACATTGCACTATGTTTCTCGGTAAGCCACTGGAATAGGGGAGCTTCTCCAATACCATTAGGACTCGAGCTCCTTCTAAGGTTAATCTCCTTGCCATTATCAGTCCCACGTCTCCAGATCCTAGAATAACCACCTCATTTCCTACCATGTAATTATCGATATTCATTAGCCTTTGAGCTACACCTGCTGTATATATTCCTGCGGGTCTTGACCCCGCAAGCCCTATGGCCCCCGCGGTTCTCTCTCTACAACCCATCGCTAAGACGATTGCCTTTGCTCTTATTCTCTCTCTTCCCCAGGGTCCGCTTAATATCATACTCTTGTCTTGGAAAAGGTTGACTACCATAGTGTCAGATAGGACATCTATATTGAATTTCTTAAGCCTTTCAACATATCTTTCTATATACTCAGGACCAGTTAAGCTTTCCTTGAAGTTGTGTAAGCCAAACCCATCGTGAATGCATTGATTTAATATCCCACCTAATTTTTTTTCTCTCTCCACTAAGAGAACGTCGCTTACCCCTATCTCCTTAAGCTTTACCGCGCAGGCGAGCCCAGCGGGACCTGCACCTATTATAACCACATCCCTCTCAATCATCTTTTCTCATCCTCCCTGAAAATAGCCAGGAGCCCTCTTTATGTAGCTGGAAGTCCTCCGGTTTATATCCGAACTCCCTTTCTAATATCTCTATTATTTTGGGCATGCAATAACCCCCTTGACATCTTCCCATCATAGCCCTTGCTCTATACTTTATGCTCGCGAGAGTCTTAGCACTCAAGGGGTTCTCTATGGCTTCGATTATCTCTCTTTTGGTTATCTTCTCACACCTGCAAATTATCTCTCCCCATTTCGGATCTTCCTTGGCCCTTCTCTCCTTCTCCTCCTCGCTTAGCTCTTCAAATCTTTCACCCCTTAGATAGCGGGGTTCGAAATCCTCTTTAATTAGGAGCTTCTCCTTTCTTTCGATTATCTCCCTCACCATCCTAGCTATGGCGGGAGCGCTTGTTAAACCTGGTGATTCTATTCCAACGAGATTAATAAAGTTTGGAATCGACTCCTCTTCCTTTATCACGAAGTCGAAGAAGCTCTTTTCTCCAGGGGGGACCGGTTTAGCCCTTATCCCAGAAAAGCTCCTTATAACATCGCTTTTCTTAAAGTAAGGCCAGAGCTTGTATCCTTCTTCAAAGAGCTTGTTCATTATCTCAGGAGTGCTCTCATAACCTTCAGGGTCATCTATGTATTCAGCTGAAGGACCTATTAGGATCGGTCCCTCTACGGTAGGTGTTATGTGAACTCCAAGAGCCCCTCCTACCTCCTTGCTTGGAACTGGATATATGGGCATCTTAAGCAGGGGGGCTAAGGCCTTATCAAGAAGAAGATATTCTCCTCTGCAAGGGTATATCTTATAACCATTAACCCCTACTATCTTTGAAAACTCAGCTGAGTAAACACCAGCCGAGTTTATGAGCCATCTGCATTCGTATCTTTCTCCCCTTTGATCTTTAAGCTTAAAGGTCCCATTTTCTTTTCTTACATCGACTATCTTGCAGTTTAAGAAGTATTTTACACCGTTTTGGTGAGCGGTTTCAGCCAGAGCGATCGTTAAAAGGTAGGATGAAAATATACCTGTCATAGGGGAGTAAAGACAGGCTATGGCCTCTCCGGCTCCGGGACATATCTGGTTAACCTTGTCTCTTCCCCTTATTACTTCAAGCCCTTCGACTCCATTGGCGTCTCCTATCTCTTTAAGCTTGTAGAGCTCCTTTACCTCGTCCTCATCAAAGGCTAAAAGGACCTTTCCTGTTGCTTTAAATGGGACCTTGAGAAGTTTAAACCATTCTCTCATCTTCTTGTTTCCCTCAACGCAAAGCTTTGCTTTCAGGGATCCAGGTCTGTAGTAAAACCCAGCGTGTAATACGCCGCTATTTCTCCCGCTCGCTCCAAAGCAGACATCTGGCTCCTTCTCGAAGACCGCTATCTTTAATCTGAACCTTGAAAGCTCATAAGCTATGGCTGAGCCTACGGCTCCTCCACCAACTATTCCTACGTCAAACACCCTTTCACCCCCTTAAGGCTTACTATAGAGAGTATACCGAGTATATCTACATTGTCAAGAGGTTTCCTCGATTTTATATTAAAAAGTTTGATTTTCCTTTGAAACTGGTGTATATTTATATGGGAGGTGGGGGGTTGTGCTTGAGGGAGCTATAGATATGCACATTCATACGGCTCCAGACCTTATGAAGAGAAAGCTTTCGGATATAGAGGCCACGAGATTAGCTAAGGAAGCGGGCATGGCTGGTATATTGATTAAGAATCACTTTGAGCCTACGGTTTCTAGGGCGGTGGTGGCTAAGGAGGTTGTGGGTGAAATAGAGGTTTACGGTGGTGTGGTTCTGAATAGAAGCGTGGGGGGATTTAACCCTGAGGCTGTGGAGTTTGCCTTAAGGCTTGGAGCGAAGGAGGTTTGGATGCCCACGGTTGATGCCTTAAATCATCTTGCAAAAACGGGTGGTTCTCTAGAAGGAGGATTGTCTATACTTGATGAGACTGGAAAGCTAAGAAGAGAGTTGTATGATATAATAAAGATGGTTTCTGATAGGGGTGTGATTTTGGGGACTGGGCATCTATCTTTAAGGGAGATCTTCGTCCTAGTTGATGAGGCTATTAAGCTTGGGGTTCGGAAGATTTTGGTGACTCATCCTGAGTTTTGGATAACTGAGGTTCCTTTGGAGGCTCAAAGGGAGTTGGCTAAAAAGGGCGTGTTTTTTGAAAGATGTTCCTTTTGCTTTTGGTCCAAGAACTCGCTGAGTCACGTTTCTGCGGAAAAGATGGCTAGGGTAATAAAGTTGGTTGGCGTAGAAAGTACGGTCTTGGCGTCGGACTTGGGGCAGGAGTTTAACCCCCTCCCTACTGAAGGCTTGCAAGCCTTTGCTATTGAGCTTTTGAAGGCTGGTCTTACCGAAAAAGATATGGAAATGATGTTGAAGATTAACCCAAAGGGGTTGTTAAGTTAAAGATGAGTATGTTTAGGACTAAACGCATATATGAGGAAGTGGCTGAGGAGATAAGGAACTGGATATTGGAAGGGAAGATTAAGCCCGGTGAGAAGCTCCCCTCGGAAGAGGAGCTTTTAAAGTTCTTTGGCGTAAGCAGGGCCTCTTTACGGGAGGCTTTTCGCCTTCTTGAGTCCATGGGGTTAGTGGAAACTATATTGGGAAAGGGCAGATTCGCTCGCTCCTTACCCAAGGTAGACTTAAGCAGCCCGACGGTTTTTTATGAAACGCTGATAGCGCGTGAGATCCTTGAGCCTATGATAACTAAATACGCTGCTAGATGTGCGACCTCTGAGGATATATCCAGGATAGGTAAGATCATTGAAAAAGTTGAAGAAAGGTTAGATTCAGCCATAGAGGAGCTCATCAGATATGACCAAGAGTTTCATCTTGAGGTTGCCAAAGCCACTCATAACTTTTTCCTGATAAACATAACGTTGGATTATCTTAACATAATAAGGGGGCTTGGGGAGAATACGCTCAAGGTTCCAGGGAGAAAGGAGAAGTCTTTCAAGGAGCATAAGAGAATATATGAGGCTATAGCTAATGGGGATGAGGAGGAGGCCTTCAGGGCCGATTTAGAGCATGTTAGAAATGTTAAGAGCTTGATAGAAAAGCTTTATGGTGAGGGGGAAGAGAAAAGGGTTGGAGACGCTCTCCTTTGATGTAAGCTTGGAGGTCGATCCCTTCAAGCTTCTTGAGATAGGTTTCCTTGAGGTTGAGGGGGATGGACTCATCTCTCGAATTTCACAAGGCGGAGCAAGCCTCTTAGGATTATCTTCGCCCCTTGAAGCGGTAAAAAAGCGGTTTTTATGGGAGTTTTTCTCAGGTAGGGAGAGCCCCGAGAAGAAAAAAGAGATCTTCTTTAGCTTCTTGGAAAGGCTTAAGTCGAAAGGGGGCATCCTAACGGAAAGCTTTTGCTTTTTGTCCGATAAAGGTGCGGAGTTTTGCGGTATCTTAAGGGGGTTTTTTCTCTCCGATGGAGTTAAAGGGAGAGTACTCATTGCCTTAATAAAGCTTCCCCTCGAGGGAGAGATAATCTTTTCCTTCATTAAGGGTCTCCCCCTAGCTTTTTTCAGGATAAACAAGGATAACGAATTTGAGTTTGTGGATGATCATGGTGCAAGGGAGATCTTCGGATGCTCCCCTAATGAGATCGTAGGTAGAAAGGTTCATGACTTTCACTTCAATAAGGCCTTGGCTGATGCTCTCTTTCGGGAGATTATGATGGCACTTTTAGAGAGAGACCAGGTAAGGGTGGGGCGCGTTCTTCTTAGAAGAGCCGATGGTAAGCCTGTGTGGGTCATATCTGTGGTAAGGGGATTATACGATGAGAGGGGAAACCTCATCGGTCGAGAGGGTGTAGCTATTAGGGCAGATATTATAGAGAGTTTTGATGGTAACCTTTTGGTAGGAAGCTACGATAGATTTTTGGGTATCCTTGGTCATGACGTTAGGTCGCTTTGCGGAAGCGCTTTATCTTTCTTAGTTCTTTTATCTGAAACTGACCTTAATTATCATCAAAGAAAATTGCTTGAGAAAATCTATACGAGCGTTCATAGTGTTAGAAGACTCTTTGATAACTTGATGAGTTCACTGAGCCTGCGCTATGGAAGGATCGAGGTTTTGCAAAATATTTTCGACCTCAGCGAGGTTATGAATCATTTAAAGACGATCGTTCACCCCTATATTAGGAGTGGGGTAGATTTTAGAATAGATTTTCCAAAGCTTCCTTATCTTTTGATCGGCGATGACATAAAGCTTGAGCAGATTCTCATTAATCTCCTAGTTAACTCCGCTAACGTGACGCAGGAGGGGTTCATAGAGCTTCGCGTTGATGATATCGTTGAGAGTGAGGAAAAGGTTGAGATCCTCTTTTCCGTAAAGGATACGGGACCTGGGATACCTGAGGAGATAAGGGACAAGATATTTTTACCTTTCAGAAGTTTTTCCTCTTCTTATAAAGGAATGGGTTTGGGGCTTTATATATCTAAGAGCTTAGCTGGTCTAATGGGCGGGGACCTTTATTTAGGTGAGAGCGATAGAGGAACGGTTTTCCACCTAAGGCTCCCCTTTAAAAAGGGAAATGCAAAAGGTGAACTTCCTTTTGGGTGGGTGGATGACGAAAGGTAAGCTTTTCCGAGCTTTACTCTTAACCCTATTTTTGACCTTCCTTTTAAGCCTCAGTTCTAGCTCGGCTTTAGGAGAGGCCAAGGTAAAATATGTATTTCTGTTCATAGGAGATGGCATGGGTGAGGGGCAGAGGGCGTTAGCTCATGCCTTCTATGGTAAGCTGGTGATGAATGACCTTCCCGTGCAGGGTTTTATCACGACACAACCTTTAGGGGGGAGGATTACTGATTCTGCTGCTTCGGCTACCGCTTTAGCGACGGGGAAGAAGGTCTTGAATGGCTTTTTAAGCGTTGATTCAAGCGATTTCAGTAAGCTTACCACCCTCGCTGAGGTCTTTAAGGCTAGGGGTATAGGGGTAGGAATAGTTACAAATACGCCTATAGATGATGCTACTCCTGCCGCCTTTTATTCTCATCAGAGGAGTAGGCTAAGCTACTATGAGATCTCCTTGGATATGATAAGAAGCGGTTTTGATTACTTCGCTGGGGGTAGCCCTTTAGGGAATCATGAGCGGTATAGAAAGAGAAGGCCTGACATCTTGAGCTTAGCCAAAGCTAACGGCTATAGGGTAGTTAGAGATAAGGTTGAAGCTGAGTCTCTTAAGGCTGGGGCGGGTAAGGTAATGATCTTCGATCAGGGAGCAGCCCTTTATTATGAGATCGATCGCCCCAAAGATACCTTATCCTTAGCTGATCTAACGAGAAAGGCTATAGAACTTCTTTATGGTCCTCATGGTTTCTTTATAATGGTTGAAGGTGGAAAGATAGATTGGGCTTGTCATGCTAACGACGCTTTGACAGCCATAGCTGAGGTCAAGGCTTTAGATGAGGCGGTCGAGGAGGCGTTGGAGTTTTTAAGGAAGCATCCTGAGGAGACATTAATTGTGGTTACCGCAGACCATGAGTGTGGTGGGATGAGGGTTGATCTATCGGGAGAAAGGTTTAGACTACTTAAACATCAGACGATGTCCTATGCGCGGTTTAATAGGGAGCTTTCGAAGGGTGGGGATATAGTGGGCTTAGTGAAGAGAGCCTTTGGTCTTAATCTCACTGAGTCGGAGATAAAAACCCTTGGTGATGAAGTTGGTTCTCTTGCGCTAAAGTTAATTCGGATCCTGAACGAGAGGGCCGGGATAAATTGGGGCACCCGTGGGCACACGGATGCCCCCGTTCCCATCTCCGCTATAGGTGTAGGAGCTCAGATCTTTAGCGGCTTTTATGATAATACTGAAGTTCCTATGAGAATCATAAGGATAGTTGGATTAACTTTTTAACGCTTTCTCTGATTCTCCTTTCATCTTCCGCTTTCGGCCTTCCACTGACCTCGATAGCCTCTATTATGTTGATCTTAAGCTCCTTGGAGAGTCTCTGAAGCTCTCTTTTCAGCGCTCCTGCCCATCCGAAGCTTCCTAAAGCAAGGGCTGGCTTCTCGTAGTTGGCCTTATCCACTATCTCGCTTAATAGGTACCTTGCGGTGGGGTGAAGACCAGCCTCATAGGTTGAGAACCCAAAGATTATCGCTGAACTATCAGGTATATCTGTTAGAACATCACTTAATGGTGGGGCGCTTTTATCGGTGAAAGCATAAACCACTGGCTCGATGCCATTTGCTTTAAGCTCATCGATGGCTATATTAATCATCTTATCTACAAAGCCATACATGGAATCGTATACTATTAGGAACTTATCCTTGGTCTTTTCCCCTAAGGCCACCTTAGCGTAATGTTCGAGTAACTTTAAGGGTTCTTTACGCCACACGAGGCCGTGACCTGGAAGGAGTACCTTTAGATTATCTAGGACCCCGAGGTTTTTTAACTTTTCAAAGTTTTCCGGGATGTATTTTCTGTAATGACCTATTACTGTAACTATGTACTTGGTTACGTAGCGAAAATATCTATCTATATCCTTCTCCTTGGTTTCGTCAATATCTTCGGGTATGGAGTAACCTCCACCGACATCGCATCCGAAGATTATTCCATTTTCTGGTATGTAGGTTATCATCGTATCCGGCCAGTGGAGCCACGGAGTGCATATGAACTTCAGCTTCAATTCGCCGATCTTTACTTCCTCCTTATCCTCGATGCTTTTTAGATCCCCCTTTATGTCGTAAAAGGCTTCCAAGAGCTTTTTCGTTAACGGTGTGCACCATATCTTAGCTCTATACTCATTAGCCTCAAGCACCTTTGGAAGAGCGCCGCTATGATCTGGTTCAGCATGGTGAACAACCACATGGGTTATCGTCTTGGGATCTATTAAGCTAGATAGGGCTTTCAGAAAATCCTCGGAGTATTCACCTTTACAGGTGTCGAATAGGATCGTTTCCCCCCTCGTTCGCAACAGGTATGCGTTGTATGTTATCCCCTCTGGTATCTCCCACACCGCCTCAAAGAACCTTGTCATGTCATCGTCAATCCTTAAAATATAAATTTCTGGTTCATCAAAGAGCTTTTCTACCCAAACCTTAGCCACTATCTTTCCCTCCTTAAAGTTAATTTGCTTTTAAAATTGTATCAAAAGGGTTGGAGAATTACAATCGCCGTAGATTTTTGTTTTAAAAGTCCTTGCTTCTTATGATATAATTTATAAGACAGCTACCCTCATCTAAGCTTGCCGTTCTCCCCGACGCAAGCTTGGTTGAAGGGTAAAAAACTAAAAAGGGGGGATTTAGCATGTCCTTAACTAAGGAGGAGAAGGAAAGCATTATCAGGGAATATCGAACTCATGAATCTGATACTGGTTCACCTGAGGTTCAGATAGCTTTATTGACCGAGAGGATTAACAGATTGACTGAGCATCTTAAGCAACATCCCAAAGATTTTCATTCAAGGAGAGGTTTATTCAAGATGGTCGGTAAAAGGCGTAGATTGTTGAACTACTTAAGGGAGAAGGATGCCCGTAGATACTTTGAGCTGATTAAGCGTCTCGGGCTCAGGAGGTAGTTTCAAAATGATAGAGGTTGTGGGGGGAGACGTAGGAGGAAGAGAGCTCTCCTTTGAGGTTGGTAGGGTTGCCTGGCAAGCTAATGGGGCTACGCTCGTGAGGTACGGCGGGACCGTTGTGTTAGTTACCGCCGTTATGTCTGAAGAGGTAAGGGAAGGAACAGATTTTTTACCGCTCCTCGTTGATTACGAGGAGCGGTTTTATGCTGCGGGTAAGATTCCGGGAGGATTTTTCAAGCGCGAGGGCAAGCCGAGCGAAAGGGCTATATTAAGCGCGAGGCTTGTGGATCGCTCTATAAGGCCTATTTTCCCCAAGGGTTTGAGAAACGACGTTCATGTGGTTGTGACCGTTCTATCCTATGATCAATTGAATCAACCGGAGATCTTGGCCATAAATGGGGCATCCTTGGCTCTATGCATCTCCGAGATACCCTTTGATGGACCGGTTGCTGCGGTTAGAGTTGGGTATATAGATGGGGAGTTCGTGCTTAACCCTACGGAACCGGAGCTTGAGACAAGCAGCTTGGATCTTGTAGTTGCTGGGACTAAGGATGCCATAGTCATGGTTGAATCTGGGTCTCTTGAGCTTCCCGAGAGGAAGATAATTGAAGCGATGGCTTTCGCTCACGAGCATATAAGGAAGATAATCGAAATTCAGGAGAGGATGGTAGAGAAAGTTGGGAAGGAGAAAGTTAAGATTGAACTTCCTCCAAGGAATGAAGAGCTCGCTCGAAAAATCAGGGAAAGATGGGCTGAAGCGGTTAGAAACGCTTTAAGCGTTATGGCAAAGGCGGAAAGGAACGCCGCTATAAGAAGCATAGAGGAAGAAGTCTTTAAGGAGCTAGGGGAAGAGTTTCTGGGATATGAGCTTCAGATTAAGGAGGAGCTTGACTCCCTCCTTCATGAGACCGTCAGAAAAATGATAGTTGAGGAAGGCATAAGGGCTGATGGTAGAGGGTGGAAGGACATAAGGCCCATAACCTGTGAAGTTGGAGTCCTTCCTAGGACGCACGGTTCAGCTCTCTTCACGCGTGGTGAAACGCAAGCGCTCGTTATAACTACCATAGGAGTTGTTGGTGATGAGCAGATAATAGATGGTCTTGGGGAAGAGGAGTCCAAAAGGTTCATGCTTCATTATAATTTTCCGCCCTACAGTGTAGGTGAGGTTAGACCCCTGAGAGGTCCTGGTAGAAGAGAGATAGGGCACGGAGCTCTCGCTGAGAGGGCTCTTAAGGCGGTTGTGCCATCTGAAGATGAATTCCCTTATATAATAAGGGTTGTTTCTGAGATCCTATCATCTAACGGTTCTACCTCTATGGCTACAGTTTGTGGTGGAACTCTATCCCTTATGGATGCTGGTGTCCCAATAAAAGCTCCAGTTGCAGGTATAGCTATGGGGCTCGTGAAGGAAGGGGACAAGGTTGTGGTGCTAAGTGACATACTTGGGCTTGAGGATCATCATGGTGATATGGACTTTAAGGTAGCTGGAACGGAGAAGGGGATAACAGCTCTTCAGATGGACCTAAAGATAAAGGGTATAACCTTTGATACCCTTGAGCAGGCCCTTGAACAAGCTCGGGAGGGCAGATTATATATTCTTGAGAAGATGAGAGAAGCCATCGCTGAACCGAGGCCCTCTTTATCTCCCTATGCTCCTAGGATAATGGTAGCCGAAATCGATCCCGAGAGAATTCATGAGGTTATAGGTCCTGGTGGGAAGATAATAAGGGACATAATAAGGAGGACCGGAGCCAAGATAGACATAGATGAGGATGGGAAGGTCTATATCTCCTCGCCAAGTGAGGAGAGCGGTATAAAGGCTCTGGAGATGATTAGGAACATCGCTAGGGAGATAAAAGAAGGGGATGTTTTTAAGGGTAAGGTTACAAGGGTTACCAAATTTGGCGCTTTCGTAGAGATATGGCCTGGTAAGATAGGGTTGGTTCACATATCGGAGCTTTCGGATAAAAGGGTAAAGAGCGTGGAAGAAGTGGTTAAGGTTGGGGATGAGATAGAGGTTATGGTTATAGGTGTCGATAGCCTCGGGCGCATAAGCTTAAGTAGGAGAAAGGTTTTAGAGCAGAAGGGAGAGGAGAAAAGAGACCTTCAAGAGCGAGGGAGCTTAAAGAGGCCTGAGGGCTATAGGAGGACTTGATTCGTGGAAGAAGAGAGGATCATCCTTAAGATAAAGAGGGAGAGGAAGGATATTCCTCTCCCGGCTTATGCCACTTCAGGTTCTTCAGGGATAGATTTGAGATCTGCTGAAGATCTTTGTATCCCTCCCGGAGAATGGAGAGCCGTTTCCACGGGTTTAAGGATTGAATTGCCCTCTGGATATGAAGCTCAGATCAGGCCAAGAAGCGGGCTTGCGCTTAGGTATGGTGTTACAGTTTTGAACTCTCCAGGAACCGTTGACTCGGACTACAGGGGGGAGCTGAAGGTTATACTGATTAATCATGGAAAGGAAACTTTTGAGGTTAAAAGGGGAGATAGGATTGCGCAGTTGGTTATAGTTAGGGTGGAGAGGGTGGATATAAAAGAGGTTGAGGAGCTTGAGGAAACGGAGCGTGGGGAAGGAGGATTTGGTCACACTGGCCTGAAATGAACGAAAAGCTGCTTTTGATCCCTTTAGGTGGACTTGGTGAGATTGGGAAAAATATGATGGTTCTTCAGTTTGATGATAGTATAGTTGTTGTGGATGCTGGGTTAGCTTTTCCCGATGATGATATGCCAGGTGTTGATCTGGTTATTCCCGATATAAGCTACCTTATAGAGAACAAGGATAAGGTCTTAGGGATAATCTTGACTCACGGGCATGAGGATCATGTAGGTGCTCTTCCTTACATACTTAAGAGCCTTGATGTTCCAGTTTATGGAACGCCTCTTACTTTAGCCGTTGTAGAAAGCAAGTTCAGTGATGGAGCTGATTTTAATGGGAGAGTTGTCAAAGATAAAGAGAGGATAACTTTAGGTCCCTTTGAGATTGAGTTTTTGAGAGTTTGTCATAGCATAGCGGATGGGGTTGGCTTAGCGATAAAGACGCCGATAGGGCTTATCGTTCACACTGGCGATTTCAAGTTTGATCAGACTCCGGTTGATGGTAGGATAACTGACTATCGAAGATTTGCTGAGCTCGGTGATGAGGGGGTTTTACTTCTTCTTTCTGACAGTACTAATGCTGAGCATGAGGGGTATACTCCCTCTGAGAGGGAAATTGGAGTTGCCCTTAATGAGATCTTTATGAGGGAGAGGGATAAAAGAATAATAATCGCGACATTTTCGTCTAACATTCATAGGATTCAGCAGGTAATGGATGCTGCTTTAAGGTATGGTAGGAAGGTCTCGATAGTTGGGAAGAGCATGATGAAACTAGTTGAGCTCGCTAAAAAACTCGGTTACCTTAGCTTCTCCGATGATATGCTTATACCTCCAGAGGATGTGGAGATGTGTTTACCCAATGAGGTAGTGATCATAACCACTGGTAGCCAAGGTGAGCCCCTTTCGGGCTTGAGTCTTATGGCTTCTGGTGGACATAAGTATGTGAAAATAAGTAGCGATGACGTTGTCGTTATATCCGCTCTTCCCATACCTGGGAATGAAAGATTGGTCACGAAAACCGTTAATCTTCTCTTTCAGAGAGGGGCTGAGGTTCTTTATGAGCCCTATAGGCAGGTTCATGTTTCTGGGCATGCGAGTAGGGAGGAGCTTAAACTTATGCTTAACTTCACTCGTCCTAGATATTTTGTTCCCATTCACGGTGAGTTCAGGCACTTAGTCAGGCACGCTAGGCTCGCTGAGGAGATGGGGATTCCTAAGGAGAGCATATTTATACTCAGCAACGGAGATGTTCTTGAGATCTCCAGGGGTGGTGCTAGGGTTAAGGGTAGGATTCAAACGGGTGCCATTCTAATAGATGGCTTCGGAGTTGGTGATGTGGTTAATGAAGTTCTAAGGGAAAGGAAAAGGCTATCAAAGGATGGCATAGTTGTGGTATCTCTGGTTTTAGGAAAAGACGGTCTTCTCTGTGAACCGAAGATAGAATCTCAAGGATTTATATATGAGAGGGAATGGAATGGCTTGATGGAGGATGCTAAGGATAGGATATTGAAGGTAGTGAAGGATTCTCAGGGTTTGAGCGATTCGCTTCTTGAGGCTAAGATAGTTGAGGGGTTAAGGAGGCTTTTTCTCGATAGAACTGGGAGATTTCCAGTTATAATTCCTATTTTGATGAGGGTTTAAAGATGGATTTACTTGATGCCTTGGTCTTGGGTGCGGTTCAGGGACTGACGGAGTTTCTGCCCGTAAGCAGTTCGGGGCATCTTGTGATATTTCAGAAGCTATTAGGGGTGAAAGGAGATACCCTCTTTTTGACCGTTTTCTTCCACTCAGGGAGTCTTTGTGCTTTAGTTTTGCTTTTCAGAAAAACTTTGTGGGAGCTTTTTAGGGGTTTTCTTTTTCATGGTGGCTATTATAGATCCCTTGGCTGGGGGATAATAGGGGCTTTGATTCCGACGGCAATATTTGGTCTTCTTCTGGAGGAGAAGGTGGAGACTCTCCCCATTAGAGATGTGGGGTTCTTTTACCTTTTAACTGCATTCTTTCTCCTTTCCCTTAGATATCTTAAGGGAATAAGGGATCTTGAGGATATCAGTTTCAAGGATGGTTTTCTCATAGGAATAGCTCAGGGCGCGGGTGTTTTTCCAGGGTTATCGCGTTCTGGGGTAACCATATTCGGTGGAGCCTTCACTGGCTTTAGGATAGATAGCGCTATAAGGTTTTCCTTTCTTCTTGCTATTCCCACGATAGCTGGTGCTTTACTACTTGAGATCAGAGGGTTTAGTGCCTTTAAGGGTGAGTTGGATTGGCTTTGTCTCAGCGTGGGCTTTGTCTCTTCCTTCTTCTTCAGTCTGTTTGCGATTAAGTTTCTTTTGGTGCCTTTGGTTCAGAAAAAAATTCACTGGTTTTCTCTCTATTGCTTGCTTTTAGGTGTTATACTTATTTTCTGGTCATGAGAGTGATTCTTGCTTCTTCCTCCCCAAGAAGAAGAGAGCTCCTTAATATGATAGGTCTTAAATTCGAGGTCATCCCTCCCATTGGGGTTGACGAGGGTGAGCTTTCTTTTGGGGAGGTACAGGATATCGTTGTTGAGCTTGCGCTTAAAAAGGCTATGAGCGTTGCGTTGAGGCTTTCGCCTTGGGAAGAAAGCGGGATTGTCATCGGAGTTGATACTTTGGTGGAACTAGATGGTCTTCTCATGGGAAAACCCTCGACGAGGGAAGAGGCCTTTAAGATGATAGAGGCCCTTCAGGGTAAGACGCATCGAGTTTTTTCGGGAGTCGCTCTGGTTAAGATCCCGGGTCTTGAGGTCCAGAGCGGTTATGAAGTTACAAAGGTTAGGTTTTCTCCCCTCTCGCCTGATGAGATAAAAAGCTACCTTGATACCGATGAGTGGAGCGATAAGGCTGGTGCTTATGCTATTCAGGGGAGGGCATCCCTTTTCGTCGAAGGGGTAGAAGGTTGCTTTTTTAACGTTGTGGGTTTACCCTTGTCCCTTTTAAGGAAGCTGATGCTTAACTTTGGCTTTGACCTGCTTTCGATCGGAGGTGGTAAATAGCTTATGCGTAAGCTACTTTTATTCTTTTTTCTGCTAGGTTTGATCGCAAGTCTCTATATTCTTTGCTTCAGGGTATCTGAAGAACTCAAAAACAGAGTCTTTTCACTTTCCCTTGATATGGAGGAGGTCAAGGCTCTATCTTCCATTGAGGGGATATCCCTAAGGGATGTCCTGAGGAGGCTTAAGGACAGCGGTGCGGATGCGGTTTCTGTATATGCTTTGACCTTGGATGGGCTTCAAAAAGAGGGCAAAGTTTTGGTCCTTTCGGGGGTTGATGCGATTAAGCTTTATCCGAATAATGATGGTTTTAACCCTTCTTTCACTTACCTAATAGTTAGGGATGAAAACCTATTAGGAAAGGTGCTCCTTGTGCTTAGCCTTGCTTTGGGAAAGGAGAGGGTCTTGCTTAAAGATATAGATGGTAGATTGTTCATTGAGGTTAGGAAGGATAGCTTGAGCTTACTTGAGATTCCTATTATCTTTTCCTTGGAAGAGGTGAGCTTGATTAAGGGAGAGGGGTTTAAGATCTATTTAAGGATAAAGAACTTTAGAGAGGTTAACCCAGAATATATAAGCTATATCTTCGATGAGATGGATTCCCTTAACTCAGATAGGCTAATAATATTTGAGGGAAATGAAGTCTTAGGTTATCCTAATCTTATTGATAAGGTGGCCTTAGAAATAAAGAAGAGGAATTATGTTGTGGGATTTGTGGAGTTTGCAAAGCAGGTTGGTAAGGAAGCCCTTGCTTTGGCCTCTTTCCCAAACGTAATACTTGTTCATAGCGTAGATGCTAATGAGATGCTTCTCTATAACGAGGATAAGGCTGTTTTAAGATACATTAGAGCTGTGAAAGAGAGAAACATGCGCATTGTATATGTAAGGTTCTTTCAGAATCTTAAGGAGAACCTGCTTGATGGAAATCTGAGATATGTTCTAAAGGTTAAAGAGGCTATAAGTAGTGCTGGCTTTATTCCCGGTTCTCCAAAGATCTTACTTCCTTTTAACTATCCCACCTATTTATTTCCTCTTTTAACTCTAGGCGTCGTTTCTGTTGCGGTTTTACTATTGAATATGGTCTTACCCTTAAGGAGCTATCGAGGGCTTGCCTTAATAATGATATCGCTCCTTTTGGTGTGTGGCTTTTTATCTAAGATATACTTGGCTCTATTGGTTTCCATAGTTTTCCCATCTTGGGGAATGGCTTTAATGCTCAAAAAGCTAAATGACTTAGCCTTTGAGGAAAAGCTTTCTTTTTACTTGAAGTGCTTTTTGAGTTTAAGCTTGTATCCGATTTTGACGTCCCTGGCGGCAGGAGCTTATATAGGTGCGCTTTTGGGAGAGCCTCTATTTATGCTTAAGCTCCTTCAGTTTAAGGGGGTCAAGCTGGCTTATCTTTTCCCCCTCTTCCTTTCTGGGGTCATCGCGTTTCGCCAGAATGGGAAAAAGGTCAGAGATTTTCTTAGAGAAGCTTTGTTGAAAGAGGAGTTTTTGGTTTTTCTGGCTTTATTCTTGGTTATAGGTATATATCTTGTTAGAAGTGGAAACCTGCCCCTCGTTAAGCCTATCTCTGTTGAGAAGGAGGCGCGAGATCTCCTTGAGAGTCTGTTCTATGCTCGCCCTAGATTTAAGGAGTTCTTAATAGGCTATCCATCAATGGCGCTCTTTATCTATCTAAGCCTAAAAGGGTTGCTTTTGAGGTATAGGCCTCTGGTATTCATGATAGGGGCAATGGCTCCCGTTTCTGTTGTAAATACATTTTGTCATATTCATACGCCATTTTTATTCTCCCTTTTAAGAAGCTTCAATGGGTTCGTGCTTGGATGGTTAGTAGGCTCTCTTCTCCTTGTCTTGCTTTACTTATCTTGTAAGTATTTGAGGTTTCCCGATGTTTGAGGGGCTATGAGGGTGTTCATCTCTGGCTATTATGGATTTGGAAACTTAGGAGATGAAATGCTTCTTGACGCTTTAAGAGCGCTTCTCATCGAATATGGCTTCAGGAGAGATGAGCTGGTCGTTCTATCGGCTTCCCCTAAGGAGACGGAAAGGGAGCATGCCCTCTCCTCTTTCAAAAGAGGTAATCTATTACGCCTTTTCGCGGAGATTAAGAGGGGTGATCTATTAATCAGTGGGCCTGGGGGATTGTTTCAAGATAGCACTGGTCCTTGGAGTCCAGCCTTTTATGCTTCTCATGCTTTTCTGGCGCTCTTAAAGGGGGCTAAGGTCTTGATATATGGACAGAGCCTTGGGCCTATAAAGAGAAGGGTCAATCTTCTTTTGGTAAGATTTCTTCTTTCTAAAGCTTCACTTGTGGTTTTGAGGGATGAAAGCATGAGCGATATGGTCCCCAGGAATAAACTTCTGTTTACACCCGATCCAGCTTTCATCCTTAGTGTTGGGGAGGTTTCCGGTCTTAGGGATGGCATAGGTATCGTTTTTAGAAGATGGAAGTGGGATTTGGAAAGCCTTCTTCGGGTTCTCGTTAAGATGGGTTTTCCTTTAACCCTTATTTCCTTTCAGGCCGAGCGCGAGAGAGAGGATGGTATAAGGCTCTCTAAAATGTATGGCTTGCCTTTCCTCACTCCTTCAAATTGGGCTGAGGCTTTAAGGGTGCTTTCCACCTTTAAGCTTGTTATAGGTATGAGACTTCACTCCTTGATAATGTCAGCTATGACCTTTACTCCATTTATAGGCATATCCTACGATCCTAAGGTTAGAAGCTTATGCGAGCTTCTTAAGATGCCTTTCTTAGAGAGCCCTCGTGAGACTTTCGCTTTCAGTGGATATATTAGAGATATAATGATAAAATGGGATAGGAAAAGTGAGGGTTTGAAATGTGAGGTTGAGATTCTAAGGGAGAAGGTAAGGTCTGTTTTTACAAGGAGCTTAAACCTTCTTTTGGGGAGGGAAGCATAGCAAGATGAGCGAGATCACGAAGGATTTAGTTCAGAACCTTGAAAGCATAGCTAAGCAAGTCAGGCGTGATATTATAAAGATGACGGGTATAGCTGGCTCAGGGCATCCGGGAGGATCCTTATCTGCCGTTGAGATTTTAGTCTCTCTTTATTTCGCTAGGCTGAAGCATAATCCTATGGATCCCCATTGGCCAGAGAGGGATAGGTTCGTTTTGTCCAAAGGGCATGCTGCTCCCGCTTTGTATTCTGTTTTATCTCTTTGCGGTTACTTTCCTCGCGATGAACTTTGGACGCTTAGAAAGGTTGGTTCCCGTCTTCAGGGGCATCCATCTCGCTTGGATACGCCTGGCGTAGAGGCTTCCGCTGGCTCTTTAGGAATAGGATTTGCCATAGCTCAAGGTATGGCGATGGCGGGAAAGCTTGATAGGAAGGATTATCGCGTTTTCGTCCTCTTGGGTGATGGCGAGATCCAGGAGGGCATGGTTTGGGAGGTTGCCATGTCTGCCAGTAACTATCACCTTGATAACTTTACAGCCATTTTGGATTATAACGGTTTACAGCTTGATGGTTTCATTCATGATGTAATGTCTCCCTTTCCTATAGCTTCTAAGTGGAGAGCCTTCGGTTGGGAGGTATTTGAGGTTGATGGACACGATTTCTATCAGCTACTTGAGGCGTTCAACGAGGTTGAGAGAGTGAGGGAATCTCCATCTATAATAATCGCACATACAGTTAAGGGGAAGGGTATATCCTTTATGGAAAACAATAATGAGTTTCATGGAAAGGCACCGACACCTGAGCAGGTTAAGCTGGCTCTTATGGAGCTTGGGGAGGTAGTATAGGGATGGGGGTTACAAAGCGATCACCGAGAGAAGCTTATGCTAAGGCTTTGATTAAGCTTGGAGAGGAAAGGAATGACGTAGTGGTTTTGGATGCTGATCTATCAACTTCGACACAAACTGCTAAGTTTGGTGCTCGCTTCCCAGATAGGTTCTTCAATATGGGAATAGCCGAGGCTAACATGATGGCGACGGCGTCTGGCCTTGCCCTTTCGGGTAAGACCGTTTTCGCTAGCACTTTTGCTGTATTTGCTACCTCGAGAGCCTATGATCAGGTAAGAGTTGCGGTAGCCTATGCCATGGCTAATGTGAAGATAGTAGCTACTCATGGAGGGGTTACCGTTGGAGAGGATGGGGCAACTCACCACGCGATAGAGGATATAGCTTTGATGAGGGTGATGCCTAACATGCGGGTCTTGGCAAGTTGCGATTACGAGTCTACCTATAACCTGGTTTTGAGAATAGCGGAGGAAAGCGGTCCCTTTTATCTCAGGTTAACTAGGGTTTCCTTGCCAGACATATATCCTCAGGGCGAGAGGTTCGAGATAGGTGGAGGAAAGCTTCTTAAGGAGGGGAGAGATGTTACCATAATAGCGGAAGGACCACTGGTCCATGAGGTTCTTACTGCTGCATCTATGCTTGAAAATATTGGCATCTCTGCTGAAGTTATAGATTCCTATTCAATAAAACCTCTACCGGAGGAGCTGATATTAGACAGCGTTTCTAAAACCAAGAAGGTTATAACCGCTGAGGATCACAGCATCATAGGGGGTCTTGGAGGAGCTGTTGCCGAGCTCCTGTCGGAGAAGATGCCCTGCCCGTTAAAGAGGCTTGGTGTGAGAGATACCTTCTGCTGTTCAGGGGAAGCTTATGCTCTTTTAAGACATCTGGGACTTGATTCTGAAGGAATAGCGAGAGAGGTGAAAAACTTCCTTGATAAGTTTTAGTGCCGTTACTAAGGTTTATCCTCATGGTATAGTGGCTTTAAGAGATATAACCGTGAATATAGAGAAGGGGGAATTCGTTTTCCTCATAGGGCCTACTGGTTCGGGTAAAACGACCTTCCTGAGGCTAATATATAGGGAGATTAAGCCAACGAGGGGAAGCGTATACGTTATGGGTGAGAACTTGGCCAAGATGAAGGAGAAGGAGATCCCCTATTTAAGGAGAAAGATAGGGTTTGTTTTTCAGGATTTTAAGCTCCTTCCTTACAAGAACGTTTATGAAAACGTGGCTTTTGCCCTTGAGGTTATAGGGTGCGATCCTGATGAGAAGGAGGCGAGGGTTGAGGAGGTCCTTGAGAGGGTTGGGCTATCTCATAGGAAGCATCTTTTACCTTATCAGCTTTCGGGTGGTGAGCGTCAGAGAGCGGCCATGGCGAGAGCCTTGGTCTATGACCCTCCGATACTTTTAGCCGATGAGCCTACGGGTAATTTGGATTTCGAGGCTGCAAGGGGTATAATAGACCTCTTGGTTGAAGCTAACCTAAGGGGAACTACGGTTATAGTGGCAACTCACAACAGGGATATAGTTAATTCCCTGAGGAAAAGGGTTATAGTTTTGAGAGATGGCGCTTTAGTAAGGGACGATAAAGAGGGAGGTTATGATGTATAAGCTCAAATACTTTATCAGTGAAGCTTTAAAGGGTCTATGGCGCCATAGGGTAATGAGTCTGCTTAGTATAATAACCATATTTTTGGTTCTTTTCATCTTGGGAGTCTTTCTGATGATTGGAGCTAACGTTCGGTTCGCTGTTGAGAGCCTTTCGGAGAGCTTAGAGATAAGGCTCGTCTTAAAGGGGAATCCCACCCCTCAGGATGTTCAAAGGCTTTACAACAGTATACTTTCTTTGAACGGTGTTAAGGAGGCTAGGTTTATATCGAGGGGTGAAGGGTTGAGGAATCTCGCCAAAGAGCTCGGCCGAGAAGATCTGCTTGGGCTTCTTAAAACTAATCCTCTTCCCGATGTATTTGAGATAAGGGTTAAGAGAGCTTCAGATGTGGAGGCGGTGGTTAGGTCCCTTAAAGGGTGGAGTGAGACTCAGGAGGTAATATACGGTAAGGAAGCTGCTCAGAAGCTCCTTGCCATTCAGAGGTTTCTCATCTACGGCGGCGGTATCCTAGGATCGATTCTTTTGGTATCTGCCCTTTTGGTTATATTTAACACCGTTAGGCTTGTCGTTTATGCGAGAAGGGAAGAGATAGAGATAATGAAGTTAGTCGGTGCAACCCATTGGTTCATAAGGTTTCCCTTCATATTCGAAGGTGTGATACTCGGTGGGGTAGGAGGGGTATTGGCCTTCGGAGCCCTTATCTTAAGTTATGGTGAAGCGGTTAAGGTTCTTTCGTCTCAATTTCCGTTTATCCCCGTTATCTTGGAAACAGCTGTGCTTTATAAGCTATGTGGAGCTGTTCTCCTTCTTGGGCTTCTGATCGGGTTTGGGGGTGGTTTGTTTGCCGTTCAGCGTCTCCTGGGTAAGGTCGCTATGGAGTAAGAGGTTTGTTCTTCTCCTTTCCTTAGCTTGGCTTTGGGTTTTGTTCCTATCTTCCCTCTCTTTTGCTATAGATTATGATGAGGAGATAAGAAAGAGGCAAGAGCTCTTGGAAAGGGTTAAAAAACAGCTTGAGCAACAAGAGAGGCTCATAAAAGCTCGGACTGAGAAGGAGAGAAGCCTCTTTGATGAGATAAACAAACTTGATAAGGAGATAGAACGCTTGACCTTGGAGACGAAGATAACCGATCTTAAGATAAGGAAGCTTAATGCTGAAATAGAGAATAAGAAGAAGATCATAACTAAGCTTCTTGAGGAGTTAGAGAAAAGAAGAGCTTTGCTTGCGGAGAGGATTCAAGCGATTTATAGGTATGGGAGGGCAGGGTATATCGAAGCCTTGCTCAGGGCTCGAACGTGGGAGAGCTTCGCTTTAAACAGTCTTTACCTTAGGAGGATAGCCTCCTATGAATCCTCATTAATAGATGATATAGAGCGTAAGGAGAAGGAACTTTCGAGAGAAAAGGCAGAGCTTGAGAAAAAGCTTAAGGACCTGATCGCTTTGAGGAACAAGCTTCAGGCTGAAACCGCCTCTTTGAATAAAAAGAAGGCTGAAAGAGAGGCTTTACTTAAGAAGATTCGGCAGGAGAAGGAGCTTTATCAGAAGGCTTATATGGAGTTTGAGGAGCTTTCCAAGCAACTTGAGATATCGATTAGGAAGCTCATCCTTGAAAAACAGGCAGCGGCTTCAAGAAGAGTCGAGGATAGAGGAGGTTTCAGAGTAGGTTTTAGAAGAACTAAATTAATTTGGCCTGTCGATGGTCCCGTGACATCAGGTTACGGTTACAGAATTCACCCCATTTTTAAGACCAGGCAGTTCCACGCAGGTATAGATATCGGGGCTCCAGCTGGTACGGTTGTTAGGGCAGCAGCGGCAGGTGAGGTGGCCTATGCTGGTTGGTTGAGGGGTTATGGCAAGGTCGTTATTATACTTCATGACGATGGGGTGGCAACGGTTTATGCTCACCTTCAGGATGTAGTGGTTAGCGAAGGGCAGAGGGTCTCACAGGGGCAAACTATCGGAAGTGTTGGCACAACAGGTTGGGCTACGGGTCCTCATCTATACTTCGAGGTTAGGATAGATGGTAAAGCGGTGGATCCTCTCGATTACTTGCCTAGAAGATGATGGTTGGGAGGGTAATCAAGCTTAGGAAGCCCCACCCCTGTGGTGGCTATGAGTGGAAGGTGTTGAGGGAAGGTGCTGATTTTAAGCTTAAGTGCTTAAAGTGTGGAAGAGAGGTATGGATTCCAAGAAGCAAATTGAAGAGATTGATAGTTGGATATGGCTTACAGGGTGAAAGTGATAGCTGTGGGTAAGATAAAACAGAGGTTTTACAAAGATGCCATAAATGAATATATTAAGAGGCTCAGCCCTTTCTGTAAAGTTTACGTTGAGGAGATTGAGGAGTTGGGAGATCCCGTAAAGGAAGGGGATAATATTTTAAGGAGCATTGAGGGTAAGGATTACCTAATTGCTTTGGACGAAAGAGGTGAGGTCCTTTCCTCAACCGAGCTTGCGAAGAAGTTGGAGGTTCTCTTTCTAAGGGGGAAGGTACCTGCCTTCATTTTGGGAGGGGTGAGAGGGATCTCTGAGAAGGTTAGGGAGTGCAGTTTTGAAGTTTGGTCGCTTTCAAAGTTAACTTTTACCCATGAGCTTGCGCGGCTTGTCCTTTTGGAGCAGATATATAGAGCCTTTAAGATAATGAAGGGTGAGCCCTATCACTATTAAGGGGGTGTAGGATTTGGAGGGAAAGCTTATAAAACAGCTTCAAGAGAAACTTGTTAGGGTCCAGGAGGAGCTTGCTTCCCAGAAGGTTGAGGGGTCTGCCGGAGGAGGCATGGTTAGGGTAATAGCCAATGGGCAGCAAGAGATCCTTGAGGTTCACATAGATCGTGAGGTCTTAAACCCTGATGATGTGGAGATGCTTTGTGATCTTATAGTTGCGGCTGCTAATGATGCCCTTAGGAAGGCGAGAGAACTTGCCATGAGTAGGATGGGGAGTTTATTGGGAGGGATGAAGCTTCCTTGGTTTTAGCAAGGTCTTTGAAAGAGCTCATGGTTCTTTTAAGTGAGCTTCCTGGTCTGGGAGAGAGAAGCTCCCAGAGGATCATCTTTCACCTTCTTAAAGAGAGGCCTGAGAAGGTGAGGAGGATAGCCGAGCTCATTATAGAGGTTAGAGAGAAGCTGAAACCTTGTTCAGTTTGTGGTGCCTTAAGCGACAGTGATCCTTGTGGGATATGTTCTGATCCCCAAAGAGATCACGCGACTGTTTGCGTTGTTGAGGATGTTCTTGATCTCTTAAGCATAGAAAGGGCTTCCTTTTATAAAGGGGTCTATCACATCTTAGGTGGGCTTATATCCTTTACCGAGGGTAAGGGCCCAGAGAGCATAAACTTATCTGGACTCGTTAGAAGAGTTGAGAAGGGGGACGTTAAGGAGGTTATCTTAGCTCTTGACCCAAGCGTTGAGGGAGATACCACCATGTTCTACATAGTCGATATCCTTAAGCCCTTCAAGGTTAAGATAACCCGTCTGGCTTTTGGTATACCTATAGGTGGAAACGTTGATATGGCGGACGTTCTTACTCTCACTAAGGCCTTTGAGGGAAGGAGAGAGGTTGAGGAGGTGTAGGTCTTGGGTGAAAAGCAGATCCACTTCGTGGAGAGGGTGCTTCAAGTAACCTTTGTGCTTTTAGGGTTAGGTATAGGTTATCAGATAAGTCCTTATGTTTTAAGGTATATAGATTATCCTTTAAAAGCTGTTAGCAAGATGAGTATAATTGGGGCTATCACAGTTTTTGGTGGTTTCATCATGTATATCCTATCTCCCAGCATAATAAGAACGATATTAAGGGTTGTGAGTAAGGTGGAAAGCGATCTTCAGAAGCTTCCCGCGGTGGACATAGCCATTGGGTTGTTGGGATTGATATTAGGGCTTGTGGTGGCCAATCTTTTAGCGGTTTCATTAACTCCCATTCCTATAATTGGGGAGTACTTTCCTCTCATTCTTAACATAGTTTTTGGTTATCTTGGTGTTGGGCTTGCCCTTAAGAAGAAGGAAGAGATAGTGTTGCTTTTTGGTGTGATTCCAAAGTTGAAGGATAAGCTATCTTTAAAGGGTGTTAAAAAGGAGGCGACCTATGGAGAAATCTCTTATCCAAAGATCTTAGATACAAGTGTTATAATAGATGGAAGGATATTTGATATTTACAAAAGCGGTTTCATAGAGGGTGCCATACTCATTCCAAGGTTTGTCTTAAATGAGCTTCAATATGTGGCTGATTCAACTGATCCCATGAAAAGAAGCAGAGGGAGGAGAGGTCTTGATATATTAGCTAAGCTTCAAAAGGAGGGTAAGGATAAGGTTAAGATAGTGGAAGAGGATGTGGAGGGAAAGAGCGTGGATGATAAGTTAATAGCTTTAGCTAAGAAGTTGAACGCTGAGATAATAACAACCGATTACAATTTGAACAAGGTGGCGAGCATCGAGGGGGTTAAGGTTTTGAATATAAATGAGCTTGCGAACGCCTTAAAGCCGCTGGTGCTCCCAGGTGAGGAGCTAGTGGTTCAGATTATAAGGGAGGGTAAGGAATCAGGGCAGGGAGTTGGATATCTCGACGATGGAACTATGGTTGTGGTTGAGGAGGGTAAGCACCATATAGGTAGGGTTGCTGAGCTTCAGGTAACGAGTGTTCTTCAAACGGCTGCTGGAAGGATGATCTTTGGAAAGATAAAGAAAATAGTTAAGTGAGGCGCTATGGAGAGGGTTGGGTTTGGCTACGATATTCATCCCCTTGTTGAGGGAAGAAGGCTTTATCTTGGTGGAGTGGAGATAGATTATCCCATGGGGCTTTTAGGAAACTCCGATGCGGATGTGGTTATTCATTCCCTATGTGATGCCTTTCTCGGGGCTTTGGCTCTGGGGGATTTAGGTGATTACTTTCCACCTGATGATCCAGCTTTTAAGGACATAAGGAGTGAGCTTTTGCTTAAGGAAGTCCTTAAGCTTCTCGAGGAAAAGGGTTACATCCCATATCAAATCGATGTTACCGTAGTTGCTCAAGCTCCTAGGCTTAAGAGTTATATCCCAGCTATGAGGGAAAATCTCTCTAAGATCCTTCACCTTAGCTTAGATAAGGTTAGCGTTAAGGCGGTTAGTCCCGAAGGCCTGGGGGCTCTAGGAAGAGGAGAGGGGATTGCAGCCCTATCCCTTGTAAAGGTGGTGGAAAAGAATGCTTAAGAGGTTAGCTTTGATAGCTTTGCTTTTTTATCAGGTTGTGCTTTGGGGGGATGCTCATGCTCAGAGCTTTCCCTGTTGGTGGGAAAGCAAGATAAGTAGCGGTGTTGTTGAGGTAAAGTTTGCAGGGCATACCATCATGAGGCTTAGGAGAGGGAATCCTGAAAGGAGGGCAAGCGAGTTCGTAACCAAGGTTAACTCTCTATGGGAGAGGGGGCTTCTCTTCAGGAACTTTGAGATAGCGAAGGATAAGAATGATTGCGTCATCAAATATGAAGGTGAGGAGATTTTCAGGGTTAAGGCTGAGGACGCTCTTGATAATAAAACCACTTCCTTTTATCTGGCTGCTATTTGGCTGAACAATCTGTGCTATAGCATGGCTTCTCTTCAGTCCCATAGGCTCTGGTCGCGTTCCGTTTCCCATCCCCGTATTATCGAGGGAATAGCTTCTTGGTATGGTAAAGAGTGGAATAATAGGAGGACGGCAAGTGGGGAGCTCTATTGGGATAGAGCGCTTGTGGCGGCTTCAAGAACCCTTCCCTTCAACTCTCTCGTTAAGGTAACTGATGTTAAGACTGGTAGATGGGTTATAGTTAGGATAATAGATAGGGGTCCCTATGTTGCTGGGAGGGTGATAGACTTGTCGACTGCTGCTGCTGAGGTACTGGAGATGAAGGGACGAGGACTGGCTAAGGTAAAGATTGAAGTCATCCAGTGGGATGATAGATTTGGTGGTAGGAGATGATATTGCCTTGAGCGTCAGGGTTAGGTTTGCACCGAGCCCCACAGGCTATCTTCACGTTGGTGGAGCGAGAACTGCTCTATTTAACTACCTTTTTGCTAAGAAGACGAAGGGGGCTTTTATTTTAAGAATAGAGGACACTGATAGGGAGCGTTCAACGGTGGAAGCTGAAAAGGCCATAATGGAGGATTTGAGGTGGCTTGGGCTTCACTGGGATGAGGGGCCATATCGTCAGACGGAGAGGGTCGATCTTTATAGGAAGCATGCGGAGGAGCTAGTTCAAAGGGGTTTGGCTTATCCTTGCTACTGTACCGAGGCGGAGATAGAGGAAATGCGTGAAGAGATGCTGAGCTTGGGGATAGCTCCTAAGTATAGTGGTAGGTGTAGAAACCTTTCTGAGAGCGATAGGAAAAAGCTTGAGAGCGAAGGAAGGGTTGCAGCTATAAGGTTTAAGGTTCCGGAGGGAGGGGAGATATCTTTTAAGGATATCGTTAGGGGAGAGCTTAAGTTTAGGTTTTCCGACATAGGGGATTTCGTTATAATGCGGTCTGATGGTTTACCGACTTATAACTTCGCCGTTGTGATAGACGATCACCATATGAATATAACTCATGTGATAAGGGCTGATGAGCATATAGCTAATACTCCTAAGCAGTTGCTTATATATCAGGCTTTTGGTTGGGATCCGCCTCAATTTGCTCACGTTTCAATGATACTTGGTCCTGATAGAAGTAAGCTCTCGAAGAGGCATGGTGCTGTAGCTATATCTCAGTATAGGAAAGATGGTTATCTACCCTCGGCTATGGATAACTACCTTTTACTCTTGGGTTGGTCTTCTCCCGATGATAGAGAGATATTCTCGATGGACGAGATGATAGAGCTCTTTTCATTGGATAGGCTTTCAAGAAATCCAGCTATATTTGATATAAATAAACTTAGGTGGATGAATGGTTACTACATGAGGAAGCTGCCCCTGGATGAGGTTTATGAGCAGGCTATACCCTTTTTCTTGGAGAAGGGTTTCCCTATGAATGCCGATTGGCTTAAAAAGGTAGTTGCGGTTTATAGGGAGCACACTTCAACGTTGCGCGAAATGGTGGAAGAGGCCTTACCTTTGATAAGCTTTTCCCTACCCTTTGATTCTTCGATTGAGGAGGAGCTTAAGTTTGATCATGTTACTCAGGTTCTTAAGGCTTTCTTAGAGGTTTTTACTCCCTATAAGTATAAGGAGGTTTCAGCTTCCTTAGCTTGGGAGCTTCTAAAAGGCGTGGTTGATAGGGTGGGGCTAAAGAGGGGAAAGGTTCTATTTCCGTTAAGGATAGCTCTCACAGGTAGGAAGACAGGTCCCGAGCTCTATCACTTTATAGAGCTCATCGGCGTTAAGGAAGCGCTTGAAAGAGCTCAAAGGGTTTTAGATTACCTGGAGAGAAGATGAATATAGAGGATATCTGGTTAATTTTAGTTTTGTACGCAGAGATATTGATAGCTTTAATAGGTGGTTATTATGTATTGATCTATACTTTGGGACTTTTCCCTTGGAAAAAGCGTGAGATTCCAAAGGGAAAAAGGTATTTGAAGTTTGCCATTCTGATTCCAGCTCATGATGAAGAGAGGGTTATAGCCAATTTGGTTTCTAACCTGAATAAGCTTCGATACCCGAGGAGCTGTTATGAAGTGATAGTTATCGCAGATAACTGTACTGATAATACTGCTAAGGTAGCTAAAAATGCGGGAGCCACGGTATGGGAGAGGAAGGACTCGATTAGGAGAGGAAAACAGCATGCTCTTAGCTGGGCCTTTAAGAGGGTCTTAAAGATGAAGAGGTTTGACGCTGTATGCGTTTTTGATGCTGATAATTTGGTTTCTCTCAATTTTCTCGAGAAGGTTAACGAGATGTTCTGTTCCGGAGAAAAGGTCGTTCAGTGTTACCTCGACACGAAAAACCCCTTTGATAGTTGGGTTACGAAGGCCTATGCGTTGGGCTATTGGATATCCAATAGGGTTTTTCAGTTGGCTCGTTGGCACGTTGGGCTTTCCGCTGTGTTGGGGGGAACCGGATTTGCTATTGCCTTAGACCTGGTAAAGAAGTACGCTTTAAATCTCACTTCTGTTACTGAGGATTTAGAGCTTACCGTTAAGTTAAACCTTGATGGTATAAAGATCGGATGGATACACGATGCTAAGGTCTATGATGAGAAGCCATTAACCCTCAGGGATTCCTGGAACCAGAGGTTGAGGTGGATGAGAGGACATTGGGATGTGGCTTGGAGATACAGCTTGCCTCTTTTTAAGAAGGCTATGTTAGAAGGGAAATTACACGTGCTTGATATGTTCTTTTATGCTTTATCTCCCTTGAGGGTCATAGTAAGTGGAGCGGTAATTCTTTTTCTTTGTGTTTCCTACTTGGCAGATATCGAGGTAATGGATTTTAAAGTCTATTCTGTTTTACCTTTTGAATTTTGGTTTGTGCTTTCCTTGTGGATGTGGCTTTATCCCTTGGTGGCTATATTTCAAGAGAGAATTCCTTTAAAGGCTTTACCTTATATAGTTTACCTTTTCATTTGGAGCCTAACTTGGATACCTGTTGTTATTCAGGCTCTGTTTAGCTTTAGGGAGAGAGAGTGGTCTCACACGAGGCACACTCGATCCTTGACCTTAGAGGAAATAGGGCAAAAAGTTTAGCCTTTTAAAGGGAGATGATGGAGATGCTAAAGGTGGATGTTGATGGAAGAGTCATAGAGGTTCAAAAAGGGGAAAGGCTTCTTGATATAGCAAGAAGGTTGGGGGTTAAGGATGTCCTGATGGCTGAGCTGGATGGGGAAGTGGTGGAGCTAACGTCCGTTGTTGAAAGAGACTCTAAGGTTAAGTTTTTGGACTTCTCTCATCCTATGTCTCAAAAGGCTTTCTGGCACACCGCTTCGCATATCATGGCACAGGCAGTGAAGAGGCTGTTCCCTCACGCTAAGTTAGGTATAGGTCCCGCCATAGAGAATGGCTTTTACTACGACTTCGATTATCCCGATGGGTTTTCAGCCGAGGATATCGAGAAAATAGAAGCGGAGATGAAGAGGATAGTGGAGGAAGACTACCCTGTGATCAAAGAGCTAAAAAGTAAGAAAGAGGCTAGGGAGATACTTAAGGATGAGCCTTATAAGCTTGAGCTTCTGGAGGATATCCCTGATGAGGTGGTTAGCTTTTATCGGCAGGGGGAGTTCATAGATCTTTGTGCTGGTCCTCACCTGCCTTCCACCGGTTATGTTAAGCACTTTAAGCTTTTGAGCGTTGCTGGGGCTTACTGGAGAGGGGATGAAAGGAATCCGATGCTTCAAAGGATATATGGGACCGCTTTCCCGACAAAGGAGATGCTGGAAGATCACATAAATAGGATGGAGGAGGCTAAGAGAAGAGATCACAGGCGCTTGGGTAGGGAGCTTGATCTATTCAGCCTTCAGCCTGAAGGTCCGGGCTTTCCTTTCTTCCATCCCAAGGGGATGGTGGTTTTAAACGAGCTTGTGGATTTCTGGAGGAAGGAGCACAGGAAGGCGGGTTATAAGGAAATAAGGACCCCTTTGATTTTATCCAAAGAGCTATGGGAGAGATCGGGTCATTGGGATCACTACAAGGAGAACATGTACTTTACTAAGATAGATGAGATGGATTACGCTATAAAACCGATGAATTGCCCTGGAGCTATTCTCGTTTATAAGGAGGGGATAAAGAGCTATAGAGACCTTCCCCTTCGCTTGGCCGAGCTTGGCATTGTGCATAGGCATGAAAGATCAGGTGTGCTTCACGGTCTGATGCGAGTTAGGGCCTTCACCCAGGACGATGCCCATATATTCTGCACACCTGAGCAGATAAAGGGCGAAATAGAGGGAATCATAAGGCTTGCTGATCACTTTTATAGGGATATCTTTGGGTTCGATTACTCTGTTGAGCTTAGTACTAAGCCAGAGAAGGCGATGGGTTCTGATGAGATCTGGGAGAAAGCGACTAACGCCCTTAAATCTACTTTAGATGATCTATCGATTCCCTATAGGATAAGGGAGGGTGAAGGGGCTTTTTATGGTCCTAAGATAGACTTTCACCTTAGGGATTGCATAGGGAGAACATGGCAGTGCGGTACGATTCAGCTTGATTTTCTAATTCCTGAGAAGTTCGACGTGACCTATGTTGGTACTGATGGTGAGAGACATAGACCTGTTATGATCCACAGGGTTATATACGGTAGTCTGGAGAGATTCTTTGGGATACTTATAGAGCACTACGCTGGGGCTTTCCCCCTTTGGCTTGCTCCCGTTCAGGTGAAAATATTAACGATCGGTGAGGCTCACATTCCCTTTGCCAGGGAGCTTTACGATATTCTCTTCGATAGAGGTTATAGGGTTGAGCTCGATGATAGGAATGAGAAGTTGGGTTATAAGATAAGAGGAGCTCAGCTTGAGAAGGTCCCATACATGGCTATAGTGGGAGATAAGGAGGTAAGCGAAAGAAAGGTATCGGTTAGGGAGAGGAAAGAGGGGGATATAGGAAGCTTCAGCATAGATGAGTTCCTGAAGATGCTCGAGGAGAGAAAAAGGAGTTTCAAGTAATAGGCTTGGAGTTCTTAAGCTTTTTTGTTGAAAAGGGTCCCTTATCGTTAAGAGATTTTCTAAAATGTAAGCTTCCATTGTCTGGTAGGGGTATAAAGAGGGTCTTAGATAGAGGTTGGGTTTTTCTAAACGAGGAGAGGATATTTAAAGCGGGGGCTTGGGTCTTTCCAGGGGATAAGGTTGAAGTTTTGCTGGCTGATTATGGAAGGGATTACGAGGTTTTGTACAAGGATGATTTTCTCTTGGCGGTTTCTAAGCCCCCCTTCCTATTAACCAACGAGTCGAAGGATAGTTTGGAAGCCCTTCTTAATGAAGACGGTTATAGGGTTAGGGCTATCCATAGGTTGGATTCTGAGACGAGCGGCGTGACCCTCTTCGCTAAGGGTGAGGAGGTATTTGAGGCTTTTAAAGAGCTTTTTAAGAATAGGGCTATTGATAAGATCTATAAGGTTATAGCTGAGGGGAGTGTGAAAGAAGATCTCTTTAAGGTGGATTTTCCAATAGAGGGGCGGGAAGCCATAACCATCTTCAAGGTATTAAAGAGGGCTAAGATCGCTACTTATCTTGAGGCTAAGCTTCTGACTGGAAGAAAGCATCAGATTAGGATTCACCTTCTGAAGAAGGGGTATCCTGTAGTAGGGGATAAGCTATACAGGAAGGGGAAGATAGAAGAGGAGGCGCTTAGGAAGGTGCCCAGAAACATGATCCATTGTGAGAAGATTTCCTTTAGACACCCATTCACGGGAGAATATGTTCAGATTGTTTCTCCCCTTCCACAAGATTTTGTAATGACTCTTAAAAGGTTGTTCTGACTTTACTTATGGAAGATTTCATGGTATACTTCCATTGACTTCTTTAAGAAGGGGCATCTATCTGCCTCTCACCCTGTAGCTGGTTTTAAGCTCGCAGGGTCTTCTTTTAAAAGGGCGGATCGTTTAAAAGGGCAGATAGGTGTATCCTATCTGCCCTTTTAAAATTTTCATTTAAGCTTTTGGAGGTGATGGATATTAAAGAGCATCGCATTAACGAGCAGATTAGGGCAAGGAAGGTTAGGCTTATCGATGAGGAGGGTAAGCAGATTGGGGTTTGCGATATCGAGGAGGCTTTGAGGATAGCTCATGAGAAGCAGCTTGACCTCGTTGAGGTAGCGCCTGAGGCTGACCCGCCCGTGTGTAAGCTAATGGATTATGGGAAGTATCGCTATGAGCTCAAGAAGAAGATGAAGCAGGGTAAGAATAAACCCAAGGGCTCAGTGGTTAAAGAGGTGAGGATGAGGCCGAAAATAGAAGAGCATGATTATCGCTTCAAGCTCAAGAATATAAGAGAGTTCCTTCAGGATGGTTGCAAGGTTAAGGTTTCTATGATCTTTAAGGGCAGAGAGATGAGTTATGTTGATGATGGTAAGGATATATTAATGAAAATCATAGAGGAAACTAAAGACTTAAGTAGACTTGAGTGGGGCCCAAGAGTAGAGGGATGGGCTATAAGCGTTATGCTTGCTCCAAAATAGGGAGGGGTGTCTAACATGATGAAAACGCGCAAGAGCATAGCTAAGAGGTTCAAGATTACCGCAAGGGGTAAGGTTAAGTATATGAAGACCGGGAGGAGTCACCTTTTAAGAAGGAAAAGTCCTAAGAGGAAGAGGCAGGCTAGGAAAGCTGCCTATCTTAGCGGTAGAGATGCCATTAATGTCAAGAAGATGTTACCTTATGCTTAAAACGCGTTTGGGAAAGAGGTGAAGGTTCATGAGGGTTAAGAATGCAAGCTCTGGAAAGGGTAGAAGAAAGAAGCTTTTTAAGATAACCAAGGGTTTCTATGGTCAGAAGAAAAACGTTTTTAGAAGAGCCCATGAGGCTATGTTAAAGGCCCTTAGCTATTCTTACAGGGATAGGAAGGCTGAGAAAAGAGAGTTTAGAAGGCTATGGATAGCTAGGATAAATGCGGCGGCGAGAGAGGGAGGCCTGACCTACAGCAGATTTATAAATGGCTTGAAGAAGGCAGGTATCGCTATAAATCGTAAGATGCTCGCTGAGATGGCCATACATGATAGGGAGTCGTTCAATCGCCTTGTAGAAGTAGCCAAGGTAAGCCTTGGTATCGCATAATGACATCTTGGGAGATGAATTGGGCATGAATATCGAAAGCATAAGAAGAGAGTTTCTCAAAGATGTGGGGGAGGCTACGAGCCTCCCCGTTCTGTATGAGGTTAAGGCTAAATATCTTGGGAGAAAGGGGATTTTAACCAATCTCTTTAAGGAGCTGAAGAACCTTTCCGTTGAGGAGAGGAGGGAGAGAGGAAGGGTACTAAACGACCTCAAGGAGTGGATGGAGGAGAGAATAAGGAAGAGGGAAGGTGAGATCCTCGAAGCTGAGGCTCTTAAAAAGGAGCTTGAGGGGAAAGTGGATCTGACTCTTCCAGGAAGGCGAGTTAGGATAGGAAATATTCATCCCCTAAACAGGGTTTTGAGGGAGATAATAGAGATATTTTCATCTATGGGGTTTTCCCTCGAAGAGGGTCCTGAAATTGAGTTGGACTATTATAATTTTGAAGCCTTGAATATTCCTAAGGACCATCCTGCTAGGGATATGCATGATACCTTCTATATAACTGATAACGCTCTTTTAAGGACTCACACCTCGCCGGTTCAAATAAGAGCTATGAGAAAGAGGAAGCCTCCGTTAAGGGTTATCTCAGCGGGTAAGGTTTATAGAAGGGATTCCGATCCAACTCACTCCCCTATGTTTCATCAAGTCGAAGGGCTTTTGGTAGATGAGGATGTGAAACTGGCTGATCTTAAGGGGGTTCTCTCTGAGTTCGCCAATAGGATATTTGGTGGAAAAAGGAGGGTTAGGTTTAGGCCTAGCTACTTCCCATTTACTGAGCCAAGCCTTGAGGTTGATGTGGAGTGCGTTAGGTGTGGTGGGAAAGGGTGCCAGGTTTGCAAGGGAACTGGTTGGCTTGAGATCCTTGGTGCGGGTATGGTTCATCCAGAGGTCTTTAAGGCTGTGGGTTATGATAGCGGTAAATATGTGGGGTTCGCCTTTGGTCTTGGTGTGGAGAGGATAGCAATGCTTAAGTATGGCATAGATGACTTACGCCTCTTCTTCGATAACGATCTTCGTTTTCTGCGGCAGTTTTAAGGAGGGGTAAGCATGAGGGTTTCTTTCAAATGGCTTAAGGAATTCATAGATATTAATTTTTCTCCGGAGGCTTTAGCGGATCGTCTCTTGATGATCGGACTCGAGGTAGAGGAGATAGTGGGGCTTAACCCAGGGTTAGATGGTTTAGTCTGTGCTCGGGTTTCAGATGTCCAGAGGGTCGAAGATGGTTTTCTGGTTGAGCTATCTGTTAAGGATAAAAGCTATAGGGCTTTCTATAAGGGGAATTTGACCCTGAAGAGTGGGAACAAGGTTGTGATCGCTCCGGTGGGAACATCCTTGCCATCAGGAACCGTTGTCAGATCCTACACTGTTTCTGGTATGGAGTTCAACGCTTTACTCCCCTCTGAGTCAGAGCTCAAGGTTGGGGATAATGAAGGGGTGATACTTCTCCCTGAGGATGCTCAAGAGGGGGAAAGCTTCGTTAAGCTTTATGAGCTTGACGATGTGATTCTCGACGTTAGCGTTACTCCTAATAGGGGTGACTGTTTGAGCATCATTGGTATAGCTAGGGAGATAGCCGCTATAAAGGGGATAGGGCCTAAGGGGCTTTTGCCCAAGTTTGATCTTGAAGAGAGCGGAAGGGATATAAGGGAGCTCGTTGACGTTGAAGTTTTGGATTATGAGCTATGCCCTAGATACGTTGGAAGAGTTATAGAGAATGTCAAGGTTGGCGAAAGCCCGCTTTGGTTGAGGAGGAGATTGATACATTGTGGCTTAAGGCCTGTGAATAATGTAGTTGATGTGACTAACTACGTTATGCTTGAGTTGGGGCAGCCCCTTCATGCCTTTGACCTTAACTTAATAAGGAGGAGGAAGGTTTTGGTTAGGAGGGCGCATGATGGGGAGAGGATACGTTGCATAGATGGTGTTGAAAGGAAGCTTTCTTCCTCTAACCTCGTCATAGCTGATGCTGAAAGAGCTATAGGCATAGCTGGGGTTATAGGGGGGGAGAATACGGAGATATGGAGTGGGACGAAGGACGTCTTTCTGGAATCCGCATTCTTTAACCCATCTTCTATAAGGTTAACGGCTCGCTCCTTAGGGGTGACTACTGAGGCTTCCTATAGATTTGAGAGAAGGGTGGACCCAGGCAATACCCTTTTTGCTGCCAATAGGGCTGCCTATCTCATCTCTAAACTTACTTCTGGCAAGGTGTCTAAGGGATATTTTGATCTTGCTAGGGAGAGCTTTAAACCATGGTTTGTAATGATGAGGCCAGAAAGGGTTAACAGGCTTCTGGGTACTCAGCTTAAAGATGAGGAGATAATAACTATATTGTCCTCTTTAGGCTTTAACTCCAGATACAGGGAAGACCTACTTGAGGTGGAGGTTCCCACTTATAGAGGCGATATAAGAAGGGAGATAGATCTCGTTGAAGAAGTGGCTAGGATATATGGTTATGTTAAGATCCCTCCGAGGATGCCTTGGGGAGAGACTCAGGTAGGTGGGTTAGAGCCCTCTCAGAAGCTCGAGTGGAGGATAAGGGATATCTTAGCTGGTATAGGGTTAAATGAGGTCATAACCTATAGCTTCATAGATCCTGAGATTTTCGATAAGCTCTTGATCCCTGAGGAACACCCTTTAAGGAAAGCCGTCATTATTAGGAATCCTCTCAAAGAAAATCAATCTGTTATGAGAACTTTCATGCTTCCCGGGCTTCTTTACGCCTTGTTGAACAACTATAGAAAGGGGATAAGGAATATTTCCTTCTTTGAGATAGGTAAGGTGTTTAAGACGGAGCTGACCTTTGAAGGTTTGCCCACAGAGGTGAACAAGCTTGGCATCATGATGCTTGGAGGGGTGGATAAGGACCTAATAACTGGTTATGAGATACCAAGGGATTTGCTTAACCTTAAGGGAGTTTTAGAGAACCTTTTCGAAGGTCTTAAGATTGATGCAGATTTTAGGGATCTTGGTGAAGATATACCCTTCCTTTCTCGGAACAAGTCTGCTTCTATTCTCATTTCTGGTGAGCGCGTTGGATGGATCGGTGAGGTTAATCCGAAGATAGGGATAGCCTTTGAAGTTAGCGAGCCTATATACGTTGCTGAGATAAACCTTGATAAGCTCATTGTGTTTATTCCCAAGGAGCTTAGGTATAGGGAGCTACCCAAGTTTCCTGCCACGAGAAGAGATGTTTCCGTTTTGGTTCCTCTTTCGAGAAAAGCTGGTGAGGTTGAAAGCGTAATTAAGTCCGTTGGTGGAGAGATGGTTGAGGAAATTAGGCTGTTTGACTTCTATCAAGGACCTCAAGTTCCACAAGGTTATAGAAGCTTAACATTCTCTGTTATATATAGACTTAGGGAAAGAACTTTAAGAGACGAAGAGGTGGATATGGTTCACTTTGAGGTCAGGAGAAAGCTTGAGGAGGCTGGTTTTAGGGTCAGATAGGAGGGATAGGGGTTGACGGAGGAGCTCAAGCTCCTTGAGGAGAAGGTGGATGCCCTCATATCTTTGGTTAGAAAGCTTAGGGAGGAAAATAGAGCTTTAAGGGAGGAGCTTAGACTGGTTAGCGAGAGATTGAAAGCATATGAAGAGTTGGATAGAGAGAGGGAGCAGTTTCTCTTGGAGAAGAAGGATATGGAGGATAGGATAAAGCGGATATTTAGTAAACTCGTTAGTGTAGTTAACAGGGAAGACGAGTGATGGAATCTAAGGTTAAGCTTGTTATTTTTGGTGAGTCCTATTGGATAAAGGGGGAGGAACCTGAGGAAAGGCTTAGAGAAGTTGCTTCCCTTGTGAGCTCTGCTTTAAGCGAGGTGGAGAAGAGTTATCCTTATCTTGACATGAAAGAGAAGCTTCTTATGCTTGCGCTAAACCTTGCTCATAATCTAGTTAAGATTCGCTTTGATTTGGATGGCTTAAGAAGGAAGGTAGAGGAGTGCTTAACGGAGGAGCAAATTTAAGTTTTTTAGATCTCATTGCTTTAGTGATTATACTCTTTTTTTCTGTTAGAGGTTGGTTTAAAGGGATAGCGAGGGAGTTATCTGCAATTTTAGGACTCTTTATAGGCTTGGGGATGTCAGTAAGGTATAGTTCTGCTGTGGGAAGTTTCCTTAAAGCGACCTTCCCCTCCCTTTCTCATTTTTCCTTAGTTGTTGCTTTTTCATTAATATTTCTGGGTATTCTTATAGCATTCTCTATCGCAGGGGCTTTTGTAAGCAAGTTTTTTAAGCTCCTCTGGTTGGGCTGGTTCGACAGGGGTGGTGGTTTCATCCTTGGGCTTGTGGAAGGCCTTTGCATATTGTCCCTAATCTTATGGGGGATTCATCTTCTTCCCGATGCTCCTGTCCTTAAAGAGCTAAAGGGAGAGTCTTTGTCATATAAGCTTTTTGAGATGCATGGTTTACCCTATTTAAGGAGGTTGATAGCTAATCTAAGATGGAAGTAGAAGAGAGGACTATAAGGCTTTTGGAGTTTAGGGAGTTCAAGAATCTGGTTTCAAAAATGGCTTTTACCAGCTTGGGTAAAAAGCGAATCTTAGAGAGGGGTATTTTGAGCAAGGATGCCTTGGAAGAAGAACTATCTGCTCTGAGGGAGGCTTTCGACCTTGTAATAAAGGGAGAGATTCCTCCCTTTTCCGCTTCTTTAAGCGATATAACTCCTTTGCTTGAGAATTTAAGGATTTCCTTAAAGCTATTTCCCGAGGAGCTCCTTTTGATCAGGGACTTTTGCAAGGGTGTAGATAAGCTAAGAGAGTTCTTTTTCTCCAGGAAGAATGAATATCCTAAACTTTACTTATTAGTGAGGGAGCTTGACCCGTTAAGGGGGCTTTACTCCGCTATTTCTAACGCCATAAACGACAAGGGGGAGGTGGACTCCGAGGCTACTCCGCTTCTTTCTTCTTTAAGAAGAAGGATAAGGGTTCTTGAGGAAAGGATAAAGGGTGAGCTTCTTAAGATAATACATTCTCCGGAGTTCTCCGATGTGATTCAGGAGCCCCTTTACACCGTTAGGGAAGGTAGGTTTGTCATACCTGTAAAGAGGGATAAGAAAGGGTTTTTCCCTGGAATAGTTCATGATCTTTCTGGAAGCGGGATGACCGTTTTCATGGAACCTCTATCAACTCTTGCGCTTCAGAACGAGCTTAAGGAGTTAAGATCCGAGGAGGAAAACGAAATTAACAGGATACTTTATAGGTTGGGCGAAATGGTGATGTCTCAATCTTTAGAGCTAAAGAAGAATATGGAGATAGTTTCCAAGCTAGATGATACCTTTGGACGTGCCTTATTTATGGCTGAGGAGAGGGGTGTTATCCCCAAAATAGATGATAAGCCTGTGTTGAAGCTTTCGGAAGTTAGGCATCCCCTGCTTGGTAAGGAGGCAGTTCCCATAAGCATAGAGGTGGGAAGGAAGTTCAGTATACTTGTTATAACTGGGCCTAATACAGGAGGGAAAACGGTAGCGCTTAAAACTGCAGGACTTATGGTTCTTGCAGCCTGGTGCGGTTTCCCCATACCGGCTCAGGAGGCTTTGATCGGGAGCTTTGACTTTCTTTTCGCTGATGTAGGTGATGAACAGAGTATAGCTCAAAATCTTTCCACCTTTTCCTCTCACATAGAGCCAATAGCCAAGGTCTTGCCTCGTATAACGAATAGGTCGCTTCTCTTACTTGATGAGCTTGGGGCTGGAACTGATCCTCAGGAGGGCGCTGCGTTGGCAATGGCTATATTAAAATATATAAAGGGGAGGGGAGCTAAAGCTATAGTTACAACTCATTATCCTGCGCTGAAATACTATGCTATAAGGGAGAGCGATGTGGAGAACGCTTCCGTTGAGTTTGATGTGGAGACCTTGAAGCCGACGTATAGGCTTTTCATAGGCATTCCTGGAGCTAGTAACGCTCTAACGATAGCTAAAAGGTTGGGGATGATGGATGAGATCCTTGAGGAGGCATCTAAGCTGATATCTTATCAGGATGAGAGGGTTGAGGAGGTCATAAGGGAGCTTCACGCTAAAAGGTCTAGCTATTCGAATTTGGAGAGGAAGCTCAAGGAAGAGCTTGAGATGGTAAGAGAGCTAAAGGAGAAGTATGAGAAAAAGCTTGGGAACTTGAGGGAGAAAGAGGAGAAAATATTGGCCTCCGCTAAGCTTAAGGCTAATAAGATGATCAGGGAGGCCGAAGAAAAGCTGAAGGAGATATTAAACAGCGCCAAGAGCGACATAAGGAGGTATGCCGAGGCCAAGGGTAGTATAAGGAAGCTCTCTGAGGATCTTGCAGAGGAGAAGCCATTGGTATTTGAGCCCTTAAAGAGCGTTAAGTTTTTAAAGGTTGGTGATAGGGTTTACGTCCCGAAGTTTGGGAAATGGGGGGAGGTCGAGGAGATCTTTCAGGATGAAGAAGAAGTCGCTTTAAGGATTGGCTTCTTCAGGGTTTTTCTATCTAAGGATGAGATAAGCGGTGAGGGGATCTCGCAGGGTGATGTTCTTCCTGAAGTGGCGGAGAAGGTGAAGGTAGATATAGAGGATGTTCCCTATGAGCTTTCTATAAGGAAGAAGAATCTTGAGGATGCGAGGGACGAGCTAATAAGATTTCTTGACAGGGCTTTCTTGAAAGGCTATCCACAGGTTAAGGTTGTTCATGGGAAGGGAGAAGGGGTTTTACGCAAGATGGTTTGGGAGTTGCTAAAGGAGATACCCTACGTTAAGAGCTTTAGGTTTGGGGATGAGGCTGAAGGAGGGCAGGGTGTGACTATAGTTTACTTTGAGAGGGGTTGAGGCATGGCTAGGAGATCTGGGAGAGAGAAGGATATATTCGCTCTAGATATAGGGACAAGAAGCGTTGTGGGATTAATAGCTGAGGCTGTTGACGAAGAGCTTAAGGTTAAGCATCTTATCTTTGAGGAGCATAAAACGCGAGCCATGCTCGATGGGCAAATTCATGATGTGGGGCAAGTATCTAAGGTGGTGGTTCGAGTTAAGGAAGCGCTTGAGAGGGAGTATGGTAACAAGCTCAGTGAGGTGAGCGTTGCAGTCGCTGGGAGAGCCCTTAAGACAATGAGAGGAGTTGCTGAGCTACCAGTTGATATATCTAAGGATATAGAAGAAGATATCGTTAGAGAGTTGGAGCTTCAGGCCCTTCAGAATGCCCTTAAGAGGCTCAGAGAAGGGTCCTCTGAAAGGGAGGAGTTTCATTGCGTTGGTTATAGCGTGGTCAGATATGCTCTCGACGGAGATAACATAAAGAACTTGGTTGGGCAAAGAGGAAGGAAGATCGGGGTTGAGGTGCTCGCTACCTTTCTACCGAGGGTTGTCCTTGATAGTATGCTTTCCGTGCTTCGAAGGGCTGACCTTAAACTCTCAAGCATAACTCTTGAGCCTATAGCTGCGATAGAGGTTGTGGTGCCTCCAGACATGAGGATGTTGAATCTGGCTTTGGTTGATGTTGGTGCCGGTACCATGGATATAGCCATAACTCGTGAAGGGACTGTAGTTGCTTACGGTATGGTTCCAGTTGCTGGTGATGAGATAACCGAAAAGCTTTGTGAAAGGTATCTTCTTGACTTCAATGTGGCTGAGAGGGTTAAGAGGTCCTTAAGTGAGGACATTTCCTTTATCGAATTTGAGGACATCCTTGGTAATAGCTACAAGGTAGAGAAAGAGGAGCTTATAAAAGTTATAGAGCCTGAGATCGAAAGGCATGCTAAGTTGCTTTCAGAGAGGATAGTTGAGCTTAACTCCTCTCCTCCTCAGGCTGTGATATGCGTCGGTGGAGGGAGCAAAATTCCCCTTTTCGATGTCAAGATAGCCGAGCTTTTAGGAATAGATAGGTCGAGAGTTAGGGTTAGAGGGGCTGAGACCCTAAAGGTTGTGGAGGATGCCACGGGTAGGCTTAAAGGCCCCGAGATGGTTACGCCTTTGGGGATCGCGGTTGTGGCTCGAAAGGGAGGAGGGTTTAAGTTTATTGATGTTTGGGTGAACGATGAGATGATAAGGCTCGTTTCCTTGACCGGTGAGCTTAAGGTCCTAGATGCTCTTATCCCTATGGGTATATCTCCCGATGATTTAAGGCCTCGCCCGGGCATGTCCTTAACGATTGAGGTTAACGGAGAGGTAAGGATAATAAGAGGGGAGCTGGGAGAGCCAGCTAAGATAACCGTTAATGGAGAGGAAGCGAGTTTGGATTCTCCTATAAAGCACGGTGATAGAATAAGCGTTAGAAGGGCGCGCCCTGGAAGGGCGGCCTTCGCTTCACTTAAAGATGTCGTTGGTGAGCTTAAGCCCATTCGTCTCTTTGTAGACGGCAAGATGTATGAGTTTTATCCAGATGTTTACGTTGATGGGAAGAAGCTTCCCCTTAAGGCTCCTCTTTATGACAGGGCTAAAGTTGAGATAGTTCAGGTGAGTAAGGTTGAAGAGGTCTTAAAGAAGGCTGGGGTTTTACCCTTTCCTTATGAGATAAGAGTATCGATCAATGGAGAGGAGAAAACCCTTCCTCTTTGGAGTGGGAGGGTCTTGCTCAATGGAGTTGAAGTCGGACTTGATGCCAAGGTTAGGGATGGGGATAGAATAGACCTTCTCGACCTAAGGGAGGTAAGCTATAAGGTGAGGGATCTCATTTCAGTCGCTCCCCCCAAGAAGGTAAAGGTCTATGTGAACAATAAACCGATCGATGTTAGTTGGGGTGAGACAACCGTTTTGATCGATGGCAAACCAGCTTCACTGGAAGATACCGTTTATAACGGTGCTAAGATAGAGGTTAGGGAAAGCATAGGTAATGGTCCCATACTTTCCCACGTTTTCAGGGTTTTCCCGGTTGAGGAGATCCTCAGAGAAAAGAGGGGTTATATAAGAATGAAAGTTAACGGTGAGGAAGCGGGCTTCACTACACCTATAAAGGATGGGGATAGGATCGAGATCTTCGTTGAGTGAGGGGTGTCACCCCAATGCTGCTTACGAGGCTTGGGAAGTACAGAATAATATCTTGGCTTGGTGGTGGAGCTTTTGGTGATGTTTACCTTGCGGAAGATACGCTCTTGGGTAAGAGCTTTGCCCTCAAGGTTTCAAGGCTTAGGGAGAAGGAGATCCGCTTCCTTAAAAGTGAAGCTCAGATATTGGCTTCTTTAGATCACCCTAATATCGCCAGGTTTTACAACCTCGATATCATAGATGGGAAGCTGGTTTTGGTTATGGAGTATGTGGAAGGGGAATCGTTAAGGGATGTCCTAGAGAAAAGAAGGATCGAGATTAAGGAGGTGCCTGATTTCTTTTTCCCTGTGCTTGATGCTCTCAATTACGCTCACTCTAAGGGGGTTCTTCATAGAGATGTTAAGCCTGAGAACATCCTAATCTCCCATGAGGGGTGTGTTAAGCTAGTGGACTTTGGCTTAGGGGTTTTCCTCAAAGGTGGAAGTTTGAAGGCCACGCTAGCTGGAACCCCGATATATATGCCACCCGAAAGCTGGGAAGGAGTTTTTCTACCCTCGAGCGATCTTTACTCTCTGGCTGTCGTTATATATGAGGCTTTGACAGGTAGAAATCCCTTTGAGGGAGATACTCTTGAGGATATAAGGAGAAAGGTCTTCGATCTTGAGCTCAAGCCCTTAAGTTTTTATTTACCCTCCATTCCCTCTGACCTAGATGGCGTTTTAGCTAAAGCTCTTTCAAAGAGGGTGGAGGACAGATACAATAACGCATGGCAATTTAAGGAGGATTTAGCAAAAGCCCTTAGGCTTGGGAGATCCCTTGAGCTCCCTCATGTAGTTTTAAGTCGCCCCTCTGAGGAGCTGAGCCTTACACCTGCTCAGAGAGAAGTCGTCTTTTCCCCTGAAAGGCGAATTCTTCTCATTGGTGGTGCTGGAACGGGTAAAACCACCACCTTGCTATATCGCCTCTACAGAAAGCTTAGGGAGGGGGAGGACCCATCATCCTTCTTAGTTTTATCATTTACAAAAAAGGCGGTTTCCGATATGAAGGAGAGGCTTTCACTGCTTTTGGGTAAGGAGCTTAGGGATATCTGGATAGAGACCTTTCACGGTGCTCTCTATAAGATACTTAAGAGGGAAGGAGAGCGCTTTGGATTTTCTCAGAACTTTCTCCTTATCTCCTCTTCCTTACCTATACTGAAGGAGTTGGCTAATGACCTTAGTCCACCTCAAATTGAGAGAGTTTTAAGCGAAATAGCTATTTTAAGAGCGAGGCTCATATCTCCGTCGGAATTTATGCGTTTTTCTCGCTCGCCCTGGGAGAGAAAGGTGGCTAAACTCTATAATGATTTCAGCGAGAGGAAGCTGAAGATGGATGTTATGGATTTCGATGACCTTCTATTTTACGGCGTTAAGCTTCTTGAGGATGAGGATGCAAGGGAGGTTTACTCCAAGCGCTTTAGATTCCTATTTGTGGATGAGCTTCAGGATCTTAATGAAGCTCAGTATCGTTTTATCAAGCTTTTATCTTCTCAAGATAGTGAGATATTCCTAACTGGAGATAAGGATCAATCGATATATCGTTGGAGAGGTGCTCTGCCTGATGTATTAGATAGAGCTGAGAGAGAACTCTCCCTCAAGAGGTATGAGTTGACCCATAGCTTTAGGTTACCTAAGAGCATATTGAGGGTGGCAACTTCGTTAATGTCTCGAGCAGGTAGAGATATGTCAAATATGGTGAGCATGAGGGGGGAGGGTAAGGTTGAGCTTTATATCGCTAGTGATGAGATCGATGAGGCTCGTTTTGTCACTCATAGGGTGAGGGAACTTTCCTCGAGTAAAAAGCTCTCATCTATGGCTGTTCTTTATAGGCATAACTACCAGTCGAGGGTTATAGAGGACCAATTGATTAGACTCTCGATACCCTATCAAGTGCTTGGTGCATCGAGATTTTATGAGAGAGAGGAAGTGAAGAGGGTAATATCTTATCTTAAGGGATTGGTGGATAGGGATCTTAAGCCGGTGACGGAGTTTTTCTCATGGCTTTTAGGTTGGAAGAAAAGCAGATTCGTGATATCTGAGAGGATTGAGCTTGAGAATGGGCGTTTCTCTAATAGGAAAAAAGCGGAGAGGCTGATAGAGTTTCTCGATGGATTAATCAAGGGGGAGAGCTTCACCGTTGAAGAGCTTTTGAGGATCCCTTTGGATATATCTGGTGCTTTTAAGAGAAGGGGAGGAGAATGGAACGCCTTTAAGGAAGGCTTTCTTGAGCTTTTAAAGTTGGCATCATCCTTTGGTAAAGGGGAGATGAGGGAATTCTTGAACTACCTATCCTTAATGGAGGAGATGGGTTTAACTTATAAAGGGGATTTACTTAACCTCTTGACCTTTCACTCAGCCAAAGGGTTGGAGTTTGATGTGGTGTTTATAACCGGGCTTTTCGATGGTAATGTTCCCGCTTTAAGGAGCTTGGCGAGGGTGGAGGAAGTTGAGGAGGAGAGGAGGCTTCTTTTCGTTGCGATGACGAGGGCAACAGAGCTGCTTTTCTTGTCCTATCCTAAGAAGTTTGATGGAAAAGGAACGGAACCATCGAGGTTTTTACTTGAATTAATTGGAATGTTGTAATACAATATATTTGTTGCAAAGTTGTAAGATAAGGAGGGAAGGGTCGTGGAAGAATATCAGCTTGTGGTTTTCAGGCTTGGTAAGGAGGAATATGGGGTAGATATAGCGAAAGTTCAGGAGATAGTTAGGATTCAAGAGATAACTCGCATTCCCCAAGCTCCCTCTTTCGTTGAGGGAATCGTTAATTTGAGGGGCAAGATAATCCCCATAGTGGACCTTAAGAAGAGGTTCAATCTTGAGGGTGAGGAGGTATCGGAGAGAGATAAGAGAGTGATAGTTGTAAACGTAAGCAACCAGACCATCGGAATAGTGGTCGATAGTGTGTCGGAGATAATAAGGATCTCCCGAGAGGATATAGAACCTCCTCCACCCATAGTTGCTGGGATAGAGGCTGCGTATATAGAAGGTGTTGGGAAAATAGATAAGAGGCTGATAATACTTTTAAACATAGAGAAGATCTTAACTGAAAAGGAAAAAGAAGAGATAAAGGCTTTAAAGGTTTCTTAAATTGAGAGGAGAGCAAGATACTTGGAATGAAAGTTAAAAAGAGCGTCTTTGACCTTCAGCCGGGCGATGTTTTTGGAGAAGATGTGTTTGAACCGGTGCGGTTACGAGTTTTACTTGTGCCTAAAGGATGGAAGATAGGGGATTGGGAGGAGTGTGAGGAGCTTAAGGTTAAGCTGCAGGAGTTTAACGTTCAAGAGGTTATCGTAGATGTGACGGAGGATAAAGCTCCCGTTCCTCCCATAGGTGAGATTAGAAAAAAGGCTTTATCCCTGTTTCCGATTATAAGTGAGGAGACTAGGAAGAGAGCCTTAGATGTGGTTAAGAGGGTTACGGAAGCTGGTGAGCTTGACCTTAAGGAAGTCGATGAGTTAGTTGATGATATGGTAAATGAGGTTATAGCTAAGGGGGAGGTAATGTTAAGCCTTTATGCTATTAGTCGGTATGATGATTACACTTTCGTTCATTCCGTTAACGTGTCAATATTGACTGCTTTATTCGCTTTGGAGTTTAGCTTTAGTAGGGATGAGCTTAAAGCGGTCACGAAGGGAGCCATACTTCACGATCTAGGCAAGTTAAGGGTTCCTAAGGAGATCTTGAATAAGCCTGGGCCGTTGGCACCTGAGGAATTTGAAGGGATTAAGAAGCATCCCATTTATGGGGTTGATATAGCTATATCTGCAGGGGAGAAAAGCGATTCCGTGATTTCAGTGATATCTCAGCATCACGAGTGGTTTTCTGGAAGAGGGTATCCACGAGGTTTAGGTGGAGAGAGGATATCCCTTTTGGCGAGGATCGTTTCAGTCGTTGATGTCTTCGATGCCTTGACCACGGATAGAGTTTATAAGCCCAGGATGCTTTCCTATGAAGCTATAAGCAAGATGCTTCATGAGGGTGCGATACATTTTGACCCAAAGGTTTTAAGTAGGTTTATCTCTAGGTTTGGGATATACCCTGTGGGTAGTTTGGTGAGGCTCAGCGATGGTAAAATAGGGGTTGTCTTAAAGTCTAATCCATTGTCTCCAATTCGTCCTATAATCAAGGTCTTATACGACGAATACTCTAGTGAGGTAGAGGACCCCTATGAGATAGACCTAAGTTCGTCCGAGCTTTTCATAAAGGATGTCTTGGCTGATCTTTCCAAGAGTTTCACTCCATAAGTAAGAAGTCTATCTTTCTCGTTAGGGGGTCTGATTTAACGACTTGAACTTTTACCCGGTCTCCGAGGCGGTATATCCTCTTGGTCTTTGCTCCTATAACCATGAAGTTTTCTTCGGAGACTATATATCTATCCTTTGGCATAAGATCTAAGGGGACGAATCCCTCGATACCGTTATCGAGCTCTACAAATATACCTTGGGGGATCACACCGCTTATGGTTCCTTCAAAGATCTCTCCAAGTTTCTCCTTCATATATAGGCATTTTCTGAACTTCTTTTCTTCTTCCTCCACTTCATCCGCTATGAGCTCTCTCTTCGTGGAGTTCGAGGTTGCTAAAGGCAGCCATTCAGATAAACGCTCGTATCTCTCCTTAGGGATATATCCATTTTCTAGAAATTCTGCTAGGATCCTATGGATGACTAGATCAGGGTATCTTCTTATAGGAGATGTGAAGTGAGTGTAACACTGCGATGCTAAACCGAAGTGTCCGATATTTTCCACATCGTATCTCGCTCTAGCGAGGGACCTCAAGAGTAAGGTTGATATAATCCTTTCCTCCGGTTTGTTCCTTAACTCCTCAAGGAGGGCTTGAAGGTGCCTAGGCTTTATCTCTCCTTTTATCTTTAAGTTGTATCCGAAGATTTTCAAAATGCTTGAGAGCTCCCTTATTTTGTCAGGATCTGGGTTGTCGTGAACCCTGTATATGAAGGGTATGAGTCTCTCGTAGGCGAATTGAGCCACGCACTCATTAGCCACTATCATGAACTCCTCTATTATCTTCTCTCCTATCCCTCTTTCATAGCTTATTACATCTTTAACTTTTCCATTCTCATCCAAGACTATCTTCGTTTCCTTAAAGTTGAAATCAAGTGCTCCCCTTGAGAGTCTTCTTTCCCTTAAAATTAGGGCTAGCTCTTTCATCAGCTCTAACTCTTTTCTCAAGCTGCTGTAAGGTTCGAGTTCTTTCCCCTCGAAGAAGGCGTTAACCCCCTCATAGGTTAAGCGAGCCCTTGACCTTATTATGCTTTTTTTAAGCTCGTAGTCGAGGACTTTACCGCTTTTATCTATCTTAATTATTACGCTGAAAGTTAACCTATCTTCTCCCTCCACGAGGCTACAAAGCTTGTTTGATAATCTAAATGGGAGCATAGGTAAAACTCTATCTGTTATATAAACGCTGCACCCCCTTTTGAAGGCTTCCATGTCGAGCTTGCTTCCCTCTTTTACATAGTAGCCTACATCCGCTATATGAACTCCAAGTATATAGTTTCCGTCTTCTCCGATTTCTACAGAAACGGCATCATCGAAGTCCCTCGCATCCTCTCCGTCTATGGTTACTATAAGCTTATCCCTGAAATCAGCCCTCTTCTTTAGCTCTTCGCTTGGTATGTCTTCTGGCAGGCTCTCGCTTTCTTTTTCTACTTCCTCTGGGAAGTCAAGGGAGAGGTCGTAGGATAGTAGTATACTTAAGACCTCAGTTTCTGTTTCCCCAGCTTTGCCAAGAACTCGGATCACTCTTCCTATAGCTCCTTGCGATCCCATAGGGAAGGAGCTTATCTCGACTACGACTTTATCTCCGCTTTGTGCTCCTTCTATCAGGTTTTTCTTGGGAACCAATATGGGATCTTTCAGGGAAGGATCATCAGGTATTAGAAGAGAGAAAGCAGGGTAGATTTCTAACCTTCCTATGACCTTGGTTCTCGCTCTCTCTATGACCTTAATGACCTCCCCATACTTTCCTCTCCTTTTCTCCTGTTTAACCCTTACGAAGACTCTATCACCACTCATCGCTCCATTTATAGCGCTTGGAGGTATGAATATCTCCTCACCTGTATCTGATAAGAGAAAAGCGAAACCTCGCGGGTGAACCTTTATCCTACCGGCGACAAGCTTTAACTTCGAGGCTAAGATAGCCCTTCCCCTTGGGTCTATGTAGACCTTTCCTTCTTTTTCTAGTTCTTCAAGAGCCCTCCTTATATTTTCTACCTCGCTTATTTCCCTAGTTATATCTTCAGCCTTTAATGGCTTGGATGCTTTAGATAAAGCTTTAAGTATAAGATCTTTCATCTATGGGCCTCCATTACTCCCACTCTATGGTTGCGGGTGGTTTTGAGGTTATATCATAGACCACTCTGTTGACTCCCTCGACCTCTCGAGTTATCCTGTTAGATATCTTTTCGAGCAGCTCGTAGGGTAGCTTAACCCAGTCTGCAGTCATGCCATCCTCGCTGCTAACCACCCTTATGGCGATGCTATATCCATAGCTTCTTTCATCTCCCATCACGCCGACGCTCCTTATGGGTAACAAAACCGCGAAGGCCTGCCATACCTTGTCATACCAGGTACTTTGCAGGAACTCCTCTTGAACGATCTTGTCCGCTTTCCTCAATATCCTTAATCTATCCTTGGTAATTTCTCCTAATATTCTCACGGCTAAGCCCGGTCCCGGGAAGGGGTGCCTTTTAAGTATCTTTTCTGGTATGTTAAGCAATTTTCCGAGCTTTCTAACCTCGTCCTTAAATAGCTCCCTTAAGGGTTCTAAGAGCTCAAAGCTTAGCTTTTCAGGAAGCCCTCCTACGTTGTGGTGACTCTTTATCTTCGCTGCTCCTTTACCTCCACTCCCACTTTCTATCACATCAGGGTAAAGAGTTCCCTGAAGGAGAAACCTTACCTTTCCCTGTTTCGATGCTACCTCATCGAACACGCTTATAAACTGGTGCCCTATTATTCTCCTCTTTTCCTCTGGATCGGTTACCCCTTTAAGCTTTTCTAAAAACCTTTCGCTTGCATCTATGTAGATCAAGTTGAAGCCTCTCTCCTCAAAGAAGCTCCTTACCTCTTCAGGTTCACCCTCCCTCAGAAGCCCGTTATTGACAAATACCGCTATCAACCTATCTCCTATGATCTCCTTTACAAGAGTAGCCGCTACGGTGGAGTCAACCCCTCCACTTAGGGCGCATAATACCCTTTCCCCTTTCACTTTTTCCGCTATTTCTGAGGATATCCTCTTTAAGAAGCTCTCCATGTTCCAGTTTCTTGGAGCCTTGCATATTTCCGTTATAAAGTTTTCAAGGATTTTCATACCGTAATCTGTATGGATTACCTCTGGGTGAAACTGAAGGCAGTATATCTTTTTGTTTTCGTCTTCCATCGCTGCTATTTTGGTTTTCTCACTTTCTGCTGTGATCCTGAAGCCCGGGGGCGGATCGCTCACGCTATCTCCATGGCTCATCCATACGAAGCTTCTTTCAGGCAGGCCCTTAAATATAGGGGAATTTGCGAGTATCTTTATCTCGGTTCTGCCATATTCTCTTTCCTTTCCAGAGATGACCCTTCCTCCAAGCATTTTTGCTATTATCTGCATTCCATAACATATTCCCAGTGTGGGTATTCCCATCTCAAATATCTTACTGTCTGGTGCAGGAGCCCCAGGGTCAAGAGTGCTCGCGGGCCCTCCGGAGAGGATTATCCCCTCCATGGGTCTTTTAGAGAGCTCCTCAACGCTGATATCCCATGGGAATATTTCCGAGTATACTCCGAGTTCCCTTATCCTTCTTGCGATAAGCTTGGTATATTGTGAGCCAAAGTCTAATACTCCTATCATCTCACCCTTTACCCCTTTATTTTGATTTTCTCTCATCCTTAAGAGATTCCCTTTTGTCTCCATTATACCATAGTGATATAATTTACATGAGGAGGTAGATTTTTTCGGTGAATAAACTTAGGATTTATAGAGTTTTATTCCTGATAGGGATTAGCGGTCTAATTATATCTTGGTTTTTAATACACTACCTTAGTGTTGAGAGGATAAGCGGGATCTTCCTCGAAGAGGGGCGGAAGAGATTGAATATTCTCTCTTCATCCTTTGAGGCGTTCTTGGGGAGTAAGGCCCAGGCTCTTAGGTTTCTTGGTAGGAGCGTCGAAAGCGATCCTTCGCCGAGCAGTCTAAAGAGGCTTTTTAGAAGCTTTTATGAGGATCATAGGGGTTCGATCCTCTCAGTGCAATGGATAGATTCGGGTGGGATTATCACCGAAGGTTTCCCTACGGAACATACCCCCTATGGTTATAACTTCAATTTAGGCGTGGGTTCCTCAGAGCTTTTCAGGAGAATCAAGGAGTCTAAAGATATAGTTATTTCTAGATCTATAGTTCTCATTGAGGGTGGTTTGGGATTTTCTATGGCTTATCCGGTTAGAAGAGGAGGGGATTTCTTAGGAGCTGTCAGCATAGTGATTAGCTATAAGGATAGCATTGGCTCACTTTTAGGTAAAATTGAGGATTTCATCCTGATAGATGCCGATACTGGAAAGGTAGTTTTCTCATCTGCCATGCCTGGGATTCTTGGGAAAGGATTGGAAGAGGTATTTAAGGTGGGCCTCCCACAAGGTAGCATCCCCTCCTATCTTAAGGGTGAGTTAGGGGGTAAGGATGTTTTTATCCTGTTTCAAAAGGTTTCTCTAGCCTCTCGAAGTTGGTATGTTTCTTTAGTCTCCCATTCCCTCTTTCTTTCAATTCTTGGGTTTACGCGGAATATATTGCCTTTTGCGGTTTTGGGCATGTTCTTCGGTGGCTTAATGTTAATTTTTTCCTTTCTTTATTTTAGAGAGTCCATTAGGTATGAGAGGAGGATCAACAGCGAAAGAAGCTTCTTAGGAAGGGTTCTCGGATCGATTGGAACGCCTCTTATTGTCTTAGATAGCTCTGGAAGGGTGAGCTTTTGTAACGATTATGCTGTTGAGGTCTTTGGATCAGACCTCAAGGGTAAGGTATGCCCCTTCTTATCCCTTTATGGTTCCTCTTGTATCTTCCACAAAGACCTTGAAGAGAAGGGGAATCTAAGGCAGGAGTTTAAGGTTAAAGATAGGGTGTTTGATGTTAATTGTGCTTTAATTAGAAGAGAGGTAGGAAGTGTTGAAGGGGTAATAGTTGTGGCAAGGGAGGTAACTCAAGCTAAGAGGTATGAAGTTAGACTCTGGGACTTAGCGAGAAGATTGGAGAGGAAGATATGGGAAGAGCACATTCTATTTGAGCTGAGTAAGCTTATAGCTATTAACAGGGAGAGGGCGAAGTTCTTAAGAGAGGCTGTTGATCTCATCTATGCCTATTTTCCCGCCACCTTGGTTTTCACAGCCTTTTTAGATGAGAGGTGGAGGGTGCTTAAGGTGGAGGAGGTAAGAGGAAGCAAGAGGGATATAAAGGATCTTTTGTTATTGGAGAAGGGGATATCTCAAGTTGTGGACATGGGGGAGACTTTTTACGTTCCTGACCTTAGAGGGAGGGTTGGTATCGGGAAGAGCTTTGATGTGGAGACATTAAGCGAGCTCGTTATACCGATCATCTCAAAGGAGAAGATAATTGGGGTTCTCTTTTTGGGATCCGATAGGGTTAAAGCCTTTTCTGAGGAAGATAGAAGCATATTGAAGGCGGTAGCTGATATGATAGCTATTGGGGTAGAAAACGCTGTACTATATGAGAGGCTTGAGGCGCTTGCCACAATAGATGATTTAACGGGGCTCTATAACAGAAGGTACTTCTATCAGAAGCTTTCGGAGGAGATAGCTCGGGCATCTCGACAGAAAACCGGTCTCATTCTTATGTTTATGGACTTAGATAACTTTAAGGTCTACAATGATACCTTTGGGCATCTTGCGGGAGACAAGCTTTTAAGTGTCTTTGGTAAGATCTTGAGGGATAACTTAAGGAAGGGGACGGATTATGCTTTCAGGTACGGTGGAGACGAGTTTGCGGTTATTTTAACCTCTTCTTCAATTGAAGGAGCATCTAAGGTTGCTGAGCGCATAGCGAGGGAGTTTGAGCACTATGAGTTTGAGATCGTAGGAGTAAGTTTTGGTATAGCTGAGTATGAGGAGGGCATAAATGAGGATAGGCTAGTGGCTCTAGCAGATATGGCCTTATATGAGGCTAAGAGGAGTGGAGGAAGAACCACTATTATTTATGGAAGATCAACCGGCCTTTCCTCCTCCACCTCCGAAACCTCCGCCTATTCCCCCGATTCCACTGCTTCCGCCTAAGAATCCTGAGAATATATCTTTTCCTACCCTTTCACCGCTTTCGAAGGAGTAGGCCTCTTTTAATGAAGATCTAAAGCTGCCTATCCAGGATGGGTAAAATCCCCACATGGGATAGAAAGAGCTTTCTCTAAGTGATTCTCTTGGAACGATGAACTTCATAGCTTTCCACGTTTTCTCCGCTATGCCCAAAGCTGTAGCATATACCAGATATCTATCCCATATAGCTGTCGATTGGGGAGCATGGATCTTAAGTAGGCTGAAGTCGCTTAGGAATCTCTTAAAGGCGTTCCATTTCATGTAATATATCCTTCCAAAGGTGGTCCATCTTCCTCCTATCTGTTCAGGTAGAAGAAGGGATACGAGTCCAGCTAAGGAGAGTATACCCAAGGATAGGGTCATGAAGTTTAAAGCCTTGGGATAAAACATCTTTTTATCGCTTGAGATTATAATCATTATTGATAGGATACCCAAGATTAAAGCTGTTGCTCCGTAAGCTTTGAGTATCTTGCTTCCTGTATCACTGAAAAACCTCTTAGGGTTCACTTCCCACCTTACCAGATCCTTCCAGCTTTCGAAGAACTCCTTAAACCTTGGAGTTTTACTCCAGGATTCTTTTAGGCTTTCCCAGGATCTTCCACTTTCCTTAAGTTCCTTTTTTAGAAAATCTAAGACCTCTTTCTCTGGTTTCGGAAGCTTATCAGCGTTTCCTTCACCTAACTCGATATATATCTCCTTTTTATCTCCCTCCTTGAATCTTATGTGCCCGTTTCTCACAAGCTCAAGGACGCTTGCTATAAAACCCTCAAGGGTAGGGATACCTATTTTCCCCATCATTATCGCGTTCACAAAGGATGGAGGGTCAGGGTAGGGTGGTTCGTGCTCATAGGGGGCTGAGTAGGACACTTTCGGTTCCCTTCCCCATATTAGGTAAATAGTTATTGGAATAGCGAAGGCAAAGATCAAGATCATTAACGAGAGGGCCTTTATTAGGAGGATCTTTCTCTCATACCCCATCTCTATTTTCTCTATCTTCTCTATAGCTGGGTAGTTGTATCTTTTAGCGAATTTTGCGTTTTCGAACCAATCTTTGGGCATGAGAAGCCTCACTTCGATGAATTGATTCGGAGGGATATCTTCAAAGATCAAGGAGATCTTGTTTTCTGTAACTTTCTCTGATGCTAGGTAATCTTTCGGATGAACCCAGTATTTAACGCTGTCTATCGAAGCCTTTGGAAGGAATATCTCCCCCCTTAATCTCTTAACGGGAACGCTCCATCCTTCTCCCCATAGTTTTGGGAAGATCTCCGCTATATCTTGATATAGGTTAACCGCTCCCTTAAGGTCATAGGATACGACCAGGGTTACATCCTTGTTCTCTACGCCTAAGTTGATGTTTTCCGGATCATCGCTTATTCGAGCGGTTATATCTATTCCCCTTCCCGGGAAAACCTCCCTTTTGATTGAAGCAGCTGCTCCTTTAACGCTCGCCCTTAAGTTTTCTATCTGGAGACCCTTAAGGGGTATAGTTCTGCCAAGATAGTGGAACCTTCCTGAGAGACCATAGGTGATTCTTTCCGTTATCTGAACGAGGCCATCTTGCTTGATCTTAATCTCTGTGAAGGCTTCCTTTATGTAGTAACTCTTTCCTGTGGCTATGGAAGGTGATAGTAGTGTAAGTAGGACTATAAGGATGAGGAGGCTTTTAGAAAGAGATCCTTGGCGCAACTCTCTCACTCTCCTCCGCTTCAAAGAACTCCCTTCTCTTGAAGTTGAATAGCCTTGCGAATATAACTCCTGGGAAGGTTTCTATTGCGTTGTTGTATATTAGAACCGTGTCATTGTAGAACTGGCGAGTATAAGCTATCTTGTTTTCCGTTTCCTCAAGTTGCTTTTGGAGTTCCTGAAAGTTAGCGTTGGCTTTAAGTTCAGGATAAGCTTCTGCAACGGCGAAAAGCGTTTTCAACGCTGAGGTTAGCTCTCCCTCAGCTTGGGCGGCTTCCTTTGGGGTCCTTGCGCCGAGTAGCGAGCTCCTCGCTTGGGTTACTTTTTCGAAAACCTCTCTTTCGTGAGATGCATATCCTTTAACGGTTTCAACGAGGTTGGGGATAAGATCCGCTCTTCGCTTAAGTTGAACCTCTATCTGTGACCAGGCGTTATCCACCCTGTTTCTGAGGACTATCAGTCTATTATAGTAGATGATTACTATCCCTATTATCGCTAAAAGAATCGCTGTAACAATCCATCCCATTATTCTCAATCCTCCTTTGGGGAATGATACTATAAGTTTATCATAGGTTTAACCTTTTGGCAAAGCTCTTGCCTTTTTGGTAATAAGGTGGTATTCTTTCATAAATGGAGGTGGGGTGGGTTGAGGAGGAGGGTTCTTTTGATAGTTCCCGGTGGGTTTAGCTTGGATGATATGGAGGAGACATATGGGGCCATTAATATAGAGGTTAAGCCTATCATGGGGGTTCCTTCCCTTGCGGAAGATGCCTATGGTTTAGCTCAGATAGCCTCTAAGATATTGAACGTGTTGAAGGGGATGTCCAAGATTTACGATGCTATAGTCATAAGCTGTTTTGAGGACCTTGGTTTAGATTTACCTAAGAGGTTAGGTGTTCCCGTTATAGGCCTTGGTGAGGCATCTATAATAAGTGGAGCCCTTCACGGTAGAAGGTTTTCTGTTCTTGTTCCCAATCAATACATAGCTTCCCTGCTTTATAGGAGGATACTTGAAAGGGGGCTTGCTCCCGCTTTGGCATCGATAAGGGTTGTGAAACCATCCAATCGAGATCTCTTCTCTGCTTTACTTTTGGAGTCAAAGAGAGCTGTTGAGGAGGATGGTGCCCAGGCCATAGTTCTTGGCCATCCTGCGTGGAGAAGGTACTCTGAAGAGTTGAGGGAGAGCATGGGCATCCCTATAATAGAGCCTCTGTCTACTGCCTTAAGCTTGCTTGAGGCTATATTAAGGAGAAAGGGGGGGGAGAATGCTTGATAAGATAAGGTCTTATCTTGAGGAAAGACGGGAGAGCATGGTTAAAACGTTGTGTGATTTGGTTTCCATTCCCGCTTTGTCTCCCGAAGCCGGTGGAGATGGTGAAATGAAGAAGGCAAAGATGCTTGTTAGAAAAGCAAAGGAGCTAGGGCTCCCCTTACCTCGATGGTATGACTGCCCTGATTGGAGGGTAGGTGATGGTGCTCGCCCTAATTTAGCAATAACGCTCGAGGGAGAGGACAAATCGCGGACCTTTTGGATTATAACTCACCTTGATGTTGTGGCACCGGGCGATCTGATGCTCTGGGATGTTGAACCCTTTAAGCCAGTTGTAAAGGGAGACAAGGTTTTTGGAAGAGGGACCGAGGATAATGGGCAGGAAATTGTTGCCTCTTTGTATGCTCTTTCTTTTTTAGTTAAGGAGAAGATAAAACCCCGCTTTAACGTTTCTCTCGCGTTCGTTTCTGATGAGGAAACGGGTAGTAACTATGGTATGCTTCATCTGATAAAACAGGGTGTTTTTAAGAAGGCTGACTTAGTTTTGGTTCCCGATGCGGGGGAGCCCGATGGACTTTTCATTGAGGTTACGGAAAAGAGTATGTTATGGCTTAGGTTTTCAGTTCAAGGTAAACAATCTCACGCAAGCATGCCTCACGAGGGGTTAAACGCTAACCTCGTAGCTTCCAAGATAATAGTTTCCCTTCATGAAGAGCTTTATAACAGGTTCAACCAGAGGAACGATTTCTTCTATCCTCCATACTCAACTTTTGAGCCTACGGTTAGGGAAAAGAACGTCGATAACATAAACACCATTCCTGCTAAGGATGTGTTCTTTTTCGATTGTAGGATAATACCCTCTCTTAGCGTAGATCAGGTTTTAGATTTCATAAGGGATAGGGCGGGAGATATAGCGAAGTCTTTCGGGGCTCAGGTTGATATAGAGGTAGTTAATAGGAGTGAAGCTACACCCTATTCAGGCGAGGAAGACCCTAACCTAAAACTTCTTTCCTCTTGCATCAAAGATGCCTTAGGTGAGGAGCCGAGGATAGGTGGGATAAGCTGGATTACCTTGGCCACCTTTTTAAGGAGAGAGGGGATAAGTGCCCTCGTTTGGAGTAAAAGGGATAACACCGCTTCTCGTCCTAACGAATATTGTAGGATAAGCAACATGCTTAAAAGCGCGGAGGTTTTCACCTTGATGATGCTTAATCTTTAGTTTATCACCTTTTTTTCTTCTCCCTCTTCTTTAGAGAGGAGGCTTTTTACGTTTTCCTTAGGTACGCCTGCCTGGCTCAGAACTTCCTCGTTTACGTAGACGGGACTTTTTGTTCTTAGTGCTATAGCTATAGCATCGCTTGGTCGAGAGTCCATCACTACAGTTTCTCCGCTTTCCTTTTGTAAATACATGTTAGCGTAAAATACGTTGTTCTCAAGCTTTGTTACCACAACTTTTTTAAGGCTGACTTTAAGAGAGTCAAGCATGTTTCTGATTAGGTCATGGGTTAGGGGACGGAAGAAGAAGTTTCCGTTTAGCGCATCCCAGATGGATCTTGCTTCCATAGGTCCTATACCGATAAGGAGAGCTCTTTCTCCTTCTAGTTCCTCTAATAGCACGAAAAATCCCCCTTCACTAGCGTCCATGAGAACCCCGGAAATATGCATTATCTTCTCCATTTTTATCACCTCCTTTCTAAGAAATTATATCACACTTATGATATACTTTACTTTGAAACTAAGAAAATCGAGGAGGTGCTTTACAGTGCCCTTGAGGATTTTACCCGTCATGCTTTATCTTTTGATATTTCTTGGGCTTAGTAGCCCAGCGTTCACCGCTGATATCATGCCTCTTAAGGATCTTAAGCCTGGCATGATTGGAGAGGTTAAAACGGTCTTTAAGGGGACTGAAATAAGGAGCTTTCCGGTTGAAATCTTGAGCGTTATAAGATCAGCAAGAGGAGGAAGACCATTAATCTTAGTGAGGGCTTATGGACCACTAATAGATAAGATTGGCGGGATAGCTGCTGGCATGAGCGGTAGCCCGGTTTACGTTAATGGTAAGATAATTGGTGCTATAGGATACGGTTGGGATATGAGCGATCACCGTTTGGGGCTGGTTACGCCTATAGAAGAAATGATGAAAATTTGGGATAGAGGACAAAAGGTTTTACCACCTGAGTATGATGTCATCTTAAGAGAGAGGAAGGTTGAAGAGGATAAGATCGAGGAAGGTGTTAGAAATGAGAGCGAAGAGGAAAGCGAGGAAAAGGATGAAGAGAATAGAGATAAAGAGAGGATTGTCATGTTTGCTACAGGTTTGAGCCCGAGAGGGCTTTCTCTCCTAAACTCTGATTTTGAAAGATACGGTGTTAGGGTAGTGAGCGTTCCCTTTTCAGGGGAGATAAAGGTTGCTGAAAAGTTTAAGCTTGAGCCTGGTGCTGCTATAGGTGCTCTTCTTTCCTGTGGCGATATAAATGTAGGAGCTATAGGAACCTTAAGCTACATCGATGGTTCCAGATTTTTAGCTTTTGCTCATCCGCTTCTTCTGAGAGGAAAGGTAAGTTATTTCCTGACCACCGCTTATATTCATGAGTGCATCCCTAGCATAAAGTTTCCTTTTAAGCTTGGAACGCCAGGAGATATCATAGGTATTGTAACCCAAGACAGGCTTGAAGCTATCGGTGGATCTTTAAGGCAGTATCCCTTGAGCATACCAATAAAGTTTAACGTCAAGAGTGTCGATGATGGTAAAGAGAGAACCTCTTTTGTTAGGGTGGTTTACGATGATGGTATACTTGAGGATCTCCTTAAAGTGATACTTTTAAGCACCTTTGACCTTGGATGGGGTAAGATGGGTGAGGGAACGGTTAAGCTTAGGTACGTGTTGGAGGGCAAAAACATGCCCTATCCCCTTGAGAGGGTGAACTATTTTTACAGTCCAAAGGATGTTGCTAAGGAAGCCTTTGAAGCCTTTAAGAGCGATTTCTTTAATATCCTCTATAACGAGTTTAGCGATATTTTCCCACTCGGGGTTACCATAGAAGCTGAGTTTACATCTTACCCTAAAATCTTATGGATAAAGGATGTGAAACTTACCGGGAAGGATTTAGAGAGGGGGAAGAGTATCTCGGTAGATTTGACCCTTTTGCCTCACAGGGGGAAAAGCCTGGAGAAGAAGGTTGAGATAACCATCCCTAAGGATTTCCCAGAAGGAGAAGCCCTTCTTTTGGTTAGAGGAGGAGGGATAGCTCCTCAAGGGAAGGGGAATGGGAGAAAGGAAGAGCCCAAGGTCTACAAGAGTCTCAAGGAGATAGTTGATGAGATTAAAAAACAGGAAAACAATAATGAAATTATAGTTGAGGTGATTCCTAGAAGCGGAGATCATGGTGATGAGAGCGATGGTAAGAGGGGTAAGAAGAGGGAGGCTAAGGTGGTTTTTGATACGGATTTTTATGTTGAGGGGTATATAGAAAAGGAGGTAAATGTTAAATAGTAAGGGCTTTAGAGCATATAGCAAGAGCATCGATACTTTTCATTAAGGTTTTAAGATGGATATTAAGGGGAAAGTGGGAGTTTGATTCTTTGAGGGAACAGATGTCTCGCGTTGGTGTGGATTCTCTACCGCTGATAGTAGTCACTTTCGCCTTCGCAGGCATGGTTATAGCTGTTCAGCTTGTAGATCAATTTCTGCGTTTTGGGGCTGAGAGTCTGATAGGAGGAGTTATAGGACTTTCTATATCAAGGGAGCTTGCTCCGGTTATGACGGCTTTAGTAGTTGCGGGAAGGGTTGGTGCTTCCTTTGCGGCTGAGGTAGGGACTATGAGGGTTACGGAGCAGATAGATGCTCTTGAGGTTATGGGCGTTGACCCGGTTAGGTATCTTGTCGTTCCGAGGTTTCTTGCGTGCACCTTTATGCTTCCAGTTTTAACCATCTTCAGTGATTTCGTTGGAATAATAGGAGGTTACTTCGTGGTTATGGCGAGAGAGGTTAACGCTTTGGTTTATAAGACCTCTTTGAGTGAGCTTATGGACCCAATAGATGTTTTGGGGGGATTGATAAAATCGGCTGTTTTCGGTGGGACTATAGCCTTAGTTAGTTGCTACGCTGGAATGAGTGCGTCAGGGGGCGCAAGGGGGGTTGGAAGGATGACAACGGCAGCCGTTGTCATCTCCAATATGCTAGTTTTGATCTTTAACTATTTCCTTTCCGTGCTGATATTCTCTCTTAGAGTGGTATGATAGTCGTTGATTCCCTTAAGAAGAGTTTGGGTGGTAAGGAGGTTTTAAAAGGAATATCCCTTGAGGTTAGAGAGGGGGAGGCTTTCGTTATAATAGGGCCTTCTGGGTGTGGTAAATCTGTGCTTCTTAAGAACATGATTGGCTTGATGAAACCCGATGAGGGTAAAATTTTGATAGGGGGCGTAAATATAGTAAAAGCCTCTCACGATGAGCTTATGGAGGTTAGGAAATCTATGGGGGTGGTTTTTCAAGGTGGTGCCCTGTTTGACTCTATGACCGTTTTTGAGAATGTTGCCTTTCCTTTGAGAAAACTGTTTAACCTTTCGGAGGAGGAGATTCGCTCTCGCGTTAAAGAGGCCTTAGCTCGAGTTGGTCTTCAAGGGGTTGAGAATCTCTATCCTGAAGAGCTTTCTGGGGGTATGAGGAAGAGAGTGGCCTTCGCGAGAGCTGTTGTATCTCTTCCGAAGATACTCTTTCTAGATGAGCCTACTACTGGATTAGATCCAGTTACGTCAGCCGCTATAGATGAGCTTATAATTAGCCTCAAAAGGGGCTTATCTTTAACCTTAGTCATGGTCACTCATGATATGAGAAGCGCTTTCAGGGTTGCCGATAGGATTGCCATGCTTTACGATGGTTATATCGTTTTTCAGGGAAGTGTAAAGGAACTTAAAGAGAGCAATAACCCTTATCTCAAGCAGTTTATCGAAGGTAGTCTGGAGGGACCCATATGCGTGAGGTTAGCTTAGGGCTCGTTATAGTTCTTTCCCTTTTAGCTCTGGGAACGATGATATTTTTAACCGGAGAGCTGCCCTGGGAGAAAAGGGGGTATACCCTAACAGTTCGCTTTGATTACGTTGGTGGGCTTAAAGAGGGAGATGCAGTTAGAGTTGCAGGCGTTAAAGTAGGAAGGGTTCTCTCTATATCTCTTAGGGATGATGGGGTTTATGTGGGGCTTCTTCTTTCACCTGGTGTAGAGCTAAAGAAGGGAAGCATATTTACGATAGGAACGGCTGGGATAGTTGGGGAAAAATATGTGGAGATAATCCCTCAGCCCGAGGGGGACCTTCTTAAGCCTGGAGATAGGGTTGAAGGTATTTCTCCGCAGAGGCTTGAGGAGCTAATTAATGAGGTTAGGGTTTCAGTCCAGAGATTTGGTAAAGTCATGGATAGTCTTGAGAAGCTCGTGGGAGATGAGAGCTTCAGAGAATCCATAAAGAGCAGTGCGTCAAGGCTAAATGATGTTCTTGAAGAAGCTAAGGAAAGCCTATCGAGATTTAAAGCTATGGAGGAAAATTTAGGTGAGAAAGTCTCAATGCTTGTGGACGAGCTTAGAATAACCATATCCGAAAACAGAGGTGAGATTAAGGCCATCCTTGAAAACATTAAGGTTGCTACCGAGAGGCTTAAAGTTTTCGCCCAGGAGTTTGCTACCCCGGAGAACGTTAAGGCTATTGAGGAGACGCTTGGTTCTATAAAGAAAGCGGCAGATGAGATTTCCATATTGGCTAGGGGCTTCTCGGAAAGCAACATAGGTAAGACTATAGAGGATGTCAAATTTACTGTTGAGGAGACCAAGAGAGTTGTTGAGAGGGTGAAAGGGTTACAGGTAGGGGGAGGGGCACGGTTCAGGTACGGTGAGTCCTCTGTAAGTGAGAAGAGGGAAGGTTTTACTGATGTATGGTTTAGAGTGAATTTGCCCAATGAAAGGGAAAGCATTTTCCTAGGTTTGGATGACCTGGGTGGGGAAAATGAGCTAAGCTTCCTTCTGGAGAGGAAGGTTAAAGGAAACTTGATTCATAGATTTGGAGTTATAAGGGGAGAGCCTGGATACGGAGTTTTCCAGCAGCTCTCCCCTACTTTAGCATGGGAAATAGCTTTAAGAAACGTTAAGGAACCTGAGATAGATCTTTCTTTGTGGTATAAGCTGTTTAGTAAACCAGAAAGGGAGCTCCTTATATTCGGTAGGGTTGACTACCAAAATGGTGAATTTCGGCCCTCCTTAGGTATAGAGTATAGATTTTAGCTTCTAGCTTTCAAAGAAAACCTTATATCCCTTTATCGCTGAGAACAGGTCGGCTTTGCTTGAGATCTCGAAGGGAGAGTGCATGCTTAATAAAGGTGGTCCGCAGTCTATAACCTCTATTCCGAATCTCGCTAAGAATTTAGCTACGGTTCCGCCTCCGCCCTCATCGACTTTTCCTAGCTCAGCTGCTTGCCAAGGAACGTTGTTTTCGTTAAACAGTTTTCTTATCCAGGCGGTGAACTCTGCATCTGCTTCGCTTCCCCCAGCTTTTCCTCTAACGCCCGTGAATCGTGAGATCGTGATTCCATAACCGAGTAGCGCTGAGTTTTTAAGCTCGTGGACCTCCTCAAATAGCGGGTCTACCGCGGCATGAACGTCAGCTGAGATAGCCTTGCTCTTCCATAGCGTTTCTTCTAAAGTTAGATTAGATGAGTTTCCTTCCCAATCTTCAAGAAGCTCTACCATCCATCTTCTTAATATGTTCGACTCTAGTCCGGTTATCCCAAAGCTACCAATTTCCTCCCTATCGGCTAATATGAGTAGGATAGGGTGTTTCGGCTTTTCAACCCTTAAAAGGGCTTCTATTCCAGCAAATGCGCATATTCTATCGTCTTGTCCATACCCCCCCACCATGCTCTTGTCGAAGCCGATGTCTCGTGAGGCATAAGCTGGGACGGCTTCTATATCTGAGCTGACGAAGTCCTCCTCCTCGACGCCGTATTTCTCCTTAAGTATCTTAAGAATGTTTAACTTTACCCTTTCCTTTTCTTCCTTTTCTTCCTCAAGGGGTATGTTTCCTACTACTATGTCGAGGGTTTCTCCCTCTATGAACTCTGAGGCCCTTTTCTCCATCTGCTTGGAGGCAAGGTGAGGCTCGAGGTCAGGTATGGCAAATGCGGGGTCCCCTTCCTCTTCTCCAATCTTCCACTCTATGATTCTACCATCTTCTTTAACTATTTTCCCGTGAAGGGCTAATGGAACGTTCATCCACTGATATTTCTTAATCCCTCCATAGTAGTGAGTTTCGAATAGGGCAATGCCGTGCTTTTCATAGAGGGGATGAACCTTAAGGTCTATCCTTGGTGCATCTACGTGAGCAGCAACTATCCTTAATCCTTCTCTTAAGGGGAGCTCTCCCCTTAGCGCTATTCCTATAATCCTATCCTTCAGCTTAAATATCTTATGAGCCTTTCCTTCAAGCACTTTTTCCGCATACCTTATGGCTTCCCACTCCGTCTTAACGCTGTTTAGAAAACTCTTATACTTTTCTCCTACCCTATAGCTTTCCTCTCTTTCTTCAGGAGAAAGCTTTTCCCATGCGCTCTTCTTCTTCATGCTTCAACCTCCTTTATTCTCGATTCTTCTATCTTGAATTTTAAGATCGTCTCTTTGATTGATTTCGCTATCTCTTTCAGTTCAGCAGCTGCTCCTGCTACCTCTTCGCTAGAGGCGGTTATCTCTTGTGCGTTTGCAGATACATCTTCAATCGCTTGATAGTTTCTCTCTGCCTTTGCGTTTACCTCATTTATGAGCTTAACTACCTTTTCTGATGTCTCGACCTCTTTTAATACAACCTCTTCAAGCTCATCTATTAGTCTCTTTGTCTCACTTATCGCTGATATTATGAAATCCACTGCAGATCTTGCTTCTTCTGCTAAGCTTGCTCCTTTCTCTACCGCTTCACTGCTTTTTATCATGCTTTGAACTGCGATTTCCGTATCCCTTCTTATCTCATCGATTAATTTGGATATCTGGGTGGCTGCTTGTGCTGATGCTTCGGCTAGCTTTCTGACTTCTTCAGCGACAACTGCGAAACCTCTTCCCGCTTCGCCGGCTCTTGCTGCCTCTATAGCTGCGTTCAAAGCAAGTAAGTTAGTTTGTTCAGCTATATTCGTTATTACGTCGACTATCTGGTTTATCTCTTTGGATCTCTCTCCCAGCTTTTTAACGGCTTCCGCTGTAGAGAGAACCTCTTTCCTTATATCCATCATGTTATCTATGACGTGTTGAGATGCTTTCTTTATCTTTGTTGAAGCTTCTTCAGTTTTAGTTGAAGAGGCTCTCGTAGCTTGAGCGTTTTTATAGGTCAGTTCTATTATATGGGCGAGCTCATTTAGAGCCTGTGAGGCTTGGTTTAGCTCTTCAACTTGCTTTTTAGTGTTTTCCGTTACCTCCGTTATCCTTTCAGTTGTGGATGAAACTGCTTTGGCAGTTTCATCCGAGATCTTCGATAGGGTTGATGAAGATTCATCTAGCTTTAGGCTTCTTTCGGTAGTACTTTTAATCACCTCTCTTAGCGACGACATCATAGAGTTTAGACTAACACAAAGTTCTCCAACCTCGTCCTTGGTTAGTCTGGGAATGGAGAAGGAAAGATCCCCTGATGCGGCTCTTTGGGCTAACTCCATAAGCCTTCTTATGGGGTTTACGATGTTCTTACCTAACAGCATACCAAGAACCAAAAATGCCAAGGCTATTAGGCCTCCTGTAATTAAGCTTTTACTTTTAAGTAGAGAGAGTGGAGCTAAGATTTCTTCCATGTTCACTCCCATGGCTATGGCTAACCTCAGATCATCCTTTTCGATGTAGTTTATCGTTACGAACTTCTCCTTTCCCTGAAGGGTGTACCTGCTTGTCTCTCTTTTATTGCTTATATCGCTCTCTACGCTCTTAAGGTTTAGCTCGCTTAGGGTTTTACCGACGTTTTCTGGAAGAGGATGGTAAACTGTAGTATATTTGCTCATGTTAACTACATAAGGGTAGGCGCTACTAAAGCCGGTCTTCTCCTTTACCTCCTCTTCTAAGCTTTTTATAATTTGGGATACGCTTGAGAAGCGCAAGATTCCCACAAGTATTCCGAAGGTCTGAACGGGATGAACCAGGGCTATACCGAACCTTTCGTCTTTTAAGCCTAGATCTAAGACGTCGCTTGTGAATGGCTTATCCTCCCTTCCAAAGCTTAACGCCTTTTCAATGGTCTCTTTAGGTATTTTGATGCTCTCATCACTTGTGGCTATAAGCTTTCCATTCATCTTATAAAGCTGAAACGCTATGAAGGATGGGTCTGATCTTATAATTCTTAACATTTCTCCTACAGCGCTTTCCCCCATATCTATAGATATGGCTGTTAGAAAAGTGCTTCTACCGCTATACTCCTTTACGCTTCTACCCTTTTCTTCTATGAAAGAGAGAATCCTATCAGATAAAAAATCGCCTATTATGTTAAAGGATTTTATGCTTAGGTCCTCCATACTTTGGCTGCTAACTTTTAAACTCATTAACGTGGAGGCTCCAAGGGGAACAAGCACGCTCACGAGGACTAAAACCAACACTTTTAAGCGCAGTGAAGCCCTCATTTTAGTTTCACCCCCCTTTTAGTTGTGTAAGCTCATAAAGAAAGTATATCACATAAGGGTTATTTGAGGGAATATAATAAGTAGCATTGTACCTAAAAGTAGGGATATAAAGAAGGGGGTAATTCCCTTGAATATAGTTTCCATGGGGATCTCTGGGAATATCCCCTTTATCACGTAAGCGTTGATTCCTACGGGAGGTGTGATGACGCCGATTTGGGTTAGGAGAACGACCATAACACCAAACCAGATTGGATCGAAACCAAGTTTGATGATCGCAGGGTAAAATATCGGTACAGTTAAAAGTATCAGGGCTAAAGCATCCACAAAGCAGCCTCCAATTATATAAACTGCTATTATGAAGAGCATGGCTAAATGCGGATAGCTTTCAAGCTCAAGAAGCCAGGCCTGGAGCGATTGAGGGAGCTTTGTTATAGCTAAAAAGTGCCCAAATACTGTTGCACCTGCAACTACAAATATTATCATGGAAGATATACGGACGCTTTCTTGAAGAGAGCGCTTAATTCCGTCCCAAGACAGATTCCCTCTTAGTAGAGAGATTATTCCTATTAAACCAGTTCCTACAGCTCCTGCCTCAACGGGTGTGAAGATACCATATAATAATCCACCTACGACTAAGAGGAAGATCATTATTACCTCGAGGGCGCTTGAAAGAGAGAGGATCTTTTCTTTCCAGGTGCTTTTACTGCTTCTTGGAGCGATGTTAGGATCTAGTCTCGTCCATATGTATATAGCTAATGAGAAAAGGGCTGAGAGAAGCAAACCGGGCAGAACGCCGGCCATGAATAGTTTGCCTATGGATTGTTGGGTGAGTATTCCGTATATGACGAATATCACGCTTGGAGGGATCATTATTCCTAAACTTCCTCCTGCAGCTACGCTTCCAGTAGCTAAGGACTCTGAATAACCGTACCTTCTCATCTCAGGAAGAGCTACCATAGCCATTGTAGCTGTGGAGGCGTTAGTTGAACCGCATATCGCTGCAAATCCTGCGCTTGCCCATATAGTGGCGATAGCTAATCCGCCTGGAAGATGTCCCAATAGTTTGTAAGAGGCTTCGTATAGCCTTTTGCTCATTCCAGAGTTATGGGCTAGCTGCCCCATCAGTACAAATAGAGGTATCACTGCGAGAGTGTAAGAGTTAAAAGAGGAGAGGAAATCTACCGCTAATAGCTTCATTGCGGCAGGAAAAGAAACGAGAATTCCGAATCCTAAAAATCCTATGAGCCCCATAGCTATTCCTACTGGGACTTTCATAAGGAATAGAAAGAGCAAAGATCCTATGGCTATGGCCCCAAAGGTTAAAGAGGTCAAATTCTCTCCCTCCCGAGTTTTGGTAGTTTTGTCATTGCTTCTTGAGGTATTCTTAATATCGGTAGGGTTTCGTTTAGGGAAGCTATGCCTGCATTTAAGCCAATGGCTATATAGCATATATATAGAGGAATGCGAAGCGTCATCGATACTTCACCGGAGATGTAGGAGTTAAGGCCTGAGTATATCATGCTGATAGATAGTATAGCTAAAAAGAAGGCGGTTACCAAACGCGAGAATAGGTTGACCATATTTAGTTCATTTTCCTTTAGAACCCTATCTATTAGGTCTATTTTTATCTGGGCTTCATCTTGAAAGCTCCTTAATATGGCGAAGGAAAGCATGAGCGATGTCAAGAGTTCAGTGATATCATAGCTTCCAGGGATTGGATATCTGAAGAGCCTTAGTATTACATCGGTACATATTAGGGATGTTATAGCTCCTAAGATTAAGGCAGAAATAAGGTTGAGCCCCTTCCCTAAGCTTCTCATTTCTTTGAGCTCTCCTCCTTCATAAGCCTCTTTAGGGTTTCTATGGCTTCCTTTCCAGGGACTCCCTTTTTCTCTATCTCGCTTACATATTCATCTATCACGGGTTCTACGGCTCTTCTCCATCTTTCGTGCTCCTCATCTGGAAGGGTGATGATCTCATTTCCCAAGCTTAAGGTGAACTCTTTTCCTTCCAAGTCGCTTTCATCCCAGGCTTTACCATGCTTTTCTATCCATTCTGCGCTAACTTCTTCAAATACCTTTTTGATATCTTCTGGCATGCTATCCCACTTCCTTGCGTTCATAATGACGTACATACCTGTTGTATATCCTATCCTTGTACACATAATGGAGTATTTTATTACCTCCGCTTGCTTCCAGCCCTTGAGCGTTTCCATTGGGGTAAAGGTTGCTTCAACTATCCCCTTTTGTAAGGCTTCATAGGCCATTCCTTGGCTCATAGCTACTGGAACTCCGCCCAGTGCCTTTGCGACCTTCGCACTAAAACCTGTTGTCCTTATCTTTAACCCTTTTAGATCTTCTAACCTGTTAATCTTTATCTTTGAGTGGAGTATCCCTGGTCCATGAGCGTGAAGGTAAAGGACCTTAACCTCTGATAATTCCTTGGGTTTCATCGCGTTGTAGTACTTATTTATAACCCTAGTTGCTACTACTCCATCAGGGTAGCCCAGCGGAAGGTCAACCGCCTCCATTATTGGAAACCTTCCGCTTGTATAAGCGAAGCAGGACATACCTATATCTGCTATTCCGTTTAATATGCCTTCGAATATGTTTTGTCCTTGGAGCAAGGAGCCTCCAGGGAAGTAGGTGATCTCTACCTTACCGTTTGTCCGCTTCTCTATCTCCTTTATCCAGCCTTCGGCGAGGGTAGATTGAACATGAGATGGTGGGAAGAAGTTCGCATAGGATAGCTTTATCTTGGTTTCTGCGGCAAACCCTATTCCTGTTGCCTTCACCATTAAGAGTATCAAGACACCAGCTATTAGTAGTAGCTTTTTCATTGCTTTATACCCCCCTTATTTTAAAAATAAAAAGCCGCCACCCTGGGAAAGGTGGCGGCTTTTTGTCCCAATTCCTTCTGAGGGTTTCTACCTCAGAGGAAGCGCAACCAGCCTTTCCCGCAACCTGGCGGGATAAAGATAATAGTAGTAATAATAAGCGTAATAAGAAACGTTCCTACGGCTGGTTACGCTAATCAACAAAACATCGCCTCCTTTAAAACTTATACCACAGGATCTTGAAGCTGTCAAGGGTTACACCTTGTTAGTTTTTATATTGACTAACTCAAAGGTAAATGGTATACTTTAAAATCAAGATGAAGGTTTCAATGAACCTTTGTGTCTTTAGGTTTTACTTTAGTTGGAAAGGGTCTCCGGCTTGAATCCCCGTAGGGGATAAGCTCAGGGTTTGGTCTTAAGGCCGGAGGCTCCATCTAAGAAGGGTGGGGCCTCCGGCCTTAAATTTTATCAAGAAGGAGGGTGTGTCTTAATTATGGAAGATAGGTTACTAGCCTTGAGAGAAAGTGTGAGGAGAGCTTATGAGAGGTATCCTTGGTATAGGGAGAGGATGAAAGAGGCTGGTATAAGTCCAGAGGACATAAGGAGTTTTAATGATATTCAATATCTTCCTTTTATGACTAAGGATGACTTAAGAAGTGGATATCCCTGGGGAGCTACAGCTTCTGATCTAAGGAAGATCGTAAGAGTTCACTGTTCCTCAGGGACTACAGGAAGGCCTACAGTGGTTAGTTATACAAAGGGAGACATAGATAGGTGGGCTGAGCTTGTAGCCTGGTGTTTAAGATTAGCTGGGGTAAATGAGGATGATATAGTTCAAGTTGCCTATGGATATGGGCTTTTTACCGGTGGATTGGGATTGCACTATGGGGCGGAAAGGCTTGGCTGCTGTGTTATTCCGATTTCTGGTGGTAATACGGAAAGGCAAGTAGAGCTCATGAGGGACCTTGGTACTACTGTTTTGGCTTGCACGCCAAGCTATGCTCTTTATCTTGCAGAGGTCCTGGCTGAGAAAGGTATATCTCCAGATGAGCTTAATCTTCGCTTAGGTATATTTGGTGCTGAGCCATGGAGCGAGGAGATGAGGGCTCAGATAGAAAAGGGTTTAGGCATAATGGCGCTTGACATATATGGGCTGAGTGAGATATGGGGTCCTGGTGTAGCCATGGAGTGTCCCTATAAAAACGGGCTTCACCTCAATGAGGAGTATTTCATAGTTGAGGTGGTGGACCCTGAAACTCTAAAGCCCCTACCCTTTGGGAAGGAAGGGGAGCTTGTCTTAACCACGCTCAACAGAGAAGGTACTCCGATGATAAGATACAGGACACGTGACATAACTAGGCTTGTGAATGGTGAATGCCCATGTGGGGTTCATGGTTATAGGATAGACAGGATAAAGGGTAGAAGCGATGATATGCTTATAATTCGCGGCGTTAATGTTTTCCCAAAGCAGATAGAATCTGTTTTGGGAAGCTTCGGTGAGCTTAGCTTGAACTATCAGCTCGTGGTAGGCGAAAGGAAATACCTAAAGAGGCTTGAGGTTAGGTGTGAGCTTGCCAATGGTTTCAAGGGGGATATAAATGAGCTTACGTCAAGAGTTTCTAAAGCTTTGAAAGATAGATTGGGTATAAGCGTGGATTTAACGATTTTACCACCAGGGAGCTTAGAGAGAACCGCAGGGAAAGCCAAGAGGCTTGTTGCAAGCTAAAGGTGAAAAGCTTAAATTAAATGGTGCCGAGAGCGGGAGTTGAACCCGCATGGGGCTTTAACCCCACCGGATTTTGAGTCCGGCGCGTCTTCCCATTCCGCCATCTCGGCACCTCGCTTTTTATTATAGCATACTTCTTCTCAAAGAGAAAGGGGTATGATAAGATTGAGATGGGAGGTGATCGAGTTTTGAGCCTTAATATAAGAGCCAGTTTAGAGGAAGACCTAAGAATGTTGGAAGAGAAGATGCTTAAACTTGCCTCTTTTTCTAAGGAAGCGTTGGCTAATGCTATGAGGGCCCTGGTCCATCAGGATCTTGATCTTGCGAATGAGATAATTAAAAACGACGATGTCTTAGATGATCTTACCATAGATTTAGATAGATCTTGCGTTGAGGTAATAGCGAGAAGGCAGCCCTTGGCACGGGACTTGAGGACTATAACCACTATAATGAAGATGATAGTTGATTTAGAAAGGATTGGAGATCTTGCCGTTAATATTGCGAGAATAGTTTTGGCGATAGGGAAGGAGCCATTCATTAAGCCTCTGATAGATCTTCCTCGCATGGCCGAGCATGCTCAAAAGATGCTCGATATGGCAATAGATGCCTTTCTCAAGAGGGACGTTAAGGAGGCATACGAAGTTTGCAAGATGGACAATTTTCTAGATGATTTAGAGAGACAGATAGTTAGCGAGCTTTTCTTCTTGATGCTTGAGAATCCAGGGAGAACACTTAAACAGGGGGTTCAACTGATGTTTGTGGCAAGGCATTTGGAGAGAGTAGGAGACCATACTACCAATTTAGCGGAAAAGGTTATTTATATGATTACTGGAGAGCTTATAAGGAGTAGTGAGATAAGATGAGATTGACCTTAGTCGCTTCCATTTTGTTTCTCTTTGCCTTTAGCTTCTTTGCCTATGCTCTTGATGTGGAACTATATCGCGAAGGGGCTTGGGTTAGAGAGGAGCTTAGCGTTGCCCCTGGAACTTCGGAAATAAAGATAGAGTTTCCCTATTCTGCTTCCTTTGATAGTTTTAGGGTGGTTTCTCAAGAAGTACGTATAGAGTCGATATCTTTCTCAACTCTTTATCTCTCCGATGATGAAATCCCCGCTATAAAGGATCTTAAGGATAAGTTGAAGGAACTTGAGGGGGAAAAGGATAAGCTCTTGGTTAAGAAAAGGAGCGCTGACCTATCTTTCGATATCTTTAGGGTGGTTTTGAACAAGATAGAGCTACGTAGCCCAAGCGATGCACAAGCTTGGATGAGCCTGATTGAAGACAGAACGGGAAGGTACCTTAACGATGTTAGAGATATCGAGAGAAAGATTAGAGAAATAGACTCTCAGATCGATATCCTTAGGAAGAAGTTGAAGGATGTAGATACCCCTGATTCAAGGAGAAAGAACGTTGCCTTGTTGAAGTTAGGTGATAGTTCAAAGGGCGGAAAGGTCATTTATTCTTATTTTTCTCCTCAAGCTGGATGGGTTCCAAGTTATAAGCTCACTTTTTCTCCCAAGGATAGGAGGGTTGATATCGAAGTTTACGCTAATCTATGGCAGAGAACTGGAAAGGATTGGAAGGATGCTAATATCGTGTTGGCTTCTATAAGGAAAGGCGCTTCACTACTTCCTCCTGAAGAACGAGACTTGGTGGTTGATATCGTTAAAAAGGAGAGTGTTTTAAAGCCGGTGAAGGAGAAGGCGCTTCCTATGATGCTTGCTTCTCCAGTCCATGATAGGGATGCCCGTTTTAGGGAGGTTGAAGCGGGGGTTAAGATAGACCTTAAGAGGGGTGCTTTTGTTCCATCTACCGGAGAGAACCAAAAGCTTTTAATCTGGAGAGGGAGTCTAAACGCTGAGGATGTCTTTTATCTGTGTCGTTCTTATCAGGAGCCTTCCGCTTATAGGATGGTTAAGGTTAAGCTTTCCTCTCCCTTTGATTTTCTTCCTGGGGACGCGGAGTTCTTCTTCGGTGAAGCTTTCATAGGTAAGGGTGATTTAAAGGCTATGAGTAGAGAGGGATATTACGACATCTGCTTTGGGAGTGACGAGAGAGTGGAGGTAGAAAGAAAGGCAATAAAGCTTGGAGAGAGGGAGAAGGGAGTCTTAGATAAGTCCAGCGTTAGGGAATATGGATATGAGGTCAAGGTTAAGAACCTGGCTAAAGAGGAAATAAAGCTTGTATTAGACGAGGTTTTTCCAGTGTCTTTAGACTCTCGGATCAAAGTTGAACTTGTTAAGGTGGAGCCTAAGGAAAGCGAGCGGACCGAAACCGGTCATCTTAAGTGGGAGCTGAAGCTTAAGCCTGGTGAGGAAAGAGATGTTAGCTTCAGTTACAAGATAGTTTATCCCCAAGGTGAGGATATAGAACTGGAGTGGAGGTGAACGTAACTTGTTCGTTAGAGATGTCATGACCCCTAACCCTATAACGGTGGAGGAAGATGTCTCCTTTCAAGATGCCTTAAAGCTTATCAGGGATAAAGGGATAAGAAGACTGCCAGTAGTTGATGGGGAGGGTAGACTCGTTGGCATAATTACGGAGAAGGATCTGCTTTACGCTTCTCCTTCAAAAGCTACAAGCCTTGATGTATGGGAGCTTAACTATCTGTTAAGCAAGCTTAAGGTCAAGGACTTGATGACGCGCAACGTTGTTACCGTTTCAGATGACCTTCCCATAGAGGAAGCTGCTAAGATAATGGCTGATAGGAAAATAGGTGGTTTACCTGTATTGCGTGATGGCAAGCTCGTCGGTATAATCACAGAAACAGACATATTTAGGGTCCTTCTTAAGCTTCTTGGTGCTGGTAAGGCGGGACTTCGCTTCGTCTTCGAACTCCCGGATAAGAAGGGGGCTTTAGCTCAGCTGACACAGCTTATCGCGAGGTATGGAGGAAATATAATAGCGCTGGCTACTTATCCTTCTCCTCACGAGGGGAAGGCGAGAGTTATGGTGAGAGTTAGCGACCTTGAGGAAGAGAAGTTCTTAGAAGCTTTAAAGGGGACGGATATATCCCTTTTTGACTTTAAGTAGCTGAGTCTAAACCTAACATTCGCTTCACCCTTAGGACGAGGTCCTTGGGGCTAAAGGGCTTAACTATATATCCGTTGGCTCCCTTAGCTATAGCGTTAAGGACGTCCTTCTTCTGCCCCTTTGCGGAGACTATTAAGATAGGTATGTTTTGTGTTTGTGGATTTTTTCTGATCTCCTCGCATAAGGTTAAACCATCCATCTCGGGCATCATTATATCAGTGATTATGAGATCTGGTTTTTCAGCCGTGGCTTTAAGAAAGCCTTGTTTTCCGTTTTCTGCAGTTATGACTTGAAAGCCAGCGCTTTCAAGGGAACTTTCTATCAGCTTGAGTATTATCTTGGAGTCATCTATTGCGAGGATCTTTTTGCTGCTCATGCTTATAGGTTTGACAGCTTCTTCCTTCTTTTTGCTTTCTTCTTTGATTTCTACTTTTGGGTTTTCCTCCTTGGGGACTTCTTTACCAAGCATTCTGTTTACTCTGAGCGTCAGATCTTTCAACGAGAAAGGCTTTACGAGAAATTCGTTTATACCTAGATCTTTGGCTTTAAGGATGTTTTCCTTGGTGTGATGGGCGCTTAAGACCAGTATAGGTATGTCTGGATTAGGGCCGTTTTTCCTGATCTCTTCAATTAACTCCAAGCCGGTCATTCTAGGCATAGCTATATCGGTTACAATTCCTACAACGTCTTGGTTTTCCTGAAGTAGCTTTATGGCTTCAAGACCATCCTTCGCAGTTAATACATCGTATCCCTCCTTTTCAAGGGCGCTTTTAATCACCATCTGTATTTTGCTATCATCTTCAGCGACTATTATCTTCTCCTTATTCTTCTCCCTATGCATCATTGTAACTTAACCTCCCTGAGTTGGGATATAAAGAAAGAAGGTTGAACCCTTTTCAACTTCGCTTTCAACCCATATCTTACCACCATGAGCCTCTATGATTTGCTTAGCTATAGATAGACCCAGTCCCAATCCTCTTACCTTGTGCATGTAGTCGTTTTCCACCCTGTAGAATTTATCAAATATATAGGGTAAGCTCTCCTTGGGTATCCCTATCCCCTCGTCCTTAACGTATACGTTGATTCCCTTTCCTTCATCAGGCCAGGCCTTAATCCATATTTTCTTCCCGTTTCCTATATACTTTATGGCGTTATCTATCAAGTTGATAAGAACATGAAGTATTTTGCCCTTGTCTCCCTTAATCTTGGGGATGTTTTCATCTATTTCCTTGTAGATGGTTATGCCCTTTTCTTCTGTTTCTCTTTCGAAAATAGATACAGCTTTTTCTATGACTTCGTCTATGCTGAACTCACTGACCTCAAGGTGAAACTTATTTGCTTCAAGCCTTGAAAAATCTAGGAGCTCATTTATCAGTTTCGTTAGGTTTTCAATCTCCTCGTTTATTAGGTTAAGAATGGCGTTTAGGTTTTCGTCTCCCACATCCTTATAGCTATCTAAGATGAGCTCTATGAATCCTTTGATAGCCGTAAGAGGTGTTTTAAGCTCATGGCTTACAGAGGCGATGAATTCGCTTTTAAGCTTATCTAGCCTTCTTAATCTTTCAAGCTCTTTGCTTTCTGATAGGTCTCTTATAATGAATATAACTTCTATGAGGTCATTCTCTTTAAATAAGTTTGAGCTTATACCTAATGGTATCGTTTTCTCACCAGCTTCATGGGTAAACTCCTCCTCCAAGAGATTCCCTGAGAGAAGGGTCTGGCTAATCATTTCTCTTAGTTTCAATGACAATATTGATGAAAAGACCTCTTCTATGTATTTACCAAGTAAGCTTGTCCTATTCCTGTCCGTTATGTTTAGGATTTCTAAGAGCTTCTCGTTAAGTATCCTGATCCTACCGTTTGTCTCGGTGACAAGCAAGCCGTGAGGGAGCTCGTTAAAGAGCTCTTCAAGGAAGTTTTTCATGTCTTCTATCTCTTTGTGAAGACGGATGTTTTCTATACCGATTGCTGACTGATGAGCTATGGTGTCAAGGAGGTTTAGTACTTGTTGATTGAGTTCTTCAGGGCATACCAAACTTGATATTATTAAGATTCCTATAATTTTATTTCTCACCTTCAAGGGAGTTAACACATAGATTATGTCATCTTCTGGCACTATCGTAGTTTTTTCACGTGTCTTAATCCAGTCTATTATGCCCTCCTCTTCCCACCTTTTCCAGGTATCCCTTAGCTCTTGAGGAACGTTGTTAAAGTCTAATATTAGGTGTTTATCTCTGATAGAGGGGGTTAGCCTATCTACATACTTTAAAAGGAGATCCTTTATAGCTTCGACAGATGATGCAAGTCCTATCTCCTCGGAGACTTTATATAGCCTTATTATCTCCTCGTAGGCATCTCTTAAATCCTTTAGAACTTTTTCTAAACTCTCCATGGCTCTTTTATCCTTCTCTTATCACCTTTAGGAACGTGATAGCTCCTTCTATATCCTTGTCTATCTCAGCATATATCTCATTTAGATCTTGAGGTTTAAGCTTTAAGATTATCCAAGCCTCTTTCTTAAAGGATGGAATCTGCTCATCTCCTCCACTGCCTATTTTCTTTATTCTGGCTAATACATCCGCACCGTGTACTATTGAAGTTAGTTCCGGATATTCGCTTTCTAGGTGAGGTTGATGGTGCATGTGTATGGCTCGGGTTAACTGAGGTGGGAACTTCCAGTGATCCGCTATCCATTTACCTATTAACGCATGGTCTACCTCGAGGAAGCTTTCCTCCACATCTCTTATCCATCTGGAGCTACCTTGAGCTATGTTTACGATCTTCTCATATTCTTGAGGGAATAGCTTGATCATGGCTAATTTCCCAATATCGTGAAGTAGTCCAGCGGTGAAAGCTTCATCTGGTTGGTCATACCCCATCCTTTTAGCTAAAACCTTTGATGTTACTGCTACTGCTAAGTTATGAAGCCACAGGGCTTCAATGTTTATACCCGCTTGCTTCTTGGAGTTAAACATGTCCAATATGGAAATGTTTAAGACTAGATCCCTAACGGTTCTGAAGCCCAATATAACTATGGCTTGGGCTATCGTTGATATCCTTCTCGGAAAGCCATAGTATGCTGAGTTCACAAGCTTGAGGATCCTAGCTGTTAAAGCCTGGTCTTGAGATATCACCTTAGCCATATCTGCGGCTGAGGAGCGAGGATTGTTCGCGATTTCCATTACCTTATTTACTACTTCTGGTAGCGTTGGTAGGTCTATGAGCTTAGATAGAATCTTATCCTTGATCTCTAAACCTCTCATCTTAAAATGATTATAATATATCTTGGTCGGGAGGTGTTATACCCTTGGATGAAACTTTTATGAAAAAGACATTAAAGTTAGCTTTGAAGGGAGCTGGTAAAGTTAGTCCTAACCCTATGGTTGGAGCTCTGATTGTTAAGGATGGGAAAGTGATATCTCAAGGTTATCATTCCTTTTATGGAGGGCCTCATGCTGAAGTCGTCGCCTTAAGTAATGCCGGAGAGGAAGCTAAAGGTGCCACTCTATATGTTAATCTTGAGCCTTGCGTTCATTTTGGTAAGACCCCTCCCTGCGTTCCGAGGATAATAGATGCAGGGATAAAAAGAGTTGTTGTGGCGACGTTAGATCCCAATCCCTTGGTTTCAGGGAGGGGCATCAAGACCTTGAAGGATGCTGGATTAGAGGTTTCTGTGGGAGTGCTTGAGAGCGAAGCCAAGAGGCTAAATGAGGCTTTTTTTAAGTGGATAACTAAGAAGATACCCTTCGTGATACTTAAGGTTGCTTCAACTATCGATGGAAAGATAGCTGATACTTCAGGAGAGTCAAAGTGGATAACATCTTTCGCGTCAAGGAAATTGGTTCACAGATTGAGGGCTTTTTATGATGCTGTTTTAGTAGGTATAGGAACGATCCTTAAGGATGATCCTGAACTAACTGTGAGATTCGTTAAGGGGAGGAATCCCGTTAGGGTCATTCTCGATGCTTATCTTAGGACCCCTTTAGATGCAAAGGTTTTAAGCGCGGAAGGAAGAAAGATAATATTTCACTCAAGTCAGGTTTCTAAGGATAAGGTTAAGGCGCTAAAGGCTCTTAAGGTTGAGCTCTTTGAGGTTTCATCGAAGGATGGTCTTCTTGATCTTGACGAGGTTCTTAAAAAGCTTGGGGAGATGGGTATAGCGAGCCTTATCGTAGAGGGAGGGCGAAAGGTTCTCTCCTCCTTCTTAGATATGGGGTTAGTAGATAAGATACTCTACTTTGTTGCTCCAAAGGTTTTGGGTAAGGGCATTGGCCCATTTGATGAGATGAGCGTGTCCTCCCTAAGCGACTCTCTTACCTTAAAAGATGTTAGGGTAAGGAGGGTCGGAGTTGATATTCTTATTGAAGGTTATGTGTTATAATAAACTCTCTGAGGGAAGATGTTTACAGGTTTGATTGAAGCTAAGGGTAGAGTTATCGAAATAGAAAAGAGAGGGGTTTGGAGGCTGAGTGTAGCTTCTGAGCTTCCAGAGTTGGAGGTTGGGTCAAGCATTGCGGTTAATGGCGCGTGTTTGACGGTTGTTTTCTCAAGGAAAGGGTTGTTTAGCGTTGAAGTTGTGAAGGAGACGCTTGAAAGGAGTAATATAGCCTTGCTAAGGATTGGGGATGAGGTAAATCTGGAAAGACCTTTGAGAATTGGGGATAGAATTGAGGGGCATTTTGTTCTTGGTCACGTTGACTGCATGGGTAAGATACTGAGCGTAGTTCCTGAGGGTGGTTCTCGCAGGGTTTGGATAGCTGTCCCGGAGGAGTACTCTATATACATAGTTCCCAAGGGTTCCATCGCTGTTGATGGCGTAAGCTTAACTATAGCATCTATAGAAAGGAACGCGTTTTCAGTCGTTCTCATTCCACATACCCTTGAGAGAACGAATCTTCGCTCGAGGGGAGTGGGGGATCTCGTTAACCTTGAGTTTGATGTTCTTGGGAAGTATGTCCATAGGATGTTAAGGAGAGAGGATAAAGAGGGGATTACTTTGGATCTTTTGAAAAGATATGGATTTATCTAAAGGGGTGTTCTGGAATGGAGAATTTCGTTTTTAACACAATCGAAGAGGCTATAGAGGACATAAGGCAAGGGAGGATGATAATAGTCGTAGACGATGAAGATAGGGAAAATGAGGGGGATCTTGTTATAGCAGCTGAGAAGGTTACACCTGAAGCCATAAACTTTATGGCCAAGTATGGTAGGGGGCTTATATGCATGCCTATAATAAGGGAAAGGCTGGAAGAGCTTAAGATACCTCTTATGGTTACAGAGAATACTGACCCTCACGAGACTGCCTTTACCGTTACCGTAGATGCTAAGTATGGGACTACTACAGGTATATCTGCCTATGATAGGGCTTTAACGGTTAAAACGATACTTGATCCTAAGACTAAGCCCGAGGATTTAAGAAGACCGGGGCATCTTTTTCTTCTGATGGCAAGGGAGGGAGGGGTTTTAAGAAGAGCTGGTCATACGGAAGCTGCAGTTGACCTGGCTCGATTGGCCGGTCTATATCCCGCTGGCGTAATATGTGAGATCATGAACGAGGATGGAACTATGGCTCGCTTGCCTGAGCTCTTTAGGTTCGCAAAGACCCACGGCCTTAAGATCATAACTATAAAGGACCTAATAGCCTACAGGTTCAAGAGGGAAAAGCTAATTGAACGCATCGTAGATGGTGTGGATCTTCCAACGAGGTGGGGGCACTTTAAGGTTGTAGCTTACAGGTCTATTTTGGATAGGGAGGATGATCACCTCATCCATATCGCTTTAGTGAAAGGTGAAGTGGCTGGTAAAGAAGGGGTTTTGGTAAGGGTTCACTCGGAATGTCTCACTGGAGATGTTTTCAATTCCTTAAGATGCGACTGCGGGGATCAGCTTCACAAGGCAATGCAGATGATAGAGCAAGAAGGGAGAGGTGTTTTGCTTTATATGAGGCAGGAAGGAAGGGGGATAGGGCTAATAAATAAGCTTAAAGCGTATAGGATTCAAGAGGAAAAGGGGCTTGATACTGTGGATGCTAACCTCGCTTTAGGCTTTCCCCCAGACCTGAGGGATTATGGTATAGGGGCGCAGATTCTTGCGGATCTTGGGCTCTCAACTATAAGGCTCATGACTAATAATCCAAGGAAGATCGTGGGATTAGAAGGATACGGCCTTAAGATCATCGAGAGAGTCCCATTGGAGGTTGAGCCTAACGTTTACAATGAGGAGTATCTCAAGGTGAAAGCTGAGAAGTTAGGACATCTCATATGCTTAAAGTACAAGGGGTGAGAGCTTTGAAAGTCTATGAGGGTAAGCTTTTAGGTGAGGGGATTAAGATTGGTATAGTCGTTTCCAGGTTTAACGATTTCATCACGAGGAGGCTTCTTGAGGGGGCCTTAGATGCGTTGCTTAGGCATGGGGTTTCTGAGGATAGCATTGAGGTTGCTTGGGTTCCTGGTTCCTTCGAGATTCCCCTTGCGGCTTTAAAGATGGCTAGAAGTGGAAAGTATGATGGTATAATCTGTTTAGGTGCGATAATAAGGGGAGATACCCCTCACTTCAATTACATAGCTTCGGAGTGCGCTAAAGGCATAGCTCAAACCATGCTTCAGTGTGAGATGCCCATATCCTTCGGCGTTTTAACTACGGATAACATAGAGCAGGCTATAGAGAGAGCTGGTACGAAGGCAGGAAACAAGGGGTGGGAAGCGGCCCTTTCTTTAATTGAAATGGTGAGTCTTCTAAAGGAGATGAATGAAAATGCTTGATCTGCGGTTTATAAGAAAGGACCCTGAAAGGGTTAGGCTCGCTTTAAAGAACAGAGGGTATTCTTTTCCTCTAGATGACTTGTTGAAGAAAGATGAGGAGTGGAGGGCTGTCCTCGTTCAAGTTCAATCCTTGAAGGAGAGGAGGAATGAGGTTTCTAAGGAAATAGCGGTGATGAAGGCGAAGGGGGAAGATCCTTCTGAGCTTCTCGCGGAGATGAGGGACGTTTCAGATAAGATTAAAGAGCTGGAAAAGAGGGTTTCCACTCTTGAGGAAGAGCTGAGAGAGATGCTTGCGCTTATACCTAATATTCCTCATGAGAGCGTGCCAGTTGGAGCTGGGGAGGAAGATAACGTTGAGGTTAGAAGATGGGGAGAGCCGCGAAAGTTCGATTTTGAGCCGAAGCCCCATTGGGAGATAGGTGAGATGCTTGATATACTTGACTTTGAAAGGGGAACTAAGCTTGCGGAGTCTCGGTTTACGGTTATTAAGGGACTTGGGGCTAGGCTTGAGAGAGCATTGATAAATTTTATGCTAGACCTTCATACTACGGAGCACGGTTACAAGGAGATCTTTCCTCCTTTTCTCGTTAACTCTAAGGCCATGTTTGGAACTGGGCAGTTACCGAAGTTTGAGCAAGAGCTATATAGATGTAGGGATGATGACCTTTATCTCATACCCACTGCTGAGGTCCCATTAACCAATCTTTTCATGGATGAGATCCTCCCTCCGGGCAGCTTACCGATATATGTGACTGCATACACAGCCTGTTTTAGAAGAGAAGCCGGTTCTTACGGAAAGGATATAAGAGGGATCATCAGACAGCATCAATTTAACAAAGTTGAGCTTGTGAAATTCTCCGAACCTGAGACATCTTACGAGGAGCTCGAGAAGATGGTAAGAGATGCTGAGGAAGTTCTGCGGAGGCTTGGCCTTCCTTACAGAGTGGTTTTACTATGTACTGGAGATATGGGTTTTACTTCGGCCAAGACATATGATATTGAGGTATGGATGCCGGGTCAGGGAAGATACAGGGAGATATCTTCCTGTAGCAATTGTGAGGAGTTTCAAGCTCGGAGGGCTAATATAAGATATAAGCCATCGGCTGCGGAAAAGCCTCGTTATGTTCATACTCTCAACGGTTCAGGAGTCGCGGTTGGTAGAACATTGGCAGCGATCTTGGAGAACTATCAGCAGGAGGATGGAAGCGTTATCATACCTGAGGTTTTAGTTCCTTACATGGGAGGGATTAGGGTTATCGCTCCCTCTGGAAGCATGGGATGAGGAGGGCCTTTGAGGAAGCTCTAAGGTTCTGATAGTTATGGCTTTTTCCGCTTGTTCTAAGATCGCCTTTTCAACTGGAAAGGGAAGGGTCTTAAGGTCGAATATTGGGTTTATCCTTTCGAGGAGATTGGTGGTGAACTCGTCGCTTAATTTAAGACCACCTACGTAAAGCTTATACTCGGACGGGATTATCTTGGTACCCTCAAGGGCTAACTTCCCTGTCAGCTCTATGAGGAACCTTAGAGGGAGCCCATTTACCTGATAGGAAGCGACAAGACTTACTCTCTCCCTTTTTATCTTTATGTAAGCGCTTTTAATTCCTTCACTAGATTTTTTAAGTCTTTCTTGGAGGAAGGAGTTAAGGTCTTCTTCTGTTATGACCATTAAAAATTTAACATCCTTTATCTTATTAAGCCTTATTTTGCCCTTCTCCCATTCCTCGGGAGGGTTTAGCTCTGCTTCCGAGGCTTCTATCTTTACTTCCTTAACAGGCAAATCCGACATATTTGCTTCTTTAGCTTCTATGTATATTTTCTTGAAGAACCCGTCTGACTCTTTCTCAAGGTGTATTTCTATCTCTTTAGGCTTAAAGAGCCTTTCCAAAGCTGACTTAAGCTTTTCTGAGCAATCTTCGGAGGCTAAAGCTATTGATGTCGTTAACGACAAGCAAAGTAGGAGAAAAATAAATCGAAACTTATTTTTCATCTTTTCTCACCGCTCCTTTGAGGTTTGACTTAGTGAGCATAATTAGCTTATAATAAGACCTGGATTAATGCAAGGGGGGGTAGGAGTGAAGTATCTTCTTTTTTGCCTTTTTATTGTAGTTTTATCTCTGGTCTTTGTCATCCTTCCCAAGTTCGGTAGGAGAAAATTGGATAACGAAGAGAAAGCGAAGGTTGAGTTCTTTAAGACCCTTGGTATAGCCCTTATCTTTGCCTCCTCTTCTTTAGTTTTTGTGATGGGCTTTCCTGGAACCTCCCCTATTCTTATTGGTGCTTTTATTGTTTTTCTGATGGAACTAGTCTCACGCGCTTATAACCTCCCCAAGAATCTAAAGTTGTGCTTTCTTTCTGGGGTAGCCCTTTATCTCGTACAAGAGGGAGTTTGTATTCGCTTCATAACTTCTCCTGCAGGTGGTTACTATTACTTGAGTTCCCTATCTATCCCTTTGACCATCCTTTGGTTCATATGGGTTTCTAACGCTGTGAGTATACTCGATGAGATAAAGGGGGCATCCTTAGGTGTGTCCTTTGTAGCTTCGATCCTATTTGGTTTGGTAGCTTATCTTCAAAATCAAGAGCTATGGGACGCAGTAGCTCTATCTATGTTTATTTTAGGTTTCGGTTTGGCCCTTTCTTGGATAAAGGGTTACGATCGTCTTGGTAATGAGCTATCCAGCATGTTGGGATTTCTCCTTGCATCTGTTGCCATTTTAGGCCTTCTTAAGAGGACAGCCTTGTTGACATTGTTTGTCCCGATATTCATTCTTGCTGTTCCTCTGATCAACGTGTCCTATGCTGTTATTTCCGGATATGTTCACCCCTTATCATCGAGTTTCTCCAAGGAGAGAAATAGTCTTTATAGATATCTTCTTTCCCTTGGTCTCGGAGAGAGGGAAATATCTTCTTTGATACATCTGTTAAGCCTTTATTTCGCTTTTGGTGCCCTTCTTATGTTTAGGTTCCCTAACGTTTATCTGGCTTTTGTTGTTTTCCTTGGGGCTTTTCTGTTGGCTAAAGGTTATGTGAGATACGCTGTGGGGCTATCTGCCTTCCTATCTGAAGCAGGGATGAAAAGAAGGATATTTGGCGTTAGGGTTGATAATATATCTTTGGAGTACGCTCTCGGTAGAGTTGAGGCCTTTTTAAGGGATGGAGAAAGCCATATAATAGTTACCCCTGATAGCCCAGCTATTCTTACAGCGCTTGAGGATGAGGAGTATAGGAAAATCCTTGAAGAGGCTGATATGGTTCTTCCTGACGGGATTGGTGTAGTTGTAGCTTCTAAACTTTTGGGGCAGCCTATCAGGGGAAGACTTCCTGGAATAGAGCTTATGAATGCAATGCTTGAGAGAGCGTCCTTTTACGGTAGGAAGGTCTTTCTTCTGGGAGCTAAGAAAGGAGTTGCCGAAAAAGCTGCAGAGAACATGATGAAGGCTTTTCCTGGCTTGAATATCGTTGGTGTTAATGATGGTTACTTTGATGAAGTTAAGGAGGAAGAAATCATATCCAGGATAAGGGAAGTCCAGCCTCACTATCTATTCGTGGGCATGGGGGTACCCAAGCAGGAGAAGTGGATTTTCAGGAATAAGGAGAGGCTCAGCGTACCTATTATGATGGGTATCGGAGGAAGTCTTGACGTATGGGCAGGTAACGTTAAGAGGGCACCCCTTATATTTAGAAAGTTAGGGCTAGAGTGGTTATATAGAGCCATAAGAGAACCGTGGAGATTTAAGAAGATATTGAAGCTTTACAAGTTTGCTTGGCTTATTCTGTTAAATCTGTTGAAGGGGAGTGGAAAAGGTGAATTTTAGTAAGAAAACGATTTCATTATTTTTGATCTCTCTATTGTTAATGATGGCAAGTCCCATCCTCGCTCAAACTAGTAGCCCTCAAACTGTTCCTATTGTTCCAAAGGATGCTCTTCCTCCTCCTGAGCTTTTAAACAGCATAATACAGGTTTGGGATCTATTAAGGACCCATTATGTGGATCCATCAAAGATAGACCCGGAGAAACTAAAGTATGGTGCCTTGAAAGGATTAGTTGAAGCTTTAGGAGATCCCTATACAGTTTTCGAGGACCCTCAGGAGTATAAAGAAGAGAGAATTCGGATGGAGGGACAGTATGGTGGGCTAGGAATAATCATAAGTAAGAAGGATGAGAAGATAGTTATAGTTTCCCCTATAGAGGATACCCCTGCTTATGAGGCAGGATTGAAGGCTGATGATGAGATAGTGAGAATAGAAGATGAACCAACGCAAGGGATGCCTCTTTCCAAGGTTGTTAAACTCCTTAGAGGGGATCCTGGTACTAAGGTTACCATATGGATCCGTAGAGCTGGTGAGGAAAAATTGCTTAAATTTACGCTTACGAGGGCTCAGATAAAGCTTAAGGCTGTGAAGGGTGAGATTATCGATAAAAATATCGCTTATTTGAGGATAACTTACTTTAACCAGAATACCACGAATGAGCTTAGGGCTACTTTAGAGGAGCTTAAGAGAAAGGGATTTAAGGGTATAATCCTGGACCTTAGGAATAATCCTGGTGGTCTTTTGAACGAGGCGGTATCTGTAGCTAAGGTCTTCATAAAGGAGGGAGTTATAGTTAGCGTTAAGGGAAGATATCCTTGGTATAGTTCAGTTTATAGCGCTGATGGGAGCGCTATACCTTACTATCCGATGGTAGTACTAGTTAACAAGGGTAGTGCAAGTGCTTCAGAGATAGTCGCTGGCGCATTGCAGGATCACGGAAGGGCTAAGCTTATCGGTGTTAAGACCTTTGGTAAGGGGTCTGTTCAGACGGTCATCCCTCTTAAAGACGGTTCAGCTCTTCACATAACCATAGCTTATTACTATACCCCTAGAGGGAGATTGATTCATGAAAAAGGACTTACCCCTGATATCTTGGTTGACCAACCGGAAGATTCTAATAAGGATGTTCAGCTTGAAAAGGCTAAAGAAGTCTTGTTAGAAGAGTTGAAGAGGACTTGATCAAGAGATATGGATGGATCCTATTAATACTTCTATTTGCTGGTGCTTTTAAGGTTTTGGATCTAGAGCGCAGGGAAGTCTCGGTGAAGCACGGAATTCAGAGCAAGCATAAGGTTGGGGTGACGCAAATTGAATTTTCTCTAAATCTTTGGTCCGGTGGTTTTAGCCTCGAGGGGAAGAAAAACAGCGGTCTTGGTGTGGTTGCTTCCGTTGGTCCCTATAGCCTAGTTAAAAAGGTAAATGGCCTTCCGAAACTCGCTATCATAATAGATGACTTTGGTTATAGCGACTCTATTGCGACTAGGTTCGCTTACCTTCCGTATAAGCTTACCTTTTCGGTTCTTCCAAACCTTCGTTTTTCGAGCTTCAGCGCTGAGATAGCTCACCGCAATGGCAAGCAGGTTCTCCTTCACCTTCCTATGCAGGCATATAAACATGTGCTTGACTCTAATGTAGTGAGCATCGGTATGGGGATAGATGATATAAGACGTATAGTAGATAGAGCTTTAGTTAGCGTGCCCTATGCTGTAGGGGTTAATAACCATATGGGATCTTTAGCTACCGCTGATCCTGTTTTGATGAGGAAAGTTATAAGGGTCTTAATGGAAAGGGGGTTATTTTTTATAGATAGTTACACTACTCCAGATACAGTAGCCTACCACATAGCGATGGGTATGGGACTACCTTCTTATTATAACTCTCTATTCATAGACAGATATAGTGGAGAGAATAAGGTAGAGGAGTATATTTTGAGACTCCTCTCCATAGCTAAAAGGAGGAGCACTACCATAGGGATAGGTCATGCTAAGCAGGAGACCTTTAATGCCTTGACTAAGCTTTTGCCGGTCATAAGTAAGCAGGTGGAGGTGGTTTTTGCCTCCGATATAGTCTATAGAAATGGGGTTGTGATGAGATGAGCGTTACTGTCATAGTAGGTATGCAGTGGGGTGACGAAGGTAAGGGTAAGGTTGTGGATTTTTTGGTTAAGGATGCCGATGCGGTTTTAAGGTATCAGGGGGGTAGCAATGCAGGACACACGGTGGTTCTAAAGGGAAAGAAGTACATCTTTCACCTTCTTCCTTCAGGGATGCTATATCCTGGAAAGCTTTGTATTATAGGAGATGGTGTCGTCGTAGATTTGCCCCTTTTGGTGGAAGAATACGATACCTTAAAGAGAGAAGCGGTAGAAGTAGGGGATTTGAGGATAAGTGAGCTTGCTCATCTTGTTATGCCTTATCATAAGATTTTGGATGAGCTCGAGGAAAGAAGAAGAGGGGAGCAGAAAATAGGGACGACGAGAAGGGGTATAGGACCAGCTTATGCTGATAAGGTTTCAAGGGTTGGTATAAGGGTAGGGGATCTTTTAAGGCCTGACCTCTTTGAGGAGAAGTTGAAGTTCGTTCTTGATAGGAAAAACGAGATAATAACCAAAATATATGGAGAGCGTCCTCTAGATATTTTAGAAGTGAGGAATCTCTACCTGAGCTATACTGATTTCATAAAAGATAAGATATGCAATACGGTTTATCTGGTTAGGTCCCTCATAGAGGAAGGCAAGGAAGTGCTGCTTGAAGGAGCTCAAGGAACACTGCTTGACATAACCTATGGGACGTATCCTTACGTTACTTCCTCTCACCCTATTTCAGGAGGAGCTTGCGTTGGGGCTGGTATATCCCCCAGGGATGTGAATGATGTAATCGGCGTATTAAAGGCTTACAATACAAGGGTTGGTATGGGGCCCTTCCCGACCGAGATGGAAGAGCCGCTTGGTTCCTTAATAAGGGAAAGGGGAGGGGAGTTCGGTGCTACCACGGGAAGGCCGAGGAGATGCGGTTGGCTTGATGCCGTTATGATAAAATATTCAGCGAAGCTTAACGGTGTTAATAAGATCGCTTTGACGAAGTTAGATGTCCTGACAGGCCTTGAGAAGATAAAGGTGTGTGTGGCTTACAAGGTAGATGGTAAGATTACGGAGGAGTTTACACCGTTTCTTGAGGGAGTTCGCCCAATTTACGAAGAGATAGATGGTTGGAATGAGGATATAACTTCTGCTCGGAGCCTTTCCGATTTACCACCTGAGGCAAGAAGATATGTTAAGCTTATAGAAGAGTTAGTGGGGTGTAAGATATTTTTCATAGGGGTAGGAGCGGGAAGGGAGGAGGTAATCCTTCTCTGATGTCAGATGATTATGGTTGAGATAGACTTTATGAACCCTGGAGATATTGATGAGGTTATCGAGATAGAAAAAGAATCTTTTAGTCTGCCTTGGAGCGGAAAGACCTTCATGAGCGAGATCTCCTTTCCCGAAAATGTCTATATTGTGGCACGCTTGAGGGGTAAGGTTGTTGGATACGCGGGGATTAGATTTTACGGTAGGCAGGGGCACATAACAACGATAGCTGTTGCTCCTCAATGGAGGGGTAATCAAATAGGGGAGCAGCTTCTTTTAGCCTTGATTGAGATAGCGAAGGAGAAAAAGGCTAAAGAGGTGATCCTGGAGGTTAGGCCTTCAAATAGGGTTGCTATAGGCTTATATGAGAAGCATGGATTTAAGGCAGTGGGTATAATTCCAGGATATTATGTGGATAATGGAGAGGATGCTTTTCTAATGAGGCTTAAAATATAATGGTGGGCGCTGCTGGGATTGAACCAGCGGCCTCTTCCGTGTGAGGGAAGCGCTCTCCCCCTGAGCTAAGCGCCCACCTATGTTTATTATACTACATCTTTTTAAAAAGGCAAGTGCTTTGCTTTTTATGCTCTCTTAACTTTCTACCCTCAGAACCTTTGCTCCCTTAATTCTTCTTTCCTTAATGTCCTTGAGGGCTTGGTTTGCTTTATCGAAGGAGTAAAGCTCTATCTCTGGTTTTAAAGAAGCCCTTTCCACGAGGGATAAGAATTCTTCTATGTCTTTTCTTGTTATGTTTGCTACGGATTTTATCTCTCTTTCAAGCCATAAATCTTCAGCGTAGTTGAGGTTTAAGAGAGATCCTTTATCTGAATTCTCCTTTCTGATGGCGTTTATAACTAGTCTGCCACCTGGCTTAAGATGCTTAAGCACCTTTATCGGGGGATCCCAAACAGGGGTAGTATCTATAGCTGAGTTTAGCTTTTCTGGTGGATTTTCATCGAAGTTGCCTGCCCACGTAGCTCCAAGATTTAAAGCAAGATTCCTTTCATTGGCTGTCCTTGAGAAAACGAATATTTTAGAGCTTGGGTAGAGGAATTTAGCCATTTTTAAGACAAGATGATTTGATGCACCGAAGCCTATTAAACCGAGATTCTGACCGTCCTTAATACCGCTCAACTTTAATGATCTATATCCTATCGCTCCTGCGCAAAAAAAGGGGGCCACTTCCTCGTAGCTTAGGTTCTCTGGTATGCGGAATGCGAAATCCTCCCTAATCTTGAAAAACTCAGCGTAGCCTCCATGAGCGTCCTTACCAGTAGCCTTGAATTCGGGGCATAAGTTTTCTAAACCCTTTAAGCAAAGCTCGCACCTTCCGCAGGCTGAGAAAATCCAACCTGAACCAGCTCTATCACCAGGTCGAAATCTTTTGACCTTACTTCCTATCTCAACGACTTCACCCACTATCTGGTGCCCTGGAATGATCGGTAGAAAAGAGGGAGTGGCTCGCCCCTCTATCTCATCTATCTCCGTATGGCATATACCGCAGGCTTTAACCTTTATCAGAATCTCATCCTCCTCCACTTTTGGGATCTCCATTTCTATTAGCTTTAATGGTTCTGGATCTGATGCGAGGTCGGTTATCCTGTGTATCACCCATGCCTTCATATCTATCCCCCCTTTTAGTTTTTTAAAAATTTTTCTTGACTTTTTCTCCCTTCGGTGGTATAGTAGGATCACGCTGTTAGGAGATCGAGCCTACAGCAAATTTTAAGAAAAAAGTTGGAGGAAAGAAAGATGACAAAAGGAACAGTGAAGTGGTTCAACGCTACGAAAGGTTATGGGTTCATTACTACGGAAAGCGGTGAGGATGTGTTTGTGCATTACACTGGCATCGAAATGAACGGCTTTAAGAGCCTTGATGAGGGTGATAGGGTAGTTTTTGAGGTAACCGCTGGTAAGAAAGGTCCACAAGCTTCTAAGGTGAGAAAGATTTAACGCAACACCTGGCGTTGAGCGTAAAGTGGGGGAGCCAAATTTAAATTTGGCTCCCCCACTTTCTTTTTTTACTCTAGGAGTTCCTCCTCCCTTACGATTTCTCTTTTGATTTTCTCTATCAATCCTTCAAAAGTAGGTAGCACATCGGTCCTATATCTTCCTGCTACAAGTACAAGCATGATATCATCACCGGTTTTAAGCTCTCCTTCATTTATCCATGCCTTTACTTTCTCTATACCATCTCTTTGGGAAAAGCTCTTGAGCGTTTCTTCAAGCAGCTTTCTATCGTAAGATAATCTTATTCCCCTTACTCTTTTCCCTTCTACTTTGGAGCTACCTCTAACTATTCCATTATGGATGAGTATCATACCAACGTTATTAGGATCGCAATCTCTTTTGACCTCTTCTATCCATTTTTCGATGGAGGGCTTCAGATCAATCACCTCCCTTAGGCGGTCGCCTCTTAAATTTTAGCATTGAGGATCTCTTAGTCAAGAGAGCTCTTCTATTGAATAAGGCTTTTGTAAGGTGTAATATCTTTATAGTCCACTCTGGAGGGGGGAGAGACATTGAGTGGGTTGGTAAGGTTTGGTGTTTCAATGGAGGAAAAGTTGCTTAAGAAGTTTGATGAAATTATAGCCTCGAAGGGATATGAGAATCGTTCTGAAGCTATTAGAGATTTGGTTAGAAATGCAATTCTTGAGGAGGAGTGGAAGGAAACGATGGGGAGAGCTACGGCTGTTCTCGTTGTAGTTTACGATCATCGCAAAAGAGATATAACGGAGATGCAACATGAACATCTGGGGGAGATTGTTTCCACGTTGCACTTTCATATAGATGAAGACAACTGCCTTGAGGTTATCCTTCTGCAGGGAGCGGTTCCAGCCCTTAAGGATATAGCCTATAAGATGGGATCCCAAAAGGGAGTAAAGTATACTAAGCTTGTTCCGGCTGTGGTTGGAGAGATTCCACTTTAATGATTTTTTAACTCTTTATTAACTTTAATTTTGTGTTATAATAAAGGCGAAGGTTTTATATCAAAAATGGAAGGGGGGAAGGATTATGGCGTTGGCTGATTTTATTAAGGCTGAGGATTTTAAGAAGGAAAAGCATGTCCCAGTAATCGAAGCTCCTTCGAAGGTCAAGAAGGGGGAACCCTTTGAGGTTAGGGTTACAGTTGGCAAGGAGATCCCTCATCCTAATACAACCGAGCATCATATACGCTGGATAAAGCTTTTCTTCCATCCGGAGGGAGACCCATATGTTTATGAGGTTGGTAACTACGAATTCAACGCTCATGCTGAATCTGTTCAAGGGCCAAACACAGGTGCGGTTTACGCTGAACCGGTAGTTTTAACGGTGCTGAAGGTGAATAAGCCAGGGATGCTTATAGCTCTTTCTTATTGTAATATTCATGGGCTTTGGGAGAGTAAGGTAGAAGTGTTAGTGGAGTGAGGTGACCTTTGTGAAGTATAGATGCATAGTCTGTGGTTACGTTTACGATCCGCGAAAAGGTGATCCAGAAAATGGGATAGAACCAGGAACGTCTTTTGAGGACCTTCCTGATGATTGGACCTGCCCCTTGTGTGGAGCATCTAAGGAGGACTTTGAAGCGATTTAGCTACGAAAGTAGCTTTTTATATTGGATGGCTTAGGATATAGAAAGTCACCTAAATGATAATCGATGTTTCTTGACAGATAGGATGATCTCCGATATAATGTAAAAAGCAAGCTGGGTGGTTAGCTCAGTGGGAGAGCGCTTCCCTGACGCGGAAGAGGCCGCTGGTTCAATTCCAGCACCACCCACCATCCTTGAGTATAAAGGCGCTCCTTAGTAGTGAGGAGCGCCTTCTTTGTTTTAGAGTATGGTAAAATAAAAGCAGACTTCCTTTAGGGAGGGAAAGGAGCCTTGAAGAAGGCTATAGTAGTTTTTTGGTTTTTTTTAATGTTGTTGTATGGATTATCTTCTGCTGAAAGCTTTAACGTTCTTTTCGTGACAGACGTTGGGGGGCTTGGAGATGGAAACCTTAACGATGGCTGTTGGCTTGGGGTTCAGAGGGCTGCTAAGGAGTTCAATATAAAAGCTAAGGTCATTCAATCTTTTAGGCAAGAAGATTATTTAGCTAATATTTCTGATGGTGCGAAACAGGGCGACATAGTTATGGTTGCAGGATTGTTGATGAGTGATGTTGTAGCTAAAGCTGCGCTTATGTATCCCAAGAGCCAATTTGTGCTTATAGACGCGTTAATTGATGCACCGAATGTTAAATGTGTTCTGTTCAAAGAGGAAGAAGGCGGTTTTTGGGCAGGTTTAGTTGCTGCTGCGGTTACCGGTAGTGGTAAGGTCGGCTACGTTGTAGGTATGAAGACATCCCAAGCCATGAGGTTCGTCTTCGGCTATGAGGCTGGCGTGAGGGGCTATTCTATTCTCAAAGGTAAGGATGTAAAAGTTTTAGGGGCCTACGTTGGAACATTAAACGATGCTGGTAAAGGCAAGGAGGTTAGCCTTTCTCTGTTTAATCAGGGCGTTGATGTTGTGTTTCAGATAGCGGGTCGGAGTGGCTCTGGGGTTATAGAAGCAGCAAAGGAGAGAGGGGGAAGATCTTTCGTTATAGGTGTTGATTTGGATCCGGAGTTAATGGGTTCTGGGAATGTCTTGGCGAGCATATCAAGGAAGGTGGATGTAGCGGCCTATCTTTCGTTGAAAGATATATTTAATGGAGGTTTTAAAGGTGGGGTTAGTCGTCTTGGCTTAAGGGAGGGTGGTTTTGATTTGGTGGAGACGAAGATTTTAAGAGGTTTCCTTTCTCAAGAGGATCTTGATTTGATAGAGAGACTTAAAGGGCTTGTAATCGATGGAGTCTTGGTTGTTCCCTCTTCGGAAGAGGAGCTAGCCAAGTTCGTTCCCCCTAAATCTCTTTAGTTTTGGAGGTGAACTTTCTTGGAAATAAGCGTCGATTGGGGCAGGAGAAAAAAAGTATGTGAAAATATCGCGGAGGCATGTGGGCTTACCCCTGTCGTTAGGCTTAATAGAATTCCAAAGGAGGAAGGGGTAGCTTCTGAAATATTTGTGAAGGTTGAGTATTTCAATCCCTCTGGTTCGTTGAAGGATAGGATACTTTATAGGATAATTAAGGAAGCCATAGATAGTGGAAGGCTTAAGCCGGGCATGACCATAATAGAAGCGACGACAGGTAATACAGGTATAGCTACGGCGATGATGGGAGCTATATTCGGTTATCCTGTTAAGATTCTCATACCTGAGGGTATGAGTGAGGAGCGTATGAAGATAATGAGGCTTTATGGGGCTGAGCTCATTCTAACACCTGGAGCGGAGAGCGACGTTGATATAACTTTAAGGAAACTACAGGAGATCGTTTCTATGGAGCCGGATAAATATTTTGTAGTATCTCAATATGATAATCCTGATAACCCTCTTGCGCATTACTACACCACTGGTCCTGAGATATGGGAGCAGATGGATGGAGACTTGGATGCCCTGGTTCAAACTCAAGGGACTGGAGGAACTGTTTCAGGAGTGGCGCGCTATCTTAAGGAAAGAAAACCCTCAATAAAGGTTTATACCGCTGAGCCAAAGGAGGCTCCTTTCCTATCTGAGCAGAGGTGGGGTTCTCACAGGATAGAGGGAATAGGCGATGGTTTCATCCCTCCTAATCTTGACCTATCGGTTATAGATGGTGTTATATTAACCACTTCAGAGGAAGCCATAGAAATGTCTAAAAGATTAGCTCGTTTAGAGGGTATCTTATGTGGTATATCCTCGGGGCATAATGTTATGGCGGCTATAAAGCTCGCTAAAAGGTATCCAAATCTTAAAAGAATAGTGACATTCATAAACGATAATGGCCTTAGGTATTTTTCAACGCCTCTTTTTGGTGTTGAAAAGAAGGTTGATATCCCAGAGAGGGAGCACGAAATTGGACTTAGCGAGGAGCAGAAGAAGTGCTTGTCAAAGCTTGATGTCATAGATTGAAAAAGCTTAAAGGAGGTGTATATCTTGAGGAGAGCGGTCTGGCTCAGCATATTAGTCTTAACTCTTATCGCTTGTTCTATTGGAGGATTTTCTTTTGCAGCTCAAGGGAAGCTTAAGGTTGGTTTCGTCTATGTAGGGCCTGTGGGGGATGCGGGTTGGACTTACGCTCATGATCAGGGAAGGAAGTATATCGAGACCAAGTTCCCTAACGTTGAAACTGTCTATCTTGAATCGGTTCCAGAGGGAGCGGAGTCGGCGAGAGCTATAGAGCACCTTATAGCTATGGGGTGTAAGGTGATTTTTACAACGAGCTATGGTTTCATGGATTCAACCATAGAAGTGGCTAAGAAATATCCCGATGTGGTATTCATGCACTGCTCCGGATACAAAAGGGCGAAGAATGTGGGAACCTATTTCGGTAGGATGTACGAAGCTCGATTCCTAAGTGGAATCGTTGCTGGGATGATGACGAAGAGCAATAAGATAGGTTATGTTGCGGCTCATCCTATTCCTGAGGTTATAAGGGGGATAAACGCCTTTACCCTTGGCGTTAGGAAGGTTAATCCTAAGGCCACGGTTCACGTTGTGTGGAGCAACACATGGTATGATCCTGCGACTGAGAAGGAAGCGGCTCTTAGCTTAATTGAGGCTGGTTGCGATGTTATAGCTCAGCATCAGGATTCCCCCGCACCTCAGCAAGCGGCTCAAGAGAAGGGGGTATACTCTATAGGATATAACTCTGACATGAGCGCTTTTGCGCCTAAAGCTCATCTTACTGCTCCCGTTTGGAACTGGGGTATAATATACGAGTACGTCATAAAGAGTGTGTTAGATGGAACCTGGCAGAGTGAGGATATTTGGTGGGGAATGAACAAGGGCGTCGTTGGATTAGCTCCGTTCGGTCCAATGGTTTCGGAAGAGGTTAAGAAGGAAGTGGAAAAATATAAGGAACTCATCGTTTCTGGAAAGTTCCATCCCTTCGGTGGCCCTATAGTTGACCAGGAGGGTAAGATTAGGGTTCCAGAGGGTAAAGTTGCTACTGATAAAGAACTTCTTGAGATGAGCTACTTTGTTGATGGTGTGGTAGGTAAGATTCCAAAGAAGTGAGAACCGGGGAATTAATCAGGGGAGGAGATGCTAAAGCTCCTCCCCAAGATGTTGTCTTAAGGCTAAAAGGGATAGTGAAGAAGTTCTCGGGAGTTGTGGCTAACGATAGCGTGGACTTTGACCTGAAGGTGGGCGAGATCCATGCTCTTCTCGGGGAAAATGGCGCAGGAAAAACTACACTAGTTAACGTTATTTATGGTCTTTATCAGCCTGATTCTGGTGAAATATGGATAAGGGGGAGTAAAGTTAACATAGATTCCCCTGCGCGAGCTCTCTCCCTCGGAATAGGAATGGTACATCAGAGCTTTACCCTTGTTCCCTCTTTTTCCGTGGTGGAAAACGTGGCTCTTGGCCTTAAAGGTTTTTCATCCTTAAGGGTTGTAGCTGAAAAGGTGAAGCAAATTTCTGAACTTTATGGGCTTAGTGTTGACCCTTATGCTAAGGTTTGGCAGCTTTCTGTTGGGGAGATGCAGAGGGTTGAGATTATTAAGCTTCTTCTTAGAGATGTAGATATATTAATACTGGATGAGCCCACTTCTGTTCTTACCCCGAAGGAAACGAGGGCTCTTTTCTCAACGCTTAAGAGGTTGAAGGACGAGGGCAAATCGGTAGTTTTCATATCTCACAAGCTTAACGAAGTTATGGAAATATCAGACAGAATAACTGTTATGAGAAAAGGATTAGTCATTAATACTGTGAGGAAAGAGGATACCTCTCCCGGAGAGCTGGCTAAAATGATGGTTGGAAGGGAAATTTCTTTAGGACCGAGCAAGCGAAGATCTTCAACGTCTTTTGGTGAAGTCGTTTTAGAGGTAAAGGACCTTGAAGCTTATGGCGATAAGGGAATTAAAGTCTTGCGAGGATTGTCCTTTTCGGTTAGGGAGGGAGAGATACTTGGAATAGCAGGTGTTGCAGGTAACGGGCAAAGGGAGCTCGCCGAAGTTTTGGTTGGTCTTAGGCGCGCTTCTTCGGGGGTGGTTCTTTTCGATGGTGAGGATATAACAAACAAGGGTTCTATGGTTTTTATTGAAAAAGGGGGAGGCTTTATCCCTGAAGATAGGAAAAGATTTGGGGTAGCTCCTAATCTCTCTCTGGTCGAAAATTTAATTCTTAAAAGCTACCGAAAACCGCCGTTTTCTAAAGGGTTATTTCTAGATTTAGATTATGCCAATAAAGTGGCTGACTTTTTGATAGAGAAGTATAGTATACAATCTCCGGGTAAAGATATGCCAGTGAGGCTTCTTTCAGGAGGAAACCTTCAGAGATTGGTTATAGCTAGGGAGTTAGAGGGGAAGGTAAGGCTTTTGATTGCTTTCCATCCCACTTTTGGGCTCGATGTAGGGGCGATGGAGTTCGTTTATGAGAAGCTTTTGGAAGCTAAGGCTTCAGGCACAGCGGTTTTACTTATAGCTGGAGATCTGGATGAGATCTTTACCCTTTCAGATAGGATAAAAGTCATCTACGAAGGGAAGCTTTACGGAGATTTTCCTCCTGATGAAAGTTATCTTGAGACCATTGGTATGCTCATGGCAGGTGTGATAAATGGGTATAAAGCTTAAATTTGAGCCTAGGGTTCGAGTTAGCAAGTCCTTTGAGCTGTTCGTTATGCTATCTTCGATTCTCATGGCGCTTCTAGTTTTTGCTATGTTCATGTTTTTGAGTGGAAAGGATGCCTTAAGCGCTTATAAGACCATGTTCCTTTGGGCTTTCATGAGAAAGGTTGGCTTAGAAGGAACCTTGGTTAAGTTCGTTCCTCTTTCGATCATTGGGTTAGGTCTGGTATTGGCCTTTAAGATGAAGTTGTGGAACATAGGAGGGGAGGGGCAGTTTTATCTTGGAGCGATGGCATCAACTTTATTGGCGTTGTTCCTATTCCCCAACTTGGATTCCTTTGTATTGATACCTCTTATAGTCTTTGCTGGTTTTCTCGCTGGGGGGTTTTGGTCTTCTATTGCAGGGGTTTTAAGAGCCTATTTGGGAGCAGATGAGATAGTTGTAACTCTAATGCTTAATTACATAGCTACATTGTGGTCTGATTACCTCGTATACGGATCCTGGAAGGATCCGGCAGGCTTTGGTTTTCCGATGACAGCCATCTTTCCAGAGTCTGCGAAGCTACCCGTACTGTGGGGAAAGGTGCACGTAGGGGTTTTTTCCCCCATCATCCTATCTTTGCTGCTTAAGATTCTCTTAGATAGGACCAAGTGGGGTTATGAGATTAGAGTAATAGGCGATAATCCTGACGTCGCCCTATGTGCTGGAATGAACATTAAGAAGAATACCATATTGACGATGTTCTTAAGTGGCGGAATGGCTGGACTGGCTGGTGCGATTTACATAATGGGGGTTCAACACAGGCTTCAGCATGCTTTCTCCCCAGGTTATGGCTATACGGCTATAATAGTAGCGTGGCTTTCAAGGCTTAATCCAATAGCCGTTCTTTTGGTCTCCTTTTTTTTAAGCGGTATATTCGTTGGTTGTGAGATACTTCAAGTTATAATGAAGCTTCCTATATCGGTTATATACATATTCCAAGGGGTGCTCTTCTTCTGCGTTTTGGTTGGAGAGGTTTTTATAAGATATAAGATTAGCCTTGTGAGGTGAGAGTTTTGCTAGAGGCCATATTTATGGCTGCTATCAGGGCAGGAACTCCTCTTCTTTACGCTACCTTAGGCGAGATATTCGCTGAACGCTCTGGTGTGCTTAATCTCGGCTTGGAGGGGCTTATGCTTGCTGGGGCGCTTATGGGGTTCGTCGTCTCTCATATTACTTCATCAGCCTGGCTTGGAGTTTTAGGGGCGCTCCTAATAGGAGGAGTTTTGTCTTTAGTTTACGCCTTTTTGACGATAACGATGCGCGTTAATCAAGTGGTAGCTGGTTTAGCGTTGACGATGCTTGGAGCAGGTTTAAGCGGTTACTACGGTCAGGCCTTCATAGGTAAAACTGCAAGTCAATTCTCTCCTATTTATATTCCTTTCTTTAGCGATATCCCTTTCATTGGCAAGGTTTTATTTAGTCATGATCCCTTAGTTTATCTTTCCTATGTTCTTGTTCCCCTTTCCTGGTTTTACATATTCAAAACCAGGTGGGGGATGAATCTTAGAGCTGTTGGGGAGGACCCCAAGACGGCGGATACTGTGGGCATAAGCGTTTTTAAGATAAGGTATCTTTACGTGATTTTGGGGGGGATGCTTACCGCTGTTGGGGGAGCCTATCTATCTTTAGCCTATACCTCTATGTGGATAGAGAACATGACTGCGGGGAGAGGTTGGATCGCTGTAGCGCTTGTCATATTTTCTGCGTGGAATCCTTTGCGCGCTCTTTTGGCTTCTTACTTCTTTGGTGGGGTAGCTTCTTTACAGCTTAGGATCCAGGCGATGGGAGTAGCCATATCTTCCCATCTTCTTATGATGCTTCCCTACGCTCTTACGATTGTAGTTCTGTCTCTCATTTCAAGTGAGGCCATGAGGAAGAGAATAGGTGCCCCTACAGCGCTGATGAAACCCTATTCTAGAGAGGAGCGGGAGTAGCGAAAGGAGGTGGTTTTTTTGTCACTCTTGGATAGAATTAAGTCGATTTTTGGCGGTCATTCACGCTGTGAAGAAGCTTTAGAGATCTTGGATTACATCGATGCTATAAGAATGGGTAAAGCAGCTCAAAAGCCGGAGATAAAGTTTAAGGTTCACAATAGGCTTGCAAGGACATTTGAACACTTTTTTGAGGTAGAGGCAAAAACTGGGGAAGTGGCGAGGAAGCTCCTTTCTACTGTTGGCGATTTAAGCAAGTTCGACGTTGAGACAGGACACATTTCTAACAGGCTTAAGGCCTTAGTCCAAGAGATTTCATCGCTTAGTCAGTCTAACCTTGCTGTGGTTGAGGAAACGACTGCTGGAATGGATGAGGTCAGTCGTTCAATTCAGCTTATAACCGATAAACTCGGAGAGCTGAAGGAGGGAGCTTTTCAGCTCCAAGAGAAGAATGACGAGAGTATGAAGTTCCTTTCAGAGGTTAACGCTCTTAAGGGAAGGTTAGTATCTCAGGCTCAGGTAATGGTTACTACCATGGGTGAGCTTATAGGTTTAATCCAGAGAGTTGAGGACATAGTTAATAGCGTTGAACAAGTGGCTGAACAAACCAATTTGTTAGCCTTGAACGCCGCTATAGAGGCGGCGCGTGCTGGGGAAGCAGGACGCGGTTTCGCAGTGGTTGCTGATGAGATAAGAAAGCTCGCTGAAAATACCAAGAAGAACCTTAATGAGATGCGCCAGTTCACTAGAAGTATTCAGGAAAAGGCTGGGGAGAGTGAGAAGAGCTTGCGTGCTACCACAGATGTTACAGATGCAATGAGTGAGAAGATAGACTTGATTTATGATACCGTTAGGAGAAATATAGAGATGTTTGAAAGCATCTCAATGAGTATAGGGGAGATAAGTCAATCGGCGGAGACCATTACAGCTTCATCTGAGGAAGTTAAAGCAGCCATGGACTCTTTAGCCAAGGATGCTGAGCGTTTAAGTCTATTAGCTGAGACGATTGATAAGGTCTCTCAGGATTTGCTTGTTCACTCTAAGTTTATCTCCGCTTTGGATGATAATATATCCGCTACGATTAGAGAGATGTTTAATGCCCTGAAGGAGGGGTATTATGCGGTTTCACGTGCCGAGGTTATAGACATAATTAATAAGGCCTTGAAGGCCCATGAGAATTGGAAGAATGTGTTGAGGGAGATAATCGAAAAGGGGGAGCTCCTTCCACTTCAGCTTGACCATACCAAGTGTGCTTTCGGGCACTTCTATTACGCTGTGCCCATGACAATTGCGGAAGTGGCTCAAGAGTGGAAGTCTATCGAAGACATCCACGCCAAGTTTCACGAAAGCGGAAGAAAAGCTATAGAAGCTATAAAGAGGAAGAACAAAGAAGAAGCTAGGAGATACTACGAAGAGGCGGAAAGAATCTCACACCAGATGCGTGATATATTCGAATCTATCTTAAGAAAGCTTTCAGGCCTTGAGGAGAAGAGGATAGCTGCTTTAAAGTAAAAGATTAGGATTTAAAGTTGCCGCTCGCTTTTTAAAAAGCGAGCGGCAACTTTAAATTAAAGCGAGCTTTTTAAGGCTTTCCCAAGTCTTTCTGCTCCTTCCATAAGCTTGTCTGGGTCAAGGAGGGAAAAAGCTAGACGTGCGTATCTTTTCCCTTTCTCTGGATTGTCAAAAAAGCCGGTTCCTGGCACAATTCCTACTTTGTACTCTTGAACGGCTTTCAAGGTCAGCTCTTCAGAGTCTATACCCTCGGGAAATCTTACCCAGAAAAAGAAACCGCCAGCAGGTATCGTGTATTCTACCCCAAGGGGTTTAAGGTGATCGTTAAGTCCTGTAGCTAATGCATCTCTTTTTTCTTTGTAAGTTCTTCTCAGCTTGTTTACATGTTCCTTGAGATTCTTCTTTAATAGGATCTTATATAGTGCATGCTGTAATATCGTTGGTGGACAGAGCTCCATGGAATACTTAACCAGGGAGGTCTTGCCAATTACCTCCTTTGGTGCGATGATCCATCCGATTCTGAGCCCTGGAACCATTACCTTTGAGAAACTTCCCAAGGATATAACTCTCTCTGTGTCTATCTTCGTTATGGATGGCAAAGCTTCCCCCTCGTAGCTTATGAAGTGATAGGGGTCATCTTCTATGATGAAGAAATCATATCTTCTTGCAAGCTCAACGAGCCTTTCTCTCCTTTCCCAGGAAAGGGTTACACCTGCTGGGTTGTGAAAGTTGGTTACGCTATAAAGGAACTTTATCCTTTCCTTTTTTAACTTTTCTTCAAGCTCATCTACTATCATTCCATTTTCATCTATGGATACTGATAGAAAGCTAGCATTGTACTTCTTAAATATGAGCATTGCCTCAGGATATGTAGGAGCTTCTACCGCTATCTTATCGCCCTTCTCTAAAAATGTTTGTCCTATTATCTCCAAGGCCTGCTGTGATCCTGTTGTGAATAGTATGTTATCTTCGGTTAAGCTCTTATTTATTATGCCCCAGTCCCTTAGCCAGCTTATTGTAAAGCTTTTAAGTTCAGGTATACCTCCAGCTATGCTGTATCTTAAGGCGTGGGCTCCCTGTTCGTCTATCACTTGGGTTATTGCTTCTTTAAACTCCTCCGTTGGATAAAGCTTAGGGCAGGGCTCCCCAGCTGCTAGAGATATAGTCCCCGGACTTCTCATAAGCCTAAGCATCTTTTCTATGCCAGATGGTTTCACTCTCTCACGCGCGAGGCTTGAGAACCTGCTTTCCCACTCCATAAAGCTTAACCTCCCTTTAGAAAGAGTTGTGCTATTTGAACGGCGTTTGTTGCCGCTCCTTTTCTTAGGTTGTCAGCTACTATCCACATATTAAGTCCGTGTTCAACAGTTTCATCTTTTCTTATCCTCCCGACGAATACCTCATCCCTTCCATCAACGTCAAGAGCAGTGGGATAAATCCCCTTTTGAGGTTCATCCATTAGTATCACACCAGGCGCTTGCTTAAGTATCTCTCTCGCTTTCTCAACACTTATTTCCCTTTCAAATTCCACATTCACCGCTTCAGAGTGTCCCCTGATTACAGGAACTCTCACAGTCGTTGCAGAGACCTTTATACTCGGATCCTCCATTATCTTTATCGTCTCTCTTCTCATTTTGTCTTCTTCTCTTGTATATAGATCCTCAAGGAAAACGTCTATTTGCGGGATCACATTGAAAGCTATCTTCTTGGGGAACACTTCTGGAGCTTCATCGGGACTCTCTATCTGTTTTTTAAGCTCTAATACTGCTTTCCAACCAGCTCCAGAAACCGCTTGGTAAGTAGCCACGACCACTCTCTTAATCTTTGCATAATCGTGAAGAGGTTTTAATGCTACAACCATCTGTATGGTAGAACAGTTTGGGTTTGCTATGATTCCCTTGTGCTTAAAGGCAGCTTTCGGGTTAACTTCTGGAACCACTAATGGTACCCAATCCTCATATCTGAACGCTCTGCTATTATCTATAACTAAGCTTCCTGTGGAAGCAGCTATCGGAGCGAAGTATTGGCTAACGCTTGTTCCAGCAGAGAAGAAGGTGAAGTCTGTTTTAACACTCTTTAGGCTGCTTTCAGAGAGAGCCTTTACTTTAACGCGCTCTCCCATAAACTCTAGCTCTTTCCCTTCAGAATTTTCCGATGCAAAAAGGAAGATCTCCTTTACAGGGAAGCTTCTTTCCTCAAGGACCTTTAATATTTCCCTTCCAACGGCTCCGGTAGCTCCTACAACGGATATAGCATACATGCCTATTCCTCCTCGAGCTTAAAGGCTTTGTGTAGAGCTCTTACTGCGGTATCGGCCTTTGCTTCTCTTATAACGCAGGATATCCTAACTTCGGAGGTACTTATCAGCTCTATGTTTATGTTGTTTTCAGCCAATGTTCCAAACATGATGGCTGGGATCTCTGGGTTAGAACATACTCCAGCGCCGACGATGGATACCTTAGCTACCTCCTTATCTCCAGTAACACCTTCTGCTCCTATCTCATCTGATAGCTCCTTTAGTATCTTCATTGCTTTTTCCAGGTCTCCCTCTCCTATGGTGAAGGAGATGTCGTTATACCCTCCCCTAGGCTCACTCTGGATTATCATATCTATGTTTATTCCAGATTCGGCTAATGCCTTTGTGAACTTATGGGCTATTCCAGGGATATCTGGAACCCCGAGGAGGGTAACTTTAGCTATTTTCTTGTCAACCGTTACCCCGGTTACTACACCCCTTCTTTCCATGCTTATCTCCTCCTTTACCCATGTCCCTTCATTATAGTTGAAGGAAGATCTAACATGAAGGGGAACAGAAAATCTTTTGGCAAACTCTACCGCTCTGTGTTGTAAAACCTTAGCTCCAGCTATAGCCATCTCAAGCATCTCATCGTAGGTTATCTCTCTTAGCTTCCTTGCTTCTGGGACTATTCTTGGATCGGCTGTGAAGACGCCATCCACGTCGGTGTATATCTCACAAACATCGGCTTTCATGGCAGCTGCTAAGGCTACGGCGGTTGTGTCCGAACCTCCCCTTCCAAGCGTAGTTATCTCTCCTTTTTCGTTCATTCCTTGGAAGCCAGCTACTATGACCACTTTACCTTTGCTTAGCTCTTCTCCTATCTTCCACGTATCCATCCTGACGATTCTGGCGCGTGTGAAAAGGCTATCTGTTATTATTCCTGCTTGTGCGCCGGTTAGAGAGATCGCAGGACACCCTAAATCATGTAAAGCTATGGAGAGTAAGGCTATTGATACCTGTTCCCCTGTTGAGGCAAGCATGTCCAGTTCCCTTTCTGGAGGAGAGGAAGAAAGGGTGTAAGCCATCTTAAGTAGCTCATCGGTAGTCCTTCCCATAGCAGATACAACTACAATTACATCGTGCCCTTCTTCCTTGGTTTTTTTGACCCTATGGGCAACATTTCTTATTAGGTCAAGACTTCCTACTGATGTTCCACCATATTTTTGAACCACAAGCATCTTTACGATACCTCCATTACAGTAGCTCCTCTATAGTCTATATCTGTTATTATGATCTCTACCTTATCTTTCAAAATCTCTTCCCACTTCTCCGCAAGTTTACTAGCGATGCTTCTTGCTTTTCCAAGAGGGGTGAAGAAAAGTAAGGTTGGCCCCGCTCCGCTTAATACCCCACCGTAGGCTCCTAACTTTATAGCTTCCTCAAAGAGCTCATACATACCTGGAACTAGGGGAGCTCGATATGGTTGGTGTATCCTATCCTCAAAGGCCCATCTTAATAGCTCTGGTTCTCTCTCTTCAAGGGCGGTTATAAGAAGGCTGACCTGTCTCATGTTGAAGATAACTTCCTCCCGAGAGTAGCTTTTAGGTAGAACTCTCCGAGCTTCTTCTGTTGGAACTCCGAAAGGAGGAACCAGAACGAACGTTTCTGCTGGAAAGCCCCGGACTCTGAGTCTATAAGGTTCGATGTTGTCCTCCTTGTTGTAAGCCAAGGTGATACCTCCGAAGAAGGCTGGGTAAACGTTATCCGGATGTCCTTCAAGCTCCACAGCGAGATTGAGTAGCTCCTTCCTCTTTAGGGGTTTACTCAGAAACCTATTGGCTAGTAGTAAGCCTCCTAAGTATGCCGTAGCACTTGAGCCTAAGCCTCTCTTCGTAGGAATGTTAACCTTTATGTTGATTCTTACACCTTTGGGAGGTTCTTCTTCCTTGAACTCAAAGGCTCTTTTAAAGGCTCTGTATACGGCGTTGTCTTCCCCCCTGCTTATGTCTTGAGTTCCCTCGACGTTTATTTCGACCCCTTCTTCGATCTCCTCGCATTCGAAGATGTTATAAATATTCCACGCTGTTCCTATTATATCAAACCCTGGTCCTAAGTTTGCAGAAGTTGCGGGAACCCTGACCCTTATCAACCCTAAAAATCACCTCCTAAATCTGGGCTAGCTTTATCACCTCCTCTAAGAGAGGAGGGCATGATGGTGGTTCTCCAACCACCTTTATGGCTATGTTTGGGTCCTTCAGCCCATGTCCCGTTAAGACGCAGACAACTTTAGATCCCTCTTTGAAGAATCTCTCTCTACTTAGCTTTATCACTCCTGCAATTGATGCGGCGGAAGCTGGTTCCACAAATACTCCTTCTCTTCGCACAACGGTTTTATAAGCTTCTAGGATTTCTTCATCGCTAACCTTATAGAAGCCTCCCCCAAGCTCCTTAACAGTATTTACCGCCCTTTGCCAGTGTGCGGGATTTCCTATTCTTATAGCAGTTGCTATGGTTTCGGGATTTTCAATGACCCTGTTTTCTACTATTGGGGCTGCTCCCTCCGCTTGAAAGCCAAGCATCTTCGGTAGCTTATTTATCCTTCCTATTTTCTTAAACTCCTTGAATCCCATTCCATAGGCGCTGATATTTCCGGCGTTTCCCACGGGTATCGCTAGGTAATCAGGCGCTTCTCCCAAAACCTCGCATACTTCAAAGGCTGCTGTCTTTTGCCCCTCAAGCCTATAGGGATTCAGGGAGTTGACAAGCGTTATAGGATATTTCTGCGTTAGCTCTCTTATTATTCTCAGACCATCATCAAAGTTTCCCTCTATCGCTATAACAGTTGCCCCTGCCGCCAGGGCTTGAGCGAGCTTTCCTAAGGCTATGGCTTTCTTTGGAATTATAACTATACACTTAAGTCCTGTTCTCGCAGCATAAGCTGCTGCTGATGCTGAGGTGTTCCCCGTTGATGCGCATGCTATCGCTACTGCGCCTTCCTCTAAAGCTTTAGCTACAGCCATAACCATTCCTCTATCTTTAAAGGAACCCGTTGGGTTTGCCCCCTCATACTTCAAATAAAGCTCAAAGTTAAGGGCAAACTCCTTTTCGATATTTCTTGCTCTTATAAGAGGAGTGTTTCCTTCTCCAAGAGTGATGATAGGTGTTTTCTCTGTTATTGGTAGAAACTCACGCCATTTTCGCATAACACCTTCCGAGTCCATGGCATATCCTTACTCCTTTAAGTTATTGACTATCTCTATGGCCCTGTCTACATCTTTGTCTTCTCCCCAAACGGCGATTATCGATGCTCCTTGAGAATCGTTTAGTCCTCCTTTAGCCACCAAGAAGGCTTCTACATTAGCAAGTATGAAGAATGCCTCTATTTCCGTTATAACTTTGCCGTAGGCTACCGGCATAAGCCCTATCTTAAGGCCATCGGAGTAGTCTAGCTCTTCTATTCCTAACACCGATGATGCTAGCTTTACTGATGGAATCAGCTTCTCCAGGCCAACAGGTATTATCAGCTTCACCCCTCTGGATACGACAGGTCCAATTATCTTCCCTATCGTTCCTCCCACTTTGTTGCCAAGCATAATTCCAACGTTTCCTTCGAAGTCTATGGCGTTTGCTCCCTTTATTATCACATCGTTTTTCCCAAGCTTGTCTAATACGCTATCGTAGGGCTCGTCTATCTGCTTACCCTTGTAAATTATTATTGGAGGTAGCCTTCTTTCGGCTGGTGATATGCAGAGCTTTCCATTTTCTATGTAACCTATGACGAATCGATCCTTTTCAATCTCTCTTCCGAGGATTTCCTCCGCTACATATCCATTGGTTGAGCCTGGATTTATCACTATGTACCCCTCTTCCAATGCTTTTTTAACTTCCGGCAGATTTGCCACAGCCTTGGCTATCAGCCTCTTGGCCTTCCGCGTTTTCAACACGAACAGAGCCTTCTTCATGCTTTATGTTCACCCCTTTTGGAGAAGTTTGCGGTTTAATAAATAATATCACAGCTAGGTTTATCTGAAAAGATCTGACTTAAGCTTTGTGGTATAATGACCTAAAAGGGGGTGATCCTTGATGAGAAGGATTATCTTGGGCCTGGAGGTTTTGACCTTTCTCGCATTGGCTTCTCTTGCGTTTGCCGTTGGGAATCCCGCTTTAAATTACGCTGAGAGCGTTTTTTTTAATGAGAGAAAACCCAACCCTGAGGTTTTCTCCTTTATTAAGAAGCTGGGGGATGATAGAAAGCTCGACGACCTTGAGAAGCTTTATATAAACTATATAGCTCAAGTTGATCCTAAGCTTCAGCATAAGTTCTTAAGTTATGCCATGGATGGTAATATAACCGAATCGGAGATAGATTCTCTACCGGACCTTCACGTGCTTTACGAGGATTTCGTGGATAACCGAAACGGCTGGCCTGAGGTTAGCACTTACGAGAGGAGGATTTATGTAGCTAACGGTGGGCTTTTCATTCAGATGGAGCGTCAAGACCTAACAGCTTTATGTTTGCCCGCAAGCGTCCAGCCTTATATTAGCAGATATGCTAATTACTCATATAGCGTGGATATAGCTGTTAAGGAAAGCGGTTATACTGGTACCGATGTTATATATGGGCTGATGTTTAGGGTTAAGGATCTTGATAATTTCTATATGTTCCTTCATAGGGGAGATGGTGCTTTTTCGCTTCAGGTTCTTGATAAGGGAAAGCCTCGTATCGTGAAGGATTGGGCAAAAGGGCCTTTGAGCTTTAGTATCATGAAGGTGGTAACCGATGGGGATAAGATTAGCTGTTACGTTCTCGTTCCCGGTGAAGGCGATAAAAAGATATTTGAGACTCGTGATTCTACGATTCCTTCAGGTGGAATAGGTTTGGTGGCTATGGGAAGCGTTAAAATTAAGTTCACTAATTTGAACGTGATAGTTCCAAAGGGGGAGGTTTTAAGGTAAGATAGAGCTCCTTTACGATATCCTTGGGAGAGTAGTTTACCTTATAGAAAAATGGGGATATACAGGAGTCTTCCTTTTAATGGCTGTGGAATCTTCGTTTTTCCCTTTTCCGAGCGAGGTTGTGGTCCCACCTGCGGCTTATCTTGCTTCGCAGGGGAAGATGAATTTTTGGCTTGTGGTTTTTTGGGGGACTATGGGAAGCCTTTTGGGAGCGTGGTTTAACTATATCTTGGGATATAAGCTTGGTAGACCTCTTTTAATTAAATATGGTAGATTTTTAATGATATCTGAGAGAAGCTTAAAAAGGGCGGAGGTTTTCTTTGAAAAGTACGGGGGTATAAGCACATTTATATGTAGACTAATACCGGTCGTTCGACAGTATATATCTCTTCCTGCAGGTGTGGCTAAGATGCCAGCCTTTCCCTTCACGATTTATACATGCTTAGGGGCTGGGATGTGGGTGTATCTTCTTGCCCTTGTGGGGTACCATGTGGGGAATAACATCGACCTAGTTAGAAGGTATTCTGAGGAGGTAGGGATTTTTGCCCTTTTGGGTGGAGGGGGTCTACTTCTCTATCATCTTCTTAAGAGGAGGGTTGCTTAGCCCTCCTCTATTATCTTAGCTAATATATCTCCAACCTCCCAGGTTTTTGTTTCTCCACCGAGGTCGTAGGTTCTTATCCTTCCCTCAGTTAGCGCTTTGCCTACCGCTCTTTCTATTTCTTTAGCTGCTTCTTCCTCTCCTATGTGATCAAGTAGCATAGCACCAGCTAGTATGGTAGCTAGAGGATTTGCCTTTCCGGTCCCCTTGTATTTCGGTGCTGAACCGTGAATGGGCTCGAACATCGATACCTTTCCAGGATTAATGTTTCCCCCAGCCGCTAAGCCCAATCCTCCTTGAATCATAGCGCCTAGGTCTGTTATTATGTCGCCAAACATGTTTGGTGCTACTATAACCTTGTAGTTTTCTGGGCTTTTAACCATCCACATTGTGATGGCATCTACAAAGGCATAATCTTTCTCTATATCTGGATATTCGCTACCCACTTTCTCAAAAACATCTCTCCAGAGGGAGTAGACATTCGTTAAGACGTTTGCTTTGTCAACGGCTGTAACCTTGTTTAACCCCTTCTTTTTAGCTAGATCGAAGGCATACCTTATTATCCTTTCACAACCTCTTCTTGAGTTTATCCCTATTTGATAGGCATATTCGTCGTCAGGGTTTATATCTATGGAAAGGTTGATCTTAGCGTTATAAAGATTTCTCTTAAGGTTAAAGGAGCTTTCTCTTTTTGCCCCCTTCCAGCGATCACCAAGTCCCACGTAGAAGTCCTCAGTGTTCTCTCTGACAACGTAGAAGTTGATATCCTCTGGTCCCTTGTCCTTTAAAGGCGTTGGGACTCCGGGAAGGAGCTTTATCGGGCGGAGGTTTACGTATAGGTCGAGCTCAAACCTTAGCTTAAGCAATATCTCCTTTTCCAGGATCCCAGGTTTAACTCTTGGATCTCCCACCGCTCCTAAGTATATAGCGTCCATCTCCTTCATTTCCTCTATGGCGCTGTCTGGTAAAAGCTCACCGGTTTTAAGGTAGTGGTCTGCTCCCCATGGATACCATGTCCATTCGATGGAAAAGCCGTATTTTCTTGCCGCTGCTTCGAGAACCTTTACACCTTCTCTTACTATTTCCTCTCCTATTCCATCTCCTGGGATTACTGCGACTCTGTACATCCAATCATTCACCTCCAAGCTTTCTCCTTACATAGTTCACCAATCCACCACTTGCAAGTATCTCAAGCACCGATTCTGGGAGTGGTTCAGCTTTAAACTCCAAGTTCTTGGTTAGATCTTTTATTATTCCCTTTTCCAGGTCTATTTCAACCTCATCTCCGTTTTCTATCTTCTCCGAGGCTTCTTCTGACTCAAGTATTGGTAGTCCTATGTTTATTGCGTTTCTGAAGAATATCCTCGCAAAGGAGGAGGCTACAATGCAAGATATACCGCAAGCCTTTATGGCTATAGGAGCATGTTGGCGAGAGCTACCACATCCAAAGTTTTTCCCAGCCACTATTATATCCCCCTTACTTACCCTTTCTTTGAAGTTTGGGAATATGGGTTCGAAGCAGTGCTTCCCAAGCTCTTCTGGATCGGTTGTATTAAGGTAGATGGCAGGTATTATTACGTCTGTATCTATGTCGTTTCCGAACTTCCAAGCTTTCCCTTTGATCATCCCTTCATCACCTCTTCTGGGCTTGCTATTTCACCGGCTATGGCGCTTGCTGCTGCAACAGCTGGCGAAGCCAGATAAACGTAACTATCCTTATGTCCCATTCTCCCTATGAAGTTTCTATTAGTTGTAGAGATACAGGTCTCTCCCTTAGCCAGCACCCCCATGTGACCTCCTAAGCACGGTCCACAGGTGGGGGTTGAAACGGCCGCTCCGCTTTCTATAAAGGTCTCGATATATCCAAGCTTTAAAGCTTCCTTGTAAACTCTTTGGGTTCCAGGGAATATTATGACTCTCACATCGGGATGGACTTTCTTCCCTTTAAGGATTTCAGCGGCTATGGCTAGGTCTCTTAACCTTCCGTTGGTACAGGAGCCTATGACGACTTGATCAACCTTCACTCCTCTTAATTGGCTTACCCCTTTAACGTTAGCCGGGGAGTGAGGCATGGCTACTTGAGGCTCGAGCTCGCTTAAATCCCATTCATATATCTTTTCGTATTCGGCGTCAGGGTCACTCTTAAAGATCCTATAATTCCTCTTTGCTCTTCCATTAAGATACTCTATGGTTTTTTCATCAGGCTCTATTACTCCGCACTTTCCTCCTGCTTCTATCACCATGTTGCAGATGGTAAACCTGTCATCCATAGGTAGCTCTCTTATCACATCTCCAGAGAACTCCATAGCCCTGTAGAGAGCACCATCTACCCCTATCTGCCCTATGGTGAAGAGGATTATATCTTTGCCTCCAACCCATCTTTTAAGCTTTCCGTGATAGATGAACTTCATCGTCCTTGGAACTTTAAACCATAGCTTCCCCAGTGCCCAAGCCGCTGCTAGGTCTGTGCTTCCTACTCCTGTGGCGAAGCAACCAAGCGCTCCATAGGTGCAGCTATGAGAATCCGCTCCAATGATCACATCGCCTGGTAGAGTTAGCCCCTCTTCATGTAGTAGGACGTGTTCGATTCCTCCCCTTCCAACCTCAAAATAATGCTTTATCCCATATTCTTTCGCGAACTCCTTCACGAGCTTTGCTTGTTCTGCCGATTTAATGTCTTTGTTTGGGGTAAAATGGTCAGGGATGAGTGCCACTTTTTCCGGATCGAACACCTTCTTTGCCCCCATAAGCTTAAAATCCTCTATAGCTAAGGGGGCTGTGATATCGTTGGCGAAGGCCAAATCTATGTCGGCTTCAATCAACCTGTCTGGCTTAACTTCATCTTTAGTGTGGGCTTGAAGTATCTTTTCAATGATCGTTTTTCCCAAACGAAGTCACCTCTCTTTCTAAAATGATATTTCAATCCTTTATGAATTAAGTATATTATTCTTCATAGCTCTTTGTCAAGATAGAGGGGTATAGTTGTAACTTCCTTCCTATTTTTCTTGACACTTATTAATGCTAATTCTAAAATTTAGCTTAGATTGCCCGTTATTTTTCGGAAGGGGGGTAAGAAATGCTTTTAACGGTGGATGTTGGTAATACGAACATAGTTATGGGTTTTTATAAAGATAGCGAGCTCGTTAGGGCTTGGAGGCTGTCTACCGATAGGGGTAGAACCAAGGATGAATATGCAATTCTCCTTGATTCGATAATGAGAATGTCCTCTATTGCTCCTAAGGATGTTAAAGGGGCGGTGGGAGCTAGCGTTGTTCCTCCCCTTGTGGAATCTATAACTAAGGTTGTGAAGGAGTGTCTTTCTCTTAACATCCTTTGGGTTTCCTATAAGCTTGATTTAGGGATAAGGTTAGCGGTTGAAAATCCAGCTACCGTTGGTGCTGATAGAATAGCTAACGCTGTGGGTGCCTACTTTTTATATGGAGCGCCTGTTATAGTCGTAGATATGGGAACTGCGCTTACTTGGTGTGCCGTGGATGAAGGTGGGAATTGGCTCGGAGGTGCGATATTTCCTGGGATAAAGGTAGCTTCAGAGGCATTATTTGCTAGGACGGCTTTATTGCCTAAGGTGGAGCTTAGGAAACCCATGTCTGCTATTGGAAAGACCACCGAGGAGAATATCCAATCAGGTTTTATATTTGGTTACGCTTCTATGATAGATGGTATGATAAGAAGGATAAAAAGGGAGTTAGGAGAGCATAGCTTTGTTGTTGCTACAGGTGGGCTTATAGATCTGGTTGCAGAGGAGTCTAAGGAGATAAACTTGGTTAATCCATGGTTGACCCTTGAGGGGTTAAGGATAATATACGAGAGAAATTCGTGATAAGGCTATTTTTAGCTCCTATAGCTGGGATAACTAAAAGCCCCTTTAGAAAGCTTATAGGTCGTGATAACGTAATAGATTATGCTTATACAGAGATGATAAGCGGTGTGGCTCTGTATCATCTTGATCCCAAGGCTTTGAGCTTGATTGATATAGCTCCCGATGAAAGTTCTGTTGGGGTGCAATTAGTTGGAGGAGACCCAGTTAAGATGGCCGAAGGGGCTAAAATAGCCGAGAGGTGGGGAGCTTCAAGCATCGACATAAACATGGGTTGTCCTGCTCGTAAGATCTTAAAAAGCGATGGTGGAGCTAAGCTTCTCTTGGACTTGGATAGAGCTCTTAAGGTTTTCTCTAAGGTTAGGGAAGCGGTAACCATTCCGGTGAGCGTTAAACTTAGGAAAGGCTGGCGGGGTAGGGAGACCTTTTTGGAGCTATCCAAGGTGTTGGAGAGGGAAGGAGTATCTTGGATAACACTTCATGCCAGGTATGTGGAAGATGGTTCCGAAGGGCCTGTTGATTGGGGTAGCATAAGGAGACTTAAAGAAGAGATTTCCGTTCCAGTTATAGGGAACGGAGGGGTGAATAAAGCTGAAGATGCTTTAGCGATGGTTGAGTTCACAAAGTGTGATGGCGTTATGCTTGCAAGTGGGGTATTAAGAAACCCCTTTCTTCCGAGGCAGATAAGGGAGCTCGAAAGTAAGGGATACTATACTAAAGAGTCATCCTTAGATAGAATAAACTGGCTTTTAGATTTTTGCCATGAGGTTAAAAGCTTATATGGGGATGATAAGGGAGCTAAGTACGTTAAGGCGATAATCCCGTGGATCTTAAGAGATATGAGTAGTTCAAGTTGGCTAAGGGGATATATATTGAGACTTGGGAGCCTCTCTAGCATGATGGAGGTTCTTGTCTCCGTAAAGTCAAAGATGGGAAGGGGTGAATAAATTGGGCGAAATCGATGAGATTTACAGACAGAGGCTTGTCAAGCTTGAGAGGTTGAAAAAGGAGGCTGGTTATGATCCTTTTAAGGTAGACAGGTATGTTAAAGCTAATAGCTCGCAGGAGATAAAGGATAGGTTTGGTTATCTGAAGGAGGATGAGGTAGCAGAAGAGGAAGTTTCTTTAGCAGGTAGGATAATGAGGCTTAGGTTTCATGGAAAGGCGAGCTTTGCACACATCAGGGATGAGACAGGTGATATTCAACTTTACTTTCAGTATGACAAGCTTGGAGAAGAAAAATATGGCTTTTTCAAAACGTGGGTTGACACGGGAGATATACTTGGGGTTAAGGGTTTCCCTTTTAGGACGAAGAGAGGGGAGCTTTCCATTTGGGTTACGGATTTCTCTCTCCTAAGTAAGGCCTTGAGAGCTCTTCCTGAGAAATGGCACGGCTTGAAGGATGTGGAAACTCGTCACAGGCAAAGATATCTTGACCTTATGGTTAACCTTGATAGCAGGAGAAAGTTCGTCATAAGAAGTAAAGTTATAAAGCTCTTCAGGGAACTTCTTGACGCGAGAGGGTTTATGGAGGTTGAAACCCCTATTCTTCAACCTATAGCGACAGGCGCTGCAGCGAAGCCCTTTATAACCTACCATAATGCGCTAGATATGAACCTTTACTTGAGGATAGCTCCTGAGCTTTACTTAAAGAGGCTTCTTGTGGGTGGTTTCGAGAAGGTGTATGAGATAGGTAGGAACTTTAGAAACGAGGGGATATCTACTCAGCACAATCCAGAGTTCACATCCCTTGAACTTTACTGGGCTTATGCCAATTATGAGGATATGATAAAGCTCTTCGAGGATATATTGAGTAAGATAGTTAGGGAGATAACCGGAGGGCTTAAGCTTGAGTATAATGGGATGGAGATAGACTTTACCCCTCCATGGAGAAGGATAACCATGAAGGAGGCCATAAAGCTGTATGCTGGTATAGACTTTGATAATATAGGAAACTTGGAAGAGGTCAAAGCTATAGCTAAGAGTAAGGGAGTGGAGCTTGAAAAGGCGGATAGTCTTCCCGCTGCCATGTTTGAGTTATTTGAGGAACTCGTTGAGGAGAAGTTGGTTCAACCGACCTTTGTTATAGGATATCCTGTGGAGGTTTCGCCTCTCGCTAAGAGAAATGCGGGGAACCCCGGTTTGACTGATAGGTTCGAGCTATTTATAGCTGGTTTTGAGGTTGCTAATGCCTTCTCTGAGCTAAACGATCCCATAGACCAGAGGCGAAGGTTTGAGGAGCAAGCTAAGAGGAGGGAGAGGGGGGATGAGGAGGCCCATCCGATGGATGAGGACTTCGTCAGGGCTTTAGAGTACGGTATGCCCCCAGCAGCGGGAATAGGAATAGGAATAGATAGATTTGTTATGATTTTGACTGGCTCTACCTCTATAAGGGAAGTTATCCTCTTTCCTCATCTGAGACCGGAAAGGGGGATTGATGAGGATGGGGAGGGAGATACCGAAGAGCGTACTTGAGGAGGTAGAAAGGTTAAGGAAAGAGATAGCATATCATGACTATAGGTACTATATCCTGAATGACCCTGTCATCTCCGATGCTGAGTATGATAAGCTTATGCGTAGGCTTAAAGAGCTTGAGGCAGCCTATCCTGAACTTATCACTCCAGACTCCCCTACTCAGAGGGTTGGAGGGGCTCCCGCTTCGGAGTTCAGAAAGGTTAGGCATGAGGAACCCATGCTGAGCTTAGATAACACTTTCTCTAAGGAGGAGCTTTTGGCTTTCGATCAGAGACTTAAGAAGTGGAGCGGAGAGTCAGAGATAGAATACGTTGCAGAGCATAAGATAGACGGTGTATCGGTGTCTTTGATTTACGAAGATGGGGTTTTTACCGTTGGAGCCACGCGAGGTGACGGTTTAACTGGTGAAGATGTTACCGCTAACCTCAGGACCATAAGAACTCTTCCTCTCAGGTTGATTCGTGAGCTTCCGGGAAGGCTTGAGGTTAGGGGGGAGGTTTTCCTTACTAAGGAGGAATTCGAACGCATAAATAAGGAAAGGGAGGAACTGGGCTTACCTCTTTTTGCGAATCCAAGGAATGCGGCAGCTGGATCTCTTCGCCAGCTTGATCCAAGGGTTACGGCTTCTCGAGCTTTAGACATATTCGTATATTACTTGATCAATCCTGAGAAATGGGGAATATATACTCAATGGGATGCGCTCAATTTTATAAAGGATCTGGGATTCAAAGTGAACCCCTATTCTAAGCTATGTAAGGATGTAGAAGAGGTTTGGAGATATTGTGAAGAGTGGGAGAAAAAAAAGGGTAGCCTAAGCTACGCTGTTGATGGTGTGGTCCTTAAGGTTAATAGGATAGATCTATGGAAGAAGCTTGGTGCAACGAGTAAGAGCCCGCGCTGGGCTATAGCCTTCAAGTTTCCTCCTGAGGAAGCCGTGACCAAGGTTTTAGACATAATCGTTAATGTTGGGAGAACAGGTGTTTTAACCCCTGTGGCCGTTCTTGAACCGGTTCACCTTGGTGGTACTATAGTCAAGAGGGCATCCCTTCATAACGAGGATGAGGTCCGTCGTAAGGATGTTAGGATAGGAGATTGGGTTATAGTTAGAAAGGCTGGGGAGATCATACCTGAGGTGGTCAAGGTTATAGCTGAAAGGAGAACCGGAAGTGAGAGAGAGTTCAAGATGCCCGACAAGTGCCCTGTTTGCGGTGCTACCGTGGTGAGACCCGAGGATGAAGTCGCCCATAGATGTATAGGCATAAACTGCCCAGCTCAGCTTAAAGAGAGGATAAGGCACTTCGCAAGCAGAGATGCTATGGATATAAGAGGTTTAGGGCCAGCCATAATAGAGCAGTTGGTGGAAAGAAAGCTTGTTAAGGATATAGCTGATCTATATTACCTGACTTATGATGATATCCTTTCCCTTGAGAGGATGGGACCTAAGAGCGCTTCCAACCTCGTAAAGGCTATAAATGCTAGTAAGAATAGACCTCTCGCTAACCTGATATTTGGCCTCGGTATAAGATACGTTGGTAAGGTTGTGGCTAAGCTCCTTGCGGATAACTTTAAGACGATGGATAAGCTCTCCAAAGCTTCTTACGCTGAGCTTATGGAGATAGAAGGAGTTGGTGAGAAAGTAGCTACAAGCGTATATAAGTTTTTCAGAGAACCACAAACCTTAGAGCTTTTGGAGAAGATGAAAAAGGCTGGAGTTAACATGGGTGAGGAGCTTAAGGAGAGGGAGATAAGAGAGAACTTCTTTAAGGGAAAAACCGTTGTTTTCACTGGAGAGCTTAAGAGCTTTACGAGGGCAGAGGCTTCCAAGGTTCTTGAGAGCCTTGGGGCTCAGGTTTTAAACAGCGTGAGTAAGAAGGTAGATTTGTTGATAGTTGGAGAAAACCCTGGGTCTAAGCTGGATAAGGCCCTATCTATGGGAATCCAGATAATGAGGGAGGACGAGCTCCTGGAGAAGCTTAAGGAGATGGGAATCGAAGGTGAGGTTAAAGTAAAGAGGGAACCCACTTTGTTTTAAGGAGGGTAAGGTGAGAAATGAAGGTCTCGAGGGGTGACGTTGAACACATTATGAAGTTGGCGTATTTGGATCTAAAGGGAGAGGAGAAGGAGAAAATGATACATCATTTCAGTAGGATACTAGAGTATTTCGCTAAGCTTCAGGAGCTGGATACCGCTAACGTTGAGCCGTTAAGCCATGTTATCGAGGAGTCCACTCCCTTAAGGGATGATGAAGTGGGAGAAGGATTATCGCAAGAAGATGTTTTAGGCATGGCTCCTGATAAGGAAGGGGGATACATTAAGGTTCCAAGAATAGTTTAGCGAAGGGGGGAGATGTTTTGGAGTTATGCGATATGCCAGCTTGGAAGCTTAAAGAGATGATATCAAAGGGGGAGATTGGGCCTGAAGATGTTCTTGATTCCGTGTTTAATAGGATAGATGCCGTTGAGGGGACGTTAAATTCTTATATAACACTTCTTAGGGATAGTTCCTACGCTCAGGCCAAGGAGGTTAAAAGGAGGCTTAAGGAGGGTGAGAGTTTACCCCTTGGTGGGATCCCAATTGCTATTAAGGACATAATTTGTACCAAGGGGATTGAAACTACATGTGCTTCAAAGATACTTAAGGGATTTCGTCCTCCTTACGATGCTACGGTTGTGGCTCGAGTTAAGAGAGCAGGTGGGATAATAGTAGGTAAAACGAACCTTGATGAGTTTGCGATGGGCTCTTCTACTGAAAATTCTGCCTTTGGTCCTACGCGAAACCCTTGGAATCCGGAGACCGTTCCTGGTGGATCAAGCGGTGGCTCTGCGGCTGCTGTAGCTGCCGGTGAGGCCATATTAGCTTTGGGTTCAGATACGGGTGGGTCGGTTAGACAACCTGCGGCCTTCTGCGGTATAGTTGGCTTGAAGCCAACCTATGGTTTAGTTTCAAGATATGGTCTTATAGCTTACGCTTCCTCTCTGGATCAGATAGGTCCCATGACCAAGGATGTCAAAGATTGCGCGCTCTTGCTTCAGGTTATAGCAGGAAAGGATGACAAGGATTCCACCTCTATAAAGTTGAATCTGCCTAACTATCTTGAAGCTTGCGAAGTTAAGGATCTTAAGGGTATAAAGATTGGGCTTCCAAGAGAATGCGTCAGTGAATCTATCGATAGATCGGTCGCTCGCGTGATAGAGGAGGCTAAGAGGGTTTTTGAGAAGCTTGGGGCTAAAGTGGTGGAAATATCTCTACCTCACATTGAGTACGCTCTTCCTACTTACTACATAATAGCTCCCGCTGAGGCTAGCTCCAACCTCGCGAGATATGATGGTGTTCAATATGGACTAAGGCTCAAGGCTGGGTCGTTGAGGGAGATGTATCTCGAGACGAGGACGAACGGTTTCGGTGAGGAAGTTAAGAGAAGGATAATGATAGGAACTTATGTTCTAAGTGCTGGATATTATGATGCCTTTTACCTTAAAGCTTTAAAGGTGAGGAGATTAGTTAAGGAAGATTTTGATGAAGCTTTCAAAGAGGTTGATTATATATTAACTCCCACATCTCCAACGCCAGCATTTAAGATAGGAGAGAAGATAGATGATCCTATACTTATGTATCTCTCTGATGTATTTACGGTTCCCGTTAACTTGGCTGGAATTTGCGCTATATCTATAAATGGTGGGTTTTCGGATGATGGGCTGCCGATAGGTATTCAGATAATAGGAAGGGCTTTTGACGAATATGGGGTTCTGGGGGTTGCATCTGCCTTCGAAGCTGAAACCGAGTGCCATAGTCGTAGGCCTTATCGGAGGTGAGCGGATTTGGAATTGAAACCCGTTATCGGCCTTGAGATTCATTGTCAGTTGTTGACCAAAACTAAGCTGTTTTGTTCTTGCCCTACGGATTATGTTGGTAGGGAGCCTAACACCATAGTTTGTCCAGTTTGCTTAGGGCTACCTGGTTCTCTCCCCGTTCTAAATAAGGAAGCGCTAAAGCTTGCTTTAAGAGCCGCTTTGGCTTTAAACTGTACTATACTGAAAAAGACTAGGTTTCACAGGAAAAACTACTTTTACCCTGACCTCCCAAAGGCTTATCAGATATCTCAGTATGATATTCCCTTAGCTGTAAACGGTTATCTTGTGATCGATGGGAAGAGGATAAGGATAAGAAGGGTTCACATGGAGGAGGATGCTGGGAAGCTGGTTCACCCCACGAAAACCGGTAGGCTGGAGGGAGCGGAATACTCATTGGTCGATTTCAACAGGTGTGGTGTTCCTCTGATAGAGATAGTTACCGAGCCAGATATTTCGTCTCCTGAGGAGGCTAGGAACTTCGTTATGGAGTTAAGAAGTCTAGTTCAGCATCTTGGCGTTTCTGACGGAAACATGGAGGAGGGGTCTTTAAGGTGCGACGCTAACATATCCATATCTGTAGACGGAAAGTTTGGAACAAAAACAGAGATAAAGAACATGAACTCCTTTAAAGCAATTGAGAGGGCCTTAGCTTATGAGATAAACAGGCATATGGAGGTAATCCTTTCGGGCGGGGAGGTCATTCAGGAGACGAGGCACTGGGATGATTCGAAGGGTATCACTACCTCTTTAAGAGGGAAGGAGGAAGCGCATGATTATCGCTATTTTCCCGAACCAGACCTTCTTCCATTATTCATTTCTGATGAAATGGTATCTGAGATAAGTAAAACTATGCCAGAGCTTCCCTGGGATAGGAGAAATAGATGGAAGATGGATTTTGGCCTAGGAGATTATGAAGTTTTTGTGCTCAGCTCATCTAAGGTTTTGGGAGATTTCTTCGATGCCTGCGTTAGGGAAATAGGTAAGCCCAAAGAGGTTTCCAATTGGATTCAGGTGGAGCTTTTGAGGATAGTTGATGATCTAAGGCTCAAGATAGAGGATTGTTACTTCGCTATTCCTTACCTTAAAGAGGTTTTGGAGCTTTTAGAAAAGGGCGTGATTAACAATCAGGTTGCGAAAGCTGTGTTTGAGGAATCGATAAGGGAGAGGAGGGCACCAATAGATATAGTTAAATCTAAGGGGTTGGAGCAGGTTAGCGATGAGGAGGCTTTAAAAGATGCGGTTAAGAGGGTTTTGGAAGAGAATGAGGATGCGGTGAAGTCATACCTAAGTGGGAAGGATAAGGCTTTTAACTTCCTTCTTGGGCAAGTGATGAAGGTTACCAAGGGCAAAGCTAACCCAGCCGTGGTTAGAAAGGTTTTGGAGGAGGAGCTTAAGGCCCTTTCATGAGGCTTTCTATAGAGAGGATGGTTTATGGAGGATATGGCATTTCCCGTACACCTCAAGGGGTTGTTTTCGTGAGGGGAGCTTTAAAGGGTGAGGTTGTTGAGGTGAGGGTGACCGAAATTAGAGGGGATTACTCCTTGGGTGAGGTTAGTGAGGTCATAGACCCTTCTCCCTTTAGGGTTTCTCCTCGCTGTCAGTTCTTCGGTTTATGTGGGGGTTGTGATTGGCAGCATATATCCTATGAGGGGCAGATAACTTTTAAGGAAGAAGCCTTGGAGGAGGTCTTTGAGAGGATAGGAAAGGAGAAGGTTAAGCCTGAGCTGATTTATAAGGGCCAAGCTTGGGGGTACAGATATAGGGTTCGATTCCATGCAGATCATAGAGGTAGGCTTGGCTTCTTTAGGAGAGGAACGAACGAGGTCATTTGGATAGGAAGTTGCCCTGTTCTCGTTTCTACGATTAATGAGGCAAAGCTGGTCTTAGATGAGATTGGCGCTTTCGAAAAGGGTACGGAGGTTTCCATAAGAAGCAATTATGGTAGGGATAAAAGCGAGGTCTTGGTCTCTTGTAGCAAGATTAGGAAAGAGAGGAGGAAAAGGTTAAAAGAGCTGCCCTTCTTTATAGTCGAAAGAGGGTTCACACTAAAGGGTAGGTCTTACACTTATGAGAAATGGTGTGGCCTTAATCTTAAGTTTTCCTATGATTCTTTTTCCCAAGTTAATCCTAAGGTTGCAGAGGAGTTATATCTTTTTATAGTTAGGGAGCTTAAAGAGTTTGAGAAAATATGGTATCTTTATAGCGGGGTTGGGATTTTGGGGATGTTGCTTGCTCGCGAGGGTAAAGAGGTTAAGCTTATCGAAGCTAACGAGTCTGCTGTTAAGGATGCTCAGGAAAATCTCAAGGAACATAGTCTCTTAGGGTTAGCCGAAGTCATAAGGGGAGATGCAGAGGAGGTCTTTCCATCTTTAGTTTCCGATTTCGATGGAGAGGCGCTTGTAGTTGATCCGCCAAGGCAGGGTATTGGAAAGGGCATAATTCAAGCTTTAAAGGGAAGCAGTATTAAGAAGGTGGTCTATGTTTCCTGTCATCCTCCAGTATTGGCAAGGGACCTGCTTCGCTTAAGGGGAGCAGGTTATGATCTTGAATCCTTGAAGTGGGTTGATATGTTTCCTCAAACGTCTCACATAGAGGCAATTGGGATATTCTGTAAAAAAGGAGGAGGTTAGAAGATATGGGGTACGGGCCTTCTGACATTAGAAACGTAGGTTTAGTTGCACATGGTAGTGCAGGAAAAACGTCTCTGGCTGAGGCTATTCTCTTTAATGGAGGATCGATCACTAGGTTAGGTAGGGTGGATGACGGAAATACCGTAATGGATTTCGACCCAGATGAGATTAAGAGGAAGATATCCATTAACGCGGCAGTTGCCTTCATCGACTATAGAGGGAAGAGAATAAACATAGTGGATATGCCTGGGTATGCCGACTTTGTAGGAGAGGTTTTGGCTCCCATAAGGGTTTGCGATAGCATTATAAGCGTTGTTTGTGCTGTTTCCGGTGTTGAGGTGAATACTGAGAAGACGTGGGAGTATGCAACGGAGCTTGGTCTACCGAGAATGGTTTTTATAAACAAGCTTGATAGAGAGAGGGCTGATTTTTACAGGGTTTATGAGATGGTTAAGGACTACCTTTCTCGAAATGCGGTTCCCATAACCATCCCAATAGGAGCTGAACAGTCTTTCACGGGGGTTGTTGATCTACTTAAGGAGAAGGCTTACATATATGAGAGGGACAGGAGTGGGAAGTTTCGAGAGGATAAGATACCTGCCGACATGGAGAAAAGAGTCGCTGAGATAAGGGAGATGTTGATAGAGAAGATAGTTGAGACCGATGAGGAGCTCATGGAGAGATATCTTGAGGGGAGTGAGATATCCCCTGAGGAGATAACGAGGGCGATGAGGAAGGCGGTTTTAAGCGGGGAAGTCGTCCCTGTGCTTGCTGGATCTGCTTCGGAGAATATAGGTATAAGACAGCTTATGGATTACATTGTTGATTTGCTGCCTTCCCCCTCAGATAGACCTCCCGTGAAGGGAAGTCATCCTGATACTGGAGAGGAGATATTGAGGAGTCCAAGTCCATCTGATCCCTTTTCTGCATGGGTATTTAAGGTGGCTTTGGATCCCTATGTGGGTAAGCTCGTATATATGCGGGTCTGGTCTGGAGAAGTTGCTGCCGATTCTAACGTTTTAAATTCAACTAAGAAAGAAGAGGAAAGGTTAAGCAATCTATCTTACCCGATGGGGAAGAGCCTGATTAAGGCTGATAAAGCTATAGCTGGTGATATCGTGGTTATAGCTAAGCCTAAGGTGAGCGGTTTCGGTGACACGCTTTGCGCTAAGGATGCTCCTATAGTTTTCCCGAGCGTTAAGTTCCCTGAGCCGGTTTACTTCCTCGCTATAGAGCCTAAGACGAAGGGAGATGAAGATCGCTTAAGCAACGCTCTCCAGAGATTGATGGAAGCGGACCCGACTTTCAAGTCTTACAAGAACGTTGAGACGGGGGATACGGTTATAGCTGGCATGGGTGATATTCATCTTGATGTTGCCATCGATAGGATGAAAACGAGATATAACGTAGATTTAAACGTGAGAATGCCCAAGATTCCTTATAGGGAGACTATTAAGGGGAGGTCTAAGGCAGAGGGTAAATATGTTAAGCAGAGCGGCGGTCGCGGTCAATATGGATGGGTATGGATAGAGTATGAGCCATTGCCTAGAGGAAGCGGTTTTCAGTTCGAGGATAGAATAGTTGGTGGAGTCGTTCCTAAGCAGTATATCCCAGCGGTAGAAAAAGGGCTTAGGGAGGCTATGCAGAAGGGTGTATTGGCTGGTTATCCAACCGTGGACTTTAAGGCCATACTTTACGATGGTAAATACCATGAGGTGGACTCCTCTGAGATGGCTTTTAAGATAGCTGCTTCCTTGTCCTTTAAGAAAGGTATAGCTGAAGCCAACCCAGTCTTGCTTGAGCCTATAATGGAGGTGGAAGTTACCGTTCCTGAAGATTATCTTGGTGACGTTATGGGTGATCTCAATAGCAAGCGTGGTAGGATATTGGGTATAGAGTCAAAAGGCAGGCTTCAGGTGGTCAAGGCCCTGGTTCCTATGGCTGAGATGGCCAGATATGCTATAACTTTGCGCTCGATAACCTCTGGAAGGGGAAGCTTTAGGATGAGCCTATCGCACTATGAGGAGGTTCCTCCTGAGATAGCCAAGAGGATAATCGAAGAGGCTCAAAGGGAGCAGGAGGAGGAGAGAAAGTAAAGTTTTGGGGAGGGGGTGTCTATGTTGAATAGAGAGGATATACTGAGGGATCTTGCGATAAGGGATGCTAAGACGAAGATTTTCTTTCTGGTCATAGACGGGCTTGGTGGCTTGCCGGTGAATGGTAAAACGGAGCTCGAGGCTGCTAATACGCCAAACATGGATAAGCTTGCCTATGAGTCATCTTGTGGTTTGCTTTATCCCATCATGCCTGGTTTGACGCCAGGGAGCGGTGCTGGGCACCTAGCTCTCTTTGGTTATGATCCTATAAGATATGATATAGGTAGAGGGATACTTGAGACGCTTGGTGTAGGAGCGGACGTTCGAAAGGGGGATCTGACCTGTAGGGGAAACTATGCAACTTTAAAGGATGGGATGATAATCGATAGAAGAGCAGGGAGGATTTCAACGGAGGTGAATCAGAGACTTACTGCTAAGCTTTCCATGGAGATAAGGGAGATAGATGGGGTCAAAGTATACTTATACCCTGGCATGGAGCACAGATTTGCGGTGGTTTTCAGGGGAGAGGGGTTGTCTGATAAGATTAGCGATGCTGATCCGCAGAAGAATGGCTTACCACCTGAGAGAGCGAAGGCTCTCTCTCCTGAAGCTAAAAGATCGGAGGAGATAGTTAATAAGTTTATAGAGAAAGCGAGCGAAGTTTTAAAGGATGAGTGGCCTGCTAACACTATTCTTCTAAGGGGGTTTGCTTTGCCGCCAGATATCCCTACGATGGAAGAGCTTTACGGGCTTAAGTGTGCTTCGGTAGCTTACTACCCTATGTATAGGGGGGTAGCTCAGCTTGTAGGGATGGAGCCGATCGAGACTGGTCCTGAGCCCGAGGATGCCTTTAATGCGGTTAAGGAGAATAAAGACAAGTATGATTTCTTTTATATACACGTAAAGAAGGCTGATTCCTACGGTGAAGATGGAGCTTTCGATAAGAAAGTTGAAGTTATAGAGAAGGTTGACAAAGCCCTTCCGATTCTGCTTGAGGCTTCCCCAGACGTTTTAGTTATAACAGGAGATCACTCCACACCCGCTCTTCTTAAGTCCCATAGTTGGCATCCAGTTCCCGTCCTTCTTTGGTCTCCCTATGTCTTGCCGAGCAAAATATCATCCTTCTGTGAGAGCGAGTGCCTCAAGGGAAGCTTGGGTATAATTTATGCGATTGACCTTATGCCCCTTGTTTTGGCTAACGCCCTAAGGTTAAAGAAATATGGAGCTTAAGGAGGGTAGTTTTAAATGGTCTGCAAGTTAAAGGGTAGGCACTTTTTGACGTTAGCGGATTTTACGAGGGAGGAGATAGAGACCTTACTTGAGACCGCTAAGGATCTAAAGCTTAAGGCTAAAAGGGGGGAGTTTCCTCCGCTTCTCGCTGGTAAAACACTTGCCATGATCTTTGAGAAGCCATCTACGCGGACCAGGGTATCCTTTGAGGTAGCTATGCTTCAGCTTGGAGGGCATGCTCTTTATCTTAGCAAAAACGATCTTCAACTTGGTAGGGGAGAGACGGTGGCGGATACTGCTAGGGTTTTGTCTCGCTACGTTGATTGTATAATGGCGAGGGTTTACTCTCACTCCACGGTTGAGGAGCTCGCTCGATTTTCCTCTGTACCCGTTATAAATGGTCTTTCCGATAAATATCATCCAACGCAGGTGCTTGGTGATCTTCTAACAATATGGGAGAAGAAAGGCAAGTTTGAGGGACTTAAACTTGTCTTCGTAGGTGATGGGGCAAACAACATGGCTCACTCCCTGCTTTATGGCTCCACCATAATGGGGATGGATATAACTATTTGCTCTCCTAAGGGTTATTATCCTGAGAAGGATGTTTTAGATAAAGCTAAGGAGTTTGCTAAAAGAAGCGGATCTAAGATAGAGATTTTAAGCGATCCTAAGGAAGCGGTTAGAGGTGCAGATATCTTATACACCGATGTTTGGGTTAGCATGGGCCAAGAAGCTGAAAAGGCTGAAAGAATGAAAATATTTGAGCCTTATAGGGTTAATAATGAGCTCGTCTCCTTGGCTAAGGAAGATGTTATAGTTATGCACTGTTTACCCGCTCATAGGGGAGAGGAGATAACCGATGATGTCATGGATGGGCCCAACTCGGTAGTTTTCGATGAGGCTGAAAACAGACTTCATGCCCATAAAGCAATATTGGCTCTTATAGTTATTTGAGCATGTATCCTCTTTTAGAGGTATACCTTGAAAAGATAAAAGACAATGCCTATAAGGTTTTAGACCTCTGTAGCTCTAAGGGTATAGACCTCGTTGCTGTGGTTAAAGGATGTTCTGCCTTTCCAGAAGTAGCTATAGCTTTAATGGATGCAGGGGTTAGGTTTCTTGGGGATTCGCGAATTCAAAATGTTAAGAAGCTCAGAAAGGCTGGTATCGCTGGCCCTATTATGCTTTTAAGGATTCCTATGCTTTCAGAAGTTAAAGACGTGGTTGAGTTAGTTGATGTGGCCTTGGTTAGCGAGATAAGCGTTATAAAGGCGATAGATTATGAGGCTGGTAAGCTTGGGAAACGTTTTAGGGTCGTACTTATGATAGATATGGGGGATTTGAGAGAAGGCGTTTGGCCGACTAACTTGCTTTCCTACCTTGACTTGATCAAGGGGCTTAAGAATGTGGAGCTTTGGGGGGTTGGAGCCAACTTTGGTTGCTTTGGTGGAGTTTTACCTACACCAGAATCGGTATCCATGCTTGTAGATTATGCTTCCTTAGCCCGAGAGTATACCCACTTTGATGTTCCTATAGTTTCAATCGGAGGAACGGTAGCTTTATTTCTGCTTGAAAATGGGGTTATGCCTGAGGGGGTTAATCAACTTAGGATAGGCGAAGCTATTCTTCTCGGAAGGGATGCTACGAGAGAGAGGAAGATTCCTTATCTGAGGCAAGATACCTTTTTACTTAAGGCTGAGATAGTAGAGCTGAAGTTCAAGCCTTCCGTTCCTATCGGTGAGATAGGTGTTGATGCTTTTGGAAAGAAACCCCAATTCGTGGATAAGGGGGTGAGAAGGAGGGCCATATTGGCCTTGGGTAAACAGGATGTGATTATCGATGGGTTATTTCCTCAGGCTGATGGTATTGAGGTCTTAGGGGGATCGAGTGATCATACTGTAGTAGATGTGACGGACTTTCCTAATCCGCTTAAGGTTGGGGACATTATAAGTTTCGAGCTTAGCTATGGCGCAATGTTAATGGCTTCCACTTCTCCTTATGTGAGCAAGGTTTTTTTTAGCTGAGTTGAGAAAGGAGGTAGGATTTAGAGATGGAAGCCCATCCCTATGGTTTCCTATCGTTACTCCCGCCACTGGTGGCGATAGTTCTCTGTTTCTTAACTAAGGAGGTTTTGTTTTCCCTCTTCGTGGGGATATGGATCGGGGCAACCATGGTAGCCGGTTGGAATCCGTGGAATGGTTTCTTTTCCACCTTCGATACCTATGTGTTGAGGGCTTTAGTTCCTAAGGATGGTGGGACCTGGAATATGGCTGTTATAATATTTTCCATGACTTTAGCTGGTGCAGTAGGGGTGATGAGTAGGAGCGGAGGAACTTTAGCGATAGCTCAGAGCTTAGCCAAGAGGGCTAAAACGCCCAAGGGAGCGCAGTTTTTCTCATGGCTTATGGGACTTATAGTGTTTTTTGATGATTATGCTAATACCCTTCTAGTAGGCAATACTATGAGGCCTCTTACCGATAGTTTGAGGGTTTCTCGTGAGAAGCTCTCCTATATAGTTGATTCAACCTCATCCCCCGTGGCTAGTTGGGCTATAGTATCGACATGGATAGGTTATGAGCTGGGTTTGATTCAGCAGGCTTTCGAGAAACTTGGTATTCAGGAAAATGCCTATCTTGTCTTCTTAAAGAGCATTCCCTATAGGTTTTATTGTCTGAGCGCGGTGGTGATGGTTCTCTTCATAATCTTGCTCGGGAGAGATTACGGTCCCATGTATCACGCTGAGGTCAGGGCAAGGACAACGGGTAAGCTTTTAAGGGATGATGCAAAGCCCTTAGCTTCTTCTGAGTTAACAAAGCTTTACGTTCCTGAGGGTAAACCTGTGAGGGCGATTAATGCTTGGATTCCTATATTAACCATGATAGTAGCTACCTTTGTTGGTTTGTGGTATAACGGTGGGGGTATGGAGAAGCCCTTAACCTTTACGGGGATTCGTGAAGCTATAGGTAACGCGGATGCATCTTTGGCGCTTATCTGGTCTTCATTCGCTACGAGCGCTGTTGCCATAATAATGGCAGTTTCGCAAAGGATACTTACGCTCTCGCAAGCCTTCGAGGCGTGGGTTGATGGGGCGAAGAGCTTGATAATAGCTGTGATGATACTTACCCTTGCTTGGTCGATCAAAGGCGTTTGCGACGATGTTAAAACTGCTGAGTACATAATCAATCTATCTAAAGGGGTTTTATCCCCTCAGATTGTTCCCTTTGTCGTTTTCTTGGTTGCGATCTTTGTTTCCTTCGCTACAGGAACTTCCTGGGGAACGATGGGAATACTTATGCCTCTTGCTATACCTTTGGCCCATGCTTTGAATGCTTCTATGATAGCGACGATAGGAGCTGTACTCACTGGAGCTGTTTTTGGGGATCACTGTTCTCCAATTTCAGATACGACCATAATGTCTTCCATGGCTTCCGTGTGCGATCATATGGATCATGTTAGCACTCAACTTCCTTATGCTTTAACCGTAGCGGTTGTGGCTGCGCTATTAGGTTATATCCCAGCAGGCTATGGTTTGAATCCTGTTATCTGCTTGTTAATGATATGGGGAGCTTTGCTGGCCATTGTGTTTCTTTTTGGAAAGCCTACAGACATTGGATCTTTGGAGTTTAAGCCCGAGGAGAAGATTTCTTTAAATTGATTCATCTAAAGCAGCTCAAGGGATATTTTTTATTCCTTGGGCTGCTTAGTTTATTTTGGAGGGAGATCCTTTGGAGGAAAAGGACAAGCTTGCGAGTGAGTTTCTCAGTTTAATCGAAAGGAAAGATTGGGCTAAGGCGATTTCCGTTGGTAAAGCGCTTGTTCGCATCGACCCTAAGAATAGCGAGTATAGGTATAAATTGGGTTTAGCTTTCTTCGAGCTTGGTAGCATCGAAGATGCTAAGAGAGAAGTGGAAAAGGCGGTTTTTATAGATCCCTATTTCGCTGAAGCAAGGAGCTTATTGGGGGAGATACTATATCGCTTGGGTAGAAGGGAGGAAGCCTTAAGGGAACTTAAGAAAGCTATAGAGTTGAAACCTGAGCTTGATAGAGCTTGGTGGAGCTTAGGTTACATATACGATGAGATGGGAAACTTTGAGGAGGCGATAGTTTGCTATAGGAAAGTTATAGAAATGAACCCTCGCAATGCTGATGCCTATAATGATCTGGCTGTAGTCTTGCTGAGGCAGGGATTGATAGATGAGGCGATAGGGAAGCTGGAAGAGGCAGTTAGGGTTGATCCTGATCATTATGGAGCACGGGTTAACCTGGGTTTATTATACATGGAGAAGAGACTTTATTCTCGTGCAGTTGATATCTGGAGAGACGTCTTAAGGTTGAATCCTCAGGATATAGATGCCCATGTTTTTCTTGGGGATTCTTATGCAGGTAAGGGATTGTGGCTAAAGGCGCTTATGTCTTGGAAGAAGGCGTTAGAGCTAGCTCCAGAAAGGAAAGACCTGCACTTGAAGTTAGCGAAAGCTTACGCCGAGGAAGGTGCTTGGGATGCAGCTTTTCAAGAGTCGCAAAAGGCCCTGAAGCTTGGTTTTGAAGACGGGGAGCTCTATTATCTGATGGGAGAATACTACTATAGGACCGAGGACTATAAACAGGCGATCGATCACCTTGAGAGAGCGAGGGGCTTGGGATTTAGTGAGCGTGAGCTTTATAACATTCTAGCCAAAAGCTATATCTTTATGGAAAGGTTTAAGAGCGCCGTTGCCGTTCTTGAAGAAGCCTTGAAGGAGGGGTTTGATGATAGAGATATGCTTCTTCTCCTTTCCTTAAGTTACGTTAGGAGTGGTGAGCCTGATAGGGCGATTTCTGTGCTTGAGGATCTCTCTCGTAAGGAGCCTAAGAATCTTGAAATTTTAAAGCAGCTTGCCAAGCTCTATCAAAGTCAGGGGAGGTTCGTTGATGCTCAGAGCTGTTGGAGGAGCGTATTAGATATAAATCCGGATGATAAGGAGGCTTTGGAAGCCTTGAGCAAGCTTTCCGTTTCAGAACCCCCTTCTCTGAAGTTTGACCTTAAGGTTAGACCAGAGCATGTTGAGACTCACAGGCTTCTTGCAAGGGGATATATGAAGAGGGGTATGCTTGAAGAGGCTAAGCTCGAGTGGAATAAGGTTTTGAAGATTCATCCGAACGATGAGGAAGCTTTAAGAGCTTTAAGGGAAATCGAGGAGGAGGAGAGAAAGGGAAATGCCCCTTAGATGGCAGGACTTAGCTGACATTATAATAATAGCTTACATAATATACAGAGTTTTGCTTTTTCTTAGAGGGACAAGAGCCTTTCAGCTTGTTAAGGGGCTTCTTTTGATATTTCTCCTAAATGGGGTGGCCAAATTTTTAGGTCTTCACGCCATAAGTTATTTTCTCGAAAGGGTTATAAGCCTTTCCTTTATAGTCATACCCATAGTTTTTCAGCCGGAGTTAAGGCGAGGGTTAGAGGGTTTAGGTGGCGGTTTTTGGGAGACTAGCAGGACTTTCTCTCGTAGGGAAGCCCAGATAGTGAGCGAGCTTTTCATTGCTATTACATCGCTTAAGGAGGGTAGAATCGGTGCTATAATTGTTTTTGAGCGTAAAAGTAGTTTGAAAGATTTTTGGGAGAAGGCTGTAAAGGTGAACGCTGAAATCTCAGCAGAACTTATACTCTCGATATTTAACCCTAAGAGCCCCTTGCATGATGGGGCTATTATAGTAAAGGGGGATAAGATAATAGCGGCAGGTTGTTTCTTACCGCTTTCTGATAGAGACCTTGATAGGCGTTTGGGTACGCGTCATAGGGCAGCTGTTGGGCTGAGTGAGGTTACCGATGCGTGGATAATAGTTGTTTCGGAGGAGAGGGGAGAGGTATCTTTGGCTGTAAATGGTAGGTTGGTTAGAAACCTTGAAGAGGAAGCATTAAGAAGGATTTTAGAGAGATACTATTTTGTGCGGCAGAAAGGTAGCTTTTGGAGCGAGTTTTTAGTTTGGCTTAGGGGTGAACGCGTTGGATAAGATCTGGCGAGTTTTTGAAAGCAGGGTCTTTTTAGGCTTGCTTTCTTTAATTTTATCGGTTGTTTTTTGGTATTACACGGTTTGGGTAGAAGGTCCTCAGGCTATAGAGAGAATCTTGGAGATCCCCGTGAAGGTAAAGAATCCCCCGGAGAAAGTCTTGATAGAGCAGGATGTTAACACTGTTGAGGTGAGTCTCAAGGGGAGCAAGAACCTCGTAGGAGAGATAACCCCTAAGGATGTGGAAGCTTTTTTGGAGCTTTCTGGGCTTAAGCCAGGCGTATATAGGCTGCAGGTTCAAACTCTTGTTCCTTCAGGCGTTCAGGTCGTCAGGGTTAAACCACCTTTCATTGTGGTATCTATTAGGGAGTTAGCGGATAAGGAGATCCCTGTGAGGGTTTTAACCATAGGTAGTCCAGCGGAAGGTTTTTTGCTTAATGAGGTAAAGGTTATCCCTAAGAGTGTCGTTGTTAGGGGACCAAAGGATTTGTTGGATAAGATCTCTTACGCTTTTGTTACCCTTGATGTTAGTGGAGTTTCATCGGACTTTGAGACCTTCTCAGAGGTTAGGATAGAGGGCGGTACCGAGCCTCGCTCCTCCTCGGATATATCTATACTTCCATCGAGAGTTAAGTTGGCGGTATCTTTGAAGCCGGGTTGGCCTACAAAGATAGTTAGGATAAAGGTGAATGTGATGGGGAAGCCTGCTGAGGCTTTTGATATAGCTTCCGTTGAAGCCATACCGTCGCATATAACCTTGATGGGACCATCATCAGTTCTTGAAAATATAGATGAGATCTTAACCCCCCCAATAGACGTTTCTAATCTCGATAGGACGAACGTCTTTGAGGTAAACATTTCTCCTCCTGACGAAAGGACTAAATTCTTGGAGAAAAGCAGCGTTAGGGTTATAGTTGAGCTTAGAGAGAAAGTGTTGGAAAGGGAGTATCTTGTGCCGGTGAAGGTCACAGGTAGTAGCGTCTTCTTAAAGTGGAAGATTTCTCCCCCTCATGTTAAGGTTAGGGTCAAAGGACCTTTTAGAAGGGTAAGTTCGCTTAGCGCTCAAGACATCTTGGTCTCCTTAAACCTTTCAGGTTTGGAGAATAAGGAGGCGATGCTTCCCGTGGAGGTTTCTGCACCTCCAGGTGTAGAGATAGTCTCGGTTAGTCCTGAAGTTGTGAAGGTTTCTGTAGTTAAGGAGGGAGGGTAAAAAGTGGCCTTATTTGGAACAGATGGGGTTAGAGATATTGCTAATATTGGAAACATGAGACCCGAGATAGTTTTAAAGCTTGGACGAGCTTATGGTTTTTTGCTTAAGGGGGGTAAGGAAAGGCCGGTTGTCGTGGTTGGTAGAGATACGAGAATAAGTGGTGATAGTTTGACATCAGCTCTTATATCTGGCTTACTCTCTTCAGGTTGCGATGTTATCGATGTTGGAATCCTATCCACTCCTGGTGTTTCTTTCCTTGTTAGAGAGCTAAGGGCTGATGGGGGAGCGGTCGTCTCAGCATCTCATAATCCCTATGAATACAATGGCGTGAAATTCTTTAATTTTCTTGGAGAGAAACTATCTTCGGATGAGGAATCAGCCATAGAGAAAGTGCTTGATGAGGATTGGGTTTTGCCGACGGGTATTTATGTAGGTAAACTTCATAAGGTAAACCCTAAGGATTACTATATACCTTACCTTCTGAAGGTAGCTAAGGGTGTAAAACTTAATGGATTGAAGGTGGTGGTGGATGCTGCAAATGGTGCTCTCTTTGATATAGCTCCAGCTGTATTTGAGGAGTTAGGGGCGGAGGTTATAAGGGTTGGTTGTGAGCCTGATGGGATAAACATAAATGCTGGAGTTGGCTCTACTTCTACGGGTGAGTTAATTTCGGCAGTGGTTAGGGAAGAAGCTTATATCGGTTTTGCCTTCGATGGGGATGGAGATAGGGTTATAATGGTTGATTCTCGGGGTAAAGTGGCTGATGGAGATATAATACTTTATCTTTCGGCCTCTGAGATCAGACCTAGAGCAGTTGTGGGAACTATTATGAGCAATCTCGGTCTTGAAGAGGTTCTATCCTCAATGAAGATAGGGCTTTTGAGGGTTCCTGTTGGTGATAGACGGGTTTATGAGGAGATGAAGAAAAGGGATTTACCCCTTGGGGGAGAACCCTCAGGGCATATTATTTTTAGACCTGAGGTGTATACAGGGGATGGAATGGTTACGGCTTTAAAGGTCCTGAGCTTTGGCGAGAGTCTTGAGCACTATATAGATAGCTTTCCTCGCTACCCCCAAAGGATTTGGAACGTCAGGGTAAAAGATAAAGAAAAGGTTTCCTCATCTTCCTTGCTTAAGGAGGAGGTGGATAAGATCTTGGAAGCATGGAAAAGGAGCGTCAGAGTTATTCTAAGGCCCTCAGGTACTGAACCCGTTATGAGAGTAATGGTTGAGGGTAAAGACCCTATGTTGGTTGATTCTATAGGTAAGAGGCTGGTCCAGGTTATTAAATCCGTCGATGAGGGAGATGCTTGAGCTATGAGGGTTATAATAGTTGGGGCTGGTGAGGTGGGCTTTAATCTATCTAAGGTTCTTTCCAATGAGGGGCACGATGTGGTAGTTATAGAGAAAGATGAGAGAAAAGCATCGGAGATAGAAGACGAGCTTGACGTTCTTGTAGTTAAGGGTAGTGGTTCTCATATACATACCCTTGAGGAAGCGAAGATAGAGTTAGCGGATATGCTTATAGCGGTTACCGATAGCGATGAGACGAATATAGTTGCCTGTCTTATAGCTAAGCAGTTTGGGGTTAAGAAGGTTATAGCGAGAATTCAGGAGATGCGGATGGATGAACCGACGGATGTAATTGCGCGGAAGATGGGTGTAGATTTAATTATAAATCCAACTAGAGTTGTGGCTTCTGAAATATTCCACCTCCTTCAGGTACCACCAGCCTCTCAAGTTATGGAATTTGCCTCGGGTAGAATTATGGTTTATCTCCTTAAGGTTATGAATGGTGCTCCAGCTGTAGGCAAGAGTTTGGTTGATATGGCTCAAGAGATCGATGGCACCTTTTTGATAGTTGGAATTTTGCGTAAGGGGGAGATGTTTGTTCCACATGGTAGGGACAAAATAGAAGTGGGAGACAAGGTTTTTGTAGTAGGTAGGAAGGAGGATCTTTATAGGTTGGCTCTTTATCTTGGCGCTGAGTGGAGGAAGCCTAAAAGGGTCATGTTGATTGGGGGTGGGGAGATAACTCAGTGGCTCGCTAAGGACCTCGAGAGTGCCGGGATTTCAAATATAAAGATAATAAGCAAGAGTCAAGAAAAGTGTGAAGAGCTTTCAAGGGAACTATCGGCAAGCCTAGTTATAAAGGGTGACGGGACGGATCTCTCTCTTCTTAGGAGGGAGGGAGTTTCGGATGTAGATGGTTTTGTGGCCCTAACTCAGAATGATGAGGTTAACTTGCTTTCGGTGCTTCTAGCTAAAAGTCAAGGGGCAAGGAAGGGTATAGCCCTGGTTAAAAAATCCGATTATGTGAGGCTCGTGGACTACCTTGAGAAGATAGATGCGATAGTGAATCCACGACTTGCAACAGCTAGCACTATCCTTAGGCACTTTTGGCGTGAGGATGTTTTGTCGATCTCTTTGATAGAGGAGGCTGATGTTAGAGTTGTTGATGTTAGGGTTGGAAGGGGATCTATGATAACCCGAGGCAGGCTTCGCGAGCTTTCTCTTCCTGAGAGGCTTCTCGTTGGAGCAGTGGTAAGGGGGGATGAGGTTATAATACCTCGTGGAGATACCCACCTTCTTGAAGGAGATGAGGCTATAGTTTTTCTCATGGGTGAGGCCTTAAGGGAAGTTCAAGAATGGTTCTCTGAAGGGAGTGAGAGCTAGGCTTGCGCTTCAAGATAGTTGCCTACCCCGTGGGGTGGTTGTTTTTCCTCTTGGGTTTATCTATGATTCCATCGCTACTCTGGTCATTTTATTTTAATGAAAATATTTTCCCTTTTGTTAAAGCGATACTTATATCTTTAGCACTGGGCGGTCTTTTGATACTATTAGGGGATAAGGAAGAAGAGTTTACCCCTAAGGAGGGGTTTGGTGTAGTTGCCTTTGGTTGGTTGGGTTGTGCTGCTTTGGGTGCTCTTCCCTACTACTTCAGTGGTTTCTTCTCCCAATTTGTTGATTGTTTCTTTGAGTCTATGTCTGGTTTTACGACTACGGGAGCAAGCATACTCAAGGATATCGAGTCTCTGCCTAAGGGAATCCTTTTCTGGCGAGATTTTACCCATTGGCTTGGTGGCATGGGGATAATAGTTCTTTCGTTGGCTGTGCTTCCTGCCTTAGGGGTTGGAGGAATGTATCTATTTAAGGCAGAGGTTCCTGGTCCTATTTCAGAGAAGATAAAGCCACGTGTCAGAGAAACAGCGAAGATACTTTGGGAAGTTTACTTCATAGTTTCAGCCACGGAGGTCCTTTTACTTTACTTGGGAGGGATGAGCTTCTATGAATCTCTATGTCATACTTTTGGAACAGTGGCCACCGGAGGCTTTTCCCCGCTTAATAAAAGTATAGGTCAGTATAATAATCTCTACTTTGAAGTAGTGGTAACTATTTTTATGTTCATAGCTGGGGCAAACTTTGCTCTTCACTATAGAGCTTTGAAAGGGGATTTAAGGGGCTTTCTTAAGGATGAGGAGTTTAAATTTTATGCCACTTTGGCTGGGGGCGGAATAGCTCTTACCACATTGTTCTTATATTTTGGAGGTAACTATGATAGCTTATCTTCTGCCCTAAGATATGCTTCCTTTCAGGTAGTTTCTATACTAACAACTACGGGATATGTGACTACTGATTACTCTTTATGGCATCCCTTTGCTCAATATTTTTTACTTATACTTATGTTTATCGGGGGATGTGCTGGTTCCACTGGTGGAGCCATAAAGCATGTTAGAATATTGATTCTTCTTAAGTCCTTTAAGAGAGAGCTTTATAGATTGGTTCATCCTGAGGCCATTATATCTATCAAGCTCAACGGTAAAGCCTTACCCTCGGACATGATAAGTTCGGTTTTAACCTTCTTCGTAATGTACATTTTAATTTTCGTTTTCGCTTCGATTATCATAGCCTCTATGGGGTATGATCTAGTTACCACTATAGCTTCAGTAGCAGCCACCCTTGGGAACATTGGACCAGGTTTAGGGAAAGTTGGGCCCGTTGAGAACTATGCTTTCTTCCACCCCTTAGCGAAATGGATTTTAAGCTTCTGTATGGTAGCAGGTAGACTTGAGCTTCATGCTATTTTGCTTATATTCTTACCCGAGACTTATAGACGTTGACTCTTTCTCTTTTCCCAGGCGAGTTTTGCTAAACCTCCCGCCGTGTGAACGCTTATATCCTTCTCCTCTCCCTCAATCTTTTTTCTAACCGCTTCTGGATCTGCGGAGAGTATCCTTTTAACGGTTTCCTTAGTTATTCCCAATAGTGAGGCTATTTCATCTGCGGTTTTCTTACCTTTTTCGTGAAGCGCTATTACGTAACAAGCTTCCATGAGACTTGGGAGCCACGTTAGTTGCTTATACTGGATCATTTTCTTAGGTCCTCCAAGTTCCTTTATGACTTCTGAGAAGAGCTGAAGAGCAAGTTCGTCATAGTTTTCCTCTTGAGGTCTTAAGACCTCTACCATTCTTTTTCACCTTCCTCCTATTCAACCTCGGTTATTTTCGGCCCTATCCTCACCAGTCCAAGTTCTGTTATCTCAAGGATATGAGTATCCGTATCATGACCGCACATTCTTGAGCCGTCTATCCTGAAAGTCCTCACCAGTGATCCTACCGGTTTTCTGAATATCTTTTCATCCCTTTGAGTTTGAATGATCCTCTTCGCGGTAACCATATTAACATCGCATATGTGGCTTACTGCGTAGCCTCCTGCTGCTTCCGCTGATTCCGCTTCATGGCTGCTTCTTTTTTGACTTATGAGCAATCCTGTTTGTCCTTGGCTTTTAAGGAAGCTAAATACTTCTCTTACTATTGTCCTTGCCATCATTTCCTTAGCTTCGTAAAGACCGGTTATCGAGTCAATTATGACCGATTTAATTTCATACTCCTCTATCGCCCTCTCTAAGGTATTTAGCAAACTGGGAAGGTCTTCTCTCAGTATCTCGTAGCTTGCTGCGTCAATCAAGACTATTCTATCTTCTATCTCTTCCCAGTTCACTCCCATAGCGTTAGCTCTCATCTTCAGCCCCTGGATTAAAAAGGGAGCGGGCGTCTCTACAGTTACAAAGCAAGGGGGATATCCTAAAGAAGCTTGTTTAATAGCGAATTGTTCAGCCATTAATGATTTCCCCGTATCTGGCATGCCTGTCAGGTTTATTACTGCTCTGAAAGGATATCCTCCCAGAGCTTTCTTTATGGCTTTTCCATCCTTTATATCAACCGTGAAGAAGAGATCGTCTAAACCATCTACTCCTGTAGCTATGCCAAATAGCTTAGGAGCTCTATCTTTAAGATCGCGCGCTAAGGATATAGCTCTGTCCACTACCTTGTTTTCTTTCATTTTTCTCCCCTCCAAGATTATTATAGCAAGTGAAGTTTAGTTTGCAAGGGTATAAGGTATCTGGATCTATGTTGATTGCTCTCCTTGATAGTGTTATAATTAAAATGCATAGTGATAAAAAAAACAAGGCATCTTGATAAGCTTATAGGGAGGTAATACCTTCAAGAGCTTCACCTTAAAGAGGCAGAGTCTAAGGGGGTGGTCTTCCTGTTGGGAAAGCTGCTAAAGGCAATTGATCGCGTAAACGAATGGGTAGGGGTGCAAACGAGATGGCTCTCTGTGATCCTTGTCTTGATTGGAGTGCTTGGAGCTTTTCGAAGATTCGCTCTTCATCAATCTACTGCGTGGGAATGTGAGCTTATAGTTATGGTTGGAGCGGCAATGTATGTTCTTTCTTGGGGTTACGTGCTATTGCTTAATGCTCATACGAGGATTGATATCATTTATAGCCGTCTTTCTCAAAAAGGAAAAGCAATCGTAGATATCGTATGTTCTGTTTTGTTTTTCTTCCCACTGATAAGTGCATTGGTTATCTCTTCTTACGATTGGATGATGTTTTCTATCTCGATTAGCGAAAAATCTGCTCTTACTTATGTTTATCCTCCACTTTATCCGTTAAGGATAGTGGTTTTCATTGGATTTTTGCTTTTCTTTTTGCAGGGGGTTGCGATGTTTATTCGCAACATCTATTACCTTATAAAGGGTGAGTCGCTATGAGCTTGACTCCTGAAATTGTTACTATCTTAATGTTCGGAGGGGTCTTTCTGGCAGTATTAACGGGCTTTCCCTTTGCTCTTGGCTTGGGAACAGTGGGATTTGTCATAGGGACCCTGCTTTTTGGCTTACCTGGTACTTTGGAGCTTTACTATACCCGCATCTTTGCACAGCTTACTAATTATACCCTCTTAGCTGTTCCCCTCTTCGTTTTCATGGGTAATATGCTTGAGCGCTCGGGGATAACTGAAAAGCTCTTTGACACCCTCTATATATTGCTTGGTAGATTGCGTGGCGGTTTGGCCATAGCTACCGTGTTAATGGGAACGATCCTGGCAGCCTGTGTCGGTGTTATAGCTGCCTCTGTTACGGCTTTGGCTCTTTTGGCTCTTGGTCCCATGATCAGGCGTGGTTACGATAAGGCGTTGGCTAGTGGTACTGTGTGCGCAGCAGGTACGTTGGGCATACTCATTCCTCCAAGCATAATGCTCGTGGTTTATGGTCCTGCTGCTGGCATTTCGGTAGGTAAGCTTTTCTTTGGGGCGTTTTTCCCAGGTTTTCTGCTTGCTTTTCTTTACTGCCTTTATATATTCATCTACTGCCTCATCAATAAGGAGGCTGGTCCGGCTATTCCACTTGAGGAGGTAAAGCATATACCAGCTATGGTTAAGCTTAAAATGCTCTTAGTATCGTTGCTCCCCCCGACGATCTTGATCTTAGCAGTTTTAGGAAGCATTTTCTTTGGCATAGCGCCTCCAACTGAAGCAGCAGCGGTTGGAGCCCTTGCTGCTACTCTTTTAGCTGTCTTTTATCGTAGATTTAGTTGGAATGTTTTAAAGGGTGTTGCCATCGACACGATTAGGCTCAGTGGTATGGTTTTCCTAATATTGTCCATGGCTACGGCTTTTGTAGGAGTCTTTCTTAAGGCGGGATGTGGTGATGTGGTTGGGGAGTTTATCTTGAAGGCGCCGGGAGGAAAGTGGGGAGTGTTCATCATCATAATGTTGATAGCCTTTTTCCTAGGAATGCTTATCGACTGGTTAGGTATTGTTCTCCTTTTAGTTCCCATTGTGACTCCTATAGCGGTTAAGGTAGGCTTTGACCCTATATGGTTTGCCATGATGATATGCGTCAACCTTCAGACCTCTTTTCTTACCCCACCTTTCGCTTATGCCATTTTCTTCCTCAAAGGTACAGCACCACCTGAGCTGGGTATAGAGACGAATCACATAATTCGTGGGGTCATTCCCTTTATCATTCTCATATTGGTTGCTCTCGCTCTTTGTATGGCTTTCCCGCAAATAGTTTTATGGCTGCCAAACAGAATGTTTGGTGGTTAAATACTCCTAAAAGGAAGGGGGTAGTGGACAAATGAAAAAGCTGTGGGTAGTGGTGGTGCTCGTTTGCTTCGTGGTTACTGCTCTTTCTCTATCTACAGTTTACGCACAGGATAAGAAGGTTTTCACGTTTAACGGTCAGTCTCGCATGCCTTCTGGGAACGTCTTCTTCGAGTCACTGGTAAGAGCTTGTAAGAGAGCCGAAGCTGCCAGTGGGGGGAGGTTGGTTTTCAAGGTTCATCCAGCAGGGGCTATCTATGCAGCTACTAAAGAGCTCGATGGCGTTCACAGAGGAGTCCTTGACTTCGCTGATACTTGCTATATGTATTACAGGGATAGGTGGCCTGCAGCTCCGATATTTACAGCCAAACCTGGTGGCATGTCACCGATGGAGGCTTTAGCGTGGGTGATAGAGGGTGGAGGACATGAGCTTATCTTGGAGATGCTTAAGGGTTACAACGTGAAGATAATCAATGGAGCTGGACAGATGGCTCCTCCTGAGATCTTCCTAACCACCAATAAACTTCTTAATACTGTGGCTGACCTGAAGGGCTTAAGGATTCGTTCTGCAGGGGACGGAGCAGCTATTCTAAATAGGTTGGGAGCAGCTTGCACGTTGCTTCCCGTTGGTGAGGTTTTTGAAGCTATGCACCGTGGTGTCATCGATGCCTATGAGGTTGCAAGCCCTGCCGTTAACTGGACGATGGGTCTACAGGAAGCTGGGAAGTATATCTATCTTTCACCGGTCAGACACCCCTATGAGTGGAACCCCTTCTTCTTTAACAAGAAGAAGTGGGAAGAGCTTCCTGAAGATTTAAAGAACATCATTGAAGCTGCATGGAGAGAAGAAGCTTACTTTTACTATGCAAGGGCGATAATGGCAGATATCGATGCTTTGGAGAAGTTCCGTAAGGCTGGGATACAGGTTCTTCCTCTGCCTAAGGAGATCGAAGATGCTTTCCTGAAAGAAGCTGACGCCTATTACGCAGAACAAGCTAAGCAAGATCCATTTACCGCTAAGGTTCTTGAATCTTACAATAAGTTCAAGGAGACCTTTAGATCCATATGGCCAAGACCTTAGGAGGTAAAAGGGACCTGGATTAGATTTGTGGCGGGGTGGCAACACTTCCACCCCGCTTTTTGTGTTCCAGAGATGTTGAGTTTTAAGAAGCTCAAGGAGGGGGTGCTTTTCTTATGTTAAGAAGCAGAAATGTTATAGAGGGTTCTGAAAGGGCTCCTCATAGGTCTCTTTTTTATGCAGCTGGCTATTCTCCAGAGGAGCTTAAAAGACCTATAATAGGTATCGTTAACGCGGCTAATGAGGTTATACCCGGCCATGTTCACCTTGATTTCATATCTTATGCCGCGAAAAGAGGGGTCATGTATGCAGGGGGAACACCGATAGAGTTTCCCGTTATAGGTATATGTGATGGTATAGCGATGGGGCATGAGGGTATGAAGAGCCCTCTTCCCTCGAGGGAGATAATAGCTGATTCGATCGAGCTTATGGCGAAAGCACATCAGTTTGATGGTCTGGTTCTTATAACTAACTGCGATAAGATAATCCCTGGTATGCTTATGGCCGCTGCCAGGCTAAATTTGCCTTCTGTTATAGTCAGTGGGGGTCCGATGCTTTCATCGATTTACAAGGGGGAAAGCGTTGATCTATCGACGGTCTTTGAGTGGGTTGGCAGGTTTAAGAAGGGTGAGATAACGGAAGAAGAGCTTGAGAGCCTTGCTATGGTTGCTTGCCCAGGTTGTGGTTCTTGCGCTGGCATGTTTACAGCTAATACTATGAATTGTTTGTCAGAGGGGTTGGGCATGGCAATTCCTGGCAATGGGACTGTTCCTGCTGCCTATGATGGGATGAGAAAGAGAATAGCTTTTAAGGCTGGTGTCAGAGTTGTTGAGATGGTTAAAAGTGGAATTAAGGCAAGGGACATAATGACGGAAAAAGCTTTTGAGAATGCCATAGTTCTGGACCTTGCCTTAGGAGGGTCCACTAATTCGGTGCTTCACCTACCTGCTATAGCCTATGAGGCGGGAGTGGATTTACCCTTAAGCAAGTTTGACGAGCTTTCGCGAAAGACTCCCACTCTTTGTAAACTCTCTCCTGCCAGTAAGCAACACTTAGAGGACTTAAATAGAGCAGGGGGAATTCCGGCTGTTTTAAAGGAGCTTTCAAAGCTTAACCTCCTTCATCTTGATGCCATGACAGTGATGGGGGTACCGCTAGGCGAAGTTATAAAGTCCGCTGAGGTTCTTGATAGGAATGTTATAAAGAGCGTTGAGAATCCCTATAGTCCGCGTGGGGGTATTGCCATACTTTGGGGGAACCTGGCCCCAGATGGTGCGGTTGTGAAAGAATCTGCCGTGAGGAAGGAGATGCTCTATCACGTAGGTAAGGCTAGGGTCTTTAACTCGGAAGAGGAGGCTGTGGAAGCCATATATGGTGGGAAGATAAAAGAGGGAGATGTAGTGATAATAAGGTATGAAGGTCCCGCTGGAGGCCCTGGCATGAGAGAGATGCTCGTTCCCACATCTGCTATAGCTGGTATGGGTCTTGATGGTAGTGTTGCCCTGATAACTGATGGAAGATTTTCTGGGGCGAGCCGAGGGGCGGTCATAGGCCATGTTTCACCTGAGGCTCAAAGAGGAGGTCCAATAGCGATAGTTGAGGATGGGGATGAAATAGAAATAGATATCCCAAATAGAAGGTTGACCCTTCGTGTGCCAGATGAGGAGATCAAAAGAAGGCTAGCACGTTGGACTCCGCCTCCTCCGAAGTATAAGAGTGGGTATTTAGCAAGGTATGCCAAGCTTGTGTCTTCAGCTAATAGAGGGGCTATCTTGTTAAGCGAGTAAAAACTTGTTTGGAGATAAAGCCAAGCAGGATGGAGATAACCCCCACCCTGCTTGGCTTTTGTTTTTCTCCTTGACAAGTGTTTTAACTTTGTGATATTTTGAAAGAAACGAAAAGTGGAGGTGAGCTTAAAGTGGAGAGGAGAAAGAGTAGGGGTCTTTTTTACCGTTGGCTTCTTCCAGCCATAATCTTTCAGTCCGTTTACATGGGGGGAGGCTTTACAACGGGGAGAGAGGTAATGGAATTTGGTGGTAGGTTTGGCGTCAACGGTATTTACTCTGTAATCTTCATTTCCTTAGGATTTTTCGTATCTGCCTTTTTATCCTATGAGGTTGCAAGAGTTTATAAGGCCTTCGATTACAGGACGTGGGTTAAGCAGATCCTTTGGAAGTTCTGGCCCATATTTGACGTGGCCTTTATAATCCTTGCTATCATCGTTATTGCTGTTGTTGGATCTGCCGCTGCTAACATAATGCAGGACATGTTGCATCTTCCCTATATGATTAGCGCTATAGTAGTTATAGGAGCTATAGGTTTTCTTCACTTTTATGGAAGGGGTGCTATAGAGTGGTTTGAGACCATAGGTACCGTTATACTTTATGCAATGTATGTTCTTCTATGGGGGATAACCCTTAAATACGCATGGGGAGATATAGGGATGACTTTTGAGAAGGGGTTATCTGCTGAGACGCCTTGGAGTGCCTCTATAGCTGGTATTATGTACTTCGCCTATAATATGCCAGCCTTCCCTGCAGTTTTGTTTACTATCGATAGACTTGAGAGAAGAAGCGATTCTCTAATTGCTGGTTTTAACTCGAGCTTGCTTGTGAGCGTTGCTTTCTTCCTGACCTGGCTATGTTTATTGGGCTTTTATACTAGACCGGAGATCGTGAATGCACCTATACCTTGGTATGAGATAATGAAGGTGGTAGGGGGGTTATGGCTCCGAGGCTTTTATGTTCTTGCTGTTTTTTGGACTTTAATTGAAACAGGTGTGGGCATGATTCATGCGATAATTAGGAGGGCGGATGTTCAACTTAGAGAGCTAAAAGGGGTAGGGCTTTCGAGGGTACAGGAGGGTGTGATAGCTGCTTTAATAGCTGTAGTTTCTATACTTTTTGCGAGGTATGGCATAATAGCCCTTGTTGCAAAGGGTTATGGAACGCTGGCTTGGGTTTTCTTTGCTGTATACTTCATTCCTCTTGTAACTGTTGGAGTGATTAGAATTATAAACCCAAATTGGAAAAAGGATTTTTGGACAAAAGCTTAAAGAAAGGGAGGGGATCTGATGAGGTGGGAAGACGTCGAGAGATACGTATCCTTAAAGGTGAGCGAGAGCTTGAGGTGGGCGAAAGAATCCGATGAATATATCGCTTCGGCAGCTGGCTTAAAGTATTACCCTTTATGCGTTGAAAAGGCAGAGGGAGCTAAGGTATGGGATAAGGATGGAAACGAATATATCGATTTTCTGACGAGCGCTTGTGTCTATAACATAGGCCATAGGCACCCTAAGATCTTAAAAGCTATAAGTAGGCAGATAGATAAAGTTCTGAATTACACTATAGCCTACCTTTACGAGGATGCTCCTGTTGAGCTCGCGAAGAAGCTGGTTAAGATAACACCCGGTGATTTCAAGAAGAAGGTTACCTTTGGTTTCTCGGGGTCTGATGGGGTTGATTCAGCTATAAAGGCGGCAAGGGCATTTACGGGCAGAAAGGGAATAATAGCCTTTAAAGATTCCTATCATGGAACGACTTACGGTTCTCTCTCCTTAACGGGGATAGTTAAGCCGGAAGTCAGAGGTAAGGTCTATCCTATACCCGATGTTTACTTCATTGAGTATCCCGATCCCTACAGAAATAGCTGGGGGATAGATGGGTATAAGGATCCTAAAGAGTTAGTTTCCAAGGTTTTAGGTGAGATTGAAAGCAAGATAAATGAGCTTGGTGGGGACGTGGCAGCCATAGTTTTCGAGCCAATCCAAGGGGATGCTGGCGTGGTCGTTCCTCCCGCTGATTTTATACCAGAGTTAAGAAAGCTTGCTGATAAGTATGGGATAGTATTAATAGATGAGGAGGTCCAAACGGGGATAGGCAGGACTGGAAAATGGTGGGCGGTAGAGAACTTTGGGGTCGTTCCTGATATCATAGTTAGCGCAAAGGCTCTTGGTGGGGGTATGCCGATATCTGCGACGATAGGTAAAGAGGAGGTAATGGAGAGCGTTCCACCTCCGCTTTTCGTTTTCACCCATTCAGGGCATGCGGTTAGCGCTACTTCTGCCTTAGCTACCCTTGAGGCGGTGGAAGAGGAGGGGCTTCTTGAAAGGGCAAGGAGATTGGGAGAAAGAGCGTTAAGGGAATTTGAGCGGATGAGGGATGAGTTCGAGTTTATTGGAGATGTCAGGGGGATAGGTTTCCTTATAGGGATAGATATAGTTAAGAGTAGAGAGACCAAGGAGTTTGATAGGAACACAGCTTTAAAGATTTGTTGGCGGGCTTGGGAGAAGGGGCTTATCCTTGTGACCTTCGGTAAAGGTGGAAATGTTCTGAGGATAGCGCCTCCTCTCATAATAAAGGAAGAGGAGCTTGAAAGAGCGATAGACATAATAAGGTCTTCAATGAAAGATGTACGTGATGGTAAGGTTAATGATGAGGTCCTGAGATTCTTGAGAGGGTGGTAGCCTTTTTTAACTTCAGAGATAAGGTTAGGAAAAGTTTGATTCTCTTCGAGAGAAGAAGTTACGTTAAAGAAGAGCTCCCAGAGAGCAATCTCATTGATTGCTCTCTGGGGCAAAATCCTTTTGGTTTCCCGAAGGAGCTTTTAAAGGAAATCGACCTTGGAGCGATAGGGATCGGTGGTTATCCTGATCCCTATCATCTTCGTTTAAGGAAGGCTTTGGTTGAGCGCTGGGGTGGGCTCTTTAAGGAAGACGATGTTTTTATCGGCGCTGGTTCGATGGGCTGCTTAGAGAAGATAAACAAGGCTTTGATGAGGGAAGGGGTTACTGTTCTGGGTTATTTACCACAGTTCACGGAGTACATAAGCGAGGTTGAAGCCTTGGGAGGAGTATACGACTCTATAATGCTTGATGAAAGTGATGGTTTTAGGTTCAATTCAGAGAAACTACTATCTAAGCTTAGTAAAGAGCATATATTGGTCTATATAGATAATCCTAATAATCCCACAGGACAGGTTATACCGATCGATGAAATTAGATTGATAGTGGAGCGTGCTATGAGGCTTGATGTGGTTGTGATTGTGGATGAGGCCTATGGTGATTTTATGGATGACGAAAACTCCGCTTTAACTCTTAATTATCCGAACCTCATCGTCATTAGGTCTTTCTCTAAAGGCTTTGGTTTAGCAGGGCTAAGGGTTGGTTATGCCGTTATAAAAGGGGAAGAAGTTAAGGAGTTTTACAGGAAGGTTAATCTCCCCTTTGAGGTGAGCTCCATATCTGAGGAGATAGCCATTAAGGCGCTTAAATATAAAAGCTTCGTTGAGGAGAGTAGGGTCTTAATAAGGAAGATTAAGGAAGAGATGATAGCTTCCCTTCAGCGTAAAGGCTTTTGTCTTTCCTATACGCATTTAGATGTGCCTATATTTCTCCTGTGGCAAAAGGGGATTAACCTATATGATTACTTTAGAGAGCGGGGGATACTTTGCGTTAAAGGGTGTGACTTCTTAGGGCTTAATTCTTCCTTCGTCAGGGTCAGGGTTCCTCCCCAAATTGAGTCCTTTCTTGAAAGAGTTGGATTCGGGTTTTAACTCTATCTATTAACCTGCAGAAAGCACAAATGCCCGCCGTTGTAGGATAGCCGCATCTTGAGCAGGGCATAAGCTTAACGCTTTTATTCTCCATGAATATTTCCTTCTTTGCCTTTAAAAACTCTTTATAAAATCTTAGTTTAGTTCCGGGCATTCTTTCCTCTATCTGATTTATTATGCTTTTGTAAAAGTGAGATGTAGCGCCTTTGGATAATGGACAACTACCTTCAACGTGATCTATTTCTGAGGCTTCGGCATAGCTCTTAATCTCATCTTCGCTGCAAAGAGCAAGAGGTTTCACTTTTCTAACGAATCCGTCGCTTTCCTCAAGATTTGGGCCTTGTCTTCTTAAATAATCTACCTGCCAGTTAAGGACGTTTCCTAAGAGGACCGAAGTTTCATCATCAAGATGATGCCCTGTGGCGACTACTTGATATCCTTCGCTGATAGCCCTTTGATTCATGATGTACCTTTTAACCATCCCGCAGAAGGCGCAAGGCTCTCTTCTCTCGATCTTAGCTATATTTATTAGATTCGTTCCGAAGTAATCTTCTAGCTTGACTTTAAACAATTTCCTTGAGAGCTTTTGGGCTATTTTTTCGCATTTCTCCCAGGATACTTCAGAGAACTCTGGTATGCCCAGGTCTATAAACATTCCGTCCGCTTCGTATCCTAGGTTTGTCAATATCTGCCAAAGGACTAAGCTATCTTTCCCTCCGGAAACAGCTACGAGAATCCTTTCTCCTTTCGACATAAGTTTATAGGATCTTATTGTCCTTTCTACCCTTCTTTCAACGAAAGTTTTAATGCAATCTTTACACAGGGCTATCCTATGGGATCTGAAGAAAACCATCGCTTCCTTTTCACAAAGCTTGCATTTTCTCAATCGTTGATCACCTCTTGTGCGATATTGGAGTTTCGCTTAATAAGTATTATAATGTCTGCTTTTACTTTGTCTATCCCTCAAGTTCCCTTTTCATGGTATCATATTTAAAGACTCCTTTTGTGGGGGATGTTCTATGTTCGTTAATATAAATGGCGTGGAGGTATTCTATAAGAAGGGTGGAGAGGGTTTTCCTGTTTTGCTCTTACACGGTTGGGGGGGTAGTGCGGATAGCTTTTTCCCTGTCTTTAACTTTTTGAAGGCGTACTTTGAAGTTTATGCTATAGATTTCCCAGGATTTGGAAGGTCTTCTTTGCCAAGAGAGGTATGGGGGGTTGAGGATTATTCGGAGTTAGTCTATAGCTTTCTTAAGGAGCTTAAGATAGATAGAGTTTACGTGATTGCTCATTCCTTCGGAGGTAGAGTTGCCATAGTCTTGGCTTCAAGTTATCCGGAACTAGTTGGCAAACTGGTCTTGGTAAACAGCGCTGGATTGATTCCTAAGCGTAGACTTAATTATTATTTGAAGGTTTATTCCTTTAAGCTTCTTAAGAGGCTTTTCCTCTTGTTAGGCATGGATCTAACTCCTCTTTATAGGATCTGGGGGTCAAAAGATTATAGGGAAGCCGGACCGCTTAGACCTATATTTGTGAGAGTCGTTAACCAGGATTTACGAAATCACCTTCCATTGATAAGGTGCCCAACCCTTTTGGTTTGGGGAGATGAGGATAGGGAAACCCCACTTTATTTCGGAGAGATTATGGAGAGGGAGATCCCGAAAGCTAAGCTCTTCGTTTTTAAGGGAGCGGGGCACTTTTCCTACCTTGAGCGCTTGGATGAGTTCAATAAGATGGTCTTAGAATTTCTGAAAGGGGGTACACAAAGCTAATGTTGTTAAAGCTTCTAGCCTACTTTTCATTCCTCTTATTTGCTTTCCTTGAGGGGAAGAGGCATCTTCATATGTTGCAGCTTGAAGGTTATAAGAACTTTAGATATCTGAGGTGTTTAAGGAGGGGCTTGAGCAGATTCCTCAACGAGAATAAGTACATTTACCTATACGTTTTACTGCTCTTTGCGATTAGGTCTTTTAAATTAGGGTTCACCTATGAGCTCCTCGTTGGTTGGATTTTGATACTTTCTTATTCGGAGTATATTAAGTTTAAATCGAGGAGAAATGTTAAAAAGCCGCTTGTTTTCACCTATAGGGCTACTAGATTGTTCATATTATTTATGGGTTTGCAAGTGCTCTTTGGTTTGCTCTTAGATGAGCATATTAGGGATCTTCTACTATACCTTATTGGATTAAACCTTCTTCTTTTGATCTCGCCCTTGACCCTTATCTTGGCTAACACTTTGATTTATCCCTTGGAGTTGCTCGTTCAGCTTACCTATCTTAGGTCTGCTCAAAATAGGGTTAAGGAGTTAAACCATATTACAACCGTAGGAATTACTGGTAGCTATGGGAAGACAAGCACGAAGCACTTTGTTGCTGCTATTCTCTCTGAGAAGTTTAACGTCTTGATGACGCCTGGAAGCTACAATACCTTGATGGGAGTAACCAAAGTTATAAGGGAGAAGCTTGGTAAAGAGCATGAGGTCTTTGTGTGCGAGATGGGAGCTCATCAGATAGGTGATATAAGGGAGCTTGCCAAGCTTGTTCGCCCCAAGGTTGGGGTTATAACCTCTATTGGGCCTCAACACTTGGAGAGCTTTAAGAGCATTGAGAACGTTATTAAGACGAAGTTCGAGCTTGTGGAAGAGCTCCCTCCAGATGGAGTAGCCATTTTAAATGGCGATAATGAGTATTGCCTGAGCTACTCGGATAAAGTGGCTAATGGGAGAAGAGTGCTCTTCTTTGGGTATGAAAGGATAACTCCTGATCTTTATGTTTGGGCAGAGGATATTAAGACTACATGTCGTGGTTTAGAGTTTACCGTTAAGGTAAGGGATGGTCAGGAGTTCAGATGTCGCACCTCCTTGCTTGGTAGACATAACGTGGGGAACCTACTTGCTGCTATAGCGGTTGCTTTAGTTCTAGGCATGAACCTTAAGGAGATAGAGCGAGGTATAAAGAGAATTGCTCCTGTTCCTCATCGATTGCAGCTGATAAACTCAGAATCGGGGATTACGGTGATAGATGACTCCTTCAATTCGAACCCTGTGGGGTTTAGGGAAGCTTTAAGCTGCTTAAAGGAGATGGAGGGGGGTAAAAAGGTGGTCGTTACCCCAGGCATGGTAGAGCTGGGTGAGATCGAGTATGAGGAAAACAGGAAAGCGGGATTACTATTGGCTGAAACCTGTGATTATGTAATTCTTGTGGGTAAGGGAAGGTCTAAGCCTATCCTTGAAGGTCTATGTGATGCAGGTTTCCCCTCAGATAAGATTAAGGTGGTCTCTAACCTTGAGGAGGCCAAAAGAGAGCTTGCGAGAATCCTAAGACCGGGAGACATCGTTCTTTTTGAAAATGACCTTCCTGATAACTATAGTGAATAATGATAATTTATTGGAGGGGATGGAGATGTTAAACGTTGCTGTTATGTTTGGTGGTAGGTCTGTTGAACACGAGGTTTCTGTGATTACTGGCTTACAGATAATGGAAAATTTGGATAGAGCCAAGTATAACGTGATTCCTATTTATGTGGGTAAGGATGGTTGGTGGTATACAGGTAATGAATTGCTTGATATAGAAAATTATAGAGATGTTCCAAAGCTTCTTTCCAAATGCAAGCGTGTGGTTATGCTTCCGATCCCTGGTTTGAGGAAAGCTTACTTCTACCCGTTTAAGCGGGGGTTTTTCAAAGGTGATGCTGAGTCCTTAGATGTAGATATAGTTATACCTGCCTTTCACGGAACCTATGGTGAAGATGGTTCTATGCAAGGTTTTTTGGAACTCCTTAACATACCCTACGTTGGAAGTGGTGTGCTTGGTTCAGCTCTCGGTATGGATAAGATTTTAATGAAGGAGATTTTTAAGGCGAATAACATCCCCATCGTTAACTACCTTTGGTTTCTTAGAAGAGATTATGAGGAGGATGAAGAGACGGTATTGTCTTACATCGAGAAGAGCCTTAGATATCCCTTATTTGTTAAGCCTTCGAACTTGGGATCTAGCATAGGGATAAGCAAAGCTAAGAACAGGGATGAGTTAATCTATGGTATAGAGGTAGCGACCAAATATGATAGAAGGATTCTGGTAGAAGAAGGAGTAGAGGATGTTATGGAGGTTAACTGTTCGGTGATGGGTTTCGATAATGATGTCGCGACTTCTCTGTGTGAAATGCCTGTCCCCTGGCAGGAGTTTCTAAGCTATAGCGACAAGTATATGAAGGGCGAAGTCGGGGAAGGTTTAAAGGGGGCCTTGCGCAAGGTACCAGCTCCTATATCCAAGGATTTGGAAGAGGAAATAAAAGAGTTGGCGGTTAAGATATTTAAGCTTTTGGATTGTGCAGGGGTTGTTAGGGTGGATTTCCTGATAGATAAGAGGGAAATGAAGATATATGCGAATGAGGTTAATACTTTGCCTGGCTCCTTTGCTTTCTATTTATGGGAACCCTTAGGAATACCTTTTAGGGAACTTCTTGATAGACTTATAAACTTGGCTATTAGGCGTCATAGAGAGTATACGAGAAATATTTATACTTTTGATACCGATCTCTTGATTAAGGCGAGCCTTAGGGGCTCAAAGTTAGGAAAAAGGCGTGAGACATGAGGTGCAATATCTGTGGTAGAGAAGATAAATCTATTTCTGAGATATTGAGTGTGTGTGCTGATTGTATAAGAAGTTTTCCTAAAGAGGCTGCGCCCTTCATTATAAGGGCTCATGAGAGGAGCAGAGGAGAATTTAAGCTACCTCCATTTCCACCAAAGGATCCTGAGGGTGTTAAGTGTGGCATATGTGCTAATGAGTGTTGGATACCTGAAGGGGGGAAAGGGTATTGCGGTTTGAGAGAGAACTCGGGAGGAAAGCTTAAAGGACCATCTTCCAATCATGCTAAGGTTTCTTGGTATTTAGATCCTCTTCCTACTAACTGCGTAGCTGATTGGGTTTGTCCCGCTGGCACAGGGTGCGGTTATCCTAGATATGCCTATAAGAGGGGGCCTGAGTACGGTTATTATAATTTAGCCGTTTTCTTTCATGCCTGTAGCTTAAACTGCCTTTTCTGTCAAAATTGGCATTTTAGGAAGCTCACGTTTGAGCGTGAAGTTAAGAGCGTAGATGATCTGGTGGATTGTTTAACTCCTCAGGTTTCGTGTATATGTTATTTTGGTGGAGATCCCTCTCCTCAGATGCCCTTTGCCATTAGGGCATCTGAGGAGGCGCTTAAGCTTAAAAAGGGGGAGATACTTAGGATTTGCTGGGAAACTAACGGTTTGATGAATGGTGATCTCCTTAAGGAGGTTATAAGGCTTTCTCTTGAATCTGGAGGGTGTATAAAGTTTGACCTTAAGGCTTGGAGCGAGGATCTTCATATAGCTCTGACCGGTATCTCTAACAAGAAGATATTAGAGAACTTTGGCTTGGTTGCTCAGTATATTAAAGACAGACCTGAAGTTCCTCTTCTTATAGCTAGCACTCTGCTTGTTCCGGGTTATATAGATGAAGAGGAGGTAAGTGAAATAGCGAAATTTATAGCCGATATAAATACAGAGATCCCTTATAGGCTTTTGGCTTTTTATCCTCACTTTTACATGAAGGATTTACCTTTAACGTCAAAGGAGCAGGCTTATAAATGCTACGATGCAGCCAAAAGGGCGGGCTTAAAAAATGTATCCGTGGGAAACGTGCATCTTTTAAAGTGATTGAGTTTTTAATTTTTATTTGGTATACTGTATACAGTCCACAATAAGGGGGTGGGGTTTATCGCCTTAAATAGAATTGAGGGGTATGAACTCTTAACTCAGAAGGTTTATAAGGTTTTAAAAGAAGCGATCTTAAAGGGGGATATCTCTAAGGGGGAGAGGCTTGTTGAGCTTCAAATAGCTCGTCAGCTTGGAACGAGTAGAACGCCTGTAAGGGAAGCTATTCACCGTTTAGCTATGGAAGGTTTGGTTGAGCTTGTTCCGAATCAAGGGGCTTTCGTCGCGGGGATATCCTTGAGGGATGTAGAGGAGGTCTTTCAGATTAGAAGCGTTCTTGAGGGACTTGCGGTAAAGCTTTTTGCGTTGAGGTGGGATGAGGGAAAAATGATGGAGCTTGAATCGAAGCTATGCGAGATGAGGAAGGCTATAGGTAAAGGAGATATCGTTTCCTATGCTGATTCTGATTCTAAATTTCACAGATTGCTATGGTTGTTTTCTGGAAACAATAGGCTTCTTAAGGTTCTTGATAGTGTAGTGCCTTATATAGATGCTTATAGACTTAGGTCCCTTCACATCCCTGGGGTGATGGAGAAGTCCTTTGAGGATCACTTGAATCTGGTTGATCTTTTAAAGCGTAGAGATGCTGAGGGGGCTGAGATTTTGATGAGAAAACATGTGGAGAGGGTGCTTGAAAGGGTTTTAAATATGGGGAGGGAGGAGCATTGAGGATCTGTGTCTTAGTGAAGCAGGTTCCTGCCACTGATAAGGTTAAGATTGATGAGAGTACTGGGACCATGATAAGAACGGAGATGGAAGCAGAGTTGAATCCTTTAGATATGTATGCCGTTGAGGAAGCCATTAGGGTTAAGGAGCGTTTAGGTGGAAAAGCCAGGGTAACCGCGATATCCATGGGGCCTCTCATGGCGATTGACGCTATTAGGGACGCTATTTCTATGGGTTGCGATGATGGATACCTTCTTTCCGACAAACTTCTCGCCGGTTCAGATACGTGGGCCACATCTTATGCACTTTCCAAGGCTATTGAGTATCTTGGCGGTTTCGATCTAATTTTCTGTGGTGAAAGGGCGACTGATGGTGAAACTGGTCAGGTTGGACCTAGCGTTGCTTCTTGGCTTGGCATAATCCCCCTAACCTACGTTAGCAAGATAGAGGAGATAGGAGACGGATATATAAGGGTTTGGAGGGCTGTTGAGGGGGGATATGAGGTTGTAGAAACGGGCCTTCCGGTTCTCTTGAGCGTGGTTAAGGAGATAAATGAACCAAGGTTGCCTAATCTTGCTGGAAAGCTTAAGGCTAAAGAGGCGAAAATTCCGATATTGACGGCGGAGACGTTGGGGCTTGAAAGAAGGATGATAGGGCTTGAAGGTTCTCCAACTAGGGTGGTCAAGATATTCTATCCTAAGCTATCGAGAAATGGCAGGATAATGTCAGGTAAAAATCCTCAAGAGGCAGTGGATGAGCTTATAAAGTTTCTCGCGGAAAAAGGGATAATCTAGGGGGGATCCTGATGCTTGCTGATTTTAGTAGCTTTAAAGGCGTGTGGACGCTTGGGGAACAGAGAGAGGGTAAAATAAGCTCGGTTTCCTATGAGTTGTTGAACTGGGGAAGGGGGCTAGCTGATAAGCTTGGTGTTGAGCTATCGAGCATAATCATAGGATATAAGATTGAAGGTGTTGAGGAGCTAATTTATAGGGGAGCAGATAGGGTCTATATTGTGGATCACCCTCTTCTTGAGAGGTTTACTCCAGATGCTTACGCTCGGGTCTTAGAGGCCTTGGTTAAAGAGTATAAACCCGAGGTATTTATAGCTTCAGCTACTACTCTTGGAAGGACCGTGATGCCTGTATTGGCTGCTAGGATAGGAACGGGCCTTACGGCTGATTGCACTGGGCTTGATATAGAGCCTGAGACTAGGCTTCTTTTGCAGACGAGGCCGGCTATCGGTGGAAACGTTATGGCTACCATAAAGACGCCTAATCATAGACCCCAGATGGCGACCGTTAGACCTCGCTCGAGGAAACCACTTCCGAGAGATCCATCAAGAAGGGGGGAAATTATCTTCAAAGAGTATCCTGAGGATCTTTATAAATCTAAGATAAACTTCCTAAGATTCATAAAGGATGATACTTTGGAAACTCCTCTTCATGAGGCGGACATAGTTGTCTCCGGAGGTAAAGGGCTTAAGGGGGAGAAGAATTTTCAGATGCTACATGAGCTTGCGAGACTTCTGGGTGGAGCGGTTGGAGCTTCAAGGTCTGCTGTGGATATGGGGTGGATATCTTACCCACATCAGGTTGGCTTAAGCGGTAAGACTGTTACTCCAAAGCTTTACATGGCTATAGGCATCTCAGGGGCGGTTCAGCATCTTGCGGGGATGTCTTCTTCTGAGACGATAGTGGCGATAAATAGCGATCCTGATGCGAACATTTTTAAGGTGTGTGATTTCGGAATAGTTGGGGATCTGTTTGAGGTGATCCCTGTTCTGATTGAGAGGATTAAAAAGTATAAGGAGGAACGTGGAAATGATTAGGGATTTCGGTAAGGTTACCCCTTCTTTTGTTAAGGAGTTAAGGAGAATAGTAGGGGATGCTGGGGTTATATATGAAGATAAAGGCGCCCTTGAAGCCTACTCCCACGATGAGTCTGGTAGTAAGTTTTACTTTCGCATGCCAGACGTTGTGGTTAAGCCAGAGGATGCTCAGCAGATTTCTAAGATAGTTAAGCTCTCTAATGAGGAAGGGATTCCTATAACTCCAAGAGGGGCTGGCAGCGGGCTTGCTGGAGGGTGCATCCCTATATATGGGGGTATAGTTCTTTCTCTTGAGAGAATGAATAGGGTTATAGAGATAGATAAAAAAAATCTCGTTGCAGTTGTGGAGCCTGGTGTGGTGACCAATGACCTGTGTAAAAGGGTTGCGGAAGATGGGCTTTACTATGCAGGGTATCCTATGAGTTTGGAGACGAGCTTTGTAGGAGGTAACGTGGCGACAAACGCTGGAGGAAGTAAAGTTATAAAGTATGGTAATACTGGGCATCATGTTCTTGGTATAGAGGCTGTGCTTCCAAATGGAGAGATAGTGGAGTTCGGCGGTAAGAGAAGGAAGGACTCGAGTGGTTATAACTTCGTTAGGTTTTTGGTAGGATCGGAGGGAACTCTTGCAGTGTTCACAAAGATATATCTTAACTTGATTCCCCTTCCTGGCAAGACCATCGACCTTTTTATCCCCTTTAGGAGCGTGGAAGATGCTATAGATAGCGTCTCGATAGCTGTAACAGAGAGCAAGGAGCTTCCTTCAGCTATTGAGTTCATAGATGGGCTTTCCTTTCGGATTAGCGCTAAGTATAACAACGCGAAACTTCCCTTTCAGGATGAAGCTAAAGCGTTTCTCATAGTTCAGCTTGAGGGGAAAACCAGGGATGATCTTGAGAGAACCTATGAAAAGATAGGCAAAGCCTTTTTATCGAAGGGAGCCTTCGATGTATTTATAGCTGATAATAGAAGTGCCTCTGAGGTCATATGGAAGGTGAGGAGAAACTGGTTTGAGTCTTTGAGGGCTATTGACCCCTATGTTCCTACAGGAGATGTGGTCGTCCCAACCTCAGAGATTCCTAGAATGATGTCCTTCATAGAAGAGATCTCCGAGAGCTATGGCGTTAAGATTCCTGTGGCCGCCCACGCGGGGGATGGGAACCTTCACCCGGCTCCTTTAAAGCCATCTCACATTGCTCCAGAGGAGTGGAAGGAGTTATCTGAGGAAATACTTGACAAGATAGCCTTAAAGGCTGCCTCCTTGGGAGGGGCTGTGAGCGGTGAGCACGGTGTAGGCTTCCTTAAGAAGAAAGCCCTTAGCGAGACTAAGAAGAGAGAGTTGGAGCTTATGAAAGATATTAAGAGGTTGTGGGATCCTAATGGTATAATGAATCCTGGGAAGCTTTTTTAAGCTTGGGGTGGTTTATCTTGAGAGAAATCTTCGGTTTGGCTTTTGGTAGTGGCTTTGTAGAGTTTGAATATGAGGGGGAGAACCTAATAGAGCTTTTAAGACCTAAGGAGATGCCAGATGTAGAAAGTGAGGAGAAGCTTGTTGAGGAAGCTCTGAAAAAGCCTATAGATTCTGCACCGTTGAGGGAGATAGTGAGGCCTAGTGATAGGGTTTGCATAATATTCAGTGATATCACAAGGCTTTGGGTCAGACATTATGTTTTCATGCCGTTCATATTGAGGGAGCTTAAGGTTGCTGGTGTTAGGCAAGAAAACGTTTTTGCTATTTGCGCTAATGGAGATCACAGAGAACATACGGATGAGGAATTTAAGATGATCTTGGGGGAAGAATCCTATGAGTTTCTTAAAGGTAGGATATATAATCATTGTGCCCGGAGTAAAGAAAATAACCTTTATCTTGGGAGAACGAGCTTTGGTACACCCGTGGAGATAAATAAAAGAGTACTTGAGGCTGATAAGGTTATCTTGACGGGTGGGATAGTTCACCACTTCCTTTATGGCTTTGGCGGTGGGAAAAAATCCATCATGCCTGGTGTGAGTTCAAGGGACTCCATAATGAAGAATCATGCCCTTGCCCTTAACCCCGTCTCAGGAAAAGGCTTTGACCCGAAGGTGCGTGCGGGAGTTATGCGCGGCAATAGGGTTAGCGAGGATGCTGTAGAGGTTGCTAGCTTTGTAAATCCATCTTTTCTCGTTAACGCTGTGGTAAACTCAAAGAGGAAGATATCTTATATCGTCGCGGGTAACTATATTACTGCTCATGAGGAGGGAGCTAAATTTTATGGCGAATACGGGAGCGTTCTTATTGATGAGATGGCTGACTTAACTATAGTTTCTTGTGGAGGTTATCCTGAGGATATAAACCTGTATCAGACTTATAAGACCTTGTACAACGCTGAAAAGGCAACCCGTGAAGGTGGTGTTATAATCCTTCTCTCAGAGTGTAGAGAGGGTATAGGAAATGAGGATTTCTATCGCATGTTTGTAGACTATAGGGATAATAAGGAGAGGGAGGAAGCCTTAAGGAGGAATTACACTATAGGAGGGCATATGGCCCTTCATATGGCGATAATGGCCGAGAAGTTCAAGATATTTCTAATGTCTAATTTGCCTGATAGTGTGGTTAAAGAAGCCGGTATGGAGCCCATAAGTAGCCTTAGAGAAGGTATTAAAAAGGCTAAGGCTATCGTTGGACAAAATCCCTCAACATATATTATTCCTGAAGGGCATAAAGTGCTACCAATTTTAAAAAGAAGATGATATAATCTTAAAAGTATTTTAATTTAGGGGGTGTGGTTTTGAAAACTAGGATAATATTTGTAAGACATGGTGAGTGTGAGGGAAATAGGGTTGGACTTTTCAGGGGTAGGATAGATTTTCCATTAAATGATAACGGTATAAGGCAAGCTGAGCTATTAAGGGACGAGATTAAGAGTTTTAAGATAGATGCGGTTTATACAAGCCCCCTTTCGAGGGCCTTTAGGACCGCTCAGATTATAGCTGTTCCTCATGGCTTAACCCCGATAGTTGAGGAGGGTTTCACAAACATATCTCTCGGTCCATGGGAGGGTAGAGCTAAGTCTGAGATAGAGAAGGAGCAACCTTCAGAGTGGAGGATATGGGTTACTGCCCCAGAGGAGCTAGCCCTTCCCGGTGCGGAGAGAGTTGATGACGTGAAAGAGAGAGCGTTTGCCGCCCTTAAGAGAATCCTCCCTAAGCACAATGGGGAAACCATAGTTATCGTTACTCATAGGGCGGTTTTAAAGCCCCTCTTTGCTGCGATGTTTGAGGTTAAAAAACCTTACTTTTGGAAGTTCCATTTCGATACCGCATCCTATAGTATAGTTGAATATAATAAAGATCGTGGATTCACTCTTGTTTTACTTAATGAAACCAAGCATTTATCAGATTTTGTTATAGAAGAGGTTTAGTAATTGAAAAATTATTCCTGCAAGTGTATAATGTGATAGGTTTTACTTGGTTTAAGGATTAGGAGGTGGAGATCTTGGAAAAACTCATTGAAGTTCGCTGGCACGGTAGGGGAGGCCAGGGAGCCAAAACGGGAGCGCAAATCTTAGCGGAAGTATTCTTTGAGAAGGGATATTATATTCAGGCCTTTCCTGAGTATGGTGCGGAAAGGTCAGGAGCTCCTATGAAAGCTTTCAATCGCTTGAGTAAAGATGAAATTTTACTTCACTGTCAAGTGGAAAACCCTGATATAGTTGTCGTAGTTGATCCTACCTTACTTACGGCGATTAACGTCGTTGAGGGATTGAAGGAGGATGGGGTTTTGCTAGTTAATACACCTAATTCTCCTAAGGAAATAAAGCAAAAGTTAGGATTGAAGACGCAGAAGGTTTATACGGTTGATGCTACTAAGATAGCTCTTGAAGAGATGAAGGCTAATTTCCCTAACACACCCATACTTGGGGCTTTGGCGAGGATAATAGGTGAGATTCCAATTGAAAGCTTTGAGGAGCACTTTAAAAGCAAGTTTGAAGGTAAGCTGACGCCAGACAAGGTGGAGGCTAATTTAAGGGCTATACGCCGTGGTTATGAGGAGGTGCGTGGAGAATGAGTTTAAAGGGGTGGAGGGATCTTCCTCCTGCAGGAGTAATACTTGAGGCTGGAAATGCCTCTAAGTATAAAACTGGAACCTGGAGAAGCATAAGGCCTGTATGGGATGTTTCCAAGTGCATAAGTTGCTTTATGTGTTGGCTTCACTGCCCAGATGGTTCTATCTTGGTCAAGGATGGTAAGGTTGCTGGCATAAACTATGACTATTGTAAGGGGTGTGGGGTTTGCGCATCTATTTGTCCCAAGAGCGCTATAGAGATGAAACCAGAATCGCTTTTTGAGGAAGGTGAGAAGTGATGAAAAAGAGAGTTCCTTTGACGGGAAATGCTGCCGCTGCTGAAGCTATGAGACAGATCAACCCTGATGTGGTAGCTGCTTATCCGATAACTCCTCAGACCGAGATAATGATGACCTTTGCGGAGTTTGTTGCTGATGGTTTGGTTGATACGGAGCTAGTTACGGTTGAAAGTGAGCACTCTGCCATGTCAGCTTGCGTTGGGGCAGCTGCAGCTGGCGCTAGGGTAATGACCGCTACTTCTGCTCAGGGTTTAGCACTGATGCACGAGGTGGTTTACATAGCTTCGGCTTTAAGGCTTCCAATCGTCATGTGCGTTGTTAATAGGGCACTTTCTGCTCCAATAAACATACATTGCGATCATGCCGATACCATGGCCGAAAGGGATTCTGGCTGGATTCAGATCTATAGTGAGACAGCTCAGGAGGTATACGACCATACCATATTAGCGCTTAAGCTTGCTGAGCATGAGGACGTTCGTTTGCCCGTTATGGTCTGCCAAGATGGGTTTATAACTTCCCATGGTGTTGAACCTGTAGAGGTGTTAGACGATGATGTGGTTAAGAATTTCATAGGAGAGTTTAAGCCGTGGTATCCCCTCCTTGATACTGATAATCCTAAGACCTATGGAGCGCTGGACCTCTTCGATTACTACTTCGAGCATAAGCGCCAACAGTTTGAAGCCATGAAGAACGTTCCGAGGGTTTATGAGGAGGCGGCAAAGGAGCTTTCCAAGATTACGGGAAGGCAATATCCCAAGGTGGAGGGGTTTTTCCTAGATGATGCAGATTATGTAATAGTTGTTATGTCTTCAACAGCTGGGACGACCAAGTACGTGGTTAAGGAGATGAGGAAGGAGGGCAAGAAGGTAGGGCTATTGAAGGTCAGGCTTTACCGTCCTTTCCCCAAAGAGGAGATAGCAAGTTTATTGGATGGAAGAAAAGCGGTAGCTGTTCTTGATAGAGCTTACTCCATAGGTGCCGAAGCCCCCTTATTCTGCGAGATTAAGTCAGCGCTTTATGATGCTAAGGTGAAGCCTCAGCTTGCTTCTTACGTATACGGTCTCGGTGGTAGGGATACGCCACCTTCCTTGATAAGGAGTGTCTTTGAGGATCTTATAAGCGGCAACATATCTAAGGAAGAGAAGTATCTCGGGGTCAGAGAGTGAGGAGGTGTGCTTAGAATGGCATTAACTGTTAGAGATCTTCTTAAAAGGGAAGAGAGATTTTCATATGGTCATAGATTGTGTCCGGGTTGTGGAGCTGCTTTAACTGCAAGACTTGTGATGCTTGCTGTTAACGAACCCGTGGTCGTTTCTTGCGCCACAGGCTGTCTTGAGGTTTCCACTACGATATTTCCCTACACCGCTTGGAGGGTGCCATGGATCCACAACGCCTTTGAAAACGCTGCGGCTACCATCTCCGGTGTTGAAGCTGCTTATAAGGCATTGAAGAAAAAGGGAAAGATAGATAAAGATATAAAGTTTATAGCCTTTGGTGGAGATGGTGGGACATACGACATAGGCTTTCAGGCCCTATCTGGTGCCCTTGAGAGAGGGCATGATTTCCTTTACATATGTTATAACAATGAGGGTTATATGAACACCGGTGCCCAGAGGTCTGGTGGAACGCCCATGTGCGCTGATACGACGACTGCTCCTGCTGGGAAAGTTATCCCTGGAAAGATGCAGTGGAGGAAGGATTTGACCACAATAGTCGCTGGCCATCATATACCTTATGTAGCTCAAACTACACTGCATAATCCCCTCGATCTCGTTAATAAAGTTAGGAAAGCGATAGAAACTCCTGGTCCTGCTTTTATAAACGTTCTTGCTCCTTGCGTGAGGTTCTGGAGAGTTAATCCAGCTGATATGATAAAGATTTGCAAGCTTGCAGTTGATACCTGTTTCTGGCCTGTCTTTGAGATAGTGAATGATGAGTGGAAACTATCCTATAAGCCGAAGGAGAAAAAACCCATTGAAGAGTTTCTTAAAGTTCAGGGGAGATTCCGTCACCTATTTACCCCTGAGAATCGTCATCTGATAGATGAGATACAGAAACATGTAGATAGGGAGTGGAGCTTCGTTCTGAAGATGTGCGGTGAAACCCAGTAGTTTTTAATTAGGGCTCCTCAGCTTTAGGGTTGAGGAGCCACTTTTCTATTCCATCTAAGCTCTTAATCCAGATTTCTCTCCCCTTAAAATCAATGAGTTCCTCTTTCTTCATCCTCGCGAGCTCCCTTGAAAGTGAGGGGCGTTGAACGTTAAAAGCTTCAGCAAGCTCTTCTCTGGTTAAACTTAGCTTTATCCTTAAACTTTGTTGTTTTTTGTATTCTTCGATTAGGAATTTGCAGAGCCTTTGCCTTAGGGTTAAAAGTGTGCTTTCTTTAAGCTTAGCATTTAAAAGAAGAATTCTATCCGAAAGGATGTTTAGGAAGTTATAGAGGAATTTTTCGCTTATTTTACACATTTCCATTATGGCATCTTTAGAGATGAACATGATTTCAGTTTCTGATTTTGAGTAGATCGTAGCGGGAAAGATAGTTTTTGAGGAAAAAATTATAGCTTCACCGATGGTTTCACCTTCGCTTAACATTGCTATGGTATATTCTTTCCCTGATGTTGAAGCTTTTTTAACCTCTACTGTTCCTCTTAGTATTATTCCGATGGAGTTGCAAACCTCGTCTTCGATTGCTACGATCTGACCTTTCTTAAAGGTTCTTCTTTGGACGAGAGCTGAAGGGGATAGTAAAGATTTAATTTCTTCTTGAGACATATTCTTAAATAGTTTGTTTCGAGTTAATGCTTCGAAATCCATTCCTTTCACCCCTCTTATAGCCTGTAAGGGCGTAACATAGGTTACCGACGATAATTTTAAATTAATGTAAGATAGATTTGCAATACCTTGGGGCAACATAAGAGTTGGGAGGTGTAATGTGATATGGCTCAGTTTGACATGTTTTGCTTTCAGTGTGAGCAAACCGCAGGTGGTAAAGGGTGCACGAAGGTTGGCGTTTGTGGAAAGGATAGCAGGGTTGCTGTACTTCAGGATCTCTTAATCTACCAACTAAAAGGGATTGCCTATTTGGGTGATAGAATCTTAGCTGATGGGGGTAAAGTTGACGAAAATGTAGTTAGGTTTATGTTAGATGCTTTATTCTCCACGCTTACCAATGTAAACTTTGATGAGAAAAGATTTGTGAAGTATATCCTTGAGGCAGATAACATTAAAGAGAATCTGAAAAGGCTTTTTTCGAATTTGGAGAGTGCTCCACTTGCTGTACATTATAGACCACCCAGTGATGTGGAGAAGATGATAGCTGATGGCAAAAAGGTTGGGATTCTGGCAGATGATGTTGATGAGGATGTGAGGTCCTTAAGGGAGCTTTTGATCTATGGTTTAAAGGGAATGGCCGCGTATGCTCATCACGCTTATAGGCTTGGTTATAAAGATGATGATGTGAATGCCTTTTTCTTTACAGCACTTGCGAAGACATTAGATAGAAACTTATCGACCGGTGAACTTTACACTCTGTGCATGGAACTTGGGAGGAAGAACTTTAGATGTATGGAGGTTTTGGATAGAGCCCATACCGATACTTTCGGTCATCCGCAGCCTACAGAGGTACTGATTTCAAGAAAAAAAGGCCCGTTTATAATAGTTTCAGGGCATGATTTAAAAGATCTAAAAGATCTGTTAGAGCAAACCGAGGGGAAGGGGATAAACATTTACACCCATGGTGAGATGTTACCGGCCCACGGCTATCCAGGGCTTAAAAGGTATAAGCATCTTGTGGGTAACTATGGTGGTGCATGGCAGGACCAACAGAAAGAGTTTGATGGCATACCGGGTTGCATTTTGATGACCACGAACTGTTTACAAAAGCCACTTGATAGCTATAAAGATAGAATATTTACTACAGGAGTTGTAGGTTTTGATGGCGTTGCCCACATCGAGGAGGTGGACGGTAAGAAGGATTTCACACCTATCATTCAAAAAGCTTTAGAACTTGGAGGATGGAAGGAGGATGAGGAAGAAAGAAAGATACTGGTCGGATTTGCTCACTACACTGTACTTAGCCTTGCAGACAAGATAATTGAGGCTGTGAAGAGCAAGCAAATCAGACACTTCTTCCTCATAGGAGGGTGCGATGGTGCGAAGCCAGGCAGAAACTACTATACTGATTTTGCTGAGAAGACCCCTAAGGATACGCTCATCTTAACGCTCGCTTGTGGTAAGTATAGATTTAATAAGAAAGATTTTGGTTTCATTGGAGAGTTTCCTAGGCTCCTCGACGTGGGTCAGTGTAATGATGCCTATTCCGCAATCGTTATAGCAATTGAGCTTGCGAGGGCTTTTGGTGTATCTGTAAATGATTTGCCTCTAACGCTTGTTCTTTCATGGTTTGAGCAAAAAGCGGTAGCTATACTTTTGACTCTCCTCTCTTTAGGTGTTAAGAATATCTATTTAGGCCCATCGCTTCCAGCTTTCATTTCACCGAATATATGGCAGGTTCTCGTTGAGAAGTTTAACATCAAGCCTATTTCTAATCCTGAAAGAGATTTGAACGATATTTTAACTGTTGGATAGGTGAAGCTATATTTATCCTATCTCCTGAATGACCCTTTGAAGTTTATTTATCACTTCTTTTTTGTTCCTTTCACTGTGAGGAATCATAGAAGATTTTCCCTCTAAGTACCAATAAAAGGCATTTATCATGTTCTGTTGATTAATAGCGAATACAATGGGGGGATGGTCAGTCTTTGCGACAATTACACCTATCTCATCTTTTACATCAATGTGAAGGTTTTTGTGAAGCTCTCGTGCACAGATGTAAAGCTCATAGTTGTTGAGGCTTTTAAGCAGATCGATAGTTCTTATTAGATGGCTTTTATATTCTTCTGGCTTATAGAATATGAATCTGTTGTAGAAGAGGTTCGGCATCTGTATGGGAATGCGTCCAGCCTTAATGTCGCTTGTACAGGGGAGATTAACTATTTCTACATATTTGCTTTGCCCAACGTTTTTTAGGAAGGCATTAGCTTTTGTTTGCTGAAGAGAAACCATTCTCTCTTTGGTTATGTTGTCTATATCGTTTCGGTTTAAGATAAAGGAAAAAGTTTCTTCCGGCATTGTTGCACAGGAAAGGGTGTTCGAAAGGGATAAGTGATCCCCCCGTTGTTCTTCAAACTCCGCTATTAACAAGTTTAAGTCGGAGAAATTATTTTCCGTAAATATGCGCATAAGGGGTCGGCATATCTTTAGAAACTCATTGAACTCCTTCGTTAGTGAGCCTATGATATCTAGGTCGGTATAAAGGAAGTTGGGGGCGTTTTCCTCCTGACCTGCCAAAGTTGTAGAGGTCAGTGCTGCTACTCCTGGTGCGATGAACATCGTTCTTCGAAAGTAGTATTCCCGGTGCTTCGGACAGTAATATGGTTCAATAACTCCGGTCATGTAAAAGGGCAACCAAAAGTTAATAGAGGTGAGTATTTCTGCTATATCACGACTAATCACGTGCACGATTTTAATGTGGTTACCTTTAGCTATTACTTCAAATAGCAGGTTGGTAAGCTTCGCTAAAAAAACTTCATCTTTTGTAAGCCATTCGATACTCTCATCGCTATGTAAAAGAAGGGTACACGCCTTTTCATTAGCTTTAACAAGTGAAAGAAATTTAATAGCTGCTTGACGTTTACCTTCGTTTCCGTAAAAAACTTCTGCGTGCTTTGGTTTGCCATGATGCGTAGGTATTCTATCTGTGTCTAAACAACCTCGAGCCATTCTTTGCACATTGAAGGTGTTTAGTTGGCTTACCAATTTTTCTATTAGCTCTGGATCTTGTGTAATTTCGTCAGAGAGCCACTTATATAGCGCATCTGCGAGTCCTAAGGATTCTCTTCTTTGCCCTACCTGTGAAGGAAACCCCATAATTTCGTATAAGGCCATCCTTTGAGAGCCTCTTTGGGCCTGTTCTGCAAAATAGGTAGCTATTTTTCTTATATATTCCTTGTTTCTTATCGGGGTTCTTTTGCCTGTACGCCAACGGCTTACAAGCGAAGTATCTACCGAAAGAAGTTTAGCCAGTTTGCTGTTAGATATGCCCATGGTTGTCATTAACAAACTGAGCTTTTCGCTGAAAGACATCTAAAACAACTCCTTTGTTTTAATCTTTTTTAAATTATATCACATTACTGACCTGCATAAACTTATTTTATCATTAGGTATCAGCGGTTTGTCACTAAGATGTGACGCTTTATTTGTCATTGACCAATTTTTTAAAGGATCTGTTTTTTCTTAGTATGCAGTTATAAAATTATACTAGAATATCCAAGCTTTTCGAGAAGATGGGAGATGGTGTCATGGATGGTGTTGAACATTTTAAGATAAACTTGAGGTCCGGTTTTTTCAAGGTTAAGCCTTACTCGGTTACGGTGTCCTTGGAGGATATAACCTTTACTCCTTTAGATGAGGCTGAGGATAAAAATCGGATTAAAATTCCTTGTAGTAAGGTTGAGAGGATCGTGATCTTTGGGAGAGCGCCTGTTGAGCTGGAGATTAAAACGGTGGACGAGACCTTTGTGGGAGTCTTTCAAACCCCTTACGATATGGCTAATGCTATTGAGCTTTTAAAGAGTGTGTTTAAAAAGAGGTTTTCAAATGGGGGCGTTATGTAGTGAGCGATGGAAGAGTTAAGAGGGGTATATGCGATAATTGTGGTGCTCAACTTAAAGTTGGGATGCGCTTTTGCAGTAAATGTGGATTTCTTGTAAGTCAAGGAGTGGATAAGCTTCTTTAAGACTTATGGAGAGTTTGCTAGCTGGGCGATCTTCTCCAATATAAGCGTTTATATTGAGACTCTTTTTGACGTACTTGTATAAAAGGAACTCTTTAAACTCTTCCGGGCTTCGCTGCACCTCTTCAGGAAGGCCCTTTAATGAGTCGTCAGTGGGGTGAGAAGTAGGGGGGCGTTATATTTTACATCGGGGTTATCTACCCTACCCAAAAGATAGTCAGTAGCACAGCCTAAGACGTCAGCCAGCTTCCTTCAATTGCCAGTTATTGAAAAGATAAAGGTAGTCTTGGGCAACCTTTTGACCGCCAACTTTGACCACAACCTCGGCCTTCATGTACTGGTAAGGTAGCGAGAGCCATTAATATTCCAGCCAATATTAACACCACTCCACTTTCTGGTGGTAATGGTGGAACCGATCCGAGTGTTTATTGTGGTGGTTTAAAGAAAAAATAACTCTGCAAGCCCTTATCCTTCAGGGAAACTGCTGCACCTACTGCATGCTTTCGTTGTTGACACGGAACTTTTAATTGCCACAGCAGGGATCAGAAGACTGTTACTCAGTTTTCTTTTAGTTGTTCCTACCGCGCTGTAGTGCACCGATTTTGAAAGATGTTCACCTCTTCATTACCCTTTTCTAAAGGGGATGTATTTTCTGGCTTTGTTTTTGTAAGGGAACATGCTTCCCCTCTTATTAGTGCTGTAGAGTTTTAACGTCGACGCCTATAATCTGGGTGAATACTTCTTTCGTAAAGCCGTGAAACAAGCGAGCTTTCATAATGATCATGGATTTAAAATTTCCCATAAGAAGATTAGGGAGAAGGAGTTCCCGATTGGAACTAATCCTTTAGCACATTAGATCTTTCTGATTGTTATAGATGGCTTAGGGGCCTTTTATAGCTTCTAATACCCCTTGCCTTACCCTTTGGTCCTCCTCTATGAAGGAGCTTATCTCATAAGTTATCTTTATCAGTAGGTAAAGCCAATATATTGTAAATGTGATTATTGAAAGGATTGCGACTATTATCACATTTCTCCCTTTTATTTCCGTTATCAGAGCCGGTTTTCCTAAGAAGTAGCTGTATGCTGTGCTCTTTAACCTCGAGAGCTCGAAACTGACCGAGAAGAGAGATTGAAGATATATCGCTAGAAATATGAACGCCAAGATGTTTAATAGAACTTTTAAACCTATTCCGCTTATCAGAGCTACTGTATAGAATAGAGCATAGATCCAAAATGCCCATGTGGCTATCTCTAGCTGGGAGATCTTATGCAAAAAGAGGATTATGCTTTCCCTCTTGCTCTCGCTTATCTTCCCTTGGATAAACTGGAAGAGAAGCTTTGTGTTTTCGATATTGTTTTTAATGGCTCTGTTCCAAGAGAATAAAAGAAGAAGCTGTAAAAGGCCAGCTATTAGGCTTAGGATTATAGATATACCTATCAATCCAAATGGGGTATAGAAGCTCATCACATGAGGAAAGTGCATAATTGCGTATCTTAGGGAGAGCGAAGCGGATATTGAAAAAAGCGTTGAAAGAACTCCTAAGATTACCACCGATATCGCTAATCCCTTGCTTGGGGTTCTTTCCTCTAAAAGGGTTAGGATATCCATGTCTTTAATTGGATTACTACCATCCTTTAACGAAGCTTTCTAAGTGCTTTCTTATCATTTCGTCTGCTTCTTCAGCCGCTTTAGCTGAGGAGGCGGCAAGTTTGCTTATCTCCTGAGCTACAACAGCAAAGGTTTTTCCTGACGTTCCGGCGCGAGCTGCTTCTATAGCTGCGTTCAAGGCTATAAGCTTAGTTTGTCCTGCGATCTTGGATATAGTTTTAACCATAGATTTAAGATCCTCACTTGCCTTAGCTATACCTTCACCAACGAGGTTCATGTAAGTTTCCGTTACTATTTGGATATCAAGATTTGTCCTTTTCATTAAAGCGGCTACGGCAAGAATTACTTTCTCTCTTTCTTCTTCAAATGTACTAAATATCTCCTCAAGAACTGGCTTTATTAAGGGATTATAGATCCCTATGAAACTTTCGATTGCAATGCCCCTATTGTATATTTTATTCCCCAACGCTTTTCTGCTCTCAAAGTAACTTTTATCTATGGCATCTTTAAAAAGACTTTTAAGATAATCTCTTATAATGCTTCTCCATTCCTCTTTTTTCTTGCCTCCAAAACCTCGCTTTACTTTCTCTTCCATACGCATGAGGTGTGAGAAAACTATGTTCGTGAATTCTTCCGTTTTTCTCTCCAGGGGCTCGCTTGCTTCTTTGAGAGCCTCTTCTTCTTTTTCGGTTATCATAGTAAATTCTTTCTTTTCGATTATTTTCGTGTCCTCGAACATTAGATTTAACCTCCTTCTAGAACCCTATATTATAATCATAAATGCAAAATTTAATATTTGTCAATGAGAGATATGTGTATATATAGCACTAATATCTTGCTTAAGCTTTGTGATGTAAAACTGGGTGGCTTGTGCTATTATCTTGATAGGTTGGATTTTCTCCCTTCAAGAGGTGATAGCGCTATGAATAAACAATTTTTTATAGTAGATGTTTTTGCGGAAGGTAGATACTCGGGAAATCCGCTTGCGGTTTTCATCGATGCTGAGGGAATCCCGGATGAAGAGATGCAACTTATAGCCCGAGAGATAAATTTTTCTGAAACTACTTTTGTTTTGTCAAGGGAGTTGAGAAACGGAGGTTATGATGTGCGTATCTTTACACCGGAAACTGAGGTTCCCTTTGCTGGACATCCTACGCTTGGTACAGCATATATCATTAAAAGGGAGCTGATCAAAGAGAATGTAAAGGAGTTGAATCTGAACCTTAAGGTTGGTCAAATACCCGTTTTCTTTACAGAGGAGGCTCATGAATTATTGTGGATGAGGCAGAAGCCGCCCTCCTTTGGGAAACATGTGAGCCACTCTCTTATGGCTGAGGTTTTGGGAGTCGAGGTGGCTGATTTAGATAACGATTATCCTGTTGAGGAAGTGTCTACGGGGCTCCCATGCTTAATAGTTCCCTTAAGGAGTTTGGACGCCTTAAAGAGGATCAAGGTGAATTTGGATAGATATTACTCTCTTATTGAAGACCTCGATGCGAAACTTATCTTGGCTTTTTGTCCGGAGACAAGAAGAGGAGATACCGCTTTAAGCGTTCGTGTTTTTGCCCACTACTATGGTGTTCCTGAAGATCCTGCCACTGGAAGTGCAAATGGATGTTTAGCGGCATATCTTTGCAGACATAGATATTTTGGAGATGAAATTAATATAAAGGTTGAGCAAGGTTATGAGATTAAGAGACCTTCTCTGATTTTTCTAAGGGCTCGTGGTGGAGATAAAATGGAGATTTGGATTGGAGGTAAAGTAATATTGATTGCTAAGGGCATTTTTGTGTAAGATTTTAGTCAAATTGCTTTTTCTAATTTTGAGAAAATGTGGTAAAATTAACCTTCGGGAGCTTTCATGAAAGGAGGGGTAGCTTAAGTGGGATCTTATATAGCTACGATGATATTATCCTATCTGTTTTATCTTTTTTTAACCATGGGTAGCGGGAACATCGGTCTGTGGAGCTCAAGCGAGCTCTTGGTGGGAATTCCCGTTGCTGTAATAGCTGGTTTGGCTGGTGGCAGGATTTTTGGTGAGTATATTCCATCTTCTCTCTTAAATCCTTACCGCTGGTGCTTGTTCATTTACTACCTATTCGTTCCCTTTTTCACAGCGATGGCCAAGGCTAATATAGATGTGGCTATGAGGGTTATCACGGGGAAGATCAACCCCGGTATAGTCAAGATTAAAACTGGCTTAAAGAAGGACATGGCTTTGACGTTTCTCGCTAACTCTATAACTTTGACGCCTGGGACTTTAAGCGTTGATGTGGATGAGGAAGAAAATGACCTATATGTTCACTGGATCGATGTGAAAGATGTTACACCAGAACCTAGGGATGTGTGTGGAGATTTTCCTGAGTGGGCGAGGAGGATCGTGGAATGATGGATATGTCAGGTTGGTTTATGGCGACCGGAGTTCTTCTGGTAATATTTGGTTTTTTGGCTATAGGAAGGACTGCTTTGGGTCCAACGGTACCTGATAGAGTTGTAGGTTTGGATACCCTTAACACCTACATAGTGGCTGCCATGATTGTTTTCGGTGCTGCCTACGATTCCGTCATATATGTTGATATTGCAATAGTTTATGCGCTTCTTTCCTTCATAGCTACTCTGTTTATAGCTCGTTACCTTGAAAGGGGGCTTTAAGATATGTCTGGTCTAATTGCGCTATTTTTGGTGATTGGCATAGCTTTCAACTGTCTTGGCGCCATAGCGTTGTATAGGTTTCCTGACGTTTACACTCGTCTTCACGGGGCTACCAAGGCCACCACTTTTGGTTCCATCTTCACCTCTCTGGGAGTGATAGCCTATGGGTTTACGAAATGGGCATACACTGGAGAAGCAAGGTTCTGCGTTTTGGCCATTCACGCTATAGTTGCACTGATAGCACTTCTTCTTACGAATCCTACGGGAGCTCATGCTATCGCAAAAGCTGCTCATAGAAGCGGTGTCATGCCTAAGAGAGCGGTGGTTGATAGATTGGCTGAGAGGGAAGGGAAGTGGTGATGATGGAATATTGGGCTCACTTTTTCACGCTTATAGTTTTGGTTGTTGGGGCCTATCTTGCGGTTTTTCTAAGAAGCCTTATCGCTTCCGTTATAGCTTTATCTGCTATGAGTCTTGCTCTTTCACTGGAATTTTACCTTCTTCATGCTCCTGACGTGGCTATAGCTGAAGCTGGTATAGGTGCGGGTTTAACCACGGCTATATTTATATTTGCCTTAAGAGGCATCAGGAGGGATTAAGGCATGGGAAGAGCCTTGAAGTGGGTAAGTTTTATCTTTTTCTCTCTCATCTTGATATGGGGTTTGGTTAATATCCACCCCTTTGGGGAGCCTTTGCAAACTGATATGGATGAGTACTTTATCAATAACGCTCAAAAGGAAGCTGCTGCTAACAACGTTGTTACCTCTATAGTGTTTGACTACCGTGGTTTTGATACCCTTGGGGAGGCCACGGTTCTCTTTACTGCAGTTATAGGAGTGACCGCTGTTTTCAGGGGAGTGATGAAGAAGTGAGAATGTCTAAGATAGTTAGGACGATAACTGCTCTATTGTTCTGGGCTGTTTTGGTCTTTGGGTTCTATATTGTCATACACGGACACCTAACGCCAGGCGGAGGTTTTCAGGGAGGAGCTGTTATAGCCTCTTCTACAGCTCTTTTCTTAATAGCCTTTTCTAAAGATGAGTTTTTGAGGAAATATAAAGATGTTTTTCTTTCGGTTGCAGAAAGCGGTGGGCTTTTGCTATTTATATCCATAGCTTTCCTTGGAATAGGAGCTACTTTCTTCTATAACTTCATGGCTAACTCAGGTGGGATTTTTGGAAGCCCTACCCCTATAGGTATAAATGACGGAGATCTAAATACCGCTGGAACTCTCCCCCCTATGAATATAGCTGTGGGTCTCGAGGTATTTGGAGGGTTAAGTTTGATACTTTTATTTATGTTTCTTGGAGCTTACTTAAAACCCTTTAGTAAGGAAAGCGAGGTGCATGAGGAGTGACTTATATGCCCTTTGTTGTTGTAGGTGTTATGTTGGCGCTCGGACTCTATGCGATTCTGTTTAGTAAGAACTTGATAAAGATAGCGATAGGATTATCTATAGTGGAGTCCGCAGTCAACCTCTTCTTAATAACGCTTGGGTATGTTAAGGGGGCGGTAGCTCCTATCTATACGATGGCTCCTGCTGGTAAGAAGATGGTTCTTCCAACGCCACAGGCGTTAACCTTAACCGCTATAGTTATAGGGCTTGCTACTACCGCTATGCTCTTAAGCCTTATAGTTATGGCTTATAAGCACTATGGAACCTTGGATATAAGGGAGTTAAGAAGACTGAGAGGGTGATGATTATGGAGCATTTACCTATTTTAGTGGTTGCTGTACCTCTTTTTGTGGCCTTTGCGATTCCATTGATCGATAAGGTTGGAGGAGGTAGGTACGCTAAGGAGGGTGTAACCGTTGGATCTTTGCTCTTCTCTCTAATAGGTATGATACTTCTCCTTAAGAGGGTTGCTGCTTTAGGTCCCCAGGTTTACGTTTTCGGTGCTGCGCTTCCCACCCTGACGCTGCCTACAGGTATGAAGGTTCCAATTAGGATAATGTTTGAAGTTGATGGAATGAGCGCTTTCATGGCGCTCTCTGGGAGCATCGCAGCTTTAGCTGCGGCTATATATTCCATAGCCTATCTGAAAGACGAAACTGGAAAGGATAGATTCTATGTTCTTTTCCTTCTGCTGGTTGTTGGTATGCTTGGGATGGAGCTAACAGGTGATATATTTAACTTCTTCGTTTTTCTTGAGATTTCATCGATAGCTTCCGCTGCTTTGGTGGCCTTCAGGTATTACAAGGCGGAGTCGATTGAGGCTGCTATAAAGTACATGGTCGTAGGGAGCTTATCCGCTTTATTCGTTCTTATAGCTGTTGGTTTCCTTTATGGCAAGTATGACGCTCTTAACTTCGCCGCTATCGCTAAAAGGATGGAGTTTTCATGGGCGGATAAGATTGCTTTGGCTTTGCTTGTGGTTTCCCTGGCTTTAAAGTGTGGTGCTGTTCCGCTTCATATGTGGCTTCCCGACGCTTACGCTGAGGCTCCAGCTTCCGTCACTGCTCTTTTAGTTAGTGTGAGTCAGGCAAGCCTTTACGGGCTGTTCAGGGTTTGCTTTAGCTTGTTCGGGGTGAAGATGTCGACCTTGACAGTTGGTTGGATAGTCATAATTTTTGGAGTGCTTTCAATGTTTATAGGTGTTACAATGGCGTTGGTTCAGAAAGAAATAAAGAGGTTGATGGCCTTTCACGCTATATCGCAGACAGGGTATATGTTGTTGGGAGTCGGCGTTGGGCTCGCTGTACTTGGTAACCCCTTTGACTTGAAGAGCTATGGACTTATGGCCATGAAGGGTGGCATATTTCACATTATAAATCACGCGATGTATAAGGGACTGCTCTTCCTAACGGCAGGTGCCGTTTTTTATAGAGCAGGGACGAGAGATTTAAATAAGCTTGGAGGATTGGCTCATAATATGCCTTGGACCACTGTTTACTTCATAATTGGGGCAGCGGCTATAGCAGGTTTACCTCCCTTCAACGGTTTCGCTTCCAAGCTTATGATATACGAGTCTGTTTATAAATTTAATCCCATCCTTTCAATCATGGCTATGATAGTAAGCGTTTTGACGCTTGCTTCCTTCGTTAAGATATTCCAAAGCGCCTTTTTGGGCCCTCAGCTACCTGAGTATAAGGATATTAAGGAAGCTCCCATGAGTATGCTTGTAGGCATGGGGATTCTTGCCTTCGTGGTGGTTTTCTTCGGTCTCTTCCCTGAGCTTATAGTTAGAACTATAGTTGATCCGGCAGCCAAGGCTTTAGTTGATCAAGCTTCCTACATTTCCAAAGTGATGGGAGGGATGTAATTATGACGCTTCTATATACAGGTCAGGGGTTTTGGGACCCAATAGCCTGGCTTTTTGGTACAGCTTTTGCGTCGATCTTGGTTTATTGGATATGGAGTAAGGGTAGAGGAGATTATAAGAAGGGAACTGAACAGGTAAAGCCCTTTCTTTGCGGCAATCCTGAACCTGGAAAGAGTGAGATTCATGTTAGGGCTAGCAACATATATTGGGGTTTCGTTGAGGCTTTGAAGGGTTATTATGAGCCCTTGATAGGGATGCATACGGGAGAGCTTTCCGATTACGTGGGGTGGTTCATAGGGGGTTTGGCTCTTTTAACCTTTGTTATCTTGGTAGTCTAAAGGAGGGGTAATGGTGATAAATAAGTATTTCCATAAAGCTCTTTGGGTATTTCACTTTAATAGCGGTTCCTGTAACGGCTGTGATATAGAGATATTAGCAGCCTTAATGCCTCGCCATGATCCTGAAAGGTTCGGTATAAAGCTCGTTGGATCACCTCGCCATGCTGATGTTCTAGTTGTTACAGGACCTGTGACTCGGCTGATGGCTGATAAGTTAAAGAGGATATACGAGCAAATTCCTGATCCTAAGGTTGTTATGGTTGTTGGGGGGTGTGGTTCTACAGGAGGAGTATTTTACGAATCCTATAACATACCTGGTCCCGTAGACAAAATTATTCCTGTTGATGTTTATGTTCCTGGTTGTCCCCCTCGCCCTGAGGCTATAGTTTATGGTGTTGCTAAGGCTTGGGTGAAGCTTGAGAAACTGCGTAAGGGTGAGGAGGTGGTGGTTCAAAGATGAGAATCTTAGATGTTCAAGAGATGATGTCCTTCTTTAAGGAAAAACTTGGAGAGAACCTAATTAGCTGTGAGTTAAGGAGCTGGACCGCTGGTCTTAAGAAGGTAGAGTGTAAGGAGATATGGTTAGAGATAAAGCCAAACGTGTTACCAGACTTCGTTAAGCTTCTGAAGGAGCTCGATGAAGCTCCTCATTCCTTAGTTGCTTCTGCTGAGGATCTCGGTGATGATATAGCAGTTATCTATCATCTTTCCGTATATAGTGGAGAGTTTAATAGGGAAATACAGATTAATGTTAGAGTTAAAGTGCCGAAGAGCGATCCTAGGTTGCCTTCTATAAGTCATCTTATTCCAGGGGCGTTGATAACTGAGCAGGAGAAGGAGGAGATGATCGGTGTGATTTATGAAGATCTTCCGGAAAGAAGGCATGTGTTCATCGCTGACGACTTCCCGCGTGATATCTATCCCTGGAGAAAAGATGAGAAAGGACCTCAGTCCTTGATAAGAAAGGTTAACGAGTGAGGTGAATTTTAGAAATGGCAGAGATAAGCTATGGATATAGCGTTCCTATAGGGCCTATACACCCTGCCCTTAAGGAACCCATCGAGTTCGTCTTTGATATAGAGGGGGAAAAGGTTAAGGGAGTCAAGATATATGCTGGGCATGCTCATAGAGGAATAGAGTGGATGGGAATGAGGAGGAATCCCATCCAGAATCTCTATCTTGCTGAAAGGATATGTGGGATATGCTCTGTAACTCATGCTTTGGCTTTGGCTTTGGCTGTTGAGAGAGCGCTTAATATAGAAGTCCCGCCAAGGGCTCAGTATATAAGACTTATCGTTGCCGAGCTTGAGAGGATTCACTCTCATTTACTTTGGGCTGGTGTTGCGGCGCATGAGGTGGGGTTTGATTCCGCTTTCATGCTTTTATGGAAGGTTAGAGAAAACGTAATGGATCTTCTGGAAAAGCTCACTGGAAATAGAGTGAATTACGCTATAATTCAGATAGGCGGCGTCAGAAGAGATATAACTGAGGAACTTCGTCACGAGATATGGAAGTCCCTCGATTATTATAGGACCCTTTCTGAGAGGATAAAGGTTCTGCTGCTTGAGGATCCTACCTTTACTCTGAGGACAAGGGATGTAGGAGTACTTACTAAGGAGGATGCTCTATCCCTTTGTGCAGTTGGTCCAACCGCAAGGGCTTCAGGTGTACCTAAGGACGTCCGTCAGGATCAGCCTTACATAGCTTATGCGGATATAGGGGTTAAGGCCATAACACCTGATCTTTACACCGGTGAAGTGAAGGGAGATGTTTATGATAGAACCGTGGTGCGTCTGCTTGAGATAGACCAGTCTATAGACCTGATAGATAAGGCTTTGACCAATATGCCCGATGGTGAGATAGTTTATGAGAAGAACCTCGTTAAGCTTCTCGCTCTCATAAAGAAAGGAGAAGGGGAAGGCGTGGGTAGACATGAAGCTCCTCGGGGAGAGGATGTCCACTATGTTAAGTTCGTTCCTGGAAGTGAGAATCTCGCCGTTTGGAAGGTGAGAGCTCCAACCTATTCTAATCTCCTTCCTTGGGTCCCGATGTTTAAAGATGCCGAAGTGGCTGACATACCTATAATAGTGGCATCAACGGATCCATGCATGTCCTGCCTTAACAGGGCAACGTTAGTCTACCCCTCCGGTCGAAAAGAGGTATTAACTCATGAGGAGCTTCACAAGTTAAGCGTCGAAAAAACGAGGAGGTTGAGCAGGAGATGATTTTCCTTAAGCTTATCCTTACCGTATTTCTTTCAGCCTGGGTTATGTTTATTGGGTTGCTCTATAAAGGTATAGATAGGAAGATCGCAGCTCGCCTTCAGGCGAGGTTTGGTCCACCTATAATCCAGCCCTTTTATGACGTTATAAAGTTACTTCAGAAGGAGAACATCGTGCCCGAGAATGCCGTTCCATGGATATTTAACGGGGCTCCATGGTTAGCGTTGCTCGCTTCCATAAGCCTCTTTTTCTATCAACCTATGGGAAGCTTGCCACCGATTTTAGGCGATAGAGGGGATATAATCCTCATCCTTTACGTGTTTACCGTTGCTGCTATAGCGATAGTGGCTGGAGGGTTCGCGTCTGGGTCTCCCTTTGCGACTGTTGGAGCTCAAAGAGAGATGGTGCTGCTTATGAGTTATGAGTTTCCTTTAGCCACTGCTATAATAGCCTTGGCCTGGTATTACTCCAAGACCTTTTCCGACCTTCCAGCTTTTTCACTTTATACCTATGTTCTTAAGCCTATCTGGTCTCATGTTGGGCCACTTGGTTTTCTTGGAATGCTACTTATAATGCTGACTATTCTCGTTGTGGCTCCCGCTGAGCTTGGTAAGATACCTTTTGATATAGCTGAGGCGGAGACTGAAATAGCTGAGGGGGTTATGGTTGAGTATTCTGGTAAGAATTACGCTCTTTTCTACATAGCTGATGGAGTTAAAACATTAGCGATGACTGCTTTGGTGGTTAACATGTTTTTCCCTTGGAACCTCTCCTCCTTCTTTGGGCTTTCTGGGGTTGGTGCTTACCTTCTTGATTTCATCTTCTTCTGGGTTAAGGTTTTAGCTCTGCTTCTTATCTCTGTTACGCTGGTTAGAGTAGCCTTTGCTAGGCTAAAGGTGGATCAGATAGCGAGGTTTTACTGGTTTCCTTTGCTTTTAACGAGCATGGTTGGTTTGCTTTTGGTAGTTTGTGATAAGTTGGTTTAAATTCGTTGGAGGAGGTGCTTTAAAGGGTATGGCGACTCCTATGATAGTTGAGCTGTTTAAGCAGCTTTTTGGTGGTCCCGAGACGAACCTCTTCCCCGCGAAATATGCGCCCGATTCTATAATCGAATTTTTGGAGGCCGTTGGTAGGGGAGAGGTGAAGATAAATCCGCCAATTGAAACGCCTCCAGACTATAGAGGAAAGATCGTCTATGAGAGGGATAAGTGTATAGGGTGCAGACAGTGTATTAGAGTTTGTCCGGCAAATGCTATAGAGTTCATTCCAGATGAGAAGAAGATTAAGATCTACGTTTCGAGATGTACTTTTTGCTCTCAGTGTAATGACATTTGCCCTGTCAAATGTCTTCACATGAGTCCAGAGTTTCTTTTGGCAGACTATGATAAATATTCGGAATCTCTTATAGTGAAGTGATTTCATTTAAATCTTCTTCTTGCGTTAGGATCCCTAGCAGCCTTTTGGCAGATAAAACTACCTCTTCAGATATAGGACAACCCAAGGCAATTGCCTTGGGTTGTATTCCTATAAAGAGGATTTTCCCCACGTCACTTTCAAGGGTTTCTATTAAAAATGCTAAGGATAGCGTGTGGGTTGAAAAGTATGTGAGCTTTGGGATCTTTTCTCTTGGGATCAGCCTGATCTCACCAGGAGAAAGCCCCATTTCGGTTGCGTCTACTATGACGAGAAGGTCAGGTTTCTCCCTTTTTATCAGCGATAAGAAGTTTTCTGGGGCTGTTCCTGCGTTGATTCCTATCCAGTTATTCTTTCCATTTATTTTTTTCGCTATCCATGGGCCAATGGAATCGTCTCCTAAGAGCTCGTTTCCTATACCTAGTAATACCTTTTTCATCAGGTTTTATAGCCCTCCTTTTGCATGAATATGGATAGGAGAGGTATCTTTTCCGGTGCACTCCTTATGATGATAGGAACCTTCATAAGTAGGCTTTTAGGCCTCCTAAGGGAAAGCATCATGGCCTTTCTCTTTGGAGCCTCTCCTCAATACGATGCATTTCTCATAGCCTTTCTTGTTCCAAATCTTTTAAGACAGTTGCTTGCTGAAGGAGCTTTGAGTTCCTCCTTTGTACCCGTATTTAACGAGTATCTCTTAAAAGATGGCAAGGATGAGGCTTGGAAGCTGCTAAACATGCTTTTAAATTTAATCCTATTGCTATTTGGCTTTATAATACCTTTGGGTTATTCGCTCCTTCCCTACTTAGTAAAAATCTTAGCTCCTGGTTTTTCTCGCGATACCTATGAGCTCTGTATCTCTCTTTCAAAGATAACCTTGCCATTTATACTCTTCATAAGCCTTGCAGCTTTAACCATGGGAGTGCTGAACTCCTTCGGTAACTTTTTCGTTCCCGGTGTGGCCTCTGGATTTTTCAATATATCAATTATAATATTTGCCCTTCTCTTTTACAAATCTTTTGGTATATATGCTGTTGCATTAGGTACAACAATCGGTGGAGCTTTTCAATGGCTTTTTCAACTATTTTGGTTAAGGAATCTGGGTTGGAGATACAAGATTGTCTTAGATCTTAATCACAAAGGCGTAAGAGAGATAGGAGCGATGATGGTCCCTCTTACCTTTAGTTTGGCTATAAATCAGATCCAAAATCTAGTAGATAAAATAATAGCTTCCTTGCTTTCACCGGGAGGAATTTCGGTTATAAACTATGCCTTTAGGCTCTATCAGCTTCCCTTGGGGGTTTTCGCTGTGTCCTTTTCAACGGTTGCCCTTCCGCTCCTCTCTAAGGATGTTCTTAGAGATGGAAGTAAGGGGTTGGAGGAAACCCTATCCTCGGCCTTGAGATTAGCTCTTTTCGTAGTTATCCCCGCCTCCATATTCATCCTTATCTACTCTCCAGCGTTAGTTAGCCTGCTTTTTTATAGGGGGGCCTTCTCGGAATGGGCTTTTGAGAATACCTATAGGGCCCTAATGTTTTACTCACTCGGGCTTGCCTTCTCAGCTTTGACCCATATATCCTTAAGGGCCTTCTATGCGCTTAAGGATACGAAAACCCCCGCTTTAATAGGTTTTTGGGTAGTTATCCTTAACGCTGTTTTAAACCTGATTTTTGGAAAGCTTTTTGGTCCGCCAGGCTTAGCCTTGGCTACGTCTTTTGCCTCCGCAGTTAATCTCTTCCTCTTGTGGAGAACCCTAAGATTGAGGGGTATCTATTTTGGTCTTCACAAGTTTCTTTCAAGCTTAGCCTTACCTTCACTAATCTTTCTTTCTATTTCTCTCTTTTCCTTCAACTTCCTATCTAATATCTGGGTTTCTATGCTTCTTTCCTTATTATCTTTCATACCCTATGTCATTATTTCGCGGATCCTCGGTATAGAGGAAGCTAATATCTTCATCGAAAGAATCTTTTTGCCATTTAGAAGAAGTTAGTGATCTTTATTGATTTCAGTACCCTTTGGTAGATTTGGGAGCTAATTCTCTTTTTTAGGTTTGACAGAATCTTTGCTTAAGACTATAATTTATTCGGATTAAGCTTTAAATATATTCTTTCTGAAAGGGAGTGATAGATTTAGACCTTGGTTTAAGGGGAAAGGTGGTTATGATAACTGGAGCAGCTCAAGGTATAGGTAAGTCCTGTGCTATGGCTTTTGCTGAGGAAGGTTGCAAACTATCTTTGTGTGATATCAATGAAGAGAAACTCATCAAGACCGCTGATGAGATAAAGACTTCAAGGGGTGTTGAAGTTTTAACAGTTCGTGCTGATGTTACTAAAAAGGAGGACATCGATAAGTTCGTGGCTAAGACTGTTGAAAGCTTTGGTGGTGTAGATATTCTCGTCAACAACGCTGGGACAGCCCGGTTCAGTGATCTTATGGAGCTTTCCGAAGAGCAGATAGTTTTTAACATGGATCTTATGGTTTATGCGGTCATTCGCTTAAGTAGAGCTGTTGTTCCTTATATGCGCAAGAAGAAATGGGGTAGGATAATTAATATTTCCTCAATATTTGGTAAGCAGCCTGGTGGGCTCTTAGACTACGATACTGCGAAGGCTGCTGTGATTATGGTTACTAAGGACTTCGCTAACTATTTGGCTAAGGATGGGATACTTGTTAATGCTGTATGTCCAGGTCCCATAAGGACTCCTCTTTGGGAAGGGTCAGGTCAGTTAGGGGATCAGCTTGGTAAGATCCTGGGCTTATCCTCTTCTGAAGCCATTGAGACTTTCGCTAAGCAGAACATTCCCTTGGGTAGGTATGGTTATCCTGAGGAGATAGCTAACGTTGTGCTATTTTTGGCTTCAGAAAAAGCGAGTTACATAACTGGTCAGGCTATTAACGTGGATGGGGGTATGATTAAGGCAGCTTATATTTAAGGGGGGTGATATACTTTGTCCTTAAAGGCTGCTTTCATGTTTATAGCTCCTGGAGCAAATCCTGACAGGGATAGAACGGTGGTAAAAGGTGGAGAGGTGGAGCTTCATGTCGTGGGAGTTTCAAGCTATGAAGAGGGAGTGAAGGTGGCTAAGGAGCTTTCGGATAAGGGGATATCTTGCATAGAGCTCTGTGGTGGATTTGGTAACGAGGGTGTAGGGATGATTTCCCGTGCGCTTAGAGGCAAGGTCAGGGTTGGAGTTGTGAGGTTCGACTTGCATCCGGGTCTTAACTACAAAAGTGGGGATGATCTCTTTCTATGACGGTTTATAAGAGGTTTGCTATCGAGTTTGGAATGGGAATTGATCTTCATGGTGAGGATTACACTAAGGCTAGCGTAAAGGCGGTTAAGGATGCAATATCGCGCGTTTGCTTAAGTGGGTTAGTTGAGGTTTTGAACCTTTCCCTTGAGGATGTTTTCATAGAGGTTATACTTGGTGTTCCTAAAGGGGGTGAGGTGAGGGAAGAGGATGTCATCAAAGCTTTTCCGGTAGGGAAGGTGGAGCTTAGGGTTGTTGAGGGAGGCTTGAGGGTGCCCGGGATTTTCGTCCCAATGTTTGGTGAAAGTTCAAGTATAGTGGTGGTTAACGCTTGTGTAGTGGTCAAGGTTCCCGGGTAAGCTTGCGTTGCCTAAAAAGGGGGGGAGAAGGTCTTGGGTGAGGAGAAGCTTTGGCTTGACATGTATATCTCGATGGTTAGGATTAGGAAGTTTGAGGAGAAGGTGGTTGAGCTATTTGCTCAAGGAAAGATCCCGGGTTTCGTTCACTCCTATATAGGTGAAGAAGCTGTTGCCGTAGGGGCTTGTTCTGCCTTGGAGCCGACTGATTACATAACGAGTACTCACAGAGGGCATGGGCATCTTATAGCCAAGGGTGGAGATCTTAAGTATATGATGGCGGAGCTTTACGGTAAGAAGACGGGATATTGCAAGGGAAAGGGCGGCTCCATGCACATAGCTGATGTTGACTTAGGTATTCTCGGAGCTAACGGGATAGTTGGTGCCGGCCTTCCCATAGCTACGGGAGCTGCGTTATCAAGTTATCTTCAAAGGAATGGAAGGGTTGCGCTTTGTTTCTTCAGTGATGGTGCTTCTAATAGAGGAACATTTCATGAGAGCCTGAACATGGCTTCTATATGGAAGCTTCCTGTGGTGTTCCTGTGCGAGAACAACATGTATGGTATCTCCATGCCTCAGAGGAAAGGTATGGCCGTTGAGGACATAGCGGATAGAGCCGCTGCCTATGGTATTCCAGGTGTGGTTGTAGATGGTAACGATGTCATAGCTGTCTACGAAGCTGTTAAGGAAGCGGTGACTAGAGCTCGTGCAGGTGGAGGTCCTACTCTTATAGAGGCTAAGACGGCGCGTTGGAGAGGACATTTTGAGGGAGATCCTCAGATATATAGAACACCTGAGGAGATTGAGGATTGGAAGAAAAAATGTCCCATAATGAGATTTCAGGAAAAGCTTATAAAGATGGGCATATTAGACGAGGCTAAGATAAGGGAAATAGAGAGCATGATAGCTAGGGAAGTGGAAGAAGCGGTAAGGTTCGCTGAAGAGAGCCCATACCCTGAACCAGAAGAAGCGCTTGAGGATGTTTACGCTTAGGGGGTGTCTGGGATGAGAGAAATTACTTATGCGGAAGCTATAAGGGAAGCTTTAAGGGAGGAAATGAAGCGTGACGAGAGGGTTTACATCATAGGGGAAGATGTGGGTAGGTTTGGAGGGTGCTTTGGAGTTACCAAAGGATTATGGGAGGAGTTTGGAGATGATAGGGTTAAAGATACCCCCATAAGTGAGACAGCTATAATTGGTTCTAGCGTTGGGGCAGCTGCGACAGGGATGAGACCTGTAGCTGAGATAATGTTTTGTGATTTTATGGGTGTGGCTATGGATGAGATAACAAATCAAGCTGCCAAGATGAGGTATATGTTCGGTGGTAAGGTTAAGTTGCCAATGGTTATAAGGACTCCTGTGGGTGGTGGACTTTGTGCTGCAGCTCAGCACTCTCAAAGCCTTGAGGCGTGGTTTACCCATTTGCCTGGATTGAAGGTTGTAATGCCATCGACTCCTTACGATGCCAAGGGATTGCTAAAAGCTTCTATAAGGGATGATAATCCTGTTATATTCTTGGAGCACAAAATGCTTTACGGTGTTAAAGGTACGGTTCCTGAAGAGGAGTATGTCATTCCCTTGGGAGTTGCAGATGTCAAAAGGGAAGGAAGGGATGTTACTATAATAGCTACGTCTCTTATGGTTTATAAATCCCTTGAGGCAGCAAAGCTTCTTGAAAAGGAAGGTATAAGCGTCGAGGTCGTCGATCCGAGGACTCTTTATCCGCTTGATGAAGAAAAGATAATTAACTCTGTTAAGAAAACTCATAGGGCTATAGTCGTTCACGAGGCGGTCGAGAGGAACGGGTTTGGCGGAGAAATAGTTGCCATAATAATGGAGAAGGCCTTTGAGTACTTAGATGCTCCTGTTAAAAGGGTTTGTGGGAAGAACACCCCGATACCATTCTCTCCGCCTCTAGAGAGGTTTGTCATACCGCAGGTTGAGGATATAGTTAACGCTGTTAAATCTTTGCTATAGTTTACGGGAAGCCCTCTACCAAGGGCTTCCCGTGTCTTCTTGGAAGAGGAGGATGGTTACCTACCATGGGGAAAATAGGGATAATAGCTAATCCAGCTTCGGGAAAAGATATAAGAAGGCTTGTAGCGCATGGTTCTGTGTTTGATAATAATGAGAAAGTTAATATAGTGAAGAGGATGCTCTCGGTATTTGAAGAGATAGGTATAGATGAGGTTTTGTTTATGCCGGATTATTTTCAGATATGCTTAAAGGCTCTTAATGCTTTAGGAAGGGTTAGCTTTAAGGCTAGAGTCATCGATATGGATGTAAGCTTTACTCAGGACGATTCAACCAAAGCTGCTTCTATATTTGAGCGGGAGAAGGTAGATTGCTTAATCACCCTTGGAGGGGATGGAACAAATAGAGTAGTGGCTAAAGGGCTTTCTCCCAATAGTGAGGTTCCCCTCCTTCCCATATCGACAGGAACAAATAATGTTTTTCCTTACATGATGGAGGGAACAATTGCGGCATTGGCAGCTGCAGCTTTAGCTAAGGGAGTAGTCTCTAAGGATGAGGGGTGTTATAGAGTTAAGAGAGTGGAGCTATTTAAAGATGGAGAGCTTAAAGACATAGCTTTGATAGATCTGGTTTCTCTTGATTGTTCCTTTATAGGATCACGAGCTATATGGCATCCAGAGGAGATAAGGGAGGTTTTCTCTACGGTAGCTAAGCCTGATTCGATAGGTGTTTCTTCGATAGGTGGTTTGCTGATGCCTACGGATGAGCTCGATGACAGAGGAGTTTATGTAAGGTTGGGTAGATCTGGGAAAAGACTTTTTGCCCCCATAGTCCCCGGGATAATAAGGGAAATATATGTGGAGGATTTCCGGGAGATACCGCTCGATGAGAAGTTCCCCATTTCTCTTGATAGGGGGGTTATAGCTCTCGATGGCGAAAGGGAGATAGATTTCTTCGATGGAAAATGGGAAATCCAAGTGACGAGAAGAGGTCCTCTCCTTGTAGATGTTAGGAAAGTTTTGAGATTATCCAGTGAGCGTGGCTTTTTAAAGATTTAATTCTCTATAGGCCCTTTCGATCCTCTTTAGCCCCTCTTCGAGTATCTTTCTGGGTGTTGCTATGTTTATTCTTACAAAGCCTTCTCCGCCCGGTCCATAATCGGTTCCTATGTTGACCGCTACTTGAGCCTTATTTATGAAGAAATCCCTTAAGTGAGTTGGGTTCATGCCTAATTTCGAACAATTTATAAGAGGAACGAAGGTCCCCTCAGGGTACATTAGCTCAAGCTTTGGAGTTCTCTCTTTGAGGAAGCTATCTAAAAATTTAAGGTTTTCCACAAGGTAGTTTATAAGCTCTTCTAACCATCTTTCTCCATATCTGTAGGCTGCTTCCAATCCTGCCATTCCAAAGGTATTTGGCTCTCCAATCTTTAGAGCTTCAAGGATAGAGTTATAAGCCTCTCTGATGTTTTTATTCGGTATTATGGTAACAGACGTTCTTAATCCAGCGAGATTGAATGTTTTACTTGGTGAGAAGAAGGCTATGCTCCTTTGTGCTATGTCTTCGGATAGGGTTTGAATAGGAATGTGCTTGTTACCTGGATACACTATGTCACAATGGATTTCATCTGATAGTATGATTAGATTATGCTTCAGGCAAATCTCGCCTAATCTTTCTAGTTCTTCTTTCTGCCAGACTCTTCCTCCTGGGTTGTGAGGGCTGCATAGAATAATCAGCTTAGTTCTTTTATCTATCTTTCTTTCGAGATCCTCCAAATCCATAACGAACCTGTTGTTTATGAGCTTGAGTGGGTTGTGAACGAGTTGCCTTCCGTTTTCAAGGACGCTTTTACTAAACGGTGGATAAACAGGTGGTTGGATGATTACCTTATCACCAGGAACGGTTAAGGCAAGGATGGCGACTATTATTCCAGGAATGACTCCTGGAGCGTGCGTTATCCACTCTCTTTTTACGCTCCAGTTATGTCTTCTTTTAACCCACATTTCTATGGCCTCATAATATCCCTCAAGTCTGTAGGCATATCCGAATATTCCATGGTCTACCGCTTTTCTCAGGGTTTCTATCACTTCCTTTGGAGCTTTAAAGTCCATATCTGCGATCCACAGGGGAATTAGATCTTCCCTACCAAAAAGTTCCTTTAGCATATCCCACTTCTCACATCCTGTTTTCCTTCTTTCTACTACTTCATCAAATATAGAGGTTTGCAAGCAGATCCTCCTCCCTTTAAGGTTGGCTGTAAGGTTCAGGTACCCTTTTATTTTACAACTTGTTTTTATTTATTCCAAGGCTGGATTACAATTGGGATATGATATATAATCTTCTTAAATAGGAAGCTTTAAGGTGGAGGTGATCGTTTAATGTTGAGGAAGGGATGGTTGGTTTCTCTCTTGGCGGTTTCATTGGTTTTGGTTTTCATGCTGAGCCTTTCTTTCGCTGCTATGAGGTTTAAGCTGGCGAACGCGGGTCCTGCAGATCCGGCAGATAGGACTGTCATTGCAGTTGATATCTTTGCTAACTATGTATTTACTAAAACCAATGGGGAGATAAAGGTAGATGCCTTTCACGCTTCTCAGCTTGGTAATGAGAAGGAGATACTTGAGGGGTTAAAGATTGGTTCCATCGAATTTGGTACTATAACTACAGGTCCCATACCGACCTTGTTCAAACCTATCATGGTTTTTGATATCCCCTATCTATTTCCTAATGTCTATGTTGCATGGGAGGTATTGGATGGTCCCTTTGGGCAGAAGCTTATGGGAGAAATGCTCAAGGAAACAGGCATACGCTGTCTTGCTATAAGCGAGAATGGTTACAGACACTTCTTCACTATAAAGAAAGAAATTCGCTCTCCTGCGAATATGAAAGGGTTGAAGATCAGAACCATGGAAAACCCAGCGCACATGAAGCTTGTTGAATCATTAGGGGCATCTCCCACACCTATAGCTTTTGGTGAGCTTTATATGGCGTTGCAGCAGGGCGTTGTAGATGGTGCGGAGTGTCCTATAACGTTGATTAATAACATGAAGTTCTATGAAGTCTCTAAGTACGTTGTTTTAGATGGGCATCTTTATAATCCTCTTATAATGTTCGTGAATGATAAGATTTGGAACAAATTTAGCGAAGAGCAGAAGCTTATAATATATGAAGGAGCTCAGCTGTTTAAGATCGCTCAGAGAGCCTTAACCGAAAGGCAGGTTCAGACTGGTTTGGTTAACCTTCAGAAGCAAGGTATGAAGGTTTATGTTCCCAATGCGGATGAAGCCAAGCAGTTTAGAGATCTTTCTCAGCCCGCTGTTTTGGAGTACGTTAGGAAAGAAGTAGGGGAAAAGTGGGTGAATGAGGTGATCGAAGCTGTTAAGGGGGCTGAGGCTAAGCAAAAGGAGATGATTAGGTAGAATGTAAGGGTTTGGAAATTTCGATGAGGGGTAGATTGAAGTTCTACCCCTCATTATTTTTAAGGAGGTGTTTTTCTAGCAGATGCTTTTTCTAAGGCGTTTGATGGGACTTTTCGATTTAGTAGCGGTTTGGGTAATAGTTGCTCTAATGGCTCTGATGAGTTTAATAACCTTCGCAGGTGTGTTTTTTAGATTTGTTCTTCACAGTCCTTTAACATGGTCTGAGGAAGCAGCAAGATACATGATGATATGGGTAACCTACCTTGGAGCTGGAATCGCAGTAAAGAAGGGTAGACACATAGGTGTCACCATGTTTATAAGCAGAGTTCCACTGAGAGTGAGAGGATATTTGATTTTTTTAGCTGAGATGGTTGTTATACTTTTTCTTTCCATTTTAGTTTACCAGGGCATAAATCTTCTTTTGACGCTCAGGACCCAGATCTCACCTGCAATGGGCTTGCCAATGGTGATACCTTACTTTGCGATCCCTTTTGGTTGTTTTCATATGCTTCTTCATCTTTTGGATAGAGTTCTTTCGCGATCGAGTGAGCTCCTTTCTACGACTAACGTCGAGCTTAGGAGACTGGAGGAGGGTGAGCGATGATAACTCTTATGATTATAGCTTTTACAGTTACCTTTCTTTTGGGGGTTCCTTTGGCCTTTGTCTTAGGGATCACAGGTTTTGTGTGTATACTTGCTATGGGTGTTCCCCTTCAAGTCGTTACTCAACGCATGTTTACAGGGATAGACTCTTTTCCATTGATGGCAGTTCCCTTTTTCATACTTGCGGGTGAGCTTATGAATCGTGGTGGTACAACGTTAAGGATAATAAGGTTTGCCAATGCTTTAGTAGGTCATATAAAAGGTGGGTTAGCTCACACCAATGTGGTAGCTAATATGTTCTTTGCGGGAATAAGCGGTTCTGCCGTTGCTGATGCTTCAGCTATAGGCTCTATCCTTATCCCTGCCATGGAGAAGAGTGGTTACGAGAAGGATTTTAGCGCTGCTTTGACTTCAGCTGCAGCTACCATAGGTCCAATTATACCCCCAAGCATAATAATGGTAATATACGGCGTTTCTGTAGGGGTTTCTATAGGGGGGCTTTTTGCAGCAGGTTTTATTCCAGGGGTTATGTTGGGCTTGGCAATGATGGTTGTTATATTTCTCGAATCTAAAACCAGGAATTACCCAGCCACTGGGGTTTTTTCCTTAAGTAGGGTTTGGAGTGAGTTTAAGGTTGCCTTTTGGGCGCTTCTCTCCCCCCTTATAATTCTCGGGGGCATACTTTTCGGTATATTTACTCCAACGGAAGCTGCAGCTGTTGCGGTTATATATTCCTTCATTGTTGGAAAGTTTATATATAGGGAACTGAGATGGAGAGATCTTCCTAATGTTTTGCTACAAAGCGGAGTAACTGTAGCTGCTATACTTCTTATAATTTCCATGGCTAACGTTTTCGCTTGGGTCATAGCAGCGAATCTTATTCCTCAAAAGATAGCCGAAGCTTTTCTTTCAGTTTCCCAGAATAAATATGTCTTTCTCCTATTGGTTAATCTGTTTTTGCTTATAGTAGGAATGTTTATGGAGACTGGTGCTGCGATCATAATCTTGGCTCCTATTCTTGCTCCTATTGCGGTAAAGATGGGCATACATCCTCTTCATTTTGGCTTTATAGTCGTTTTGAACCTCGCCATAGGTATGGCTACCCCTCCAGTAGGCGTTTGTTTGTTCGTTAGCTGTGGAATAACTGGACTTTCGCTTGAGAAAATATCTGCTGCGGTTTATAAGTTCGTTATAGCTGAGATAGTGGTTCTTGCCATTGTGACTTATTTTGAAGCCATTTCCATGTTTCTTCCGAAGGTCTTGGGGTTTGTAAGGTAGGGATTGCTTAATAGTAAGTGGATCCTCTATGACTTTAAGCTTATACAATTAAAATCACCTTTATAGACCAGAAGTAAAAATAAAATGTCGGTTATACTATCGTTGTTTAAATCTTAACTTTTTTGTTAAGTGGTTATTGACAAAACGAGTTTGAATGATTATAATAAAACTACAATAAAACTGGGGGTGGGGGATAAGGTAATTTGGGAGAAAGTTGAAGTATCTCCTCGTTAAAGTATGTGTTTTATTTGCCTCGGTAAGGGTGTAATTGCGTTTAAGAGGGGGTATCTCTTTGATTGAGACCTTCTTAAGCGTAGGTATAGATATAGGTACTACTACCACGTCAATAGTCTTCAGTAAGCTAAAGATAGAGAATGTAGCCGCTGGTTTTGTAGCCCCAAAGATAAAGATAGTAGGAAGAGAAATAATCTATAGAAGCAAGATTTATTTTACCCCTTTAATAGATGATAGATATATAGACTCTGAGAGAATAAAGAACATAGTTCGTGAGGAGTATGCCAGGGCTGGTATGGATCCGGAGAGCATTAAAACGGGTGCTGTGATAATGACTGGAGAAACAGCTAGAAAGGAGAATGCTGCTGAAGTTTTAAGGGCTATATCTTCAATGGCAGGAAGTTTTGTAGTAGCTATAGCTGGTCCACACCTTGAGGCTTATCTGGCGGGTATGGGATCGGGTGCTGCCTTTATATCTAAAAATGAGGGGAAAACCATCTGTAATTTAGATATAGGCGGTGGTACCACTAATGCAGCTATATTTGCCAGTGGCAAGTTGAAAAGCACCTTTTGTGCAAATATAGGCGGTAGAGTTATAAGGTTCGATGGGCAGGAGCCTAAGGTTGGTGGCTGGACGAGCATGGGTGCTGCTGTATGTGAAGAATTGGGCATATCTCTCAAGAAGGGACAAGTCTTGGCGTTCTCTGATCTAGTCCGTATAGCTAAGCGCTTAGCTTCATCTTTATTAAGCGTTTTGAAGGGAAACCCCGATAGCCTCGCTCTTAAGGCTGCGATAGGAGCATTACCGATGAAACCCATAGTGGCTGATGGTTTCGCTTTTTCGGGAGGAGTGGGTAAGCTGTACTATAATACCGAACTCGATCGTGATATGAGGGAGATTTTAAGATATAATGATCTCGGTCCGTTATTGGCGCAAGAACTAAAAAGCCTTGAGAGAGAGATTCCTGCTCCCGTCATTGAGCCGATCGAAACTGTGTATGCTACCGTTATAGGTGCTGGTGTGCATAGTGTGGAGATTAGCGGTTCTACGATATTTTATACAAATCAGCATATTTTGCCTTTGGTGAACATACCTGTGGTGAGAATAGAGGATCCTTATGCTACATTAGAAAGTATTAAAGGCGAGTTGCTTGAGAAGTTTGATAGGTTTAGGAGTACGGAGGAATCGAATCTCATAGCTATAGCTGTACCTAAAGGTCACGGGTTTGGCTTCGAAGATGTTCTAAGGTTAGCGGAAGCGATAGCTTTAGCTTATAAGACTAGTGATATGAATGGGCCTGTTATAGTCTTGTGTGAAGATGATATAGGTAAGGCTTTGGGAACTTTGATAAAGGGCTTACTTGGTAAGAATTGGGAGGTAATCGTTGTTGATGAGATCTCTCTTGAAGAGGGAGATTATGTAGACTTAGGTAAACCTCTTTATGGTGGAACCGTGATACCAGTGGTTATGAAAACACTGGTATTTTCAGTTTAATAAAGAAAGGGGGGGGCGGGTTTGATCTTAAAGGCCAAGGTAAAGGGTAGAGTTTACAAATTCAAAGACGTAAAAGAGGTTTTGGCGAAGGCCAACGAAGAAAAGTCAGGTGATATACTAGCTGGTATAGCTGCTACTTCTGAGGAGGAAAGGATAGCTGCCAAATACGTTCTTGCCAACTTAACTCTTGAAGATTTACGAAATAATCCAGTTGTACCTTACGAAGAAGATGAGGTTACAAGGGTTATCCAGGACCAGGTGAACGAGCATGTATATAACAAAATTAAGTCCTGGACCGTTGGGCAATTGAAGGAGTTTATCCTCGATCATAAAACCACCTCTGCTGATATAGAGTACATAAGTCAAGGATTAACCAGCGAGATGGTAGCAGCAGTTGCAAAGATAAGCTCAAATTTGGATCTCATATACGGTGCTGCTAAGATAAGAAGGGTTGGAAGGTGTAATACGACATTAGGATTGCCGGGGACGCTATCCGCAAGGCTACAGCCCAATCATCCTACCGATAGTGTTGAGGGTATAATGGCTGCTACGATGGAAGGAGTTAGCTTAGGAATTGGTGATGCTGTGATAGGTATAAATCCTTGCATTGACGAGGTAGAAAGCGTTAGTCGCTTATATTGGGCACTTTATGAGTTTATAGAGAAGTGGAAGATACCTGCTCAGCATGCGGTTTTAGCGCATGTTACCACTCAAATGAAGTGTATCCGTCAGGGTGCACCCGTAGGCGTGGTCTTTCAAAGCCTCGGAGGGACGCAGAAAGCTAACGAAGCTTTCGGAATAAACGTAGAGATGTTAGACGAAGCTCACGAGCTTATAAGAAAGTACAGTACAGCTAAGGGTCCGAATTTTATGTACTTTGAGACTGGTCAGGGATCCGAGCTATCAGCGGAAGCGCATCATGGAGCAGATCAGGTTACCTTGGAGGCGCGCTGTTATGGCTTAGCTAAAAGGTATAATCCTCTTCTCGTTAATACGGTTGTGGGATTCATAGGACCTGAGTATCTGTATGATAGTAAGCAAGTTATAAGAGCTGGTCTTGAAGATCACTTTATGGGTAAACTTACAGGTATTCCTATGGGTTGTGATGCTTGTTATACGAATCACATGAAAGCCGACCAAAACGATGTGGAAAATCTGGCTGTACTTCTTACTGCTGCTGGATGTAACTACTTTATGGGGGTCCCGATGGGTGACGATATTATGTTAAATTACCAGTGCACGAGCTATCACGACGTGGTTACATTGCGTGAGCTTTTGGGTCTTAGGCCCGCACCTGAATTTGAGCGTTGGATGGAAGATATGGGACTCATGGAAAACGGAAAACTTACGTGTAAGGCCGGTGATCCATCTATTTTCCTCAAGAAGTAAGGGGGGATAAAGATGTTAACCGAGAAGGAATTGAGAGAGATAGTGGAAAGTGTTATAAAGGAACTTTCGCAGAAAGATATAAAGATTTCCACCCCAGAGTCTCCTCAGGAGAAAGAAGTCAAATCCTACCCTGTTTCAGAGGATGAAAGCTATTTGCCAGACCTGGCAGAAATATCGATTGAGGAATGGTGCCTCGTGCCTGATCCAGCTGATCCCGAGGGTTTGAAAAGGATAAAGGCTACCACTCCTGCTAGGATAGGTCTATGGAGAGCAGGACCTAGGTATAAGCTAGAACCATGGCTTCGATTTAGGATGGATTTAGCTGCCGCTAAGGATGCTGTTATGAAAGAGGTGGATCCTAAGCTCATAGAAGAGTTAGGCATGTTCACAGTTCAGACCATGGTCAGGGATAAGGATGAGTATCTTACTCGACCGGATTTGGGAAGAAGGCTTTCTCCTGAAGCGAAGGAGAAGATATTAGCTTCCTGTCAAAAGTCTCCTCAGGTTCAACTTATAGTTGTAGATGGCTTAAGCTCAACGGCTATAGAAGCAAATATTCGAGACTTCTTACCATCTTTCCTGCATGCTCTCAAAGGGCATGGTTTAAGCATTGGGACACCCTTCTTTATCAGGTTTGGCAGGGTAGCCGTTATGGATGAGGTGGGGGAGCTTCTTCAGCCGGAGGTTTTGGTTGAGCTAATTGGGGAAAGACCTGGTCTTGTGACCGCGAAGAGCATGAGCGCCTATATGTGCTATAGACCTAATAAGAGCACTATAGAGTCTGATAGAACGTTGATCTCCAACATCCACGATAAGGGTTTACCCCCAGTAGAGGCAGGTGCGCAAGTTGCTGCTATGGTCAAGAAGATATATGATGCCAAGATGAGTGGTGTAAAGCTTGCTATGGCAGGCGTATAAGGCCTAAGTTAGGGGGTGAAGATAATATGTACGGTTTTGGGCCTGTGAGAGCTAAGGTTTTGGCTGTTAGAATTATTCCAAATGTGAATGAGTTTATGAAGGAACAGCTGAAGCTCAAACCTCATCAGAGGAGTATAGGAATGCTCACAGTTACCATAGACGATGTTGGTTACACTGCTGTAGATGAGGCTACTAAGAAAGCGGATGTGGAAGTTGTATACGCGCGTTCATTCTATGCAGGTTCTGCCCACGCTTCTGGGCCACTTTCTGGTGAGTTCATAGGTATACTGGCAGGACCTAATCCTGCGGAGGTTAGAAGTGGGATAGATGCTGCTATTGCTATGATAGAGGAAGAGGCTTGCTTTTGGGCGGCAAATGAGGAAGGAACGATAGCTTTTTACGCACAGTGCATCTCAAGAACGGGTTCCTATCTTTCTAAGATGAATAATGTTCCAGAAGGAACTCCGTTAGCCTATCTGATAGCCCCGCCTCTAGAAGCGATGTATGCTCTGGATGCTGCTATTAAGGCTGCTGAGGTAAGGATGACATCTTTCTTTGGCCCACCAACTGAGACGAACTTCGCTGGAGGGCACTTAGTTGGAAGTCAGTCGGCTTGTAAGGCTGCTTGTGACGCTTTTGCGGCTGCAGTTATAGAGGTAGCTCGAGAGCCTAAGCGGTATTAAGAGAGTGAAAAGATTTGTCTACTTTAGCTATTGGACTTATAGAAACGATAGGACTTGTGCCTGCTATAGAAGCAGCTGATGCTAGTTTGAAAGCTGCAGGGGTTGAGCTTTTTGCTTGGCGCTTCACTACGGGTGGACTAGTCACTATGATAGTTAAGGGGGAAGTGGGAGCTGTTAAAGCAGCAATAGAGGCTGGTGTTGTGGCTGCTTCTAAGGTTGGGAAGGTAGTAAGTGCACATGTTATTCCACGCTTGGATCCTCAAGTTTTAGGGATAATAGATGGAAGGGTTAAGCCCGACATTCCTCCAAGCGATAGTGGGAGAAAGGATACGGGCGTGCTTAAGGAAGCAGAAGAGGAAGAAAAAAGAGAAACACCAACATCAGAATTGAAGTTGGATGAAAAGCTTGAGCAGATTAAGTCAACAGTTATGGAGATGCTTAACAAGGCTGGTAAAAGGAATCTTATAAAGGATAATGTACCACTTAAGGATTATGGCGTTAAGAAGTTAAGGGTTATACTGAGGACAATAGGTGGCAACTTAATAGACAGAACAGCCATGTATTACATGAGGAAAGAAGAATTGTTAAGGCTTTTGGTTAGTGTGGTGGAAGAGATTGGGAGGGGGGAAGATGAGAAATATTGATAAGGATCTTCTTGCGCTTCAGGAGGTTAGGGATCTTGTGAGCAGGGCTAAGAGTGCCCAGAAGATAATAGAGGATTTTTCGCAGGAAGATATAGATAGAATTGTTTCGGCTATGGCCTCAGAAGCCATTAAAGCGTCTGATTGGCTTGCTAAGTTAGCTGCAGAGGAAACTGGGGTTGGTGTTTACGAGCATAAAATAATTAAAAATCTATTTGCTGCAAAAGCGGTATATGATTACATAAAAGATATGAAAACAGTAGGAGTAATAAACGTGGATGAGAGTAAGGGGATTTATGAAATAGCAGAGCCTGTTGGGGTGATAGCTGCTTTAACTCCTGTGACTAACCCTACTTCTACGGCTATATTTAAAGCTCTTATAGCTTTGAAGGCGAGGAATGCGATAGTCTTTAGCCCTCATCCTCGCGCGGTTGAGTGTACATCTAAGACAGTTGAGATCTTACACAAGGCAGCTATAAGGGCAGGTGCGCCAGAAGGAGTTTTGGGGTGTTTAACTACGGTGACAATAGAAGCCGCACAGGCTTTGATGAGGCATCCTGATGTCAAGCTTATTCTTGCTACAGGTGGGGCTGATATGGTTAAAGCTGCATATAGTGCTGGAAAACCTGCCTATGGCGTTGGTCCGGGTAATGTCCCAGCTTATATAGAGGCGAGCGCTAATGTAGCGGAGGCTGTCAAGAATATTGTGGAGAGCAAGACCTTCGATAATGGTACTATCTGTTCCTCGGAGCAGGCCATAATTTGTGAACATTCTAATTCTGCTGAAGTTAGGGCTTGCCTTGAAAAAATGGGAGGGGTTTTCTTAAGGTCTGATGAAATTCATAGGTTAGAGAAGTATATGTTCAGATCAGATGGAACTCTTAACCCTGCTGTGGTTGGGAAAAGCGCATGTTATATAGCTGAAGCGGCAGGGATATCTGTTCCCAAAGGTACGAGGGTTCTTGTTGTTCCCTTAGATGGGGTTGGTAAGGAGTATCCTCTTTCTAAGGAGAAGCTTAGTCCTGTTATTGCCTTCTACGAAGTAAGTAATTGGCAAGAGGCATGTGAGCTTTGCATAAAGATTTTGGAAACGGGCGGGATGGGACATACGCTTTGTATTCACTCACAGGATAAGGAAGTTATAATGAGGTTTGCTCTTAAGAAACCGGCCTTTAGAATATTGGTAAATCAACCGGGAGTTTTTGGAGCTATAGGCGGAACAAGTGGCTTGGTACCGTCGCTGACGCTTGGTTGCGGTACAGCAGGAGGTAATATAACATCTGATAATATAGGTCCAAGACATCTGATAAACATAAAAAGGCTTTCTTATCCTTTAAGGACGTTGGAGGAGCTTCAGAGTTATCTGAAAGCTGGCCTATCGGGAGTTGAAAAGCATATAGATCCTGAAACGATAAGGCGAATAGTAGAAGAAGTAGTGAGAAAGTTAAGCAAATAGTTTGATCAAATATAAAACTATAGAGAAATTTTAAAGAAAGGGGGTAAGTTTAGTATGGCAAACCAGCAAATAGCTCTCGGGATGATAGAGACGAAAGGTCTTGTAGCTGCGATAGAGGCAGCTGATGCCATGCTAAAAGCTGCAAACGTTACTCTTATCGGAAAGGAGAAAATAGGAGGAGGTTATGTAACCGTTATGGTTAGGGGTGATGTGGGAGCTGTTAAGGCCGCTACTGATGCAGGAGCTGCGGCAGCTGCTCGTGTTGGGGAATTAGTGTCTGTTCATGTTATACCTAGACCTCACCCGGAAGTTGAATACATTCTCCCTAAGTTGAAGAAGGAGGGGGATTTCAGTCCGACAACATAAAATTTTAGCCGGGGGGTAAATAATCATGAAAGTTCTTACAGAGATGGATGTAAGGAATGAGTTAAGAAAAGGGGGGCATATTCAGCGTTTCGTTGTGCCCCCGGGTACTATTGTTACCCCGGCAGCGTTAAGTTATCTTAATGAGAATAAGATAGAGCTTGTTTATGGGGAGATCGAATCTGGTGTTTCCCAAGGAGAAAAGACAAAAAAGGATGAGAGAACCGAAGAGTTTAAACCGCCGGGAAGGTTCGAGCTTTTAAGTGTGGGGCTTAGAGTTGATGAGAAGCCAGAAAACTTTACTCATTTGAGTGGGAATAAGTTGGTACCTAAGACTCACCCGAGGATTAAGTTCAGGGGTAAACTAGATTCTCTTGAAGCTCAAATAATATGGGCCCAAACCCAAATGGCCAAAGCAGGTTGGAAAGAGGTAGTTGCTCACTTAGAGGAGGTCTTGTCAGTTATTAGAAAAATATTAAGAGCAGAGGTTTTATCCGAACCGATCGAAGATTTTCAGCTTTTTGGTCTATCCTATGAGGATATACGTGAGATCTCTCACTTTCCTAAAAAGTTCATTGGCGTTGATCACTTTATGCCTTCATGTGAGATGGGAGAAGTTATGGCTTATTTAAACCTTATAAGAGCTCAGATAAGAGAATGTGAAATAAGCGCATGTGAAGCTTTTTATGATGAATTTGAGGGTGCTATAAGAGAGGATATTCTCAAGGCTTTGAATAGATTAAGCAGCGCTTTATATGTGATGATGTGTTGGTTAAGGGCCGGCCGATACTCTAAGGGAGGTTGATGTAGCGTGATACGTGAAGAGCTTGTAGAAAAGGTGGTACAAGAGATAACAGCATGGACGAAAAGAGTTCCTGTCATTGTGGGAGTATCTAATAGACATGTTCATATTTCAGAAGATGCGGAAAAAATTCTTTTTGGCGGTAAGAAGCTGACGGTAAAGGCCTATCTTAAGCAACCTGGTCAGTTTGCTGCAAATGAGACCGTAAGACTCTTAGGACCTAAAGGTTTGATAGATAACGTTAGAGTGGTCGGTCCCCCAAGGAAAAGCTGTCAGGTCGAACTTCTTATGTCCGATTGTTATACATTGGGTATAGAACCAGTTGTAAGGGATTCTGGTCAGCTTGAAGGGACTCCTGGTATTTACATTATAGGTCCTTGCGGGTTCGTTAAGCTGGATGAGGGGGTTATAGTTGCCCAGCGCCATATTCATATGACGCCTGAAGATGCTAAGGCTGCCGGGGTTAAAGATGGTGATTTAGTTAGGATACGCTTCGATAAGGGGTTGAGGTGTGGTGTTTTAGGGAATGTCCTGGTAAGGGTTAGCGAAAACTACGCTTTGGAGTGCCACCTTGATATAGAAGAGGCGAATGCCTTAGGGGTTAAAACGGGTGATATCGTTTATATGGAAGTAGGAGGTATATAAGAAGACATGGCTCAATTTTCACCTGATAGGATTGAGAGCCTCTTGAACAGGATGGACGAAGCTATAAAAAGGCCCCTACCATTTAAAGGGGAGTTATTTACCGGTGTAGACCTTGGAACGGCTTATATCGTGTTGGCAGTCGTTGATTCCCAGGGCGAACCTATAGCTGGTTCTTATAGGTTTGCTCAAGTGGTTAAGGATGGCGTGCTGGTTGACTTTACAGGAGCTGTCAGAATTCTTAGAGAAATGAAAGCTGAATTGGAGAAAAAGCTAGAAGTGGAGCTCAGACTGGCTGCTGCTGCATTTCCTCCGGGTACAGGTAAAGCCGTTGAGAAAGTGCATTTTTACGCTGCACAAGGAGCAGGGTTTGAGGTAATAAGGATGGTGGATGAACCCACCGCTGCGAACAATGTGCTTCAGATAAAAGATGGAGTGATCGTTGATGTAGGGGGAGGGACAACGGGCATAGCTGTGGTTAAGGATGGTAGAGTCGTTTATACTGCTGACGAACCAACAGGAGGAACTCACTTCTCTTTGGTTTTAGCTGGTGCTTTAAAAATGAGCTTTGAAGAAGCAGAAGAGTTTAAAAAGGATCCTAGGAATAGCAAGGACGTTCTGCTTATAGTTAAACCGGTTATACAAAAAGTAGCAACTATCATAAGTAGACATTTAAACGGTTACAATGTTGATTGCGTTTACTTGGTGGGAGGGACTGCTTGCCTAGAAGGTATAGAAAGAATAATTTCACAAGAGCTTAATATACCAGTGTGGAAGCCGAAAAATCCGTTGTTTGTAACTCCTTTAGGTATAGCTCTTAGCTGCCTAGGGGGTGATTGATATTTTAGAGCGTGATGAGTTAAGGAGCTTAGTTGAGGAAGTGGTTAAAGTTGTGATTGAAAAACTTTACAAGGACAAAGAGATACGTTTTGAAAAGCAAAAGGATAGCATTGGAGGTAACAAAGAAAATAAGAAAAAGAATGTTATTGTTGTGTTTACCGGAGCTCCTGGCCTTTTAGACGCTGTATTGGCTGGATTAGAGGAGTTAAAGAGGGAATATTCGCTTATAGTTGCGTTTTCTGAAGCGGCAAGAAGGATGAAACAGTTTGAGGATGTAGAGAATAGGTTAGGTGCAAGACTTATTGAGGAAAGTAATATATATAAAGAGATAAACGATGCTGACCTTATAATATTACCAACCCTCACCCAGAATACGGCTGCTAAGATAGCCTGGGGAATAAGAGATTGCATAGCAAGTGAAATAGTTGCGTGTGGCTTGCTCATGAATAAAAAAGTAATAGCAGCAAGTGATTCCTTAGAGGTCAAGCATGTTTCTTCGCCTTATAGGGTACTATTGGAGGAGATAGTCGATAGGCTTACCAAGCTTGGAGTTAAGCTTTGTAAGGCATGCGAGATAATCTCTTTGATTAGAAATAATAATTTAGGTTCTTATCCTGGAGAAGAGGGTGATAGAAAGATCCTCTCCTTTAGAGAAAAGCTTTTAACTAACGAGATTGCTATGAAGATAGTTTCGCAAGGTTATTCTAAGATTTTAGTTGATCCTTCTTCTCTTATAACACCGCTCGCTTACGATTTTCTAAAAGATAAAAAGGTGGAGATAGTGAGGGGGATAGATTAAGTGATAATAGCGAAGGTCATAGGGAACGTATGGGCTACTCGTAAAGAGGAGAGTTTAAGAGGATATAAACTCCTTATCGTAAGGCAGATTAACGAAAAAAAGCAGGAAGTAGGAGATCCTTTTGTGGCCATAGATACAATAGGTGCGGGTGTTGGAGAGCTTGTGATAGTGACTACGGGAAGCTCTGCTAGGAAGATTGAGGGGAAAGAGGAGATCCCGGTAGACGCTGCTATTGTGGGCATAGTTGATTCTATGGATGTGGAATGAGATTAAGAGGTGAATGAGATGGAAGATCTAGCTTTGATTCTTAAGGAAGCAGGGGTTGTTGGAGCTGGAGGTGCAGGTTTTCCAACTTACGCTAAGCTTAAAAGAGATGGTATAAAAGTTTACATTGCTAATGGTGTGGAGTGTGAACCTTTGCTCTGGACCAATAAGGAGCTCTTGCTTAATGCACCTCATATGGTTATAGAGGGCTTTAAGTTGCTTGTGGATTTCGTTGGTGCAGAAAGGGGAATAATAGCTTTAAAGGGTAAGTACAAGGAGATTTTGGACTTAATCGCTAAAACTGTAAGAGAGTATGGTTATAACTTTGAGATCTTTGCAGGAAGCGATCACTATCCTTTAGGTGACGAGCATGTCCTAGTTTACGAAAGTGTAGGGAGGGTTGTTCCTGCAGGAGGTATACCATTAATGGTTGGAGCTATAGTTAACAACGTTGAAACTATTTATAATGTTTACAGAGCGGTAGTGGAGAGGAAACCTGTTATTGAGAAACTTGTAACTGTGGGTGGAGATGTTGGCGATCCAGTCACCGTTATAGTTCCTATAGGGATGAAGTTTAAGGAAATCCTCAGTGCCCTTAACATAGATTATGAAGGAAAGGTTTTAATAGAGGGAGGAGTTATGACGGGGAAAATTGTCTCTCCAGAGGATCCGGTTACAAAGACGACGGGGGGTTTACTGTTATTTAAGGAAGGACATCCAGCTATTGCGCGGATGTCAGCTCCTATATCTTATATCCTTAAGAGAGCTAGAACGTGTTGTATACAGTGTAGATATTGTACCGATCAGTGTCCAAGATATCTTTTAGGACATGATTTGGAACCCCATAAGATTATGATGTCTATGGCCTTTGACATGGGGATGAGTGTTAGGAAGAGCGCCCTCTTGTGTTCTGAGTGTGGAGTGTGTGAGGCTTATTCCTGTCCACAGGGATTATCTCCTAAAAGGGTTAATCAATATTTGAAGGCTAAACTCTCTCAGGAGGGGATTAAATATACTCCCCAGCCTAATGTAGCTCCGAGGATTGACAGGGATTATCGTAAAGTTCCGACCCAAAGGCTTATGGATCGAATAGACATAAAGCGTTTTGATAAGAAGGCACCGCTAATTAAGGAAAAGTTAAGAGCAGATGAGGTCACGATATTGATGAAACAACACATAGGGGTACCGGCCGTTCCCGTAGTGTCAGTGGGGGATCATGTTGAAGAGGGAGAAGTCATAGCTAAAGTTCCGGAAGGAAGCTTGGGGGCCAATGTGCATGCTAGCATAAGCGGTAAGGTAGAGTTTGTTTCGAATGCTTTAGTGGTATTGCGGAGGGAGAGGAATAACCATGGGTAAGGCTATAGGAATAGTAGAAAGCGTGAGCATAGCTAAGGGAATAGAAGCGGCTGATGCGATGATCAAGATAGCGCTTGTTAAATTATATGTAGCTAAGACGATATGTCCGGGGAAGTTCTTGATAATCGTCGGTGGTGATGTAGCTGAAGTTAGCAGCTCTGTTGATCGAGGAGTGGAAGTTTTGAAGGAGTATAGAGTTGACGCAGTGGTTATTTCTGGGATTCATGAAGAGGTGCTTAGAGCACTTGAGGGTATGACAGAGATTCCCTCTATTAAAGGTGGTAAGGAGCATTGGGCTTTGGGCGTTATAGAGACCTTTACTGTAACTGCTTGTATATATGCTGCTGATGCGGCAGTAAAGTCTGGAAACGTTAGCTTGTTAGAGGTGAGACCGGCTATAGGGTTAGGAGGTAAATCTTTCGTAACCATGATCGGTGAGGTTAGCGCTGTTGAAGCAGCTGTTAAGGCTGGTGTAAACAGGATTGCTATGGAAGGGATGATCCTTTCCTTTTCAGTCATACCTTATATTTCGGAAGAGGTGCTTTATAGCCTAGTTTGAGGGCTAGGAGGTGTGTTTATGGGGAGGAGGGTTGTTTCAAGGGCTGATTTGGAGAAGTGTTATTACGGAGGGTGTAGAACTATCATTATCAGTAGAGACTTTATCGTGCCACCTGGTGTTATGGATGCTGCGAGGAGTCTGGGAGTTAGATTTGTTTTTGTTGAAAGCAAAGAATTTTCTGATATGGTGTCTAGGATGTGCGCTGACTATGGAATGAAAGACGAAGATATAGTAAAGGAGATCGTTTCCCGATGTAGCAAAATGTTAGTGGGGGATAAAAAGGCTAAAGGGCTAGACCTGGAAGGATAAAACTTTGAAGGGAGGTGAGAAATGGGTTTTTAAGGCTTAAGGCTAGGATTGATTAAACTATTACAATTTATTGGAAAGGAGGTGTTTTTATGTCCCAACAGATAGCGTTGGGCATGATTGAGACGAAGGGGCTTGTTGGAGCTATAGAAGCAGCAGATGCAATGGTAAAGGCTGCAAATGTTACATTGATAGGAAAGGAACACGTTGGTGGTGGATTGGTAGTTGTGATGGTTAGGGGTGATGTTGGAGCAGTTAAGGCGGCTGTAGATGCTGGAGCTGCTGCGGCTAAGCGTGTAGGGGAGCTCATAGCGGTTCATGTGATCCCAAGGCCCCATGAGGAAGTTGAGTTTATACTGCCAAAGCTTGGTGAGGAGTAGGACATTATAGGGAGGGGGGCAAATGGAGGCTATAAATCAATGGATAGTTAATATAATGGTGTTTTTCATGGTGGTTGGGGCAATCGATAGGATATTGGGCAATCGCTTTGGCTATGGCGAAAAATTTGAGGAAGGCTTTAATGCTATGGGGGCTTTGTCCCTGGCAATGGTTGGAGTGGTATCGCTTGCACCAGTTTTGGCTAATATATTAAGACCTATAGTTGTTCCAATATATACGGCTCTAGGTGCTGATCCAGCAATGTTTGCTACCACGCTTTTGGCTAACGACATGGGCGGATATCCCCTTGCTATGAAGCTTGCTCTTACGAAGGAGGCAGGTTTGTTTGCAGGATTAATATTAGGTGCTATGATGGGGCCGACTATAGTCTTTACCATACCTGTAGCTTTGGGAATTATAAAACCCGAGGATCGTACTCCCTTAGCAACCGGTGTCTTGGCAGGCATGATAACTATACCATTGGGGTGTTTAGCAGGAGGGCTTACCGCTGGTTTCCCATTGAAAATGATTTTAAGCAATCTCGTTCCCATAATCATCGTTTCTGCGCTTATAGCTATAGGGTTATGGTTGGTGCCGGAGAAGATGATAGCTGGTTTCAAAAAGTTCGGTGTGTTTGTCGTAGCTATGATTACGGTAGGGTTGGCAGCAGCGATTATTGAGACTCTTACCGGAGTTGTAGTGATCCCCGGTATGGCTCCTATATGGGATGGTATTCAAATTATAGGATCTATAGCTATAATGCTTGCTGGTGCTTTCCCATTAGTTAAATTTCTTACAACGGCACTTCGTAAGCCTCTTATGGCTATAGGTAAGAAGTTAGGCGTTAATGATATGGCTGCCGCTGGCTTTGTGGCTACTTTAGCTAATAACATACCTATGTTTCAGATACTTCATATGATGGATGAAAGGGGAAAGGTTCTTAACTGCGCCTTTGCGGTGAGTGCGGCATTTACCTTTGGTGATCATTTGGGCTTCACTGCTGGTGTTGCTAAAGAGATGATCTTCCCGATGATAGTGGGAAAGCTTACCGCTGGCATAACTGCGGTTATGGTAGCAACTCTTTTCGCTCCTAAAAATAAGCAGTAATTGTATGTTTTTGTAGTTTTGGGGTTTTGTTAGTTTTATATTAGTGTTACCGTTTTAAGATTTGGGTGCTGCTTATTAGTTATAAGCAGCACCCACCATACTTTTAGAGATGGTGGGGTGCTAAGTATGGATGAGGCAAGGTTTTTAGAAGATAAGAAGCAACGCATCGTACAAGAGTACGTGCCTGGTAAACAAGTAACATTAGCTCACGTCATAAGAAATCCTACTGCTGAGCTTTGTGATAGAGTTGGGGTTGATAACAAAGGAGCTATTGGTATCTTAACAATTACACCGGGTGAAGGTGCTATTATAGCTGCAGATGTTGCTTCTAAGGCAGCCTCGATTCATGTGGAGTTCGTTGATCGTTTTACGGGTTGCGTTATTATAAGTGGTGATGTTTCATCTGTTGAAGTCGCTTTAAGGCAGGTGGTTGACTTCCTTCATGGCGTTTTAGGATTCTTTCCCACAAAGGTGACTTCCTCATGAATAGGAGGGTAATGATAATAGGAAGCACTGGGGTTGGTAAAACTACATTGCTAGATAAGTTGGGACTAAAAAGAGGTAAGGTTAGAAAAACGGAAAGCATAGATGTTGATGCTTTTTATATAGATACCCCTGGCGAGTTTTTGGATATTCCTAGGTTTTATAATGCCCTAATAGTCTTTTCCCCAAAAGCGAGGGTGATTTTGCTTGTTATAGATGCTTTAAATCCAAAACCCTTCCCGTCTAATCTTTCTAAAGTTTTAAGAGCACCTGTATTAGGTGTGATAAATAAGATTGATCTGTTGGATAGAAGAAGCGATGGAAAATTGGATTTGGCGAGAAGGTTGTTAAAGAATGCTGGTGTTAAAGAGGTTTATGAAGTGTCAGCTGTGGAAGGTACGGGTATGGATAAGTTGAAGAAAAGGTTGGAAGAACTTTTAGGAAATGTGTTCGACCTGGAGCGAGGGAAAGATTATGAGTGTTAAGGTTTACCTTGTAAATAGACCTACTAAAGCCTGTCTGGATATATTAAAGGCTCGGTTAAGGCCGAAAGTGGAAGATAAAGAGTTTGAGGAATGTGAGGCAATACTGCTTGTTCAGGGAGGTGTAGCTGAGCTTATAAAGATTGTAGATTTGGTTACTAAAGTAGTTTGCGTTAAGGCAGCTGAAGTCGTGGGAAACTGTCCTCAACAGTTAAACACCATCGTTTTCTGGGGGGGGACAGCTGAAATTGAGCAGGCTTTCTCCACTATAGGGGAGATAAAAGGAGGAAAACTTGAAGATTAGTTATGCTGTTTTCCAAAATAATTCACTTAAAGCTAGGCTTTATAAGAAGTAATTTAGTTGATGACCAAGGAGTTTTCTGGAATTTGGACTTATGATGGGGGCTATGAGGAAAGCTTGCTAAATATTTATCTAAGTTGTCAAGCCAGAAAAGCAAAGATTAAAAAGTTTTCTTTTACTCTCTTGACAGGGTGAGATTAAATATATATAATTAAAGTCAAATCCTTGTAAGGAGGAGGGCTTGCAAATGCAGGCGAGCCGTTGTGAGAGAGGCTTCGTATCTATTATAGCTCTACTAGTTCTAGTTATTATTATTAGCCTGCGGCGCGGGTCCCCTCCGGGGATTGGCGGCGTATAGCCGTCTATATCCTCTGGTAGAGAGAGATTAAGAGGGCGGGGGCCCCGCCGAGGAAAAGAGGGCCCCCGCCCTCTTTTTTATTTACTTCTGAGGTTTGGGGGGGTTTAGCTGTGAGACAGGTTATAAGTGTCTGGACGGAAGACCATCCGGGTGTTTTATGTAGGGTAGCCGGTTTAATCTTTAGAAGAGGATATAACGTCGAAAGTTTAAGCGTTGGAAGAGTAAATGGAGCAGGAATTTCAAGATTCACCATAGTTTTTGAGGGAGATAGGGAGGTTGCTAAACAGATAGTGGCTCAGCTTAGGAAACTTATTGAAGTTATAGCTGTGGAAGATTTAACCAATGGAGCTTTCGTTGAGAGAGGACTTTCTCTTATAAAGGTTGAGGCTAAAGCTGGAAGTAGACCTGAAGTTCTTCAACTTGCGGATGTTTTTAGAGCTCACGTTGTTGACATAGGAGAAGAAGGGGTTATTGTTGAGGTCACAGGAGACAGTGAGAAGATCAATGCTTGCATTAATGCGTTTAAACCTTATGGACTTAAGGAACTCGCTTGTAGTGGTAGTGTTGCAATGAAACGGGTGGGTTTCAACGGAGGTTAGGATGCCGATGGAAGAGACGAGAAAGATGTCTGGCGCGGAAGCAGTATTGAGATGTTTGGAACTTGAGGGTGTGAAGGTGGCTTTCGGAATACCTGGTGGAGCGATTATAAAGTTCTACGATGAACTTTATAAAAGGAGGAGTTTTAAGCATATACTTGTTAGGCATGAACAATCTGCTGCTCATGCGGCTGATGGTTACGCTAGGGTTAGCGGAGAGGTAGGGGTTTGTATAGCTACCTCTGGGCCGGGAAGCACAAATCTTGTAACAGGCATAGCTACTGCATATATGGATTCTGTTCCCCTCGTTGCTATAGTTGGTCAGGTGGCCACTTCATTTATGGGAAGAGATTCTTTTCAGGAGACGGATATAGTTGGTATTACTTTACCTATAGTTAAGCATAGTTTTAAAGTCAGGAATTTTGATGATATCTATCGTGCAGTTCGAGGAGCCTTTTATCTGGCGAGGACGGGTAGACCTGGGCCTGTTCTTATAGAGCTACCTTCCGACGTTCAGCGTCAGGAGGGAGTATTAAAGGAGGAAGAGATATCCTTCAGAGGGTATAGCCCCGATGGTTTTCCTGATCTTAAGATGCTCTTGGATGTGGTTAAGTTCATATCTATGGCGGAAAGGCCGGTCATACTTGCTGGTGGTGGGGTGATCATTTCGAAGGCTTCAGAGGAGCTTATAGCTTTGGCCGAGAAGATAAAAGCTCCTGTTGCAACTTCTTTGATGGGTAAAGGAGCTTTCCCTGAGGAGCACGATCTCTCCCTGGGTATGGCTGGGATGCATGGCACGATGGCGGCTAATAAGGCCCTTTGTGAGGCTGACCTCATTGTTGCTATAGGCGTCAGGTTTAGCGATAGGAGTATTGGTAAGCCTGTGGATTTTGCTACCTCAGCTAAGGTGATTCATATAGATTATGATCATGCTGAAATAGGTAAGAATGTGAGGGCTCATGCTTACCTTGCCGGGGATGCCAAAAAGGTGCTTAGGGAGGTTATAAATGCTCTTGGAGGAATTAATCTCTCTTCGAGGGATAATTGGCTTAAGAAGATAAGCGATTGGAAGAAAGAGTTAAACTTGAGCGTTGAATATAGTGGACCAGTTAGGCCTAAGCATGTGATAGGAGCGCTTTGGGAGATTACGAAAGGAGATGCTATTGTGACAACAGAAGTTGGACAAAATCAGATGTGGGCAGCTTTATATTACAAAGTTAATAAACCTCGACAGTTTATAACCTCTGGTGGACTTGGAACCATGGGGTATGGGCTTCCTGCGGCTATGGGGGTATGTTTAGCTAATGGTCTTGAGAAACCGGTTATTAATGTCGCTGGTGATGGTAGCTTTATGATGTCCGTTCATGAACTTGATACTTGTGCTCGGTACGGACTGCCGGTAAAAGTTTTCCTGCTTAACAATAGGTCTTTAGGCATGGTTAGACAATGGCAGGAGCTCTTCTTTGATAAGCGTTATTCCGAAACCATTTATTCGAGGGAACCCGATTATGAAGCGTTGGCGAAGTCTCTGGGGGCAGAAGGGTGGACCGTTTCTGATGCGTCTCAGGTGAGAGGAGCTATAGAGAGGGCTTTAGAGATACCGGGACCTGTAGTTGTGAACTTTATCATACCCCAGGAGGAAAAGGTTCTTCCGATGATGGTTCCCGGTGGGTCTCTTAAAGATATCTTAACTGAAGAAGATCTTGAAAGGAGGTAGTTTTGCTATGGCTGAAGTCTTGTACGATAGGGATGCTGATCTTTCTTTGCTTAGGGGGAAGAAAGTAGCAATTTTGGGCTATGGTAGTCAGGGGCATGCTCACGCTCAGAATCTAAGAGATAGTGGTGTTGAAGTCATAGTTGGGCTTTATAACGGTAGCAGGTCTTGGGAAGTAGCCAGGGAGGATGGTTTTGAGGTTTATACCGTCGACGAAGCGACTAAGCAAGCAGATATCGTTATGTTTTTGATGCCAGATCATATTCAAGGGGAGGTTTATAGGAATTACGTTAAAGCTAACCTTAAGCCGGGGGCTGCTATGGGATTCTCCCATGGATTTACGATTCACTTCCATCAGATAGAGCCTCCCAAAGATGTTGATGTCTTTATGGTTGCTCCTAAAGGTCCCGGTCACTTAGTGAGAAGGATGTACAAGGAGGGGAAGGGGGTTCCAGCTTTATTAGCTGTTTATCAGAACGCTACTGGTAAAGCGAAGGAGCTAGGTTTGGCTTATGCGAGTGCCATAGGTGCAGGGCGAGCGGGAGTTATCGTTACTACCTTTGCAGAGGAAACTGAGACTGACCTTTTTGGCGAACAAGCGGTCTTATGCGGTGGGGTTACGGAGCTTGTCAAGGCTGGATTTGAGATTCTCGTTGAGGCAGGTTATCAACCTGAGATAGCATACTTTGAGTGCTTAAACGAGCTTAAGCTCATAGTTGATCTCATGTATGAGGGTGGGATTTCATGGATGAGATATTCGGTGAGCGATACTGCAAAGTATGGCGATATGATAGCGGGAAGCTATGTCATAAATGAGGATGTTAGGAATCGTATGAGGGAGCTTCTTAAAAGGGTCAAGGATGGTTCCTTTGCTAAGGATTGGATTCTTGAAAATCAATGTGGGAGACCAAGGCTCAAGGCCTGGCTCGCTAAGGAGAAAGAGCATCTAATAGAAAAGGTGGGAGCTAAGCTCAGGGAGATGATGCCCTGGCTTGAGAATAAGAAACCACCTGTGTAGGGGGGGTTAAGGAATGAGTGATGATGGGGTTATTATTTTCGACACTACTTTGAGGGATGGAGAACAAGCTGCTGGCATTAATCTTAACATGGCCGAAAAACTCCAAATTGCTCATCAGCTAGCGCGCTTGAAGGTTGATGTTATAGAAGCTGGGTTTCCGGCTGCTTCAGAGGGAGATCTTGAGGCTGTCAAGAGAATCGCGCAAGAAGTGAAAGGACCTATAATTGCTGGTTTAGCCCGAGCCCGTAAAGAAGATATAAAAGCAGCCTATGAGGCCGTGAAGTATTCCGATCGACCGAGGATTCATACATTTATAGCTACAAGTGACATACATCTAAAGTATAAGCTCAAGATGTCCCGTGAAGAGGTTTTAAAGGCTGTTGAAGAAGCGGTTAAGTATGCCAAGAGCTTAGTTGATGATGTGGAGTTTTCGGCTGAAGATGCTAGCAGATCAGATCTAGATTTCTTGGTTCAGGTTTTTAAAGTTGCTTTGGATTGTGGGGCTACGACCCTTAACATTCCCGATACCGTTGGTTATGCTTACCCTGCTGAGTTTGGTGAATTCGTTAAGGCCATAATAGACGGGGTAGGAGCAGGAAGCGGGGTTGTGTGGTCAGTTCATTGTCATAACGATCTTGGGCTTGCCGTTGCTAATTCCCTTGCGGGAATTAAGGCTGGGGCAAGACAGGTTGAGTGTACGATAAATGGTCTTGGCGAGAGAGCGGGAAACGCTGCCTTGGAGGAAATAGTTATGGCCCTTAAGACGAGGAAGGATATCTTTGGTATAGACACGAAGATAGATACGCCAAAGCTTTATGAAACGAGTAGACTTGTTTCAAGGCTTACAGGTGTGGTTGTTCCTCCTAATAAAGCTATAGTGGGAGCCAACGCTTTTTCTCACGAGTCTGGGATTCATCAACACGGAGTTCTCTGCAATAGAGCTACCTATGAGATAATGAGGCCTGAGGACGTGGGATTTCCTGGAACTCGCCTTTACTTAGGGAAGCATTCGGGTAGACATGCTTTTAAAAAGAGGCTTGAAGAGATGGGTTTTAATCTAGATGAGGAGGCCTTCGAAAGGGCTTTTAAGCTCTTTAAGGATCTCTGCGATAAAAAGGAAATAGTGACCGATAGCGATATAGAGGCCTTTATAGCTGATGAGATCCTTTCGGTTTCTCCATCTAAGCGCTTTGAGCTTAAGGGTTTCTCTTTAAGCATTGAAAATGGTGGAAAAGCTACGGCTACAGTTACGGTTCTTGAGAACGGTATTGAAAAAACCGACGCAGCTGTTGGAAATGGCCCGGTTGATGCTTCTTACAAGGCTATAAAGAGGATTGTAGGTATAGATCCTACCTTGAAAAGCTACAGAATTGAAGCTACAAGTGAGCGCTCTGATGCTCTCGGTGAAGCTGTTATAGTTCTTCAATACGATAGCTTTACGGTAGTAGGTAGGGGCGCGAGTACAGACATTATAGAAGCGAGTATTAAGGCGTATGTTAACGCCTTAAACAGACTCTTTGCCGCCGCCTCGCTCAAAGGAGTGGAGCTTAGCTAAGCGCCGAGCCTCCCTCGCAGCCTCTCCCCCTGTGAGGGAGGCTCCACTCCTCTATTTATAAAGCCAGCATTTAACTCTATGTCCTTCAATCTCAAAGCTTTTGGGGTTTTCATAATCTTTAACCATTGTTTCCCCCAATTACATGTAAAGATGACACGTTCTTTCAAGAAATATCTTATGAAGGCTTCGCTGAAAGTCAAGGAACTATAAAATCTTGATTCCAATGGGAACCTTTCTATGTAATTAGACACTAGTTATTATAAGTTTGCTTACCTTTGGGGTTAGGTCTCCTTATTGTGCGTAAAATTGTCTTAGGCCTATTGACTAAAAGGGGATTCTCTTTTATAATGTATCTCGGCTTAGGTTGTTAGTTCTGCCGGCGTAGCTCAACTGGCAGAGCGGCTGATTTGTAATCAGCAGGTTGCCGGTTCAAGTCCGGCCGTCGGCTCCAGGTTGAGCTTAGTTGGGGAGGTAGCCAAGGGGTCAAAGGCAGCGGACTGTAGATCCGCGGGCGGACTGCCTTCGGAGGTTCGAATCCTCCCCTCCCCACCAGAAGAGCCCACGTAGCTCAGTCGGTAGAGCGTGTCCATGGTAAGGACAAGGTCACCGGTTCGATTCCGGTCGTGGGCTCCATCTTTTTATTTTCGCCTTCAATCATCATTATGTAAGGGGGTATAGATATGGCTAAGGAGAAGTTTGAGAGGAAGAAGCCGCATGTGAATGTGGGGACTATAGGGCATATAGATCATGGTAAGACTACGTTGACGGCTGCTATAACGAGGGTTTTATCGCAGCATGGTTTAGCGCAGTATGTTCCTTTTGATCAGATAGATAAGGCGCCTGAGGAGAAGGCGAGGGGGATAACGATATCGATATCTCATATAGAGTATGAGAGTGAGAAGAGGCATTATGCTCATATAGATTGTCCTGGGCATGCTGATTATATAAAGAACATGATAACTGGAGCTGCTCAGATGGATGGTGCCATACTTGTTGTTAGTGCGCCTGATGGTCCTATGCCGCAGACGAAGGAGCATGTTTTGTTAGCGCGTCAGGTTAATGTTCCTTACATAGTTGTGTTTTTGAACAAGGTTGACATGATGGATGATCCTGAGTTATTGGAGTTGGTTGAGGTTGAGGTTAGGGAGTTATTGGACAAGTATGGTTTTCCTGGGGATGAGGTACCTGTTATAAGGGGTAGTGCTTTGAAGGCTTTGGAGTGTGGGTGTGGTAAGCGGGAGTGTGAGTATTGTGGTAGGATATGGGATCTTATGGATGCTTTGGACAATTATGTACCTTTGCCGCAGCGTGATGTTGACAAGCCTTTCTTGATGCCTGTTGAGGATGTATTTAGCATAACTGGGCGTGGTACGGTTGTTACTGGTAGGATAGAGAGGGGCAGGGTTAAGGCTGGAGATGCTGTTGAGGTGGTTGGTTTGAGGGATGAGGTATTGAAGACTGTTGTTACGAGTGTGGAGATGTTTAGGAAGATATTGGATGAGGGTTTAGCTGGAGACAATGTAGGGGTTTTGTTGAGGGGAGTTGAGAAGAAGGATGTGGAGCGTGGTATGGTTGTTGCGGCTCCTGGTAGTATAAAGCCTTATAAGAAGTTTAGGGCTGAGGTTTATGTATTGAAGAAGGAGGAGGGTGGGCGTCATACGCCTTTCTTTACTGGTTATCGTCCTCAGTTTTACTTTAGGACTACTGATGTTACTGGGACTATAAAGTTGCCTGAGGGAGTGGAGATGGTTATGCCTGGTGACAATATTAACTTTGAGGTTGAGTTGATAGTGCCTGTTGCGTTGGAGAAGGGGTTGCGTTTTGCTATAAGAGAAGGAGGAAGAACTGTAGGAGCCGGTGTAGTCACAGATATAATTGAATAGGTGTAGAGGTGAGGGAGATTGGCTGATATATTGACGCTAGCTTGTTCAGAGTGTAAGAGAAGAAACTATACTGTGTTGATGAATAAAAAGGGTAAGCAGGGGCGTTTCGAAACGCGCAAATATTGCAGGTGGTGTAACAAGCATACTCTTCACCGTGAGGTGAAATAATGGTATAATTAAAGTGTGCAGGTCCGTAGCTCTAATAGGTTAGAGCACCGGATTCCAAATCCGGGGGTTGCAGGTTCGAGTCCTGCCGGGCCTGCCATTATTTTATGTGTTTTGGAGGAGAGAGCTATGGATAGATTTGTATCCTTCCTTAAGGAAGCATGGGCTGAACTTAAAAAGGTGACATGGCCATCGAGAAAGCAAGTTATGTATGCTACTTTAACAGTTATTGTCGTGGTTATGTTAGTATCTGTATACCTTGGTTTAGTTGACATGTTTTGTACATGGTTTATGGGTATATTGATGAGGTGAATTTGCTTGGTTATAGAGGGTAAAAAAGAGAGAAGATGGTATGCGGTTCACACCTATGTCGGATATGAAAACAAGGTTAAGGCTAATCTTGAACAGAGGATTGAAACGATGGGGATGGAAGACAAGATATTTAGAGTTCTTGTTCCTGTCGAGCAGAAGATAAGCATGAAGGGTGGTAAAAAGAAGATAGTAAAGAGGAAGGTCTTTCCTGGATATGTCTTGATAGAAATGATACTTGATGAGCAGTCTTATTTTGTTGTTAGAAATACGCCGGGCGTGACCGGTTTTGTTGGCTCTGGAGGGAATCCTGTCCCTCTGAGTGATGAGGAGGTTAAGTCTATCCTTCAGCAGATAGGTTTGGAGGAGAAAAAGCAGATTAAGATAGATCTTGAGGTAGGAGAGGCTGTTAGGGTAGTTGATGGACCCTTTGAGGGGTTCGTTGGTGTTGTTAAAGAGGTGAGTTCTGAGAGGGGGAAGGTTAAGGTTCTTTTGAACGTGTTTGGCAGAGAAACTCCTGTAGAGATGGACTTTATGCAGTTAGAGAAGATGTAGGGGGTGAAAGGTCTTGGCTAAGAAGCTTGTGGCGGAAATTAAGCTTCTTATACCAGCTGGTAAGGCTACGCCTGCTCCACCTGTTGGACCTGCTCTTGGTCAGTATGGTATCAATATTATGGAATTTTGTAAGGCTTTTAATGCAGCTACAGCCAGCCAGGCTGGTATGATTATACCTGTTGTCGTGTCTGTATATTCCGATAGAAGCTTTACATTCGTTCTTAAAACTCCACCAGCTTCGGTCCTCCTTAAGAAGGCGGCAGGCGTTGAAAAGGGATCGGGAGAACCCAACAGAAATAAGGTTGGGAAAATTACAAGGTCGCAGCTTAGAGAGATAGCACAGCTGAAGATGCCTGACCTTAATACTTCGGATATCGAGGCTGCTATGAGGATAGTGGAGGGCACGGCAAGAAGCATGGGTATAGAGATAGTGGAAGGATAGCTTACTTTGTGGGAGGGCCTTTCTAAGGCTCGTTTGACACCACAGGAGGGGTGAAAGATGGCAAGGAGAGGGAAAAGATATCTAGCTCTTAAGGATTTGATCGAGAAAGGGAAGCTTTATTCCGTTAAGGAAGCTATTTCTCTAGTTAAGAAGCTTGCTAATGCTAAGTTTAATGAGACCATCGATGCAGCTATAAGGCTCGGAGTCGACCCGAAGCATGCGGATCAACAGGTGAGGGGAACGGCGTTGCTTCCCCATGGAACTGGTAAGGAAAGAAGAGTGCTCGTTTTCGCTCAGGGAGAGAAAGCTGAGGAGGCGAAAGCTGCTGGTGCTGATTACGTTGGTGGTTTAGAGCTTGTGGAGAAGATTCAAAACGAGGGCTGGCTTGATTTCGATGCAACAATAGCAACTCCAGACATGATGCGTCATGTTAGTAGGTTGGGTAAGATTTTAGGGCCGAGAGGATTAATGCCAAGTCCTAAGACTGGGACTGTTACTAATGATGTGGGAACGGCTGTCAAGGAGATAAAGAGCGGGAGAGTAGAGTTTAAGGTTGACAGGTACGGTATAGTTCATACCCCTATAGGAAAAGCTTCTTTTTCGGAAGAGCAGCTTTATGACAACTTTAAGGCTCTTCTATCGGCTATAATAAAGGCTAAACCACCAGCGGCAAAGGGACAATATATAAAAAGCATAGCTCTTTCCCCTACGATGGGGCCGAGCGTTAAGATAGATCCTAACTTGGCTCAGAAGGAAGTTGGTTCTGAGTAAACTTTTGCTTGATTAATGTCTTTAGCCTGAGACCGTAGGTGGCTTTTAAGGCCTTAAAGAGTTTTTTCGGCTCGCCTACCGAGGCTAAGAGGGGTAAGCTATAGATTCTTAAAATAATAGACAATTATAGCTTATTACACTTTAACCCCCCTGGTCTCAGGCCAGGGGGCTTTTTTTGAAAGGAGGTGGGTTGATGAGGAAGGGACCAAAGCCGGAAAAGGTCGAATGGGTTGCCAAGATGGCAGAAGCTTTAAGGGGATGCACGGCTACATTTTTTACAGGATACCAGGGTTTGAGTACACCTGAGTTAAATATGGTTAGGAATGAGCTTAAAAAGGCCGGTATATACTTCCATGTTATAAAGAATAACCTCGCTAAGCGTGCCTTTATGGAAGCTGGGTATGAGATAAATGAGGAGCTCTTTAAAGGTGCTAACGCCCTTGCGATATCCTACACGGATCCTGTGGAGGCTGCTAAGATTATAAAGAAACATGCGGAACAGCTTGAGAAGTTCCTGATTAAAGGTGGATACCTTGGTAAGAAGTTCATTTCACCAGAGCAAGTTAAAGATTTGGCGGTACTGCCTTCAAAGGTGGAATTGATCGCTAAGCTTGTGGGGAGCATTAATGCCCCCATACAGAGGCTCGTTAACGTGTTAAGCGGTGTCCCAAGGAATCTAGTTTATGTTCTTAATGCAATAAAGGAAAAGAAGGAAAAGGAGGGGTAGGTTATGACTAAAGAGGAAATTATAAAGGCAATCGAGAGTATGACTGTGTTAGAGCTTGCTGAGTTGGTAAAGGCTTTGGAGGAGAAGTTCGGTGTTTCAGCTGTAGCTGCTCCTATAGCGATCGCTGCTGCTGCTGTTCCTGGCGCTGCAGCTCCTGCTGCTGAGGCTAAGGTCGAGGAGAAGACGGAGTTCAAGGTTGTGATTAAGGATGCAGGGCCCAATAAGATTCAGGTTATAAAAGTTGTGAGACAGTTTACAGATCTTGGGCTTAAGGAAGCTAAGGATCTTGTTGAGAAGCTCCCTGCTGTGGTTAAGGAAGGCATCTCTAAGGAAGAGGCTGAAGAGATTAAGAAGAAGCTTGAAGAAGTCGGAGCTAAGGTTGACCTTGAGTAGGAGCGGTGCATCTTGCCCGCTCCTTTTGTTTTTTGACCATGCATCGTTGGGACCTCCCCCCTGAAGAGGCAATTAAGGTTCAAAACGAGCTGAGGTCTAAAGTAGACCTCAAGAACAGGGTTGATCTATCTAAAGTAAGGCTTATCGCTGCTTCTGACCTAGCTTATGATGGGGATATTGGTTATGCGGTTATACTTGTTTACTCTTACCCCGATTTGAGATTGCTGGAGGAAGTTAGCGTCAAAAGAAGAGTTGATTTTCCTTATATTCCTGGTCTTCTTGCTTTTAGAGAGATGCCCTTGCTTATAGAGGCTGCTGATAAGCTTAAGAAAAAGCCTGATGTTTGGCTTATTGATGGGGCGGGTATAGCCCATCCAAGGAGAATGGGGATAGCAAGTCATTTTGGTATTTACGTGGATGCTCCTACGGTCGGATGCGCAAAAAGCCATCTTTTTGGCAAGTTTAAGGAACCTGGACCGAAGCAGGGGGATTACACTTACTTATACGATAAGGATGAGATAGTAGGAGTGGTTTTGAGGACCAAGGATGGGGTTAAACCGCTCTTCATTTCCGTTGGTTATGGTATAAGCCTCGATGTGGCTGTTAGACTTATCCTTTCCTGTTGTGATGGCTATAGGCTTCCGAAGCCTCTGAGAGAGGCTCATAATGTTATAGAAAGGATAAAGCGAGAAGGCGATAAGATGACGCTATTTTAGTTAGGAGGTGGAGTCATGGATTTCGATGTTAAGGATCTTGCCTTAGCTGATGATGGGCTTAGGAGAATTGAGTGGGCGGAGAAAGATATGCCTGTTTTAAGAAAAGCTATAAGGGAGAGATTCCTTAAGGAGAAACCCCTGAAAGGGATAAAGATAGGAGCTTGTCTTCATGTTACAACTGAGACTGCCAACCTAATGCGGACATTAAAGGAAGGAGGAGCGGAGGTCTTTCTATGTGCTTCTAACCCTCTGAGCACGCAAGATGACGTTGCTGCTGCTTTGGTTCGCATTTATGAGATTCCCGTATTTGCGGTAAAAGGAGAAGACAAGGATAGATATTATTCTCACATAAAGGCTGTTCTTTCGAAAGAGCCTCAAATTACCATGGATGATGGAGCGGATCTGATCTCTACCTTGCATAAGGAGAGACCTTCTTTTATAAAGGACGTTATTGGTGGAACGGAGGAGACCACCACTGGAGTTGTAAGATTGAGGGCTATGGCCGATAGCGGTGTTTTAATGTATCCTATTATAGCTGTAAATGAGGCTCTGACCAAGCATATGTTTGATAACAGGTATGGTACTGGGAGAAGTACAATAGATGGTATAATGCGTGCTACTAATAAACTTCTTGCTGATTCCATTTTTGTAGTTGCAGGTTATGGTTGGTGTGGAAAGGGAGTTGCTATGAGAGCTCGTGGGATGGGGGCCCACGTGATAGTTACTGAGGTAGATCCGTTAAAGGCTTTAGAGGCTTGGATGGATGGTTATATGGTCATGAGCATGGAAGAAGCCGCTAAGGTAGGAGATATATTTTGCACCGTTACTGGTAATATTAACGTTTTGAGAGAGGAGCATTTTAAGCTGATGAAGGATGGGGCAATCTTATGCAATGCTGGACATTTCAACGTGGAGATAGATATACCTGCTCTGGAAAGGATGGCGGTTTCTAAAAGAAAGGTCAGAGAGATGGTTGACGAGTATGAAATGCCTGACGGTAGGAGGATATACCTATTAGCTGAAGGTAGGCTTATAAATCTCGCAGCTGCTGAGGGACATCCGGCTTCTGTGATGGATATGAGCTTTGCGAATCAGGCTCTTTCAGTGGAGTATCTGATTAAAGAGGGGCACAGATTAGAGAAGAAGGTTTATGGAGTTCCCGAGGAGATAGATAGGGAAGTCGCTAGGCTTAAGCTTGAAGCTCTTGGTATAAAGATAGATGAACTTACTTCTGAGCAGAAAAGGTACCTTTCCTCTTGGGAGGAGGGAACGTAGGATTGACTGGAACCTTGGTTAATACTGTAGCAGTTCTAGTAGGTAGCTCCATTGGACTAGTTTTAAGAAAACAGATCCCCGAGAGGATAAGGAAGGCTATGCTTCAGGCTTTAGGACTTTCTACCCTCCTTATAGGAACAAAGATGGGCTTTGAGGGGAAAGAATTGCTTGCTGTTATTCTTTCCTTAGTTATAGGTGGGGCTTTGGGAACCTGGCTTGAGCTAGAGTATAAGATAGAGGGTATAGGTAGGTTCTTTGAAAGAAAGCTTAAGAGAGAGGATATAGTTAAAGGATGGCTGACAGCTACTATTATATTTTGCGTTGGTCCTATGACTGTACTAGGGTGTTTTCAGGATGGTCTTATGGGTAAGCCTGACATCCTCTTTTTAAAATCTCTCCTTGACTTTGTCACTTCCATAATGTTATCTTCTGCTTTAGGATTTGGAGTTCTACTTTCTACAATCTCAGTTTTAGTTATTCAGGGAGTGTTAACGCTTTTTGCGTCTCAGCTTTCTTTTTTGAAGGAGACCTTTATCTTGGGGAATTTTACAGCTACTGGTGGTATCATGGTTTTGGCTATAGGCTTTAGGTTGCTCGAGATAAAGGATATAAGGGTTGGGGATTTTCTCCCCGCTTTAGTTGTTTCACCATTAATAAGCTTTTTCTGGCAGAGATAAAATGTTAGATATGAGACATTCCAGTAGTTTTCTTCTTAATATAGTCCGTCTTATATAAATCTCGAGCCTTCGTTTTTCTTTTCTCCAAAAGAGCTCTTCATCCAGTGTAGCTGCTTTTCTCTCAAAGGCTCTAACGTTAGAGAGGAAGTGGTTAAACTCATTGTAATTCCTAATGTTTGAAAGAGCTCTTTCAAGGAGAAAGACATCTCCTTCGATGAAGCTCTCCATTCCTATTAGTTTTAGGAGAAGTTTCTGTCTTTCATTAATTTTCACTATCTCGCTGGTGGGAAATGAGGGAGGGGTAAACCTTTCTGTAGGTAGAGCTTTTATATTAAAATTTAGAAACTTTAATATCTTTACTAGGGCAGGTAGGGATTTAGAAGCGCTAGGGCAAGAGTGCATTAAAACTATGCTCTTGTCCCAGCTGATTAATATGGTCTTCAAGATTATATAGAGGCTTCCCCTATTTTCGAAGTCTCTCGTATTAACATCCCAGAAAACAGCTTTGAAGCCTAAGTCCTCAAAGATCTCCCTTTTGATCCTCGATATTCCCCCGCCGGGTGGTCTATAGAGCTTTGTAAAGTAGCCGATTTGTTCTGCTAAGACAACCTCCCCACGTATCAGGTCTTCCAAGCTCTCTTCTACGCTTTCTTGGTTGAATCTATTGTGGCTAAAGGTGTGATTTCCTATGGTGTGTCCTTTCTCGCTGAGCTCTCTTACAAAACTTCCGTGTTCTATTACTTTCTTACCAACTAGGAAGAAGGTTCCTCTCGCTCCTTCTTTTTCTAATGTACTTGCTATTTCTATGGTATAGGGTGGAATTGGACCGTCATCAAAGGTTAAGAATATCTCCTTTTCCTTAAAAATGGGAGTGTAAAGTAGAGCTATGGTTAGTAAAACCCAGAGTAAGCCCTTTTTCATGGTAGTTATATTACAATACGAACTTTTAAAAGTAAATATCTTTTGATATCATTTTATTGGAGCTCTTTGATAGTAGAAAATATAATGGCGGAGAGGGTGGGACTCGAACCCACATCGCCCTTACAAGGGCTTACCGGATTTCAAGTCCGGCTCCTTATCCAGTTCGGACACCTCTCCGCCAAACCATTTATATTATACCAAATCCTACGTGTTATAATAAGGGGGGTTATCAATAATCTCAAGGGGGGATAAGGTATGAATTGGGATGAGAGGATATCTACTATAGGGAGGGAGCTTAAGCCATCCGCTATACGTGAGCTACTCTCTATGGCGAAGAGGCCTGGGATTATCTCCTTTGCTGGTGGATTACCTGATCCAAGGATCTTCCCTGGTGATAAGTTTGTTGAGATATCCGCTTTGATTAAGGATTATGCTAACACCGCTTTACAATATGGGGAGACCGAAGGGTTAAGGGAACTTAGAGAATTCGTGGCTGATTGGTGCACTAAGAGGTATGGTTTTTCCGCAACTCCTGAAAATGTGGTCATAGTGAGTGGCTCTCAGCAAGCGATGGACATAATAGGAAGGGTTTTCTTCGATTACGGGGACTACGTTTACGTTGAGGCTCCTACCTACGTTGGAACCCTAGCTGCCTTTAGAAACTGCGGAGCTCGCTTTGTGGGCATACCCATGGATGAAGATGGAATGGTAGTAGATATCCTTGAGGAAGACTTGAAGAAGAGAATAAAAGAGGGTCTTCCTATACCTAAGTTCGTTTATGTTATTCCTAACTTTCAAAATCCATCCGGTAGAGTTCTCTCTATCGATAGGAGGAAGAGGTTATATGAAGTTGCTGAGAAGTACGATCTTATAATAGTTGAGGATGATGCTTATGGTGAAATATATTATGATGCTAAGCCTCCTGCCCAGATAAAGAGCATGGATGTATCTAATAGGGTTATATATTGTGGAAGCTTTTCTAAGATATTGGCTCCGGGGACCAGGGTAGGATGGATAATTGGTGATAAAGAAATAGTTAGAAAGTTCATTCTTATAAAACAGGGTATGGACCTTTCTACAAGCCTTTTGGCCCAGTTCTTTATAAGCGAATTTTGCAAGAGAGGTTGGCTTGAACCTCAGATAGAGCTCATAAGGAAGCATTATAGTGCTAAACGCGATGTAATGGAAATAGCTATAAAAGATCACCTCCCCACTGGGACTAAGTATTTCCGTCCCGGAGGAGGTTTCTTCTACTGGGTTCAGGTGGAGGGAGTTGATACTACAGAGCTATTTAAGTTAGCCGTTGAGAAGTATGGCGTTGCTTACGTTGTAGGAAGTGCCTTCTATCCTTATGGTGAGAGGAACGATGAAATGAGAATAAACTTCACTTATCCCTCTGAAGATGAGATTAAGGAGGGCTTAAGAAGACTAGGTGAAGCCATTAAGGAACGCTTAAAAGGTTAAGGGAGAAGCGTAAGTTATCGAAGTGCACTATTGAGAAGTTATCCCAAAATACACAAGTTCCAATCAAAATAAATTCTCCCTTGCCGTAACTTGAACGTGCTCCCAGTATTTGAGTGGGGGGAAGGGAGGAGCCTTCACTGATTATTATAGGCTCAGCCTTCTCCCCAATTATTTCTATTGGAGCTGTGCAAGGCATTAGGATTTTATTGATTCCATCAGAGAATAGCTTTATATTACTTGTAGTTAGAAGAAAGGGATCGCTATTAAGGCAGTTTACTTCATCCCTTACAGCGGAGGGAAGAATCTTAAGGCCAAAGGGTTCAGATATCTGATTTAGGATAGAGGCAACATTATCCTCGTTCATGTAGTATCCGAGAGCTATTATTCTCTTTCCCTCTTTAACGAAGGTAACAATCCTCTCTATATCAGCTTCATCAAAAGGCTTTTCAGGATAGTTGAGAACTATAACCTTGCATTCCTTCCCCTCATCGAGGGAGTTAAGGATTTTGTATTTTATTTTGCTTTTCAAAATTGAAAAATAATAGTGATCTTCAATAGTAAACTCTTGGTTAGATACATTCCATCCTATCACCTTTGTCCCTCCTCTTGGCTTAGGTTTGTGCTATAATTATAACACCTTTTCAAACGCAGGCTGTTATAGTAAAATTTATGTGTTAAATAGACTTTGGAGGAGGGATTGAAATTGATAGAGGTATATGCTTCTGAAGTTAGAAAAAGGACAAATATTCCTGTTTTCGCAAGAGATGTAGAGAGGGTTTTGTCTGCCTTGTTTGTAACGAGCGACTTTTGGGAGGTTGTCAGATACTCTATGGTTTCTCTTCCTGCTGTCGCTTCTATAATCGATCTTCTTAAGCGTGAGGATTGGGTGGGTTATCAGGGAGAAAATATAGTTTTAACTGAGAAAGGCAAGAGGGAAGCAGAAAGGCTTGGTATTTATCCATATAGAAGGTATACGTGCGATAGGTGTAATGGCAGGACAGTTACAATAGATGGCTTCAAGGATATATACGAGGATTTTTTGAAAATTCAGGAGGATAGGCCAGAGGCTCTTCATAGGTATGATCAGGGTTATGTCACTCCTGAGACAACTATGGCAAGAGTAGCTTTAGCTGATATGAGGGGGGACTTAAGGGGTAAGGAGATAATCGTTCTTGGAGATGATGACCTTGTCGGATTGGCACTGGCGTTGACGAGATTACCTAAGAGGGTAGTTGTTATAGATATAGATAAGAGGATCCTTGATTTTGAGAATAGAATTAAGAACGAAAGAGGTTTGGAGATCCTTGATCTTAAGAGGGTTGACCTTCGCGATCCCTTACCTGATGATCTTTTGGGCAAGTTTGATGTTTTCTTTACTGATCCGGCCGAGACCCTTCCTGGATTTAAGGCCTTCGCATATAGAGGTATAGCCACCTTGAAGGGAGCAGGTTGTGCTGGGTATATAGGGCTCACACATGTGGAGACATCTTTAAGCAAATGGAGAGATATCCAGCGCTTCATAGTTGAAGCGGGTTTGGTTATAACTGATATAATAAATGAGTTTAACGAGTACGTTAACTGGCCCTATTATAGGAGTACACGGGGATGGGAGCTAAACCCCGTTAAGAGTGATCCTAAGGGAATCTGGTATGTATCTGCTCTTTATCGAGTTGAAACAGTTGGTGAATTCCAGAGGTGGAATGAGCCTTTAGCCGAGGATATATATGAGGATGAGGAGAGTTCAACTACATAGAGAGGTGTTTAGGAGAACTTGGGTAGGGCTATTGGTATAGATTTTGGAACAACTTATTCTGCCATAGCCTTTATGGAAGGGGATAGACCAGAGATAATTCCTAATAGGAGGGGCAAAAGGGTTACTCCATCGGTGGTAGCCTTTTCAAAGAGTGGGGAGATCCTTGTAGGGGAACCTGCCAAGAATCAGGCTATACTTAATCCTGATAGGACCGTTCTATCTATAAAGAGATATATGGGAAGGGATTATAAGTTTGAGGTAGATGGGAAATCTTATAGACCTCAGGATATAGCAGCGCTTATCATAAGGAAGCTGAAGGAAGATGCTGAGGAATTCCTCTCTGAGAGGATAAAAGAGGCGGTTATAACCGTTCCTGCTTATTTTAGTGATGCGCAAAGGCAAGCTACTAAGGAAGCAGGGGAACTTGCAGGGCTCAAGGTTTTGAGAATAATAAATGAACCTACTGCTGCGGCTTTAGCTTATGGTTTAGGTAGAAAACCGGGGAGCGAAGAGATAAAGGTACTGGTCTTTGATCTTGGTGGTGGCACATTCGATGTTTCTATACTTGAGATAGCGGAAGGGGTTTTTGAAGTAAAGGCTACAGCTGGGAATAATCGTTTAGGCGGAGATGACTTTGACGAGAGAATAATATCCTATCTGGTGGAGAGGTTTAAGAGTGAAACTGCTATAGATCTCTCGAAAGATAGGATGGCTCTACAGAAGCTTAAGGAGGAAGCAGAGAGGGCCAAAATAGAGCTTTCAGAGGTCTATGAGACAGAGATTAGCATTCCCTTCATAGCAGCTGATGAAAGTGGACCTAAGCATCTTCAAGTTACGCTAAGGAGAGAACTCTTTGAGGATTTGATTAAAGATCTTGTTGACAAGCTTGAGGAGCCTGTCTTAAGGGCTCTTGAAGATGCCAAGCTTCTTCCGCGTGAGATAGATCAGGTTTTACTTGTTGGTGGTTCAACAAGGATACCGCTGGTTCAGAGGAAAGTTAGAGAGCTTTTAGGAAAGGAGCCTTTGCGAGGAGTTAACCCCGACGAATGCGTCGCTTTAGGAGCTGCCATTCAAGCTGCTATGATTAAGGGAGAGGTTACAGGTATAGTTCTTGTGGATGTTACTCCTCTGTCTTTGGGCGTTGAAACTATAGGTGGAATATTCACCAAGATCATAGATAGAAATACTCCTATTCCGACATCTGCCTCCCGTATATTTACAACTGTTGCGGACAATCAAACTACGGTTGAGATTCATGTTCTTCAGGGAGAGAGACCTTTAGCTGAGGACAATATCTCTCTTGGGAAGTTTCAGCTCACAGGGATAAGACCAGCTCCCCGGGGCGTTCCTAGGATAGAGGTTACCTTTTCCATAGATGTTAATGGGATAGTTAGCGTTAAAGCTAGGGATCTTGATACGGGTAAGGAGCAGAAGATAGAGATAGGAGGAGTTAAGGATATTCCTCAGGAGGAGGTAGAGCGCATAATCAAGGAAGCCGAGCTTTATAGAGAGAAAGATAGCGGTGAACATAAGGTTCGTGAGCTTAGGAATAAGGTTGAACTTGCTCTACTTGATTTAGAGCGTAAACTCTCTTATCTCGAAAATGAGGATGCCAAGAGCGTTAGGTCTGTTCTTGAAGAAGTTAAGGGAAAGGTAAATAATATTGATCTTGATGAGTTGAGCGAAATTTTAAAGCTTCTTTTGGATTTAAGTAGGGAGCTTGGTGGATGATGGAAGTGAAAGAGTTATCATTATATTATAAAGTGCTTGGTCTTCCTGTGGGAGCATCCCTTGATGAGGTAAAGAGAGCCTTTAGGAGACTTGCCCTCAGGTATCATCCAGATATTTCAGATAGAGGGTCTAATGCTAAGTATGAGGAGATCGTTAAAGCCTATTACTATCTGACAAGGAAGGCTGCCGTACGGGAAGTTAGGTACGAAAACGAAGATAAAAGGAAAAAGCTTTCGGAACAAGCTAAGGAAATCTTGAATAAGTTAGCAAATAAGGCTAATAGGAGAGAAAAGGGACTTTCTATAAGTTTGCTACTGGATAGGTTAAAGAGCGATAATTTATACTTGAGGAGAGAAGTAGTTAGATACCTTTCTAATTTTAGCGATGATGAGGCTTTAATGGCTCTAATGAACCTTTTAAATGATGAAGATGAGGAAATAGTGAGGATGGCGATTAGAGCTTTAGAAAAGGCAAATTTTAGATCAGCTCTGCCTAAGTTTAAAGCTTTACTCTTGAAGAGCAAGTCTTCGGATATTAAGCAGATGGCCCTTAATGCTATGGTTAGAATAGGAGGTGAGGAGGTTCTAAAAACTCTTGTCTCTTTACTTAACCATCCTGCTGTGGAGGTGAGGTTAGCTGCTGTAAAAGGTTTAGTACTATTGAATGATAAAAAGGCCATACCGTCTTTAATTGCTCTTCTCAAGGTGGAACAGGATGTAGAAGTTAGGTCGTGGATAAAGAGGGCATTGGAGGGCTGGAAAGAAGAAGAATGGTAGATTGTGTTTTTTGTAGGATTGTGAGAGGAGAACTTCCTAGTGTGAAATTGTTTGAGGATGATAAAGTCATTGCTATAAAGGATATAAATCCTCAAGCACCTTTTCACGCTTTAGTTATTAGTAAGAAGCATATAGAAAGCATCTTAGAAGTAGAAGATGGTGAGCTTATCGCTCACATCTTTCGGGTGATTAAGTTTTTAGCTAATAAGTATAATCTTGCAAAGAAAGGCTTTAGAGTAGTTAATAACTGTGGCCATGATGGAGGGCAGACGATATATCATCTTCACTTTCATCTCATGGGCGGACGCCCTATGGATTGGCCCCCGGGTTAGTAAATCTTGAAGGGAGGGTAAGTTTAATGGCCGAGATAATTGTCGGCAAGAATGAGACGATAGATGACGCTCTTCGTCGTTTTAAGAAAAAGTGTGAGCGTTCTGGGCTTTTAGCTGAGATGAAAAGGCGCTCTTTCTACGAGAAGCCGAGTGAGCGTCGTAAGCGTCGTTCGTCTCGCCGTAAGAAGAAGTAGAGCTGTTTGTCTTAAAATCCCCCACCTTTAAGGTGGGGGATTTATTTTTACAGTCAGTTGGATAATAATTTAATAAGAAAATCAATGTATTCTTAAGATTGCGTTAGATATGAAGCATATATATGTAAAATAGCTGGATAATTATCTTTAATAGTTGTAAAACGGCTTTTTGGGTATTTGACCTAAACGCTATTTGGTCAATAAAATTTAAGCAGAAAGTCAAGGAAAGTCAAACTAAGGAGGTGGTAGTCATGAGGAGAAGGTGGTTGCCTATAAGGAGGGAGGAAGGTGTGTTCGGTTCATTAGATAGGATCCATGAGGAGATTGATAGGTGGTTCAGCGACGTGATGGATACCTTCTTTGGAGGGTTAAGCAAACCTTCTTTGAGGGTTTGGGATATATCCTCTTGGGGGCCGCGCATCGATCTTTATGATCAGGGCAAGGAGCTAGTTCTTAAAGCGGAGGTGCCTGGCGTCGATCCTAAAGACATCGATATTAGGGTGCTTGAGGACAGCGTAGTTATACGCGGTGAGGTTCGCAGAGATGAAGAGGTGAAGGATGAAAACTACTATAGGTGCGAGAGATCTTACGGTAGCTTTGCGAGGACCATACCTTTGCCTGTGAGTATTAAACCTTCTGAGGCAAAAGCTTCTTACAAGAATGGAGTACTGACCCTCATTCTTCCCAAGGCCGAGGCTGGAAAAGAGGAAGGGGTCAAGATAGAAATCGAAGAGGAGTAGTAGTAAAATAGTGGAGGGGGTCTAAACTTAAGGCCTCCTCCACTTAAATTTTAAAGGGGGGCTCAAATTGAAGAGAATAAGATTAGTAATATTGTTTATGTTATTGGTGTTTAGTTTATTGTTAACTTCCACTACCTTTGCAGTTTCTGTACCTCAAGTCGGAGTGAATATAGCTGATATAGTTAAAAAGGTGGGACCAGCTGTGGTTAATATCGACACGGTTACCATGGTCAGACAGCCGCTTTTTCCTTTTCCATTTTTTGACGACCCTCTTTTGAGGAGGTTTTTTGGTGAGGAGTATGAAAGGTTCACTAGGATAATACCTATGCAAGGTAAAGGATCTGGATTTATAATATCCCAAGATGGATATATATTGACCAATAATCATGTTGTTGGAAACGCAGATAAGATAGTAGTTACGCTTGTGGATAAGAGAAAGTTTGAAGCTAGGGTGATTGGAAGAGATCCCACTGTTGATCTAGCTGTCATAAAAATAGATGCTAAGGGTTTGCCTACCATTCCTTTAGGTGATTCTGATGCTGTAGAGGTTGGTGAGTGGGTTATAGCTATAGGAAATCCCTTTGGTTTATCTCACACTGTTACCGTTGGAGTGATAAGCGCTAAAGGAAGGACTATATCAGCTGGTGATCGTAGCTTTGAGAATTTCCTTCAGACTGACGCAGCTATAAATCCTGGAAACAGCGGAGGGCCATTATTAAATCTTAAGGGAGAGGTTATAGGAATAAACACCGCAATTATTCCCTATGCTCAGGGTATTGGTTTCGCTATTCCCATAAATACTGCCAAGCAGATCCTTGATGATCTGATAAAATTTGGAAGGGTAGACAGAGGGTGGCTTGGAGTTTATCTTCAGAGTATGACCCCATCGCTCGCTAAAGGTTTTGGTTTAAGCGAGCCTAAGGGAGTTATAGTGGCCAAGGTTGCTCCTGGAAGCCCTGCAGAAAAAGCAGGTATAACCAGAGGTGATGTCATATTAAGTGTTGATGGAAAAGAGGTTAACTCTCCGGCGGAGCTTCAAATAGCCATAAGGAGTCGTAAGGCCGGTGATAAGGTTAATCTCAGCATTTGGAGGAAGGGTAAGTCGTTGAACGTTACTGTTACTTTGGGTAGTATTCCTCAAACGGAGAGAGTTTCTCTACCTTCTAAGATTGACCTAGGCATAGTTGTCTCAGATATAACTCCGGATCTCGCTAGGAGGTACAATCTAAGCGATAGAATCGGGGTTGTCATAACTCATGTTGAGCCTAACAGCCCTGCGGAGACAGCGGATCTCAGGGTAGGTGATGTTATAAAGGAAGTTAATGGAATAGAGGTAACTGATGTAAAAAGTTGGGAACAAGCCTTATCCGAAGTCAAAGATAGCTCCATAGTTTTGCTGATATCAAGAGATGATAACACCTTCTTTGTTTCCATAGATCTTGGGAAATAACGGGGAAACGCTTTTGGGGCGTTTCCCCGCCCTATCCTAAAAGCCTTTCTAAGAGGAAGGGTATTTTATCCTTGTTTTTTAAGAGAAACTCTTTATTTTTCTTATCCCTAAATTGTGCTAATGCTCGCTGGAGCCTTTTTTCTTCGTATGTCTTAGCTACATAAATCTTTTCCTTTCTTAAGGTGTGATATTCTGTATAGAAAGCGCAGGAAGCAGGGGTTAAGGGAAGGGGAGTATAATCCTGAAGCTGTTCGAGGTAATGTCCCAGGCCCTTTATATACATGGCTAAGGCCCAAGCGTCTTCTATCGTTGCTCCTGGGTGAGCGGAGATAAAGTAGGGTATAATGTAAAGCTCGGTGTTAAACTTCTTTACCTCCTTCTCAAAGATTTCCACGAATCTCTCATAAAGTGTGAAAGGCGGTTTTTTCATTATTTCTAATACGTGGTTTTTCACATGTTCTGGTGCTACTGAAATCTGTCCACCGATGAATCCTTCTTTAATCATTCTCTTAATGTAGTTTTTGTCTTTCAGAGCCAAGTCATATCTTATTCCAGATGCGATGAAAACATGCTTAACTTTTGGGATCTCCTTTATATCGTTAAGCAGCCTCATCTGGTAGGAGAAATCTACCTCTAGATTTTCACAAACATCTGGGAAGAGACATTCTCTATTGGGGCAAGATCCCGGTATATTGTGTATTTTGCATCTTAGCTTATACATGTTGGCCGTTGGCCCACCTACATCTGATATGGTGCCTCTAAAGCTTTTGTGAGAGGTTAGGCGGTGAGCCTCTTTAAGGATAGATCTTTCGCTTCTTGAGATTACCTGCCAACCCTGATGTATATTCAGGGAACAAAAAGTGCAGCTTCCAAAGCAACCCCTGTGAGACGTGATAGAGGTTATAACTGTGTCCAGTGCTGGTATGTCCTCTTTGTAGGAGGGGTGTGCTAATCTTTTAAAGGGTAAGGAGTAGATTAGGTCCAGATCTGAAGACATATATGCTTCGCGTGGGTTTTGAATTATGTATCTTGTGCCATCTTTTTGCACTAAGGTTAAGTTTCTCTTTAACCCTTCTAATAACTTTTGCTGGAATTCAAAGTAGGCATCCTTATCTTGAGATACTTCCTCAAAGGGTGGTAGGAGGAGATAGTCTTTGTCTTTGAAGTATTTACTGAAATCTCTCTCATTAAGTGAATATACTATGCCTGGAATTTGATATATTTCATGCCATGATTTGCCCTGCGAGAGCATTTTGGCTATCTTGACCGTTTGGTGCTCTCCCATTCCATACACTAAGACCTTTGCTCTCGAGTCTAAAAGAATGGAGTGTCTTACTCTGTTATCCCAGTAATCGTAATGAGAGAACCTTCTTAGGCTTGCTTCTATACCTCCTATTATTATTGGAACGTCAGGATATAGCTCATGAACGATATTTGAATATACTATCGTTGCCCTATCAGGTCTTTTTCCTGGAGTACCCCCTGGTGTATATGCGTCACGTTCCCTTTTCTTCTTATAGGGAGTATAATTTGCCACAAGAGAGTCAACGCTCCCTGCGGTTATACCGAAGAACAGCCTTGGTTTGCCTAATATTTTAAAGGACTCCTTGTCTTTCCAATCAGGTTGGGCTAGTATACCAACTCTGAATCCGTGATATTCTAAGAATCTTCCGATGACGGCTGCCCCAAAGGAAGGGTGATCTACATAGGCATCTCCCGTAACTATTATTACGTCTAATTCGTCCCATCCTTTTTTCTTAGCTTCTTCTTTGCTTATTGGCAATAAGTCTAACATGGCTATTTTAAAATAATACCACGAAATCGCTCGCTGATCAAAGCTATGCTTCTTGACTAATAAACCCTTCTTTGATATATTTTATCTAGGTTGGGCGGATAGCTCAGAGGGAGAGCGCCTGCCTTACAAGCAGGAGGTCGTAGGTTCGAGCCCTGCTCCGCCCACCATTTTTGTTATTTACCCTAAAGCTATGAAAGTCTTTCCTCTAGCTGTAAATTTTTATGGATCCTACCTTTAATATTGACTTATGGTTAAGGATATGTTAAAATTTGGTTTGCGATAGGGAAAGCGCGGGGCTGTGGTGTAGTCCGGTTAACACACCTGTCTGTCACACAGGAGATCGCGGGTTCAAGTCCCGTCAGCCCCGCCACTTTGAAAAGTAAGAAAGTGGCGAGATAGCTCAGGTGGTAGAGCAGCGGACTGAAAATCCGTGTGTCCCTGGTTCGACTCCAGGTCTCGCCACCACTTTGTGGGCTAGAAGGTGAGCGGAAGTAGCTCAGGCGGTAGAGCGTCTCCTTGCCAAGGAGAAGGTCGCGGGTTCAAGTCCCGTCTTCCGCTCCATAATGTTATGGCGGTGTAGCCAAGCGGTAAGGCAGGGGACTGCAAATCCCTTATACCCCGGTTCGAATCCGGGCGCCGCCTCCACGTGTAAGTTTCGGGGCTCCGGCGTAGCTCAACCGGCAGAGCGGGTGGCTGTTAACCACTAGGTTGCAGGTTCGAGTCCTGCCGCCGGAGCCATTTTGATGGCTGTTTCAAACTCTTTCAAGGTATCTTTCCACCTTATCCGCACAAAGGAGAAAGCAGGAAAAATAAAACTTTCTTTTTCTCCTATTCTGGATGGATGATAATGAAGTCCACATCTCTATTCGCCCTGAAAAAGAAAAATTTTTAAAAATGGACTTGACTTTTTGTTTTCTTTTGCTATATATTGTTATATGATGATAAAAAATGATAGATTCTGGCAGGCACAAAAGGAGCTAAAACTATGATGGAAGGTTTTTCTGAAATAATGACCCTTGAGGAGACCGCAAAATATTTAAAAATTACAAAAAGGAGGTTAAAAAAATGGAAGTAACAATTACAGGAAAAAGTGGGAATAGATATAATTTCGAAGGACCTTATTTTAATACAGGTTCCTTAGAAGATAAATCTGGGATATATGCCATATTATATGAGGTAGGTGGTAAACTGTATTTAACTGATGTTGGGGAATCATCAGAAGTAAAAACAAGAGTAGAAACCCACGATAGGGAAGACTGTTGGGAAAGGAATTGCAATGGAATTATAAAGTATGCGGCTTATTATATAGAACATGGAAAGAAACCCTCAAGGATAGAAGTAAAGCGAGACATAAGAGATACATAAGAGATAATTACAATATACCCTGTGGTGAGAAGTAAAATTTTAAATAGGAGATAAAACTATGGAAGAAACTACAAAAACTAATAAAAAAGATGAAACTATAAGTTTGTTTCAGAAAGAAATGGTTAGCCATGATAGAAATGAGGTAATAAAAGTTATTCTTGATCAAAACGAAAATCAAACTTATACAAAAGAGGAAGTTTTAAATAGCGTCATTCTTGGTGATGCATTAAAAGTTTTAAAAAAAATACCAGAAGAAATTTTTGACATGGTTTTTATAGACCCACCTTATTTTCTTCAACTTCCTAAAAAAGAGTTAAGACGATGGACAGTTAAAACTGTTGTTGAAGGTGTTGATGATGATTGGGATAAATTCCAATCTTTTGAAGAATATGATAAGTTTATTCAAAACTTACTTGCCGAAGTAAAAAGAGTAATGAAACCGAATGCTACTATTTGGGTTATAGCAACCTATCATAGCATATTTAGAATAGGTAAAATTATGCAGGATTTGGGATATTGGATATTAAACGATGTTATTTGGGTAAAAACAAATCCCATGCCAAATTGGTTGGGAGTGAGATTTACTAATGCTACTGAAACATTAATTTGGGCTATAAAAGATAAGAATGTTAAGAAATACACTTTTAATAAGGACTACGCTAAACAATTTGGTATTGGAAAAATAGGAGCTAATGTTTGGGTATTGCCTTTATGTAATGGTAAAGAAAGGATAAAGGATGAAAAAGGAAAAAAAGTTCATTCAACTCAAAAGCCTATTGAATTGTTAAAAAGAATAATTCTTACGTCTACCAATGAAGGAGATTTAATACTTGATCCTGTTGCAGGAGTGGGAACTACTGGGTATATATCTAAATCTTTGAAGAGAAATTTTGTAATGATTGAAATAAACCCCAAATATGTAGAATGGATAAAAAAGAGGTTTGAGAAACCTTTGAAAGTGACTGATAAGTCACGTGTCAGTGAGAGAAAGATTAATCGATACTTTAATCTGGGGGATAGACTATGATGGACTACTCGAAATTTTGTGCAATATTAAACAAGCATATTTTTGAGGGCGAAAAAAGGGAACTTCTTAAGAAAGTAGCTGATAGTCCCGAAAGATTTATCGGATTATTCAGACCTTCAAAACCTGGAACAAAAATATTGCAACATTTATTACAATCTCACGAAATAAGATTTGGAGATGCTTTAGAGGAATTGATTGAAGAGATATTAAAAAATTTAGGATATTCAATTCTACCTAAAAGTATAACTAGTGCTAATGGAGAACAATTGTCTTTAGATCAGTTTTTTACAGATGGGAAAGATTATTATTTCATCGAGCAAAAAATAAGAGATGATCACGATTCTACAAAGAAAAGGGGACAAATAGCAAATTTTGAGACAAAATTGGAAGAACTTTTTAAGACATACAAGAATAAACTTATTGGGATAATGTATTTTGTTGATCCTGACTTGGTAAAAAACAAAAATTTCTACATAAGCGAATTAAACCGTCTTAATGAATACTATAAAGTTCCTCTTTATCTATTTTACGGAAAGGAATTATTTGAGTTTCTGAAATCACCTGAATATTGGGAAAGATTGCTTGATTGGTTAACTCGATGGAAGGAATCTCTTCCAGAAATACCAGAGATAAATTTTGATACAAAACCTCGGGATAGTTTTGAAGAAATTAAAGATTTAGAAATTAGATATTGGAGAAAATTATTGGAGAATGAGAAATTATGGGAAGAAGGCATAATAAAAGCAATATTTAGAACCGGACAAACGCTTAACTTGATACTAAACTACTTCACTAATCAAGAATTGGCACCCTATCAAAAAATTTCTACTTTACTCAAAGATAGACTTGAGAAATATTATGCGGAGAAGCCCGCATCTTTATAAATATCAAAAAGTTCCCAGCCCTCAAACTTTCGACTTCTTATAAAATTCAAAATATGCTCTTTTTGAGATTCAAGAGAACTGTAATCTTTTTCAACTTGATTGTCCGTGGAAACCCTTGTGTAGACCGCACACCTGACAATTTCTTTTTCCCTATACTTTTTCATTTCAACTCCTCCTTAGTGTTCCATCAACCATTTATATTTTCTTGTTCTGAAAGATATTATCAATTTCTGTATCAAGAAAGCCTATTTCTTTTAATAAGCAAATCTCAACTAGTGCCTTAAGTTTTTGAATGAGCCAATATAATTCAGTTCCTTTTAAAGCTCTCTCTTTCAGAGATTGGTCATAATGGACAAAATAATTTCTTGTATTAACAACTTTATCAACAAAATCTTTCTTTTTAGGAATAAGAGCAGTTATATACCCTAAGTTTTTTACTCTATCATAAATTTCTTTTATTCTTTTCCGTAGGCTCGGTTCATTGCTATATGTAAGTTTCTCTTTTAACCAGTTACGATACTTATCAGGTGTATTAGTTAAAATTTGTTCTACTCTTTCTTCATGCTCTTTACTAGGAATATCTTCATTTCTAATTATTATTCTATGATACACTTCCAATGCCATAATTAAACTTAAAAACTGAAACTCTAAATACATATCTCCACTATAAATGGTTCCAAAGTACAAATTATAGACCGGCTCTAATAATTCTGCTTTCTCTAACTAATTATTAAAAATTGTCTCTATTTTATTCTTGATGGAAGTGTAAGGATAAAGCATGTCAAAAGGATGTACAGATTTTTTACCTTTAACTTGAGACAATGATAGTTGATAAACAATTTCTATTGGTTCATAGAATTTCTTATTTTCAATAATTTTTACTGCATTCTCAGAATTCCCTAAAATTTTAATAGGAAACACAATTTCAGAAGTTAAAAGAGAAAGTAGATTTTGGAAAATATGTATAAATTTAAGAATCTCGTCGAAACTTGCTTCTTTTAGAAATTCCAGACTAAAGAAAGCTTCCTGTTTTATACAAGCCTCTTTTTGTATTACGGAAATAGATGGCATACTTGCCTTAATTTCCAAAAAAATCTTTAGGCCTTTTTTTAAATTGATCTCTATAGGTGCTGGTAGTTTATACTTTATTTCAATCGATTTCTCTTCAAGATTAGGGTAAGAAATATTAAAACCGCTTATATTTAGCCATTCATCCAGATAATTATATCTCACAGAAAATTTTTTAAATTTTATCTCTGACAACTTTGTAAAATGTACTCCTATAAATCCAACATTTGCTGAGAATATTGATTCAGGAATTCCCGGAAAGTTTACTTTGCATGATGTTTCAAAACATTTATATAAGGTAATATTTTTACCTTGATGAGAAAATCCTAAAATTATATGTGGCGTTAAAAATTTATTCATTTCACTCATCTCTTTAAACAAACCTTGAATTTTTAAAGAAAATCCTTTGTAGGGAGAAAAACTTAGGGTTCCTGGCAACTTTAAATCTGGTTTTTCAGGTAACCACCATAAGCCTTCTATTTCCAACTCTTCAGTCATTTTCAGCAACTCCTAAAACTTTGAGATTCCATCTCTGTGCTAATACTTTTACAAGAGCTACTTCTAATGTTAATTCTTTATTCGCAAACACAAGCTTACTTGCTCTTATCCAGTCCTCTTTCTCTATCTCCACATAAGGTAAAGCAAGAAAACCTTTTAAAAGTTTCTCAAAAGTTTCTTTGTCTTTTATATCCTTCAAAATTTCTGCAAGAGTATATCCACAAATCACAACTTTATTATCCTTAATCAACTCTTCTAAAATTTCAGCCTCTTTCGTACTTCCTTTCTGTAAGTATTCTTTCCAAATTATGCTATTTGCTATTATTCTATTCATTCGCTCCACCTTTAAAGGTAATACTACCTTTAAGAGATAATAAAATTTCTTTTTGTTTCACTTTTACAAACTCCCTACAAGCAATATTAACAGCCTTACTTTTCTTTTTTTGTCCTGTGATTTTCAATAACTCGTCAAGCAGGTCTTTATCCATTGAAACCGTAAATCTCAAAATATTCTTTTTAGCGTTCATGCTTTCTGTCCTTTTAAGATCTTCTCTTTCATAACATTACAAATATACTCTAAAAAGATGCATTTGTCAAGTAATATTTTCACCAAATTTATGTCTTGGTTTTGTGATTTACAAATTAAACCAATATTGTAATTACAAACCTAAAGGTATTGTGTAAGGGAAGAAGTCAATAAGCGGTCAAAGGAAAAAGAAGAATTAGAGGAAAAACTTGAGGAAATAATGCTTAAAATAAGAAGAAAAGAAAGCACGGTCATTGATTTTGAAATAATAAAGAAAGGATTTGAAGGATTTTATAAAGTATATCCCTCTCTTGAACCAAAGGAAAGGCAATCATTGGCAAGGCTTTTTATAAAAGAAGTCAAAATCTTAAATGACAAGATAGATGTTGAATTCTTTGAGTTTCCAGAACTTGTCCATCAAGAGCCTGGCCAGATTTTGAAAGAGCCGTCAATGCGGGGAGCCATTTTTTTATTTCTGTTTCAACCTCTTTTAAAAGTTTTCCCTCCAGCTTGTCTGCTTTTCCTCCTATTATGGATGGAGAATAATAAGGTCCACGTATTCATTTGCCCTGAAAGGGAAAAATTTTTGAAAAAATGGGATTTGCTTTTTATTTTCTTTTGCTTTATGTCATCATTCGGTATAATGCTTTTTGTAAAAGGTAATGTTATAATGGAAAGAAAACTGCGATCATCATATTGGAAGATTTTAGTGAAGAAAAGGGGAAGGATGAAAAAGTGGAGCGGATGAGAGTTTGTTTTATTTCGCACACATCTGGGAAGGGTGGAGCAGAGAGAGCGCTCCTTGAGCTTATAGATGCTCTAAAAGAGAGATGTGTAAAGTGCTATGTTGTATTGCCTGCACATGGGCCATTAGTTGAAGAACTGGATAAACGTGGAATAACTTATTGCATCCTTCCATTTAAATGGTGGATGAGCAAAAAATCTCTAAAACAAGAGCAAATGGTGAAAGCTGTTCTAAATCTTATTACGGTGATACCTCTCGCATTAAGAATTGAACAATGGAAATGTGATGTTGTGTATACAAATTCTATTACTGTGTGTGTTGGTGCTCTTGCTGCGAAACTTTTAAGGCTTCCCCATGTTTGGCATATTCACGAGTTTGGATATGAAGATTTTGGTCTGGTTTTTGATCTTGGTTTAAAGGACTCCCTATGGTTAATTAATAACTATTCCTCAATCTGTATAGCCAACTCTTATGCAGTAGCCCAAAAATATAAGCGATATATTAATCCTGCTAAGTTGAGAGTGGTTTATCAATCGGTAAGTGTTCCCGAGGATGTTCTAGTTGGTAAATCTGTTGGAATCATGAGTGATAGAAAGAAATGTGTGATAGTAGGTGCCTTACACGAAGGTAAAAGACAAGAGGATGCTATACGAGCCATCGGTGAGTTGGTGCAAAGAGGGATGGAAGTCGAGCTTTATGTTGTTGGAGCGGGTGATATGCAATATCAAAGATATCTTTATGACCTAGTGACAAAGAGCGGGTTAGAAGGTTATGTTAAGTTCACAGGTTATACCGAAAATCCATTCCAGTTTATGCTGATGGCAGATGTTGTGTTGATGTGTTCAAGGTATGAGGCTTTTGGAAGAGTTACTGTTGAAGCGATGAAGTTAGGGAAACCTGTGATTGGGGCAAGAAGTGGTGGTACAGTGGAGTTAATTCGTGATGGATTTAACGGCCTTCTTTACACTCCAGGGGACTATAAAGAGCTTGCAGAGAAAATCGGATATCTCCTTGAGCATTCTGATATAGCTCGGCAGCTAGGAGAGAATGCCTTGCAATGGGCAACAAAGCGTTTTACCAAAGACCAATTCGGAGAGGAAATATTAGCTATTTTAGAAGAAGTTAGAAAAAGTAAGCAAAAGTAAGCTTAGATAGAAGCGGCAACGGTTTGATGCAGATCATGAAGAGCTGGTCCAAGGTGGCAATCATGGTCTGGGCTGAAAATGGCTAAGAAAAAATCGTCTTAAGGTGATATTTCCAGTCGCTCCCACAAGAATGCTTTTTGTTCTTGATCTTTCTTTTGTTCGCTAGCCTATGGAGCTTAAGAGCCTAGTTATCATATACAATGGAGAGGTATAGATTTACCTCAAACTCGGATACCAAGGTAATACTTAAGGCTTTTCACAGATGAGGCTTTCCCGAGGTATATGAGTTCCGTGGCATATTTGCCTTTGCCCATTTGGGGCAGAAAAGATAAAAAGCTTATACTTTGCAGGGAGGATCGGTGTTAAACCTCTTTACAAATATGGGGGAACGTGAGGAGGACAATGGTCTTCCTTAATTTATTTAGGGGAGGATGTCACCCTTGAACCTACGCTGGTTTTAAAGCGTGATCTTGTTTTTTTGCTTGTATGCATAAGCTCTTGATAAACTATCTTGAGTATAAATTGACATAATGTTATGTTTTTGATATACTGAATCAAAACTTAAGGGAGGTGTTATCCATGATGAAGAGGTTATTATTGTTGATGGCTTTAATTTTGATTTTTGCCTTACCTGCCTTTGGGGCTTTTCCAGAGAAGCCTATAACTTTAGTAGTCCCTTGGAGTCCGGGAGGGGTCACAGATACAGTTGCAAGGGCTTTTGCTCCAATTTTTGAGAAGTATCTCGGTCAATCTGTTGTGGTTTTGAACAAGCCGGGGGCTTCAGGAGGAATTGGCACGGAGTTTGCCTATTCTCAACCTGCAGATGGATATACTGTTCTTTTTTCTGCGGAGACCCCTGGTAGCTTTCGCGTTATGGGAATCAGCAAGCTAAGCTTTAATGATTTTGACCCCTTAATAATGATGGTTTATGATACAAAGGTTATAGCGGTTTCATCTAAATCTCCTTATAAAACCATGGAAGATCTTATAGCTGATATAAAGGCTCGTCCAGGCAAGGTTCGCATGTCTTACTCAGGTCCGGGAGCGAGCGGGCACATCCAAGGGTTGATTCTCAGAAAGGTTGGCTTAGATGTCGCTTTAATACCTTTCGGTGGAGGAGCGGAAGCCATGCTCGCTGTCTTAGGTGGTCAGGTAGAGTTTACCTCTCCCAATACAGCTCCGGCACTGGGATATGTTGCCTCAGGTGATATGAGAGTTTTAGCTGTCTGGTCGGACAAACCAGTGGAAGCTTTTCCAGGTGTTCCTCCTATAACTGAAGTTATACCTGAGCTTAAGAAATATTTCCCTCTTGAGTTTCCTAATTGCTTGTTGGTTAAAAAGGGAACCCCTGAGGAGGTTAAGCAAGTTCTGCTAAAGGCAGCAAAATCCGCAGTCAACGATCCAAAATGGATTGAATTTGTTAAAAAAGTGCACTATGTTACAATGCATCATTTGGAGGGGCAGGCGGTTTTAGATTACTGGAAGCACTGGGAGTCCGTTGTATCTTGGCTTCTCTTTGAGGCTGGTGTTGCTAAGCATAGTCCTGAGGAATTTGGCATACCAAAGCCTTAACGGTTTATAAATGGGCCTTAACTATATAGTTGGATTAATTGAAGGGTTACTGTTTTTAGTTTTATCTATAGGTATTATAGTTTACGCTTTTTCCCTTCATTCTTACGGAGAGTGGGCTCTTTCGCCCGCTCTCTTTCCATTGATACTCGGTGGTGTTCTTTTTTGCTTTTCGCTTATCCTTTTGGTTAAGCGTTATAGATCTAAGTTTAAGGAGCGGCAGGGGGTTAGCATAGATTGGTTTTTAGCTTTGGGGAGCGTTGGCTTGTCCATTACTTATGCCCTGTTACTTCCGGTTCTGCACTTTACCTTGTCTACGCTATTATACCTTTCTTCCTTTCTTTTGATTTTAGGTGTTAGGAACCTGTGGATATTAATAGGGCTTCCTATAGGTCTAACAGTTTCTATATACTATATATTCGGAGTCTTGCTAAAAGTTGTGCTCCCGTGAGGTGATATCTTGACTTGATTGATCTTTGGGCTTTCCTCGACTTAAGGTTTATAGGTCTCGTTTTCATTGGAGCTGTAATGGGGCTTATCGTTGGTGCTCTTCCGGGTTTGACCGTTACTATGGCAACTGCTCTTCTGGTATCTATAACTATGCCCTGGTCTATGAAGGATGCGCTTGCGGTTATTATGGGGGTTTATGTGGTTGGGGTTTATGCTGGCGCTATCTCCGCAGTCTTGATAAACATACCTGGGGCTCCTTCATCTGTTGCAACCACCTTAGATGGATTCCCCTTAGCCAAGCAGGGTAGGGCGAAGACAGCCCTTTATGCTGCTGCCATACACTCCTTCATTGGAAGCATTATTGGGTTGCTTATACTTCTTCTTATTGCTAAACCTGTGACGAAGATCGCTCTTGCTTTTACTCCCTTTGACTATTTTCTTTTCGCTCTTTTCGGGCTTACCATAGTTGGTTCTTTAACGTCAAAGGATTTTCTAAAGGGATTGATAAGTGCTACGATTGGAGTGCTTTTTAGCTTAGTGGGGATGGATCCTGTATTCGGTGTGGGAAGGTTCACCTTCGGTTTGATTAACCTATTAAGTGGCATAAGTATAATCCCGGCATTGATAGGTCTTTTCGGTTTTTCTGAGGTCTTGATGCAAGTTTCTCACAGAAGCCTTGGCATGATCGCTGAGAGGCTCCTTGATGAGAGGGTTGATTTCAAAAGCATACTGAAATACTGGCCTCTTTCAATACAGGCTTCGCTGATAGGTACGTTCATAGGTGCCCTGCCGGGAGTGGGAGGGCCCATTGCTGCGCTGATGGCCTATGATTTTGCTAAAAGGAGCGTTAAGGAACCGTCTAGGCCCTTCGGGGAGGGGGCTATTGAAGGGGTCATAGCTTCTGAGGCTGCGAATAACGCTTGCATAGGTGGAGCTCTCATTCCAATGCTTACCATGGCGATTCCTGGAGACGCGGTCACTGCGGTTATGCTTGCTGCTTTTTACGTTCATGGAATGAGGCCGGGGCCCATGCTCTTTGTTCAGACTCCTGATCTCTTCTATGCTGTGGTAATAGGTGGATTCATAGGAGCTTTTGCGGTTTTGATTTTAGCCGTTTCTTTAGCTCCTTTGTTAGCTCGTATTGTTACAGTGCCCAAGAGCATTCTATTACCCGCGATTTCTGTTTTATGCGTTGTTGGGACCTATGCTGTGAACAATAGCACCTTCGATATATTTTTAATGATATTTTTTGGGGTTCTTGGTTTTGTGCTTAGGGAACGGGGTTATTCAGTTGCCTCCTTGGTTTTAGGGCTCGTTTTAGGTAATATGATGGATTTTAACTTGAGGAAGGCTGTTGCATTGGCACAAACGAGCGATAGCTTTATAGTTGCTCTCCTTTACAGGCCTATAACTTTGGTTTTGTTGGTAATGGTTATCTCTTCCTTTTTGCTGAGCTTCTTAAGGTTTAGATCTCGGGATAGAGGTGAGGTTTGGTGAGGGCTTGCATTGAGCCCAGTGAGCTTAAGGGGTCGGTAAATAGTCTTCCTGGTTCCAAAAGCCATACCATTAGAGGTGTTATAATCGGTACACTGGCGGAGGGAGTTAGTGTTCTCTTTAACCCCCTTGATAGTCAAGATACTCTTTCCGCTGTGAGAGCTTGTGAGGCTTACGGATCAAAGGTAGAAAGATATTCCGATAGATGGATAATTCATGGTTTGAACGGTAACCTAAAGGTGCCTGATAATATTATCGACGTTGGGAACTCTGGTACAACTATGTATTTTATGACAGGAGTTGCAAGTCTTGTTCCAGGCTGGAGCGTCCTGACGGGGGATTATCAGATAAGAAAGAGACCGATAGAGGAGCTACTTTCTGCCTTGAGAGGCTTGGGGGCCATTGCTTTTAGAACGAGGGATAACGTAGATGCTCCTCCTGTGGTGGTGAAGGGACCTATAAAGTGTGGCAGGGTACGCCTCTCTGGTAGGTTCTCTCAGTTTGTGTCTTCTCTATTGATCGTTACGCCGTTGGTTGAGGGAAAAACTTGCATTGAGGTGGAAGATCCCAAGGAAAAGCCTTACATAAGGATGACCATCGATTGGCTTAATAGGTCTGGAGTTAAGTTGGATTGTGATTTGGAGATGTTAAACTGCTTTGAGATCAATGGGCCTCAGACTTATAAACCCCAAAACTTTAGGGTACCTAGTGACTGGAGCTCCTTGGCTTTCTTGATCGCTGCTGGGGCAATTACGTCATCTCAGATTAGCTTTGAAAACGTAGACCTTTCGTGCAATCAAGCCGATGCAGTTATTTTGGATATCCTTAGAGCTATAGGTACTGATATCTCAGTTAACCCTTTGGATAACTCCTTATTCATTAGAGGTGGAAGGGAACTCATTGGGTTTGAGATTGATTGTTCAGATTGCCCTGATCTTTTCCCAATTTTAACTGTTTTAGCTTGTTTTGCTCGAGGTTCGACTGTGATAAAAGGGACTCAAACCCTAAGATATAAAGAGACCGATAGATTGGCAGTGATGTGTAGTGAGCTCTCTAAGATGGGAGCATCTATATCTATAAGGGATGATATGGTCTTTATAAATGGTGGGGGACTTCATGGAGCTGAAGTTGATAGCCATGGAGATCACAGAATTGCAATGGCTTTGGTGATAGCGGGGCTTGGCGCTCAAGGGAAAAGCATAGTTCAGAATGTAGAATGTGTTTCGGTTTCTTTCCCCAACTTCTTTAATTTGATTAAGTCGTTGGGAGCCAGGGTTATTTTAGAGCAATCCTAGGGTTTTTTAAGGACCTGATATATTCCGCACTTGAGGTATAGGGTTTCTGGATGAGGCAGAAGGACAGGGTGATCTTTGGCCTGATGTCTGAACTCAATGAGTTTGAGTATTCTGTTTGCGTCAGAACTAGCAGAGCTTATGATCTCCTTAAACAGCTCTGGCGTTATGTGATGGGAACAAGAGCAAGTTATGAGGAATCCACCATCTCTTATTAACTTCATTGCCCTAAGGTTTATTTCTTTGTAACCTCTTATGGCTCCCTCTAAACTTTTCTGTGATTTGGCAAAGGAGGGTGGGTCTATTATGACCACATCAAACTTCCTTCCTTCTTTTTGGAATCTCCTTAGAGTATCAAAGGCGTTTTCTTCAATGAGTTCCACCCTGTTTGAAAAGCCGTTTAATTCTGCATTATTTTTTGCGAGTTCAAGAGCAGAGGCGGAAGAATCCACTGCTACAACCCTTTTTGCACCGAACCTGATGGCGTGAAGCGCGAAACTCGCAGTATAGCAAAAGACGTCTAAGACCTCTGCTTCATCAACAAGTCCTTCTAAAGCTTTTCTGTTTTCCCTTTGATCCAAGAAATACCCTGTTTTTTGGCCGTTTTCTACATCTACCAATATCCTTAGGCCGTTTTCTTCTATTTCCAATAGGGTTTGAGCTTTTCCCCTTAAAAACCCCTTTATTTTAGGGAGACCTTCTACTTCTCTCACAGTTGCATCATTCCTCTCGTATATTCCCATGGGCTGTAATACTTCACTTAGTACGTCTGCTATCGTTTCTTTAAACCTTTCCATTCCTAGTGTTAAAGTTTGAATTACCAGAACCTCTCCAAACTTGTCTACGATTAGACCAGGGAGAAAGTCTGCTTCGCTGAAAACCACTCTGCAGGAACTTCCGTTAACCACCCTTTTTCTGTATTCCCAAGCTTTAACGATCGCATTTTTAAAAAAGTTCCTATTTATTTCCTCGTCCCTTCTTGTTAAAATTCTTATAGCTATTTTGGAGAGAGGGTTAAAGTAGCCTCTACCGATGAAGCTTCTATTTTGATCGTATAGGTCTACTATATCGCCGGGGCTAAAATCTCCATCCACTTTTTCTATTTCATTGCTATAAACCCATAGAAAACCTTTTATTATCTTGGATGTGGCTTTTTCCTTCAGTATGACCTTCGCTCTCATGGTTATAAGATATTCTATTCTCTCTGCTTAGGGAAAGTCAAGAGAAGGGGGTGTGTAATATGGAAGGGAAAAAGAGGGTTTTGTTTCTATGTATCCATAATTCTGCTCGGTCTCAGATGGCAGAAGGTTTACTCAATGCCCTTTACGGTGATGCTTATGAGGCGTATAGTGCTGGCATTAAACCATTGGGAGTTAATCCTTATGCAATTAGGGTTATGAAGGAGATAGGAATAGATATATCGCATCACTGCTCTAAGGGAGTAGAGGAGTTTTTAGGGCAGGAGTTTGATTACGTTGTTACAGTTTGTGGTGGTTCTCCCGATGCTGATGCTTGTCCTTTCTTTCCCGGTGGAAAGAACTACATTCATAAGGGTTTTGAGGATCCAGCTCAAGCCAGTGGAAGTGAGGAAGATATTATGAGAATCTTTAGGAGGGTTCGTGATGAGATAAAGGAATGGATCATTGAGGTCTTTGGGAAGGGAAAAGGTTAAAATTTTTTAACAGGGAGTAGTAGATATGGTTGGGTTTGGTTGCTAAAATTTTGGGAGAATAGGGTTAGGTAGAGAAAAGGATAGCTTTTGAAAGGAGTGAAGCCGGTGGGATAGAAGAAAAGGAATTGTTGAGGTTAGAAGCTTTAGAAGCTATTGAAAATAGAGATTGGAAGCGAGCTAAGGATATACTATCATCTTGGGCGGCTCCCGATATAGCTGAGCTCTTTCGAGAGATTGATCCAAAGGATAGGCCTATTATTCTGAGGTTGTTACCTCAAGATTTGCAAGCTGATGTTTTCTTTGAGCTTGATGGAAACACACAAGAGTATATTCTAAGATCTTTACCAGATGAGTACGTTAAGTCCATTGTTGACGAGCTTGATCCAGATGAGAGGACAAGGATCTTTGAGAGGCTTTCACCGAGGTTATTAAGAAGGCTTTTAAATCTTCTCTCTTCCGAGGAGAGGAAAGAGGCGCTTCAGCTGCTTGGGTACCCAGAAAACAGCGTTGGAAGACTAATGACGCCTGACTATGTTGCGATTAAGCAAAACTGGACCATCAGCAAGGCTCTTGAGCATATAAGAGAGTGGGGTAAGGACTCAGAAACTATAGATATAGTTTATGTGGTTGATGATAAGTGGGTTTTACTTGATGATTTACCGATAAGAAAGCTTTTGTTAGCTAACCCAGAGGATTTAGTTCAATCCATAATGGATTATGAGGTTGTTTCTATAAATGCTGATCAGGACCAAGAAGAGGCGATCAAGTTAGCTAGAAGGTATAACCTTATAGCTCTTCCTGTTACCGATTCAGAGGGGCACTTGTTAGGAATAGTGACGATAGATGATCTTCTTGATGTTATTCAGGAAGAGCATACCGAGGATTTCGTTAAGTATTCTGCTATAGAGGCTCCTCCAGAAAATATAGAGTTTTTAACAAACATAAAGGAAGCTCCCATAACCAAAATATTGAGAAGTAGGCTTACATGGCTTACCATACTTTTGGTTATGGATTTCATAACGGGAGGTATAATAAGAGCATTTGAGGATACTATCGCAAGATACATTGTTCTAGTTACCTTTCTTCCGGTTTTAGTTGACACTGCTGGTAATGCTGGTTCTCAGGCAGCGACGCTCGTTATAAGGGCTTTAGCCCTTGAAACTGTGCGTCTAAAAGATTGGCTATATCTGCTTGGTAGGGAGCTTATGATAGCGAGCATATTAGGTTTTATAATGGGATTAGGAATATCGATAATGGGGATAATCAGAAGCGGCAGCTTAAAGGTGTGCTTGGTTGTGGTCCTATCTATGATAATTAATGTTATTGTTGGTAGCCTTGTAGGTGTTCTATTACCGTTTATCTTCGTGAAGATGAAAAGGGATCCAGCTGCAGCAAGTATGCCTCTTATAACTACGCTTGCAGATATAATCGGAACTGCCATTTATCTAGGCATAGCTACTTTGGTTTTGGGGTTGTAAATTTAAGGTTAAAATAAATTGACTAACAGGGGAGAGTGGAGAGTAGATGGAAAGGAAGCACGAGAGGCAGAAAAAGGTATTGGGACCGGTTGAGGATCTGGAAGAACACGTTCATCCTGATTGGTGGAGAAGGATCTTCAACTCAATGTATCTTAAAACTGATGCAGATGTAGTTGAGGATCAGGCTATCACGAGGGCGGAGATAGACCTATTTTCTAGAATTCTCGGCCTTTCAAAGGAAGATAGGATTTTAGATCTCTGTTGCGGACAGGGAAGACACTCTTTAGAGTTAGCTAGGAGAGGTTTTAAGAATGTAGAAGGGTTAGATCGGTCGCATTATCTTATCCAAAAGGCTAAGTCAAGGGCCAAAAAGGAAGGGCTGAGCGTAAAGTTCAGGGAGGGAGATGCTAGGAAGCTTCCTTACCAGTCTGATACCTTTGATGTTGTGATGCTTTTAGGTAATAGCTTTGGTTATTTTGAGACCATTCAGGATGATATGAGGGTCCTTAAGGAAGTTTTTAGGGTTCTTAAGCCTCAGGGGCGGGTCTTGATAGACGTGGCTGATGGAGAGTATCTAAGGGAAAACTTTCAGGCAAGATCTTGGGAGTGGATAGATAAAAAGCACTTCGTTTGTAGAGAGCGCTCCCTATCTTGGGACAAACAGCGCCTGATATCTCGAGAGGTTATAACTCACGTTGAAAAGGGTGTTATAGCTGATCAGTTTTATGCGGAAAGGCTTTATACTAAGGAGGGTTTAAAGGAAATTCTAACTGCTGCAGGTTTTAGTGACGTGACTATTCACGGCGAGGTGAAACCTGGTTCTCAGAGAAATCAGGATCTTGGCATGATGGAGCGAAGAATTATCGTGACGGCAGTGGCTAAGAAAGAATGGACCCCGTTAAGAAAAAGGAGGAAGGAAAAGGTATCAACTGTAGCTGTAATCTTGGGTGATCCTCGGAAGCCAGATCCCTTAAAGCCTCTTGGGGTTTTTGATGATGATGATCTCTACACTATCAATAGAATGAAAGATGCTTTGAGGGAGCTTACGGATTACAACTTTATATATCTTGATAATCATGATACACTGCTTTACGATCTTTTAAAGCTCAAAGGGAAGATAGACTTGGTTTTTAATCTCTGTGATGAGGGCTTTAACAACGATCCAAGAAAGGAGCTTCATATCCCGGCTCTCCTGGAAATACTTGATATACCCTATACGGGGGCAGGTCCTCAGTGTTTGGCCCATTGTTATGATAAGTCTCTCGTGCGTGGTATTGCTAAAGAGATGGGAATTCCTGTGCCAGAGGCTTTCTTTATAAAGCCTGAGGATACCTCTTTTGAGCTACCCTTTAGTTTTCCTGTCATAGTTAAGCCCAACTTTGGGGATTCGAGCTTCGGTATAACCCAGAAGAGCGTTGCGAATGATATAGAAGAGCTCATTAACGCCATAGTGGATATAAGGGAGAAGTTTGGCTACGATAAGCCTATATTAGTTGAGGAGTTTCTCACTGGTAGTGATCTTAGCGTAGGTATAATAGGGAACCCTCCAGCTAACTACATAGTTTTGCCTATAACTGAGGAAGATTACTCTGTTCTTCCACCTGGGCTTCCACCAATATGTGGCTATGAGGCTAAATGGCTTCCAGATTCTCCCTATTGGAATATAAAGTCCGTTCCTGCGAGGCTATCTGAGGAGACTGAGAAGTTCATAATAGAGTGTTGCTTAAAGCTGTTTGAGAGGTTGGAAGCTAGAGATTACTGTCGCTTCGATTGGAGGCTTGACTCTCGCGGTGTTCCGAAGCTTCTTGAGGTTAATCCGAATCCGGGATGGTGTTGGGATGGTCATTTGGCTAAGATGGCAAATATCGCTGGCTTTTCTTATTCAGACATGTTAAAAGCGATTCTTGAAGCAGCGGAACGGCGCTTGGGTATCCGTGCTATGAATGGCGATAGGAAGGAGGGATTCATTGCGGTTGGATGACCCCCGGGGAACAGGGGGAAACCCATACAATAGAAGAACGGTTTTATGGGTAGTTGCTTTAACTTCTTTCCTTATACCTTTCATGGCGTCTTCCATCAACGTTGCGCTTCCCACCATAGGTAAAGAGTTTAAGATAGATGCTATATTACTTGGTTGGATTGCTACCTCTTATATTCTGTCGTGTGCTGTATTTACTGTTCCCTTTGGAAGGCTGGCTGATATATATGGAAGAAAGAAGATATTCACTCTTGGTATTCTTTGTTATACGGTTTTCTCTTTGCTTTGCAGTTTGTCAACATCTATTTATTTTTTCCTCTCTTCTCGAGTATTGCAAGGCATCGGCAGTGCCATGGTATTTGCCACGAGTTTAGCTCTTTTGACTTCGGCCTTCCCTCTCCACGAGAGAGGGAAGGCCTTAGGGATAAGTGTGGCTTTTACGTATTCTGGTATGTCTTTAGGCCCGTTCCTTGGAGGATTTTTAACTCACTACTGGGGATGGAGGAGCATATTTCTTTCAAATACTTTTTTGGGAGCTCTGGTGTTTTTCCTCTCGTTGTGGAAGATAAGGGATGAATTATCCGAGCCTTCTAAAGAGAGATTTGATTTTGTAGGAGCAGTTCTTTATGGTTTAACTCTGGTTTCTATGATATGCGGATTTTCTCTCTTACCGGAAAGCGCGGGAGTTCGTTTGATTTTTTTAAGCGGAATAGCGATGATACTCTTCCTTACATGGGAAAGCAGGATTGCAAGCCCTATTTTAAATATAGGACTCTTCAGTAGAAGCAAAGTTTTTGCCTTTTCAAGCTTGGCAGCCCTGATTCACTATAGCTCAACTTTTGCTGTGACTCTTCTTTTAAGCTTATTTTTGCAGTATATAAAGGGATTAAACCCTCGCGTAGCTGGGTCTATATTGATATTCCAACCTCTCATAATGGCCATATTTTCTCCTATTGCGGGTAGGTTATCTGATAGAATTGAACCGAGGTTAATAGCATCGGCTGGGATGTCGATTACAGGTATAGGCATTCTATCCTTATCCCTATTAGAGGATAGTACGAGCTTGAATTATATAATAACTTCATTGGTGGTATTAGGCTTTGGTTTTGCATTTTTTTCCTCTCCTAACACTAATGCCATAATGAGCTCCGTAGATAAGCGCTACTACGGTGTGGCTTCAGGTATGGTTGCTACTATGCGCATGATTGGGCAAATGCTTAGCATGGGGTTAGTCATGCTTGTGTTTTCTTTGAAGATGGGGAAGGCCCAAATAACTCCAGACGTATATCCTTCTTTCATCGTGAGCGTAAAAACTTCCTTTAGGATTTTCTCTGTCTTGTGTGTTCTTGGTATATTTGCCTCTTTAGCAAGGGGACGGTTAAGGAGCAAAGTTTCGAATTCAGCAGATATGGTTGAGAAGTAGGTTTTATTATTCTTTTCTTTCGGTTGGATCTATGTGAACTATTACGAGAGCATTTTCTATCTCTCTCTTCAATGAGCTTTGCACTTTAGATGCGATCTCATGTGCTTCTTTTGCAGACAAATCTTCCTCTACCTCTATATGTAAGGTTATGACCTTTTTGTTCTGGTAGTCATGAACGAATATCTCATGGCAGCTTAGGACACCGGGGATTGAGGAAGTGACTCTCTTTATGAGATCTATGAGTTTTTTGTCGGGCATCTGGCCTATAAGGAAGCTGGAAGAGCTTTTGGTTATATCTACGCCAACCCAGCCTATAAGGATAGATACTATAATTCCCACTATTCCATCGACTCTGTATGATCCTAATTTGGTGGTTAGTAAACCCAAAGCTACTAGGATGGTAGCTACGGCATCGCTACGATGGTGCCAAGCATCTGCAGTTAATGCCAGAGAATCTATCCTTTCCCCAAGGAATATAGAAAAGCGAGCCATCCATTCCTTAAATAGCGAAGAGATGATTAGGACGATAAACACGTAAAGATTAAATTCAACCTTCTGTGGTTTTATGATTCTTATTATTGAGCTTTTAGCGAGATCGTAGGCTACGATAAAGAGAATAAAAGCTATGAAGATCGTGGCTATCTGTTCTATTCGTCCATGGCCAAAGGGGTGCTTTTCATCAGGAGGTTTATCTCCAAGCTTGAATCCTAAGATTACTATTCCTGAAGTTAAAACATCAGATAGGGAATGAAAGGCATCTGCAATTAGGGAAATGCTATTTAAATAAATGCCCGAGATCAACTTAAAGACGAATAGGCCAATATTACCGATGATGCTAATCCATCCCTCAAGGTATCCAATGGCTTTTCTTTCTGGTTCCTTTCCCGTAGAGAGCTTTTTGAATAGCCATTCGTTTAACCTCACAAGCTAAATTATAACCTAACTTATGTTTTAAATGTACTCTTCAGCTATTTTTATTGCGCAGAAAGGACCGCACATAGAACAACAGCCCTTATCATTGTAAAATCTTTTTGACCGCTTTTCCCTTGCGAGGTTTCCGCTTATGGAAAGCCTAAACATGTTTTCCCAGTCGAAGTTTTTTCTTGCAATAGCCATCTCTTTTTCTAACTTCCATGCTTTAAGGTTTCCCCTTGCAACGTCTGCTACAGCAGCTGCTATTTTAGATGCTATGACACCCTCCCTTACGTCTTCCATAGTCGGTAAAGAGATGTGTTCTGCAGGTGTAACGTAGCACAGGAAATCGGCTCCGAGATATCCAGCGAGGGCCCCTCCTATGGCGCAAGCTATATGGTCATAACCCATGGCTCTATCGGTTGGTAGCGGTCCAAGAAGAAATATAGGAGCTCCTTTTCCAACTTTTTTCATTAATTTTACGTTCATTTCTATCTCGTTTAATGGGATGTGTCCTGGCCCTTCTATCATAACTTGAACGCCTCTTTTTCTAGCTTCATCTACAAGTTCACCTAGCACAAAGAGCTCTTCGAATTGTTGTCTGTCGCTTGAGTCTACCAATGCCCCTGGCCTCATTCCATCGCCAAGGCTTAATGTAATATCATATTCCTTAGCTATATCTAATAGCTCATCAAAGTGTTCGTAAAAGGGGTTTTCCTTATCGTTTTTGATCATCCAGCCAGCTATTATACTTCCGCCTCTACTGACTATTTTTAGCGTTCTTTTAGATTCTTTAATGTATTCCAATACTTTCCTTGTCAGTCCAACATGTATCGTCATAAAGTCTATTCCATCTTCAGCGTGAGCTATGACCATGTCAAGAAAATCTTTCTCAGAGAAATCAACTACCTTTTCTCCAAGCTCATAGCTTTTAACAGCAGAATCATAAATTGGGACAGATCCGACAGGTACGGAGGATATCTCAACTATAGCTCTTCTAATTTCCCTTAAATTTCCCCAGGTAGAAAGAACCATTATCGAATCTGCTCCCTCTTCTATGGCTAAAATTGCTTTCCTTTTTTCTTCTTCTAAGGATGAGAATCCCTTTGATGTTCCTATGTTTGCGTTTACCTTTACCGAAAAGCCTTCTCCAACTATCATTGGTTTTTGGGGCTTGTGAAGCTTATTCGCTGGTATAACTGCTTTCCCTTGGGCTATTTTTTTACGCACCGTTTCTACGTCTACCTCTTCATATTCTGCTACTTTTCTCATCTCCTCCGAGAGGATTCCCTTTATCGCCATTTCCATCTGCGTCATAAGTTTTCACCTCCTTTCACTTATCATTTTTGCGATCTTCATTCCCGAAAGGATCATGCCTCCAAATATCGGACCCATCCTTGGACCACCATAAACCTCACATACAGCCATTCCTGACACAAGTAATCCTGGAAAAACTTCTCCCGTCTTTTCAACTACGAATTTTTCTGCTATTTCTGCATCCATGGGAAATTCGGTTTTCTTTTCCATCAGTCCTCTTTTTACTAAGAGCGAAACGATATTTGCTGGGTGTCCTGTTCCATCAACCACATACGAGGCTTTTATAGTTATTGGATCAACGTGAAGTCCTAGCTTTTTGACAGGTCCCCAGTTTATGACAACTCCGCATATCCTCTCTTCACGCATGGCGATGTCTTCCACGCTTACGTTGTTAAATAACTTTGCGCCGGCTTTAGTTGCTCTATAGATTAGGGCTGAGGCGAAGTGGCATGAGTCTACTATCAAAAGGTCCTCATATTCAGCGTAGCTTATATCTAATTCTTTTAGGAAATTCTCAAGCTCCTTTTCTAAGACTACTTCGTTAAACATCATTCCTCCTCCCCATATTCCCCCTCCGGGCATGTTTTTCTCTTCGAATATTGCTACCCTAAAGTTCTTTTTGGCAAGCTCATAAGATGCCACTAGTCCGCTTGGTCCAGCTCCTACTATTGCCACATCTACTTCCAGTGAGTTTCTAAGCTTCTTAAAGAAACTCTCAATGATGGCTTTCGATATGACTGTGTCTTTCACTTTTATCGCCCTCCTTAAAAATTTATCCCTCCGCCTAAGCGGAGGGATTTTAAATGACTTATCCCCTTCCCTCCGCCGGCATTACCCGGATCAGGTTCAAAGGGTCGAGGGTTTAAAACCCCCCTCTCAGCCCCATTCCAGGAGCTCCCCCAGGGAAATCAGTTCGATATTCTTTTTTTTAACATTATATCATATATAATAGGTGATGGAAATGCTAAACTATAAAAATAAGGTGGAAGCGGTTTGTGAGAGGTTAAGAGAGGATATCGTAAGTGTAACTTATAAAACTGGTGATTGGCTTATCAGTGGGGAGGATACTATATATGAGAAGCTCTAGATGAAACTTTAGACTTAGGAAGGGGGAGGGGAATCAATGAAAGCTTTTTCTTATAGAACGGAGAACTGGTGGGTTAGTCCCTATAATTTCAGGAAGGAGATTAGGGAAGGGTGGAAGCTATCTCCCTCGGTAAAGATTCACGATGCTACTTTGCGTGATGGTGAGCAGACGCCAGGAATAGTGTTGAGGAAAGAGGAGAAAATTAGAATAGCTGCTAAGCTCAGTGATGTTGGTATCCATAGAATCGAAGCAAGGATGCCTGTTGTTTCGATTGAGGACAGGGAGGCTCTCAAGGGGATTAAAAACTTGGGCTCCCGTCTAAAATTTTTGGTTTCGTTAGAGCGAGAGAGGAAGACATTGTTATAGCTGCTGACTGTTAGATTGATGGAATAGTTATAGAGGTTCCAATCGGTAAACCTAAGCTTGATTATCAGTTTAAGTGGTTTGTAGATAGGGTTGTCGAGGAGAGCGCTAAGTCCATAGGCAAGGCTAAGGAACTGGGATTATATACCGTCTTCTTTCCTTACGATACCACGAGAGCGGAAGAAGATGACCTTGTTAAGCTTTTGAAGGATTTAAAGGAACTTAACTTCCTTCCCGATTCCATAGGTATCGTTGATACTATGGGTTGTGCTCTTCCCGAAGCTATGGGGTATTTAGTTACCTTGGTAAAGTCTATTTGGGATATGTCTGTAGAAGTTCATGCTCATAATGATTTTGGGTTAGCTGTAGCTAACAGTATAGCTGCTCTTAAGGCTGGGGCCGGAGTTGTACACTGTTGCGTAAATGGGATAGGGGAAAGAACAGGAAACTGCAGTACTGAGGAGATTGTTGCCTTTATCTCTCTCCTAATGGGCGTAGATATAGGTGTGGATATTTCTAAGCTTCAGGAGCTTTCTGATTTAGTCAGTGAGCTAACAGGTTTTAGCTTTCCGCAAAATAAACCTATTGTGGGGTCAGAGATATTTAGCAGGGAATCGGGAATAGGGGCAGATGTCATTTTTAAAGCTCCTTTTGCCATGTTCGCTTTGAACCCTGTCTTTCTTAAGAAACGGCCTAAGCTTGTACTTGGCAAGAAAAGTGGAATGGCATCCATTAACTTTAAGCTTCAGGAATATGGTATAGAGGTTGAAGAAGAAAGAAAGAGAGCTCTTCTAGAAGATGTAAAGAGGTTGGCTATAGAGAGAGAAAGAGAAGTTTGACTGATGAGGAGTTTTTGTCTTTGGTTGAAAAATGTAAAGATTAGCGTTGAGGGGGGTTGGGTGATATTCTTGCCTTTTGATTTAAGACCAATAGGGGTAGTTAGGTCTCCCTACAGGAGAGATGGAGATGCTCCACGGCAAGGGAGGCTTTCTGCTGAGGTATCGAACATAGAAATTTTCCCCGAGTATGAGGACGGACTAAAGGGCATAGAGAGCTTCTCATATTTAATAATCCTGTATTGGCTTGATAGAGCTAAAAGGGATAAGTTATTGGCAAGGCCGTGTCATTCAGATGAAGAAAGAGGAGTTTTCGCTACTCGTTCTCCTAACAGGCCGAATCCTATAGGCTTATGTGTAGTTAAGCTCCTTGAGAAGAAAGGAAGATTTTTAAAGGTGATTTGGCTTGACGCTCTTGACGGTTCTCCGATTATAGATATCAAACCCTATGTGCCAGATATTGACTCTGTAAGTTGCTGAAGGATAGTTTAATGCCCTCTTGATTTTTAAAGCCTTTTTGTTAAGATATCCTTGGGTTCTTAAGGAGCTTATATCAACTAAAGGATGGGGTGTTTAAGTAATTGAATTTAGGAAGCGGAGTTTCACTTTTGGTTTATTTTAAGCTCCTTTTAACTGTGATTGTGTGGGGAATGTCCTTTGTGGCAACAAAGGTATTAATCCCGAATATAGAACCCCTTTCGATAGTCTTTTGCCGTACCTTATTTGGAGCTTTGATTATGCTCGCTCTGCTTAGGAAAAGACAAGTTTCGCTTCGAATACCTCTTAACTCCCTGCCATGGTTTATCCTATTTGGTTTTATGGCGGTTTATATGCATCAGTGGGTTCAAGCTTATGCGCTTTATACATCTAAAGCCTCTACAGCTACATGGATAGTGGCTACTGCTCCTGTCTTTATTGCAATTTTAGGGAGATTTTTGCTTAAGGAAAAATTCTCCTTTTTAAAGGTAACTGGTATATTTTTATCCTTTTTTGGTGTTTTGATGGTTGTTTCGGAAGGAGATATTGCTTCTGCTCTAAAGAACGGACTAAGAAGCACGGGGGACATAATCATCCTTGTTACTTCTTTTAACTGGGCTCTTTTTTCCGTAATATCAAGGTTTTTCCTTAATAAACACAAGGATATTCCTCAGATTGTAGTTATATTTTATACAGTTCTTTTCGGCCTCATACTCACATCTTTAAGCATGCCTTTAAAAGGGGATTTCAAAGATGTTTTAAAGGTTATGTATGATTTGAGGCTCTTTATTGCTATCTCCTTCTTGGGGATCTTTTCAACAGGTTTTGCTTACGCTTTTTGGTATGATGCTTTAGATGTTTTGGAAGCATCTAAAGTTGGAGCCTTTATGTATATACAGCCCCTTATTGGTATGGTTACGGCTTTCCTTATTTTAGGAGAACCCATGGGATTATCTCTCTTTATTGGTGGGGGACTAATATTAAGTGGCGTTTACTTAGTTAATAGGTTTTAAATCCTTTCTAAATCTTTTATTCTAAAAAATTGGCAGCCCCTGCGGGATTTGAACCCGCGTCGTCGGACTGAGAACCCGACATCCTAGGCCGCTAGACGAAGGGGCCGCCACTGTATCTATTCCTCTATATGGCTGGGGAAGGAGGACTCGAACCTCCATGCCGGGATCCAGAGTCCCGTGTCCTGCCAGTTAGACGATTCCCCAGCGTTTTATCCTTTCGATAACTCTTTCCTTACCCAACGTCTCCATAACCTCAAAGAGAGGAGGAGTTACCTTCTTACCGCTTATGGCTATCCTAACCGTTTGAGCTATGTCCTTTAACTTAAGCCCTTTTATCTCCGCAAAATTCTTAAGACAATCTTCGATATTAACACTACTAAAAGGATTAACTCCTTCTAAAGCCTCACTTACTTCGGACAGTAGCTTTTCCTTTCCTCTTATTTCCTGCTCCACTAGAATTTTATCATAGGTCGGTTCTTTTTGCAAGAAGTAATCGCTAAAATTAGCAAGTTCAACTAGGGTTTTGCACCTTTCTTTAACGAGCTCAATAACTTTAATTAGGTATTCTTTGTCAATGTTTTCTTCGCTTGTTATCCATCCCCTTTCTTTCCAGAAAGGTAACACTAAATCGTAAAGCTTTTCTGCAGGGGTTTTCTTTATATACTGAGCGTTCATCCACTCGAGCTTTTTGATGTCAAATACTGCTCCTCTTTTTATAACGCGCTCAAGCGAAAAGAGCTCTATCAGTTCTTCTCGAGAGAATATTTCTCTATCTATCCCTGGGCTCCAACCCAGTAAGGCAAGATAGTTAAAGAAGGCCTCGGGTAGAAAACCCATGTTTTTATATTCGGCCACTGATGTGGCTCCATGTCTTTTGCTTAGCTTAGACTTGTCAGGTCCTAGGATCATCGGAAGATGGGCGAACTTGGGAACTTCCCACCCTAAGGCTTGATATATTAGTATCTGCTTGGGGGTATTAGCTATATGATCTTCTCCCCTGATTACATGTGTTATCCCCATATCGTGATCATCTATAACGACTGCAAAGTTGTAGGTTGGGGTTCCATCAGATTTGATCATCACTATGTCTTTAAGGGTTTCGTTCTTGATTTTAATCTCTCCCCACACTATATCGTTGAAGGTTGTTTCACCAAGCGGGACTTTAAAGATCAAAGCTCCGTTTTCTTCATATCCCTTTCCCTCTTGGACTATTTTTTCAGCGTATTTTCTATATACATCGAGTCTTTCGCTCTGCCTATAGGGGCCTTCGTCCCAGTTCAACCCTAACCAGCTTAGCCCTTCGATTATCGTTTTCTCTGCCTCTTTCGTTGAGCGTTGAAAGTCACTATCCTCTATTCTTAAAATGAAAACGCCCTTTTTGTTTCGAGCGAAAAGCCAATTAAAAAGGGCTGTTCTCGCCCCTCCTACGTGAAGAGCACCCGTCGGACTTGGAGCAAACCTGACTCTTACCAAAGCGCTACTTCCTCCCTACCTTGTTGATTTTTTTCTCACATTCTATGCATCTTTCTGCAAAGGGAACAACCTCAAGTCTCTCCTCACTTATCTCTTTGCCACAATCCACACATAGGCCATAGGTTCCCTTCTCAAACCTTTTAAGGGCCTTTTCAACCCTTTTCAAAGTCCTTTCACATTCTTCCTTTTCCCTGTAAAGGGAATCCATCTCATTCATGTAGTTTGCGATGTCTACTTCCTCTGATCCAGCATAGCGAGGCCCTTCTCCCTCTATTACCTTAAGTCTACTTTTCAAGATTTCTCTCATCTCTTCAAGGCGTATTTTAAAGCGTGACAGATCTCTCATCTTTTCACCCCTTGTTTTAATGAGTTCCCTAAAATTATAAAACCAACCATCGTATAAAATCAAGTGTATGTTTAAGAACTTTAAAAAGTTTTATGTTATAATTTTTAAAGGGGTGACCGTGAAATGCGTACTTTGGGATTTTCTCTCCTTATGTTTGGTTTTTTGATATGTGCGTTTTCTTTAGCTATAGCTCAGGTTCAGGAGTCTGATAACATAGAAGAGCTTGTCACCGAAAGATATTTTGAGGGTGCTTATAACTATTATCAGGAAGGCCAATATGATATGGCTATCAAGTTTTATAAAATAGTTTTGGAGAGAAACCCTGCGCATAAGAAAGCGTTGTATTGGTTAGCTAGGCTTTATCAGGAGCTTGGATTGTATCGTGAGGCTTTAGCCACTTGGCAGAGGCTGCTTGAGGTCCAACCTGAGGATAAGGTCGCCAGGTACTTTGTAAAGGTGTGCGAGGAGGTGGTAAAGCAAGGAAAGGAACCTTTTGAGGCTTATGAGGAAGCATATAGGTTTTACTCTAAGGGGGATAAGGAGAGGGCTCTTAGCTTGTATGAGAAAGCTTGTGCTCTTAATCCAAATTTTCAAAAGGCCTATCTTTGGGCTGGGAGGGTAGCTTTTGAGCTTGGTTATTACGAAAAAGCTGAGTGGTATCTTGAGAGGGCCTTGAGCTTGGATAAGGAGGATAAGGTAGCCAAATATCTCTTAGATCAGGTTAGGAGGAAGAAAAGGTGAAAAGGGGTGCTTTTTTATTTTTCATTTTAGGTTTCTTGATAATTGTTTTAGCTTCTTCCGCTTTATCTCTTCCTCTTCCGCCTTCCCATTTAGAGGCTCAGATAATATCTCCCACTCATATAAGGTTGACTTGGTGGGATAACTCAGTAGATGAGGATGGTTTTATAGTTGAGAGAAGGGCTTATGGTGAGGCTTGGAAACAGATAGCTATAGTTCCACCTGATGTAAATGTGTATAACGATGAAGGGCTTGTGCCTGGAAGGAGTTACTATTATAGGGTTAGGGCTTATATGGGCAGCTATTACACTGACTACTGTGAGCTTTCTTCCCCTGTTACCACTATAGGTTATCCAGAGCCTCCCTCTAACTTAAAGGGGAGGGCTCTTTCCTCTTCTGAAATAGAATTGGAATGGACTGATGAGTCTGATAACGAGCTTGGTTTTATAGTCGAAAGGAAATTGGGCAATAATTGGCTTGAGATTGCTGTTCTTCCTCCCAACTCCAATAGTTATATTGATGAGGGGCTTTCGGAGAATACCAAATATACTTATAGGGTGTTAGCTTTTAATGATGCTGGAAGGACCTCCTCTAGTGAGGTAGAGGTTAAAACAGGCTCCAAGGAGGGGGAAATCTACCTTAGTGCAGGATGCTCAGTTGGAAATGGGAGCCTTACCCTTCTATTGATGTTGCCCCCTCTAATTCTGCTTTGTTCTCTTATAAGGAGGAAGGCTAATGCGTAGCTTTTTATCTATTGGTCTTTTGGTTTTTCTCTCTTTTACCTTTACGCTTTCAGGCCCTGTCCTTGCTTCTTCTTGGACGATTATGGTTTTTATGAATGCTGATAATAACCTTGAGGAAGAAGCCTTGGTAGACTTCATAGAGATGGTTAGTGCTCCTCTTCCAGGATCTGCCGATTCCACCCTAAAAGTTTTGGTTCAGCTTGACAGAGTCCCGGGTTATGCTTCAGCGCGAGAGGGGTATTGGGATGACTGGGCAGGGACCATGAGGTTCGTTTTATCTCCTCTTCTAGCCCCCTTCTCGAATAACGCAGTTCAAAACCTAGGTGAGGTTAATATGGGAAGCGCTGAAGCGTTGGTGGACTTCGTTTCTTGGGCTATGGATAGATATCCTGCCAATCATTACGCTCTTATAATTTGGGATCATGGTGATGGTTGGAGGACAATTAATAAAGGACGGAGAAGCTCTTGGAAAATCGCGGGTTATGATGAGACAAGCGGTGACTATCTGTATATGGATGAGTTGCAAACTGCTCTTAGGATCTTGAAGGATAAGGGGTATAAAATAGACATCATAGTTTTTGATGCTTGTCTTATGGGTATGGTTGAGGTTGCCTATGAGCTTAAGGATTTTGCTTCTTACATGGTAGCTTCAGAAGATTTGGTGCCAGGAGAGGGATTTAGATACGACTTGTTCTTAACAGATTTAGTTAGCCTTCTTAGACAAGGAGATGTTTCTCCAAAGGATTTGGGTAAGCTGATGATAGAGAGCTATAAGGAAACTTCGGGGAAAACCCTTTCTTTAATAGATCTTCGCAGAATAGATGATATGACTTCCCTTCTAAGGGAGCTTTCTGATAAGCTGAAGGATAACATATCCCTAGCTAAGCTTGCGCGGAGGCAAGCTACCAAGTTTTTTGATTCCTCCATAATGGATCTTTATTCCTTTTCCGCGTTTCTCGCTGGATGGAAGAGCCCTATTTCGGAACTTGCCTCCTCTTTGTGCGAATCTATCAAGGGTGCGGTAGTAGATAATTACTCGAGAGATGGTAATAGTTATGGCTTAAGCATATATTTCCCCGACAGGGGAGAAGGAAGCTATGACAGATTTTACGACGACCCTAGACATGATTTCCCCAGTTTTACTAAATGGAATGAGTTTCTAAAGACCTATTTGAGGGAAACCCAGGAGATTATAAGTGTAGCTTGGGGAGAAATGGAGATAAATGGAGTAATAAGCGATAGTGAAGTTAAAAATGCTGCGGTGATAACTTCCCAAGAAATCACCTCTTTCGCTCTTTTTGCAAAGAATAATCAGTCCAGTCTCTATATGGCTTTTAGAATCTATGCGGATAATTCCTTGGATGTGGGGGATTCGATCATTATTTACTTAGATTCCGATAGGAGCTTTTCCTTCCCTAGTGATAGGACTCAAAGTGAGGGTATGCTCAGGATACTTTATGATGGAAGGAGTTGGTTAGCTTATTTCTATCCTTTATGGTATGACTACTCTGAGTATAGGGTGCGTTCCTTAGATCCCATACTTTGTAGGGAGATCAAAATCGAGGGTAAGGTGAGCGCTAACAATTACCTTGAAATCGAAGTGGGGATTCCGATGGGAAGCAGGTTCCCCTTCAAGGCCGGTGATCTTATAGGCTATTATGTTCAAGTGTATGATGGGAAAAGCTCCTCCTTTGTTGGAGAATATCCTCAACTTATGTCGATGGATTGGAGTGAGCAAGTTCCTACGATATATATTCCTCCTCGCTTAGAGCCCTTGATGTACGGGGGATTGAAGTTAAGTAGCAGTGGAGATGGAGATGACGATGATGATGAGTTTATTGCCTCATCGGGGTGTTCTGTTTCAAATGGTGGTAGTCTAAGTGTTCTTATATTGCTTTCTGTTGGATGGCTTATCGTCCTGGGGGTGAGGAAATGGTAAAGCGATTTTGTTTTGTAGCCTTGCTCTTACATATGATCTTTCTTTATGGATGTGGTGATGGGGGAGGGGGATCTTGGTCTGGGCTTCCTGAATGGACGATTGTTGTATTCATGAATGATTCTGACGTTAATGCTAGGGAGCTTGCAGGTATAGATATCTATGAGATGAGAAGGGTTGGTTCGACTGACCATGTTAAGATTATAGTGCAGCGAGTTTCGGAAACGGGGCGTGGGATGGTTCGTTATCTTGTGGAGAAAGGAAACCTTAAGCTCCTGGATGTTCTTCCAGATGCTTCTTCAACCTCTTCTGAAGCGCTTCTCTCCTTGTTTAACTGGTGCGTTGAGAATTATTCAGCGGAGAAGTATGCCCTTATATTGTGGGAGAGGGGGCATAAAGACATTTGGGAAGGTATGGTGGAATGGGTTAACCTCGTTAAAGCCTTTTCATCACTTAGTTCAAAGATAGATCTGCTCGTCTTCGATTCGTCAGCTAAAGCTGAGCTTGAGCTTCTCGATGAAGTTAAAAACTATGCTTCCGTTGTCGTTGCTCTTCAGGGAGTGATGCCTGATGATGGTTTTGATTATGAAGAGATATTGAGTAAGGTAGTAAAAAATCCTAGTTGTGGATCTACAAATTTTGGCTCATATTTCTTTGATAGCTTTAAGAACCTATACTCTCAGAGGAACGATGTGGCCATATCTGTAATTTCTTTGGCGAAGCTCTCAAACCTTTTAACGTGCTTAGACGATCTTGGCACCGATCTTTTAAATTTTAACGATACGCTTGCCCTTTGGATGGTTATAGCTCAAGTCCAGCCTTACTTTATAAGTCCGGGGGAATCCCCTTGCTTTAAAGACCTATATGACTTTTGTGAGAAAATAGGAAGTTTGAACGTTGGAGAATCTACCAAGAAGAAGATTGAGAGCCTTAAGAAATCTATAAAAGAAGCAGTTTTATATGAATGGCATCCTACGAATGGTATATTTAGATCTTCTCATGGGCTATCCCTTTATATTTACTCTTTAGAGGGGAAAGAGGGGGTTTATGATAGTTTAGCTATAGCTGAAGATGCCAGAAGTTGGTACGAGTTTATAAAGACCAAGTTGGGGAGGTGAGAGAGTGGCAGTGAATGTTGCTCTTATAGGTTGCGGTAACGTAGGGCAGGGATTTTTGAGCTTGCTCCTTGAGAAAAAGAAGGATCTTGAAGCTAAGGGGATTAAGATCAACGTAGTTGCAGTTTGCGATAAGATCAGAGGTTCAGCCTTTGATCCTGATGGCCTAAACATAGCCAAGGTTCTCGATCTCGCTTCTAAGTCGGATATTTCGGCGTACCCAAGCGTCATAACTAATATGGACCCATTTGCAGTTATAAGCAAAACAAATGCTAACGTTATCCTTGAAGCTACTTGGACAGATTTAAGGAGCGGGGAGCCTGCCTTCACCCATATAAAGGAAGCGTTGTCCTTTAAAAAGCATGTTGTGACCACGAATAAGGGGCCCATACTCCTTTATTTTAAAGAGCTGATGAGAATAGCGGAGATGAATGAAGTTGAGCTTCGCTTTGAGGGAGTGGTGCTTTCGGGGACTCCTGTGTTTAATCTGGTTAGAGAGTGTTTACCTGAAAGCGAAATAATCTCTTTCAGAGGTATACTTAATGGTACCACTAACTATATTTTGACTCGTATGGAAGAGGGTTTAAGCTTTGAAGATGCTTTGAGAAAGGCCCAGGAGCTTGGTTACGCTGAGGCCGACCCTACGATGGATGTAGAGGGTTGGGATGCGGGAGCTAAAGCTCTTATCTTAGCTAACGTTCTTATGGGAGCAAACTTAAAGCTAAATGACATAGAATGTGAAGGAATAACTTCTCTTAAGGTTGAGGATGTTAAAGGGGTTTTATCTCGTGGGAAGAGGTATAAACTTATAGCCGAAGGTTATAAAGATGGGAGTGTTGTGAAAGTCAGTGTTAAGCCTCAGGAAGTACCTCTAAGTGACCCTTTGGCTAATATCCTGGGAACACTTAACGCTATAACCTTTTCAACAGATACTGTAGGAGATGTTACCATAGTAGGTAAAGGAGCTGGTGGGAGAGAAGCTGGTTACGCTTTATTTGCTGACCTAATTTCTTTAGCGAAGAAACTATGTAAAGCATGAAGAGACATATAATATTAACTGGTTTACCGGGAGTTGGTAAGACAACACTCGTAAAGAGATTGATAGAAGGAATGACTGGTATTAGGGGGTTTTTAACTGAGGAGATCAGGGATAAAGGCGTTAGGGTTGGGTTTAAGCTCTTGACCCTCTCAGGTAGGGAAGTTATATTAGCTTATTTTGGTTTTCCTTCGCCTTATAAAGTTGGTAAATATGGTGTAAACTTAGCTGGTTTTGAGGAAGTTGGTATCAGGGAATTGGAAGAGGGGATCGATCAAAAATCCCCTCTTCTTGTTGTAGATGAAATAGGTAAAATGGAGTTATTTTCGAAGAAGTTTGTAAGCGTCTTAGAAAAGGCCTTAGATGAGTCAAGGCTAATAGCTACTATGGGAAACATAAAGCACCCAGTAGTTAATGCGATAAGGAAAAGGAGTGACGTAGAGATAGTGGAGGTTACTCTTCAGAATAGGGATTTTCTCTTCTACCAGCTTAGGAGTTTCCAGAGTTCATCTCCTTCTGAGTAAGGCAGGTTTCCCTTGCCTTCGGTGAATTCACCTATTATCTTGCTCTCTATCCCATGGGTTGTAAGCATAGCTACGGCGTTTTCTGCATCACTTTCCGGGACTACCGCTAAGAGTGCTCCTGAGCTTATAAGCTTTAGGGGATCTATATTAAGAATCTTGCATACTTTATTAACTATAGGTGAAATAGGTATTCTTTCGATTTCTATCCTAATATCCAATCCGCTTCTTAGTTTTAACTCGTTTAATCCGCCTAATATTCCTCCCTCTGTGGGATCATGCATGAATACTGCCCATTTCCTAAGGATCTTGGCTTCTTTTACAACTGAGATTAGATTTTTAAGAGCTAGTGCTTCTTCTAATTCCCTTTGGCCGAGGCTTTTAAGCAGCCTTTCTTTAAAGACCCTTGCTAGTATGGAAGCGCCCTCTATTCCAGCTCCTTTGGTTAAAACTATCTTATCTCCAGGCCTTATGTTTTTCGCATTCATAACTTTGGGGGCGAAGCCAAACATCGTTCCAACTAAGATAGGATAATCAAACTTTCTCGTTACCTCCGTATGTCCTCCAATGAGCGCTATGCCTAATTTTTTGCATTCTCTATCTATCTCCTTGGATAGATTTTCTAAATCTTCCTCAGTCCAACTTTGTGGGACTATAATTGTAGTTAGAAAGAAGGAGGGGTCTCCACCTTTGGAGGCAACATCATTCGCATTCACGTGAACCAAATAGAATCCGGGTTCCTCATCAACACCTACTATAGGATCTGAGGATGCTACGATGTACTTTTCTCCCTCGATGTTTATTACAGCAGCATCTTCTCCTATTCCAGGTCCGAGTTCTATACGAGGATTAGAAGCACCAAGATAGGGGAATATGATCTTTTCTATTATCTTTGGAGAAAGTTTACCCAGTTCCATCTCCCTTCTCCCCCCCTTTAAGGCTGAATACACAACCACAATAGTTCTGTCTATAGAGCCCCAATTCCTTGCTTAGTTCTACGCTTCTTTTAAATCCTCCCTTTTTTCTAAAAACAATATCCAAGAATATAAGTCCTGCTTCTTTTGCAAGCTCTTTACCTATCTCATTTATCAATTTTACATCTTTATGAGGACTTATGGTTAAAGTAGTTGTGAAGATAGCGATGTTTTCCTCTTTGGCTATTTCCGTTGCCCTTTTAAGTTGAATGTAGAAGCATCTTTGACATCTTTTACCACCTTCCGGTTCATTTTCAAGCCCTTCAACTTCTTTAAGCCATCTTTGGGGATCATACTTGTCAACCATGGTTGGAAAGCTCCATGCTTTGGAAAGCTTAACCACCGCTTCTAATCTTTTATCATATTCATCTTTGGGATGTATATTAGAACCGTAGAAGTAGCCCATTACCTCAAATTCCTTTGATAGCACTGTAAAAGGATAGGTTGCATCTGGGGCACAACATATGTGCAGTAGTATCTTATTTTTCATTGATCAAGGTGGCGAAAACGAGAAATCCTGTATGAGCTATCATATTATCTTCAGGTCTTATCTTGCCCGGCGACGGACGTATGTCTCGCTTTAGTAGCTCCATGGCTCTTATCCAGATAAACCCCTCTTTCTTAAGGCTTTCGACTAGCTTTTCAAGTTGGTTGAAGGTAGGACATATGGCTCCTAGGTGTCTTCCCGGCAGGAGAGCCTTCTTAACCTGTTTCAAGTAGTCCCAGGGGTTTGGGAGGTCGAGGAATACCGCGTCTACTCCCTCTTCCTCAAACCCATCCTCTATGTCCTTTAACTTGATTTCTACCCTCTCCCTGATTCCCCACTTCTTAAGGTTCTCTTCGGCGAGGGATGCAAACTCCTCTCTTCTTTCATAAGAGAACACCTTCCCATTTTCTCCGACGAAGTGAGCTAATACGGTAGTTAGCGATCCACTCCCTGTTCCGCATTCTATCACTTTTGCTCCAGGGAATATATCCAAATACATTAGTATATATCCCGCTTCCTTTGGGAATATGATTTGTGTTTGTCTTTTTAATCTTCTTATGAATTCACCCACAGGTGGCTTAATTAGGAAGAGTTTTTCCCCTTTGTGCGTTTCTATGAAATCGCCATAACTTTTTTCTAGAGCATCTTCTAAGTTTAATTCTCCAAGGTGGGTTGAGAGCTTTTTCCTCGAGATAACGGTTAAAAAAGATGTTCCATCCGCAGAAAAGAGCAATACCATGTCTCCTTCTTTAAGCTTCACTTCTGATTGCCTCCTTAGGGATAGTTATAAAGCGCCCGTGAATGTAAAAGGTCGTTTGATTCCTGCTCTCTTGCTTTGATATGTAAAGGGCTTCATCTGCAGCTTTTAGCATATCTTCTTCGGTTTCTATCTTTGCTTCTGGGTAGGAGCAAACGCCAAAACTCATAGTTATACGTATTGGTTTTTCCTCGCATGGAACCTCTATAGAATATTGGCTTACTTTGCATCTTAATCTTTCGGCTACTATAACAGCGCCATCAAGAGGGGTATTGGGCAAAATTACTAAAAACTCCTCTCCACCATATCTTCCTGCTATATCTATTTCTCTTATGTTTTCCTTTATTATCCTCGCGCAATTTTTAAGAACTTCGTCACCCATTAGATGTCCAAATCTATCATTTATGTTCTTGAAGCGATCTATGTCTCCAATTATGATGGACAAGGGTGTTTTGTACCTTTTGCTTCTCCTAAACTCTATTCCAAGTATGCTCATTACATATCTTCGGTTATAGAGCTTAGTTAGATCATCAGTTATTGCCATCTCTTTGAGTGCTTCGTTTGCTTCCTTTAGATCGTTATAAAGCTTCTTAGTTCTTAGGGCTGCCTTAACTCTTGCTAAGATTTCAACGTCATCAAAGGGCTTTCTTATATAGTCTATTGCTCCTTTCTCAAGGGCTTCCTTTAATAAGTTTTTGTCTTCGGCCGAGGTTATCATTATTATGGGAACCCAGTCTTTCTCTATATCGATTAGTTGATTTATCAGGTTTATACCGAGTACATCTGGCAGAAATATGTCTAATATTATAAGATCATGACCGCCAAGTTTCGCTCTAAATAAAGCTTCTTCTCCATCTTTTGCTTCGTCGATTATACAGTTTAGCTCTGACTCTAATGTGGTTTTAAGAAGGGATCTTATAAGCTTGCTATCATCTACTATGAGTATCTTTACTTCCAGATTTCCGCCCCCCCTTTCGTGTAAGTTTTCTATGATAAAGATTATCACATCTCTTCCCTTTAATACAAGAGTTATTTTGGCGGATCACTATAAAATTTTAGCAGGACTTCTAATACCTTGACAATCATTCTGTGGCTTGATACAATTCTTTAAGAACGGTGAATGGTGAGGTGGCCGAGTAGGTCGAAGGCGCTCGCCTGCTAAGCGAGTAGAGGTAATCCCTCTCGAGGGTTCGAATCCCTCCCTCACCGCCATTAATAGCGCGCCCGTAGCTCAACTGGATAGAGCAGTGGACTACGGATCCACGGGCTGGGGGTTCAAGTCCTCCCGGGCGCGCCAATGAATTGGTAGAGATGGGTGTTATAGATAAAGATGAGTGTTTTATGAGGATTGCTCTTGAGGAGGCTAAAAAGGCTGCAGCTGAGGACGAGGTTCCTGTTGGAGCGATAGGGGTTATAGGAGATGAGGTTGTAGCTAGGGCTCATAATAGGAGAGAGCAACTGCAAGATCCTCTTGCACATGCGGAGCTTTTAATTATAAAAGAGGTCTCCTCAAAGCTTAGAACATGGCGTTTGGTGGACCTTGTGATTTATGTAACACTTGAACCTTGTCCTATGTGTGCGGGTGCGATGGTTCAGGCGAGGATCAAACGTCTCGTTTATGGCTTGGCTGACCCAAAAGCTGGAGCAGCAGGTAGCGTTATGAACCTGCTTCAGCATGATAGTTTAAACCATTTTGTTGAAGTAAGGGGAGGGGTTTTAGCAGAAGAGAGCAGAGAGCTCTTAAGGGATTTTTTCTCAAGGAGGCGAAGGTAAGGCGGAGAGATGGCCGAGGGGTCAAAGGCGCTCGATTCGAAATCGAGTAGGCGGCTTCAGGGTCGCCTCGCGAGTTCAAATCTCGCTCTCTCCGCCAAAAGTAGACTGTATGCGGAGAGGTGGCTGAGCGGTCGAAGGCGCTCGCCTGGAGAGCGAGTGGGCGGTTGATCCCGCCCCGGGGGTTCAAATCCCTCCCTCTCCGCCATTTAGATTATAAGAACCGTGGTCGTGCTAGATGGGGAGGTAGCGGTGCCCTGAACCCGCAATCCGCTAAAGCGGGGTTGAATTCCCATCAGAGGTCTCCCGTTTTAGGAGCTGTCTCAAGCAGGAGGGTGTTGAAGGCTGGGTCCCGTGCGGCAGAGAGCTGTGAACCCCGCCAGGCCCGGAAGGGAGCAACGGTAAGCAGTAATCTCTGGGTGCCACGGGGGTGCTTGGCTGGAGCCTGACGTTGGGAAACGTCCTGGGATGGGGGATCGAAGATGGGTGCACGACCACGGTTCATTTTATAGGGGAGGAAAATTATAATGGAGATAGAAATTAATTTGCGTGTTAGATATGGTGAAACCGATAAGATGGGAGTAGTTTATTATGCGAGATATCTTGATTGGTTTGAGGTTGGAAGAACTGAGTTATGTAGGAGTTTAGGGATGCCTTATGCTGAGTTTGAAAGGAGAGGCATCTTCATGCCGGCTGTTGAATCATGGTGTAGGTATAAATCACCTGCTTTTTATGATGATCTTTTAACTCTTAAGGTAGGGGTAGAAGAGCTTACCGATTTTTATGTTAGCTTCTATTACAGGGTTGAACGTGATGGTAAACTTATCGCTCTTGGGAGGACAAAGCACTGCTTTGTGGATAAAAGTGGTAAGATGATTCGGGTTCCTAATGATTTTCTTTCCCTGTTTAGAAAGGAGGCTGAACCATAGTGGAAAGGCTTTTGCTTGGAAACGAAGCTATAGCTCGGGGGATAGTGGAAAGTTGTGCTGATGTGGTAACTTCTTATCCTGGAACGCCTTCTTCTGAAATTTTGCCTGCTGTCGCAAAATTCTACAAAGAAGAGGGGATAGATGCTGTGGTTGAGTGGTGTGTAAATGAAAAGGTTGCTTTTGAGATAGCAGCTACAGCAGCTTTTGCTGGCAAACGTGCTGCCGTTTCCATGAAGCAAGTTGGGCTTAATGTGGCTTATGATCCATTTATGAGTGTAGCTTACAATGATCTTGCTGGAGGTTTTGTGGTCATATCCGCTGATGACCCTGGGCCTCATAGCTCGCAAACGGAGCAGGATAGCAGGTTTGCTGCGATGATGGCTAAGGTTCCCGTGTTTGACCCCTCGTCTCCTCAAGAGGCAAAGAAAATGGTGAAGTTTGCTTTTGATTTCTCGGAGAAATATGCTATTCTGGTTATGGTTAGACCAGGTTTAAGGGTATGTCATGCTAGGCAGAATGTGGAGGTAGAGAAGATACCATCTAATTTCAGGAGTGGTAAGTTCGTTAAAGATGCTGAAAGATGGGTTTGTTTACCTGCTATAAGGAGAAAGCACCATGAAAAGCTGAACGAGAAGGTGAAAAGCATAGCAAAAGAGAGGGATCCTTTCACTAAGTTAGAGAATTATCGTAAGTCAAGTTTGGGAGTTATAGCGAGTGGCGTTAGCTACGCTATAGTTAAAGATATGTTTGATAGATACTCTATAGATCTTCCCCTACTTAAGGTGGGTAGAGTCTTTCCTTTGGATGGAGAGGCTTTAAGTGAATTTCTATCCCTGTGCGATGAGGTTATTGTTTTTGAGGAAACTTATCCTGTGATAGAAATGCAGTTGCCCGATAAACATAGGGTTTTGGGTAAGTGGAATGGAGAGGTCCCTTCAGCAGGTGAGCTTACTCCTGAAGTTATAATGGGGGTACTTTCCAAGAAGCTCGGCCTTAAATTCGATGCAGATATACCTGGATATGACGAAGTCCTTTCTTCAATAGGAATTAAGGCGAGGAAGCCTATATTATGTCCTGGATGCCCTCACCGTGCTTCCTTCTTTGCCATGAGAAAAGCTTTTCCTAAAGGAGTGTATCCCAGCGACATCGGTTGCTACACCTTAGGTATAAATCAAAAAGCCGTTGATAGCGTTATGTGTATGGGAGGAGCGGTTACAATGGGGTCTGGTTTTAGTGTCTCCTTAAGAGATGGGACTCCCATAGTTTCTACGATTGGAGATTCCACGTTCTATCATATGGGTGTTCCTGGTTTAATAAACGCAGTTTATAATAAGCATAAGTTCATTCTCTTCATTCTCGATAATAGCACCACTGCTATGACTGGAGGGCAACCGACACCTGAAACAGGAGTTAATCTCATGAAAGAGGGAGAGAAGATAGACTTGGTTAAGCTCGTTGAGGGATGTGGCGTTAAGTTTGTAAAGGTAGTTGATCCCTATGATGTTTCTAAAACCATATCTACTTTGAAGGAAGCATGGGATTACGTTAAAAGGGAAGAAAGGGTTGCCGTTGTGATAGCGAAGCACCCATGCAAGCTTATTGAGGGAAAGCATTATGATAAAAGAATATACGTTGATGAAAGTCTTTGCACGGGTTGCAAGTATTGCTTAAATGAGTTTGTTTGCCCAGGTTTAACCTTTGATGAGGATAAGAGAAAAGCTATGATAGATTATAGATTTTGTGTAGATTGTGGTGTTTGTGTTCAGGTTTGTCCAGTTAAAGCTATAAAGGAGGAGTGAAAACATGCAGATGATTTTTTCTGGGATCGGGGGCCAAGGAATACTTTTAGCTACAAGGGTTATAGGTGAGTATGCTCTTTCTAAGGGTTTAAGCGTTATAGGTTCAGAGGTTCACGGTATGGCACAGAGAGGTGGGAGCGTCGTTTCTCATCTTAAGATAGGGAATTACAATAGCCCCCTTGTTATGAGAGGCGAAGCAGATTTGCTTATAGCGTTTGATTGGCATGAGGGGTTAAGAAACTTGCCCTTTCTTAAGGAGGAAGGTATAGCTTTGCTTAACAGTGACAAGCATTCTAAAGTTGAGCATCCAACTATAGAGAGTTTCATAAGAAAAAAGAGGCTCGAGGTTTATGCGGTAGATGGTTATAAGGTGGCGCTTGACCAGCTTAAGAGTCCTGGGGTACTGAATGTGGTTATGTTGGGGAAGCTTTCCTATTTAATGGAGGAGAGGTTTCCTCCAGAGGAGCTGAAGAATATAATAGAAAAGATAGTCTCTCCCAAGTTTAAGGAGATAAACTTAACTGCTTTTGATTTGGGGAGAAAAATGGAAATTAGGGAGGTGATATAGTATGATATTTCCCTTTTGGGATTGGACGATCATTATATTGATACCAGCGCTTTTTTTAGCTATCTATGCTCAGGCTAAGGTTCAGTCTACTTATAGAAGATATTCTGCTATTCCTGCTTCGAGTAGGAAGCCAGCCTGGGTTGTGGCTCGAGAGCTACTCGACATAAATGGTCTTGGAAATGTAGCAATTGAAATGGTTCCTGGTGAGCTTACTGATCATTATGATCCTCGGTCTAGGGTTTTAAGGCTCTCCTCTGCTGTCTATAACAGTCCCTCTATAGCGGCTATTGGTATAGCTGCCCATGAGGTGGGACACGCTATCCAGCACGCCACTGGCTACCTTCCATTGTCCATAAGAAACGCTATAGTTCCCATTGCTAGTATAGGCTCTCAACTTGCTATACCTTTCTTCTTTCTTGGGTTCATATTTGGCATTCCCAGTCTTATGGATGTGGGGATACTTGCCTTCTCCCTAGCCGTGCTCTTTCAGCTTATAACCCTTCCAGTCGAGTTTAATGCAAGCTCAAAGGCGATAACGGCTCTTTTTTCCAGTGGCTATGTTTCTATAAGAGAGAAGGAAGCGATTGAAGAGGTGTTAGGTGCTGCAGCCTTAACTTATGTTGCCGCTACTGCCATGGCTGCTCTTCAACTTGTAAGATTGCTTGTCTTGAGAGGAGAGAGGGAGTAGCTTGCCACTAATATTTTTCCTGTTGCTATTTTTGCTTTTTGCGCCTTGGTTGTTTCCCTTTCTCCTCCTTTTTTTCTTATCTCTGATATTCTTTCTTCCCTTTGGTTTTACTATTTACTCTCTTTATACTATTCTTACGGTTCCAGTTGAGATATGGAGAATAGCTACAGATAAAAGACTGAGAAAGAATCATGCTCTTGAGCATGCGACTATAAACGTTATAGAGGAACGTTTTGGTCCTACTAACTTAGCTGGTTTAGCCAGGAAGGATGGCTTTTACATAAAGGGATTTGTTGATCCAATATTGCTTGAGGAAGCAGCAAGAGTAGCTTTATTTCGGATGAAGAGAGGAGAAAAGAGCTTAGCCGTTCATAAAAGATGCGGAACGACAATGGCTATGGTTAACTTCATAGCGGCTGTGACCTTTTTACTCCTGCTTTTCCTGACAGGATATCTTACTGTACTTAATGTTTTGTTAGCTCTTCTGGTCTCTTATGCTCTTGGTCCCCTTTTATCTCCGTGGATTCAAATGAAGCTTACGACCTCAGCCAAGGTTGATGATATGGAGATATTAGGTGTAGAATATGGGGGAGGGGGTTTTAGGGCGTGGGGTTTGCCCTTCCTTTATATCCCTACAGACTTTTTCGTGAGAACGATTGAAAGAAAAGATCTGGGAAGAGTACGCTTTTGAGCTGCTATCAAAGGTAATAAAAGGAAGCTGGTTAGAGCCTATTTTGAGGAGCTCTATAGATAGGGGTAAGATACCTAAGGAAGCCTCAGGATTTGTTGCGGAAATATCCTACGGAGTTATCCGCTATTATTACCTACTTGAATGGATTGCTAAGGCACTTCTAGGGGAGAAAAAGTGGAGTAAACTTCCCGATAAGGTGAGATGGTTAATATTAATGGGGCTCTATCAGCTTAGATTTCACTCTGAGGAAAAGTCACCTTACATTTGTTTTAGGTTGGTTGAATTGACAAAGCGTTTATTTCACGTTGGGCTTGCTAATCTCGTTAATGCTGTCTTACGTGCTTACCTTAGGGAGAAAGTTGAGCCTCCACGTGAAGATTTAGCTTTAATCTATTCCTATCCGCGGTGGTTAGTGGATAGACTCTTAGATCGTTTTGGTAATAGAGATTTTGTGGAGCTTTTATTGAGTAAGGGTAATGAGAGGCCAAAGCTTCGCATAAAAGTTAATCTTAGGAAGATTGATAAGGGTAGCTTTTCTTCCCTTTTGTCGTTGAAAGGGATTGATTTCAAGGAGCAACAAGAAATTGAAGATTACTTTTTAATAAAGACGCCCATATTCCCGAGAGACATTCCAGGTTGGGAAGAGGGGTTTTTCTGGTTAGAGAGCCTTTCTGCAGCTGTGGCTGTTAAAGCTCTCGATATAAGCGAGGGGGACAGGGTGTTAGATCTCTGTGCTGGGCGAGGCGTGAAGTCAGCAGATATAGTTCAGCGCTTGAGGAGTAGAGGGAAGCTTATTTCCATTGATCTTTATCCATGGAAGCTTAAGGTTCTTAGAAACTTCCTGAAGAATCTTGGCTATGAGGTTGATGGGCTCATTGCACTGGACTTAAGGGTTTTTAATCCAAAGCTTCAGGGTTGGGCTTCTAAAGCTATTCTTGATGTCCCTTGTTCTAACATAGGAGATCTTGGAGGAAAACCGGAAATCAAGCTGAGGATATCTCCCGAGGAAATAGACAGTTTAACCTACCTTCAAAAGATGTTGCTTGAAAACGCTTCAAGATATATCGCAAGAGGGGGTTATCTGGTTTATTCTACTTGTACTCTTTTACCTGATGAAAATGAGGAAGTGGTAAGGGAGTTTTTGGAGAAGCATCCTGAATATGACCTTGTTTCCTTAAGTTGGGTTTCTCCTCTAACGATTATGGTTACAAGCCATGGTTATTATCTTGAGGATGGTTTCTTCTCTCTCCTTAGGAGGAGGTGAGCTGTTTTGAGGAGGTTAATAGTTTTACTTATGCTGTTGGCAAGCGTCTTAGTAGGATTTCTCTATGTGTACTTAGGGTTCGGTGCTTCTAAGGTTTCGGTTCCGCCTATTGTGGGAAAGGAACTTACTGCAGCCACGAAGCTCCTTAATGGTATGGGTTTAGGAATAAAGGTGGTGGGGGAAGAGGAGAGTACGACATTTCCTCCAAATTACATAGTTTCCCAGAAACCCTTGCCTGGCGTTAGTATTAGGAAAGGGAGTAGTATTGAAGTTGTGATTAGTGGTAAAGGAGATATGGTTTCGGTTCCAGAATTTATCGGTCGCAAGTTAGATGAAGTTAGCGCCTTTATAAGAGATGCTGGTTTAGTTATCGGTGACGTTATAAATATAAGGTCTCTCTTGGCAGGAGAAAACGTTGTTATCGGGCAGTCCATCCCACCATCCAAAAGGGTTAAGAGGGGCAGCAAAGTAGACCTATTGGTTAGTACGGGTTATGAAATTAAGGAAACCTCTGTTCCTGACCTCATAGGGATGACGCTCGAAGAGGCAAAGAGGATTATTCAGGAGAGAGGGTTTAAGTTAGGCAAAGTTTTGGAAAAGATAGAGAGTGGGGAGGCTGGAGTTGTTATTTCTCAGAATCCACCACCTCTTTCTCCCATCTCTATTGGTGGAGAGATTAGCCTTACCATTAGAAAACAGTCTTTGGTTGAGGTTCGAGAGGAAAAGCCAAAGGAGACTCTTCAGGAGAAGGCTACTAATCAGCTCTCTGTGTCAGCGACTCAACGTAAGCCGGAGTCGATTAAGACAGAGGCGGAAAAGCTTGAGCTTGCTGTTCCAAAGGGAGCCAGGATTATAGATTTTACCTTTAAAGTTCCTACTGGTAAAGAGGAACGATTGGTTGAGATAATACAAATAGATGCTAATGGACAGCATGTTGTCTTTAAAAAGAAGTGTAAAGCTGGTGATGTCATAAGCTTGAGAATTCCTGCGTTTGGTGATAATGTAATAAGGGTGCAACTTGACGGAGAGTTCTATGCGGAGGATAGATATCCATGGAAAAAAGAGTGAAGGTAGCGCCATCAATCCTTGCAGCTAACCTGTTGAATCTAGGTGAGACCTTATCTAAGATAGAAAAAGAAGCGGATCTCCTTCATATAGATATAATGGATGGTCACTTCGTTCCGAATCTTTCCTTTGGTCCTAAGCTTGTTTCAGACATAAAGAGAAGCTTCCCAGAGCTTTTACTCGAGGTTCATTTGATGGTTGAGGATCCTTCCTTTTGGGTAGAGCGATTTATAGAACATGGGGCGGATATATTAATCTTCCATTGGGAGGCTGAGAGGCACCCATTGAGGTTGATCAGGAGCATAAAAGAAAAGAGTAAGAAGGGAGGGTTGGCTTTTAACCCTGCTACTATGTGGGAAAGCGCAACTCTTATACTGCCTGAGGTTGATTACGTTTTAATGATGAGCGTTGACCCTGGTTTTAGTGGTCAATCCTTTATCCCGTGGGTTGTATCGAAAGTTGAATCTATAAGGAAATTTAGGGATGAAAGAGGGCTGTGCTTTGAGATCGTGGTTGATGGTGGTATTACCCCCTTTAATGCTCCCTTACTAAGGGAGGCTGGAGCCACGGTTTTGGTTGGAGGGGCTTCAGTTTTTTATGAAAGTGACCCTGTTTTAGCGATAAAAGCCTTAAGAGGTGAATAATTCATGATCGAGTTTAAGGCTGAAGAAAAGTTAGGTATAGGGGAAATAATAAGAAAGGAACGCGAAAAAAAAGGTATAAGTATAGATTATCTTTCTAACCTTACCAAGATAAGTAAGGAGTTTATAAGAGCGATAGAAGAGGAGAAATTTGACTTATTACCTGGCGATGTCTATGTTAAAGGCTTCATAAGGAATATATCTTTGGTGTTAGGGCTTAATCCTGATGAGTTAAAGAAAATCTATACTGCTCAAAGAGCTGCTTTGTATGAAGAGAAGATTTTAAAAGAAGCTAAAGAAAAGTTACCAGCCTATGATGCTAAAGTTGAGAAAAAGGTTAAACCTAAACGTCCTTGGATTTTAATATTGTTTCTGCTGGTCATGATAATAGGCGGGAGCTTCTATTTATATGCATCGAGGACAGGCATGATTGATCTGTTTAGTAGGACTTTCGTTAAAACTCCTACTCCAAGCTTTTCTGGTCAAGAGGTAACTAAATCTGCTCTTAAGGGTAGTTCTAAAGATGAGATGATAAGTTATGAAAGTTCTTCTTCTCAGGTGGTTGCTTTAGGAACTGAGACGGTTGCTGTGGCTGCTTTAGAGTCAAGCGTATCCTCTGTAACCCAGCTCGTGAGCTCTCCTAAGGTTGAGAAGCTTAACCTCAAAGTAGTAGCGACTGGTAGGTGCTGGCTAAGAGTTTCAATAGATGGGAAGAAGGTCTTTGAAGGTGTTTTGGTTAAAGGAGATGAAAAGGTTTGGGAGGCCGAGGAGAACATAACGGTTAGATTTGGAAACATTAACGAAGTTAAGGTTTATTTCAATGGAGAGGAAGTTCGCTTTCCTTCTAGTAAAACTGGTGTTGTGGATATAGTATTTCCCCAATAGGGGGTTAAGATAGGTTGAGGGTTAGCATAATAAGCTTAGGTTGTCCTAAGAATGAGGTAGATAGTGAGTTAATTTTAGGTAGTTTGCTTGAAGAGGGATTTGAGTATTCTCCCGAGATAGAGGGATCTGACCTTGTTGTATTGAATACCTGTGCTTTTATAGATTCAGCGATTTTAGAATCTAAGTCTTGGATAAAGAAGCTAAGTGATCTTAAGAAAGATGGTATAATAAAACGTTTGGCTGTAGTAGGGTGCTTACCTCAGAGGGATAAAGGAAAGTTTTTAAAAGGATTGGATGAGGTGGATTACGTTGCTGGTGTTGGATATCCGCAAGATGTGGGTTCCTTCTTAGCTAGGGCCTTTAAGGGAAACTTTAAGAAGGCCTCTTTCTTTAAGCCTTTGCCTGACAAGTGGGTTGAGAGAGGGACTCGCTTTCCATTAAGAAGGAGATTTTATGCTTATCTAAAAATAGCTGAGGGGTGTAGTAATAGATGCAGTTATTGTGTGATTCCTGATATAAGGGGGCCTTACAGAAGCAAACCTATGGAAGATGTTCTTAATGAGGCTGAGGATCTCATTAGGAAAGGGGTAAAGGAACTAATCCTCGTATCCCAAGATAGTACGCTCTATTCTTACTCTCTTTCTCTGCTTTTGAGGAAGTTGTCTGAGATGAAAGGGGATTTTTGGATTCGGGTTCTTTATCTTCATCCAGCAAGAACGGACGATGAGCTTATAGAAGCCATCTTATCTTCGGACAAGGTTTGCTCTTATTTTGATATCCCAATACAACATGTAGATGATGAGGTTTTAAAGGCGATGCGTAGGCCATATGCTGGAAGTTATGTAGAGACTCTTTTTGAAAAGATAAGAGGGTTGGATTCAGAAGCTTGCTTGAGAACAACGGTCATGCTTGGTTTTCCTGGAGAAAGTAAGAAAGCTTTCGATAAACTCCTTAATTTTATCTTTAAAATTGAGTTTGACAGGTTAGGGAGCTTCTTATATTCGCCTCAGAAGGGATCTTTATCCTATTTTCTAAAGCCTCCACCCTTTAGGGTTTCTCGTAAGAGAAGAGACCTTCTTATGGGATTGCAGAAGAAGATATCAAGAAAGAGAAATAAGCTTTTTATAGGGAAGACGCTTAGAGTTTTAGTTGAGAAGCCTGGTGTTGGAAGGAGCTATAGAGATGCACCCGAGATCGACGGGCTAGTATATATAGATAGGAAGGATGTTAAACCGGGGACTTTCGTTAATGTTAAAATAGAAAAGGCTGGGGATTACGACCTATGGGGAAGAATCGAGCCTTAAGGGAGGATATAGCTTTTTGCTTAGCTACCTTTGGAGGTATAGGAAAAATCTTAGAGGATAGGATGCCAGGGACAGTGGCATCAGTTATAGCTCTCGTTATAAGGTGGATAGTAGATGTAGATATATATACCCTAACTGCGGTTTTCTTTGCTGGGCTTTGGGCTTCCAATACATATGCGTTATCCTTGAAAGAAAATGATCCTCCTTCCATAGTGGTTGATGAGATAATAGGTTATTTTGTGGCTATGTTAGGGCTCCCTAATGTTATGCTTTTACCAGCGTTCTTTTTCTTTAGGTTGCTTGATATACTTAAGCCTTTTCCCATAAGGCTTTTTGAGAGGTTCCCCAATGGTTGGGGTATAATGTTAGATGATGTAGTTGCTGGCTTGATTTCCAATGGTTTGATACGCCTTGGAATCTGGTTTTGGGGGTAAGATGGAATGAAGGCTACCATACTGTCAACAGGGGATGAGGTTCTTTTAGGTGAAGTGGATGAGAAAAACGGTGGATTTATAGCAAGAGGTTTAATTGCAATTGGTTTCGATGTCATTGCGAGGGTTATAGTTGAAGATAGCATGGATAAAATTTTAAGGGGCTTGAGTTTTGGTTTAGATAACGCTGAAGTTGTGGTAATAACTGGTGGGCTTGGACCAACTCATGATGATCTTACAAGAGAAGCGGTTGCCTCTTTTTTTGGTGTTAAGCTTGAGGAGAGAGAAGAGGCTAAAAAGCATATCGAGGCCTTTTTTGAAAGGCTTGGGCGTACGCTTCCTCCTCTTTCTGAGAAGCAGTTTCTTTTTCCAGAAGGTTCGGAGATAATCCCAAACGATTTAGGGACTGCTTGTGGCTTTATTGTAAAGAAAGAAGGTAAAATTGTGGCTGCTCTTTCTGGTGTTCCATGGGAAGCGGAAAACATGTTCAATAAGTATCTCCTACCAAAGTTGCCTTTTTCTGGTCGAATCTTCCTAAAGAGATTGCATACTACTGGACTCAGGGAGGCGGAAGTCTACGCAAGGGTTAAGGATCTGGATTTAAGGGGAGTTAAGCTTGGCATATGTGCTTCTCCTTCGGGTGTGACTCTCTATCTAAAGGGGGAAGCGGATTCCGTTTCCCAGACCGCTGAAGTTTTAAGGGGTATCTTTAAGGCTTACATATATGGAGAAGACGGTAGAACGATTGAAGAAGTTGTTGCTGAGCTTCTTTGGAAAGAGGGGTTAACTCTTTCGGTTGCTGAATCGTGTAGCGGTGGACTTCTTGCTCATAGGTTAACCAATGTTTCTGGGAGTTCGAGGTACTTTAAATGTGGTATTGTCAGCTACAGCAATGAGGCAAAAGAGAATATTCTTGATGTTCCTATGTCTCTAATAGATGAAAAGGGAGCTGTTAGCGCTGAAGTTGCCGAGAGAATGGCAAGAAATGCGAGGTATATAGGCAAGAGTGATATAGGTATAGGTATAACGGGTATAGCTGGGCCTACGGGTGGTAGACCAAGTAAGCCTGTAGGAACTGTCTACATCGGGATGTCGTGGGAAGGGGGAACCTATGTCGAAAAGAATCTCTTCGTTGGGCCACGTGAGGTGATAAAGTATAGGGCTACTCAACAAGCTTTGGACCTTCTAAGAAGGCTTTTATTGGGGGTGGATCCTTTTGGATAAAAGGGAAATAATCAGGTCTTTTTTGTGTATTGAGATTCCTAAAGAAATCAAGGGAAGAATTGGGGAGTTTATATCTAAAGTTAAGGCTTTAGATAGCAGCGTAAAATGGGTAGAGAAGGATAGTCTTCATATCACCTTAAAGTTTCTAGGCGAAGAGCCTCGTACTAAGGTTGAGAGAATGAAAGATTTCTTGGAGGGAGAAATTCCCGAGCTCGGTGTTAAACCTTTTGCCATATATGTTCGCGGTATAGGGGTTTTCCAGAGTTGGGATCGTCCTCGCGTAATATGGGTTGGACTAGAAGGGGATGGTATAACTCAACTTAAGGTCTTAAGAGATTTTGCTGAAAAGGGGGCAAGGAGGTTAGACTTTCAAAGAGATGAAAAGCCCTTTTCTCCTCACATTACATTAGGTAGAGCAAAGATGGGGAAGATATCTCCAGGGCTTAGGAAAGAGCTTGAGGGTAAAAAGGATTTAGACTTTGGAAGTTTTGTCGTTCGAGAACTAATTCTCATGAGGAGTCAACTTTTTCCGGAAGGTCCAGTTTATACACCGTTAGCTATATTTCCTTTGGAAGGGGGTTAGAGTGAACCTTGAACAAGATTTTTCCAGAAAAGGATAAGATGCTTAAGGAAGTGATAGGTAGGATAGAGAGAGCTTTTGGTAAGGGAGCTATAATGAAGCTCGGAGAAGCTGACATAGGCCCGGTTGAGGTTATACCTTCGGGAATCTTACCTCTTGATATAGCTTTAGGGGTTGGAGGGTTTCCTCGAGGAAGAATAGTTGAGATATTTGGTCCGGAGGCTTCAGGGAAGACAACGCTTGCACTTCACCTTATCGCTTCTACCCAGAAAATTGGGGGTATCGCTGCTTTCATAGATGTTGAGCATGCTCTTGACATCCCCTATGCGAGAAACGTGGGTGTTGATATCGATAAACTTGTATTTTCTCAACCTGATTATGGTGAGCAGGCCCTCGAAATACTAGAAGAGCTTGTGAGAAGTGGAGTTGTAGATGTGGTGGTTGTGGATTCTGTGGCAGCCTTGGTTCCTCAAGCTGAGTTAGAAGGTTCTATGGGAGATGCTCATGTTGGGCTTCAAGCACGCTTAATGTCGCAAGCTTTAAGAAAGCTCACCGCTTTTATAGGTAAAACTAAAAGCATAGTCGTATTCATAAATCAGATCAGGGATAAAGTCGCAATGGGGTTTCAAGGAGGTCCTGCGGAGACAACTACGGGTGGTAGGGCTTTGAAGTTTTACGCCTCCATTAGGCTTGAGGTCAGGAAAGGAGAAAGTATAAGGAAGGATCAGGCTTTGATAGGTGCGAGAGTTAAAGCTAAGGTCGTTAAAAACAAAGTAGCTCCACCTTTTAAGGAAGCCGAGTTTGATATAATCTATGGGATTGGGGTACCGGCCTCGTCGAGCGTTTTGGAAGCAGCGATTTCCGTTGGTATAGTGAGACAAAGTGGTTCGTGGTATTATCTCGGGGAAGAGCGTCTTGGCCAGGGTAAGGACGCGGTGAAAGAATACCTTGAGGCCAATCCTGCTTTGCTTGAAAGCATTGAGAAGATGGTGTTAGATAAGATTAGGGAGCGGAAGAGGGTTTCGGAAACGGAATCTTCCAAGAAGGAAGTGCTTTTTGAGGAAGGTCCTAAAAACTAAGGTTTGAGAAGCTTTTTACTGATCCTTGAAAATAGAATAGAGGAGGTGATTACCATCGGTTTTACTTATGTTTTAAACATTTTTTTAGCTTTGATTGGGGGAATTGCTCTCGGTTATTGGCTTAGAAGACACTTAGCTGAAAAGAAGGTAAAGGCTGCTGAGGAGTTAGCTAGAGAGATACTAAGCAAAGCCGAGAAAGATGCGGAGCTGGTTAAAAGAGAGAGATTAAATGAGGCTAAGGAGGAGATCCAAAGGCTCAGAGCTGAGTGGGATAAGGAGTATCGAGAGAGGAAAGGTGAGCTTCAAAGGCTTGAGAAGAGGCTCCTTCAGAAGGAGGAGCTTCTTGAGAGAAGAAGCGATATCCTCTCTAAGAGGGAGGAGGATCTTAAGGTTAAGGAAAGGGAGATAGAGAACCTTAAGAAGGAGATCGATAAGATTATAGCTGAGCAGAAAGCGACCTTGGAGAAAATAGCAGGATTGACTTCGGAAGAAGCTAAAAGCATGCTTCTTAACGAAGTTAGAAAGGAAATCGAGGAGCATGTCGGATTGATGATAAAGGAGATCGAAGCCCAAGCGAAGAGGGATGCTGAGGCAAAAGCAAGAGAGATAATAAGTCTTGCGATCCAAAGATGTGCGGTAGACCATGTGGTTGAAGCTACTGTTTCCGTCGTTCCTCTTCCTAACGATGATATGAAGGGGAGAATAATAGGAAGAGAGGGAAGAAACATAAGGACTTTTGAAACACTAACAGGTGCTGATCTTATAGTTGATGATACCCCTGAAGCGGTTATCGTTTCCTGCTATAATCCTATAAGGCGGGAGATAGCAAGACGTGCCTTGGAAAAGCTAATAGCTGATGGAAGAATTCACCCCGCACGTATCGAGGAAATGGTTGATAAGGCGACAAGAGAGGTGGAAGATGATATCAGAAAGGCTGGGGAGGATGCGGTTTTCGAAGCTAAAGTTGGAAAGATGCATCCCGAGATAGTTAAGCTGCTCGGTAAGCTGAAATATAGGACGAGCTATGGACAAAATATGCTTATCCATTCTCTTGAGGTTGCTTACATCGCGGGGGTAATGGCAGCCGAGCTTGGAGAAGATGTGCTCTTAGCTAAGAGAGCCGGTCTGCTTCACGATATTGGGAAAGCGGTAGATGCAGATTTTGACGGAACGCATTCTCAGATAGGTGCTGAGCTCGCTAAAAAATATGGAGAGCCACCTGAGGTTGTGCATGCTATAGAGGCACATCATAATGAGGTGGAACCTCAGACGGTCTTGGCTGTTTTGGTTCAGGCGGCTGATGCTATCTCTGCTTCTCGACCTGGTGCAAGAAGAGAAACGTTCGAGGAGTATATAAAGAGGTTAGAGAACCTGGAAAAGATAGCTACATCCTTTAGTGGCATTGAGAAAGCTTATGCTATCCAAGCTGGAAGGGAAATAAGGGTCATCGTTAAGCCTGAGGTTGTGGATGATGTTCTTTCTGCAAAACTTGCTTATGATATAGCGAGAAGGATAGAAAGTGAGTTGAAATATCCGGGGCAAATAAAGGTTACTGTTGTGAGGGAGACGAGAAGCGTTGACTATGCCCGCTGATAAAAGGTTGAAGGTTCTCTTTATAGGAGATATAGTGGGTAACCCGGGGAGGAGGGCGCTTGAGAAACTCCTTCCCTCTTTAAAAGAGGAGTTCAACCCTGATGTAGTGATAGCTAATGGAGAAAACGCTGCAGGTGGGTTTGGTCTTACACGGGGCGTTGTAGAGGAAATATTGGCTTTGGGTGTTGACGTTATTACAACGGGGAACCACGTTTGGGATAAGAAAGAGGTTCTTGAGCTATTTAAGGAGGATAAGTATCCCATATTAAGGCCTTACAATTATCCATTGAGGACGCCTGGTAGAGGTTGTATCGTGCTTGAGAAAATCATTGTCGTTAATCTGCAAGGTAGAACGTTTATGCCCTCTATTGATTGTCCTTTCTATAGGATGGAGGAGCTCTTGGGCCAACTTGATGTGAGGAAGCCTATCTTGGTTGACTTCCACGCTGAGGCTACTTCGGAAAAGCTTGCCTTTGCGTATTGCTTTGATGGCAAGGTTTCTGCTGTTGTGGGGACACACACACATGTGCCTACAGCGGATGCTCGAATTTTGCCTAAGGGGACATCTTATATAACGGATGTAGGAATGACTGGACCTGTAAATTCCATAATAGGTATGGACGTGGAAAAAGTCTTAAGACGCTTCTTAACTGGTATCCCTGAGAAGCTTGAGGTAGCGAAAGGGCAAGTTTCATTACAAGGGGTTGTCATTGAAATCGACCTTGATACTCTGAAATCCCTATCTATTAGAAGGGTTGAAAGAACTTTAGAGGCGGAGTAACTTAAGGGGGGGAAGCTTGTACAAGCTTCCCCCCCTTAAGTTTTACTAATTCTTGTTGCTTTCCGTGGCTTTCTCTTTAGGCTTAGGTTCATTGTCTTGATTTGTAGTGCTTGTAGCTTCATTCTCAGGCTTTACAGTTTGACTTTCAGTGGTTTCTCCCTGAGGCGATGGCGGAAGAGGCGCTAAGCTAGGATCAGGATACGTTATATTAGCCTTTTCTCTCAGAGAAAGAATAAACTTTCTGCGTGCTTCTAAGCCCTCAGTGTATTTAAGAATATTTTCAATATGATCTTTTACTTCCTCATAGGTTTTTTGACGAGATGGGGTTATCGAAAAGACATATCCTACCCATGATGCTTCTTCACTCTTTATTATGAAGGGGCTATTTTCTTTTAATTCTTTTTCATTTTGCGAAAAGGCTTTTGGAAGCTCAGATAGGCTTCTCTTCTCCGGTTTCGTTTCTGGATAAAGTTCTTCCCACTTCTTGCCGCTTGCTAACTTTTTGTAAAACTCCTCAGCTTCACTTTGGTTGTTGAAGATCTTGTAGACTATCTCGTACTTCTTAGGTTCCACAAACGCGCTCTTGTACTTTTCGTACAGGTCCTTTACGCTTTTTTCCTCAACCTTTACACCTTCCTGGACCCTCTGTAAGATCTTATTAACCGTTATTTCCCTTTCTAATTCTCGTCTAAGGTCTGATATAGCTATCCCTTGTCTTTGAAGGAAGCTGAGAAACTCTTCCTTCGTTGGGAACCTCTTTTCAATTACGGTTATCGCCTCATCTATTTCCTTGGAAGATGCCTTTAGGCCTTCTTTAACTGCTTCCTGATAGAGGAGCTCGTAGTTTATCAATGCCTGTAGAACATTTCTTCTTATGTTTTCAAAATCCTCTTTCGTTAAGTTTTTAAGGTCTTCTGTTTTGTAATTTGAGAGTTCGTTTCTTAAAGCTGAGTTTAAGAGAGCGACTGAAATCGGAACACCATTAACTATGGCTGCAGCGGTTGTTGATGCTGGTGCTGTTCCTCTGCCTCGCGTATAGATGCCATATCCTATATAGATTGATAAAGCAAAGAAAACAGCGACTATGATGAAGATAAGTTTCATCTGGCTTCTTAAGGTCTTGAACATGTTTATTACCTCCTTTATATCTTTTAACCCTGCTTCTTAGAATTATACCATAAAGGTTTGATATAATTCTTATGAGAGTTAGTAAAAGGGGGTGTCTTTATTGGAATTGTCTTATGAAGAGCTTAGAGTTAGGTGTCCCTTGGATACTTTTGACTTCAACACTACTGAGGATATAGAACCACTTAAGGAAGGCATAATAGGGCAGGATAGGGTTGTCAAGGCGGCTAAATTTGGTCTTAAAGTAAAGAGTCCTGGCTACAATCTATTTTTTGTTGGCATAACTGGAACGGGTAGAACAACCTATGCTAAGAAGGTTGCTCAGGAGGTAGCGTTGACGGAACCTACACCACCAGATTGGTGTTATGTTTATAACTTTAAGAATCCTTCACGTCCTATAGCTTTGGCTTTTCCAGCGGGTAAGGGTGTGGAGTTTAGGAGGGATATAGAGGAGCTTCTTGAAGAGCTTAGGATAAGGATTCCCAAGGCTTTTGAGGGAGAGGAATTTGAGGCCAAGAAAAGGACTGTATTTAAGGAGCTCCAAGAGAAGGTATCTGAGCTTATGGAGGCGCTTAATCGAGAAGCTGAGCTTCTTGGATTTGCGTTGAAGAGAACCCCTACAGGTTTTATAAATATTCCGTTAATCGATGGTAGAGAGATGACGCAAGAGGAGTTTAATACTCTTCCTATTGAGAAAAGGAAGGAGATCGAAGTTAGATCGCTCGAACTGCATGAAAGAACCATGCAGGTCATGAGGGAAGTCCAGCGCTTGGAAAGGGAGGCCAGGGATAAGATAAAAAGGTTAGAGAGGGAGCTGTGCGTCTTTGTTATAGGGGGGCTATTTAAGGATTTGAAAGAGAAATATGTGGAACTTCCTAAGGTTGTAGCTTTCTTAGAAGATATGATGGAAGATGTGGTTGACCACTTGCATGACTTTCTCGTGAGCGAAGAGGGTGACCCCAAAAAGGCACAGCCTTCTTTTGATAGATATAGGGTAAATCTTTTGGTGGATAACTCCTGCCTTGAGGGGGCTCCGGTTATATTTGAGAGCAATCCTACTTACTATAACCTCGTGGGAAAGCTTGAATATGAGCAGAGGATGGGTTTTCTGTTTACTGATTTCACTAAGATAAAAGCTGGGGCTGTTCATAAGGCAAACGGAGGCTATCTTATACTTAATGCTCTTGATGTTTTAAGAAACTTTGGTGCCTGGGATGCTCTAAAGAGGGTTCTTAAAACTAGTGAGGTTAGAATAGAGAATATAGCTGAACATGTGGGGCTCATACCAATATCGGGTTTGGTTCCTGAGCCTATACCGGTTAAGGTTAAAGTTTTGTTGATAGGTTCTCCATTGATATATCACCTTCTTTCATTGTTTGATGAGGATTTTAAAAAGCTCTTTAAAATAAAAGTAGATTTTGATGTTGAGATGGATAGGAACGAAGATAATGTGAAACAGGTTTGTGCCTTTATATCCCATTACTGTAGGGAAGAGGGGTTATTGCACTGTGATAGGACTGCTTTGGCTGCCTTGATAGACTATAGCAGTGAGCTTGCGGAAGATCAGAAAAAGCTTTCCACCAGGTTTAGTGATCTTATAACCGTCCTTGTTGAGGCTGACGCTTGGGCTCGGTTGGATAAAAGTGAATATATAACGGAAAAGCATGTTAAAAAGGCGATTTATGAGAAAAGGTATCGTGAGAATAAGTATGAGGAAAAGTTAAAAGAAATGTTCGCTCGTGATCAGATCATTGTTGAAACAGAGGGAGAAAAGGTGGGCCAGATAAATGGGCTTGCAATTCTCAACATCGGTGATTACTTTTTCGGAAAACCTAGTAGAATAACAGCTACAATTCATCTTGGTCAGAGAGGGGTTATAAACATAGAGAGGGAAAGTAGGATGAGTGGGAAAATACATGATAAAGGGGTGATGATTCTCTCTAATTTCATGGCTTCTCGATATGCTAAAGATTTTCCATTGACTCTATCTGCAAGCATATGTTTTGAGCAGCTTTATGAGGGGGTTGAGGGGGATAGTGCTTCTGCTGCGGAGCTTTATGCGCTTCTCTCTGCCATATCTGGGATACCCTTACGACAGGATATTGCGATCACAGGTTCTGTTGATCAGAAGGGTAATATTCAGCCGATTGGTGGTGTTAATAAGAAAATAGAAGGGTTCTTCGATTTCTGCAATATAAGAGGGTTAACTGGTAAGCAGGGGGTTATAATTCCTTATCGAAACAAGGAAAACCTTATGTTAAGAGAAGATGTCGTCGATGCTGTTAGAGAGGGGAAATTCCATATTTATGCTATAAGGACCATAGATGAGGGGGTCGAGATATTAACAGGAGTTGCACCAGAAAAGTTCCATGAGATTGTAGAAAGAAAGTTAAGAGAAATGGCAGAAACTTTAAGGGATTGGGGAAGGAAGAAGGAAGAAAAGGTTGAGAAGGAGGAGAATGAAGAGGAAGGTGATAGGATATAGGGGATTTGCTTAAAGGATGTCCGTGGGGACATCCGCTGATAGTGTTGGAGGTAGTGGATTCTACTCAGGAAGAGGCGAAGAGGCTTTATAGAAAGGGAAAACTGGTTGACGGGACTATAATATGGGCTAGAGAGCAAACTTCGGGTAGGGGAAGACATGGTAGGTGTTGGGTTTCTCCGCGTGACATGGGTTTATGGTTTACTGTGGCGTTTAAGCCATCCTTACCGTCTTCCAAACTTCAGCTTATATGTTTAGCTGCGGGTTTATCTTTGTGTTATGTGTTTAGAGATTTGGGATTAGATGCTTGGCTTAAGTGGCCTAATGATGTTCTAGTTTCTGGTAAAAAGATATGTGGTATACTGACTGAGGGCATATTTGAAGGAGATAAATTGGAGTTTTGTCTTTTAGGGATTGGCGTGAATTTGAAAGATATTCCTGGTGATTTTAATGCCACATCAGTTGAAGGGGAGATGGGACATCCGATAAATCCTTTAGATTTGCTCGTTAAGATCGTTTTTAAGCTTTGCAAAGGTATTGAGAAACTCGAGTTTAACCCGGATTTGGTTTTGTCCGAATATGGTTCCCTTTGCTCAACCATTGGTAAAACCGTTAGTTTTAAGAAGGATGAGAAAATTTTTATGGGTAAGGCCTTAGGGTTGGACCCTAATGGTGGGTTGCTGTTAGATGTCAATGGAACTATAGAGATTTTGTACTCAGAGCTAGTTGAAGAGGTGAGAGCTTCTGAAATTGAAGGTTAGCGAGTTAGTTCGCATTGCGAAGAATGGTTCTTCCCAAGCTTGGAAGGAGCTCGTTAAAATATATTTGCCCACCATTAGGGCGATAGCTGAAAAGTATTTTATTCCTGGTGCAGATCCTGAGGATGTGGTGCAGGAGGGCTTACTTGGTTTGTTGAAAGCTGTTAACTCTTTTGATGCTTCCAAAAATGAAGATTTCAGTCTCTTTTTAGAAATGTGCGTTAAGAGACAGATCATAAGTGCTCTAAGGCGGGCTACGCGGCAGAAAGACATTCCTCTAGGAAAGCAAGTTCCACTCAATGAAACTCTCTCTTTAGCTCTTAGTGGAAATATTGGAGATTTTAACTTTGATACTTTCTTGAGAAGCCTTCAGTTTTATCTGAGTGACTTGGAAATTGAGATTCTTAAGAGATATCTTGAAGGAAAAGCTTATGGTGAGATAGCTCAGGAGTTAAAGTGCAGCATTAAAACTGTTGATAATGCTCTCCAAAGGATAAAGAGAAAACTTAGGAAGAACTTTGTCTCTCTTTAACTTCAATTATAAATTCTGCTGCCATGCGTGCTACTTCAGCGCATAAAAGAGCACACTTTTCGGGTCCTCCGTTCCTAATCCACTCTTCTCTATCTTGAGGGTTCCAAAAGTCGTAGCTTTTTCCAACGAGCTTTTTAAGAAGTTCACGACATTTAAATTGCTCAAATTTTTCGTTAAATTTTTGAAAGAACTGACGCGCTAGTTTCATAACTGTTGCATATTTCTGAGTATCTTGAGGCTTTTCTGGGCCAAAAGCTAAACCTATAGCCATTAGAGCACCTGTGAGAGTACCGCATACTTCTCCCATCCTTGCTATACCGCCTGGAAGAGTAGAGCTAGCTTTAAAGCAGTATTCGAAGGCGTCTTTAGGTACTAAGTATAGATGGTCGTTTATAGCTGAAAGTACAGATCGCGTACAACCGCTATAGGACCTTTCATAGTTATAGGCAGATCTTGCTATAGCGTCTAAAATTTTCTCCTTAGAGGCGGGAGGAATAGAGGGGTCACGATAGATAGATTCGTTTCTTTCTAGTCTTAGTTCATCTAAGATGTCTGGCATTTAAAATCACCTCCTTGTATAAATTATACTACAGTTTTAAGGTGGTGAAATTAAGATGTCGTTCCTTAAAGTGTATGCTCTAATATTGGCAGGAGGGGAAGGAATTAGATTTGGTGGTGATGTTCCGAAGCAGTTTCTTGATCTTAATGGTAGGATGGTTTTTGAGTGGGCTATAGACTCTTTTGAAGTTAGCGATAAGGTAGATGAGATTTTTCTCATTATTAACAGTAAGTATAAGCATTTAGCTGAGGAAATCTTAAAGAGTGGTAGATATAGAAAACTTAGAGGATTCTCGATAGGAGGAGAAACGCGACAGGATAGTGTGAGGATTGGTTTGGGGCTCATAGAGGATGATGAGGGGGTTGTTTTGATTCATGATGGTGTTCGTCCATTTGTTCCTCTTGAGGACATAAATAGGTTAGTAGAGGAGCTTAAAGATAAAAAAGCAGTTGTTCTTGCTTCTCCTGCAAAGGAAACGATGGCAATAGCCTTTTCTTCATTAATTCCTGTTGTTGAATCTATTCCTCAACGGGATAAAATATTTGCTCTTCAGACTCCTCAGGGTTTTCGCCTTTCTCTCATAAAAGAAGCGCATGTTAAGGCTTGGAACGAGGGTTTTAAGGGTGCTTCTGATGACTGTAGCCTTATTTTAAGGTATTTTAAGGATGAGAAAGTATATCTCATTTCGGGGAGCCCTTATAATATAAAGATAACTTATCCTTTGGATGTTGAAATCGCGAGGGTACTAATCTCTAAGCTTAGAAAGTGATAAGGGGCGTTCTTAAAGAAGAACGCCCCTTATTTGTTATCCCTTTGCTATAGGAGCTTCTTTGCGGAAAGGCTTCAAGCTTAATAACTTGGTTGCTATGGGGTAAATTAGTATAGAGTATATAGCTACAAGCATAGATGTTGATATAAGCCTTGGAACAAGAAGGACTGTAAAGGGCACCTTATATATGGTTGTCAAACCGTATGTAGTGAGCCCAATGCCAGCTACAATTTCGGTTAAAATTATAGAGATTAAAAGGGAACGGAAGGTAAGCTGTTTGTTTCCTAAAAGCTTTAAGAAGAGAGGAGGTAGAAGCCCTCTGCATACTGATGCTAGGAATATGAATGGATTCGGAAAAGCGGCTCCAAATGTGTTAAACCAGAAGCCTATTATGTCTGCAAGTCCTCCGACCATTGCTCCTGCCCAAGGGCCAAGCAGAATTCCGCTTAAGTATATAGGTACGGCTCCAAACCCCAGTCTTATGTATGGGGTCAGCATAAAACTTGCAAATCGAGTGAGGACAATACTTATTGCCATCAGGATCCCGCCATGGACGATGTAAGATGTGGAAATTCTCATCGTGCACACCTCCTTTCCTCAAAGATGGGCAGAGACTGCCACATCTTTAAGGAAAGGGGATGAGGGTTTAGTGAAGATGTGGCAGCGGATGCGACATCACAACGCAGGTAACTTCTTAAGTTACCTTTCATCCAGGGGCAACATCCCATCCCCTGGCACTTAACGTGTGATGCCTACTCTGCCAAAGCTAATATTACTACAAAACTAAATAAGATTCAAGCTCTATTTTAAAAAGCTTTTCTGGAAAAAATCTTTACTTTATGCTATAATCTATGGTCGGATGTTTTACTCTTATAAATGAGGAGGTGGGTAAGTTGTCAAGTTTAATAGTTTTGATAGCGGCGGCGGTCTATCTTGTAGCTTACTTCACCTATGGCAAGGGACTTGAGAAAAACGTGGTTAAAGCAGATCCCCAAAGGAAAACTCCTGCTGTAGCTTTAAAGGATGGTGTGGATTATTACCCAGCTCATCCCTTCGTTCTTTATGGGCATCACTTTGCATCTATAGCTGGTGCTGGTCCGATATTGGGTCCTGCTTTGGCTATGGCTTGGGGATGGTTTCCTACTTTGATCTGGGTTTGGCTTGGTAATATATTTATCGGTAGCATCCACGACTATTTATCTCTCATGGCTTCGGTGAGATACGAGGGGAAATCCATTCAGTATGTTGCTGGAAGGATAATGAGCAAGAGAACTTCTTACATCTTTGAGCTATTCGTTTACTTCGCCCTTATTCTAGTTGTTGCTGCTTTTACGGTTACACTGGCGCAAACATTTACGGCTAATCCTGCAATTCCCACTGCTTCAATAGGTTTTATAATTGCTGCTGTTATAACTGGATACCTGATGTATAGAACCAAGTTAGGCATGAGGGTTGGAACTATTATAGGTATTATACTTTTGGTCATTTCCATTTGGATTGGGTATCATGTTCCAATAAAATTATCGACTCATACCTGGTATGTTCTTACGCTAATTTATATCGTATGCGCAGCGTCTTTACCAGTTTGGATTCTCCTTCAACCTCGCGATTATCTTAACGCTTATATTCTCTGGGTTGGTCTTATTTTGGGAGGCATATCTTTCCTCGTGCTTGCTAAAGGGTTCGCTTTCCCTGCCTTTACTACCTTTAGTCCTAATATAGTCGGTGGTAAGCCTTCTCCCTTCTGGCCAGCGGTTCCCCTTGTAGTAGCTTGTGGGGCCCTTTCTGGGTTTCATTCCCTCGTGGCTTCTGGGACTTCGTCCAAACAGCTTGATAGCGAGTTAAGCGGTTTGCTTGTAGGTTATGGCTCTATGTTTACCGAGGGATTTCTCTCCACTATAGTTGTTACCTCTATAGCGGTATTTGGCTTCTCTGTTTTGGAAGGGGCAGCTGAAAAGATATCAGGAATGGGAATCAATTTGGATATGTTGAAGGCTGGAGGAGCCTATTTAGGTCAAAATTATCTTAAAGCTGCTGGAGCGGTTGGCGGTCCGTTAGGACCTTTCTATTCTGGATATGCTAAAGGGCTTGAGGAGGTCTTAGGGATTCCGTTTAAGTTGGGTAGGACCTTTGCTGGTCTATGGGTTTCTTGCTTTGTTTTAACTACGCTGGATACCACAAATAGGTTAGCGCGCTTTGCTTGGACTGAGATCTTCGAGCCTCTTCGCAAGAGTTCTCCTGGCTTGCATGCGGTCATTACCAATAGGTGGATTGCTTCCCTTGTAGCAGCGGTTTTAGGTGTTGGCCTCGCTTGGGGGGGGGCTCTTAACCTACTTTGGCCAGCTTTTGCGGGAGCAAACCAGCTTCTTGCCTCTATAGCCTTGCTTACAGTGGCTATTTGGGCAACTAACGTCCAAAAGGCCTCTTCAGGATATAGGCTAGCGGTTTTGATCCCCGGACTTTTCTTATGGGTAACTGTTACTGCAGCTTTACTCTGGTTCCTTATCGTTGTTGTTCCCGCTCAAACTGGTATGGTCAAATATAGCGTTGGAACGATTGTAGCTGTAATGCTTCTTCTTAACTTCCTGCTGCTTCAGGATTTCTTCAAGGCTCTTAAGAGAGGCCCGGAGGCTTTAGAGGTTACAAAATGAATCTATTTAAGCTATTTAAAGATTTTTTGAGGGGGTTTTGCCAAGGTCTTAGAGAAAATGCGGTAAGCTTGATAGAGCTTGAGTGTGCCGAGTATGAAAATATATTTGCCCTTTTAGTGGTTGGGGGACTAGTGGGGATACCCAGTCCCCCAACCACTTTAACTATACGTATTCTTCCCCTTTTGGAACGAGAGATGAAGGTTATGTCTTCTATAACGCTTAATCTTGATGATCTCTTCGGTAGAATTGTGGGGTATTTTGAGGTATGAAAGTTAAATTTTTCGTTGGCAAAGGTGGGGTTGGGAAAACGAGCGTTGCAGCTTCATACGCGGCTTACTTATCATCTAAGGGGTATAGAACCCTCATAGTTTCTCTTGATCCTGCTCATAACTTGGGCGATATCTTAGATTTCGCTTTATGCGATGATGTAACTAGAGTGGATGATGATCTTTTCGCAAGGGAAGTAGACATAGATAGGGAGATAGCTCGCTATCTATCTAAGATAGCTGCTGGCCTTAAGGCGACGTATAGGTATCTTTCTGTGCTTAATCTGGAAGGTTATATCGATATTCTTAAGTTCTCTCCAGGGATGGAAGAGCAGGCTATTCTTGAAGCTATTAAAAGACATATTTTTTCAGGCGAATTTGATTTTGTTTTGTTTGATACGGCTCCAACAGGTCACACGTTGAGAGTTTTAAGCCTACCTTCTGTGTCACTTATATGGGTAGAGGAGCTGATCAAGGTCAGAAGGGTGATACTTGATAGACGTAGAATGATTGAGAGGGTTAAGGGGAAAATGCCCGATTCTCCACCTTCGGAGGAAGAGGAAGATGAGGTTATGAAGGAGCTTAAGAGAATTAAAGAGGAATGCTTAGCTATTGAGGAGAAGCTTAAAAGTGAAGATGTTACTTATATACCGATTTTAAATGCGGAAGAGGTTCCCCTTATTGAAACAGAAAGGTTGGTTTCTTTTTTAAGGCGTTTTGGCATGCATATTGAAAGGATAATCGTGAATAAATACATGCCGGAGAGGATACCTAAGCAGGCTGAGGTCATTAAAGAGATATTTAAGAAGTTCAAGGATTATGAGATAAAAGTCATACCTTACATGGATGTTAGCCCAAGGGGCTTAAAGGCCTTAAGGGAGGTTTGCCTTACTTGTCTGATATAAATATTCTCTTGATATTCATAATTGGATCAGCCATGCTTACGCTTCAGTTTTTTAAAGGAAGAAGGATAAATATAGTCCTAATGAGAACTTATTTGAGTGAGATCGAGTCTATCCTTCGTATAAGGGATAAAGAGTATACATGGATAGGGGGATACGTGGGCTTTAAAGCAGGTTATAAGATCGAAAATCCCCTCTTTTCTCTTTTTGAGGTTTCCCTCATTTTAGCGCCTCGTCAAAGTTTACTTTATTTACCAATCTCCTTGCTCATCTTTAAGGGGGACAGGGCTTTCTTCTTACTTACACCTAGGGATGGTAAGATCTCAAGTGAAGTTCACCTTATAAGGGAGGATGCTTTCTGGTTTACCCCTAAAATTAGAAGGAGGGGAGAGTTGCGCGAAAGGTCCCTTTCTATACTTGGGGTTAACTTTAAGGCTCTTTATGAGAGTGAAAGCTCCCTTGATAGGCTTTTAAGGATCTTCAGAAAATATAAGGGGGATGTTAGGATCGTGAAGCATTTAGCTTTGGTTCCTTCTACGAACAGAGTATATCTGCACCTTAAGCCTAGGGTTGGAGAGTTAAAGCCCTTTCTTAAACTTATCTTGGATGACTTAGAAGTTTAAGTTGAGGGAATTGCGAGGGTTGACGTTGACATAGCTTTGTATGCTGGTTAAAATATCAAAATGAGACGTGGAGGTGGTAAGAATGGAAGAGAATATCATCGAGGAGATAAAGAGGATTGAGGCAGAAGCCGAGGAGATAGTTAAGGAAGCTAGAAAGAAAGCAAGGGAGATTATAGAGGAAGCTAATAACAGAGCGGTTGAGATGCTTGCCGAAGCAAGAAGGGAGTCCATGAGGATAAGGAGGAGAGCGGTTCAGGAAGGAAGAGAGGAGGGAGAAAAGCTTCTTACGGAGATGGTTCAAGAAGGAAGGGAGAAAGCCCAGCGTTTTGAGGATAGTTATGCTCATAAGGTTGAAGAGGTGGCTAACCTTTTATTGAAAGAGGTGCTTGATAGATATGGCAGTTAGCGAGATGTTAAAGCTGAGAGTTATATCTCACAAATCGGTTAAGGATGAGATAGTCGATTCCCTATTAAGAATGGGGATTGTAGAGTTTGTGGATTTGCCGTCGGTTTTGAGCGAGAAGATCCAGGATCTAAGTTTGTATAGGGAGGGGGACGGAAAAGCTATTTCCGAAGTGGAGACCTTTCTTAATGATCTTCGTCTTGCTATAGATTTCCTTGAGAGTGCGAACGAGAATAAAAGAGGTTTAATCGATTCTTTGCTGGGAGAGAGGATATGTGTTTCAAGAGTGGAGTTAGAGGAGAAGGTTAAAAGGGTAAGCTATAAAAACATAGTTGAGGAGATAAGGAGCATTGAGAGGAAGCTTGCCGATCTTAAAATTAGGAAAGCCCAGCTTCTCTCTGACAGGGATCTATTAGAATCTTGGAAGGAGTTAGATATTCCCCTTGAGTTCTTTGAGGAGGGGACTTTGAAGACCGCTGGATTAATTGGCTCTCTGAAACTTGAGGAATTTGAGAGGTTCTCTAAGGACCTTGGGGAGAACCTCTCTCTGTGGCAGATGTTTCCTCTTCCATCTTCGCCTGGTGAAAGGGCATTCGCGCTAGTTTATTTAAAAGAGGAAGCTGAAAAACTTCAAGCGATACTCAGGGGTTACGGTTTTAATGCTTTTACTGTTCCTAAGAGAAAGGGCACACCTAAGGAGGCGATTAAAGATATAGAAGAGGACATTTTAGAACTCGAAAGGGAGAGGGAGAGCATCTTAGCCAGGCTAAAGGAATATCTTGTCTTTTTAAACGATATGAAAATCATCTACGACTACATTTCCATAGCTCTTGCTAAGCAAAAGGCAACTTCCAATTTTCTAGCTACTTCTAAAGCTTTCATGTTTGAGGGGTGGGTTAGAAAAAAGGATAGAGAGAAGGTGGAAGGACTCTTTAGCAGATATGAGGGTTTGATAGCTTATAGTTTTGAGGAACCATCATTCCAGGATGATGTTCCAGTTGTAGTGGAGAATCATCCAGTGATAAGACCTTTTGAGGTTTTGACAAGCCTTTACGGTCTTCCACTTTATGGGAAAGACATAGATCCCACTCCTTATCTTGCTCCATTCTTTTTCGTTTTCTTCGGGATGTGTCTCTCTGATGCTGGTTATGGTCTTGTAATGACCCTGCTTATAACATGGTTTCTTTTAAAGTACGGCGTTAGAATGTCTTTTAGCGTTAAGAGATTTCTCTCACTTCTTCTTTTGGGGAGCATTTCTACCATTATATTTGGAGCCCTTCAGGGAACTTGGTTTGATGGTTTATTTGATCAAGTCTCTTGGTTGAAGCCTTTAGGAAGTGTTTTAAACAAGGTAAAGCTTATTGATCCTTTAGAAGATCCCATGAGGTTTTTGGGTATATCCCTAGCTCTGGGTATAATACACATATTCTTAGGGGTTGTTCTTAAGGCTTATGTTAATATAAAACAGGGGAACCTTAAAGATGCTATTTATGATCAAATTGGCTGGCTTTGGTTCCTCTCATCTTTGCTATTCTTTGGAGGGGTGAATGCGGGTTGGATATACATCTCCTTGTACAGATTCTCGCAGGTTATGGTTCTGTTAAGTGCTGTCTTCTTAATATTGACTCAGGGAAGAGGTGAAAAGAACCCACTTAAGAGAGTAGTTAAGGGGGTTTTAAGCCTTTATGGTGTAACAGGTTATTTGAGCGATGTTCTATCCTATAGCAGAATACTAGCTCTAAGCTTAGGTAGCGCAGTAATAGCTATGATAGTTAACATGCTTGCAAAGATGGTTTCTAATGTTCCGATCGTTGGTATTATAGTAGCTCTTGTGATCTTGATTGTAGGTCATTCATTGAGTCTTTTAGTCAACGCTTTGGGGGCTTTCGTTCACTCAACTCGTCTTCAATATGTTGAGTTTTTCAGTAAATTTTATTCTGGAGGAGGCAAGGCTTTTGAGCCCTTTGCTATTAAAACCAGGTTTACTGATATCGTAGATTAAAAAGGGGGTATGTGAAAGATGGAATTGAGCACAGCCATAGCCATATGTGGAGCTGCCTTAGCTGCAGGATTAGCTGGTTGCGGTTCCTCTCTGGGGGTAGGTATCGCAGGAGAAGCTGGAGCTGGCGTTCTAACTGAAGATCCTAAAAAGTTTGGGTTGGTTCTCTTACTTCAAGCGCTTCCAGGCACACAGGGTATATATGGGCTTCTCGCTGGCTTTCTTATAATGAATAAGATAGGGTTACTTGGGGGGCAGCTTGTTAGCCTTACGATCCAGCAGGGATTGGCAATAGCCTTTGCAGCTTTGCCCGTTGGAATAGTTGGCTTGGTTTCAGGGATAGCGCAGGGGAAGACTTCAGCGGCATCTATTCAACTTATAGCTAAGAGGCCTGAGGAGGCTGGTAAAGCTGTAATTTTACCTGCAATGGTAGAGACATATGCGGTTTTAGGGTTGCTTATGACTGTGCTTCTTCTTAACGGCATTAAGATTTAGGGAGGCAGGAGAGATGTCCCTAGAGGAGATAAAGCTCAAGATTATAGGAGACGCCAAAAAGGAAGCGGAAAAGATACTCAAGGAAGCTGAGCTTAAGAGGGAGCAGATAATAAGGGAAGCGGAGCTTAAGGTAAACGAGATAATTCAAAAAGCTAAACTTGAGTTTGAGGAGATTAAAAGACGTGAAATAGAGAACAAAAAGATCGTGGCTGAGCTTGAGGTAGGAAAACAAATGCTCTTGGCGAAGAGAACCTTACTTGAGAAGGTGTTTAATAAGCTGCAGTCTAAGCTTGAAAATCTTCCAAAGCATGATTATATTGCTTTCTTTGAGAGATTGCTTAATAAAGCTGTTGAGACGAAGGAGGAAAGCGTGATCTTAGGTAGGGAGGAGATGCTTCTAAACGGGAATTTCTTCCAGGAATTGAATAAGAGAAACGGATGGAACCTTAAGCTATTGAGCTCACGTGGAAACTTTAGAAGAGGGTTAATCCTGACGCAGGGAGACATAGATGTAAATTTATCCATCGAGGCTATATTGAAGGAGATCAGGGAGAAGTGGGAAGATGAAATCGTAAGGAAGCTTTTCTCAGAGGAGGTTAGTTATTAAGGTGGAAAGGGACTTCAGGTATACATACGCTGCTACTCGTATAAGGTGCCTGGAAAAAGAACTTTTGCCGCTTTCTTTCTTCCATAGACTTATAGGAGCATCTTCCTTATCTGAGGTTAGAAAAATTTTAGAGGAGACCGTTTATGGAATTAGAGAAGGAGAGGAATTTGACGTTCTTTGGGAAAGGGAGTCTAGGAGAACCTTGTCTATAGTGAAGGATGTACTGCCTAATAAAAGGTTAAAGGATTTCTTCTCTTACTCCTACGATATCTTTAATCTTAAGGTTTTGCTAAAGAATAAGCTTTTAGCGAAGCGAGGTATGAAGAAAAACTGGGATATACTGGTGGATATGGGAACCGTTCCTGTAGACAAAATGATATCCATAGTTGAGAACGAACAGTATGTTTACCTCCCCTTTCACAAAAAGGATAGCGTTTACATTATTTGGGATCTTCTGGATAGAATGGAGAAAGCAGAGCTGGATACCAAGTTCGTAGACCTCTTTTTAGATAAGCTTTACTTTAACTTCATGCTTAACGAAGCTAGGGAGATGGGTGAATCCTTTTTGGTGGAATATATTAAGCTTCTCATAGATTTAACGAATATAATGACCTTCTTCAGGGCAAAATTTGCTGGAAGGAGCAAGAGCTTCTTATCTGATGTTTTGATCTCTGGAGGATTCGTGGATGAAGATAGGCTCGTGGATGTATATCAGGATAACCTGGATTCCTTCGTTAAGGTGCTTCATTACTCTCCCTATAGTGGGTTGGTTGAGAAGATGGCGGCACTTTTTGAGCAAGGGCAAGACTTGGCTTCTTTAGAAAAGCTTAAAGATAACTATTTGATTGAGACCTTAAAAAATTGTAAATTTGTGATGTTTGGTATACAACCCATAGTTGCCTTTATGGTTGCTAAAGATATGGAGATTAAGAACCTTAGGATAGTCATAACGGGTAAGCAAGCTGGTCTTTCTGAGGGTATCTTGAAGGAGCGATTGAGATATGTCTACGTTTAAGATTGGGATGATAGGTGATTATGAGACTTCTATAGGCTTTAAAGCAGCGGGGATAGATACTTACATCGCTAAAGTTCCGGCTGAGGCTAAAGCTATGCTTCTTGCCTTGGCTAAAGAAGGTTATGGGATCGTTTTTGTGACTGAAGAAATCGCTTCCCTGTTGGAGGATACAATCGATCAAGTTAATAGGGATACCGAATGTGCAGTGCTCATTATCCCAAGCGTTAAGGGCTCTAAAGGTTTAGGTAAGGAAAGGATAAAGAAAAGCGTTGAGAGAGCAGTTGGTATAGATATATTTAAATCCTCACAATAATTATTTAAAAGGAGAGGTCGGGGGATGAAAGAGGGTAGAATTATAAGAGTTTCTGGTCCTCTTGTAGTTGCCGACAATATGCTCGGAGCCAAGATGTATGATGTGGTTTATGTTGGTAAGTATGGGCTTGTTGGGGAGATAATAGAGCTTAAAGGGGACCAAGCCTATATTCAGGTGTACGAAGAGACCTCTGGGGTTGGTCCTGGGGAACCGGTTGTTTCTACGGGTATGCCCTTAAGCGTTGAGCTTGGGCCTGGGTTGATAGAATCCATCTTTGATGGTATTCAGAGGCCACTGAATCTTATAGAGGAGATAACAAAAAGCAGTTTTATCGCGCGCGGGTTGAAAATCAACGCCCTTGATAGAAGCAAGAGATGGAGCTTTACCCCCAGAGTTAAGGAAGGAGAATTTGTAGAGGAAGGAGACATACTTGGGGTAGTGAGAGAAACGGTGTTGGTAGAGCATAGGATAATGGTTCCCCCTGGTAAGAGAGGAAAGGTTAAGAAGATAGCTAAAGATGGGGATTATACGATTGAAGATGTGATAGCTGTGCTGGATAACGATGGAGAGGAAGTGGAGCTTACAATGATGCAGAAATGGCCTGTGAGGCAGAGGAGACCTTATAAGAAACAGCTCCCACCAGAGGAACCTCTTACGACGGGACAAAGGGTAATAGATACTTTCTTCACTTTAGCCAGAGGTGGAACAGCTTGTGTTCCGGGACCATTTGGTAGTGGAAAGACCGTTATTCAACATCAGCTTGCTAAATGGGCGAGTGCTGATATCGTGGTTTATATAGGTTGCGGGGAAAGAGGGAACGAGATGACCGATGTTTTAATAGAGTTCCCAGAGCTTACGGACCCAAAGTCTGGGGAGCCTCTTATGAAGAGAACAATACTTGTTGCTAATACTTCTAACATGCCAGTTGCGGCGAGAGAGGCTTCTATTTATACAGGTATAACCATGGCTGAGTATTATCGAGATATGGGATATGATGTGGCTTTGATGGCTGATTCTACTTCGAGATGGGCGGAAGCTTTAAGGGAGATCTCTGGGAGACTTGAGGAGATGCCAGGTGAGGAGGGTTATCCAGCCTACTTGGGGACAAGGTTGGCCTCCTTTTATGAAAGAGCAGGTAAGGTTGTATGCTTGGGCAAAGATAACCGCATAGGGTCTATAAGCGTTATAGGAGCTGTTTCCCCACCAGGTGGAGACCTTTCTGAGCCTGTTACTCAAAACACTTTAAGGGTTGTTAAGGTTTTCTGGGGGTTGGATGCTGAGCTTGCTTATCAAAGACATTTCCCTGCTATAAACTGGCTAAATAGTTATTCTCTCTATATGGATGAGCTTGAGGAGTATTGGAGGAGAGAAGTTGGGGATGAGTGGGTTGAGATAAGGAAAGAGGCGATGAAGCTTCTTGAGGAGGAAGCCGAGCTTAAGGAGATAGTCAGGCTCGTAGGTATAGATGCATTGTCCAGGGAAGATAGACTTAAGCTCCTAGCTGCGAAGTCCATAAGAGAGGATTTTCTTCATCAAAGTGCCTTTCATGAGATAGATACCTATACATCCTTTGCAAAACAATATAGGATGCTTAAGGTAATAATGGAGTTTTATAGGCTTGCTCAGGATGCCCTTAAGAGAGGGGCTTCCCTTAGAGATATAGAGAGGATGGAGGTTCTTGAGGATATGGCGCGCATGAAGTATATACGGGAGGACAATCTTGAGAGGTTTAATGAAATTGAGGAGAAGCTTAGAAAAGAGATATATGCCCTTATCCCTGCAGGGGGTGAATAGACTTGATAAAGGAATATAGAACTATAAGTGGGATCTCGGGTCCTTTAATAATCGTAGAAAAAGTTGCTGACGTTAAATATGATGAGCTTGTTGAGATTCAGCTTGGGAGTGGGGAGATAAGAAGAGGGCGTGTCCTTGAGATTACAACAGATAAGGCTTTGGTTCAGGTCTTTGAGGGGACTAGTGGGCTGGATATCAGAGATGCAAAGGTGAGGTTTCTTGGCAAGGCGTTGGAGCTTCCAGTAAGTAGGGATATGCTTGGCAGGATATTTGATGGTTCTGGAAAGCCTATAGATGGAGGTCCTGAGATTATTCCTGAGAAGAGGCTTGATATAAATGGAAACCCAATAAATCCATATTCTCGTGATTACCCATCTGAGTTCATACAGACAGGAATCTCTACTATAGATGGGATGAATACCTTGGTTAGAGGGCAAAAGCTTCCTATATTCTCTGGAAGCGGGCTTCCTCATTCTAGGATGGCTGCTCAAATAGCGAGGCAAGCTAAGGTATTGTCTTCGGAGGAGAAGTTTGCTGTGGTGTTTGCTGCTATGGGTATAACTTTCGGGGAAGCTAACTTCTTTATAGAGGATTTCAATAGGACAGGAGCTATAAAGAGAGCAGTTATGTTTATAAACTTAGCCGATGACCCAGCTATAGAGCGTATAGCAACGCCTCGTTTAGCTCTAACTGCTGCTGAGTATTTGGCCTTTGACCTTGATATGCATGTCTTGGTTATACTTACAGATATGACTAACTATTGTGAGGCTCTTAGAGAGATATCCGCTGCAAGGAAGGAAGTTCCAGGAAGGAGAGGCTATCCTGGCTATCTATATACTGATCTTGCTACCATGTATGAGAGAGCCGGTAGAATAAAGGGGAAGAAGGGATCTATAACCCAGATCCCCATATTGACCATGCCCGAAGATGATAAAACCCATCCTATACCTGACCTTACTGGTTATATAACCGAGGGACAGATAATATTGAGTAGAGAGTTGCACAGAAAGGGCATATATCCTCCAGTTGATGTTCTTCCATCACTCTCGCGCCTTAAGGACAAGGGGATAGGTCCTGGAAAGACAAGGGAAGATCACGCGGATCTTTTGAACCAGTTATTTGCAGCTTATGCGAGGGGGAGAGAGGCAAGGGAGCTTGCGATAATACTTGGTGAAGGGGCTTTAACCGAGGAGGATAGGGCTTTCGTTAGATTTGCAGATGAGTTCGAAAACAGGTATGTTATGCAGGGAGAGTATGAAGATAGAAGTATAGAGCAAACACTTGATCTGGGTTGGGAGCTTCTTTCTATGCTTCCGGTGAAGGAACTTAAGAGGGTAAGAGACGAATTTAAAGAGAAGTATCTTAAACCTAGGGTGAGGGAAAAGAGCTATGAAGCTGCGAGTTAACCCTAATAGGATGGAGCTTCTCCGCCTAAGGCGGAGGCTTGCTATAGCTAGAAGGGGGCATAAGCTCTTAAAGGACAAACAAGATGCTTTGATAAAACAGTTTATAGCTTTAGTTAAGGAAAATAAGGAGTTAAGGGAAGAAGTGGAGAGGGAGCTTCAGTCTGCTTATTTAAACTTCATTGGTGCGCGAGCGGTTATGAGTGGTAGGAGCTTGGAGGAAGCTCTTTTAATCCCTGGCATAAGATCCTACCTTAAGGTTGGTAAGGTGAATCTGATGAGCGTTTTCGTGCCGAGGTTTGACTTTATGCAGGAGGGTGATCCGGCTAATTACGGTTTTTGGGAGACTTCTGGGGAACTTGATGCTGCTCTTTATTCCTTTATTAAACTCTTACCGAAGCTCATAAAGCTTGCGGAGATGGAAAAAGCTGTGATTCTCCTTGCTGATGAAATAGAAAGGACCAGGAGAAGAGTCAACGCTCTGGAGTATGTATTAATTCCTCAGCTTGAGGAGACAATATCTTTCATAACCATGAAGCTTGATGAGGTGGAGAGGGCTGCCTTAACGAGGCTTATGAAGATAAAAGAGATAGTGAGGAAGCATTGAATTAGGGGGGTCTATTCTATGGCTGAGAGAAGCGTTTTCATAGCAGATACGGCGAAGATCATCGGTGATGTTAGACTTGGGGATAGGGTTAGTATATGGTTTGGTGCAGTTTTAAGGGCTGATCTTGCGCCTATAATGATTGGAGACATGACTAATGTTCAGGACAATGTAGTTATTCATGTGGATAAAGGTGTTCCAACGATCTTGGGTAAGGGGGTTACGATTGGACATTCTGCGATTATCCATGCTTGCAATATTGGAGATTATTCCCTTATAGGTATGGGAGCGATATTACTTGATGGGTGCTCTATAGGTGATCATACGATAATAGCTGCGGGGACGGTTGTAACGCCTGGTAAGGAGATTCCCCCAGGCGTTCTCGTTATGGGTGTTCCAGGTAAGGTTGTGAGAGAACTCACAGATGAAGAGAAAAAAGAGCTTGAGGAGCACGCTTTAAATTACTGGGAGCTTGCTAAGACCTATTTAACGCGTTGATAGAAAAACGGCTTAATTGATTTTAATCCCATCTCCTTATATCCAAAGATCTGTTCCGTGTTTCCTACCATGAGAACACCTCCGATGCGGAGGGCATCCCTAAATTTATAATATAACTTTTCTTTCACATCCTTTTCGAAATATATAACGACATTTCTGCATAAGATTAGGTCAAAGTCCCTGTCGAAAGGATCGTTTAAGAGATCATGCTTTTTGAACTCAACCCTCTCTTTGATGGATGGAATTACTTCGTATAAGTTTTCCTTTTTTCTGAGGAAATACTTCTCAAGCCTTTGAGGATGAACGTTTTGAAGCTGCTTTATATCGTATATGCCTAGCTTGGCTTTATCTAAAGCGGTTTGATCTATATCTGTGGCTAGAATGGGAGGAAACTTTTTTATTTTGAGATCTTCAAAGATTATTGCGAGAGAATAAGGTTCTTCACCCGTAGCACAGCCCGCACTCCATGCTTTTATTGATTTGTCCTCTCGCATCACAAGTGGGATGATTTCTTTCTCAAGGATCTCAAAGCGCTCCGGATTTCTGAAAAACTCAGAAACGTTTATTGTAAGGTAGTCTAAAAAGGCTTTGTATTTGTCTTTATCAAGCTTTATAAGATTGAGAAGTTCATCGTAGCTATTTATGTTCCATCTTTTCATGAACATATGGACCCTCCGATGGATCTGATGTTTATAAAAGTTTAGGTCTATTCCGGAGATGTCTAAGAACTTTTTCTTAAATTCTTCATATTCCTTAGGAAAAGAAGAGAAATCCTCGATCGCCATTCCTCATACCCTCCCAAACTAGTTTTTCGTACAAGATTATAACATTTTCTTTGCTGGCAATCTATGGTTTCTTAGGATAAAATTTCATTTAGTATATTAGGCAAGGGGGAGGAGAATTTGCACGCTATAGAGAAGATATTAGCGGTTGCTGCAGGTAAGAGTGAAGTTAAAGCGGGAGAGGTAGTTTTTGCGCGTATAGATGTTGCCGAGGTTAATGATCTATACCTTCAGGTGATTAAGTCCTTTTATGAGCTCGGTGATGGAGAGATCGTTATTCCCGAAAAGACGGTGTTTGTCTTTGACCACTACAGTCCTGCGCCTACTATAAGATCTGCGGAAAATCATAAGAAGATGAGAGAATTTTGTAGAGAGAAGGGGATTAAGAACCTGTTTGATATTGGAGAAGGAATATGTCATCAGGTTTTAGTTGAAGGAGGATTCGTTGGGCCTGGTAAGGTAGTTATAGAGACCGACTCTCATGCGACCACTTTGGGTGCATTAGGGGCTTTTGCTACAGGTGTTGGGTCTACCGATTTAGCTATAGCATTAAAGACAGGGCGTCTTTGGTTTAAAGTTCCAGAGGTTATAAAAATAGAGATTAAAGGGAAGCTTCCTGTGGGGGTTATGGCTAAAGATATAATCCTTCACATTTTAGGGAGGTTAAAGCAGGATTTTGCTATATACAAGGCCATCGAGTTTAATGGAGGGGTTGTTCGGGCTCTTTCTATGGATGAAAGATTTGTTCTATGTAACATGGCGGTGGAAATGGGGGCTAAAACGGCATATATACAGCCTGATTCCAGCACTTATAACTACCTAATGGGGCTAGGTTGTGATATAAGCGTATTTAGTGAATACCAGACAGACAGTGACTATATTTATTCTGCTAAGTATGAGTTTGATGTGAGTGATCTTACTCCTCAAGTAGCCTTGCCTGGAAGCGTTGATAATGTAGTAAGTGTGAGTGATTGCGAAGGTATAAAGGTAGACCAGATTTTCGTTGGAACTTGTACGGGTGGTAGGTTAAATGACATTAGAGTGTTAGCTGAGGTCCTTGATGGTGAGAAGGTCAGCGAATGCACAAGATTAATAGTTATCCCTGCATCTAAGAGGATTTTTATGGAAGCATTGAAGAAAGGATATGTAGAAAAGCTTCTTAAGGCAGGTGCAGTTTTTTCGACCCCAGGTTGTGGACCATGCTTAGGAGCTCATGAGGGGGTTTTAGCCTCCGGTGAAAGGTGCATTTCCACCTCTAGCAGAAATTTTCCTGGTAGGATGGGTAGCCCTGATGCCCAGATATATCTTTCTTCTCCATTAGTTGCTGCCTACTCTGCTATTTATGGTAGGATAACTAATCCCTTGCACTTTATATAATTTTAGGAGGATGATCAGGTATGGATGTTATAGAAGGTATAGCCTTCGTTTTTGGTGATAATGTGGACACAGATCAGATTTACCCTGGAAGATACTTGGATTTGTCTGATCATAGAGAGATAGCGTTACATGCTATGGAGGGGATTGATCCAGATTTTGTCAAAAAAGTTTCTCAGTTGGTTGAGATAGGGCCTGTTGTAGTGGCTGGGAGAAACTTCGGTTGTGGTTCATCAAGAGAACATGCAGTCATTGCTCTTAAAGAGATAGGAGTAAGGGCTATCGTTGCCAAATCCTTTGGAAGGATATTTTACAGAAATGCATTGAATCAAGGGTTGCTCCTTTTAGATGTGCCTGAACTTAAGCTTAACGAGATAAGGGGTGGTGCGAAGGTTTCAATCTTTCTTAGGGAAGGGAGTTTGTTTTTCGATGGAATTTTAAGCTTTCGCTTTAAAGTTCCTAGTGAAAGCTTTCTGAGATTGATTGAGGAAGGAGGAGTCATATCTTATATTAAAAAGTATGGCAAGTTGGAATTTTGAGAAAGGCTAAAGTGTATATTTGCTGCTTTAGTTTAGTTTTATCTTGCTTTGTGTAGGAAAGTTGGACTAATATTTTTGTAATTGACAAAGTTTTAATAATGAGTTATTATAATAAAAGGAGGGAACGAAAGTGAATAAGATAACTAGAGAGGATGCTCTAAAGCTCGTAGAAAAGTATGTTTCTGATATCAATATGAAGAAGCACCTTTTAGCGGCTGAATCTGTTATGAGAGCCTTAGCTAAGAGGTTTGGTGAGGATGAAGATAAGTGGGGTTTAACTGGTTTACTTCATGATGTGGATTATTTGGAGACGAAGTCAGATTTTAGAAGGCATGGCTATAGAAGTGTTGAAATAATAAAGAACGAGGGGTATGACCTTCCTGAGGATATGGCCCGTGCAATAATAGCTCACGCCTGTCATCCAGAGTTGCTACCCCAGACCCTGTTGGACAAGGCCTTGTATGCCGTAGATCCTCTTACAGGGCTTATAGTTGCAGCAGCATTAATACATCCTACCAAAAAGTTAAGCTCGATAGACACTAGCTTTATTCTGAAAAGATTTAAGGAGAAGAGGTTTGCGGCTGGTGCGAATAGAGAGCAGATAAAAAGCTGTGAGAGTTTTGGGATAACCCTAGAGGAGTTTATAGATATTGGTTTTAAAGCGATGCTTAATATATCAAAGGAGTTGGGATTATGAGACTTGACGTAACTGTTTTAGTTGAAAATAAGGTCGATAGATTGCCCTATGGAGCCATCGGTAAGCATGGTTTGTCTATCCTTTTGGAGACAGAAGACGGCTTTAAGATCCTTTACGATACTGGGCCTCAATGGGAAGCTCTCGTCCATAATGCTCTTCTTTTGGGTAAAAGCTTGAAGGACATCGATGCAATAGTTGTATCTCATGGTCACCACGATCACGGAAATGATCTAATTCCCATTTTGGATTATATAGGCAGAGATGGAATACCAATATTTATTCATCCCTTAGCTTTCAATCGGAAGGCTGATATAAAGATGAACTCTGATAAGAAAGACCTGCTTGATATGAAGGTTGATTTAAGGCTCTCTTATACTCCTTTACTCGTCTATAAGGGTATTTGGTTTTCTGGGAGCGTTCCCCGAAGAGATGGAAATCCTGTGCATCCAGTTAGGAACGATAAGGGCGAAGTTATTGACGAGGTATTGGATGATACATCCTTATATATTTTAGGAGAAAAAGGGATAATAATATTAACAGGCTGTGGGCATAGTGGTGTCATAAATATTATTGAGCATGCCAAGGAAGTTCTTGGGGTTGATCGAGTTTATGCGATAATAGGAGGCTTTCATGGTATCGGGCAACCTAAAGGGTACTTGGAAAGGACTGTGTCCTTTCTAGCAAGTGAGGAAGCCGAGATTTTAGGACCATGTCATTGTTCAGGGCCTTTGGTTCATTCCCTTTCCCAATTTCCGGGTTTTATAGATGTAAGGGTGGGAACATCCATAAGCTTTGAATTGTAAGTCTGAGGGATCATGGTTTGGATGGTAAGATTCATAGTAGCATTTATTGCAATTTTAAGCTTTATTTCATCAGCGTTTGGAGGGAAGGTTTATCTTTCGCTCCTTACGGGAAACCCCGGGGGAACCTATTATCCTATAGGTAACGCTATAGCCGGTTTGATTAACAAGTACGTTCCAGAAGTTTACGTTATAGTTGAAACAGGAAATGCATCAGTTTCTAACTGTACCTTGGTAGGTAGTGGGGAAGCTGAAATGGCTTTTGCTCAAAATGATGTCGTTAATTGGGCTTATACGGGCGCCTTTATCTTTAGTAAGCCTTTTGCTAACATTAGGGTTTTAGCTTCCCTTTATCCAGAGGCCTTTCATTTTGTAACCCTAAAGTCCTCAGGGATTAAAGATATTTATGGCTTGAAGGGGAAAAGAGTAGCAGTTGGTGAGGTGGGAAGTGGAACTGAGATAAATGCTAGGCTTATCCTTGAAGAGGCTGGCTTATCGTACAAGGATATAGACGTTAACTACCTGGAATATAGTGTTGCTATTCAGAGGATGAAGGAAGGCAAAATCGACGCATTTTTTTATACTGTGGGTTATCCAGCTGTGGTAATCGAAGAGCTAGCTTCAACAAAGGAGATTAGCATTCTTTCTCTAAGTGAGGATCTTATAAAGAAGATAGGTAAAAAGTACCCTTGGCTTAGCAGGCATGTTATTCCAGCGAAGACTTATAAGTGGCAAGAAGAAAACATTTTAACTATTTCAGTGATGGCTTTGTGGATTGGAGCTTCTTCCATTCCAGAGGATATAGCTTATAAGATGGTTAAAGGATGCTTCACTCATATAAATGAAACTTATTTCTTTCATCCTAAGATGAGACTTATAACTCTTGATACTGCTCTTGAGGGTGTGACTACTCCCTTACATGATGGAGCTAAGAGCTTTTATAAGGAAAAGGGATTACTTAAATAGGCTTTATCTTTTAATTATTGTCGGATTTTTGTTAGTTTGTGTGGAGAGGTTTTCTTGGGGGTGGGAGGGGGGATGTGTTTCTTTTATAGTTTTATCTGGAGATGGGAAAAGGCTTCTTGTTCCAGTGAGGGATGGGGAAATCATAGTTTTCAAGTTTATCCATTCTTATAATCTTGCTTGGGTTGAGGATTACCTGCTCTTGTTTAAAGGTTGTTTGTATGTAGTTAAGAGTGGAGCTTTTGGAGAGGATGTGAGGATTAAGGAAAGGGAAAAAGGGAAGACTGATCTGGGTTTAGATCTTGGCTTATTATCTTGCGGATCCCTTGATAGGTTACCTGATCCTTTATATATAAGGGTAAGTTCAAAATATGAAACTACCCTTTTAGTTCATGGTGTTGTTTACAGGTTGTTTGAAATATTTGGAGATGGGTCTGTAGTTAAACTTAGCGTCAGCAGAAGGGGTGATTAGATGTATAGGATCTTAAAGTGTTAGTAGTTAAAGGTGGTGGGAGAGGTGAAAAATTCTCTCAACGAAATAAGAAAGATAGTAGAAGCTCATCTGGGAGAAAAGGTAAAGGTAAGAGCTAATAAAGGGAGAAAAAGGGTTGAAGAGAAATATGGGATAATAGAGGAGACTTATCCATGTCTTTTCACTATTAAAGTTATAGAGGCGGGGCATAAGGTTTCCTATAGCTATGTTGAACTTCTAACAAGAGAGGTAGAAGTTGAGCTTTGTTCCACTCAGCAGAAGTTGCTTTAAAAGAGGAAGCGTTTGCAAAGGTAAATCTTGGATTATGGGTTTTGGGGAAGAGGGAAGACGGATATCATGAGATATGTAGCTTTATGCACGAGATATCCCTGAAGGATGAGCTTTTTTTCTGGAATAGCAAAGATATTGAGGTTTTTGTGGAAGGGGAGAATGTTGAGGGGGAGAATATAGTTAGGAGAGCCCTTTTAAATCTTAAGGATGTTCTAAGAGTTAGGCGAGGTGTGACGGTTCTTTTACGCAAGAAGGTTCCTTTAAAAGCTGGTTTAGGGGGAGGAAGCTCTGACGCAGCAGCTGCTATTAAAGGGGTCTTAAAGTTGTGGAATATAAGTGTGGATGAAGAGCTTATATTTAAAGTTGCTTCAGAGTTAGGTAGTGATGTTCCTTTCTTCATTAGAGGCGGGTTTAGCTTCTGCTATGGTAGAGGGGAGCGGGTAAAGCAATTACCCTTTTCGTTAAGTGAAAAGTTAAGCGTTTTGCTCGCTATACCTCCTTATGGATTAAGTACGCGTGAGGTTTATGGCTGGTTAACTCCTCCTTATGCAGATCCCTTTAGCGTTGAGCCCTTTTTAAGGGCTTTTAGGGAGCTTGATTGGCAGTTTCTGAGGAAAAGGCTTAAAAATGATTTGGAAAGGGTTGTCTTTGAACGTTGTCCTGATCTTAGGATGCTAAAGGAGAGGTTTTTGGAAATGGGAGCTAAAATTTCTTTAATGTCGGGGAGCGGGTCTACTGTCTTTGCCATCTTTGACGATGTCAGTTTTAATCCATCTGACTTCCGGGACTTTTTAGAGAGAAAATTTAAGTTCATCGTTACAACTTTTAAGGGAGGCACCTCCTGTTGAGAGCTAGATTAAAGCTAAAAAGAGCTTTTGTCTTTGCTATAATCTTTTTATTGCTTTTTACTGATTTGGTTTTTTCTCTTACTGTAGAGGTTTACTTTAGTCCTAAAGGAGGTTGTGAGAGAAGGATTACGGAGCTAATATCTTCTGCTAAGCATTCTATAGATATAGCTATGTACACTTTCACAAATAGTCGGATAGCGTGGGCTTTGGTCAAGGCTTACGAACGAGGTGTCAGGGTTAGGGTTCTTCTTGATGGGCAACAGGCAAGTGATAAATACTCTAAGGGGACTTTCCTAAGTAAGAGGGGTATTTTTGTAGTTTATGATAGGATGCCTGGCTTGATGCATAACAAGTTCTGTATCATAGATGATAAAATAGTCATAACGGGGAGTTATAATTGGACAGCCACAGCAGAGGAAAAGAACGAGGAAAACCTTCTCGTGATTCATGATTATAATGTAGCTAAGGTTTATAAGGAGAGATTTAACTATTTACTTAAGCTTAATGTTCCCTGGTGGAAAAGAATATTTCAGTGATCTTGAACTGGTAAAAAGCCAGCTCGGAAGAAACATAACTGGCTTTTTAAAAGTTGCCAAGAGGTGTAGATGGGGGTATCCCCAGGTGATTATGTGCTATCCCTTGAATAAAGGTAGGCCTTTTCCTACGCTTTATTGGTTAACTTGTCCCTACTTAAATAAGCATGTTGGAGAGCTTGAAAGCAAAGGGAAGATAGAGGAGTTTGGTAGATTGGCCCTTCATGACTCGGATTTTGGAGAAGAGCTTAGGCAAGCGCATAGAGAATATGCAAGTGAGAGGTTTTCTTTGTTGGGCGTGGGAGTAAGAAAACATCTAGAGGAAAGGTTTCCTTCTTACCTAGAGGTGATAAGGAGTAGGGGGATAGGCGGTGTAGTTGAAAGTTGTGGTGTGAAATGTCTACACGCTCATCTTGCCTACTATTTAGTTGGTGGGAGAACACCGGTAGGGAGGGCAGTAGTTAATTTGCTTTTGGGTCTTGAATGCCTTGACATGCCTAAATGTGCTGTGATAGAATTTTGCAAGCGATTTCGGGACCATAATAAGGGGGGTTAGATGAAGGATGTACGCTATTATTGAGTTAGGTGGTAAACAGTATGTTGTTGAAAAAGGAAGCGTCATCAAGGTTGAGAAGCTCGATGTTCCTGAGGGAGGAGAGTTTGAAGTGGATAAGGTGTTGTTCATAAAAAGGGATGGGGAGAGTATTATAGGTAGTCCATACGTTGAGGGAGTGAAGGTCAAAGCTAGAGTCGTGGAACATGGTAAAGATGGAAAGGTTATAATATTTAAGTATAAGAGGAAGAAAAATTACAGGAGGAAGAGGGGACACCGTCAGCCCTTTGTGAAAATAGAGGTTAAGGATATTCTATCCGCTTAGTAGCTTATGCTTGGAATTTTCTTGCATTGTGCTAAAGGACGAGGCCGTCTTTTAGCTGAGGGACATACTGGTTATGCAGAAGAGGGTAAAGATATAGTATGTGCTGGTGTATCTGCTCTGCTTCAAACTTTTCTTTTATGGCTTATTGAGGAGTATAATGATAAGATAAGATTTGAAAAGAAGAAAGGTTTTTTAGATGTGGATTTTCCCCTGGACGATAGGATAAATCTTGTCTTAAAAGTTCTTTGGAAGGGTTTAAAAGAGATAGAAAAGGTGTATTCCCCTTATGTGAGATGTAAGGAGGTGATAGAGGAATGATTGATCTTCAGCTCTTTGCTCACAAGAAAGGTGGCGGAAGCTCTCAAAATGGGAGAGATAGCTGTGGTAAGAGATTAGGTGTTAAAAGATATGATCTGCAGTTTGTTAGGGCGGGAAACATCATAGTTCGTCAAAGGGGCACGAAGGTCCATCCGGGTAAGAATGTGGGGATAGGTGATGACTTTACTTTATACGCTTTGATAGATGGTTATGTTAAGTTCGAAAGATTAGGTAAGAATAAGAAGAAAGTTAGTGTTTACCCCGAACCCGTTTTCGCCCAATGATAGATAGAGCTAAGATATATGTAGAGGGAGGAAAAGGTGGCAACGGTTCGATAAGCTTCAGAAAAGAGAAATATGTACCTCGTGGTGGTCCCGATGGAGGGGATGGTGGAAAAGGGGGGGATGTCATAGTGGAAGTGGATCCCTCCCTTTCTACTTTATTGGATTTTCAGCACAAGAGGCATTTTAAGGCTGGTGATGGGAAGCCTGGTAGCAGTAAGAATAGGAAAGGTAAGGATGGGGAGGATGTTGTAGTAAAGGTTCCACCAGGTACGGTAGTTAGGGATGCTGAAACCGGAAAAGTTATGGCTGATTTAGTTGAACCGGGCGAAAGGTTCATAGTGGCTAAAGGGGGTAGAGGAGGGTACGGAAACGCTCACTTTAAGTCTCCCACCAATCAGGCCCCTAGAATAGCTGAGAAGGGAGAGAAAGGAGAATCTCGCTGGATAATTCTTGAGTTAAAAGTTATAGCTGATATTGGAATAATAGGTATGCCTAACGTTGGAAAGTCTACCCTTATATCTAAGCTTTCGAATGCGAAACCTAAGATCGCTGATTATCCTTTCACGACGATTTCACCAGTCCTTGGGGTTATGGAGATTGAGGGAGGGAACAAAATAGTATTAGCTGATATTCCAGGCTTAATAGAAGGTGCTCATATGGGTAAGGGTTTGGGAATCGATTTCTTAAGACACATAGAGAGAACTAAGCTACTTGTTCATGTTGTAGATATGTCTCTACCCGTGGAAGATGTAGAGAGAAACTTTGATAAGGTAATGGAAGAGTTAAAGCTTTACTCTGATAAGCTTCTTCTTAAACCCCAAATAGTTGTTGGCAACAAGCGGGATATAGTTTTTGAGGAAGGAAAAGTAGAGTCTCTTAAGGGGCTGTTTGAAAGCAAAGGTTATCTTTTTGTTGCAGTTTCGGCTCTTAGAGGAGATGGCTTAAATTTTCTCAGAGATGTTTTGATTGGCAAGGTTAAGGAGCTTCCGAAGGATATCCCTCGAGAAAAGGTAGACTATGTTCCTCAGATTAGACCGCTTAGAGTTTACAAAGAAGGGGAGATTTTTGTAGTAGAAGGAGATGAGGTTGAAAGGCTTGTTTCGATAACCATTTTTGAGAGCGAGGAGGCCCTGCTTAGGTTCCAAAAAGAGATGAGGAGAATTGGCCTGGAGGAGAAGCTTAAGGAGCTTGGTATAAGAGAGGGAGATACTGTTAGAATAGGTGATATAGAGTTCGAATACAAAGAGGGGTAGATATGAGGAGAATAGGAATCATGGGTGGAACTTTCGATCCCATACATTATGGGCACCTAATAGCAGCTGAGGAGGTGAGACAGCTCTTTTCTTTGGAAAAAGTTATATTCATTCCTGCTAAGATACCCCCGCATAAAGTTGGGGTCCAGATGAGCGATCCTGAGGATAGATACATGATGGTCTTTTTAGCCACATTAGATAATCCCTATTTTGAGGTTTCAAGGATAGAAATAGAGAGAGAAGGGATATCCTATAGCGTGGATACAGTAAAGCAGCTTAGGAAGGATTTAGATGAGGAGGTGGAAATGTTTTTCATCACAGGTATGGATATTGTTCTGGATCTTCAAAGCTGGAAGAGTCCTAAAGAGCTTTTGAGCTTGTGCAGATTTATAGCTGTTACAAGGTCGGGTTATTCTTTGAGTCTTCTTAAGGAGAGATTGCCTCAAGAATTTCTAGAAAAGATAGATGTAGTTGAGATACCTTCGCCTCCGATTTCATCCACTGAGATAAGAAATAGAGTTAAGGTGGGAAAGAGCATTAGGTATCTTGTCCCATCTTTGGTGGAAAATTATATTAAGAGAAGAAGACTTTATTTGATATAATGTTTTCGGGATGAGGACATGTTGGTGATTAGATCGATGCTTGAGTCAAGGTTGACTTTTATTGTTTTAGCTTTAATAGGAGTTCTGATTGGTGGTATCATTAGATTTTACAGCTTTATGAACCCTGATATTAAAGCTGTTAAGGCATCTTTGGCACAGAATGAGGCGAAACCCATTAATATCCTGTTCGTTGGGATAGATAGCGTGGAGGGATCTCATAGAGCTGACGCTATGGCCTTGATAAGCCTTGATCTAACTGATAGAAGGATAAGTGTTCTTTTTGTTCCTCGAGATACGAGGGTTCGCATCCCCGATAGGGGATGGACAAAGATTAATCATGCTTATGCTTATGGAGGTATTAGCCTACTAAAGAAAACCTTAGAGGAGTTTCTGGGTATCGCTATTGATCATTATATAACTATAGATTATACGGGTTTTGTGAGGCTGGTTGACCTTTTAGGAGGTGTGGAGCTTTATATTGAGAAGGATATGAAGTATTCTGATAGGTGGGCTGGCTTTTATATTAATTTAAGGAAAGGATTCCAAACTTTGGATGGAAATAAGGCTTTACAATATGTAAGGTATAGAAATGATCCAGAAGGAGATATAGGGAGGATAAGGAGGCAGAAGAAGTTCATAGAAGCTGTTGTGAATAAGTTGAGGGGTCAGGATATAGCTGGGAGGCTTCCATCCCTTGCGATAGAGGCTATCAAGTTTCTTAAAACGGATTTAGCACCTGAGCAGATAATGTATTTGGTATCTTTCTTCAAAGGTTTCGATTTATCTAGTGTTAGGTGGGAGATGATACCTGGACAGCCAGGGTATATAGATGGGGTGTCCTATTGGTTACCTGATTTGGAAAAGCTTGAGGGTATCAAAAGGTGGATTTTGTTGGGAGAGAAAGCTAGGGTTGATGAAGTAGGTAAGGAAATTACAGTGGAGGTTCTAAATGGTAATGGTATCTATGGAGCAGCTTCAAAGGTTAGTAAAATATTGGAAGGGTATGGTTATAAGGTTATTCAGATAGGAAATGCTGATAGGCTCAATTATTCTATAACCAAGGTCGTGGATAACACAGGTGCAAATCCCGATGTAGCAAAGAAGATAGTTGAGATACTAGGTTACGGTGTTTTCTCTAGTGAGAAAAGGAATGTGGAAGCATCGGTTACTATCATCTTAGGAAGGGATATGAAAGAATGATAGCGTCGGAAGAACTTATGAGAATGATAGTTCATGTTTTAGAGCAGCATAAAGGAGAAGATATAACTGTCTTGGATCTAAGGGAACTAACCTATGTGACGGACTTCTTCGTAATATGTAGTGGGCGTTCTGAGGTTCATGTTGATGCTCTTGCTGAGGAATTGGAGTTTGAGCTTAAGAAAAATGGGATCTTTGCTTGGGGAGTTGAAGGAAAGAGGGGAGGAAGGTGGATACTTCTGGATTATGGAAGTGTAGTTGTCCATATCTTTACGCCAGAGGGAAGGATGTTTTTTGATCTTGAGAGGATATGGAATCAAGCTAAGAGAGTAGAGATATAGGTCGATGACCCTAAGAATTGAAGTGGTGAAGGAAATTAGAGAAATATATGAGTCCATTCTAAGTGAAATTTTGGTGCGGGAGGCTTGTTTTAAGAATTTATGGCTTTATGGTAGTGAAGAGGATTTGTTTAAGGAGTTGGTCTTTTGTTTGTTGACACCGCAGTCTAAAGCTGAGGTTTGTTGGGATAGGGTTGAACAGTTGAATAGTGAGGGATTGCTTTTAAGAGGTGGTTATGAGGAGATAGTAAGTGTGCTTAGGGGGGTTCGCTTTAGGCGTGCTAAAGCTCGTTATATTTTGGAGGCTCGAGACAAGTTTTTGGTTGATGGAGTTTTAACGGTGAGGCAGGTATTGAGGTCCTTTTCAGATGTCTTTAGCTTGAGAGATTGGTTTGTTGCCAGTCTTCGTGGAATGGGATATAAGGAGGCAAGTCACTTCCTGAGGAACATCAGTTTAGGGAGCGAGTTTGCTATACTTGATAGGCATGTGCTTAAAAGCATGCTAAGGTTTGATATAATTGATTACTTACCCAAAACGCTTTCTAGGGCTAGGTATATTAGTCTTGAGAGAAGTTTAAGGAATTTCTCCTTAGAGGTGGGTATCCCTATATCTCATCTAGATTTCGTTTTTTGGTATAGGGAAAGCGGAAGGATATTTAAGTAAGTCTTGAAAGGTGGGATAGATTTGGAAAAAGTCAGAGATATCCTTAGGAGTAGAGGGATAAACCCCTCTTATCAGCGCATGAGAATATTTGAGTATCTTCAAGGAAACAAATCTCATCCCACGGTAGACATGATTTATGATGCTTTAATCTCAGATATCCCAACTCTTTCAAAAACTACGATCTATAATACTTTAAAGCTTTTCGCAGAGAAAGGTATCGTTAGTCTTTTGATAATCGATCAGGTTGAACTGAGAGTTGATCCTAATATTGCCCCTCATGCTCATCTGTTGTGTGTTAAATGTGGCAGGATATACGATATAGAGCTTAGTGACGAATACTTTAAGGATATTAGAGATGTAGGAAACAAAGAAGGACACTTAATTAATGAGGTTTGGGTATCTCTACGTGGCGTGTGTAAAAATTGTGCTGAGGATAGGTCTTGAACATAGGAACTTGCTTCGAAAATATTTTAAGATTTTAGTTGATACCCTCTTGACTTTCTGATTTTTCATGCTTATATTATTTATAAGATTTTTAGGTGAGGGGAGTTAAAGTGAAGGGTTTTTTGAGGAGAGGGAGACGAGGAGTTTGGGTTTTTAAATCGAATAATTGGTGGTGGCAGGTGCTGTAGGGCACCTGCCACCCATGGTGTTTTTTTAGTTAATTAAGCCATGGAGGCAGGTCCCGACGAGGGAAGGTGCCTCCATGGCTTTCTTTTTACTAATAGGGAGCCCTGGAGGGCTCCCTAAAACTTTTAAAGGGGGTGTTTCGTATGAGTTTGGGTGTCGTTATGGGGTATGTGCTAGCTCTCACCTTCTTAGTTGGTGGTGTGATTTACGCTTTGAGAGGGGGTAAAGAGGTATGAGTTACATTATAGCTTTATCTGTTTATATCTTAGCTATGCTTATCATAGGGTTTATAAGCTACAGAAGGGAAGGAGAGAGAGGCTATTTTTTAGCTGAGGGGAAGCTCGGTCCTTGGCTTGTATCTATATCATTCTTTGCGACTTACTTTAGTACAAGTGCTCTTCTAGGGGGTGGTGGTTCTGGATATATATTCGGTTTTGGTTGGAGCGCTTATCTTACCATGTTTCATGTTTTGTTTGCAGTTTTGTCTTGGGTTGTAGTTGCTCCTAGGCTCAAGGAGTTTGTTCAGGAAAAGGGGATTTTGACCATACCTGAATTTTTCCTGGCGAGATATAATAGTAGAGCATTACAGGTAATATCATCTTTGGTAGTTTTGATTTTCTTTGAATTTTATATGATATCTATATATAAGGGTTCCTCAAACCTGCTTCAGGTAATGATGGGAATCCCTTATGAGTATGGTATTTTCTTAGTTGCCCTTCCTGTGATAGCTTATACTTCTATAGGTGGATTTAGAGCTGTTGTCTTAACCGATTTTGTGCAAGGGATTATACTTTTATTTGGAGCTCTCTCTCTATTTGGTGCCTTGGTTTATAAAATGGGAGGGATTTCAGCAGGACTGGAGGCTTTAAGCAAGGTTACCCTGCCCGGAGGTGTTTCTGGTAAAGCTCTTATGGTTTTGGGAGGTTATGGACCTCCTCCTATACTTAAGTCGGGCATGATGATCCCCTTCTTGCTAAGCTTAACTTTTGCAATAAGTGTAGCTCAGCTTTCAAGCCCTCAGCTTATTATAAGGTTCTATGCTGCAAGGGATAAGGAGGTTATAAGGAAGGGGATGTTTTTGACTCCGATTCTTATAGGAGTTTTTGCTGCTACCGTTTTTTCTATAGGTCCGTTTGCACATCTTTTTGTTCAGGGACTTAAGGATCCTGATTTAGTCGTTCCGATGCTTGTTCAGAAACTATTTCCAGGGACCTTTGCTTCCTTAATTCTGGTCGCTGCTTTGGCTGCAGCTATGTCAACAATAAATTCGAACCTCATGGTTTTAGCAAGCTCCCTAGTTAAGGACATACTCGGTTTACGAAACGTAACTTTAGCTCGTATTTCGGTAGTTTTCTTGGGTTTAATATCTCCTATCTTAGCTCTCAATCCCCCTGGTATTATAGTAACTATAATTGGTTCTGCTTTCTCTGTAATTACATCAGCCTTTCTTGTACCTTTGCTTTTCGGGCTTTATTCCAAGCATCCATCAAAGGGAGGTGCAATTCTTTCTATGGTAGGTGCGGTAGTAACGTGTATGGTGTGGGAGGCTTTCTTCTATAAGAAATTCTTCATATATAGCGTTGTTCCTGGTTTGATGATGTCGGTTGTATTCTATTACTTAGGGGCCTTACTAACTCGACCGGAAGAGGAAGCAGTAACGTCATCTACCTCGTTATGAGGTAGATGACGTTATTTTTATGCGTTGTGAAACTCCTTGTATTTCAATATAATTTTATATGGGGGTTTTTGATTTTTGTTGACAGAAGTTCTCTTCGCTGGTAAAATTGGAAAGGTTTCTTGAAGAAACTCTTTTGAAGGAGGGAGGATTGTGCCTACTGTAAATCAGCTTGTTAGAGAGGGACGGAAACCTAAGAAGAGCAAGTCTAAGGTTCCTGCTCTTCAGGGTTGTCCTCAGAAAAGAGGGGTTTGTACAAGAGTTTACACGGTAACACCTAAGAAGCCGAACTCAGCTTTGAGGAAAGTTGCGAGGGTTAGGCTTACTAATGGTATAGAGATTACAGCTTATATTCCAGGAATAGGTCATAACCTTCAGGAGCACTCTGTTGTTCTCGTTAGAGGGGGTCGTGTTAAGGACCTTCCAGGTGTTAGGTATCATATAATACGCGGTGCCTTAGATGCGGCAGGCGTTGAGGGAAGAAAACAATCTCGTTCAAAGTATGGAGTTAAGAGGCCCAAGAAGTAAAGGAGGAGTGTGTTTATAATGCCAAGAAAGGGTAGAGTGGAAAGAAGAACGATTCTTCCTGATCCTGTATATGGTAGTCCTTTGGTTACCAAGTTCATTAATTGCATGATGTGGGATGGAAAGAAGATAGTTGCAGAATGGGTGTTTAATGAGGCTATGAAGATAGTTGAGGAGAAATTGGGGAAGCCTCCTTTAGAGGTTTTAGAAAAGGCGGTTGAGAACGTTAAACCTGTGATAGAGGTTAGACCAAGAAGGGTTGGTGGAGCTACTTACCAGGTTCCTGTTGAGGTTCCTCCTCATAGGCAACTTTCGTTAGCTGTTAGATGGATCATAAACGCTGCGAGGAATAAGAAAGGTAAGCCTATGGCTGAAAAGCTTGCCCAGGAGATAATGGATGCTTATAAGGGAGAAGGGGCGGCAGTTAAAAAGAAGGAAGATGTTCATAGGATGGCGGAGGCTAACCGCGCTTTTGCTCATTACAGATGGTGATCTGAGGGAGGCAAGATGTCGGGAAAAGAAGTATTAGGTAGAGAGTATTCTATTGAAAAGTTAAGGAATATAGGTATAGCGGCTCATATAGATGCGGGTAAGACCACGACAACAGAGCGCATCCTCTTTTACACAGGTCGTGTTCGCCGCATGGGAGAAGTTGATGAAGGAACTGCAACCATGGACTGGATGATACAGGAGCAGGAAAGAGGGATAACTATAACAGCAGCATCTACGACCTGTTATTGGAAGGGATATTGTATAAACATTATAGATACGCCCGGCCATGTGGATTTCACAGTAGAAGTAGAAAGATCTCTTCGTGTTTTAGATGGAGTAGTGGCTCTTTTTTGTGCAGTGGGTGGTGTAGAGCCTCAGTCGGAGACTGTTTGGCGTCAGGCTGATAGGTATCATGTTCCGCGTATAGCTTACGTAAATAAGATGGATAGAATAGGTGCTGATTTTGATTCTGTAGTTGAGCAGATGAGGAAGAAGCTTGGGGCTAACGCAGTTCCGATTCAGATGCCCTTGGGTTCGGAGGAGAGCTTTAGTGGGGTTATAGATCTTGTTAAAATGAAAGCTGTTGTTTATCTTGATGAGCTTGGAACCCAGTATAGGTACGTTGATATTCCTTCGGAGTTGCGGGATAGGGCTTTGGAAAAAAGAGAAGAACTTATAGCTGCGGTTGCAGATTTAGACGACAGTATAGCTGAGAAATATTTGGCTGAACAGCCTATTTCTGAGGAGGAAATTAAAACTGCCCTAAGGAAAGCGACCTTAGAACTTAAGCTTGTTCCCGTTCTCTGTGGTTCTTCTTTTAAGAACAGGGGGGTTCAGCTTCTACTCGATGCTGTGATAGATTATTTGCCGTCTCCCTTAGATATTCCGCCAGTTAAGGGGGTAAATCCTCTTACAAATGAAGTTGAGGAAAGAAAGCCTTTTGATGATGAGCCTTTTGCAGCTTTAGCTTTTAAGGTCATGGTTGACCCTTATGTTGGAAAGCTTGTTTACTGTAGAGTTTATTCTGGAACGATTACCGCTGGCAGTTATATCTATAATGTCACAAAGGACAAGAGGGAGAGAGTATCTCGAATTTTGAGGATGCATGCTAATAAGCGGGAAGATATAAAAGAAGCTGGCCCAGGAATGATCATAGCTATTCCTGCCCTTAAGTTTACTGTAACGGGCGATACTTTAAGCAATCCTGATCATCCTATACTTCTTGAGAAGATGACCTTCCCAGAGCCTGTGGTTTCTGTAGCGATAGAACCTAAAACACAGGCAGACCAGGTTAAGCTTGCTGAAACTCTTCAATGGCTTACTGAGGAGGATCCTACGTTTAGGGTTAGATATGATGAAGAAACTGGGCAAACCCTGATTTGGGGTATGGGAGAGCTTCACTTAGAGATAATAGCTGATAGGATGGTTAGAGAATTCAATGTCGGTATAAAATTAGGAAAGCCTCAAGTTGCATATAAAGAGTCTATAAGAAGACCTGCTGAGGCCGAAGGCAAATTCATAAGACAAAGTGGTGGTAGAGGGCAGTACGGGCATGTATGGCTTAGGTTAGAGCCCTTACCTGGTTATACGGGTTTTGAGTTCGAGGATAGAACTGTTGGTGGCTGTATACCTAAGGAGTTTATCCCTGCTATAGAGAAGGGTATTAAGGAAGCCCTGACTTTTGGTGTTCTCGCTGGTTATATGGTCACGGGTGTTAAGGCCATAGTCTTCGACGGTTCTTACCACGAGGTGGACTCATCTGAACTCGCTTTCAGGATAGCTGCTTCTATAGCTTTCAAGGAGGCTATGAAAAAGGCAGATCCATTTCTTCTTGAACCGATTATGGAGGTGGAAGTGGTTTTACCCGAACAATATCTTGGTGAGGTAATAGGAGACCTTAATAGTAGAAGAGGTAAGGTTGAGCTTATAGATCAGAAAGGAAGTACACGTGTAGTTAGGGCTTTAGTTCCTCTTGCTGAGATGTTCGGTTATGCAACTGTTCTAAGGTCTAAGACTCAGGGTAGGGCTAGTTATACTATGAGGTTCGCTAAGTATGAGGAGGTTCCCAGTGAGGTTGCGGAAAAACTTCTGATTGCTGGAGCAGCAAATTTGAGAAAGAAATAAATTTAAAAATTCAAAATCTTAAAGGAGGGTGATTATAGATATGGCTAAGGAGAAGTTTGAGAGGAAGAAGCCGCATGTGAATGTGGGGACTATAGGGCATATAGATCATGGTAAGACTACGTTGACGGCTGCTATAACGAGGGTTTTATCGCAGCATGGTTTAGCGCAGTATGTTCCTTTTGATCAGATAGATAAGGCGCCTGAGGAGAAGGCGAGGGGGATAACGATATCGATATCTCATATAGAGTATGAGAGTGAGAAGAGGCATTATGCTCATATAGATTGTCCTGGGCATGCTGATTATATAAAGAACATGATAACTGGAGCTGCTCAGATGGATGGTGCCATACTTGTTGTTAGTGCGCCTGATGGTCCTATGCCGCAGACGAAGGAGCATGTTTTGTTAGCGCGTCAGGTTAATGTTCCTTACATAGTTGTGTTTTTGAACAAGGTTGACATGATGGATGATCCTGAGTTATTGGAGTTGGTTGAGGTTGAGGTTAGGGAGTTATTGGACAAGTATGGTTTTCCTGGGGATGAGGTACCTGTTATAAGGGGTAGTGCTTTGAAGGCTTTGGAGTGTGGGTGTGGTAAGCGGGAGTGTGAGTATTGTGGTAGGATATGGGATCTTATGGATGCTTTGGACAATTATGTACCTTTGCCGCAGCGTGATGTTGACAAGCCTTTCTTGATGCCTGTTGAGGATGTATTTAGCATAACTGGGCGTGGTACGGTTGTTACTGGTAGGATAGAGAGGGGCAGGGTTAAGGCTGGAGATGCTGTTGAGGTGGTTGGTTTGAGGGATGAGGTATTGAAGACTGTTGTTACGAGTGTGGAGATGTTTAGGAAGATATTGGATGAGGGTTTAGCTGGAGACAATGTAGGGGTTTTGTTGAGGGGAGTTGAGAAGAAGGATGTGGAGCGTGGTATGGTTGTTGCGGCTCCTGGTAGTATAAAGCCTTATAAGAAGTTTAGGGCTGAGGTTTATGTATTGAAGAAGGAGGAGGGTGGGCGTCATACGCCTTTCTTTACTGGTTATCGTCCTCAGTTTTACTTTAGGACTACTGATGTTACTGGGACTATAAAGTTGCCTGAGGGAGTGGAGATGGTTATGCCTGGTGACAATATTAACTTTGAGGTTGAGTTGATAGTGCCTGTTGCGTTGGAGAAGGGGTTGCGTTTTGCTATAAGAGAAGGAGGAAGAACTGTAGGAGCCGGTGTAGTCACAGATATAATTGAATAGATAAGGAGGGTTGTTCCTTGACACAAAGGGTAAGAATAAAGTTAAAGGCATATGATCATAAGCTTTTGGATAAATCAGCGCTACAGATAGTGGAAACAGCTGAGAGGACAGATGCAGAAGTTAGTGGACCGATACCTTTACCTACGGAGATTCATAAGATATGCGTATTAAGATCTCCTCATAAGGATAAGCATTCGAGAGAACAATTTGAAATAAGAATTCACAAGAGGCTTATAGATATAATAAGTCCCACCCCTAAAACCATTGAGGCTTTGATGAAGCTCAATCTTCCTTCTGGGGTAGATATAGAGATCAAGACTTAAGGGGGTTGATGAAGTTGCCTTTAGGGTTGATAGGTAGGAAGCTAGGGATGACACAAATATTCAGGCCAAATGGGGAGGCTATTCCTGTTACTGTTATAGAAGCTGGTCCTTGTGTTGTGTTAGCTAAGAGGACCGTGGAGAAAGAGGGATATAACGCTCTCCAAGTGGGTTTTGGTCATGTTAAGCCCTATAAGGTTAATAAGCCGTTACGTGGGATGTTCAAAAAGGTTGGGGTTGAACCTAAAAAGTATATTAAGGAGTTTAGGGTAGATAGTGTAGATAGTTTTGAAATAGGGCAGGAAATAAAGGTTGATATTTTTAAAGAGGGAGAGCGTGTTGATATCACAGGTATAAGTAAGGGTAAGGGCTTTGCTGGGCCTATGAAAAGACATGGTTTCAGTGGAGGGCCGGCGAGTCATGGTTCTGCCTTTCACCGTTATGGTAGTTCCCTTGGTGCTCACACGGAGCCAGGGCATGTGCTGAAGGGAAAAAGAATGGCAGGTCACATGGGTAACGTTAGGGTAACAGTTAAAAACCTTGAGGTTGTTAAAGTTTATCCGGATAGAAATCTGCTTTTAGTTAAGGGGGGTATCCCTGGAAGCAGAAATAGCATTGTGCTTATAAAGAAGTCAAAGAAGGGGTGAAGCTTCATGCCAAGAATTCCTGTTTTGGATAGTGAAACTGGCGAAGTGAAAAAGGAATTAGAAGTTAGTTCGAATGTTTTCGATGCTCCTCTTCATAGGGCTGTAGTTCATCAGGCTGTCGTTGCTTATCTCGCTAATAACAGGCAAGGTACTGCGTGCACTAAAACGCGTGGCGAGGTGAGCGGTGGTGGTAGAAAGCCATGGCGTCAAAAGGGAACGGGCAGAGCTCGCCATGGAAGCATTCGGTCTCCTCTGTGGGTAGGTGGAGGAGTAGTTTTCGGTCCTAAGCCGAGAGATTATGATCAGAGGCTTCCCAAAAAGATGAGAAGGATAGCATTAAAAGCAGCTCTAACTGCAAAGCTTAAGGAAGGAGATCTTCTCGTTGTTGAGGATATAAGGTTGGAAGCTCCTCCTAAGACTAAGAAAGCTTTATCTCTGCTTGATAGATTTGGTATAAAGGACGAAAGAACTTTAATAGTTATAGATAGAAGTGATGATGTTCTTTATAAAAGTACTCGTAACCTTCCAAACGTTAGTGTTTCTCACGTAGATAGCATAAATACCTATGATATCTTGCTACACAAGAAGCTCCTTCTGACCGAATCTGCTCTTAGGCGGATTGAGGAGGTGTATGGCCTTGAAAAGAGACCCGCATGATGTGATTATAAGGCCGATAATAACTGAAAAAAGCTTTAAGGCAATAGAAAAAGAAAGAAAGTATGCCTTTAAAGTCCCTATAGATGCTAACAAGGTGGAGATAAAAAAAGCGGTTGAGGAGATATTCAAGGTCAGGGTTATCAAGGTTAACACCATTAGAATGAAGGGTAAGCCAAGAAGATTAGGAGTATATAGAGGGAGAAAACCCGATTGGAAAAAGGCAATAGTTACGCTTGCACCTGGGTATAAGATCCCATTCTTTGAGAATTTGGGAGTGTGAAGGGGGTTTTCCTATGGGTGTTAGAGGGTTTAAGCCAGTCACGCCTGGTCGAAGGTTTATGACGGTTTCTACCTTTGAGGAAATAACTAAGGAGGAACCTGAAAAGTCTTTGCTGCTGCCGCTTAAGAAGAAAGCTGGCAGAAACTCTATGGGGCGTGTTACTGTGCGCCATAGAGGTGGCGGACATAAGCGTATGTATCGAATAATAGACTTTAAGAGAGATAAAATAGGAATTCCTGCAAAAGTTGTGGCTATAGAGTACGATCCCAATAGGTCTGCGAGAATAGCTTTGCTTCACTATGCTGATGGGGAAAAAAGATATATACTTGCGCCTGTTGGACTTGAAGTAGGTAATACGGTTATGGCTGGTCCCGAGGCCGATATAAAGCCTGGTAATGCCCTTCCGCTGAGGTATATCCCGGAAGGAACGTTAGTACATAATATAGAGCTGAAGAAGGGAAAAGGAGGACAATTGGTTAGGGCAGCGGGAGCAGCTGCGCAGATAATGGCTAAGGAAGGGGATTATGCCCATATAAGGCTTCCCTCAGGAGAGATAAGGCTCGTTCACCTCGATTGTATGGCAACCATCGGTCAGGTTGGGAATGTAGATCATGAGAATATAGTCATAGGTAAGGCGGGAAGAGCTCGTTGGCTTGGTTGGAGACCATTTGTTAGAGGTATGACGATGAACCCTGTTGATCATCCTATGGGAGGCGGAGAGGGTAGGACTAAGAGCAATAAGCATCCTTGCTCTCCTTGGGGAGTTCCTGCGAAGGGATATAAGACGAGGAAGAAGAATCATCCTACCGATAAGTGGATAGTCAAGAGGCGTAAGTAGGGGAGGTGTTTTGTTCGTGGGTAGATCTCGTAAAAAGGGGCCCTATGTTGATCCTAAGCTTTTGAAGAAGATTTTGGAGATGAACCAGAAAGGGGAAAAGAGAGTTATAAAAACTTGGTCAAGGAGGTCAACTATAGTCCCCGAGATGGTGGGACATACGATAGCCGTTCATAACGGTAGAACCCATATCCCTATCTACATAACTGAACAGATGGTTGGGCATAAGTTAGGAGAGTTTGCTCCTACTAGGAAGTTTGGTGGGCATAGCGCTCCAACAGAGCGATCAACAGCTCTTAAGTGAGGTGTTTATATCATGGAGGCTAGAGCTATTGCTAGGTATGTGAGGATATCGCCCAAAAAGGTTCAACAGGTTATAAACCTTATAAGGAACAAATCTGTGAACGAAGCTCTCTTGAAGCTGCGCTTTTTACCTAAGAAGGCAGCTAAGATCGTTGAGAAGGTGCTAAAGTCTGCTATAGCGAATGCTGAAAACAACTTCAATATGGATGTGGATAAGCTTTATGTTCACAGGATATTTGTTGATCAAGGGCCGATGATGAAGAGAATAAGACCTAGAGCTATGGGTAGAGCTTATCTTATAAGAAAGAGGACAAGTCATATTACTGTCGTTGTTAAGGAGAGGGAGGGATAGTTGTGGGGCAAAAGGTTCATCCCATAGCATTTAGACTTGGTGTTATAAAGACGTGGGATTCAAGGTGGTTCGCGGAGGGTAAGACATACACTGAACAGCTTCATGAAGACATAAAGATAAGGGATTATCTTAAGAGGAGATGGTATCATGCTGGCATATCTAAGATAATAATCGAACGCATAGCTAATATCGTTAGAATTACGGTTTTAACCGCTCGTCCAGGTTTGGTTATAGGTGCGAAGGGAGCTGAGATAGAGGATGCTCGCAAGAAGCTTCGTGAGCTTACGGGAGGCAAGCGTATATTCATAAACGTCCAAGAGGTTAAAAAGCCTGAAATAGATGCTCAACTTGTGGCTGAGCATATAGCAGCTCAGATAGAGAAGAGGGTTTCGCACAGAAGGGCCATGAAGCAAGCAATTATGAGGGCTATGCGGGCTGGAGCTAAGGGAGTAAAGATAATGTGTAGTGGAAGATTAGGAGGAGCTGAGTTAGCCCGGAGGGAGTGGTACTTGGAGGGGAGATTGCCACTTCAGACCATTAGAGCTGACATAGATTATGGTTTTGCTGAAGCTTTGACCATATATGGAAAGATAGGAGTAAAGGTTTGGATTTTCCACGGAGAGATCTTACCTGGTCCTGCTTCCAAGGAAAGGGAGAAAGAGCTTCCAGCACCGATGGAGGTTGATAATGAGTCATAGTAAGGGGGTAAATAGAAGATGTTGATGCCTAAGAGAGTTAAGTATAGAAAGCAACAGAGGGGACGGATGAAGGGACGTGCTAAAGGAGGAACAACCCTTGCTTTTGGTGATTACGGGTTGCAGGCTTTAGAGCCGGCATGGATAACCGCTCAGCAGATAGAGGCTGCGCGTATAGCCATAACGCGTTCCATTAAAAAGGGTGGAAGAATATGGGTGAGGATCTTTCCTGATAAGCCTGTAACTAAGAAACCGGCTGAAACAAGAATGGGCAAGGGGAAGGGTAACGTTGACCATTGGGTTGCAGTGGTTAAACCTGGCAGAATACTTTTTGAGATCACTGGGGTTTCCAAAGAAGAGGCGGAGGAGATATTACGTCAAGCTGATGCTAAACTTCCTATTCATACTCGAATTGTTTCAAGAGAGAGTTTAAGGGGTGGTGCTGAATGAAAGCGAGCGATCTCAGAAACTTAACTATAGAGGAGCTTATGGAGAAGTATAAGGAGCTTAAGAAGGAGCTTTTTAACCTTAGATTTCAGAAAGCTGTGGGGCAATTAGGCAACCCTATGAGGATAAAACAAGTTAAGAGAGATATAGCAAGGATTAAGACTATTATTAGAGAGAAGGAACTTGGTATCAGCCTGGTTAAAGAAGGGAAGGAGTGATAAGGGGCCATGGCTAAAGAGGTCATAGGTGTTGTCGTGAGTGATAAGATGGATAAGACTGTGATAGTTCAGGTTGAAAGGCAGATCCTCCATCCTTTATACGGGAAGCCGGTTAAAAAGTGGTCTAAATTCGTGGCTCATGATCCCGAAAATAAATGTGGTTTGGGAGATAAGGTAAAAATAAAGCCTTGCAGGCCCCTTAGCAAGACCAAGAGGTGGAAGGTTGTAGAGATAATCGAAAGGGCGAAAACGGAGAAGCTTCTTCTTAAAGAGGAGGAGGAGTTGCTATGATTTATCAGGAAACTACATTAAAGGTTGCTGATAATTCTGGAGCTAAGCTTATAAAGTGCATAAGGGTCTTGGGCGGGAGTGAAAGATATTTTGGTAGGGTTGGTGATGTCATAGTAGCTTCGGTTAAAGAGGCCATTCCCAACTCAGGTATAGAGAAAGGAGACGTTGTTAAAGCTGTAATAGTTAGAACTAAGAAAGAGATAAGGAGAAAGGATGGTTCTTATGTTAGGTTTGATGACAATGCAGCGGTTATAATAAATGACTTTGGGGAACCAAGGGGAACGAGAATCTTTGGACCAGTAGCGAGAGAGCTAAGGGACAAGAACTTCATGAAGATAATCTCATTAGCTCCAGAGGTAGTTTAAGGAGGTATATAAGATGCACATAAAAAAGGGAGACAAGGTTGCTGTAATTTCAGGAAAAGATAAAGGGAAAGAGGGAAAGGTGTTGAAGGTCTTTCCTGAAGAGGGAAAGGTTCTTGTTGAGGGAATAAACATTGTGAAAAAACACCTTAGGCCAACCCAAAAGACACCTCAAGGTGGTATAGTTCCGCAAGAGGCGCCCATATACGCTTGTAAGGTCATGGTAATTTGTCCTGCGTGTGGTAAGGCAACCAGAGTGGGTCATGCCTTTTTAGAGGATGGAAGGAAGGTCAGGGTATGTAAGAAGTGTGGAGAAGTAATAGATAGCGTCTAAGGAGGTAGGTATAATAATGGTTCCACGGCTGAAAGAGAAATATAGAAATGAAGTTATACCTAAAATGATGGAGAGATTTGGGTATAAGAATGTAATGGAGGTTCCTCGCATAGAGAAAATAGTCATAAATGTAGGAGTTGGCGAAGCTAAGGATGATACAAGGTACCTTGAGTCTACGATGGAGGAGTTGGCTATGATATCGGGTCAAAGACCTGTTGTGGCTAAGGCCAAGAAGTCTATTGCTGGTTTTAAGCTTCGTGAGGGAGCTCCTATTGGGTGCTTTGTTACCTTGAGGGGTAATAGAGCTTATGATTTCTTGGATAGGTTGGTAAACATAGCCCTGCCAAGGATAAAGGATTTTAGAGGGCTTTCTCCTCGTTCTTTTGATGGGAGAGGGAACTATACTATAGGGATAAGGGAACAGCTAATATTTCCTGAAATCGATTATGATAAGGTAATGAAGGTTAGAGGGATGAGCATAACTATAGTCACAACAGCTGAAACAGATGATGAAGCAAGGGCGCTTTTGGAGTTTTTAGGCATGCCCTTTAGGCGGAGGTGAGAGAATTGGCAAGAAAAGCATCTATGGAAAAAGCTAAGAGAGAGCCGAAGTTCAAAGTTAGAAAGCACAATAGATGTCCCTTATGTGGTAGACCTCGTGCCTTCCTTAGGAAGTTCAATATGTGCCGCATATGTTTCAGAAAGCTCGCTAGAGAAGGAAAGATTCCTGGCGTTATAAAGTCGAGTTGGTGAGGAGGGAATGAGAATATGTATGTGACTGATCCTATAGGCGATATGCTTACAAGGATAAGGAACGCTAATGCCGTTTATCGCGAAATCGTTGACGTTCCTCTGTCTAAGATAAAATTAGAGATAGCTAAGATTTTGAAGAGAGAGGGATTTATCAAAGGGTTTAAGGTGGTTAAGGAAGACAATATTCCAATGATAAGGATATTTTTGAAATATGGTCCCAATAAGGAAAAGGTTATATCAGGGCTAAAGAGGGTTAGCAAGCCTGGACTTAGGGTTTATGTTGGTAAGAATGATCTTCCGAAAGTCATGGGGGGACTTGGTATAGCTATACTTTCAACATCGGTTGGAATTCTTACCGATAAAGAGGCGCGGGAAAAGGGAGTCGGAGGAGAAGTCCTTTGTTACGTATGGTGATGGAGGTGATTTGTTTTGTCGCGCATAGGTAAGATGCCAATAGAGCTTCCTAAGGGAGTAAGTGCAGAGATAAAGGATAAGAGGGTTAAGATTTCGGGACCAAAGGGAAGTTTGGAGTTGGAGATTCATCCAGATATAGAGGTTAAGTTGGAAGGGGATGTTCTAAGGGTTTATAGTTCCTTAGATGATAGGTTTCATAAAGCGCTTTATGGAACTACAAGAGCGATATTAGCTAACATGGTTGAGGGAGTCTCCAAAGGATTTGAAGTGGAACTTGAAATCGTCGGTGTAGGGTACAGGGCAAGGGTGGAAGGTAAGAAGCTTGTCCTATCGTTGGGGTATTCTCATCCTATAGAATATGAGCCTCCTAAGGGGATAACTATAGAGGTTCCGGATCAGCAGAGGATCATAGTTAAGGGAATAGACAAGCAGCTTGTTGGACAGGTTGCGGCGGTAATACGTTCCTTTAGAGAACCTGACTCCTATAAGGGTAAGGGAATACGCTATAAGGGTGAAGAAGTTAGACTTAAGCCTGGAAAAGCTGCGAAAACAGCATAGGAAGGGAGTGATCTCGCTTTGATTAATGTTCCTTCTCGTCAGGAAATGAGAAAAACAAGACACGAAAGAATTAGAAAGAAGATAAGAGGAACTGCAGAAAGGCCGAGACTCTGTGTTTTTAAGAGTTTAAATCATATATATGCTCAGATAATAGATGATGATGTTGGTCAAACTTTGGTTTCCGCTTCTACCCTTTCTCCTGAACTTAGGGGAAAGTATAAGCATGGAGGTAACGTTGAGGCTGCGAAACTTGTGGGACAACTTATAGCTCGTAAGGCTTTAGAAAAGGGAATTAAAAAGGTTGTCTTCGATAGAGGTGGGCATAAGTACCATGGTGCTGTGAAAGCGCTTGCTGATGCTGCAAGGGCTGAAGGATTAGAGTTTTGAAAAAGGGGGAGTGTAGGGTATGGCAGAGAAAAGAAAGCGTATAGATGCTTCTGGTCTTGATCTCAAGGAAAGGGTTGTTAGTATAAACAGGGTTTGCAAAGTTGTAAAGGGAGGAAAGAGGTATAAGTTTAGCGCTTTGGTTGTGGTAGGGGATGGAGATAGATATGTAGGGGTGGGTATGGGTAAGGCTAGAGAGGTTCCAGAGGCTATAAGGAAAGGAATAGAGGATGCTAGGAAGAACTTGATAGAGATAAAGAAGGTTGGAACGACGATTCCTCACTCCGTGGTTGGAGAGTTTGGTGCTGCTAAGGTTTTTTTGAGGCCTGCAGCTCCGGGGACAGGCGTTATCGCTGGTGGTGCTGTTCGCGCGATTTTAGAGCTTGGGGGTGTGAAGGACGTTTTAACTAAGTCAATTGGGAGGACAACGAACCCCATAAATGTTGCCAGAGCTGCGGTAGATGCTTTGCTTAAGCTTAAAACAGTTGAAGATGTGGAAAAGTTGAGAGGGGGAGTGGCTAAGCAATGAAAAAGCTTAGGATAAAGTGGATTAAGAGCTTTATAGGATATTCTGAAGATCAGAGAGATACCATAAGAGCTCTGGGTTTAAGAAAGCTTTATCAGGTTGTGGAAAAGCCTGATACTCCCCAAATAAGGGGTATGATCAGTAAGGTTAAGCATCTCGTGGAGGTTGAGGAGGGGATAGAAAGTGCTTAAGCTAAATATGCTTCGTCCACCTAAAGGAGCTAAGAAAAAGCCTAAGAGGAAAGGTATAGGTATTGGATCTGGTCATGGGAAGACTGCTTGTAAAGGACATAAGGGTCAGAAGGCTAGGACAGGTGGAGGGGTTAGACTTGGCTTTGAAGGAGGGCAAACTCCACTTGCGTTAAGGATTCCAAAGAGAGGTTTCAATAACGGTCCCTTTAGGAAAGAATATGCTGTTGTTAACGTTAAGGATCTGAATATATTTGAAGATAATGAGGTGGTTACTCCCGAGCTTCTTCTTGAAAGAGGTCTAATATCAGATTTAGCTGACGGGGTTAAGATTCTCGGTGAGGGAGAGATTAAAAAGGTGCTTTTGGTTAAAGCTCATGCCTTTAGCAAATCGGCTATTGAAAAGATAATATCGGCCGGAGGGAAAGTTGAGGTGATATAATTGTTTGAACCTATAAGGAATCTTTTCAGACTCCCAGATTTAAAGCAGAGGATACTTTTTACCTTGCTTGTATTGTTTATCTATAGGCTTGGCGCTCATATTCCAACTCCGGGAATAGATACAGCTGCTTTGATGAACCTTTTCGCGAAAGGGGGGATCTTGGGTTTCGTTGATCTTTTCGCTGGAGGTGCTTTAAGGAGATTTTCTGTTTTTGCTTTGGGGGTTGCTCCATATATAAACTCTGCTATAATAATGCAACTTTTAACGGTGGTGATCCCTTACCTTGAGAAGCTCTCTAAAGAGGGGGAAGAGGGCAGAAAGAAAATAACCCAATATACAAGGTATGGGACCATACTTTTTGCAGCTTTACAGTCCTTTGGCTTAACCTATTGGTTGGAGCATCTTGGAGTTTTGTACGATACGAGTTGGATTGCGAGGTTGATAATAGTTGTCACTGTAACTGCAGGTAGCGTTTTTCTTATGTGGTTGGGAGAGCAGATCTCTGATCATGGTGTGGGTAATGGTATATCTATACTTATCTTCGCAGGTATAGTAGCTCAGATTCCGGAAGGATTGGCGAGAACCTTATCGCTTGTTAGTCTTGGGGAGATCAGTTTTATAAATCTAATTCTCTTTGCTGTTATAGCTGTTCTTGTAGTTGCAGGTGTAGTTGTAGTTCAGGAGGGACAAAGAAGGTTGCCCATTCAGTATGCCAAGAGAATCGTTGGAAGGCAGATTTATGGCGGGCAGACTACATTTCTCCCACTGAGGGTTAATATGGGTGGAGTTATACCGATTATATTCGCTTCTTCTATCTTAGTTTTTCCTAGCACTATCGCTCAATTTTTACCTGAAAGCTTTCAAGGAATTCTATCTATATTTAGGCCAGGGCACCCTGTATACATGATTTCTTATGCATTACTTATCATATTTTTTACATACTTTTACACTGCGGTTATATTCAATCCTACGGATGTTGCTAATAACCTCAAGAAGTACGGGGGTTTTATCCCAGGGATAAGGCCAGGTAAGCCTACTGCTGATTACATTGAACGAATTCTAGCGAGAGTTACTTTAGGTGGAGCGATATTTTTGGCGGGTATAGCTCTTTTACCGGTAATCCTGACGAAGTTAGTTAACATTACCACTTTCTATTTTGGTGGAACCGCTCTTCTTATAGTAGTTGGTGTCGCTCTTGAGACGGTTCATCAGATAGAAGCCTATCTCATAATGAGACATTATGAAGGCTTTATTAAGAAAACTGGTAGTAAAGATCTCTTTAGATTCTAAGCCATTTTTCATGGGGGGATTAACCTTGGATCTGAATCTTATATTCTTAGGTCCTCCGGGTTCGGGCAAGGGAAGTCAAGCACTTTTGCTTAAAAGGGATTACGGTATTCTTCACATATCTACGGGTGACATGCTTAGAGAGGCTGTGGCTAAAGGAACGCCCTTGGGGAAAAAGGCTAAGGATTATATGGATAGAGGATTGCTTGTTCCTGACGATATTATGATAGAGATGATAGAGGAGAAACTTCTACAATCTTCCCTAAGTGTGGGGTTTGTCCTTGATGGCTTTCCGAGAACTTTGCCACAGGCTGAAGCGATAGATAACCTATTTAAGAAGATGAACGTTAAACTAACGGCGGTCTTCCTGTTCAATGCGAGTAAGGATGTGATTCTCGATCGTCTTGTAAATAGGAGAGTGTGCAGAAACTGTGGGGCTCTCTATCACCTTAAGTATTCCCCTCCAAAGGTCAACGGAAAGTGCGACTTTTGTGGAGGGGAGCTCTATCAAAGGGATGATGATAAGGAAGAGACGATTTTAAGAAGAATAAAGGTTTATGAAGAGCAAACAGCTTCATTGATTGACTACTATAGGGCCAAAGGGGTTCTTGTGGAACTAGATGCAAATCGGTCAGTTGACGAAGTATACATGGATATAAAGAGGTGGTTAGAAACTGGTAGTCACGTCGGATAAGGAACTTTTGCTCATTAGTACAGCTTGTAAGATCGTTGCTGAAACCTTATTTAAAATAGGTGAGCATATTAAGCCGGGGATAACTACTCTCTATCTGGATAGGTTAGCTGAAAGATATATAAGAGAGCGTGGGGGTATTCCTGCCTTTAAGGGGTACAAGGGTTATCCTGCAACTATATGTGCTTCAGTTAATGAAGAGGTGGTTCATGGGATACCATCACGGCGTAGGATATTACGGGAAGGGGATATCATAAGTGTGGATGTGGGGGTTCAGTATAGGGGCTATTATGGTGATGGAGCGTGGACTTTTGGTGTGGGTAAGGTAAGTGACGAGGCCAAAAAGCTAATCGAAGTTACTAAAGCTTCACTGGAGTTGGGTATAAGATGTCTCAAAGCTGGGGTAAGGATAGGAGATATAGGTGAAGTTATCCAAGAGTACGTGGAGTCTCAGGGTTTTTCAGTTGTTAGGGATTACGCGGGGCATGGCATTGGTAAAGCGTTGCACGAGTTCCCACAAGTTCCTAACTTTGGTAGGCGTGGTACGGGACCGGTTGTTGAGGAAGGAATGGTTTTAGCTATAGAACCTATGGTTAATGCAGGCGGATATGAAGTTGAGCTTCTTCCCGATGGTTGGACGGTGGTTACGAAAGATAGAAGCCTTTCCGCTCACTTTGAGCATACTGTTTTGGTTAGAAGGGAGGACGCAGTAATATTAACGCAGATTTAACAGAGTTAATTGGCAGAGTTGTGATATCTAAAGCTGGAAAGGACAAAGGAAAGTGGTATGTTGTTGTGAGTGTTGACTTCGAGGAAGAACGACTGTTAGTTTGCGATGGGGTTAGAAGAAGCTTAAATAGGCCTAAAAAGAAGAATCCAATTCATTTACAGTTCACTAATTACTATTTAGATAGCATTAGAGAAAAGCTAATTAAAGGGGAAAAGATATTAGATTCTGAAATAAAAGAAGGTTTAAGAGAATTGACTCGTGAAAGGGGAGGTGTGTAAATAGTTTATGCCCAAGGATGATGTCATTGAAGTTGTGGGTAAGGTGGTAGAACCTCTCCCCAATGCTATGTTTAGGGTTAAGCTAGAGAATGGGCATGAGGTTTTAGCTCATGTTTCTGGGAAGATGAGAATGAATTTCATAAGAATCCTACCCGGAGATAAAGTGTTGGTTCAGATATCACCCTATGATCTTACGCGAGGTAGGATTGTATATCGTTATAAATGATGAGGAGGTGTGTATTCTTGAAGATTAGAGCTTCTGTAAAGCCAAGGTGTGAAAAGTGTAAGATAGTTAGGCGTAAGGGGCAGATAAGGGTTATATGTTCTAATCCTCGTCATAAACAGAAGCAAGGTTAACTTAAAGGAGGAATGATGCGATGGCTAGAATAGCAGGGGTAGATCTTCCTCGGGAAAAAAGGGTAGAGATTGCGCTAACCTATATTTATGGAATCGGATTATCTAGATCTAGGGAAATACTTAAGAATACAGGGGTAGACCCTAATAAGCGAGTTAAAGATCTGACGGAGGAAGAGATAGCTAGGATAAGGGATTATATTGAGAAGAACTATAAGGTCGAGGGAGAGCTTAGAAGAGAGGTAGCTATGAATATTAAAAGGCTGATTGAGATTGGATGTTATAGAGGTATAAGGCATAAGTTGGGTTTGCCAGTCAGGGGCCAGAGGACGAGGAGTAATGCCAGGACTAGAAAAGGTCCAAGACGTACCGTTGGTGCTAAGAGGAGTAAGTGAACCTTATAAAAGGAGGGTTTATGTATGGCGCAGGCGAAATCACGGGCAAAAAAGAGGAGGAAGGAAAAGCGAACCGTTTTGTCTGGTATAGCACATATAAAAGCTACTTTCAATAATACAATAGTTGCCATAACGGATAAGGAAGGAAACGTTTTATGTTGGGCAAGTGGTGGAACGGTGGGGTATAAAGGAACGCGAAAGTCTACTCCTTATGCTGCCCAGCTGGCAGCTGAGCAAGCTGCTAAAAAGGCTGTAGATCAATACGGCATGAGAGAGGTAGATGTGTACGTTAAAGGACCTGGTGCAGGGAGAGAGGCTGCTATAAGATCATTACAGGCAGCAGGGCTTGAGGTTAAATCTATAAAGGATGTGACTCCTATACCTCACGATGGTTGTCGTCCACCTTCGAGACGAAGGGTATAATTAGCCTAGAAGGGAGGTTTAAGTTTAATGGGAAGATACACTGGTCCAGTTTGTAGACTGTGCAGAACTGAAGGAGTTAAGCTTTTCTTAAAAGGGGAAAAGTGTTCCTCAGATAAATGCCCTCTTTCTAAGAGGCCTTTCCCGCCGGGCATGCATGGGAGGGAAAGGAGGAGAAAGCTTACGGAATATGGAATGAGGTTGAGGGAGAAGCAAAAGCTAAAGAGGATATACGGAATGAGAGAGGAACAGTTTGAGAGGTTCTTTGAGATGGCGAGTAAGCAGAAAGGAATGACGGGTAATAATTTATTGATATTGTTGGAGAGAAGACTTGATAACGTAGTTTACAGGTTAGGGTTTGCTCCTAATAGGAGGACGGCGCGCCAGATTGTAAGTCATGGTCATATCCTAGTCAACGGCAAGAAGGTCACAGTTCCTTCTTATCTTGTGGATCCGGGGGATACTATAGAGGTAAAGCCTGATAGCAGGGACTCTGTGCTCTTTAAGCATATTCCTGAAACTTCGAACGGGGCCCGCGTTCCCGATTGGCTTGAGCTTGATGCAGCAAACTTTAGAGGAAGGGTTTTATCTTTGCCCGAAATCGATCAAATAGATACGGCTAGAATGGTTAACCTGCAGCTTATTGTAGAGTTCTACTCTCGTTAGGAGGTTTTGTATAATGAAGCTTTTAACTCCTCATATAGAGTCGAGATCGCCTGACCCCAAGTATGGGTTGTTTATAGTTGAGCCCTTGAATAGGGGATTCGGAAACACCTTAGGTAATGCGTTGAGAAGGGTCCTTTTATCCTCTCTGTCTGGAGCGGCTGTAACTGCTGTGAGAATAGAGGGAGTTTTACACGAATTCTCTACGATTCCTGGGGTCAAGGAGGATGTTATAGATATCCTGTTTAACGTAAAAAATATAAAGTTAAAGCTTTACTCTAATGAACCTAAGATTTTAAGGATAGAGGCTAAGGGAGAGAAGGAAGTAAAGGCTGGTGATATAGAGGTTGATAGCGATGTTGAGATAGTGAATCCAGACCTGCATATAGCTACTTTGGATCAAGGAGCGGTTCTGAAGATGGATCTCTATGTGGAGAAGGGAATGGGTTATCTCCCGCTGGATAGGGAAAGAAAACCTGATTTACCTCTTGATTTTATGCTAATAGATGCTGTTTTCAGCCCTGTTGTGAAGGTTGCTTATAAGGTAGAGGATATTCGCTATGAGCAGTTTACACAATGTGAGAGGCTTACGCTGGAAGTGTGGACTGATGGGAGGATCTCTCCTGAGGAAGCTTTATCAAGAGCAGCGGGTATACTTGTTAATTACTTCTCTCAGTTCTCCAGAATAGCACCTGTTTCTGATAGTGATAAAGAAAGCAAGGTTCAGGAGAGCATAGAGAGTAACTTGCTTTCCCTTCCTATAAAGGAGCTTGAGCTTTCTGTTAGGTCTGAAAATTGTTTGTTAAGAGCGGGTATAAGGACAGTAGGAGAGCTTATTCAAAAAACACCCGAAGAGCTTTTAAAGATAAGAAACTTGGGGAAGAAATCATTGAATGAGATTCAGGAAAAGCTTGGTAGATTGGGTCTAAGCCTTAAGGAGGAAGATAAGAAAACAACTCCTAAGGAGGGAGGAGAGTAAGATGCGTCACCGTAAAAAGGGGAGGAAGCTTAGTAGAACCTTAAGCCATAGAAAAGCATTATTGAGAAATCTTGCTATATCTCTAATAATGAATGGAAAGATAGTAACTACAGAGCCTAAAGCTAAGGAGCTAAGAAGAGTGGTGGAGAAGCTCATAAGCAAGGCTAAAGAGGGAACGCTTCATGTAAGGAGACAAGTTATAGCCTTCATACCCCATAAAGAGGCTGTCAGGAAGCTCTTTAATGAGATTGCTCCACGCTATAAAGATAGAAATGGGGGATATACGAGGATACTTAAGATAGGAGAAAGGGAAGGAGATTCTGCTTTTATGGCCTTGATTGAGCTCGTTTAGATGATTAGATTTGTCGATGTAAGTTTTAGTTACGGGGAAAGAAAGGTTTTTGAGGGCATAAACCTTGAGATAAAAAAAGGGGAATGGGTAGCTTTAGTTGGGGCTAATGGCTCAGGTAAAAGCACTTTGGTGAAGCTGCTTAATGCTATTCTTATACCTACGGAAGGTCACGTTTTGATCGATGGATTGGACACTCGTGATGAAGGTGCTTTGTGGGAGATAAGAAGGAGGGTGGGGGTAGTTTTTCAAAACCCTGATACTCAGATAGTTGCTTCGATAGTAGAGGATGATATTGCTTTTGGACCTGAGAATCTAGGCTTGGATCCAACTGAAATAAGGCAAAGGGTAGATAAGGTTTTGGAAGTACTTGATCTTGTTCCCTTTAGATCATCTCCTACGTATGCTCTTTCTGGTGGGCAGAAGCAAAAGCTTGCTATAGCTGGGGCATTGGCCATGAAGCCGGAGTACCTAGTTTTGGATGAACCTACATCTATGCTTGACCCTCCTTCTCGAAGGGAAATTAATAGGATATTAAATTACCTTTACAGCAAAGGAGATCTAACCATCATATATTCTACCCATAATCCAGAAGAGATAGTGCTTGCGAGAAGAGTTATAGCTTTGGTCAATGGTAAGATAGCTTTTGATGGAACACCTTTAGAGTTCTTCTCTAACCCGGACATGGTTTGGGAATTTGGGATTAGGCTCCCTATAATAACTCACTTGTGTTATAGGTTGAGGAAAAGAGGATTGGCTCTCACTTTCCCGGTTTTTGATCCAGAGGAGCTTATCGATGAGCTATGGCGATTGAAGTCAGGAATGTAAGTTTTTCCTATTCTTTGGATTCTGCTTTCGAAACCAAGGTTTTAGATGGCGTGTCTTTTAGACTTGAGCATGGAGAGAATCTTGGCATACTTGGTCCTACAGGGTCTGGAAAGTCTACGCTTATTCAGCTTTTAAATGCTTTGCTTATTCCTACGCAAGGAGAAGTATTAGTCGATGGTTTGAACACGAAGGATAAAAAAAATGGTAGCAAAATAAGGGAGCTTGTAGGCGTTGTTTTTCAATATCCGGAGAACCAATTCTTTGAGGATAAGGTATATGATGAGATAGCCTTTGGAGCTAGAAATCTTAAGTTATCCGAGGAGAAAGTTAGAGAGAGGGTTCTCGAGGCTATAAACTTTCTGGAACTTTCCGCAGATATATTGCAAAAGTCTCCTTTTGAGATAAGCGGTGGAGAAAAGAGAAAGGTAGCTATAGCGAGCATTCTTGTGAGAAAGCCGAAGTATCTGGTGCTTGACGAGCCCTTTGCTGGAATGGATTATCCTGGCACGAGAGCTCTTTTGAGTCTTTTTAAGAATCTAAAGGGTAAATGCTCTATTATCGTTGTTACTCATACTCTTGATGAGCTTTTGGGCTTGGTTGATAAACTTCTTTTTCTTTACAAAGGAAGAGTAAAGGCCTTTGGGGATTTAAGGAGCCTTTTCGACCTAGATGAGCTTCGCGAATATGTTTCTTTGATAGAGCTCTTAAGTAAGCTTAAGAAAAAGGGATTCTCTTTTAGAAAGAGCTTGGTGGATATGGATAGCTTAGAGGAGGACATAGTTTGGAATGTCTTACATGGGAAAGTTTAGTGTTGGGACTTTTATCCCTGTTGATTCGCCTATACACCGCTTGGATCCTAGAGTTAAGATAGTCTCGGTATTAATCTTACTGGTTTTACTTTTTCTAACCAATTCCATTGTTAAGTTTATTCCCTACATCTTTCTTACTGCCTTTTTGTTTTATCTTTCACGGCTTCCTTTAAAGGTCTTGATTAAGGGTATAAAACCTGTTTTATTCCTCTTGAGCTTTGCTTTTGTATTTCAGATTTTTTTCACGCCAGGTGAGATAATATTTAAGCTTAGCTTTATTTCCGTAACTAAAGAGGGTTTAAATCTTGCTACTGTTATAACTCTGAGATTGCTCCTTCTTGTCTTTCTGACTAATCTCTTGACCTTTACCACATCTCCAGTTGCTGTTACCGATGGTATTGAGGAGCTCTTAAAATACTTTAAGTTTTTGAGAGTTCCATCTCACGAGATAGCTATGACGATGAGCATATCCTTACGGTTTATTCCAACATTATTTGAAGAAGCGGACAGGATAATGAAAGCTCAAATGGCGAGGGGAGCGGAATTTGGTACAGGAAAATTTTTGCAAAGGATCAGGAGTTATATTCCCCTTGTGGTCCCTCTATTTGTTGGGGTTTTTAGGAAGGCAGAGGAACTTGCAATAGCTATGGAATCTCGATGCTATAGGGGAGGAGAAGGAAGAACGAGGATGAAGAGCCTGAAGCTAAGATTTGAGGATTATTTTGCTGGGATTATAGTTTTGGCTTTCGCGTTACTTAATATAGCTTGGGGATGGTTTTAAACACATTATTGATCATTTCTTATGATGGAACATCGTTTTTTGGTTGGCAGAAGCAGCCTGGAGTCCCGACAATTCAAGGAGAACTGGAGCGGGTCTTATCTAAGTTATTTAATTCCAAGGTTAGGGTAAAGGGAGCAGGGCGGACGGATAGAGGTGTCCACGCCTTAAGGCAGTTTGCAAACTTTATATCCCCTTTTGACTTTGACCCCCTCTTGCTTAAAAGATCTCTTAATGCTCTTCTTCCACCAGACATAAGGGTTTTAAAGGTTGTAAAAAATATTCCTCCCTATTTTGACGCAAGGAGAAATGCTGTTTGGAGGGAGTATAAGTACTTCATATATAGGGGGGAAGTAATCCCCCCTTTCTTGGTCAGATATTGCTATCATTTAAAAAGAGAGCTGGATTTTTCCATCTTGGAGAAAGTTTGTTCCCTTTTTATAGGTGTTCATGATTTTTCTGCTTTCTGTGATGGAGAGGATCCTGCGAGCAGTAAGGTAAGAGAGGTTTATGAATTTGGTTTTGAACTTAAGGGACCCCTTTTGATTTTTAAGGTCAGAGCGAATGCCTTCTTAAGACACATGGTTAGGATAATGGTTTCTACCGTTATAGACGTGGCTTGTGGGAAAAAGAGTGAAAGAGACATTGAGGAAGCTCTTAGAACTGGTAAAAGGATTCTCTCTTCTCCAGCATTAGCTCCTAACGGTCTTTGGTTATGGAATGTTGGTTTTGAACTCTCCGAGGGGATAAATCATGATGCTTAAGCCCTTTGATTACTACTCTCCTAGAACTTTAGATGATCTCTTTGATATCCTTGATGAGGAGAACGTTGTAGTTTTCACTGGTGGGACAGAGCTTTTCACGAGAATTAGAAAGGGACTTTCTCACCCAAAGATAGTTGTAGATTTAAAGAGGATAGACGAACTATGGTTCTTTTCCTTTGATCGTGGAAAGGGGTTAACCATAGGAGCTACTCTTACCTTGAGCGAAGTGATAGAATCTCCTGTCGTTAAGAAATTGTATCCCATCCTATTTAAGTGCTGTTTGGCAATAGGAACTCCAGAGTTGAGGAATAAGGCTACGGTTGTTGGTAACATCTGTAGCGGTTTTTTAACGGCAGATACTATTCCTGTTCTTTTGCTTTATAACTGTAGTCTGGAGATATTAGGCAGATGTGGAAGAAGGAGCATCAGCCTCTCAGACTTCCTTTCTTTGAGCGAAAGGCTTAAGAAGGGAGAGATCGTTGCCTCTATATTTATACCTTGTTTGGAGGTTGCTAAGGGAAATTATTATAGGTTTAAAGAAGGCTTGAAACGACCTTCCTTTGGGGTGGCTTATGTCAAGTTTGATAACTCCTTGAAGATATCAATTTGTGATGAGTTTCTGGGCTTTTGGTTACTTCGATCTTTAGAAGAACTTGGGCTTTTCCTTAAAAAGTATAGTGCTAAAATTGACGAAAGGAAAGTCTTGTTACTGGAAAGGGTACTTAAGGAGCTTTCTTAGGATGAATCATCTTGTACAAGTTAGAGTGAATGGTAAAATTTATAAAGCTGAGGTTCCCTCTCAAAAGACCCTGCTTGAGTTTTTAACCGAGGATCTTGGCTTGAGTGGCTTGAGTGGAGGATGTGGGAAGGGGGAGTGTGGGAAGTGTATTGTTATCCTTAATGGGCGAGCTGTCAACGCCTGTCTAACTCTTGTGGTTGAGGTTGACGGTGAGGATATAATGACCTTTGAAGGGAGGTAGAAAGTTGTGGGTGAAAGAAGCGGTGCTTCGAAACTCTCAACGAAGGACATACTTTATTATGTAGATGAGGTACCACCTTTAGGTGAAAGCATATTGCTGGGATTTCAACATGTTCTAACGCTATTCGGGGCTACGATAGCTGTTCCACTTATACTTGGGGGAGCTATGGGATTTTCTCCTGATCAGACGGCTATACTCATAGGTGCGGTTATGGTTACGGCGGGAGTAGCCACTTTGCTTCAGATATTCTTTGGTACGAAGCTTCCCATCGTTCAAAGTATGTCTTTTTCCTTTATCGGTCCGGTTTTATCTATAATAAAACAAACTGGGGGCGGAGTTGTTAGTATGCAATACGTTGCTGGTGCAGTAATGAGCGGTAGCCTAATTGAGATCGTCGTTGGTTGGAGCGGCTTAATAGGAAAGCTTAGGAGATTCGTTACCCCTGTTGTTATAGGTCCCGTGATAATAATGATAGGTCTTTCCCTATTTGAGGTAGGTGCTCCAAAAGCAGGGACGCATTGGCCTACTGCTCTTATTGTTATTGTATCCATATTCTTGTTTTCTCAAGTTTTAAGCTCGAGATACAGGTTTTTTAGGCTTTTCCCTGTTTTACTGGCTATTATCGTGGGATATGCCTTCTGTGCTGTAGGAACTTTAACGGGGATTTTTCCTAAAGGACATCCTGCTTACATAGATTTTTCTTTAATAGCTCATTCTCCGTGGATCAGACCCATAGATAAGATGATCTTTCCTTGGGGATTGCCCAAGTTTGATCTAGCTTTCTTTTTAACCATACTTGCGGGCTATCTTGCGTCTATGATTGAGTCCTTTGGAGATTATTTTTCTTGTGCTTATATGTCAAGGGCTTCTGAACCGACATCTAAAGTTATAAACAGGGGTATTAGTATGGAGGGATTAGGTTGCTTTCTCTCTGGAATATGGGGAGGCTTTGCAACTACAAGCTATTCTGAGAACATTGGTTTGATAGGCTTGACGAAGGTAGCATCGAGATATGTGGTTGGTGTTGCTGCTATTTTACTTATCTTACTTGGGGTGTTTAACAAATTTGGAGCATGTATCGCTACTATACCTGAGCCTGTTGTGGGAGCTATGTATTGTACTGTGTTTGGTATGATATCTGCTATTGGTGTTCAGCAATTAACTAAGGTTGATATGCAGTCTGGGAGAAACCTTCTTATAGTTGGGTTCACGCTTTTCATGGCTTTGAGCTTTCCGGCTTACATAAAGGGTGTTCCTGGGCTTTATAATCCTAGTCCTATCAATATTGGTTGGGCTCCATGGCTGGCCAATGCTCTGAATGCGATTCTATCGACGGAAATGGCTGTTGCTGCTATAGTTGGATTAACCCTTGATAATGTTATACCAGGTACAGATAAAGAAAGAGGTCTTTGCGGATAGAGATAAGTAAGGATTAATGTTTTATTGATGACTTTCACTTTTGATGCTATAATATAATCTAGCTTAATAGGTTCACTGGGTGAACGGGAAGTCCGGTGAAAGTCCGGCGCGGCCCCGCCCACGGTAAGAGGGGGACGAAAGGTCTTTGATACCACTGGAGATCGTGAGATCTCTGGGAAGGTAGACCGAGTAGAGAGATCCCTCAAGCCCGGAGACCGGCCCGGTGATAGTAAAATAGGCTCCTGCGGACGGAGGAGGAGTTCTTTAAGAGGATGTAAAGAGCCTGGCTTTCACTCCGCTCTAAGGTGGGAGCCAGGCTCTTAGTTTTGAAGGGGGTGCTTCTGTGAAAAGGGAGAACCTAGTTGTAGTTTTCGTGATCCTTTTAATAGCTTCTGGAGCTAATGCTCAGGTTTTTGAGCTTGGCACGCTTGAAGTTTACGGTTCTCGGTTGGACCTTTTAAGGGATGAGCCATCTTCTTGTTCTCTTATTTTTCCTTCACAGTATGAGGGAGAGTTTAAGGATCTTGGCGAGCTTTTGTCTAAGATTCCTGGGGTTAGGGTTACGAAATTGGGAGGAAGGGGAAGTTACACAGTGGTATCCATAAGGGGTAGCACAGCTGGACAGGTCGCTATATATCTTAACGGTATTTTGATGAACATGGGTGGGGAGGGGGCTGTGGATTTATCAACTATACCCTTAAGCGCTGTTGAGCGAATTGAGGTCTATAGAGGAAGCGTTCCTGCGCGCTTTGGAATATCTGGGATAGGAGGGGTAATAAACATCGTAACCTTTGAAGAGAGTAAGTTTAACGTGGTGAAAGCTTCTGCTGGCTCTTTTAGGAGTTATAGTGCTGAGTCAATCAATAACGTAGGAAAGGCTCTAATATCTTTGAACCTTGAATGCAGCAGGGGGGATTATCTCTACGATAATGATAATGGGACTCCTTTTAACCCCTCCGATGACTACGAAGCTAGGAGGCAAAACAACGCTTACAGATTAAACGATATCAAGATCTCCAGGAAGGTAGGAGATAGGACCAAGATATTTTTGAACTACTTTTCGAAACATAGAGAGCTTCCTAAGCCAGCACCAGGTAGCGATAGGGATGATTTCGTTTCTCGCTCTAATCTTTCGGAAGAGAGATTCTTGGGAGAGATAACGACTAATTTTAGGCTTTCAAATAAGACCATGGGTGCTTTCTCTATCTACGGGCTTCTTTCGGAGAGAGAGTTTAGGAACCCCTATGGCGACATTGGATGGGGGGGACAAAAGCACAACTGGTATAACTCTTACAAGCTTGGAGGGAGGGCTTCTCTAAATTATCTGCTTAGTGAGGAAGGCTTGCTTGAAGCCTATTTGGACTTTTCCTTTGAAAAGCTTATCCCCGGAGGGGATATAGTTTCCCAGGGTTATTGGTCTCCCTTAAAGGGGGTATCTGAGTATGAGAGGGGCTTAATAAACTTTTCCCTTGATTATAATATCAGCAAGGGTAAGCTTATTCTTGTCCCATGGGTTAGATTTTTAAGCCTGTGGGAAAGCTCGAAAAAACTTGATGGTGTTGAAGAGAACTCAACCGATGACAGCTTTTGCTATGGGATCAGAAGTAAATATATCCTTGATGAGAATTGGGCGATTAAGGCTACATGGGGAAAAGCTGTTAGATTGCCGACATTTTATGAAAAGTTTGGTGATGGTGCTTTTATTCTTCCTAACCCAGAGCTTAAAAGTGAACGTGGAGAAAACTTCGATTTTGGTTTAGAATACATGAGCAAAGATCTAATGATTAGCGTTACATACTTTAGAAGCGATATAGATGACCTTATAGAGTTTGTCATGGCTAATCCCAAGTTTGCTTACTATAAGAACATCAAGGGGGCTAAAGTGGAAGGGATTGAGCTGGAGTTCTCTAAGGTGTGGAGTATGGGATGGAGCGCCAATTTATCTTACACCTATATGAGGTCAAGAAGTGAAATCTTAGGTTATAGAGAGGGAAAACCCTTACCTAACAGGCCAGAGCATAGCGTTAGCTTAAGGTTAGCTCGTTCTTGGAAGGATTGGGAGTTCTTTGTAGAAGGAGAGTTTATCGGTGAGAATTACTTTGATACTGGTGGGTTGGTTAAGTTTAGTGATTGGTGGGAGCTTAATTTAGGGCTTTCTCATGAACTTTCTGAGAAGGAAAAGCTCAGTCTGGTGATAAAAAACCTTACTAATAATCAGGACCTAAGGGTTAAACCTGTTGGTTATGGTCCAGAAAAGATGCCTGATTATCCTCCTATTGGAAGAGCTTTTTACTTAACCTATATAAAGAACTTTTGAAAGGAGGGTAAGAAGTATGGTTACTAGGAAGAAGGTAGCTCTTGTATCTTTACTGCTGGTTTTAGCTTTTCTCCTCTGGGGTTGTGGTGGGGGTGGAGGAAGCTGGACACCCGGGAATCTGCTCGCTATAGTTATAGGGGTAGATTCAAGTTATAGCACAGCTAACCTTTCTACTGTTAGTCTGGATGAGGAAGAGTTTAGTATATCGCCATCCTTGATTTCTAACCTTTGTGGAGACACGGTAGTCAAAACCTACAGGGATTATGTTTTTATAGTGGAAAGACCTAGCTGGGGGACGGTGGATTCTCCTATATACGTTTATAAGGTTGGAGAGTGGGATAATCCATTGAAGAATTATACTCTTGGTAAGAACGTTTATGACATCGTATTCGTTAATGAGAGTGTAGCTTATGCTATACCATGGGGAGAAGCATTTATTCAGAAGATCAAGCCTTTGACTGGAGAAGAGATTAGAAAAGTAGATCTTTCTTCATATTCCTATGGAAGTGATGGGTCTCCTAACGCAGCGAAAGGGTTGTTTACAAACGGAAGGTTATTTGTTATCCTTCAGAGATACGATGTAGGAACATTTTCCTATGGAGAAGGGAAATTGATCGTGATCAATCCCAATGAAGATAGTATCGATAGAGATATAACACTTAACAGTAAGAACCCTCAAGATTTGGATCACTATGGTGGGAAGTTATATATAGTTCAAGCTGGTAGATTGTTTGATCCTTCGGACGATGCTATTGATGTTATGGATTTGAGGGATTACAACTTGAGAAAGCTTTGTGATAACCCATTGCAGGAAGAGGGTATGGATCTATATGCTCTTGAGATAACGGAGAATGGTACAGCTTATCTTCTTGGAGGGGGATGGCCTAATTATAAGGTTTACGAGTTTGACCTTAGAGATGGGAAAATTGGAGGAATGATTTATGAAGGAGGCTATATAACATCAATTAGATATGATAGCTACTCTGGTTATCTCTTCATTCTTGATAGAGGAACAGGTAGCGGAGATGGCAAGTTGGTAATTTATGATACCGAAAAGAAGAGGATAGTAGAAGAAATTGGTGAAGAGAAGCTTGGTTATCCTCCTTATTCCATCGACATAGCTGCTTTCGATTAAGACAAGATTCACTGGGAGGGGCTTGCAAAACGAGGCTGTCCCCCACCCCGCTCCCCCAGGAGAGCCTCAGCCCCTCCCAACATAATAAATTATAACTTAACATAAGGAGAGAAAGGAAGATGGATTGGTTTAGTAAAGGTGGGCCTTTAATGTATCCTATTTTGGGGTGTTCTATTTTCTCTCTAGCTATATTTCTTGAAAGGCTTTTTTATATTTTAAAAGGAAAGAAGGGGGTTCTTCTTGATTTTCAAAGGAGGGTAGACGAACTTTTAAATAACCCAAATCTTGAGGTTAAGGGGCTTAAGGATGCTATAGATATGCTGATAGAGGGTAAAACTGTAAGCCTCTCAAGAGGAATAGGAGCTCTATCTTTGATAGCTCGAGTGAGCACTCTTCTCGGTCTTTTAGGAACTGTGTTGGGAATGGTTGAGGTTTTTAGGAATGTAGCCGCGGGGAAGTTGGGCAATCCTGAAGCCTTGGCGGGTGGTATATGGGTTGCGCTTTTGACCACTGTGTTCGGTTTGTCGGTAGCTATCCCAACGGTTTTTATGCATGGTTTGCTTTCATCCATGATTTCTCGGATAGAGGAGGAGATGCTAAAGCTTGGGGAAGAAGTGCTTATTAGATATGTTAAGGGTAAAGCTTAGTTTTATCTTACTTTTTTTATTATCAGAGATCGCTTTTTCTTGCCCACCTTTTCTTTATGATGAATTAGGTAACGTAATTGATGTAAAGCATAAATTTAGTAGAATAGTTTCTCTCGCTCCAGCTATAACCGAAACCCTCTTCGCCATAGGGGCGGGAAGTAGGGTCGTTGGAGTAACACTCTTTGATAATTATCCTAAAGAAGTGGAAAGAATCTTTAAGGTTGGTGATTTCTCTAATCCAAACTTAGAGAGAGTAATTAGTGTTAAGCCTGATTTAGTTTTAGGGATATCTAACCTTCACTTCAGATTGATGAAGCGTATTAAGGAATTTGGTATTAGTTGTTACACTTTCAAACTTTATGATACCTTTGAAGAGCTATATGCAATGATAGATGCTTTAGGGAAGATAACAGGTAATGAAAGGGAGGCTAACTTGCTCATTGGTGAACTTAAAGAAAGGATCAAGGGTATTGAGGATAGAGGCAAGGCTTTGAAGGCGCACCCTAAGGTTTTTCTTGCTCTTTGGGATTCTCCCTTGGCAACTATTGGGAGGAGAAGTTATATTCACGAGGTCATTAGAATAGCGGGCGGCTTTAGTATAACATCGGACTTAGAAGCTTACTTTCCTATATATAGCATAGAGAGATTAATTTTGGGGGACCCTGATATAATTTTGGTCGCTGGGGGGAATGGCGGAATGGGGCTTAGTAGGGATAGATTATTGAAAGCCCTAAGCGGTAAAGGAATAAGGGCCGTGGAAAGAGGAAATGTGTATGAGATAGATGGGGATCTCATCTTTAGGCTTTCTCCCAGGATAGTGGAAGGTATTGGTATCTTATATAAGGTGTTTGAGAGATGGGCAGGAAAAGACTAAAGGAAGAGGATGTTGGAATAGATCTTACTCCCTTGATAGACATAATACTTCAGCTTATAGTATTTTTTGTTTTAACTACAGCCTTCGTTCCCTTTCTTGTAAACGTGGAGCTTCCCAAAGCTTTATCTTCACCTTCTAATGAGGAAAGGGTCGTAGTTATAACCTTGACTAAAGGGGGAGATATATACTGGGATAAGGAAGTTGTAAGCCTTTCTGAGTTACCCAAGCGTGTGGAAACTACAGGGATTGAAGTGAAATATTTAATAAGAGGGGATAAAGGAGCTGAATATGGTAAGGTCGTAGCTTTGATAAGCGAGCTTAAGAAGATGGGGGTAAGGAGGTTAGGACTGGTTGTGGAGCCAGAACACTAGATTTTATGCCTTTTTGTCCTTATCTTTCTTTTTTCATTTGATCTTGGTAAGTCTCTTACCGTCTTTAACTATCTTAGATCTTTCCTCGCCTATATGGGTGGACCTCGTTGAGGTGAAGGAGGAAAAGTGGAAGGCGAGTGAGGTTCAACTCTTAAAGGGGTTGGTGTCCCAAGGAGCTTCCATAGGTGGAGATTTTCATCTGTTAAGCGGGAAAAATTTTAGGATCGAAGGGAAAGCCTCGCTTCACTTGAAGGGATCCCTTAAAGTTAGTATAAAGCATGCTCCTAAAAGAGATGCGAAGGTTGAAAAAACTGGTGAACTTAATAGGAGTGGGGATAATCGAGAGATTGGTCATAAAGGCTCTGCTGTTGGAGGAAATTCTCCACATTTTAAAGAGATGGATAGTTCTGATCTTCATCAGGCCGTGATGCCTCCTCAACTTCTAAGGTTAAGTGAGCCCGTTTATCCTCTCATTGCGAGAAAAATGGGATATGAGGGATGTGTGCTCTTGGAAATAGAGGTATTAATCGATGGGAGTGTCGGTGATGTGAGAGTTATAGAGTCGTCTGGATACGAAGTTCTTGATAAAGCGGCTGTTACGGAAGCTAAGAAATGGAGGTTCGTTCCTGCTAAGATTAATGGTAACCCTATAAAGTGTGTGGTCAGAAAGAAGGTGGAGTTTAAGCTTAAATGAAAAGAAGAGGGCTTTTAATATTCCTTCTCTTAATATTTTCCATATTTATATCTCTATTTGAAGGTTCTGTTAGAATAAGCCTTGGAGAAATTATGACTGGATCTCCTGTTTTCTGGAAGATAAGGCTACCACGTATAATTAACGCTTTTATGGTGGGAGCTTCCTTATCTCTTTCAGGATCGGTATTACAAGCTCTTTTTAGAAATCCCCTTGCAGAACCCTATCTTCTTGGGGTATCTGCAGGAGCTGCTGTGGGCGTTTCCATAAGTATTTTGTTGAAACTTGCTTGGAGTATAGAGCTTTGTTCTTTCTTGGGTTCTATGTTTTCTCTGATATTGGTTTATAAAATAGCGGTTAGAAATGGGTTTCTCCCCACGGAAGATCTCCTTCTCGCTGGTGTTGCAATAAATGCGCTACTTTCCGCCTTGTTGGGTTTCTTGATGTATATGGTTGGGAGAGAGCTTCATGGGTTGCTTTTTTGGATGTGGGGGAGCTTCGGGACCTCCTCGTGGGGCAATGTCATCAGGGGTTTCCCAATATTCCTCTTCACTTTTTTCCTTTTAGTCAGACATGCTGATGATCTTAACATAATGCTCTGGGGAGATGAGCATGCGCTTCAGATGGGCGTTGACGTAAGAAGGGTTAAGAAAAGCCTTTTAATTTCTTCTTCACTTATCACTGCTATTTCTGTAGCTTCGTCTGGTATTATAGGTTTTGTGGGGTTAGTAACTCCTCACATTGTCAGGATAATGTTAGGCCCTGATCATAAGGTTTTATTGCCTTTTTCGGTGCTGTTGGGAGGGGGGATCTTAGTTTTGGCAGATGCCCTTTCAAGGAGTTTAGTTTCTCCCGCTGAGGTTCCCGTGGGGCTTATAACCGCCCTTGGAGGAGCTCCTTTCTTTATATACCTCTTAAGGAAGTGGCGTAAAAGCGATGCTTGAAGTTAAGGGTGTTTCTGTTGCCTATAATGGTAAGCTTGTTTTGAAGGATATAAATTTCAGATTAGAAAAAGGGGATTTTTTAGCTATTCTTGGAGCTAATGGTGCTGGAAAGAGCACTTTGATAAAGCTTTTATCTGGCGTTGTTAAGCCCCTTTCGGGAAGTGCTTGTTTTGAAGGGGTTGATCTCCTTTCTCTTCCGCCGAGAGAGAGAGCTAAGATAGTAGCTGTGGTCCCCCAAGAGGTAAACTTTATCTTCCCATTTTCTGTAGAAGAGGTAGTAGCCATGGGACGCTATCCTTATGGGGGAAGAGGTAGGAAAGAAGTAGAGTGGGCGATCACCAAACTTGCGTTAGAAGATCTGCGTAATAGGAGCTTGTCCTCTTTAAGCGGTGGTGAGTTTAAGCGTGTAATTATAGCTAAGGCTCTGGCGCAGACCCCCAAGATACTTCTTCTTGATGAGCCGATAAGCCATCTTGATTTGAAGTACCAGGCTCTTTTGTTTAAGCTTCTTAGGGAACTTTTGGATAGAGGGTTAATTATAATATCTGTTTTTCACGAGCTAAACATAGCCTTCCAAGGGATAAATAAGATTATGTTTCTTAAAGATGGCGAGATGCTTTCTTTTGGTTCTCTTCACGAAAATCTAACCTTAAATATTTTAAGGAAAACTTTCGACGTAGATATTGTAAAGTGTGAAAGTTGTGGAAACATCTACCTTAAGAATGAATGATCAAGGGTTTAAAGTTGTCTTTTTCTTGGCAATCCACACAACTGCAAATATCCCTAAGCCTAAAGCAACTAAGATTGGGTTTAAGGTGGCAGTTAATGTACCTATCACTACTAGAAGCAACCTTAGTGGAATCCTGAGTTCCCCTTTAAGATAACCTGTTACCCCTATTGCTATTATGTACATCGCTAATATGGTAGATAGAAAGCAGTATAGAATTCTTAATATAGAGAGCAGATTCCAAGAGCTTACAGTTATGATAAACATCTCAGGGTTATAGAAGTAGATGTAGGGGCCAATGAATGCAGCCAAGGCATACTTTACGGAATTTATCGAGGTTTTCCAGAAATCGCCTCCAGCGAGCGCTGAACCAGCGTAAGAAGCTAGAGCTACTGGTGGTGTGAGATCTGCTAGAATACCGAAGTAGAAGACAAAAAAGTGAGCAGCAAGCAATGCTACTGCGGGACCATATCCAAGGACCTTTTCTAAATATACTCCTCCTATGTTAGACACAGCTTTGTATACTGCAGGAGCTGCAACGAGGGATGTTATAACATAGTTTGCCGTTGTTGGTACTCCCATACCTAGTATTAGACTAAATATCATGCTCATTAAGAGTATTAGTATAAGTATGCCTCCTGTTAGGTCCACAAGCTTATATCCTAAGCTTGTTACCAGTCCAGTCATGGTTAAAACTCCTTGTATTAAGCCAGCACTGGCAGCTGCAAGCATGACTGTAACGCTTGTTTTTCCGGCGTCGATCAAGGAATCGAAAGTTGCATCAAACATTTTCTTTCCGTCATCGCTTTTAGAGAGGAGCCCTATGAAAAGGGACAAGACTATTCCAAATACACCACTCATGAACAATACTGATTCTTTTCTTATTCCCATATGTTTAGCTAAAGCTAAAAAACCGATGAAGAGCAGGCTTATAAAGAACTTTTCGTTGAACTTGATGTGTTTTTTCAAGAAAAGTCCTATTAGGATCAGTAAAGTTAAAAAGCTTAGGAAAATCAAGGAAACCTCTTTCGCTATATGATCTTCTGTAAACATCAAAAAAGTAGTGAGAATAACTAATCCTGCGTAGATCTTTTCATTTCCAGGTATGTTGTCTTTTGATACCCAAGCGACCCATATAGCTATACCTAAGCAAGAGATGGCAGCTATGTGGGGGGATATCCCCCATACGAGGGCAACTGTTATGACCACTATAGGAAGCATGAGGTAAAGCTTCCTCACAAAATAGCGAACTGGCGTAAGCAGCTCCTTAGGTAAGCCTCTTAGTCCCAGTTTCTTCGTTTCAAGATCTATAAATATATAAACTCCTATATAGTATACAAGGGCTGGAATCACTGCAGCGATTATTATCTTATTATAAGGTATGCCCAGGAACTGAGCCATTATGAAAGCTGCTGCTCCCATTATTGGAGGCATTAGTTGTCCACCTGTAGAGGCGACAGGCTCAACCGCTCCAGCAATTTCCGGAGGATAACCTGCCTTTTTCATTAAGGGGATGGTGAAAGTTCCTGTGGTCAACACATTTGCTACCGAGCTTCCGCTTACCGTTCCCATGAGAGCGCTTGAGACAACTGCAGACTTAGCGGGCCCTCCAGGGCGTGTTCCGAAGATGGATATCATTAGCTGAGTCATATAATCGCTGACTCCTATCTTTAGAAGAAAGGCGCCGAAAAATATAAATGCAAATACGTATATTGTCATAACAAAAAAGGGTATCCCAAAGATCCCTTGGTCAAGGTAAAGATATTGAACAAACCTACCCCAGTTATAGTTAGTATCTCTTATACCTATAACTAAGAAAACAAGAACTATGGTGGGAAGAATCCAGCCCAAGCTTCTCCTCGTTGCCTCCAAAACCAAGGCTATAGCTATGAGGCCAAAAGGAATATCCCATTTATATACCTCGTAATATACCGTGAATGCGGGGTACCTCACGAACATGTAAAACATGCTTGCAAGCCCGAGAATAATCAAAATATAGTCATAGAATTGAACCTTTACAACATATTTCTCTTTTATTCTTGAGGGATAACGTAAGAAGGCTATCAGAAGCAACATTCCTAGTACGAAAGCCATACCCTGCTTATCCTGAAATCCCTGCTGGAGTATGGGGATTTCTATTCCTAGTTTAGCCAGAAGATCATAAATATAAAAGTGAAATCTAAATATGAAAAGTATCTCATATACTCCTACAGAAATGGCGGCAATTTTTAATAGCAAGTCTAAAGGTTGCGGTAAACTTCGAGTCTTTTCAATAACAATCGCAACTTTGCTTTCTTTATTTTCCATCTTCCTCCCTCCTAATTTATTAAAGTAAAGAGAAAGGGAGCTCTTTTAACTCTAAATATAACCTTTCCTTCCTTTTTAATCTCATGGAATACATATTTTGACCCTAATTTTATACTTGCCCTGTTTAGAGGGATAAACCAATAACTCCACTCCTTTCCTAGAAACATATTCATTTCCTTTATAAAAAAGCCCTTTTCGATTTTGCTAAAGTCAATTGGTTGACCTGCGTCAAACTGTTGCCATCTTTCCTCTATTGCCCATATTCCGTTCTTATTTATCCTGTAAATATCTACGACAGCGGTTAGGGAAACGCTATGTGTGTAGTATACCTCAAGGATTATCTCTGGATTAAGGAAGAGGGAACAGGTTTCTGTTCCCTCTTCCGTCTGTATTTCCAAAACATTGATCGGTAGAAGGGATATTCCCAATAGCGTTAAGATTAAGGCTATCTTAACGCTTAAGCTCTTCTGGAATCTTAAGCCCCTTTTCTTCAAAGAACTTTATGGCTCCTGGGTGAAGAGGTATAGTTACTCCTTCAAAGGCATCGCTCATCTTTATCTGCTTTGCAAGCTGGTGAGCTGTTGCAAGATCATCAATGCTGGTGTAAAGAACCCTCGTTATCTCATATACCACATCGTTAGGAAGCTTTTCATCTACTACGAGCGTAGCCTTGACCGCTATGGTTTGAACATCGTTTTCCATTCCTTTATAAGTTCCTTTAGGTATAGTTACCCTTACGTAGAAGGGGTAACCCTGGTCGTGAAGCTTTTTAACGATATCGTCGGGGATTGATATAAGGTTAACGGGGACATTCACAGCTATCATCTCTATGGCAGGTGCAGGGTAGCCAATGATTGTAAATTCCGCATCTACTTGACCAAGAACCAGACTCTGAGCGGCTTCTTCAAAGGTCTGATATATCTTGTTTATCTTATCCCACACTCCTGCTGCCTTGAGGACCCTCTCCGCTGTTTGAGCACAACCGCTGCCCGCTGCCCCAACGACTACTCTCTTACCTACGAGGTCGTTTAAACTCTTTAGGTTACTGTCTGCTCTCACTACTAATTGAAGCGGTTCGGGGTAGAGCGTTGCAATGGCTCTTATGTTTTTTACTGGGTTTCCTTCAAACTGAGCGATGCCCTTAATTGCATAGTAAGTTACGTCGTTTTGAGCGATTGCTACCTGAGCTTCCCCCTTTGCTATAGCTTTTACGTTAGCTACACTCGCTCCGCTCGTAACTCCCTTAGCTGCCAGCGTTTGGCTCTTCTGATTGATTACCTTAGCGAGCATGGAACCTATGGCAAAGTATACGCTTCCAGGTCCAGAACCAGTATAAATCGTAACCTCAAATTTGTTGGCAGCTACTGTAACACTTCCAAAGGAGAAAAGCACCGCCAACGTAAAAGAGAGTATTAACAAAACACTTGCCACCTTTTTACACATGACTAATTTCACCTCCTATTTAAAAATTCTTTTTTTCTAAAGATAACATTACTAATAAATATTGTCAAGGAGGTAGTCTCTTGTGAAGAAAAATTATCTTCTCTAATATTATCTTGAAGGAATAGTTGCTTCTAAGGTCTTATATGATCCATTTCTTTACTTCTTCGGGGGATAGTTTTCTCGTTATGAAGGTGACTTCTCCTTCCTTACCTACGACCTTAACTTCGCCTATGGAATTTGAAGGAGCATCACTGTATCTTAAGACGATTCCACAGGCTAAATTTAATATAGGTGGAGTTATCTTATTTCCTCTAAGTATTGCTAAGGGGCTTGGAAAGTCTTTAGCTGTGAGAAGGATATCAGAAGGCATAAGGAACCTGAGTAATATTTCGTTTTCCTTTTCGTTTCTACCAACGATAAGCTTTATATCTCGTTCGAGCCTAAAATGTCTTCCATATTTTAGTAGTTCTGCATCCTTTAGAGTTGCTTCAGGGGTATACTTTAGAAGGTCCTTGACTCTTCTTGAGAAGGATGGATCCGTTAGGATGCATCCTCCTGCTGGAGACGGGAAAAAATCTATACCCCATTTCTGAGCGAGTTCTATTTGTACCTTTCTTGCTCTACCTTTTATGTCCAATAGGTTTTCTCTCTTGATCCATCCTTCCCTTTCCGGTAGGGTTGGAGGTAATAGCTTCGCAGAGAGCGGTCGAAGTAAGATATCTTTCAAACCGCTTTCTTGGGCTATTACTTCCATGATTTTCCTTCTTTGGGACATGGGCCTTTCGCCTAATACCTCACCAGTTGCAACGAATTTTGCTCTGGTTTCTTTCATGTAATTTTTAGCTTCCTTAAGCATTATTACCTTGCAATCTATACAGGGGTTTACTCCTCGCCCTCTACCATACTTGGGTCTTTTAACAGCGTTCCAGATTTTTTCACCGATATCTATTATTTCTAAGGGAAGGCCAAGGTTCTGAGCTGCCTTAGTTGGATTGGTGCTTTCCCAAAATGGGGAAGAACAAAATAACAAGAGTATTTCTATTCCTTCATTTTGAAGTAACTTTGCAGCTAAAATGCTATCTAATCCTCCCGAAAAGAGTAGTACACACTTCATCAGTTTTTAACCAAACTTTCCCGTGAGGAATTCCTCCGTTCTTCTATCCTTTGGAGTAGTAAACATCGTTCTTGTTGGACCAAACTCTACAAGCTCTCCAAGATAAAGGAAAGCCGCATAGTCTGAAACCCTTCCCGCTTGGGCTATGTTATGAGTAACAAGTATAACTGTTACTGTTTTCTTAAGCTCTATCATTAACTCTTCTATTCTTGAAGTAGCTATAGGATCAAGGGCTGAGGTGGGCTCATCTAAGAGTAAGACATCAGGGTTCATAGCTAAGGCTCTAGCTATGCAAAGCCTTTGCTGTTGCCCCCCTGATAGGAATGTCCCAAGCTTGTGTAGGTGGTTCTTAACTTCGTCCCACAAAGCTGCCTTTTTAAGCGATTCTTCAACTATTCTGTCCATCTCGTTTTTAGGTAGCTTAATTCCATTTAGCTTATATCCAGCAATCACATTATCGTATATGCTCATGGTAGGGAAAGGGTTAGGGCGTTGGAAGACCATCCCTATTTTTCTTCTGACTAACATAGGATCTATAGCGTATATATCCTCACCGTGAAGAAATACTTTCCCTTCGACCCTTGCGTTTGGAGACAGTTCATGCATGCGATTTAAGCATCTTATGAAGGTAGTCTTGCCACATCCTGAAGGTCCCATTACAGCTGTAACCCTGTTTTGAGGGAATGAGATCGTTATTCCCTTCAATATCTCCTGGTTCCCATAATAAGCCTTGAGATTTTCGGTTCTTAAAATCTCGTTTTCCATCTTTTAGCTATCACCCTCGCTATTATGTTTATCACTAATACCATACTTACCAATATGAAAGATGCTCCCCATGCTAATTCGTGCCATTCCACATATGGGCTTGTGGCGTAATTAAAAATGAACAAAGACAGAGCACTCATCGGCTTAAAGAGGTTAAGTTCTAGATGAGGACTACCAAAGGCAGTAAACAAAAGGGGAGCGGTTTCACCTGCTATCCTTGCTATTCCTATTAATACACCAGTTAATATGCCGCTTAAGCTTGCGGGTAGAACAACCTTCAATATAGCTTTGTAGTAAGGCACACCGAGGGCCAAAGCTGCTTCTTTTAATGTTCCTGGGATGAACTTCATCGTTTCCTCAGTTGTTCTTACAACTACGGGGAACATTATTATACCGAGAGCGATTCCACCTGAGAGGGCTGAAAAACTTTGCATGGGCATAACTATCCAAATATATGCTACGATTCCAACTACTATAGAAGGTATGCTTTGCAAAACCTCTACACACAACCTGGCCAGTGCTGAGAGTTTGCTCTCCTTTCTCTCTGCCATATATATACCAGCTGCTATACCGGGGGGTATTGATATAATGCTTGCTAAACTTATAATTATACCAGTTCCAATTAATGCGTTTAATATGCCTCCTCCTTCCTCCCCGGGAGGCTTAGGGAGGCTCAGTAGGAACTCTGGGCTGACAACCTTTAACCCCTTTTGAACTATGTAATAGAGAATGAGAAATAGAGGTATTATCGTAATCGTTGCCAGTAGAAATATCACGATCTTAAAGATTTTGTCCTTTATTATTCTGCTTTTTTCACTCCTTACTTTAGGCATGTTCTGTCTCCTTTAAGCTGATCCTTTTAATTATGTATCGCCCAATCAATCCTATGATTGTAGTTATTATAAGGAGAAATAATCCTATCTCTACTAATGAGGATAGGTGTAGTTTTTCAGTGGCTTCGGTGAATTCATTTGCTATTACGCTTGCCATAGTATTTCCCGGAGAGAAAATGCTTTCTGGAATTTTGTTAGAGTTCCCTATAAGCATTGTTACAGCCATCGTTTCTCCAAGGGCTCTTCCCAGGGATAGGAGTATACCGGCGAAGATACCGGAGCGAGCATATGGTAAGATCACATATCTTATAACCTCGTATCTTGTCGCTCCAAGAGAGTAAGCCGCTTCTTTAATATCGCTGGGCACAAGCTCTATAACTTCTCTTCCTAAGGAACTAGAGTATGGAATTATCATTATAGCTAATATCAGGGATGCGGTAAATATTCCAACCCCCACGGGTGGAATCCCTATAAGAGCTTCGAACTCTCTAACTATAGGGACCAAGACGAATAACCCCCAAAAGCCATAGATGACGGAAGGTATACCAGCCAAGAGCTCTGTAAGATTTCTTAGAAGTGATGAAAACATCCCTTCCTTCAAATACTCTCCTAATAGAATGGATATAGACATGGATATAGGAATAGATATTAGTAAAGCTAAGAGAGACGTGATTAACGTTCCAATTAAAAAGGGAAGAGCACCAAACTTCATGTTTACTGGATCCCACTCTTTTCCGAAAAAGAAACTTATACCGAAGGCTTTAAGTGAAGGGATGGAATGGACCAGCAGCGTTAAGAAGATGGCTAATAAAAGGATTATTACTCCAGCTGCTCCTATTAGTATAACTGCGTTGAATATCAGATTGCTTTGTGCCACCCCTCTTGTCTTCATCTTTTACCCCATAATGATTATATAGCTAAGGTCAAAATAAAGCAATTGTCCAGTTGTTTCATTTAGCTTTCTATGTTAATATTTCTTTGTATGAAAAGTTCGGAGGGGGTGAGAGCTATGGGACCTCCTAAGATAGATAAGTACAGTTTCGGAGAGATAGTTATAGATGGCATTAGGTATGAAAGTGATGTTGTTATCCTTCCTGAGGGGGTTTTTTCAGATTGGTGGCGTTTGGAGGGACATAAGCTTCACCTGGAGGATATAAGAGAGTATCTTTCAAAGGCAGTCATTGATGTACTTGTTGTTGGAACGGGGGCGAGTGGGATAATGAAGGTGATGGATGAGGTCATGCTTGAGATGAGGGCAAGAGGTATAGAGGTAATAGCTTTGCCTACGGGTGAGGCTTGTAAAGTTTATAATGATCTTAGCACCAAGAAAAGGGTGATGGGGGTGTTTCACTTAACATGCTGAAGGAGGTTAAGAGAGCCCTTTTTGCGCTCAGTGACAAAAGTGGTGCTGAAAACTTCGTTAGGTTCCTGATAGAGAGAGAAGTAGAGGTTTTCGCTTCTGATGGAACGGCCAAGTACCTTGAAGATAAGGGGTTAAAGGTTAAAAGACTTTCCCTTATCACGGGTTTCTCAGAACGATGCGGGGGGAGAGTTAAAACACTTAACGAAGAGGTTTTTTCAAGGATTCTTTGTAGACCTGGTGATCCAGAGTTTAGCGAAAAATTCGATTTAGTTACAGTAGATCTTTATCCCTTTAAAGGTTTCAAAAGTATAGATAACATAGATATAGGAGGTGTCGCTTTACTTCGGGCTTCCGCTAAGAACTTTGAGAACGTTATTGTTGTATGTGATAAGAAGGATTATGACTTCATAATGAGGAGACTTGATGAAGAGGGTTCTCTTTCACTCGAGGAAAGAAAGAAACTCGCTTTTAAGGCGTTTAGAAAAACGATGCTATATGATTTTGAGATATCTCTTTGGATAGGCCAGGGAGGGAATGTACTTTCATTAAGATATGGAGAAAACCCTCACCAAAGCGGTTTCTTTTATCCTTTAAGTGATGGGACTCCCTTTTATTACTATGGAGATAAGCCAATATCTTTTAACAATATACTCGATGCCTATCGAGCTTGGCTTGTAGTAAGAGAGTTTGATGAGCCTGCGTGCGCTATAATAAAACATGCTTCACCTTGTGGAGTGGCGATAGCTTCTTCCTCTGAAGATGCTTTCTTAAAGGCTTTCGAGTGCGATCCTGTTTCGGCTTATGGAGGGATAGTTGCCTTTAATGTCTTTCCGAGTCGTGAGGCGTTGGGTTTAGTTGAAAAGAAGTTCTTTGATCTCTTAGTTCTTCCAGACCTTCCAGACATTCCTTTGAATAGGAGGTATTTGGTCCCAAAGTCATGGGATGTAGAGTGGGATTTAAAGGTTGCCTTCTCTGGAGTTTTAGTTCAAGAACCGGATAGGGGCTTCAATTTTGAAGGTGTAGTTGATAAGGATGCAATATTTGCTTTTAAGGTGGTTAAGCATCTTTACTCTAACGCTATTGTGGTGGCGAAGAATGGTGCAACCTTAGGCTTGTGCGGTGGGCAACCCAGTAGGATATATGCTGTGAAGATAGCTCTTGAAAGAGCGAAGGGAAAGTGTAGTGGAGGGGTCCTCGCAAGTGATGGGTTTTTCCCTTTTACTGATAGCATAGATGAGGCTAATAAGTACGGAATAAGGTTAGTGATAGCTCCAAAGGGGTCTAAGAAGGATGATGAAGTAAGGAGGAGAGCAGAGGAGTTAGGTATAGACTTAATATTTGTTGAGGATAGGCATTTCAGACATTAACTATACTTATGGGGGGGTCTATATGATGAGTGATATTGAGATCGCTCGGAACGCTAAGCTTAGAAAGATAAGCGAGATCTCTTCTAGTTTAGGCATACCTGAGGACAGGCTGATTCCTTATGGGTGGTATAAGGCTAAGGTTGATTGGCGCTACTTAAAAGAGTTAGAGAGCAGAGATGATGGAAAACTGATAATGGTAACAGCTATAACCCCTACGCCTGCTGGTGAAGGTAAAACGACAACTACCATAGGTTTAACCCAAGCGCTAGTTAGGTTAGGTAAGAAAGCCATGCTCTGCCTGAGGGAGCCTTCGTTGGGGCCGTGCTTTGGTGTGAAGGGGGGTGCCGCGGGCGGGGGATACTCTCAAGTTCTTCCTATGGAGGATATAAATCTTCATTTTACTGGTGATATCCATGCAGTGGGTGTTGCACATAATCTCCTTTCCGCGATGATAGATAATCATATTCATCAGGGAAATGAACTTGGCATTGATCCTCGAAAGGTTAGATGGGGGCGCGTTGTTGATATGAACGATAGAGCTCTAAGGAGGGTGGTCATAGGTCTTGGTGGCCCATCTAATGGTTTTCCCAGGGAGAGCAGATTCGATATTACAGCTGCATCTGAAGTAATGGCCATCCTTTGTTTATCTAAGGACTTAGATGAGCTCAAGGAGAGGCTTGGAAGCATAGTCATAGGTAAAGGCTATGATGGCAGATATATTAGGGCCAGGGATTTAAAGGCTCAAGGGGCAATGGCTGCCTTGCTAAAGGATGCTTTAAGTCCTAATCTTGTTCAAACGATAGAGGGTGTTCCTGCGTTTATCCATGGAGGTCCATTTGCCAATATAGCTCATGGAACTAACAGTATAATAGCTACCAAGATGGCGTTGAAGCTAAGAGATTATGTGGTAGTTGAAACGGGGTTTGCAACCGATCTGGGAGCTGAGAAGTTCTTCAATATAGTTTGTAGAGTTGGAGGTTTTAAGCCGGAGGTTGTGGTTATCGTAGCTACGGTTAGAGCCCTTAAGATGCATGGAGGTAAGTCTAAGGAGGAGTTAAGCAAGCCTGATCTTGAAGCTTTAAGCTTAGGGTGTGAGAACCTTAAGAAACACATAGAGAATGTGAAGTTTTATGGTTTGCCTGTGGTTGTGGCTCTGAATAGATTTGTCTCAGATAGCTTAGATGAAATTGCTCTTGTGAAAGATGTTGCTTTGGCTGCTGGTGCCAGGTTTGCGCTTTCAGAGGTTTGGGAGAAAGGGGGAGAGGGTGGAAAGGAGTTAGCTCAAGAGGTCCTTAAAGCTATAGAGGAGGATGAAGTTAGCTTTAGATATCTTTACGATTTAAAAGCCCCTATAAAGGATAAGATAGAGAAGATAGCTAAGTTTATGTATGGTGCTGATGGGGTTGAGTATGATCGTGGGGCAGAAGAGGAGATAAAGGAGTTAGAGAAGATGGGATATGGTAACTTGCCGATCTGTATGGCTAAGACGCAGCTTTCACTTTCAGATGACCCTAATCTCAAAGGTAGACCTCAAGGCTTTAAGATAAGGATCAGAGAAGTGCTTCTATCTGCGGGAGCCGGTTTTATAGTTCCTATAGCGGGGGATATCATGACCATGCCTGGTTTACCTAGGCGACCAGCCGCTGAGCTCGTAGATGTGGATTCAATGGGTAATATAAGCGGGCTATTTTAGCTTTTAGCTGTTATCAGAGGGAGTAAGGAGAAAGAGAAGGCCTAATGCTATTAAATTCAATCCCGCACAAATCATAAAAGCTAAGAAGCTGCTCCACCAGTTCCAAAGGAAGCCAATAAAAGAGTTTGCAATGATGGGAGTTAGCCCTTCGGCTAACGGTGGTAGATAGGGGGGAATCCTATTTGTTTTATCTCTTTTGCTCTCGAAATAGGATTTCCCCCCTGGTATTTCTGTTAATCCCATAGCTGTTCCATAAAGGGCAAAGGGAAGCCAAAGATGGGAATCGAATGGAATGAAAGTGAATGAGATATAAGCTATAGAGCGAAGGAAGATCCCTATAAGGAAGGTCTTGCTTTTATTCTTTGTTTTCCCTCCATAGCGGGATGATAGTATGAGGAAAGAGTTCGTAATAAGCCAGAGTATTGGTAGGACAGAGGTTGTACTTCCTAACTCTTGTGCCCGAAGCATAAGAAAGGATCCACTTGGGTTTCCTAAACTAAAGAAGATCTTTGGTAAAATTAAGGTTTTACTTTTCTTACCTTGAAGAAATTCGCTTTCTTTATCCACCTTTACAGATCGAGGAAGTTCCCTTATTGATATGTAGATTAAGACAGCCACTATTGCGCCCGGGATAACTGTTATGAGAAAAAGTTTTTTGTAATTAAAATCCAAGTATGGAAGGAGCAAGAATGCGGCTAAGGGGCCTAAAAGCTTCGCAATCATGCTCTTGTTTCCTTCGAGCTTGTCAGCGAATCTTATTAAAGAAATAGGAAATATGCCCTCGAAAAAAGCAAAAAGAGGCCTTGTTATAGAAGAAACAAGTAGTGTTAAAAGCGGAAGAAGAACTTTATGTGTCTCTTTCTCACTTTTTCTTTCAATGGCTCTTTTTGTCAAAATTGATGCCGCTTCAGAAGCCCCTTCTATTACCCCTAGCTGAAGGATGCTAAAACCTAGGACTTTCGTAATGAATATAGGGAATAGGGGATAGATTAGCTCCCTTGAAAATTCGTTTAAGGATTGACATATTTTAGTCATTCGATTATTCCTCCCCATACAACCTGGTCTTTTATATAAAAGGTAGCTAACTGTCCTGGTGTTATAGCGGCTAGGGGTTCCTTTAGTATTACCTTTACCCTTCCGCTTCCTATAGGTATGGCGCGAGCTTCCGAAGGTGGCGTATGATACCTAACCTTCACTTCTCCTTGAATCTCGGACTCATCTATGAACCAGTTAACATTATTAACTATGAAATCCTTTCTAAGCAAATCCTCAAATCTTCCCATGATAACTTCGTTGTTCTCTGCATCTAAGGCTACCACATATTGCCTTATACCTGTTGCGACATTAAGCCTCCTTCTCTGCCCTACGGTATAAAGGGCGATTCCTTCATGCTCTCCGAGTGTCTTCCCAGACAGGTCCTTTATTAACCCCCTTTTAAGTTTATCCCTCAGAGTTTTCTTGATGAAGTTTCTGAAGCTACCCTCGATAAAGCATACATCCTGACTTCCCTTAAAGCTTACAAATTTATCTATTCCGATTTTTTTTGCCAAGTTTATGACTTCCTCTCGCGATCTTTCCCCTAAGGGAAAAATGGTTTTCCTTAATATCTCCCGATCAACCAGGGAGAGAAAGTAAGATTGATCTTTTTTGGGGTCTTTCCCTTTTAATAGTCCGAAAGGTTCTCGCCTTATTAGAGCGTAGTGTCCTGTGGAGATGAAGTCGGCGTTTAAAGAGATTGCCTGCTTTAAGAGTTCCGGAAACTTTATGAGTCGATTGCAAAGAGCACATGGGTTTGGGGTTCTTCCCTTGGAGTACTCTTCTAAAAAGTAGTTTATGATTTTTTGTTCGAAGTCATTTATTAAATTCACTTCCTTTAAGTCTGCATCTAATACCTTTGCTATCTTCCTTACCCTTTCTATATCTTGCCCTTTATTTAGTATGAAGGTCACTCCTATCACATCAAACCCTTCTTCTTTTAGAAGAAAGGCCGAAACCCCACTATCCACACCTCCGCTTAACCCGATAACGACCCTATGCCTCATAGGTTTACGATAAATATCTCACCCTCCAATGCATCTATCATTAGCAATTTGTTCTCAAGGGGATTGCCAAGCTTAAGTAATAGTTTAAGGACTTCACACGCTTGATATCCAGCGGTTAGGGCTACAACTGGCGCTATTGCTGGTATAACTTCTGGTGCTTTCACCCCTTCTGGATAAAGCTTTTTCAACGTTTCTTCTTTTCTCACTACGCATATTCTTCCCCACCAACCGTGGACAGCTCCATGAACGACGGGTATACCTAAGGAGCAAGCTGCTCTTACAAGAGTCCTTCTCGATGGAATGTTGTCTAAAGCATCTACTACTACATCTACGCCAGAGATAAGTTTTTGGGCATTTTCCTCGGAAAGGCTAACCCTCAAAGGTAGAAGCTGGACTTCAGGGTTTATTTCCCTAACCCTTATGTAAGCTTCTTCTGCCTTCGATTTGCCAATATTACTTATCTTTGAAAGGATTTGCCTGTTTAGGTTACTTTCCTCGAAAACCTCAGGATCTATAGCTAGTATCCTTCCTACACCAGTTCTGGCGAGAATTTCTATTAGAAAGCCTCCCAGTCCTCCACAACCAACGATTGCGATTGAGCTCTTCATTAACTTCTCTTGACCTTCCTCTCCCCATAGAGGAATTTGTCTAGAGTAAATATTATTAGGCAAGACTTATCCCTCCTTGATTTCCCCAGTAAGCTGTTTTAAATTATACACCCTAACTTGCCTTTTTCCAAGCTATTTTGAAAAGGGGTATTGACAAGGAAAAGGAGCAGTGTTATACTCTCTTTTGAGAAGAAAAATTTTCTTCAATAATTTATAGAGGAAGGTGATTTTCCTGCAAAAGGAAGGTTTTATGGAGAAGTTGAAGAGAAAGCAGGGAGAACTTACTCAAGCTCAAAAAAAGCTTGCTGAGTATGTTCTACAGAATTTAGAAGAAGTGGCCTTTATGTCAGCTTCTGTTCTCGGTAGGAAGGCTGGTGTTAGTGAGTCCACGGTTGTGAGGTTTTCTCAACTGCTTGGTTATAAGGGTTTTCCAGAGCTCAAGGAGGCTCTTAGAGAGGTTGTTATCGAGAGGCTGGATACCTCTAAGAGGCTGAGTATGTATCTTGAGAAGGGGCAAGAGGAGCATATTTTGTTTCAAAGCGTTAAAAAAGATAGGGCAGTGCTTGATCTTCTGTTGGAAACCGTTTCCATTAAGGATTTTGATAACGTTATAGAGACGCTGGAGAATGCTAAGAGGATATATATAGTATCTCACAGAAGTGCTTATGCCATCGGTTATTATTTGGCTTTCTATCTTCATTGGTTGGGTTTTCCGGCCGTTCTTCTTAAAGGAAAAGATTTTTCCTACGAGGTCTTAACTTTGGGAGATAAGGATGATGTCGTGATAGGCATAACTTTTCCAAGGTATTCTTCAGAAACTGTGGAGCTCTTCTCCTTTGCAGCAGATAGAGGGATGAAAACTGTAGCCATTACTGATGATTACCTTTCTCCAATAGCTTCGAAGGCTTCTTATGTTTTGACTGTTCCAACCGATTTCATTTCATTTGTTGATTCACTAACAGGGCCCATGAGTTTAGTTAATGCGGTAATTGTTGCTCTAAGTTTAAGAAATCTTGAAGCTATTAAGGAGAGGTTACAAGGTTTGGAAAAGGTATGGGAAGAGAAATCGGTGTATTGGCGTGAAAGTTATAAAGGGGGGAAAGCTAATGATAAGTGATTATGTTTTTTATCGAAACTTTAAGCAGCATCACCCCATAGTTGAGAGGGGAGAGGGTATATACATCTACGATAAGGAAGGCAAGAGATATATTGATGCTTGTTCAGGGGCTCTTGTTTCCAACATAGGACATGGGGTTGAGGAAATCGTAGAGGCGATGTATGCACAGGCCAAAAAGATAGCTTTCGCTCATTTGTCCATGCTTGTGAGTGAACCAGCCATTGAATTAGCTCACATGATAAAAGAGCTTGCTCCAGGGGATCTTAATTATACATGGTTTGTTTCTGGAGGATCTGAGGCTGTTGAATCGGCTGTAAAGCTCGCGAGGCAGTATTTCATTGAGAGGGACGGAGAAAATTCATCAAAATATGTGATCATAGGAAGATGGAATTCCTTCCATGGGAATACGCTTGGAGCTTTAGCTATTGGGGGGCATATTTCGAGAAGAAAGCCCTATGTTCCGATGCTAAAGGAATTCCCCCATATATCTACTCACTATTGTTATCGCTGCTACTTTAAGTTAGAATATCCTAATTGTGGTTTGAGATGCGCTTATGAATTGGAAGATGTTATAAAGAGAGAGGGTTCTAAGTATATAGCTGCTTTTATAGCCGAGCCCGTTGTTGGAGCAACTGTAGGTGCTTTGGTTCCTCCTCCGGAGTATTGGCCAATAGTTAGAGAGATATGCGATAAGTACGATATCTTATTGATTGCAGATGAGGTTATGTGTGGTTTTGGAAGGACGGGTAAAAACTTTGCAGTAGACCATTGGGGTGTCGTTCCAGACATGATAGTTCTTGGAAAGGGGATGGCAGCTGGATATAGCCCATTAGCTGGTGTAATAGCGAGTGAAAGGATAGTGGACGTCTTGAAGAAGGGGAGTGGACAGTTTATTCATGGCCATACCTATGGTGGTAATCCATTGTCTTGTGCTATAGGAGTGGCAGTTATTAAATATATGCTTAAACACAATCTTATTCAGAATGCTCATGAAGTTGGAGAATATCTTGGACGTGCAATGAGGGTAGAGCTGGAGGATATCCCCATAGTTGGAGAGATAAGAGGTATAGGGATGATGTGGGGGATCGAGATAGTGAAGGATAGGAGAACGAGAGAGCCTTTCCTTAGGAAGCAGAACGTTGCTTCTAAGGTTGCTAAGGTGTTAATGGAGAGGGGGGTACTCGTTTATCCTGGGAGCGGGGCGGCGGATGGTGTCAATGGAGATCACTTTATGGTAGCCCCGCCCCTAACGCTGAAGAAGGAGGAGGCTGATGAGATAGTCTCCCTTTTAAAGAAAGGTTTGGAAGAATCAGTGAAAATATTACTTTAGGAGGTGATTCTCTCATATGGGTTCTTATTTTAAGCCCATAATGAGTCCCGATGAGGCTGTAAGGGATATTCCTGATGGAGCTACGATCATGATAGGGGGCTTTAATGTTGGTGGGGTTCCATACAGCCTTATCGAAGCTCTTATAAGGAAAGGGGTCAAGGATTTAACCCTAATATGCAATGATACTGCCTATGAAGATGTGGGTCATGGAAAGCTAATAGCGAACGGGCAGGTTAGAAAGGTCATTGCCTCACACATAGGATTGAATAGGATTACTCAAAAGCTTTATAATGAGGGGAAATTAGAGGTGGAGTTTGTTCCTCAGGGTACGCTTGCAGAAAGAATAAGGGCGGGTGGTTTTGGTCTTGGAGGAATTCTTACCCCTACAGGGGTTGGGACCTTAGCGGAGGAGGGTAAGCAAGTTATAGAAATAAACGGTAGAAAGTACCTCCTTGAACTTCCCTTAAGAGCGGATTTTGCCTTAATACGTGCCAGGAAAGCTGACAGAGTGGGGAATCTATGGTATTGGGGAAATGCAAGGAACTTTAATCCTCTTATGGCAGCAGCTGCTGATATAGTGATAGCGGAAGTCGATGTAGTGGTAGGCATTGGTGAGATAAACCCAAATGATGTTCATACACCAGGCATATTGGTTGACAGGATAGTTGTGGCTGGGGGTGAATACTATGCTACCTGAGATCCCAAAGGAAGTAGCGGAGATTAGGATAGCCAGAAGGATTGCGAAAGAGTTTAAAGATGGGGATGTGGTGAATCTTGGGATAGGTATTCCTTCTCTTGTAGCCGATTATATCCCCAAGGGGATTCGGGTTATCTTTCAGACTGAGAATGGAATGCTCGGTATGGGACCGAGGGCTAAGGAAGGGGAGGGAACTATCGACATAATAGGGGCTGGTGGTGTAAAAGTTACTGTTCTTCCAGGAGGGTCTTTCTTCAGCAGCGATGTTTCTTTTGGCTTGATTAGAGGTGGGCATATAGATGTAACGGTTTTAGGCGCTTTGGAAGTGGATGAGGAGGGGAACCTGGCTAATTGGATGATACCGGGGAAACTAATTCCAGGTATGGGAGGCGCTATGGATTTAGTAACTGGGGCGAAGAAGGTCTTTGTGGCTATGCTTCATACGATTAAGGGTAAACCTAAGATAGTCAAGAAGTGCTCTCTGCCTTTGACTGGTAGGAGGGTAGTTAATAAGATATTTACGGAGTTGGCTGTTTTTGAAATTACCAAGAGTGGTCTTCTTCTCACCGAGATAGCTCCTGAGGCGAGTGTAGAGGTGATCAAGGAGTATACAGAAGCGGAGTTTAAGGTTAGAGAACCCTTGGGTATTATGGAGGTGTAAAAATGGGTAGGCCTGTTATTCTTTCCGCTGTTAGAACCCCGGGAGGGAAGTTTGGTGGATCTTTATCTTCATTTAGCGCAGCGGAGTTGGGGGCTTTGGTTATAAAAGAAGCTTTAAATAGGGCTGGAATTTCTCCAGAAGTAGTTGGTGAAGTTATAATGGGTAATGGATGGCAAGCAGGTGCTGGGCCGAATGTAGCCAGGATAAGTGCTGTGTTCGCAGGTTTACCTGAGAACGTACCAGCTTTTACTGTGAATAAGAGATGCGCCTCTGGGTTGAAAGCAGTTATGCTTGCAGCTGATAACATACTCTTAGGAAGAGAGAGGGTTGCTGTAGGTGGGGGGACCGAGGCCACAAGCCAGGTTCCCTATCTACTTCAAGGAGCTAGATGGGGATATAAGATGGGACATCAAGAGATATACGATGTTCTTTACAGAGATGGGTTTTTCTGCCCAATGGCTAAAATGATGATGGGGGAAACGGCAGAAATATTAGCTGAGGAGTATAAAATATCTCGAAGAGAGCAGGATGAATATGCCTTAGAGTCTCATAGGCGAGCTATAGCTGCGATCGATTCTGGAAAGTTCCTTCGAGAGATTTTACCTGTTGAGATAAGATCCAAGGGGCAGGTAATTATATTTAAGGAAGATGAGATCCCACGTCGTGATACCTCTTTGGAAAAGCTTGCTAAGCTTCCTCCAGTTTTTAAGGAAAATGGGACTATAACTGCTGGTTCGAGTTCGGCTTTATGTGATGGTGCTGCTGCCGTTGTTGTGGTTGATGAGGATTGGGCTCGTTCAGAAGGATTAAAGCCCTTGGCTAGAATCCTTTCCTACGCAAGTGTAGGGATTAAGCCTGACCATATGGGATTAGGCCCGGTTAAGGCTGTGCCTAAGGCTCTTACGTTAGCAGGCCTGTCCTTAAAAGATATAGATTTAATAGAGCTGAATGAGGCTTTTGCTGCCCAGGTTATCGCTGTGGAGAGAGAGCTTAATTTGGATCATGAGAAGGTTAATGTACATGGTGGTGCTATCGCTTTAGGGCATCCAATAGGAGCTACAGGGGCTAAGATATTAACCACTTTGCTTTATGCTCTTCATACATATGATAAGCAGTTTGGTCTTGTAACCTTGTGCGTTGGTGGTGGACAAGGCGTAGCTATGGTTATAGAGCGCCTATAGGATCTCTATCTTTAAGCTTTCCTCCATCTCTTTAAGGGCCCATGTATGTTTATCATTAGATATGCTTGCGCAGCCATCCTTATATACTTTCACATCGTATCCGAGCATCTTAGCGTGTGCGCTAGTGTAAAGGACACAGATGTTCGTTAGAACCCCGACGACGTATATCTCCTTTGGGGATAAACCTTTAAGGATCTCTTCAAGATCAGTGCCTATGAACCCATCATAGGTTTCCTTGCCAATTATTAGGTCCTCCTCTTTCGGCTCAAGCTCCTTAATCACTTGGCTTCCCCATGTTCCCTTAATCGCATGGGGAGGCCAATCGCTGAATTCTTTATCTTTCTCTGAGTGAGCATCGCATATGAATAGAACCTTGCCTTCTCTTCTGAAATACTCTACCTTTTCTTTGATGAATGGAATTATGCGTCTTCCGGACTCCCCAATGTAGAGTTTTCCCTGAGGATTTATGAAATCGTTTAGCATGTCTATAACGAAAAGAATCTTCATTCCTCTTCACCTCCTTTAGCGAGGATTAGAGAGATAAGATTATTGAGCTCATCCTCATTTAGAAAATAGGCGAGGACGAGCTCAATTTCCCAATTTCCTGGAAGATATTCTAAGACCTCTGAAACCTTGATAGGGAGTAAACCGAAGGAAAAAAGACTTTCTATGAGAAAGTATATTTTGCTTAAGCTATCTGATTTAACCTTTACCACGCGAATAGAGGGAACCGTTTGCAAAGCTCTTTTACCCTACTTTTTACTATGGAAAGTTCCTTTTCATTATCTCTGTTCTTGATCGTTCTATATATGAGGTCGCCTATTTCTTCCATTTCTTCTTTACCCATTCCTCTTGTGGTAAGGGCCGGTGTTCCGAGTCTGATACCGCTTGTTATCAAGGGAGGTTTTGGATCATAGGGTATCATATTCTTGTTTACGGTTATACCAACGCTTTCTAGTAGCTTTTCAGCTTCCTTTCCTGTGATGTCGAAGTTCCTTAAATCAACCAAGATAAGATGATTATCTGTTCCTCCGCTTACTAACCTGAAACCTCTTTCTTTTAGCGAATTTGCGAGCGTTTTCGCGTTTTCTACCACTTTCTGAGAATAGTTTTTGAACTCTGGTCTTGATGCTTCTAAGAAGCATATGGCTTTGGCTGCTATAACGTGCATTAAGGGGCCTCCCTGTATTCCGGGAAAAACCATTTTATCTATTTGTGAGCTGTATTCATCTTTACATAGGATGAAAGCACCTCTCGGCCCGCGCAAGGTCTTATGGGTTGTAGATGTTACGAAATCTGAAAAAGGGACTGGGTTTGGATGAACATCTCCTGCGACTAGTCCTGCTATATGAGCCATGTCTACCATTAAATAAGCTCCTATAGAATCAGCGATTTCTTTGAACTTTTTGAAGTCTATTATTCTAGGATAGGCACTTGCGCCAGCAACTATAAGCTTTGGTTTCTCTTTCTCGGCAATGCTATAGATTTCCTCATAGTTTAGGGTTTCAGTTTCTTTATCTACTCCGTAATGAATTACTTCGTAAAATATTCCAGAGAAGTTAACCGGGCTTCCATGTGAGAGATGTCCTCCATGAGATAGATTCATAGCCATAAGCTTATCTCCTGGTTTTAAAAAGGCAAAGTAAACTGCCATATTTGCTTGGGTCCCACAGTGAGGCTGAACGTTTGCATGTTCAGCTTTAAAAAGCTCGCAGGCTCTTTTTGCAGCTATTTCTTCTATCTTTTCTACGTACTCACACCCACCGTAGTATTTCCTTCCAGGGTAACCCTCAGCATACTTATTAGTTAAAATGGAGCCTTGGGCTTCAAGTATTGCTGGAGATGTGAAATTTTCGCTAGGGATAAGCTCAAGATGCTCCTTTTGTCTCTTATCCTCACTCATAATTAAAGCGGCTATTTCAGGGTCTACTCTCTTAATGAACTCCATTTCTTACCTCCTTTCCACCTTTAAGATCTTTTTTATTAGTTCTATAGCTTCCTCAGGTGAGGAAGCCTCGTATATCCCCTCAGCCTTAAATCCTCTTCTACCGAGTTCCCAGCCAGCTAAACTTATAACTGGTTTTCCTAACCTTAGTCCTATAGCTATTTCACTTAAGGTTCCGTATTCCCCTTCGAATGCTACTAGTATGTCTGATGCTTGAGCTACGATGAAATTTCTAAAGTGACCAAGGGCGGTTGGAATAGCATAAGTTAAGTAAGGATTTCCCTCATCTCTTGATGTACCGGGAAGTATTCCTATAATTGTTCCACCTTCCTGAGAGGCTCCTTTCGCGATTGCTTCCATGACTCCGCCTTTGCCACCGCAGATTATTATCCATCCCTCTCTTGCTATGATTTTTCCCATTTTTACTATAATTTCTTCAACGTCTTGGCTAAGATTATAACCCCCACCTATTACTCCCACGTAAAGCTTTTTCCCCAAGCTAATCCCCCCTTTTCTTCTATTTTATCACATATATGATTGTTATCTTATTATTATAAAGCTTATCTTTAGGTTTCTTTATCAAGCGCAGTTTCTCCTTTCTATATATTGGGGTATATATTAGAAATGGATTCTATATGTTGAGGTGATGTATGTGAAGTGCCCCTTTTGTGGAGAGCAAGAGAGCAAGGTTATAGATTCAAGACCCGTTGAGGATGGGTCAGTTATAAGGAGGCGGAGGGAGTGTTTAGGTTGTGGAAAGAGGTTCACAACCTATGAGAGAATCGAGTCCCTTCCCATACTTGTTATAAAGAAGGATGGGAGAAGAGAGATGTTTGATAGGGAGAAAATAGTTAGAGGTTTGTTGAAGGCTTGTGAAAAGCGTCCTGTCCCGAGAGAGAAAATAGAGGAGATAGCGAGTGAGATAGAGTCTGAGTTTAGAGCTGAAGGGAGAAAGGAGGTTACGAGTAAAGAGATAGGAGAAAAAGTTATAGAGGCTTTAAAAGAAATCGATAAGGTCGCTTATGTTAGGTTTGCTTCGGTTTATAGGGAATTTACAGATTTAACCCATTTTATAAAGGAGCTTGAAACACTTTTAAATAAAACGATAGAGATAAAGGAGGCGAAGGAAGATGCCAAAAAGTCTTAGCCTCTTTGACATTAGTGAAACTACAGATAAAGCCCTTCTTGTTGAGGCTATATCGAGGGAGGAAACCAGCTCTTGGGATCCTCGAAGGATATATGAGGCTCTTATAAAGGAGGCGAAGGTTGAACCCCTAATAGCGCATCAGATAACTAAAGAAGTGGAAGAGATTCTCTTAAATAGCGGTATAAAGCGTATAACTACTGCTTTCATAAGAGAATTGGTTAACGTTAAGCTTTTCGAGCATGGTTTGCCTGGTAGGATAATGGATCATGCTCGTGTGGGTATGCCCATATACGATGTAGAGGAGGTCATCTTTTTCCCGAACAAGGAAAATTCCAACACTTCTCATAATCCCGAATCGATAAACCTAACATTAGCTGAAACCATCCTAAAGGAATATGCCTTGAAGAAAGTTTTTTCTCCAGATGTAGCAGATGCTCATCTTGAAGGCGATATTCATATCCATGACTTGGGCATGATAAATAGACCTTATTGTTCTGGTCAATCTCCATCTTATGTTATAAAGTTCGGTTTAAGCATCCCTTCTATTACATCTGTTTCTCACCCTGCTCGTCATGCTGAGGTTTTGCTTGCTCATCTCTTGAAAATGACATCTGTTCTTCAAAATCATTTTGCAGGTGCGATAGGTTGGGATGCGGTTAACGTATTTTTCGCTCCCTTTATTGAGGGTAGGTCTGATAGAGATGTCAAGCAGTTGGCTCAAATGTTGATATTTGAATTTAATCAGCTTGCAGGAGGGAGAGGGGGGCAGGTTGCCTTTACGGATATAAACCTTTATTGGGAGATACCTGCTCACTTTAGGGACGTTCCGGCGCTGGGGCCTAGAGGAGAGTTTACAGGTAAAACCTATGGGGAATATTTGAAGGATTCACAGAGGTTTTTGAAAGCTTTGTTTGAGGTTTATCTCGAGGGGGATGCTCAGGGAAAGCCCTTCTTCTTTCCTAAGCCTCTTTTACACATAACTGAGGACTTCTTTAAGACGCCGGGATGGGAAGAGTTTCTGGAACTTGCTTGTAAAGTTTCTTCTGAGAAGGGAAACACCTATTTTGTGTTCGACAGAGGTGGACAAGCAAAGCTTTCAGAATGTTGTAGGCTCCAGTTTGAGTTAACCGAGGATGATTTGAGGGAAGCGGTGACTCCTTGGAAGATGAGGTTTGCTGCGCTTCAAAATGTCACTATAAACCTTCCTAGGATAGCTTATAAGGCTAAGACTCAGGAGGACTTGTTCTCTGGCATAGATAAAGCTATGGAACTCGCAACTTTGGCACATTTACAGAAGAAAGATTTCATAAGAAAACTTTTGAGTTTAGGAGAATCAAGTCCGTTAGCTCTTCTCTTAATAGATCATGATGGGGAACCCTATCTTCGCTGGAATAAGCTGTCTTTCTTAGTGGGGCTCCTTGGTCTTAATGAAATGGTCCAGTATTGGACTGGTTATGAGCTTCACGAGTCTGAGGAAGCTTATAAGTTAGGTTTAGCTATAGTCAATTACATGTCGTTAAAATGTAAGGAACTTGGAGAGAGGTTTAACCTTAAGCTTGTTCTCGAACAAACACCAGCTGAATCAACAGCTTATCGCTTGGCCAGGCTTGATCTTAAGCACTATCCTGATAAAGCAGTACGTGTTGTTAAAGGGAATATCCAAGATGGTAGCGTTTACTATACCAATTCCACGCATATAAATTACTCCGTAGATATTGATCCAATTGAACGGGTTATCAAGGAGGGGGAGTTCCACCCCCTCATAAAGGCAGGGGCGATAACCCATGTGTGGATGGGAGAGCATAAGCCGGATCCTAAAGCTCTTGCTAAATTTGTTGAGAGAGCATTTAGGAATAGCCAAAACACTCAGATAGCCTTTTCTCCCGAGTTCACCGTTTGTTTGAGTTGTGGTAAAACCTCGCGAGGTCTCAGAGAGTCTTGCCCTTATTGTGGTTCCAAGAGCGTGGATGGTATAACTCGAATAACTGGTTACTTCACAAGAACGTCAAGCTGGAATAAAGGTAAGCGTGCAGAGTTAAAGGATAGAAAGAGGGTGAAGATAGCTTGAGCTTTAAATTAGTAACTTGGCTTCCAACGAGCTTTATAGATTGGGAGGGGAATATCACAGCTGTTCTTTTTGCCTCAGGCTGTAATTTTCGTTGCCCTTTCTGTCATAATCATGAGATAGTATTCTATGAAGGAGAGGGGATACCCTTAATAGAGGTGCTTGATCATTTGGAAAACCGTAAAGGCTGGTTAGATGGAGTGGTGATAACTGGGGGAGAGCCTACTATTCATAAAGATTTACCTAAAGTTCTTAAGGAGATAAAGGCAAGAGGTTGGAAGATAAAGCTTGATACAAATGGCTCTAATCCAGATATGCTTAAGCTCTTAATCGATGAAGATCTTGTTGATTTCATAGCTATGGATATCAAGACTTCTCCTTCCAAATACCAAATGGCAACTAGAGTTAAGGTTGATACGGCTTCTATCCTTAAAAGTATAGATTTGCTTCTTAAGCTAAACGTTAAGGTTGAATTTAGAACAACCGTTGTTCCATCTATTGTTGATGCTGATGATGTTAAAGAGATAAGAAAAATCATAGGTGAGAGCGCAAGATATGTACTTCAGTCTTTCATTCCTCAGAACTCTTATGATCCCTCTTTTAGGTTTTTTAAGCCCTATGAGGCTTGCGATGTAGTAAATTGGGATAAGAAGGCTATTTTAAGGGGTTTTTAAGCTTATTTGGATTCTTTTCCTGTTCTTGCAGTATTACCTTGGAATGTTGGCCATTTGGCATCGGAGCCTTCTGCTTTTAGGCAGTAGAGCTTGCCCTTTTGGGTCCCTATAACAACCTTATCCTTTTTAGCTATAGGTGCTGAGGAGGCAGGGGAGTCTAAGGTGAAGGTCCACTTTTTTTCTCCGTTCGATGCATCAAGACAATAAAGGTTATTTTTAGAGTCCCCAAAGTAAAGGTAATTATCTGTGGGACAGATAGATGTGGTTAAAGCTCCGTCAGCTTTATATGTCCAGAGGATTCTACCCTTGGAAGTTAAAGCATATACGCTTCCATCGAAGAGGGAAAGGAAAACCTTTTCATCGTAGTAAGCAGGAGAACCGACTATCTTACTGCTGAAGGAGATCTGCCATAGTTCGGTTCCATCGTCTATATCTAAGCAATAAAGTTTGCCTGATGCAGTTGCTACGTATATTTGTCCCGTATCATCTATGCAAATGTTGCTTTCTATCGGATCGTTCAAATCTAAGTCCCAAATTATGTTTCCTGTATAAGCATCTATACAGTGGACCTTACCAGTAAGAGAACCTATTATAACTTTTCCATCTTCTACAGCTGGAGTTGCGTATATTGATCCTTCTACTTTTTTTGACCAGATAAGGCTTCCGTTAGTTGATATTGCGTACATGGAGCCATCGGTTCCAGTGAAGAAAATCCCGTCTGCGTAAAAGGCTGGAGATGAAACGATAGGAAAAGAAGCCTTGTACTCCCAGAGTTTATTACCGTTGTTTAAGCTTAGGCAGTAGATTTTACCCCCTGCCGAGCTTATATATACCTTATCTCCTGCTATGAGTGGGGAAGAGAAGATCTCTTCTTCTATCTCATACTGCCATAGGATTTTTCCGTTAAGGTCAAAGCAAAGGATTTTCCCATCTAGGCTATTGACTACAATTTTGTTCTCTTCTATACTTGGAGATGGTGGTATAAGAGAACCTATGGTGTAGCTCCAAAGTTCGCTACCTTCTTCCTCTCCGCAGGAGCACAAGCTAAAACTTAGCGCAATTAAGATTAGGGTTAATAGAACTCTTTTCAACTTCTATTTTCTCCTCCTTCTGTTTTATCGCTCCTTTGAGTAGGTGATTTTCTGAACCTCTTTTCGATTTCAAGGAAGGTTAATAGAGCTAAGAGTATAAGGTTAACCATCAAAAGCCCGGTTACTCTGCTCTGAGAGCTTTTTAACTCAATGAAGGTTTTTTGAGAAAGCTCACTTATTTTTTTAGCCTCCTCTCCTGCGGTCTTAATTTCTTCTTTTAAAGCTTGCGCTTCTTGTGATAAATCTTCCATGTTTTTAAATACAACCATAGCCCTCTTCATAACCGTTGTAAGGAAGTCGAGCTTGCTAGAGACTTCTTCCTTTAGGAATTTAACTTCATCTTCCATCTTCTTTAAAGCTTCGCTTTGAAATCTATCGAGCATATTTTGAAGTAATTTAATTTCTTCTTCCAATGGTTTTAAGTCAAGATCAGGTATCTTTAAGTTTTTAATAAGATCTGCTATCTCGTTACTACTGGATTTTGAGAAATCCTTAATTTCTCTAAGGTTCTTTTGAATGTCGTTCCTCAATACCTCTATAGCGTTCGAAATCTTCTGGATTTCGCTCTCCAAAGATTTTAAAAGCTCTAGCATGTCCTTCAAATTTTCTAATGGAATAGCTGCTTTCCCCAAGGGGGGTTTTATCTCTATATTTCCAATTTCCTGAGCCAACGCTCCTGGGTATAGAAAGGCAATAGCTATACTTAAAGCAATAACTGTTACCCAGAACCCCCTTATCAATTTGTTTCACCTCCCTTTATTTTGACCCTGTCCTTAGAACCAGTCCTTTCTTTTAATCGCCCACTTTAGTAAGGGATAGCCTAAAGCCATGCAAGCGATACTTTCGCCCAGGGCTATATAGGCTACCGTTAACCAATAGGGGAGCTTAAATATCAGGTGAAGATATAGACTAACCCCAAAAGCGTTCACTATTATGGGTGGAATGGGGGCAAGAACCGGCTTTGGCATGATCGATGTTAGAAAGGCTGCTAACAAGGTGAATAAGCTTCCACCGATGATATCCCATATTCCTAAACCTCCGTATATATTAGCTACTATGCATCCTCCGAACAATCCCCACATGTAGTTTCTTCTTATATAAGGTAAAACGGTGAGGGCTTCTGCGATTCTAACTTGGACAGGGCCATAACTTATGGGAGCTAGAACTATAGTAAGAGCGGCATACAAGCTTCCCACAAGAGCTACCTTTATTGCTTCTTTCCTCATGTTAATTATTATATCATAGACCTTTGTGGTATACTTAAGATAATGATACGAAGAATGAATGTGGGAGGAATAGGAAGATGACACCTAAGGAGATAAGAAAGATGATTAGGGAGAAGAAATGGGATAAGCCTACAGCGGGGTTGGCTCCATCTTATGCTCAAGCTAATCTTGTTATATTACCGAAAGACCATGCTTATGATTTTCTTCTCTTCGCTCAGAGAAATCCTAAGCCCTGTCCTATATTGGAGGTCCTAGATGTAGGAGATCCTAAGCCTAAGATTACAGCTTCAGATGCTGATATACGTTACGATTTGCCCAAGTATAGAGTTTATGTCAGGGGAGAGCTGGTAGATGAACCGACGGACATAGAGCGATATTGGAGAGAAGATTTAGTGGGTTTTTTGATCGGTTGCAGTTTTTCTTTTGAATGGGCGCTTATGGAAGAGGGGGTACCAGTTAGACACGTAGAAAATGGGAGAAATGTACCGATGTATATAACTAACATTCAATGCATTCCTGCAGGTAGATTCCATGGTCCAATGGTGGTCAGTGCTCGTCCCATTCCCTATAATCTTGTGGTGAAAGCTGTCTTAATCACTTCTAGGTTTCCTAAGGTTCATGGTGCTCCAGTTCATATAGGATATCCAGAGTTAATAGGTATAAGGGATATTATGGAGCCGGATTTTGGGGATCCGCCGGTAGTTGAGGATGGAGATGTTATGGTCTTTTGGGCGTGTGGAGTTACTCCTCAGGCTGTTGCCATGCATGTTAGACCAGAGCTAATGATAACCCATTCGCCAGGCCATATGTTTATAACTGACATTAAGAATGCAGATTTAGCCCTTTAAGGTGGTGTTTTGCTTGGAAGATAGGAAAAAGATATTTCTTTTTATAACAAGTGAAAAGCACCCTAGTCCTTTTGATCTTTTTGTGATGTATGATGCAGGTGCTGATATAGTTATTCCTTATGGTAACGTTCTTCCTGAGGAAGTTAGAAATTTGATAATCGATACGATGTTTTCTAGAGGGCCTGAGGGTATTAAAAATACAGCTATTTTCGTGGGTGGAAGCACTGTTAAAGAAGGGAAAAGGCTGCTTGAGGAGGTTAAGAGAACCCTTTTCCCGCCCTTTGAAATATCCGTTGCTTTTGACCCTCGAGGGGCTTCTACAACTTCGGCAGCTATAGTGGCTCTCGTGAAGCGCTTTTTTGCGAAGCTAGGAGAAACTTTAGATGGTAAGATTGCTACTGTTTTTGCTGGTGGAGGAAATATAGGTTCTATGACTTCTTATCTTCTTGCTTATCAGGGAGTAAAGGTTAATGTAGTGGATATAGACTTGGGACGTGCTATGGAGTCGGTTTCTTCTACTAATCTTGAGATTGGGGACGAAAAAGTGCATCTTTTTAAGTTAGAGGAAGCTGAGGAGGCTTGCCTTGCATCAGATTTGATAATATCTACAGGTCCACCAGGGGTTAGAATTGTGAGTATGGAGCTTTTAAGGAAGCTTAACAAATGTAGACTTCTTGTAGATAGTAATCCTGTTCCTCCTCATGGTATAGAGGGAATAACTGCGAATCACATGCTTAACGAGGTTCTTTCCGGCGTTTATGGTATAGGATCGAAAGCTATAGGGGCCCTAAAGCTTAAGACTGAGAGGATTTTTCTTAAGAAAGCTTTGGAAGCCCCGAGTGGCATATTCGGACCACATGAAGCCCTAGAGATAGCTTACTCTCTGACTTCTTTCTAACGTCCCAGAATGTTGAAGAGCCGATGGGTAAGGAAAAACACAGTTTTTATGTTTCTTCGTCCGTGGGATTTAATAAAATATATGCTCTAGATCATTATGTCGGATAATGTATCTTATGTTAAATAGACCGATTAGGAAGGATAGATTCTTTTCAAAAGATCCTTTCAAACTGATAGGTTTTATCAATATCCTCTATACCGCCACATAAGATGATGTCAAGATCCACTTGTTCTTAAGGATGTTATCGATCTCAATTTTTATTCTTTCATGAGAGTCAAGCATCTGATCTTCTAAGATATTTTACTCTTGTTTCCTAATTTTTATGAAGATTATTAATATAACTATCGAGATAGTGATAAACGTTAGCAAAAATAGGCCTAAGAAATTTCGGTTTTGTGAGAGATTTGCCCATATCTTTTCAAAGAAGCTTTGCTCTTTAATTTTTACTTCTAGTAATTTGGTAGGAGCTTCAGAGATGTAAAATGGAATTACCTCTCCATTACCGGAAACCATCGCTATATTCCCTTTGAGCTTCCATTCTAAAAGAGTCTTTTCATACTCAGGATATAGTTTGGGATGATTCTTTATCCAAGATATTACTAATACTAAAGGGTTTTCTTTTCCTTTAAGGTTTTGAGTTTGCCACAATGTTGCGTTTTCAATGAAGCTTGGAAGAGCTGGTATTTCATTCAAAGGAATTTTTATGCCAGCTTTTTCGAGTTCCTCTATAGGTGCTAGTACTATCAGGGTTTTGAAGCTGTTCTCTAGAAGTTTCTCTTTATCTAGGTTTAATATTGAGATTTGCAGGGTTTGTGGATTTAGCTTTTGTAGGCCCATTAGGCAGTAAAGTAAGGTGTTTAGAGCTTTGCTGCTCTTTTCCCTTCCCAGGAGAACCCCTATAGCATTTGGGATCGTATAAGGAAGGTTTTCTAAGGTCGTTGCCATAAGTCCTATCTCATGAGGTATGCTGAAATAAGAGTATTTTTCTATTACAAGCCAAGCTATTTCTGGATAGTTGTAATCAGTGTCTAAAATATCTATGTCTAAATAAGCTTCGAAAGTAACGTATATTAAGCCCTGCTTTATAGAATCATAGGGTATAGGTATGGTAACTTTATCCCCTGCTGCATTTTGGGGAGAAAGCTCTACCGACTTAATTGGAATGCCATTTATCAATATGGTTAAGGCTGAACGTTTACTATTTAGATTTGGGGAATGCCTAAATTGAATCGCTAAATATGGTGTTCCCTTTATCAACCAGTTTTGAGGTATTCTAAGTGCAATCGCATCTGAGTGAGAATAGGCCCCCTTAAATACTATATCCCTTTTTATTAGGTCATTAAAATATACGATATTTCCTGTGGTTAAAGCTTTTTGGCTTAGTGAAGGAATCTTTACGTAGGGTGGAATGTAAGCTTTATCGCCTTCGATTTGTTTTGTAATTTCTGGGGATAGAAGAGATAAAGCTCCTCTGCTTATCCCATCGTCTCCTTTAGATGAAACGAGAAGTTTTGCTTTTTTATTTTTACTTATAAGGCTTGAAATGATGGTACCCTCTCCTAAGCTTGGAATATCTACGTTGAACTCCTTTAAGACCTCAGGTGTAAAGGAAGTGGCTTTTCCTATATAGATTAAATTGTAGGTTTCTTTTATCTCTTCGTTAAGCTCATCAAATGTGAATATTTTAGGGGCGAACCACTTTAACGGTGATCTTCGAACCCAATCGAGGACTATTACTAGGACAGCCTTAAGCTCGGTATCAGACCAATTTTGTGGAAGAATAAAGGCGGTCATTTCATCCTGTGGAACGTTTTCCTCAAAGTATGGAGAAGGAAAATCTTTTATACTCAGATCCTTTCTTAGGAAGTATTTTAAGCGGACATAACTCTCCTTATGAACTTTTACCCAATTGATAGGATTGCCCACGTCAGTGAGTCCCCTACCGGTAGTTTTCAAGAAGCCTTTAACTTCTAAAATGTTAATGCCCCTCTTCAGGTTTCCTTCTGGAATTGGAATTTTGATCGATGTTTTCAATGAGTTACTATCATCTAGTGGGATTGAATAGATTGGCATTCCATTTAGGTAGATTGTTAAACCCGATAAATCAGGTTTAATCGCCTTGGAATGACTTATAACTAGGTCTAGAAATGATCCTGGTAGAAGCTTCCATGATGGTGGTATTGTGAAATAGAAATCCTTATAACCAAATATAGAGGATATGCTTATATCCTCTATAGTTAGAAATATGTTTAAGCTTTCCGGTTTTTCCTCGTTTGGATAAGCATTCTGGTTAGCTAGGGTTGGTTCCTGTAGCGCTACTATAAGAAACATCAGTATTAAGCATAATTTTGTCAATTTCTCTCACCCTGCCCTTTCTGTTTTATACCAAGAGAGTCCTTCTCTCTTTAAAATCGATTTTATAGATTGCCATAGGGCGTTTATCACAACTAAAATCCAAAGCTGAGTATATGTGAAGTACATCAATAGCCCAAGCAAAAGATTTCCTAGCCTGTTTTCCCCTGGTTCAGACGTAAGCGTTATTCCCAGTTCAAGTATGAAAAGGATAATGGCCATGAACCATAGCAGATTAAATGGTCCTTCTACATTTACTCTCCATAACCCCATTATTCCTGTTAGGAATATAAACAAGGAAATTACGATGCTCGAAAGAAAAAGGAAGTACACTATTATGAGGTAAAGTAAATCGAAGAAAAGCATAAAGTTTCCGGAAAAAAGAAGAGGGAAAAAGTATTTCCTAAGAACATAGAGATTACCTTGAGCCCATCTTGTTCTTTGTTTGAACCAAACGCTTAACCTTTCGGGTTCTTCTTCCCAGGTTATTGCATATGGAACCATCTTTATAAGCAGGTTTTTAAGGTAGATTCTCAAAGAAAGCTCGGTATCCTCTGTTAAGGCCTTTGTATCCCATCCGTTTAGTTCATTTAAAAGGCTCTTCCATATTACGAAGTTTGTTCCTGGAAGTGTAGCTAGCTTGTATAGATGCCATCTGCCGGCCTGCGTTGTCCACTGATAAAATATGGTTTCTAAGTTTATGAAGTGGGTTAAAAGGTTTCTTTCCCTATTCCTGGTTCTAAACTTACCTATAACTGCTCCAATTTTCCCTCTACCCTCTAAAAGGTTTCGGACTAGGTAGAGTAAGGAATTGCTTTCGGGAGTATTATCAGCGTCATATACAGCTATTACCTCTCCTGTAGCTATCTCTAAGCCATAGTTTAGGACTGACGACTTTCCCCGCTTGCCCCTTTCACGAGGGACATTGACCACCTTTATATGCTTTCCTATTTTTTCAGCTGTCCTTCTTGCGATCGATTCAGTGTTATCGGTGGAGTTATCATTAAGGCAAAGAATCTCGAGCTTCTCCTTAGGATAGTTAAGGTTTCCCATAGCTATTAAGGTTCTTTCTATAACAGCTGACTCATTATGAGCAGGTATAAGTATCGTTACCTTTGGAAGACTGCTTTCGTTAAGGGGTGTTAAATCGAACCTCTCCTTTTCTCTTTCTGAGATTAGAGAATATCTAAAGCCTAAGAAGGACAGTATGACATGGTACAACAGTAGGGTCCATATCACCATTACAGAGAAGATGAAGGCATAATCAAGAAGGTTTATCAATTTCAAAAAGCCTCCTCTTTCTCTTCTTTAGAATCTTAAGGTAAATTAGAAAAAAGAGTATAGAGGAAGCTATGGAAAACGTTGCGAAGGTCTTTCCTATATAGATCGGTTTTCTTCCAATTTTTGTTATATCCTCTATGGGTTTCGAAGAAGAAGTATCTATCGTGAGAGCTTTTGGAGGTTGAACGTATGAAGAGATATTAACAAAACTGAACCCTTCATTTATGAAGAAGGAAATTAGCTCCTTTAAGGGAACTACGCCATTGACGAAGGGGTGATAGAAGAAACAGGCCATAGGGTCTCTGACGATGTTCTTAAGTTTTAGGGCTTTTTCCTTTATCGAGCTTATCGATCCAGAGATATCGTCCACTGAGATATAGCCCAGCTGTTCAGGAATAACCATCAATCCGGAGTAGCTTTTGTATATTAAGAATGGAAAGCTTTGGGAGATTCTATAGGTTCTATCGCTTATCAAAACTGATCCGAGTAGCGTGCTAAAGTATTTAGAAAGTTCGAACTGTAAGTTTAATGAAAGGTTATAGTGAGGTGCTTCGAAAAACAATGGATTTAATCCGGCCTCCTTGAAGATTTTAAGCCCATAGGATATCCTTTCATTAAAGAATTCCACTTCATTATATAGCGGTTTGTCTTCAATCATGTCCCAGAACTCAGATCCCTCTCCAGAGACCTCCATGTATTGATGCTGGTGAGTTACTCCATGCATCACTATGTTACCTCCCATTTTTTCAGCCTTCTTAAGTACGGATATAAGCTTTGGATTTTGCGCTAGAGTTATGATCTTATTACTCTTACGGTCTATGAATACGGGATAGACTACTACGAAAAAGGGAATGTTTTCGCTATGAAGATATTCTATGCATTCTTCTAAGTTCTTAATATCTCGATCAGAGTAAGAAGGGTTAACATCTTCGAGCCTAAGAGATACGTTTTTGTCATCTTTGTGTTTCACCTCAAGGATGTCGTGTAGTGCATCGCCTAAAATCCAGGAGTGTATGCCAAATATGGGAAACCCTTGGATGATCCAAAGGTTTCCTCTCCTTGCTATTAAAGGGGTTTCGTCGGTTTTGTCTCCCATATGTAATTTTGCTAATGTGATGTCAAAATCTATATCTACAGGAAACAGGTCATAAGTTCCCTCTCTGTAGTCATTACCTTTGTAGCTTACATATGTGAAGCTTTTCATGGTTTTACTTCTTTTAAGCCAGGGTGGAGTTCCTATAAGACATGTTATTTTATTTCCTTGAATCTCCCTCTCCCCTATCACTTTAATCAGGTTGATATCGTAGTTAAAAGAAAAGTAAGTGGCAAGTAAAAATAGAGCATCTACTTCTTTAACTTCTTCAAGATCGGCTTTAGAGATGTTAATCAGATTTACATCATACTCATTGTAGAAGTGTCCTAAGATATTTACTAAACTAGTTCCATAGTCTTGCGTTACTTCATCGTATAGAACTAAGGCTGATCTTTTGCCGAGTGCTGTGGCGGGATTAGATAGCGCTATTATAAATAAGGAGAAGAACAGGTAAGAAGCTATAAAATGTATAATCCTTGTCCTTCGGTTATTTAATGTCATACTCATACTCCTTTCTAGCTGCCCATATCAAGGGTATGTAATCTTCTCCATCGTCTGGGTATGTTGATGCTCCTATCCGGATATTGATCTTTATTCTCATAAAATCCTTTTCACCCGAGATATCAACATAGTTCAGATCCTGCTTAATTCTTTTTAACATCAGATTAGCCCCTTCTTTGTTGGTATCTGGTAAGAGAAGGGCAAATTCCCCTTCTGATATGTAATAAAGGGAGTCTTCTTCTCTCTTGAGTTTCTTAAGAGCTTCGGTCACCTTTCCCAAAACCGTATCTCTTATCCTTTCTCCGTATATGTCCGAAAGTTCCTTGAGGTGTTCAACTTTAATTAGCAGGATACTAAAAGTTCCACCGTGCCTTTTAACCCTTGAGATTTCCTGATTAACTCTGAGAGCGAAGCTTTCTGCCTTGGTTAGCCCAACTGTCCTATCTAATGTGTTAAAGCTCTCACCCTCGCTTACCAAAGCTACAAGCTGTGTTAAAAGCTTTTTCCACTCTTCGTGTATTAGCCCTCCTATGTATGCTATTAGTGGAGTGATTATTAGCCATATAAACTGGTTGATTCCTATTTTCGCTTCTAAATAAAATTTAAAGTATAGGAAGGTGTTCAAAAGTCCATATCCAAGCACGAAAATAAGGTTCGCAATCATGGTGATTTTCAATCCACCAATTAATCCCACATATAGTAAGAAGATGCTTAATGTAAGTAATATGAATTGCTCTATGTTATAGGCGCCATTCATAAATAGCCATGTTTGTAAAATAGTAAATAGTATAAGCACGATGCTTGTAAGAATATAGAACCTTTCCTTAAGGCTTTTCTCTAAGGGGGTTGGGTCATTAGGGCTTGAATTGCTTTCTTTTCTCATGGGTTACTTGTTTGAGCCTCCTTACTTTTCATCGCTATTTCGAGCGAAATTAGAGCAAGTAAGTTGTCAAATGCCCACGCATTTACTTTGCCCCCATCGAGCAAGTAGCCTAAAAGACCGTTATCTAAGCGAAAATCAAATAGCTTTTTAAGGCAGGTGTCTCTCTCTTCCGGGAATCCGCTATAATGAAAAACCATGCTTGCAACAGCGTAAACGGCTACGTTTTCATCAACTCCATTTATGTATATTCCTCCCTCGCTTTTTAAATTGGATGCGAAATAGCTGACATTTTTTACAGGTATGCTTCCAATACTTGCTAGATGAAAAAGATGAAGAAATACGTTTATTAAGTTTTCTTCACCTAGATCAAAGTAGCTTTCTTTTACTAAATCATATCCCCAGTATACATCGTGTTCCTTAAGGGTTGCTCCCAATAGGACCACACCAGCTGTTTTTTGAGCAACCTTGAGCCATTCGCCGTTAATGTCTCTTAAAAGTATCATCGTTTCAATGTCTGGATAAGAAAGCGTTATCTGGTTAATTACTCCGGTTATTTTCACGCCTCCGTATATTCCCCCGCTCTGCCAAGAAGCTCCGTCTAATAGTATGTAGTCTTTAACACAATATTTAAGTAGTCCATCTGCTATCTGCTTTGCGGCGCTAAGATAGTTTGAGTCTCCCCACTTCTTGTAAGCCAATAGGAGAGCTTTACAGACCCTTAAATCGTCTACGGATGCATTTGCGTTAGAGGGTTTCAGATTTGCGCTTAGCTTCCAGTAAAGTAATCCCCCTGGGGAGATAAAATATTTCTTCAAAAGAGCGTATTGCTTGTCGAAATTTGCCTTGTCTTCTATCATCACACGCCAAAGCATCTCAAGACCTATGGTCTCAGATAAGAAACTCTTTTCTGTCGTAGAGGTATATAACAACCCTTGCGGTGATCTTAGGGTTTCTAAGCCGCGTGCTATGTCTTCCTTTAACTGGTAGAACGTGGGTTCAGCAGCATCCCCAATCCCTCCATTATAGGAGTTTCCGCTTCCACATGCCAGTGAGAGTAAAACAATAGCAAGTAGTGTTAAAAACATCCCCTTTTTCCCCAAAACTCTTTTCATGTTTTTATCCCCTTTCCTGAAGATATAAATATGTTATCACTAATTATCAAAAAAAGCAAGAAAATTTTTGATAAAATAGAAAATATGTTTAATCCATCCTCTACCTTTGGAATAGAATGTTCATTACAGAACAACCTTTGGAAATATCGCTTTTTGGCGATTGTGTGTTATACTAAATTTATAGTTGAAAGGAGGTGTTCAGGGGATGCTTGAAGAGTTGCGGCAAAGGATCTCTCAAATAGATGAGAAGATAAGGTCTCTTCTGGATGAGAGAGTTGAAATTGCTAAGAAGTTGGGAGAGTATAAAAGGAGGGAAAATATTCCCTTTTGGGATCCCAAGAGAGAGCAGGAGATACTTCTTTGGGCTGGGAGGTATAAAGAGATCTTCAGAGAAATAATCGGTCTTTGTAGGAGGGTTCAGGAGCCTGTAAGGGTTTGCTTTCTGGGACCCGAGGGAAGTTTTTCTCACCAAGCTGCTATAAATGCCTTTTCGCATTATGTGGAGTTAAGCCCCTGTAGGAATTTCAGGGAGCTTTTTGATATGGTTGAGGGTAAAAGGAGTGAGTTTTCAATTTTGCCTATAGATAACAGTTTGGCTGGTCCAGTTGGAGAAGTATTAGATTTGTTGTTGGAAAGGAACGTTTATGTCGTTGGGGAGAGGTACGAGAGGATAGATTTATGTCTTCTTTCTGAAAAAGACATTGGCAATATAAGAGAGATATATTCTCATTCTCACGCCTTGGAGCAGTGTAGGGATTATATTTCTGAAAGGTTCCCCAATGCGAAGCTTATAAGTGTGGAGAGTACCTCGAAAGCAGCTCAGATAGCTAAAGAGAGGGGAGAAGCGGTGATAGGAGCTGAGCTTTTGTCTGAGATATATGGATTGAGGGTTATAGAGAGGTCGATCCAGGATAGGAAGAACAATTATACTAGGTTTATAGTTATATCAAGGGAGCAAGTTGAAGGGGATAAGACGAGTCTAATATTTAGCGTTAAAAACGTTCCCGGAGCTCTTTATCGCGCTTTACGTCCCTTTGCTGAGAGAGGGATAGATTTAACTAGCATCCATTCAAGGCCGGTTAAAACTAAACCGTGGGATTATATCTTCTTTATGGATTTTAAGGGAAGTCTAAAAGATAAAGAAGTTAAGGAGGCCTTAAGTGAACTTGAAGAAATGTCTATCTTTGTAAAGCTTCTTGGTTCTTATCCATCTGGTCAGGTTAGTTAAGAAAGCCTTGTGAGAAATATGGAATCTCTTCTATTCTTGATGCTGCTAAGGAATTGGTATAAGTCTTCTTCTTTCATTTCAAGCACTTTTACCATGATCTCATAGAGTTTAAAGAGCTTACCTTTTATAAAATCCCTGTTATCTCTCAGTATGTCTTTCCACATCGTTGGGTCGCTCGATGCCGGTCTGGTTAAATCCCTGAAGTTGCCTGCGACTACCTTTTCTGCTTCCGGATCTTCATCGAGAAGTTTAACCAAGGAAACGGATATCAGGTATGGTAGATGGCTTACAAGTGCTACGAGTAGATCGTGTTTTTCCGGATCGATTATAAAAGGGTTAGCACCTAAGGATTTAATTATTTCTATGAGCTCGTCAATTCTTCCTCTATCGTAGGGGGGAACTGGTGTTAGTATGTAGGTTGCTCCTTCATATAGATCAGCTCTTGCGTGCTCTATACCGCTTTTTTCTGATCCCGTCATGGGATGACCTCCTATAAAGGCAAGATCGTCTCTTAGAACGGGGGTTATTTCCCTAACTATGCTTCTCTTGGTGCTTCCAAGGTCGCTTACTAAAGTCCCCTTTTTTAGGAAAGGCTGGGCTTCCTTAAAGATGTTAATTATGCTCTTTACGGGGGTGGCAAAAAATACGTAATCAGCATTTTTAACGCTTTCTTCGAGAGATAGGCTCCACTCGTCTAGGGCACCAAGCTCTACCGCTTTCATGCCTGTTTCTTCCCTTCTAACATGTCCTTTAACGAAGGCTTTTAGCCTTTTCCTGAGAGCCATTCCAAGGGATCCTCCCATGAGGCCTACTCCTATTATGGATACCCTCAAGCTTATACCTCCCTTTTAATAAGCTTTAGAAAGTACGGGGCAGCTCCTTTTCACTTTATCAGAGCTACCCCGCTTTTAGCAAAGTTTAGTTTCGTCTTTTAAATCCAATCTTAACGTTTTTTAAATATCATTAGTCCGAGAGGAAGTAGTAATAACAAAAGATTTAGGCTTTCTTTCTCTCCTGTAGTACATCCACCTCCTCCACCATAGTTATAGACCTTAGCTATTACGACTATGAAAGTTATCTCTGGTTGGGGAGTTCCAGGAGTTGCATCATATATAGAGTCATCTTCGATGCATAACGTTAGTGGGTAAGCGTTTTCTATGTAAGCTCCTGAGGAGAATTCATCTATAATGTGCCAAGTTCTTATCCAAGGGTTAAAAGCTATGACTAGGTCTTCTTGGCTATCATAATATAGAGAGCTGATGGTGATGAACAGATCGTTCTCAATTACCGCGCTCCAAAAGTACATTCCTAGTCCGTATAAATATACATCAGAATCTGGTTGGACTTTTGGGCTTGACCTTATAATATTTTCAAGGTTATGGAGGTTAGGATCTCCAGTGTAGGTTACTATTTGGTCCCATGTAGTTATTTCATTAAGGATAACCCAAGTGCGTGGGCTTAGGCTTACATCTTCGTCTGTGAGTATCTCCTTATAATAAATGCTTTGCGCTTCCGATCTTTCAGCTAAGGCTAATAGTAAGAATATTAATAGACAAATATCAAGTGTTATAAATCTATTCTTAGTCATTTTTTCACCTCCTTTAGTAAAAATAAAAACAGTTACTTGAATTATACTCCCAATTCCAAGACTTGGTCAATCGCTTATAGATAAGCCCTGAAGATATGTTATAATTTTAAAGGTCGTCTATGATCGAAAGATGCTTCCCTTGCTTAGCTTTGTGAAAGGAACTTTAATTTTTAACTTAACGGGATGAACCATGTTTAACTTGCCATGTAAGAAGGTATCGATATTCTTCTTACTGGTTTTGCTTTTAACCTCAAGCTTTCTATCAAGTGTGAGGAGTAAAGAACTCATCATGTTTCACGCAGGCTCCTTAAGCATCCCGTTTAAAGCGCTTCAGGAGAGTTTTAAGAGTTACTATATGGAAAGGTTCGGGGAAGAAGTGTCTTTTAGAAGTGAGATATCTGGAAGCATTGAGGCGATAAGAAAGGTGACTGATCTTGGTAAAAGGGGTGATATAATAGCCGTTGCTGACTATGCTTTAATTCCTCAGCTTCTCTTTCCTAAACATGCCTCTTTCTACATTCTTTTTGCAACTAATGAGATAGTGCTGGCCTACTCTGAGAAAAGTAAGTATAGGGATAGTATAAACTCTCAAAATTGGTATGATGTTCTATCTAAAGAAGGTGTTTCTTTTGGATTTGGTGATCCTAATCAGGATCCCTGTGGATATAGAAGCCTAATGGTTATCAAGCTTTCTGAGTTCTATTACGGTAAACCGGTATTTAATTCTTTGATTGCTTCTAATACTAATATAACTTCTTTAAACTGTGAGATACACGTTCCTAAAATTATAAAGGTTAATTCAAGAAAGATAGTTATAAGACCGAAGGAAGTAGATCTGGCTGGGTTGGTAAAAAGTGGTGCCCTGGACTACCTTTTCATCTATAAAAGCGTTGCAAAGCAACATGGTTTGGGCTATGTTGAGCTGCCTTCTGAGATAAACTTGGGAAACATTTCTTTCGATAACATCTATGAGAGGACTATTGTTTTTCTTGAATATATCGGGAGTAAAATAAAAGGAATCCCTGTGGTCTATGGTATTGCTATGCTTAGGGATGCTCCCAATAGGGATCTTGCTCTTGACTTTATAAGCTATATGCTTAGTGAGGGTAGAAGGGCTTTCATAGATAATTATCATGATTTTCTGGAAAAGCCCATTGCCTTTGGAGAAGTTCCCAAGGAGATAGAGAGGTTGGTGGAGGTAAGGTGAATAAATCTAAGCGGGATTATTTCGACTATCTTTTTGCAGGCATAGGAAGCGTTTTAATAGCTTATGTCCTTTACCCTATATTAACCCTTTTTGGTGAGCAGATTGTAGATATAGGTAGCTTACTTAAAGCTTTTCGCGATGAAGTTGTTCTTGAAGCATTAAGAAATACTCTGTTTACCTCTCTAATCTCCACCTTCCTGGCCTTGATCCTTGGGGTTCCTTTAGGATATCTTTTGGCTAAAAGGGAATTTAAGGGTAAAGCTTTAGTTCAGGGTATAGTGGATCTCCCAGTAGTTATCCCCCATTCAGTGGTAGGTATAATGCTTTTACTTGCTTTTTCTAGGAGAATCCTTGACAGTTACACGGGGATAATCATGGTTATGTTATTTGTGTCCGTTTCTTTTGTAGTTAACTCCTCCCGAGATGGGTTCTTGGCTGTTGATCCTAAGCTTGAGTATGTGGCGCGGAGCCTTGGTGCCTCTAAAATTAGAGTTTTCTTTACTGTTTCTCTCCCTATCGCCTTTCATTCTATAGCAACTGGGGGGGTAATGGCTTGGGCGAGGGCAGTGAGCGAGGTTGGAGCGATAATGGTGGTAGCTTATTATCCTAAGACCGCGCAGGTGGTTGTTATGGAGTATTTCAACAACTATGGTCTTGCTGCGTCAAGACCCATTGCCGTAATACTTATGGGATTAAGCTTAGGAGCCTTTGCTTTACTTAGGGCATTGATAGGGAGGTTAAGTAAGAGTGCTTGAGCTTCAAAGTGTATATAGAAGTTGGAAAGATTTTAGTCTTAACGATGTGTCTTTCAAGGTTTACGAAGGGGATTATTTTATAGTTCTTGGACCAAGCGGGGCCGGTAAAACTTTATTACTTGAGATTATAGCTGGTATATTTTTCCCCTATAGGGGAAGGATAATATGGAAGGGGAAGGATATCACGTTTCTTGAGCCGGAAAAAAGGGGCTTTGCCTATGTTCCTCAAAACTATGCCCTCTTCCCCCATATGACCGTTTATGAAAATATAGCCTATGGGCTTGAGATTAGAAAACTCTCCGAAGATAAGATTTCAAACGTAGTTAAAAATATAGCGTCAGTACTTAACATAGAGCACCTTCTTGAAAGAAGGCCTTCAACGCTAAGCGGAGGCGAAGCGCAGCGCGTTGCTATTGCTAGAGGTTTAGCTATTGGTAGTAAGTTTTTGCTTTTAGATGAGCCCTTCGCTAACCTTGATCCATCAACTACTTCTAGGTTGATCCTTGAGATGAAGGTTTGGAAACGAGAGCTTGGCTTAACTGTGATACATGTTACCCATTCCTTCGAGGAGGCTCTGCTTCTTGGAGATAGAGTGGGGGTAATGTTAGATGGAAGGATGTCTCAGGTTGGAAGTGTGAAGGAAGTCTTTTCTAACCCTAGGGATGAGAATATTGCCTCCTTTTTGGGTTTTGAGAACATAATCGAGGGTATGGCTAACGGTGAACTTCTTGAAGCCAATGGAGTCAGGATAGTGCTTCCCACGAGGTACTTTGGTAGAGTTAGGATAGCTGTTCGCTCTGAGGATATAATTCTATCCGAAGAGCCTTTTAGGAGCTCGCTTAGAAATATGCTTGAGGCTACTGTAGTAGATGTTATGGATATTGGAGGTTTATTTAAGGTTACCTTGGATGTTGGAGGGTTAACACTCAAAGCCTTGGTAACGCGTTCCTCAGCAGTTGAAATTGGCATACAGCCAGGCAAGAAACTCTTTGCTGGATTTAAGGCTACTGCCGTTCATGTCTTTGAAGCTTAAATCTGTTTGGGTTGGAAGAAAGAGCTTACTAGCGGCTCTTTCTTCCAACGCCGTTGGCCTCTATATCTCTATCTTAGCCCCGAGTAACTCTACGAATTTTCTGATCCACTCCGGATGTGCCGGCCAGGCTGGTGCTGTTACGAATATCCCGTCTACCACAGCGTTTGAGAAGGTTTCATTTGGAGGTACATATGTTGCCCCTGCAAGTTCTACTTCAGCTCCCACTGCAGGGTAAGCACAGATTTTCTTTCCGCTTATGATTCTTGCTGCTGTTAGAAGTTGTGGGCCATGGCATATTGCCGCTATGGGTTTCTTAGCGTCTGCGAACTTCTTTACGAGTTCGATGACCTTCGGATTGGTCCTGAGATATTCAGGAGCTCGCCCACCAGGGATAACTAATCCGTCGTAATCCTCGACTTTTACGCTGTCGAAATCCTTGGTTATGGCGAAAAGATGACCAGGTTTCTCACTATAGGTTTGGTCTCCCTCGAAGTCATGTATTGCGGTTTTAACCCTTTCCCCTGCTTTCTTACCTGGGCAGACCGTATCTACGTTATATCCGAGCATGAGAAGCATCTGATATGGAACCATAGCCTCATAGTCTTCTACAAAATCCCCCACGATGATAAGAATCCTCTTGTTCATTTCCCCTCGCCCCCCTTTTGGTTTATTTTTGAAATCATCCAGTTTACGAAGCTACTTATACCTTCTTTTGTCTCACAAGAGACCTCAAAGACGGGGGTATTTGGAGAAATCCTTTTTATAGGCTGGTAGAACTTCTCTTTGTCAAATCTGAAGTAAGGTAGCATATCTATCTTATTTAAGACTATGGCTTTGGATACCTTGACTATCACAGGGTATTTTTCTGGCTTGTCATCTCCCTCCGGAACGCTAAGGACCCCTACTTTATAGTCTTCACCTAAATCAAAGGCTGTTGGGCATACAAGGTTGCCAACGTTTTCTATTATTAATACATCTATCCTGTCAAGAGGTAGCTCCTCCAGTGCTTTTCCTACTAGATTTGCATCAAGGTGGCAGCCTCCGTCGGTATTTATTTGAACTACGGGAACCCCGGTTTCGTGTATGAGCTCAGCATCTTTAGTTGTTGCCAAGTCTCCTTCGATTACGCCTATCTTGTATTTATCACTTAAGGCTTCTATTATTCTTAATAGAAGAGAGGTTTTTCCGCTTCCCGGAGCTCCAATGAAGTTAAATGAAATAATTCCCTTTTCCTTCAAAATCTTTCTATTCGTTTCTGCTACTTTCGAACCTGCTTCAAGTATCTTTCTTATGACCTTTATTTCCAACTAATTTTCACTCCTTTCGATCTCAAGTCCGACTAATTCTAAATCATTGCCCCCTTCTATTTCCAAGTTATCGCTTCCACATTGGGGACATATACCAAAGAAATCACCTATGCTAAAGAAGAAACCACAATTGCGGCATTTCCCCTGGAAAGGGATTTCTTCTATTTCAAGTTCAGCCCCTTCAGCTATAGTTTCCTCTGAGAGGGATTTAAATGCGAAGGTTAAGAGGTCAGGAACTATTCCCATCAGCTTTCCAGCTCTTATTTTTACCCTGAGTATTTTCGAAGCTCTGTGTTTTGTTGCTTCCTCTAAAACTATTTCCATTAAAGACTCTGCGATAGAAAACTCATGCATCTTTTAGTTTCACCCTTATCAATCCCTCAAGCAGGTTTTCTGCTTCCTTTGCCAATCTTCGTGCATTTAAGCTTAAGCCAGCCCCAAAAGAAAAATTCTCACCTTTCACGCTTAATATCCAGATTTCCGGCTTCTTCCCATAAAGTCTTTTTAGTAGATAAGCCAGCTCTTCCGGATAGAAGGTATGAAAATCACAATTTAGGGGAGGTTGAAACTCTTCCTCCCCTAAACTGAGCCTTCTTAATGACCACTCTTCATTTGAAGATGAAGCATCTATGAATATTATGTGATCGGCTTCCTTGAGCTCCTCAACGATTTCAGGTACCAACTGATGCAAAAGGTAAACTCTTACTTTTTGTTTAAACTTTAGCCTTAACCTGCTTCCAAGCCACAGACCTATGCCATCGTCTTTTCTCAAGTAGTTTCCATATCCTACTACTGCAATCAGTGATTTCTCACCAGCTCGTTAACCTTATTACCTTCAGCATCGTAGATGATAACCTGAAGAGGCATCTTTCCAAGAGCATGAGTGGCGCATGAAAGGCATGGGTCATAGCATCTTATCGCTACCTCAAGCATGTTTAGGAATCCTTCCTTTATCTCCGGTCCCTTAATGTACTCTTTTGCTATAAGTTCAACGGCCTTGTTCATGGCGTGGTTGTTATGAACCGTCGCTACTATTAGGTTGGCCTTTACTATTTCGCCGTTTTCGTTCACCTTATAATGATGAATTAGGGTTCCTCTGGGTGCCTCTAAAACTCCTATACCCTCGGGTTTGAACTCTCTACTTACTGCTCGAAGTTCTGTCCCAGTTATATCTGGGTCTTCTAGGAGTTCCTTTAAACGTTCAGCAGCATGTAAAGCTTCTATCATTCTTGCATAGTGGTAGAATAGCGACCCTTCTGCTACCTTGTCTCCTATCATTTGGCGAAAGGCTGTTAGTTCCTCTTTAGCTAAGGGAGTGGAAATATCATCACAGCAATTTAGTCTTGCCAATGGACCTACTCTGTAGCTTCCCTCTGGGTAGCCAAGCTCTTTATAGAATGGAAACTTCATGTAAGACCAAGGCTCAACCCATTCACCTATCTTTTCAAGGTAGTTATCCTCGCTGAACTCATCTATAATTCTTCCACGATGGTCACAAAGCCTTATCTTGCCATGATATAGGTCTAGATTCCCATTTTCATCAACGAGCCCCATATAGAAAGAAGGGAAGGAAGCAAACCTTCTGAACCTTTCTCCCCAATTCTCAGCGAGATTTTTGATAAGCTTAACCGTGTCTCTAAGGCTATCTATTACCCAATCTATGTCTCTCAAAAGCATATCTCTTTCTTCTATGGAAAGTCCTTTGTTAACCCCACCTGGTATAGCGAAGCGCGGATGAATCCTTTTCCCACTAAGGGTCTTTATTACTTCTTGTCCATACTTTCTTAGTTTAACTCCTCTTACAGCAAGATCGGGGTGTTTTTCTATCACTCCTACGATATTTCTTATTTTAGGATCAGCATCCATTCCCAGTAAGAGATCTGGGCTTGCTAAATGGAAGAAGTGTAATGAATGAGATTGAACTAACTGCCCCATATGCATAAGCTCTCTGAGCTTTTTAGCTGTCGGTGGTATCTCTACTCCTAGGATCTTATCTGTAGCCTTAGCTGAGGCAAGATGGTGACTTACAGGACAGATTCCACAAGCTCTTTGTGTCATTACAGGCATTTCCCAGAAGACCCTTCCCTCGCAGAACTTCTCGAACCCTCTTATTTGGGTTACATGGAAGAAGGTCTTTTCTACTTTTCCTGATTCATTTAAATGAATTGTTATCTTTCCATGTCCCTCGACTCTGGTTACGGGAAAAACTTCTATCCTTTGTTCCACAGAACAAGCACCTCCTCATTCATACGATAAGAGCTCTGGCGGTAATACGGGTATCTTGCCTTCAAGGAGCTCCTTTATAGCGTATTCTATAGCTCTTGGGTCTGGTGGGCATCCGGGTATATAAACGTCAACCTTAACAAATTGATCTATAGATTTAACGCTTGGAAATATCTTAGGAACATCTAAGCTTGGTATAACCTTGCTTGGGTTAACAGTGCTTTCAGTTTCGATGTAGACCCTCTTTAGCACCTCATCTTTGTTGAAGAAATTCCTCATGGCAGGTATGCCTCCGAAACAAGCACAATCACCAAGGGCTATAAGGATTTTGGCCTTTTCGCGTATCTTCTTCAGCACCTCAAGTTGTTCTTCATTTCCGACAGAACCCTCTACTATTCCCACATCTACTTCGCCAAACTCTTTTATATCTGTTATTGGACTTGCATCGAACTCTATCTTGGATAGTAAGTCAACTAATTTTTCATCCAAGTCTAGAATGGACATGTGACATCCTGAACAACACTCGAGCCATGTAGTGGCAACCCTTACCTTAGCCAACTTAATCTCCTCCTTAAATGATTACAAACTTGTAATTAAACTATCTATATCAATTTTACCTAATCTTAAGGCGTCTGCAAGCTCAGAAAGTAGCTCCCTTGGGCTCTTCGCATCCTTTTCTGCCCGGAGTATAGGCGTAAACTTCTTAACTTCTCCGCTTATTAGCTTATATGTTCCTTCATTTTCAAGCCAACTTTTTCCAGGCAAAACGACATCAGCTAGCTTCATCATCGGGTCTATATAAGCTCCATGGAGTATTATTGCTTCGAAGCCTAGCTCAGCTAAGGATGCGGGTGAGTAGCTAGAATCTATATCTCCGAGGATGAGGAAAAGAAGTTTTCCGGATTCTGTATTCTCGTTGGATTTAGACGATATACCTAGCTTCCAAGCTGCTAAGCTGTTACCTGTGGGGGGTAGAGGTAGAGTTTTAACCTTTGACGCTTCAGCGAATTTAAGCCATGATTCTATTGCTTCCCTGTTTTTAAGAAGATAAGCGCCCTCAAGAATTATCACTGGGTTAGAAGCTTTCCTTATTTTCTCCTCATATTCTTTGACGACTGAACCTTCACTGCCTTCCGCAACTCTCCTTACCTCCTTGGAGAATCTATCCATCTTGCTTTCTGCTGGAGAGATTATGATTAATTCAGCGCCTTTATTCCTAACGGCTCTCCTTATGTAAGATCCAACCACTCCATGTTCTTTCACAATGTCGCCACCCACAAGTATGATTAGGTCTGAGTTAAGGATGTCTTCGTAGTTCGCTTTAGGGTAATCGAAAGATATCAAATTCCTATATATTTCTCCATCGAAGGTGTCTATATCTTTTACTCCAAGCTTGAGAGCGAACCCTTTTATGTAGGCTAGGTCTTCCGCTGGTAGGAAGGAAGAGACTCTGAAGACTATCTTGTCTGGGGAATAGGCTTTAAGCAGCTGTATACTTTTGTTTATTGCTTCCTGGTAGCTACTTTCTACAAATCTTCCTCTGGAATCCCTAAGGAGCGGAAGAGATATCCTGTTCCTCGTTTCCATCAAGGGACCGTATCTTCCTTTTTCGCAGAGCTGCCCTCCATCTAAGTTTCCCTTAGCCAGACCGCTTCCCTCTATCTCAACTATGTTGTTATAACGCACATAGTTGGTTGTTTCACAACCGACACCACATATGGGGCAGAATGTTTCTATCTTTTCGCACAAGCTCTTCTTTCCTTTATATCCTCCAAACTTGCTGAACAACGCTCCCGCAGGACATACTTGCATGCAAGCTCCACAGGATATGCAGCTTGATTCCCCCCTGTTCAAGCCTGTATCTGAAGCTATCAAGGCTTTTGAACCTCTGAAGCTGAAGTCTAAGGTTGAGTTAGCTACGACTTCCGAACAGACTCTAACACATCTGCCACAGAGTATGCAACGGTTGTGGTCCATTACCATAACTGGTGACGTTGTGTCTATTGGATATTTATTAACATATACTGGGAACGGGAAGTGTTCTATCTGGACTTCGTAAGCTCTCTTTTGAAGTTCACAATCGGTTTCTTCGTATCTTCCGCTTTTTTCGCAGAACATGCAGAAGTGGTTTCTTTCGGTCATTATAAGGTTCATTACGAATTTACGAGCCTCTTTAACACGGTCTGTGTTTATAGATACCTCCATTCCGTTGGTTACAGGGGTGGTACAGCTTGTTAGAAGCCTTGGAGAACCTTTAACTTCGACTACACAGAGTCTGCATCCACCATGTGCAGATAATCCATCGTGATAGCAAAGAGTAGGAATTTCAAAACCAGCCTTTCTTGCTGCTTCAAGTATTGTCATGCCTTCTGTTGCTATAACTTCCTTTCCGTCTATCTTGAGTTTTACCTCTCTCACAGTATTAAACACCTCCTATGCTGTAAGTTCTTCTTTGAAGAAACGGACTGCACTTGATACGGGAAGAATTAACGATTGGCCTAAAGCACAAAGTGCTGTATCGGCCATCTTTTCTGATATCTCTATCATTTCCTTGAGATCTTTTTCAAGTAGGGTACCTTTCTCCATCCTTTCAAGTAGCTTAGTAATTCCTACTCGGCACGGGACACACTTCCCGCAACTTTCATGTTTGAAGAAGGATATCACGTTTTGTAGCATATCGGTGATTGATGTCGAGTCATCAAGCACAAGGATAGCTCCTGATCCTAAGACTCCCCCATACTCCCTAAGACCTTCATAGGATAGAGGGATATCAAGGGCTTCTTTCCCTAAGAAAGCTCCCGCCGCTCCCCCTATTAGTGCAGCTTTGAATTCTCTATTATTTCTCATTCCCTTACCAAACTCAAAGATAACTTCTCTAAGCGTTGTTCCCATTTCTACTTCTATTAACCCTGGTTCTTTAACATGTCCTAAGATGGTGTAAACCTTGGTGCCTGGGGATTCCTTCGTTCCCATACTCTTAAACCAACTTGCTCCGTTCAGTATTATTGGAGGGACATTAGCTAAGGTTTCAACGTTATTTACCACTGTAGGATACCCCCAAAGTCCCTTTATACCAGGGTAGTAAGGTGGTTTGGGACGAGGATTTCCCCTCTTCCCCTCTATAGACTCTATTAAGGCCGTTTCCTCTCCGCATACATAGGCACCTGCTCCCTTCTTAATTTCCACATGGAAGGAAAAGCCGCTATCCAATACGTTATCACCAAGTAATCCCATCTTATAAGCATCTTCTATAGCTTTGCTTATCCTACGAATAGACAGGTCATATTCACCTCTTATATAGAGATAGCCCTTGTTTGCACCTACTGCGTAGCCTGCGATGGCCATGCCTTCAAGGACCTTGTGAGGATCACCTTCAAGTATAAGCCTATCTTTGAAAGTACCTGGTTCTCCTTCATCTGCATTACATATTATGAACTTCTGAGGAGCTTTAACTTCAGCAGTGAACTTCCATTTCTTCCCTGTTGGGAATCCAGCACCACCTCTGCCTCTTAAGCCTGAGTTATCTATTTCGTTTATAACCCACTCTGGAGATGACTCAAGAGCCTTAGCTAAAGCTTCGTATCCTCCAACAGCAATGTATTCTTCTATGCTGTCTGGATTTATAACACCTGCATTTTGAAGAACCACCCTTTTTTGCTTTGAGAGTTTTTTAGGAAACTCTCCTTTAGCGAGGATTTCTGCCAGTTGAGGTTCGAGCATGAGACGTTTAACGAATCTGCCCTTAAGCAGGTGTTCTTCCACTATTTCTGGAACATCCTCAACTTTTACGTTAACGTAATATACGCCTTCGGGGTAAACTAGAAGAACGACTCCCCTTCCTGTTATTCCAAGGCTTCCCGTTTCAAGGACTCTTATTTCGGTTTCAAGACCGCGCTTTTTAATCTCTTCCTCGAGCTTTTTTTGGACGTCCCTTGCTCCAGCTAAGATCGAGCCCTGATCTATGCCGACGAGAATATGCGCCCTTTCTATTCTTATCATGATTCTTCTCCCCTCTTTCTATAGCTAAGAATTATCTCTTTAATTTTCTCAGGGGTGAGGTTCCCATATGCTATTTCATCTATCATCATAGCCGGAGCTACACCGCAAATTCCTAAGCAGCTCGAGGTTTCCAGTGTGAAAACTCCGTCCTTCGTCGTTTCTCCTACATCGATTCCCAGTTCCCTTTTAAGTGCTTCTAAGACGCTTTCTCCTCCTAATAGATGACAAGCTGGTGAGGTACAGACCCTTATTACGTACTTTCCTCTAGGTTTGACAGAGAACATGGAGTAAAATGTAGCGGTTCCCCAGACTTCTGCTGGTGTTATACCGACATACTTAGCAACAGCTTCTATGTCTTCTTTTGAAAGGCTGTTGGTGGGTGATGCTTCTTGCATGGCATGAAGTATATCCAATAGATTCTCTCTCCTCGGCTCGAACCTCTTCAGGATCTCTCCAATCATGCTTTAATCACCCCTCTTCTAATAAGACCTCCTCTTTTATGTCACAGTGTAAACATCTTCTTGCTTCTTCCACAGCTTGTCCTTCAAAGAAAGTTTTTTCTACCTCAGCGAAGTTCCTTCTTCTATCTACTGGTAGGATAACAGGCTTTCTCCTTGGCTGGGTTTTGAGATATTCTTCCTCATTATATGTGGTTTTCACTGATTCCCTACTTTCGTACCATAGTATACCATCTCCACCAAGGTATTTGTCTATCATTGAAGCTGCTAACCTTCCATCAGCTACAGCTTCTACGATTGTTGAAGGTCCACGAACAACATCTCCGCCTGCGAAGACCCCTTCCAAGGAGGTTTTAAGCGTTCTTAGGTCAACCTTTATAGTTCCCCAACTGGTTAGTTCAAGACCATCTACCTTAAACGCGAGGTCAGCTCTTTGTCCAACTGCTACTATGACGCTTGTAGCTTCTACATCGAATTCCGAGTTTTCTATCGGTATGGGTTTTCTTCTACCAGTTGAGTCAAACTCTCCAAGTTTCATGCTTATACATCTAACAGCTCTAACCCTTCCATCTTCCTCTAGGAACTTAACTGGTGTTGCAAGGAACGTGAACTTTATTCCCTCTCTTTCTGCTTCCTCTATTTCTTCATGAAGGGCTGGCATTTCATCTCTCGTTCTTCTATAGATAACATGAACGTCTGCTCCCAATCTCCAAGCCGTTCTTGCAGCATCGATAGCTGTGTTTCCTCCTCCTATGACTACTACTTTCTTGCCTATATCTGGCTTCTCTCCCTTCTTGACTTTACCTAGGAATTCCATGCCACTTAGGACTCCCTTCAGGTTCTCTCCAGGAACGTTAAGCTTCGTCTCTTTCATGCTTCCACACGCTAAGAAAACTGCGTCATAGTCTTTTCTAAGGGCTTCTAAATCAGTTATTGGGTGATTGACCCTTATCTCGACTCCAGATCTCTCTATTCTTCTTACCTCTTCCAGGATTATTTCCTTTGGTAGACGATATTCAGGGATATAGTGAGTAGGGGTTCCTCCAGGTTCAGGAAGGGCTTCGAAGACGGTGACCTTATATCCTTTAAGGTTGAGGAAGTAAGCTGCGCTTAATCCTGCAGGACCAGCTCCAACTATGGCCACTTTCTTGCCGTTATATCTTTCAGGTTTAGGAAGCTCCCACTTTTCCTCAATAGCCTTATCTGCCATAAATCTCTTGAGCTGTCTTATCGCTATGGATTCATCTACCTGAAGTCTTCTACAATAGCTTTCACAGCGTGCTGGACAAGCTCTACCGCATACCGATGGGAACGGATTATTCTTTATGTGTACGTAGAAGGCCTCCTTGAATCTCCCTTCTGAGATGTGAGCTATGTAGGCTGGGACGTCCACGTGAGCTGGGCAAGCGTTTTCGCAAGGAGCTATAAATAGGTCGGCACAGACCCCAGCTGGACATCTTTTATCTATAATATGTGCTTCATATTCGTCTCTGAAGTATTTAAGAGTGCTTAGGACTGGGTTGGGAGCCGTTTGCCCTAATCCACAGAGAGCGGTTTGCTGAACCCACATTCCAATTTCCTCAAGCCTATCTAAGTCTTCAAGTGTTCCTTTTCCATGAATTATTCTTTCAAGGATCTCGAGCATCTTTTTAGTTCCTACTCTGCATGGTGTACATTTGCCACAGGATTCTTCTTGACAGAATTCTAGAAAGTAACGAGCAAGTTCAACCATGCATGTAGTTTCATCGACGACTATGAGTCCGCCTGAGCCAACTATTGCTCCTGCTTCTTTCACAGATTCATAATCTAACGGTAGGTTAAGGTGCTTAACAGTCAAGCAACCTCCTGAAGGACCTCCCGTTTGTGCAGCCTTAAACTTTCTATCTCCTATTATTCCGCCCCCTATGTCGAAAACAATCTCTCCAAGAGTTGTCCCCATGGGAACTTCTATTAAGCCTGTGTTCCTAACCTTTCCAGATAGGGCGAATACTTTTGTTCCAGGAGATGATGGGGTTCCAAAACTTCTAAACCAGTCTGCACCGTTAAGTATAATATGCCTCACGTTGGCATAGGTTTCTACGTTGTTTATCAAGGTAGGTTTACCCCAAAGTCCATGAGTTGCTGGAAATGGAGGCTTTGATCTTGGCATGCCTCTTTTACCCTCTATGGAGGCAAGTAAAGCTGTTTCCTCTCCACAGACGAAAGCTCCAGCTCCGATTCTGAGCTCTATATCAAAGGAGAAGTCCGTATCCAGTATGTTCTTCCCTAAGAATCCGTACTTACGAGCTTGGTCTATAGCTATTTGAAGCCTCTTTATGGCTAAGGGATACTCAGCTCTCACGTAGATGTACCCTTGCTCCGCTCCTACGGCATAAGCGGCGATAAGCATTCCCTCTAAGACAGCGTGAGGGTCTCCTTCCAATACCGCTCTGTCCATAAAGGCACCCGGGTCTCCTTCGTCAGCGTTACATACGACGAATTTAGGCTTGCCTTGGGCGTTTCTCACAAACTTCCATTTAGCTCCTGTAGGAAATCCGGCGCCACCTCTGCCTCTTAATCCAGACTTTTCTATTTCTGCTATAACTTGCTCTGGAGTCATGCCTTCAAGAACGCGGGCTAAAGCTTCGTATCCGTTTACCGCTATGTATTCTTCTATCTTCTCTGGATCTATAATACCGCAGTTAGATAAAACTATCTTCTTCTGTTTGGTGAAGAATGGAATTTCTTTTTCTTTAATGCTTGGGGCTAATTCTTCCTTGGGGAGAAGCTTTTCAACGATCTTCCCTTTAAGCAGATGCTGTTCAACGATAGTGTCGACATCTTCTAAGGTTATCCTCTGGTAAAATACCCCCTCTGGGTATATCATTATAACGGGTCCCCTTTCACAAGGACCCATGCAACCTGTACCTATAATTCTTACTTCATTCTCAAGTCCTTTTTCTCTTATTTTTTCTTCAAGCTTTTTCTTTATAAGCTCACTGCCCGAGGAAACGCAACCCGCTCCCAAACATATTAGAAGGTCAGTTCTCTTAGGCAATTTCTCACCGCCTCCTTTAAGGGTCATGTTATATTACATATTCGGATAGAACCCTTCCGTTTATCACATGCTCAATAACAATCTTTCTCGCGATTTCTGGTGTTACTCTACCGTAGGTTATTGTAGCCTCTTTAGTAACAACCTCTACTATTGGTTCAGCTGATGCTAATCCCTTTTCTCCCGTTTGTAGTACAATCACATCCTTTAATTCCCTCTTTGCTACCTCGTCTAACAAGGCTTTTAATACCTCTCTTGCTCCTGCAGCTATTCCAGATGTCCCCATGCTAACTATAATCTTTACTCTAGGTTCTATTCCTTCCCTTAATTTAAGGTCTTCCCTCACCTTTTCTCTGAGTTTCCTGAGCTCCTCAATCTTCATTTATATACCTCCTTTCAGTATGCCTTTTATTTCTCTATCAATGTTCTCTCTTAAAAAGATTATAACCTCAGGATGGTTGAAGGAGCTTTCCCCCAAAAACTCTTTAATTTCTGCTGTGTTGATCTCAACGATTCCTTCATCAGTCTTTATCTTTATTAAAAAGTCTACATCAGGGTGCCCTATTATAGATGTGAATAAGGTTGAAGCGAGATCTCCCAATGGGGGGCGATCTATGTGACTAAGCTTCATCTCAGCGTTGACTTTTGTTCCCTTCCCCTTTTGGCTAACGATTTCAAATCTTCCTCCGCAAGACTCAACAATTTGAGCAAATATAGGAATACCTAAACCAACTTTTTTGTTCTTTTTGGTTGTGAAGAATGGATCTTTTGCCTTTTCGATTTCCTCTTCATTCATACCCTCTCCGTTATCTTCTATAACTATCTTTATTAGATCGTTTGATTTACTTACTTCGATAAGGATCTTTATTAAAGAGGCTTTAGCGCTTATAGAGTTTTCAATTAAGTCTATTAGGTGTAGAGATAGTTCCTCCATTAATCTCTGTATTTTGCTATTACTTCTTCTACCTTCTTTGGGCTCATCCTTCCATATATATCGTTATTGACCATAACAACAGGTGCTAATCCACATGCGCCGAAACATCTTGCTATGTCAAGCGTAAACTTTCCATCTGGTGTTGTATGCCCTACCTTTATTCCTAGGGTTTTTTCGAAAGCTTCGATTACGCTTCCTGCTCCCCTCACGTGACAAGCTGTTCCCTGACAAGCGGTTATTATATACTTTCCGACGGGTTCTTTACGGAAAAAGTTGTAAAATGTTACAACACCGTAGACGGTGCTTTCTGGAATTTCAAGTTTTTCAGCCACAAGCTTTTGGACTTCCTCTGGAAGATAACCTATTTCAAGCTGTATTGCATGAAGAGCCCCTATTAACGATGACTGCCCTTTAGGAAAGCGATCCAATATGGTTTCAACTTTATCAAGCTTCTCTTTTGATAATTTTACCATACTTTAACCCTCCTTTTGTCTTGAATTGCTTCAATTAACTCGCTGGAGCTTAAATTTCGTAGGTATATGGCCGTTCTTGAGTTTCCTATAGATGATAGAAAATGTGCATCTGATGAAATTAATATTACGTAATCGTTTAACTCTGGATGGGTTTTGAGGAAAGATGAAAGATCAGTGTTATGGTTAATTTCGAGTATTTTAAATGGGAGATCAGGGGGAATAAAACCTAGGGTGGGTATAATTCCACAAAAATCTCTGTTTATGTGAGCTGGATAAGCCACTCCATCCAGTTGCTTCACTTTAAGCATAACTTCCTCTATTGAAGCATTAGCAGAGATTTGGAGTAATCTCTTATCTATCTCTACTACGTTGTCTTCTTCATCTACTACAACTTGGACTCCAAAGAGATCCTCATCATTGTTTAAATTAGGCAAGAGGGGTTTTAACCATTCTTCAAACGCGAGGGCTTTTTCTTCAGAGGGGAAAAGAGCTATTATATGGACTTCTTCTTTCGTTTGTATCTCCACACCTGGTATAACCAAGATGTTTTCTCTTTGACCTGCTCTAATGCCTGCTCCCACATTCTTAACGGTATTGTGATCAGTAATAGCTAATATGTTTAACCCTACCTCCTTGGCTCTGTGCACTATGTTGGTTGGGGTCATTTCCCAGTCCGCACAGGCCGAAAGCACCGTATGAACGTGGAGGTCAGCTTTATACCACATCCTGCTAAATTATAACATAGAAGCTTTATCTTAGTCCAGCTTCGTATAGCTTTCCAGAAGTTCTGAATGAGTTTTCTCTTGTAGTTATTATAGCTACCTTTTCTTGAATAGCTTTTTCTACTACTTTGGGATCTACTGTTTTCCCCTCACAGACTACAATTGCCTTTATACCTACCAATACTGCTACAGCAACGATGTTTAGGTGACTTTGTATAGTAATCCAAACCGAGTCTGGATGTGCTTTGCCTATAACTTCGCTTAGAAGGTCACTTGTGTAACCGTATTTTACTTCTTCCTCTAGATTTACGTTTCCGGTTAGGACCTCGCAATCTAAAATCTCAATGATCTCCCTTACTTTCAATCTCTTCCCTCCTTTAGGTTGAATACCATTTCTACTCTAGTCCCTTTCCCACTTTGCGATAGTATTACAAGTCTGTCAGCAGCTCTTCTCATATTTGGTAATCCCATACCAGCCCCAAAGCCCAGCTCCCTTATATGATCTGGTGCGGTTGAGAAACCTTCTTTCATCGCTAAATCTATATCTTCTATTCCTGGCCCCCAGTCCCTGACAAAAACTACAACACCATCTTCTTCAAAAAAAGCTAATATCAAGCCCTTTCCTCCCGCGTGTATCACTACATTTACCTCTGCTTCATATGTCCCTATGCTTACTCTTCTGATGAAATCTCTATGATATCCTCTTTTTTCCAATACCTTCTTTAGAAGGGCTGTTCCCTCTCCTGCTTCTGATATGGATTGGGTATTTATATCATATCTGAAAGAGGCCTTGTCTTCTATAAACTTATCACTTGCAAGAATGGAAACTTCCCTATTTAGATACTCTTCTCTCCTTCTGTCGTGAATATATATTGAATGAAACTGTTTTAGGATAGCCCTTAAGATGTCGTGCTTGGTTATAAGGCCTAAAAGTTTGTTATGCTCGTCTATCACAGGATATCTGCCGTATCTATATCTTTCAAAGGTTTCTACGATTTTTTCGAAGGTATCTTTCGGACTGAAGTATACGATCTTCTCTCGGGGGGTCATGTATTCCTTTATCTTATTGCTTATTATCCCTTCCTCGAGAGCTCTTATTATACGCTCTGTGCTAACTAAACCAACAAGTTTACCTTCTTTATCTACTATAGGTATGCCTGAGATTCTCTTGTCGCGCATTATAACTCTTGCTTCAGAGAGATAGTTCTCTGGAGTTAAGGTTATTAGCTCTTTTTTCATTATATCTTCTGCGGTCAAGAAGCTAAAGATCCTTTTATATTCGCTTAGGTGGCTTATTAAATCAAGCTCTATCTCGCTCATGTACCCCTTAGCCCTTTCTCGTAAAGTTTTCCACAAGCATCAAATAAAAGAAATTTAGTTCCTAAGAGGGGAACCCTTTCTTCTTTTGCTTTAGCTATTGTTTCTTCCATGGGCTCTTTACCCCTAACAATAACTATTCCAGATAGATCTAGTATTTTCGCTATCCTTATTATCTGGGGGGCGATTATACCTGTAAGCAAAAGTGAACCAGGTTTAGCTAATGCTAGAATATCACTTATCATATCTGATGCACAACCAAAACTGATTTCTCTTTCAAGAAGCTCTTCCCCAGTGTAGATTTTAGCTTCTAGGGTGTTCATAACCTCTTTAAGCTTCAATGAAATCACTCCTTTGGCTAGTCTGTTAAACTGCTGGGTTGGGTCTTGATCAGAAAAAGTCCTTTATTTCTATTCCAACGCTCTTTTCTTTGGCTTTTTCATATATAAGCTCTCCAACTACTACATCTTCTATAGCTATACCTACGGTCTTAAAAATAGTTATTTCCCTTTCATGCTTCCTAGACTTAGATGGGTCGTTTATTATCTCTCCGATTTCGATTAAGTCTTTTTCTCTAATTACAGAGGCTTTAATAGCATTTATAACTTCCCCTGCTTCTTTAAGAACTGCTTCTTTTGAGTCGACCGCTATAATCGAGGCTCTTTTGAAGACACTCGTGTCTAGTTCGCTCATATCTGTTGTGTGAGAACCTATGGCGTTTATGTGAACTCCCTCTTTGAGAAGCTCACCTTTTAAAAAAGGTTCTCTGGATGGTGTTGCGGTGACTATAATGTCAGCTTCGGGAATGAATCGCTCATAGTTTTTAACGAACCTTACTTCTATTCCAAGCTTTTCTTTCATCTCTGTTTCATAGATTTTAGCTTTAGTCGAATCTATGTCGTATACATAAGCGAGCTTTATGTTCCTAACAGCACATAAAGCTTCGAGCTGGCTTCTTCCTTGAACACCAGCTCCAAAAACGAAAGCGACCTCTGCATCTTTTCTCGCTAGAAGGTCAGCTGCGACACCGCCTGCAGCTCCTGTTCTTATAGCTGTAACGTAACCTCCTTCTATTAAAGCCTTAGGTATGCCTTTTTCCCCATCTATGAGAAGGATTGCTGCATGTATCAGGGGTAAGTTGCTCTCTATATTCTGGGGATATACAGAAACGACCTTAATACCAACTTTTTTCTCGTCCGTTAGGGCTCCTGGCATAAATAGAACGGTATTCTTTTCTATGCTTATGGGTATCCTTAATGGAACAATTGCTCTCCCTTTGGAGAAGGTTGCAAATCCTCTTCTTATGGCTTTAATAGCATCACTCATCGTTATGGCTTTTTCAATGTCTGACTTCCTAATGATAAGCAAATGCATCACCTCTTGTTAAAATCATATCACCCCTAGATGCAAGCAGGTTCAGGAATGAGCTTTCCGTTTTCAAATCTTTCAATGTAAAATGGACTTATATCAATGAAAGGTTTTTCGCCAAGTATAAGCTCAGATAAAGCCCTTCCTATGGATGGAGCGAACTGAAGGCCATGACCACTCCATCCAAGATTAAGGTAAAATCCATTTATCTTAGTTGGTCCTAAAATAGCTTGAGAGTCAGGAGTTATGTCGTATAGGCCTGCCCATTGTCTTATAACCCTGAGGTTTGATAATATTGGCATCTTTTTCACTATTTTCCTTGAAGCTTCTTCAAGAAATTGCCAACTCGAACTCATGTTGAAGCCCTTAGCCTCGTTTGGGTTTCCTATCCCGAGCATAAAGTTACCATGCGGTGTTTGCTTCCAGTAAGATCCATCGTCTAAACATAGTATAAGGCTTCTTAGCGTTCTTTCTACTGGTTCTGTGACTAGTATTTGGTGTCTTTCAGAATATAGGGGAATTTCGATACCAATCTGTTTGGCTATTTCCTTACCCCAGGGACCAGCGCAGTTAACAACTATGGGGGTAGATATAAATCCTTTGTCAGTATATACCCCATCTATTGTATTTCCCTTTAGTTTTATTCCTATAACTTTAGTGTAAGTGTTTATCTCAACACCGAGCCTTTTTGCAGCTTCAGCGTAAGCTAATGTGACATGGAATGGATTTATATGTCCATCCTTTTCACAGAAGCTGCCTCCTATTATCCCATCCAGGTTGATTTGGGGGATTAATTCTTTTATATCTGTGGGAGATAAGAGCATGGAGGGTATACCTAAGCTATTCTGGAGCTTAACGTTTTTTCTAAGCTGTTCCAGCTGGCGCTCAGTATAAGCTATCCAAAGATAACCTCCCTGTTCAAACTCTATGCTTTCCTTGTAACCTAATTCATCTTGTAAGTATTCGAAACACTTCACGTTATAGATAGCAAGTCTGCAATTTATCTCTGTTCCAAATTGATGTCTTACTCCCCCGCCCGATCTTCCCGTTCCTCCGTAGGCTAAGAATTTTTGTTCAACTAAAACTACGTTCTTGCATCCCCTTTTAGCGAGGTTATAAGCCAGTGAGCAGCCTTGAACTCCTCCACCGATGATAACCGCTTCCGCGGAACTTCTCAATACTGTTTAACCTCCTGAGATAGGCGGCATTAGAACGATTTCCTGTCCATCCTTAATCTCGTATGACTTATCTACTATTTTACCATCTATGATTACCCCAGCGATTAGTCCTTCAGGTATGCCAAGTTTAGTGAGTAGATCTCTAACGGTAAGGGGCGAATCTATATCTACATAATAGATATCTGGGATATATCTTTTAAGAGTTAGCCCTCCAGTTCTAATCTTTATCGCCATGTTAATGTAATGGGAAGGGGTTTTTTCCCCTTCCCATTACTCTGTCACCTCCAGTTCTAACTCTTTTATTTTTTCAGGAGTAGGTCTACCATATTTATCCCAACCTCTAACTTCGTAGTAGAAGTCAAGTAGTTTATCTACGTCTTCTTTAGGAATGAGCCTGCCCTTCGTTGGTCCGCTTATGGCTGGTTCTTCCATCCACCTTGCTGGTGGGTAATCATATTTCCTTCCGAAATCGGGAATCTCTCTTATGGCAAATAGCCTGTTTTGGTTCCAGGCTCTCTCAGCGCATTTAAGGAGGTCGTTTAAAGTAGTTTCCCATCCAGTTACTGCACTGTAGATTTTAGCATAATATTCCAGGTTTAATCCGCATTCGACCCATGTCAGCCTGCACACCCCGAGAGCATCGAACATGGGCCTTGCATGTTGCAGGAACACAACCCTTTCAGCTTTGTCCTTTGTGATCTTCTCTCTTCCTACTTCTATATCATATGTTATAGCCCAAGCTCTATTATGATGTGCTCCAATATCGCATGTAGCGTATGCTAGGAGCATAGCAGGTGCCCAGTGGGATTCATAAGCGCTTATTTCCATACCCTTTACTTGCATGGCGAATTTTATAGAGTCTTTACCGAAACTTTCAGCGGCCTTCTTAACTCCTTCAGCTAATATGTTTCCTATTCCCTCTCTCTTTGCGATCATCTCAGCAAGCTTTGCAAAGGATTCTATATCTCCCCATCTCAATTCGAGCCCATTGGTATCATTTTTAGTTATTATTCCCTTTTCGTAACATTCGTAAGCGAAGGCTATTATCGCACCTGTGGAAATAGTATCTAAGCCGAGGTTATCACAAACATAATTTCCGTAAGTTACCTCGTATATGGATGGCATCACACAGCATCCGCCAATCATACCTATGGTTTCATATTCGGGTCCCTCTACGTAATACGTTTTTCCTTTATACTCCACTCGAGAGTAGTTTCCGCAAGCTATGGGGCAGAAACCACAAGCCTTGTCATGGATCCAGACTCTTTCCTTCATTGCGGTTCCATTTAGCTCTTTGTAATTTTCATGATAGCCTGTAGCGAAGTTCCTTGTTGGGAATGCTCCTATTTCATTTACCCAATCTACAACCATTGTGGTTCCATACCTTTGAAATTCTGGGAATATAGGACTTGACATTAAAGATTTGAACATCTCTTTACCAATCCTAAGGTATTCATCGAAATCAGCTACTGGTATGCTTTTAGTGCCTCGAACCGCTATAGCTTTTATTTTTTTGGACCCCATAACTGCACCCACACCAGTCCTTCCTGATTCTCTACCGAAATCGTGTCTTATTATAGCCACCTTAACTAAATTTTCTCCCGCTGGTCCTATGACTGCTATTTGGAAATCATCTCCAAGCTCATCCTTAAGCTGCTTTTCTGTTTCAATTGTCCCCTTACCCCAGAGATGGGAAGCATCCCTAATTTCAACCTTATCGTCATCTATAACTATATAAACGGGCTTGTTTGAGGATCCCTCGAATATTACCATATCATAACCAGCGTATTTAAGCTCCGCTGCTAGATGACCTCCCATATTACTATCTCCGTAGATTCCAGTTAGAGGAGACTTTGCTGCGAATGTGATCTTGCTGCTGCAAGGATGGAATAAACCTGCAAGAGGGCCAGATGCCATTATCAGCTTATTTTCTGGGCCTAATGGATCTATTCCCTTTTTTAACTCCTTGTAAAGGGTATAAGAGGCAAAACCTCTTCCACCTAAGAACTTTCTTGCCATGTTAAGATCAAGGGGTTCTGTTCTTATTTCTCCAGTTGTTAGATTTATCCTTAATACCTTATTCATATATCCTCCTAACATATTTAATTCCCCCCCTTATACCTGAGCTATGTAAAGGACGTTAAGCCCACAGTAGGGAATGCACTCTCCACATAGGTCGCACTTTATAGGAGCAGTTTCCGCAGGATGCCTTACCATGGCTTCCTCTGGGCAAGCGCTTACACAAGCGTAACAGCCTATGCATTTCCCTCTGTCTATTTTGTAGACTCCATTCTCTTCATATATAGCTTCTACTGGACATACGCTTGCACAAACTCCGCATTGCGTACAAGTTGTTATCTTAAACCCAGGTTCAGGTAAGTTAGACTTGACGATGATCGCTCCCTTTTTAGGGTTATTTTCCTTAAAGTGAATTAGGGCACAGATAAGTTGACAGGTTTTGCAGCCACTGCAGGCCTCTGAGTGTGCTGCTAAATACCGTGCCATCGTCCCCCCTCCTTTAACGCACGTAGTAGTTTTTTATATATATTTTACAAAATTACCATCGCAATGTAAATACTTCTTTTATCTACTTGGAGTTGAGAAAGGGTGCTATGAATCTTAACCAAAAGGCCTTGAAAATAATGGCTGAGGGTACCGCTATCAAGGCTCCTAAGATACCTAATGCGCTACTAAAGAGCATGATTATGAATATTATGGAAACAGGATTTATTTTTATATATCCTTCCATAAGTTTCAAAAATATCAAAAATGCTACAATGTGTATTATAGTTACGCCTATAGCTAGTGCAATATTTGACTTAAGCCCTAGAGAAAAGGTCATTAAAAATAAAGGTATAAGTTCAAGGAAAACGCCGATTATGGGAATAAAGTTGGTGAAGGTTGCCCAAAAGCCTAGTAGGACCACATATTTTGTTTTCAAAATCCAAAGTAATAATCCAATTAGGATTCCAACTAGTATAGCTACTATTGTTACGGAAAAGATGTATTGCCTTAGTTGAATGTAAGCGTCCCTCAGGAAAAACATTGCTTCTTTTCTGCAACTTTTGGGAAAGAGGTAGGGGACGTTTTTTTTCAGCGATGGGAAATAGTAGGTTAGATATACTGAACCCAAGATTACATAAAATAGAAATGTGAAGATCTGAGGAAGCGTTTTTGTTATAGCTGAGACCATACTTTCGAAAAATCTTAATAGCTTTGGTTCGAGTAGAGAAACTATCTGACTTATCCTGGTTGCCAGAGTGGGAGATAAAACCTTTTCCCACTCTTTTCCTTCGAAAAACTTGGCTACCATTTCGTAGAAGTTGGCTGTTTCTTTTATAAGTGGTGGTATTAAAAAGACAAGAATTGTGGTAAGAGAGAGGAAAAGGACTATTAGCGCTATAGCATGTGAGATTGGCCTTGATATCTTAAGCTTTTTACTTAACCTTAGAGATAAGGGTTCCAATAGGATAACTATAGCAATAGTAGCTAATAGGGCACTGAAAACAAATGGAAAAAATAGAGCAATGTTTCCAATTATGGTGGCGTATATTAAAAGGAACTTCACGAGGGTTTTATTCACGTCGGTTGTCCTCCTCCGATATATATTGGGGATAAGGTTAATGGGTTGTCACTTCCATTCATTTCAAAGAGATATTTACTCAGCCTAGCAATTCCTCTAAGGATTAAGAAAGGGTAATTTTGTTCGGATTCTGATATTAAAAGGGCACCCTCTTTGTTTTTGAAGAAGGAGAGATTTCCCGAGAGAATTTCCGAGAGCCTATATGGAGGAACCCCACCTTCGAATATTGCGCCGACGTAAAAGTCTTTTCTTAGCCTCACTGTAGGTAAAACTCTTTGTCCTTTAAAATTAGTAGCGATCGCTTCTAATGACCCTACACCCTTAATAGGTATGTTTAAGGTATAAGATAACCCCTTACTTAGGGATATTCCCACCCTTAATCCAGTAAAGGAACCAGGACCGAGGGCTACAGATATCAGAGATATATCTTCCAATTTTTTTTCAGATTCGTTTAACACCTTTTGAACATAAAGAGGGAGATAAATAGCATGCTTTCTTTCTTCCGGGAAGGTAATATAGAAGAGGGGGGTTTCATCCTCAAATAATCCTATTCCTCCTTTAAACCAAGATGTATCTATCGCTAAGATGAGCATCCTTTCTTATCCTTCCCTCCAGACAGTTTATTATCCTGTCCTCGCCTTCTATAATAAGGTTTCTATCTCTTTCTCCGGAAATATCTATGCTGATCATGATAGAGGGTTTTAATAGATCACCTGCTTTGTCTCCCCACTCTACTATGATGATACCGTTATCGACGAGCTCATCAAAACCAATGTCGAGGAGATCTTCTTTTGATGCTCTGTATAGATCAACGTGGTAAATTTGGAATCGTTCTCCCTTGTATTGACTTAACAAAACGAAACTTGAGCTTCTTATCTTCTTATATACTCCGCTTCCTATAGCTATACCCCTTGTAAGAACCGTTTTGCCACTCCCCAAATCTCCAATCAGAAAGATGATCTCTTTCCCTTCTAAACAAGATGCTATTATATTTCCCAAGTGCTCTGTTTCCCTTTCAGAGCAAGTGTGAACCTTTATTTTCTTAGCGAAGTTAAAACTAATATTATCACCCACCCTCCTATGAGAGCTATTAAAACTTTAATTGGGTTGCTTATGTCTATACCAGGATTTAGCCTTTTAGCTAAGAGTAACATTAAGGTCATAAATACAAGACTCATTATGTATATCTTGATGTTCTTCTTATAGATGTTTTTCAATCTTTTTTTGCTTTCCTCTAAACGGTGCTTTCTCTTTTCCCACTTCAGGATTAATACACCTCTCTAATAGCTTCTGAGATGAAGTCTAGTAAATCGGATGCGATTAGAGGAAGTTCTCCCTTCTTGGAAGATACTATGTCACCGCTTAAACCGTGCAAAAAGACCGCTATGCAGCTTGCCTCTACCGGATCTAATCCTTGTGCCATTAACCCTCCAATCATCCCTGTTAGGACGTCCCCCGTTCCTCCTGTAGCCATACCAGGGTTACCTGTTGGGTTTATGTAAGTTCTACCATCTGGCGATGATATTATGGTTCTTGCTCCCTTAAGGACTAGTGTGACATTGTACTCAGATGAAAATCTTTCTGCTATGTCAAGTCTATTTTCTTGAACTTCTGAGGTTTTTATTCCCATTAATCTTGCCATCTCTCCAGGGTGAGGTGTTATTACAATGCTTCCTTTATACTTTTTAAGAAGGTCAAGGTTTCCCAAAAGGCAGTTTAATCCGTCAGCGTCTATAACTATTGGTTTGTCTATTTTTTCTAAAAGTTCATGAACGAAGACCTTTGTTGGCAGTGATGTTCCTATTCCAGGGCCAAGGACGACGACATCACTCCTCTCGATGTGCTCCTTAAGATCCAAGAAAGATTTTATATCGAAAGCCCCATCGCTTTCTGAAACAGGGATCTTTATAACTTCTGTTAGCTTTGCCTCTAATATATCGATTAGAGATTCAGGTACAGCTAAATAAACCAAGCCTGCGCCAATTCTCAGGGCTCCCAATGAGGTTAAAGCTGCTGCTCCTGTGAATCCCCGCGATCCTGCGATAATAAGTACCCTGCCAAAATCTCCCTTGTGCGATTGGGGGTCTCTCTTGGAAGGAAAAATGCTTTTTACATAAGGAATGGTCAATAATTCTCTTTTAATATTGAACTTTTCCTCCCAGACCCAGGAGGGTATGCCTATATCGACCACGAAGATTTTACCGGTATAGTAGGCTCCTGGGTAGAGCCAGAGCCCAAGCTTAGGTAAGCACATAGTGAATGTCCAGTTAGCCTTAATACAAGGGCCGTAGACCTTCCCTGTGGAAGCTTCAAGTCCTGACGGTAAATCTATAGCTACTACGGGTTTTCTTGAGAGATTGACCTCTTCTATGACCTCGCCTAAGAACCCTTCAACCCTGCCTTTTATTCCGGTTCCTAAGATCGCATCTACAATTATGTCACTCCAAGCTAATAGATCCCTTAGCTTCTCTACATCGCTTACTTCAAACACATCAATGCCAGTTTTCCTTGCGATCTCTAAGTTTACTTTGGCATCACCTTTTATTTCCGAGGAAGGTGAGCAAAGGGCTATTCTAACTGTTCCTCCAGAGTTAAATAGGTGTCTGGCAACGACAAAACCGTCTCCTGCGTTATTTCCCTTACCTGCTACCACTAAGGTTCTTTTATCTAGAAGGTTTGGGATTGCTTCCATCATTCCTATTAGGGTTCTGAGTCCAGCGTTTTCCATAAGCACAATGCTTGGAATACCAAGCTCTTCTATAGCATATCTATCTATCTCTCTCATTTCATCTGCAGTTACCAGTTTCATTTATAATCCTCCTTCCAGTATGAGGAAGGCAATAGCATATTCTCCCTCATGTGATAAGGAAAGATGAATATTCCCAATACCTTTATCCTTTATAAATTTTAGGGTCTTTCCGCTTAATCTTAAGTAAGGTTTTCCTTCACGGTCTCTAAGGACTTCTATCTCTTTCCAACTAAATAGCTTACCCATCGCTTTGATTAAAGCTTCCTTAGCGGCGAAGTTTGCAGCTAGGCTTTCTATCCTTTTCTGCATAAATATACCTCTTTCTTCAGCAGTAAAAATTCTTTCTAACACCTTTTCGCTTAAGCTTTTGAATCTACTGATTCGAATTATGTCTACTCCTATGCCTATTATCGCCAGCTATATCTTCACCTCTATGTGGAGCTCCTTAAGCTGTTTTGGAGTGACCGGTGACGGAGCTCCTGTCATTAAACAGACGGCTTTTTGCGTTTTTGGAAAAGCTATTACGTCTCTAATGCTACTCTCTCCCGCTAGAAGCATGATGATTCTATCAAATCCAAAGGCTATACCCCCATGAGGTGGAGCCCCATAGGAGAGAGCATCTAAGAGAAATCCAAACTTTTGTTTGGCATCTTCCTCACTAATGTTTAGTAGTTTGAAAATCTTAGCCTGAAGATCTTTGTTGTGTATTCTTATGCTTCCCCCTCCGAGCTCTATTCCGTTAAGCACCATGTCATATGCCCTTGCTCTTACCTTAAGCGGTTCGGTATCGAGCAAGGGTATATCCTCCTCCTTTGGAGATGTAAAGGGATGGTGAACTGCTTCGTATCTTCCTTCTTCTTCGTTCCACTGAAGTAGCGGGAAGTCCACTATCCATAAGAACTTATACCCTTCAAGTTTTATGCCAAGCTTTTCCGGAAGGGCTAATCTAACTCTTCCCATAAATTCTGCGAGCTTTTCCTCGTTCTCATCGGCTCCCACAAGTATTAAGTCTCCCTCTTTTGAGAGAAGGGCTTCCTTCAGTTTTGCTAGCTCGTCTTGTCCTAAGAACTTAGCTAGAGGAGATTTCACTCCCTCTGAGGTAAGGGTAAACCATGTGAGCCCTTTTGCTCCAAAGGTCTTAGCTACTTCGGTTAGATCATCAAAATCCTTGCGGGATAGCTTATGTCCTTCGGGTATCCTTATCGCTCTTATTCTTCCTCCCCTATCTATAATTTCCCTAAATACCTTTACATTTGTACTTCTGAAGATGTCGGTTATATCTTGTATCTCTAAACCGAACCTTAGGTCTGGTTTATCGCTTCCATATCTAAGCATTGCTTCTTGGTAAGTTAGCCTAGGGAAAGGGGTTTTAATCTCTATGCCAAGAAGCTCGGTAAATAGGCCAGCGATTAGCCTCTCGCTTATATTGAATATATCCTCTTCATGAGGGAAGCTCATCTCCATATCTATCTGCGTGAACTCAGGTTGCCTATCTGCCCTTAGGTCTTCATCTCTAAAGCACCTGACTATTTGGAAGTATCTATCAAAACCAGATATCATGAAGATTTGCTTAAATAGCTGAGGAGATTGGGGTAAGGCGTAAAAGCATCCCGGGTTAACCCTGCTTGGAACAAGATAGTCCCTCGCTCCTTCCGGAGTGCTCTTGGTTAAGAAAGGAGTTTCTATTTCAAGAAAGCCTTCAGAGGATAGAAAGTTTCTTACCCATAATGCTGCTTTATGCCTAAGGATGATGTTTCTTTGCATCTTGGGTCTCCTTAGATCAAGATATCTATATTTTAGTCTAACGTTTTCTTCAATGTAAGAGTCGTCATCTATAGGGAAGGGAGGGGGCAAAGACTCGTTTAGTATCTTAATTTCTTCGCACCAGACTTCTATATTTCCGGTTTTTAAAGCTTGGTTTTCCGTTCCAGGTGGCCTTCTTTTTACCTCTCCTCTTATGGCTATAACGTATTCTGAACGGACTTTCTTCGCCTTTTCATGAGCTCTTGGGTTTATTTCTGGACCAAATACGAGCTGAACAATACCAGTCCTATCTCGAATATCTATGAAGGTAAGTCCACCATGATCTCGCTCTCTGTTTACCCAACCCATAAGGGTTACTTTTTTCCCTATATCTATTTCAGAGAGTTCACCACAGTAATTTGTCCTTTTCCAATCTCCTAGGAGCTCCATTATTTTTTCCACCTCCTAAGATAAGAGAGAACGTCGCTTAAGGAAACTTCCTCCTGTTTACCACTATCCATATCTCTAATTTTTACCATTCCGACCGAAAGTTCATCTTCACCAATTATAAGCACCTTTGCTGCTTTCTTTTGGTTTGCGATTTTCATCTGGGCTTTTAAGTTCTTATTGGTATAATCCATATCTGCAGATATTCCCTCTCTTCTTAATATATGCAGAAGCTTAAAGGCTTGCTTTTTAGCTTCTTCTCCTATTGAAACGATGAATATATCTATACCCTTTTCTGTGTCTTGGAGTAAACCTTCTTCTTCGAGAACCATCACTATCCTTTCTAAACCTGCTGCAAATCCCACGCCAGGAACCATAGAACCGCCTATTTCAAAGGCGAGTAGATCATATCTCCCTCCGCCACATAAAGCATTTTGAGCTCCTAATTTATAGGATATTATCTCAAAGGTTGTTCTAGTGTAGTAGTCTAAGCCTCTTACAAGATAAGGATTTAAAATGTACGGTAAAGACAGAAGATCTAACCCTTCTTTTACCTCTTCAAAGTGATTTTTACAATCAGCACATAAATAATCTGTGATTTTTGGAGCACCTTCCACTATGGATCTACAGCTTTCCCTCTTGCAATCCAGGATCCTCAGGACATTTGTTTCATATCTTCTTTGACAGTCTTCACAAAGAAGGTTTAGTTTATCCGCAAGGTATTCTTTCAGAGCGATTTTATAGCCTTCCTTGCATTTAGGGCATCCGATGCTATTTATCTGGATCTCCAAGTTCTTTATTCCTAGGGAAAACATTAAATCCCAAGCTAAGGCTATCACTTCAACATCCAAAAGAGGATCTGGAGATCCCAGGGCTTCGAAGTCTATTTGCCAAAACTGTCTATATCTTCCAGCTTGTGGTCTTTCATACCTGAACATAGGACCGAAAAAGTAAAATTTCTGAGGTTGGGGCTTTTGCTCAAAATGGTGTTCTAAATAAGCTCTCACTATAGATGCGGTTGCTTCCGGCCTTAGAGTTAAACTTCTTCCTCCCCTATCTTCGAAGGTGTACATTTCTTTACTGACTATGTCTGTGGCTTCTCCTATACCTCTTGAGAATAGCTCTGTATGTTCAAAGATAGGGATTATTATCTCTCTATAATTATACCTTTTAGCAAGGTTATAAGCTACACCTTCAACAAATCTCCATTTTTCAGTTTCACCCGGTAGTATATCTCTCACTCCTCGTGGAGCAGTTATTTCCATGCTTCTTCCCCCTTTCCTTAAAAAGCCGAAAAAGAACCTGCTTGCCCTCTTATTTAGGCAAGCAGGTTCAGCTCTCAGTATTAGGAGAAAACCTCCTTGGGCGGGGATTAACTTAGCGGGATTCCACCACGAACTTAATTGCAGTTCTTTCCTCTCCCTCAATTTCAACCTTTGTAAAAGCGGGAATGCATACTATGTCAATTCCATTAGGAGCTACATAACCTCTTGCAATAGCTATTGCTTTAACAGCTTGGTTTACAGCGCCCGCCCCTATGGCTTGAAGCTCCGCACATCCCTTCTCCCTTAAAACCGCAGCCAAAGCACCCGCAACTGATTTAGGTCTAGACTGAGCCGAAACCTTCAAAACTTCCATGCACAACCCCTCCTTTTAAAAAGTGCATATTCCCGCCCTTATACTATAAAAAATGATGACACATGTTTTTGTTTTTGTCAATACTCTCTTGCTAGGGTGATATGAAGATGAGAGCTTTCTTTTCTGTTAAAGCATCTTTTTGAAAGTTCATGATATAATAAAACTCAGAGATTCAATAGATTTTTATAAATCTGATTATGGGTCAAGAGTTATGGGAGAGGTTTTTTTGAGGATGTCTAACGTTCCTGAAGAAATAAAGAAGGCTTTTACAGACTTGGTCTCTTCCCTTGAGGGGAAAGAACTATATTCTTTAACCTTATTTTTCACTCTATTAGTGGTTATCTATGTTTTTTCTCTTTTTAAGATCAAGCCTCTTTTACGTGAGAAGTACCTCTTTTTATCTAGGATCTTTCCGATTGCTTCTTTAGCAGGTGTAGCTTTCTTGATTCTTCGTGTAATCGGTTACTCAAACCCTATTGCTTTAGCTATAGGGGATGTTTTGCTTGTCCTATTTCTTTATCGTTTAATTCTTTTCTTAAGCTCTAGGATAGAGATTAAATACCGCACTCTGTCTTTATGGCTGAATAAAGTTCTGAGGCCTGTTTTGTTTATAAGCTTTCCCTTAGTTGTGGTGAGAGATCTGAAGTTGAGTTGCTCCGTTGAGGCGATTTTGTATTTAGCACTGAAGCTATCTATATTTTGGGCGATCGTTCAGATCCTATTTCGTAAAGACATTATTCTTTCTCTCTTGCCTGATATTAACTTTGGTCCATATAAGAAAGTTAAGCATGCTCTGGAAAAGTTTTACTTCGTTCTGGTGGGCTTTGCTATTTTGGTTGGGATTCTTTGGATATTAGGTTATGAATCGCTTTCCAAGATGCTCTTTTGGAGAGCAGTAGGTGTTATGTGCTTTATCGTAGCTATTTCTTTTGTTCATCAGTTCATTGTAGCAGAGCTTGGGAAAAAGGAAGGGTTGGTTTATGTTAGTAATGATTTACGTCTTTTGTGGATATTTCTTGAGATCCTTATAAGCTTTGTAGTTATACTTAAGCTCTTAGGCGTATATGGTTTAGTTTTGTCCTGGCTCAGCTTTCCAATAGCCTTAATAGGAGGTTCTTGGATTCATCTTCTTCAGATAATAAACGCTATTATGATAATGGTTTTCTTCTACTTAACTGCTTCAGTGTTACGAAAGCTTATTGAAAATAAGGGGCATGTAATTGTTAGGGCCCTTGAGTTAAGAAGATTGTTTTCAAAGGTGATATTTTATCTTGTAACTATAGTGGGTTTATTGATAGCTTTGAGGATATTAGGGGTCGGATCATCTATACTTGCCGTATTTGCGGGAACCTTAGGCATAGGTTTGGGATTGGGACTTCAAGATTTGGCAAGGAATATCGTTGGAGGAATATTAATATTTATGGAAGGACATTTTAAACAGAATGACATAATCTCCCTTGAGATAAATAGTAGTTCTCCTATTACAGGGAGGATTGTTAAAATCGATTATAGATGTGTTACGTTGAGGACCTTCGATGGAACGGAAGTTGTACTTCCTTCTTCTCTTTTAGCCTCAAATATGGTTATGAATTGGACTAAATCAGATCCCATCGTTCGAAGCAAAATAACCATAGGTGTTTCTTATGATTCGGATCCAAGAGTGGTAGAAAAAGTCATGTTAGATGAGGTCCGTAAGCATAGCGAAGTTCTCACTGCTCCTGAACCTATGGTTATATTCAGAGAGATGGGGGAAAGCGCTCTCCTATTTGATCTTTACTTTTGGGTAGATCAAAGTAAAAGCAATCTTTTAAAGGTGCGGTCAGATTTGAACTTCAGCCTATGGTATAGATTAAAGGAGGAGGGGATAGAGATCCCCTATCCTCGCTTAGATGTCCGTATCAGGTAATATCCCCTCCTCCGCTTTCTATAAACTTGATCAAGAGGGTTATAGCTTCATTTCCTCCTACAGGTATCTTTAGCTTTTTTCCCCGGGAAACGACTTCGCCATTTATCGAATCTATCTCTGTCTTTCTGCGGTTCAAGACGTCCTGAAGCATTGAGGAGCGGTTTCTCCCTGTTTTTTCAGCTACTTCAAGAACAACTCTTTTCATCTCCTCAATGTCAAAGTTGTAACCCTCTGCTTTTGCGACTAGGCAAGCTTCCTCTACGAGAAGTTCGCTAAGCTGTCTTAAGTTTGGATCTGTGGGAATTCGGCCATTTAACACCCTTGCGATAGCTGTTATAGGATTTATCCCGATGTTAATTATCAGTTTGCGCCATATGTTCTTTAAGGGATCGTGTGTTAAAGAGGGGTTTAATCCTGCTTTCTCAAGAAGTTCTTTGATTGATAGTAGCTCTTTGTCCCCAATATTGCCTAAGGGGCCAAATGTGGTTTCACCTGAACCTGCAAATCTAACCTTACCGGGACCTAAAAAAGTAGCTCCAAAGGTGGTGGTTCCGCAAAGAACCCTATCTTTTCCCACTATGGATGCTATCCTTTCAGCATTACCTAGGCCATTTTGAAGCGTGAGGAAAAGAGTCTCTTCACCCGTAAGTGAAAGGGAGGATTTTGTCGCTTCCTCGGTTGCATAGGATTTAACGAATATCACTACGAGGTCAACTTTTCCACACTTCTTTGGATCCTTAAAGGCTTTCAATTTAAAGACTCTTTCGGTTCCATCAATCCATTCAACCTTTAGCCCCTCTTCGTTTATCTTCTTGATGTGCTCTTCCCATATGTCAATGAGGTAGACTTCAGCTGTCTTGGATAGGCAGGCTCCATATAAGCTTCCCATAGCCCCTGCACCGATAATAGCTATTTTTTTCATGCTTTAAGATATTCCTCCTTTAATGTCTTTAGGACTTCCTCATTCATAGAAAAGCTATGCTCACTGGTTGGGAACTTTCCTTCCTTAACCTCTTCGCGATAGTCTATGAGTGTCTTAAGAATTATATCGTATAGGTCTATGTAGGCCTTCACAAACTTGGGCCTAAATCTCCTGAAAAGCCCTAAAAGATCGTGAAGAACCAAAACTTGACCATCGCAATAGGGACCTGCACCTATGCCTATCGTTGGTACAGAGACCCTTTTGGTTATTATCTCAGCGAGACCTGATGGTACACATTCAAGAACTATGGAAAAAACCCCAGCCTGCTCTAACGCTATCGCATCTTCTACTATCTTCCTCGCTGAGTCTATGTCTTTTCCTTGAACCTTAAACCCTCCAAGCAAGCTTACGCTTTGTGGTGTAAGTCCTATATGTCCCATAACGGGGATGCCAGCCTTGACGATAGCTTCTACCTTATCTGCTACTCTAACTCCTCCCTCGAGTTTTACTCCATCCACTCCTCCCTCTTTCATCAGTCTCCCAGCATTTTTAACCGCTTCTTGAGCACTAACCTCGTAGCTTAGGAAGGGCATGTCTCCTACGACAAAGCAAGATGGATTGGCTCTCATGACGCACTTACAGTGATATACCATCTCATCCATAGTTACTGGTACGGTGGAGTCCCTGCCCTGAACTACCATTCCAAGGGAATCTCCTACAAGTATAATGTCTATTTCTGCTTCGCTCACTATCTGGGTCATAGGGTAATCGTAGGATGTTATCATGACTATCTTTTCGTTTTTCTTCTTCTTATCAAAGAGATCTGGTATAGTTACCTTTTTGCGCAAATTTATCACCTCCGTGATAAGTTGACACTAACCATTATACCACCTTGGATAGGTCTTCTCTAAGTTTTTCTTCTATCTTTTGCATAACGGAATATTGGGAAATGCGTGGAGCAATCTCTTTTATAGAGGATAAGAAGCTACGATGATTCCTGCCTTTTCTATAATTCGGTTCCCTTGGAGGGTGCTTTAGGCTACTTTCTATGAGCTCTATATCTAGGTGATAAATGAGGGAAAGCTGATATAATATCACATCTTTTGAGGAGTAAAGAGATATACCACCTATTTTTTTGTCTTTGCAGGTTATGTCTCCCCATCCCTGTTCTTCTATTTCGTCCAGGCCTAAGGCTTCAAGCGCTGATATTACGGATCTATTAATGAATGCAATCCAATCTCGGGGAAAGATCTCTGGGCGTAGCGATCTGTTTATGGCTAAGCTAACTATTATCGTTCCCGGGTAAATAGTTACGCTACAACCTCCACCCAAGCGTCTTTTAATAGGGAGCTTGCATTCTTCTTTAATCTCTTCACTTTCTTTGGAAAATCTCCCTAAAACTACCATGGGGTTTGAGGGAATCCATAAGCGCAAGGCCCATTTCGCTCCCATATATATGCTTCTTATTAGAAAGCCATCTATGAAGTCATCATAGTTCATTATCCAATCTTGCAGTGTTTTCTTATCCAGTTTATATCTCGTTCTATTTGTTCTCTTAGCTCATTAAGGCTACTAAACTTTTTTTCTCCCCTTATCCTATTTGTTATTTCTATTCGAACGGTTTTCCCGTAAACGTCTCCTTCATAGTCTAAGATGTAAACTTCAACTCGTCTCTCACCTTTGTCATATATGGTTGGTCTTTTTCCTATGTTCATGGCACCAAGGAAGTTCTTGTTATCCAAGTTGACTATGGTAGCGTAAACTCCATCTGGGGGTAAAAGTTTTTCAGGATTAACGGAAATGTTAATTGTGGGAAAACCTATTTTCCTCCCTATGCCGTTCCCCCTTGATATCAATCCCTTTATACTATAATTCCTTCCCAAAAGTATAGCAGCCTCTTCTATTTTCCCATCTTTTATAAGTTCACGTATCTTGGTGCTCGATACTATCCTTCCCATCACTGCTTTGGGTGGAATTATCTCTACCGTTATTTTGCTTTCGTTAGACAGCTTCTTGAGTAAAGCTGGTGTTCCCTTTCCTTCTTTGCCGAAGGTGAAGTTAAACCCGACGGATATGAATTTCACGTTTAGCTTGCTTATAAGTATGTCTTTGAAGAAGCTTTCTGGTGGCATGTTTGCGAGTTCTTCATTGAATGGAAGCTTTATTATTTCATCTACTCCCAGAGACAGAAGAAGTTCTTCCCTTTCCTCTTCCGTTGTTAGAAGTTTAAATTCTTCGCCTTTAAAAAATATCTCAGGGTGAGGAGAGAAAGTCAATATTGTAGTTTTTAAGTTATGAGTTCTGCCAAATTGAATCGCTTTTTCTATTACTTCTTTGTGTCCCAGGTGAACTCCATCGAAGGCTCCTATGGCTATAGCCCTCATGTTTTAAATACCCTCAGGGGTTTTATAACCCCATCCTTTCCTTCAGCTATGGCTACCAAAGTTTTGTTTAAAAATAGACCTACTTCTCCTTCAAGAGGGAATCTTGACTTTATAGAAATACCTCTGGAAATCTTGCTTTCTTCCTCCGGTGTGATCTCCACAACTGGCATTATTTTTTTAACCACTTCTTCATTGCTTAAAATTGCTTGGTTTAACCTCTCTTTATCCCACGGTTTTACAGAGTCTTCTAAATCGAATGGGCCTATTTTAATTCGCCTTAATTTGGATAAAAAAGCCCCGCATCCCAGCCTTTCCCCTAGGTCTTCTATTATCCTTCTAACATAAGTTCCCTTTGAACACCTTATCCTGAAACCGAACTTTTGGATGTTTTCATCAATTAAGTATAGAACGTCGAAGTCATATACTGTTACTTCTCTGGGGACCAGCTCCACATCATCAATCCCCTCTCTTGCATATTCGTAAAGCCTCTTTCCTTTCACTTTGATTGCGGAGTAAAGTGGGGGAATCTGCTTTATTTTCCCCTTGAAATCTTGAATTGCTTCTAAAAGTGAATCATAGCTTATCTTTCGATTAAGGTTGCTTTCTATCACTACTCCTCCACGATCTCCTGTGTTTGTTTTTATCCCAAGAATGGCTTCTCCTATGTATTCTTTATCTAAGTTTAAAAGGTACGGGATTAGCTTTGTGGAGGAGTTCAGGCATATTAGGAGCAATCCTTCAGCGTGGGGATCGAGAGTCCCACTGTGCCCAGCTTTCCTCACGCCTAAGGCCTTTTTAACTTCTTCGACACATTCCGTGGATGTAGCCAAAATTGGCTTATAAACCTTTACTACGCCTTCCATCCGTATTTCTCTTCGATGCTCTTAAATAAGAGCTCCTTTGCGCTTTCAAGGTTTGCTTCTATCGTGCAGCCTGCTGCCATTTCGTGTCCTCCACCACCGAATTGGGTTGCTATCTCTCGGACCTTAGTTTCTTTGTCCGTTGAACGCAAGCTTACCCTTATTTTACCTCTTTCTATCTCTCTGAAGAGTATCGCCAACTTAATCCCTTCAGCCATCCTAAGGAATTGAAGAAAGCCTTCTGAGTCAAGTAGGTTAACGCCGTGTTTTTCAAAGCTCTCTAAAGTTATAAAGCTCCAGATGACTTTACCTCCAAAGGCAAGTTGAGCGCGAGATAGCATTTCTCCTATTAGCTTGAGAACATTGAAGGGTTTTATCTCATAAATTCGCTTATTTATTATAGTTTTGTTAGCGCCCTTTGATAGAAGATCTGCTGCTATAAGATGGGTTTTATAAGAAGTGGATTCGTAGGAAAACCTTCCACTATCCGTAACTATAGCGGTGTATAGAGCGTCGGCGATTTCAGGGGTTATAAGGTTTTCCCACTGCGAGAGGATTTCATATATGAGCTCTCCAGTTGATGAGGCAGTGGGGTCTACGAAGTTTATGTCGCCATACCTCTTATTATCGATATGATGATCTATATTAATGATAAACTTCCCCAAGCTCTTTAAGTTTATATCGTTTCCCAATCTTGAGGGGTTTGCAGTGTCGATGAAGATGCAAATATCGGCCCTTTCATTCCATAATTGGTTTAGCTTTTCTATCTTCTCGGTTCCCTTTAGGAACCTGTAAACTTCAGGAACGTCATCAGGGCTAAGGAGTTTTACCTTTTTTCCAATCCTTTCTATGCCTAAGCCCATTGCAATAAGGCTTCCTATTGCATCTCCATCGGGCCTTTCATGAGATATGAGTGATATAGCGTTAGCTTTCTCTATTCTATCCTTTATTTCCTTTACTATCTTTCTCTCCATTCTTTTTCGCCACCCTTGATAAGATCTCATCTATATAGAAACTGTATCCTATTGATTTGTCTTCCTTGAAAACTATTTCAGGTATGATTCTTAACCTTAGCTCTTTTCCAAGCTCTTTTCTTATGAAGTTTTTTGCGCTGTCAAGCCCATTCATAACTTCAGTTGGGTCAGGAACCCCGTATATGCTAACGTAAATCCAGGCCCATCTTAGATCCCTTGAGACCTCTACTTTCGTTACGCTTACCCCTTTGACCCTTGGATCTTTAAGATCTCTTGATATGAACTCTCCGACAAATCTCCTTATCTCTCTTTCAACTCTCTTTAAGCGGTGTTGACTCATCTTTCATCACTTCCCAGTTTTTCAAAGTTCATTACAGAATTTCCATAGACCAGTTTTCAATCCATACGCTTTTTTCCTTTTCTATAAATGAAAGGATATTGTTTAAGGCATTATCCAGGAAAGCCTTTTCGTTTCCGATCATAGCTATACCCAGAATGCATTCCTTCCACTGGTCGTTTCCTCCTATCTCTGCGACAGAGACGTTAAAGCTATTTCTTATCTTGGATATTATCCTTTGAATGCAAGCTCTTTTTTCTTTAAGCGTTCTAGCAGAAAAGATCCTTAAATGGATCTCAAGTATACCAACGATCATATTTGTACAAATCAAATTAAAGCGTTGTTCTTCTCACTTCCCTTACCTCAAAAGCTTCTATTATGTCTCCTACTTCAAAGTCAGAGAAGCCCTCTATTCCTATGCCGCACTCGAAACCTTTAGCTACTTCTTTTACATCGTCTTTAAATCTTTTAAGAGAGGATATTTTACCCTCAAATAGGACTGCATCCTTTCTTTTAACCCTTGCTTGAGCGTTTCTAACGATATTTCCATCTAACACATAGCACCCAGCTACCTTCCCACCCTTGACTTTAAACACAGCTCGAACTTCTGCTCTGCCTAATATCACCTCTTCATATTTGGGTTTAAGCATTCCTATCATAGCTGCTTTGATATCCTCTTCCACGTCGTAAATTATTTGATATAGCCTTATTTGAACGCCTTCCCTTTCAGCTTCCTGTTTGGCAGTGGGATCAACCTTAACGTTAAAGCCTATTATTATTGCCTCCGATGCTGAAGCTAACATTACGTCATTTTCATTAATGTTACCTATACCTCCATGAATACACTTAACCTTTATCTCTTCAGTAGAAAGCCTTTCCAAGATAGGTATAAGAGCGTCTAACTCTCCTTGGGAGTTCGTCTTCACAACTAGTCTAAGTTCCCTTGTTTCTTCACTTTTAACTTGTTTTAGTAGTTCCTCAAGGGTCAGTTTCTTAGGCTTTGTAGCTAATTTCTTCTCTCTGATTTCCTCAAAGTAAGCTTCAACTATTTCTTTAGCTTCCTTTTCGCTTTCAATTACTCTAAATTTATCTCCAGCTTCAGCTAGCGAGTTTAGGCCTATGACTTCCACAGGCATGGATGGACCTGCCTCATTTACCTGTCTTCCTTTATCATCGAACATAGCTCTAACTCTGCCGTAAGCGCTTTTGGTCAGGATTATATCTCCTCTCTTTAGAACGCCCTTTTTAACGATAACGTCTGCTATAGGACCTTTACCTTTATCTAGCCTCGATTCCAATATATATCCCTCTGCGGGAACATCTACTTCTGCTTTGAGCTCCATATATTCTGCGAGGAAGATTATCATGTCCAGTAATTCATCTACTCCTGTTCCCTTCTTTGCTGAGACTTCAACACAGATTGTATCTCCACCCCACTCTTCAGGAATCAACCCTATCTCTGCTAACTCTCTTTTTGTTTTTTCTACGTTCGCATTAGGTTTATCAATCTTGTTTATAGCCACTATTATTGGAACTCCAGCTGCTCTTGCGTGGTTAACGGCTTCAATTGTTTGAGGTTTAACCCCATCATCAGCTGCGACAACTAATACGGCTATATCTGTAACTTGGGCTCCTCTTGCTCTCATCTTAGTAAATGCTTCATGTCCTGGCGTATCTATAAAAACTATCTTCTTCCCTCCACGTTCTACAACCGATGCTCCTATTTTTTGCGTTATCCCTCCTGCTTCGCGTTCGGCAACATTAGTTTTTCTGATGGTGTCTAAAAGGGTAGTTTTACCATGATCTACATGCCCCATGACCGTGACAACAGGAGGTCTTGGCTTTAAAACCACTGCCTTCTTTTCTTCTCTTTCCTCTATGGGTTGAGTTACCTCTTGATGCTCTCTTTTTTCTTCCTTTTTTTCTTCGGTTAACGTTTCTTCTATTATTTTAGCTATTTCTTTATCTATTGTGCTCATGTGTGTCTTTACCTCTACTCCTAGTTCCTTTAGTTTTTCCATCAGGTCCTTTGTTGAAAGCCCGGTTATTCTCGCTAGCTCGTAGACCCTTATTTTGCTCAAAAAGCATCACCTCCTGTGCCATCCTCCAGTCCATTAAACCGAGGACGCTGCAATTTTCCCTACCTATTGCTTTTCCTAATTCTCTCTTGGAGCATATAGAAATAGCGTTGATCTTTGCTTCCTGGGAATATTTTAAGAGTTCCCTACAAATAGATTTCCCTGCGTCACGAGCAAGCAAGATCAAACGGACTTTCCCTTTCTTCAAAGCCTTTATGGTTGCTTTCCTTCCAATGGTTAACTTTCTGGCCTTCCTGGCGAAGCCTAATATGGCTTTCAATTTCATTTATTGACCTTGGGCAGAAGTTCTTTAAGTCTTTCTAGCAAGTCTCTATCTATTTCATTTACTTTTAGGCTTCTCTGTAAAGATTTCTTCTTAATTGCCTTTTCAAGACAATCTAAGTTGAAGCAGATGTAGGTTCCTCTCCCGCCTTTCTTTCCTGCCAGATCTATAGTTAAGGTTCCTTCGGGAGTTTTAACTATTCTCAGTAGCTCTCCCTTGGGCTTTTTCTCGCCACAACCTATACATGTTCTGATCGGGATATGCTTAGCCCTTGTCAAGCTCTATTTCCCCCTCATAAGGTTTTATATCGATCCTCCAACCCGTTAATCTAGCGACTAAACGAGCGTTTTGTCCTTCTCTACCTATGGCTAAGGAGAGCTGATCTGGTGGAACCCATACCCTTGCTCCTTTTTCTTCCCCTTCTATCTTTTCGATCTTTATTACCTTTGCTGGGCTTAAAGCGTTAGCTATGAAGGTTAAGGGGTTAGGGTTCCACGTAACTATGTCTATTCTCTCCCCCGACAGCTCCCTACTTACTGCTTGTACCCTTGATCCCTTTGATCCAACACAAGCTCCTATTGGATCTACATTAGGATCGTTAGACCATACGGCAACCTTTGACCTGGTTCCAGGTTCTCTAACGACAGCTTTTATCTCCACCACGCCATCATGGATTTCCGGGACCTCGAGCTCAAAGAGCCTCTTTAGAAGCCCTGGATGAGTTCTCGACAAAACAATTTTAGGTCCTTTGGTAGTTTTTCTCACTTCAAGAACATAAAACTTATAGGAGCGTCCTGGCTCGTATTCTTCTGTTTGAATCTGTTCTTGGGCTGGAAGTATACCTTCAGTCTTACCAAGGTTAACCATTACCTGGTTTTTATCTTTTCTGTATATACTTCCGTTTACTATGTCCCCAACCTTTCCTTTGAACTCTTCATAGATTGCTTCCCGTTCAGCCTCTTTTAATCGTTGAACTATAACTTGTTTTGCAGTTTGAGCTGCTATTCTTCCGAAATCCTTTGGTGTTATCTCGATCCTTACCGTAGATCCCTCTTCAGGGTTCACATCATATTTTATACTATCCTCTTTCGAGATTTCTACTCGGGGATCCCTTACCTCTTTTACAACTCTTTTAATAGCAAATACTTTTATATCTCCAGTTATAGGATCTATATCTATTTCTATGTTATGAGAGCTTCCAAAGTGCTTCTTATAGGCGGATATAAGGGCTGCCTTTAGCATATCAATGAGCGTGCCTTTGCTAATACCTTTTTCTCTCTCCAGTTGTTTTATAACTCTTGATAACTCCTTACTCACGCTTGCCTTTCCTCCTTTTCTGAGGCATTTCTTCGAACTCCTTGGGTATGAGCTTGGCTTTATTTATATTATCGAAGGATATTTCAAATTCACCCTCATTAGTTTCTATAAGAACGCTATCTTCCTTAGTAAGCTTTATTTTTCCCGTAAAGTTTTTCCTGCCTTCTATCGGAGAGCAAGTAGTGATCTTAATTTTTTCTCCTGCAAATCGGTCATAGTCCTTCTTTTTGAAAAGTGGTCTTTCTATTCCCGGAGAGGAGACCTCAAGAAAATACCTTCCTTCTATGATATCTGTTCTTTCTAATATAGGGTCTATGGCTTTGCTGACCCTTTCGCAATCTTTTAATGAGATACCAATTTCGGAATCTATGTAAACTCTAAGGATTTTCCGTCCCCCTTCGGTTACAAGTTCAACCCCAAGCAACTCAACTCCTTCTCTTTCTACAGTGCTTTGTATCTCGTTTTCGATCCTCTTGGCTATAGATTTAAAATCCATTTGAATCACTCCTTTAAAAACAAAAGAGCGGGGGGAACCCCACTCTTTTGCGAATCTGCATTTAAAGTATAACATATTTATCCCACTTTTTGCAAGTCTTTTCTAAAAAGGCATATATCTAATTCTAAAATCCAAGATAACTTTAACGATCTTTTCCTTTACAGTTTTTAGCTCTTCTTCTCTTCCAGTTAAGATTAAACTGCCATTTATATAAAGACCACCACCTTCTACCCTTATCTGAAATGGTTCCACATCAACCTTCAGATGCTTATCCAAGTTTGAGGCAAACTCTTTGGCCTTTTCCTTTGAAGAAGCTTTAAATATCAGTGCATCTTCAATGTAAACGCTTAAGCCATCTTGCCCAACCTTTACCGGTAGATAGTTTGCTGCTTTTCTTCTTTCTATTTCTATCCCCTTATCTTTTAAGCATTTTAAAATATAGCTAGCCCTTTCCCTTAACTCTGGATGGCTCATCATTATCCCGTGTTCTCTAGGGGGTTTTCGCAGAGATGTAGCATATAATCTTTCTATTAGGGTTAAAGCGGCAACTGGATTATAGCCAGCTTTTATCATAAGATCTATGGACCTCATGTCTGCTTCCTCCTCATATTCTCTGCTATATTTGTTTAAAATTGCAATTCTTAATAGGTCTGGCAATAAAACACCCGCAGCGGTTCTTGTAGCGAGAGCTATAGCTATGGAGTATACCGTCATCCTTTGAGCGGCAGCCATTTGCTTAAGAGCATGCTTTCCTTCTATGTGAGCTATTTCATGTGCCAAAACAGCAGCCAACTCAGAGTCTGTTCTCACGAAGTCAAGCATGCCTGCGAAAACATAAATATAACCTCCAGGAATTGAAAAAGCATTTATATCCTCTTTTGATATCAGTTTAAACTTGTATTCTATATCTTTGCGCGTAGAGTATCTCGCTAATGTCTGTCCTACCGATTCTACTCGGGATAGTTTAACGGGATCTTTAACTAAGGGAAACTCCTTCTCCACTTCCTTGGATATATTTTCCCCAAGCTTGGCTTCGTTAACTTCCCCATTAACTACTGGGGTAAACGACAGAATAAAGATGATAATGGTTATGATGAAGCAAGATTTCGTCATTTGCGTTGGTCTATAAATTTGGGCTCTTGAAGCCCAGTATTTCCATAGTACTTGTTTATTAGTTTTTTCCCATTCTTAATATTTTTGAGAGCTTCTCTTACTTTCTCGATTTCAAGGGATAGTTTTTCCCGCGATTTATTTTCTGCTTCAAGGATTTTTAGGATTTTCTCTTTTATCAGGTTCATTAGTTTTTCTACATCTTCCTTAACCCCTTCGGAGACTAGATTTAAGATGGAAAGCTTATTACGGTTAGCTTCGATTGGATTAGATAAGCTGACTTGCATCTTTTCAAGCTCTTCGTCCAATCTCTCCTGTTCCGATATTAATGTTTGCTTTTTACTTATGATCTTTAATAAGCCTTCTATATCGGATTCTTCTATTTTTCTTTCTTGTTCTTTGACGAGCACTTCAAGGGAGTTGTAAAGTTCGAGCTCCTTTTGTAGTATCTCTAATATACGCTTTTCTTTATCCTGCAATATTAAGTCCCCCCTTCAGGGGTGTTTGTGCTGTTCCTGGTTTTTCTTCCTTTAGCTTCTTAATAGCTGTTTCCCAAGCATCTTTAAGCTCTTGAAGCATGAATAAAACTTCATCTATAGGTTTCTCATCCTTTTTGATGTTCGCTTCGACTAAACGATAGTGCATATACTCATATAGCCTGAAAAGGTTTTTTGCTATATCTCCAACATCCATATTAAGGGAAGACATAAGCTCTATTAGGATATCCTGAACCCTTATTAAGAAAGTGTGTGCTTCTTCAATATTCTTATTTTTTATGGCCACCTTAGCTTTTTTAAGAAAACTTATAGCCCCATCATAGAGCATTAAAAGGAGCTGTTCGGGTTTCGCCGTTTGAATCTGCGTCTGGCGATACTGCTCATAAGCTTTCATTTCCCATCATCCCAATCCCATTATTTTATCGGTTTGGAAACCACTCTTCCTTAAGCCTTTTAGAGACCAACTTTAGTATATCTTCTAGATCTTGAGCTACTTTTTCATAAACCTCTTTTCCCTTTCCATAGGGATCCTGTATCTCATACATCGAGAGTTTTTCTTCTAGCCTTCGCAGCTGCATGAGTTGGGGATAGAGCTGATCTTCGATTCGCGATAGTATCAAAGAGATTTCTCTCTCTGTTGCCATCAACTCTTTCTTAAGCTCTTCATATCTTCTTTTAAGTGCTTCGAGCCTATCCCTTTCTAAACTTAGTAGGCGCTCCTTCTCTTGTTGGATTCTCTCAAACAGCCTTTCATATTCCATTATAGCACTGGAGATTCCAGGGAAAGCTAACTCGGTTATGAGAAAAACTTTGTCCTTAACTGATGGGAATCTCTCTATTATCTCTCTCTTTTGGGATAAGCTCATTGTTAATATCAGGTCTGCTTCCTCAACGTCTTTTTCAGATAAGTTTCTTGCTCTGTGTTGACTTATGTCTATTCCCCTTTCTTGCATTACCTCTTGAGCCCAACGTGAGGCTTCCATTCCATCAATGGCGCTTAAGCCAGCAGATGTTATCTCTATATTTTCGTTGGATAAGAGCTTCTTCATCAAGGCTTCCGCCATCGGACTTCTACAGGTATTACCCCTGCAAACGATAAGGATCTTCTTCTTCAGTTCTTTCCCCTCCTTTTATTTAAGGGTTAGAGTAACTATACCAGCAATTGTAAGTGTCATGCCTAATAGGTTCTTAATAGATAGGGTTTCTGTGCCAAAGAGGAATCCTATTAGCACACCAAACAAGGGAGAGGTAAAAGCTATGGGGAGGACCCTTCCTATGCTACCGGCTTTAAGAGCAGTGTAGAACAAAGCTATGCCCATGGCTCCTGCGAGGAAGCCTCCCCCAAAGGCGACAAGTAAGATGGGTTTCCATCCCGTTTTAAATGCTACTTGTATATTTGGCCACGCTAAGAAAAGAAGTATTATAAGAGAGATTGATGTTCTTATTGTTGCCCCGACAAAGGGAGGAAGGTTCCCAAGGGCAAGTCCCTTCTTTTCAAAAAAACTTCCGATACCCCAACACGCTGCAGTTAAGAGGGCAAATAGTTCCGCTTTCATATCTTTTCCCTCCTTTTATAGGAAAGGTTTTCCTTTAAACGTCTTTTATTTCAACCTCTTCCCAGCTTAACAGGGGTTCTTTCTTAAAGATCAATTTGTTATTTTCAAATATTAGTAGGGCCGGGAAGCTTTCCAAGCCAAGTTTGGAAATGAGTTTAGAATGCTTATATTTATCAAGAATGACGATCTTTTCTGAGGGAGGGTTCTTCTTGAGCTTTCTATTAAGCTCATCTAATGGGTCAAATACGAAGACGTATTTTCTGCCGGTAGAAAAGATGCTTTCTTCTATATGTTTTTGTTCTCTTATGTATTTTTCAGCTGAGATTGCAGCTATAGCACCATCTCCTACTGCAGTTGCTATTTGCCTTAGAGTTTTAGATCTCACATCGCCTGCAGCGAATATTCCCTCTACGGAAGTTTCCATGTCTTCATTTGTCAAGATGAAACCATCCTTGTCGAGTTTTAGCAACCCTTCTACAAAGGATGTGTTGGGTTTTAACCCTATGTAGATGAATATCCCAGAGATGTTAAGTTCTTTTAGCTCTCCAGTAACTAAGTTTTCTATAACGATGCTTTTTATGAAGTTATCTCCTTTTATCTCTCTGACTACAGTGTTCCATAGTACCTCTATTTTGGGGTTAGAGAAGAGCCTCTCCTGAAGGATGCGCTCTGCCCTTAGCAAATCTCTTCTATGGATCAAATAAACTTTTGATGCGAACTTTGTTAGGTAAAGGGCTTCTTCCACAGCTGTGTTTCCTCCCCCGACTACAGCAACCTCTTCGTCGGTGTAAAACGCGCCATCGCATACAGCACAATAGGAGACCCCTTTCCCCTTAAATTCTCTTTCTCCTTTTACTCCAAGTTCTCGAGGAGAGGTTCCAGAAGCGATTATCAATGCTTCTGTTTCAACTTCTCCCCTTGTCGTCATGAGTTTTCTATCTTGCCAGTTTATCTTCTTGATCTCTGAAAATATTATCTTGGCCCCGAAGGATTCTGCCTGTTTTTTCATCTTCTCTATAAGTTCAACTCCTTCGATCCCATCGGGAAACCCAGGATAGTTCTCTACATGCGTTGCGGTTGCTACTTGTCCACCTATGAGTCCCTTTTCGTACACCTCTACATCAAGTAAGGCTCTGGCTGCATAGATAGCCGACGTTAAGCCTGCTGGTCCAGCGCCTATTATGGCTAGTTCTGGCATATCTCTCACCTCCTTAGCCTTGGAGTTTACTCCACTGTAACACTCTTTGCTAAGTTTCTTGGTTGGTCTATCTCTCTCCCTAATATGTCGGCAACATAATAGGCAAAGAGCTGTAACGGGATAACGTTTACTATCGGGTAAAATTCCTCAGGGACTTCAGGAACGTACAATATATCGGTGGCAAAAGACTTTATAGCATCATCTCCTTCTGTAGCAACTGCTATTAGCTTTGCTTTTCTCGCTTTAGCTTCTTGGATGTTGCTTAGGACTTTGGCATAGAGCCTATCCCTCGGAACCAACACCAGGACAGGCATTAGCTCGTCTATAAGCGCTATAGGACCGTGCTTCATTTCCCCAGCAGCGTAGGCTTCTGCGTGTATGTAAGATATCTCCTTAAGCTTTAAAGCTCCTTCCATTGCAATTGGGTAGTTGATTCCTCTCGCCAGATATAAGAAGTTGCTGTAGTGATAATATTTCTGAGCTAACTCTTTAACTTGGGGAGCGAAAGCTAAGCAAGCCTCGATGTGATATGGAAGCTGCCAGAGTTCTCTTATAATAGCTTCCTTTTGAGTTTCACTTATCGTGTTCCTGACGTCAGCGAACCAAAGTGCTAAAAGGTATAAAGCAGAAAGCTGAGCGGTAAAAGCTTTGGTTGAGGCTACGCCTATTTCAGGACCAGCCTTAAGATAAAGGGTTCTGTGAGCTTCTCTGGTTATAGTGCTCCCCTGTACGTTAGCTAGCGCTATGGAAAAAGACCCCTTGGCTTTAGCTTCTCTCAGACCAGCGAGTGTATCTGCGGTCTCTCCAGATTGGGATATGGCTATGGTTAAACTTTTTGGGGATATCATAGGGTCCCTGTATCTGAACTCTGAGGCAATATCAACTTCTGTGGGAATTTTTGCCCATCTTTCAAATAGATGTTTCCCTACCAGGCCAGCGTGGTAAGATGTTCCACAAGCTACGATGAAAATCTTGTCTATGTTGTGAATGAGTTCCTTTTCTATTTCAAGTTCGCTTAAATCTATGTTGTTTTCTTTCAGTCTTCCTTTAAGAGTGTTTCTGACGACGCTTCCTTGTTCGTTTATTTCTTTAAGCATATAGTGTTTATAACCGCCTCGGGAAACCATAGAGCTGTCCCAGTCAACAAAGTAGATCTGTTTTGTCTTATAATTTCCATTGATGTCAAAAACCCACCAGCTAGATTCTTCTATAACTACGATTTCGCGGTCTTCCACATATACTACCTTTCTAGTATAAGGCAATATCGCTGGAACATCTGAAGCGAGGAACATTTCTCCCTCCCCTACACCTAGAACGAGAGGGCTTCCTAAGCGAGCTGCTACTAATTTTCGGGGTTCTTCAGTGGATAGGACCGCAATAGCATAGGAACCATCAAGCCTTTTTAATGTGCGAGCAACGGCTTCCTCAAGATTTCCGCTGTAGTACTTGCTTATAAGCTGGACTATAACCTCTGTATCTGTTTCGGAAGTGAAGTGAACTCCTTCTGTTTGAAGTTCGCTTTTGAGTTCTTTATAGTTTTCTATGATTCCGTTATGGACTATAGCAAATCTTCCAGTTTTGTCTAAGTGAGGGTGAGCGTTTGCGTCGGTTGGACTGCCGTGAGTAGCCCAGCGAGTATGGCCGATTCCAGAACTCCCTATCATATCTTCTTCTTTGACGAGTTTTTCTAAATCCTTAATCTTCCCAGCTGTTTTAACTACCTTTATCCTACTGTCTGAGAGAATAGCTATTCCCGCAGAGTCATAACCTCTATATTCTAATCTGTATAGCCCTTCAAGAAGTATAGGAGTTGCGTTCCTATAACCTATATACCCTATTATTCCGCACATAGCTTATTCACCGCCTTTGAATCAATTTTTCAAGAAAAAACCTGAAGTCTTTGCCTAACTTTTCGTGCTCTAAGGCTAACTCTACTGTAGCTTTTATGAAGCTCTCTATGGTACCGCAATCATACCTTCTCCCTTTATATTTAACACCGTAAATGGGTTCTTCTTCAAGCAGAAGCTTCATAGCATCTGTTAGTTGGATTTCACCTCCAACTCCAGAGCTTATCCTCTCTATGCATCTAAATATCTTTGGTGAGAGGATATACCTTCCTATTATAGCTAGGTTTGAAGGAGCTTTATCTTTAGTTGGTTTTTCTATCAAATCAACTATTTCATAAACGTCTTGTTCTATTTCCTTAACTTGAACTATTCCATATCTTGAAACTTCATCCCAGGTTACCTCTTCAAGAGCCACTACGCTAAACTTATACTTTTTATAAACGTCGAGTAGAAAAGATATGGCTGGTTTTTCTCCTATTATAACATCATCTGCTAAAAAAACTGCGAAGTATTCATATTCAACCACAGGTTTAGCGCAGAGTATAGCATGTCCAAGCCCCTTCGGTTCCTTCTGCCTAATAAATATGAATTCCGCTGTTTCCGATATGTCTGTGATCGTTTTAAGAGCATCCTCCATTTTTCTTTCTTTCAATATGTGCTCAAGCTCAAAAGATCTATCAAAGTAGTCCTCTATGGCCCTTTTTCCCCTACCTGTTATTAGTATAAGCTGATTTATTCCTACTGAGATAGCTTCTTCTACGGAGTATTGAACCAAAGGTTTATCTACGAGTGGTAGCATTTCCTTGGGCAGAACCTTAGTAGCAGGTAAAAATCTGGTTCCCAGTCCTGCTACAGGAAAAACTGCCTTCTTGATTTCCATATCTTTGTCCCCCCTTCATCGGAGTATCTTATCTGGTTCTCCCCAAATGTAATAGGTAACCTCATCTTCGTAGTGTGCAAAAGGCGTCTCTATAAAAACCCTTAAATATCTCTTTCCTGAGCCTTTCTTCTCAGGGGAGATAGATGTGTAAGATATTTTATAGGATTCAAATGGATGTCTCCTTAGGAGTTGGGTTACAGGCATTTCACTATTCAGGTATTGTATTCTCCATACTCTTCCACCTGTATAGGCTATTAGACTTTCCCATAGTGGGGGAGGTTCATCATCAGTAAGAAGTATCACTCTAATCTGATGCAGTCTGGCAAAATAAGCTAGTCTTCTCATCTCCTCTTCTTGAATGTTTGGAGGCTTTCCGCAGTAGATTATGATTCTTCTTGCATCTTTTGCCACTAAAGCTTCAATCACGTTTTGCAATAGTCTAACCCCATCAAAAGGCTCTTTATTTCTTTCCCATTTCCATCTATTCGGAGGGAGCTCTGGAGAAGTAAAAGCCCCCTTTACGAAACCTCTGTCTACGACTGGGAGCTTATTCTTCAGAAGGTTAAGCAAATCTTCTCCTTCACCTTCAAAATTGGGGTCTATTATAACCCCTATGATTAGGGGCTTATCTATTTCCTCTACTGAGTTTGGTTCGATGATCCAGTCATCCTCTATTATTCGACTGGATAGTCCGATGCGCTCTAACGGTAAGGGATACCACCCCTGAGATACCTCTATTTCTACCTCTCTTTCTGAATCTTCTTTTTGGTTTATCTTGGATATTCTGATTTCAATGTTTTCTGAAAGAAAAGGCGTATCTATTCTATAAAGGGAGATATTGTCGAAGTCTGTTAAAAATAGGTTTCCAAAGCTATCGTTAGAAATAGAAGAAGGACTTGAAAGCTTTGAGAGGTTTATCTTTTCTACGACTTTGTCCTTATCTATTAAAAATAGGCTTTTTCTTTCTTCGTCAATAACTCCAATTCTGCTCCTAAAATCTACGAATAGCCCTCTTGAAAAGACATCCTCTAGAAGCTTTCCCTTAAATAGTCCATCCCAGCCAAACTTATATATGCATCTTTCGTTTCCATCAGAAACCCAAATATCTCCTCTATCATCGATGCATACGGCAAGAGGTTCCCATAAATATCCTTCTCCTATTGTTCTTACTAGTTTTCCGTCCAAGGTATATTTACAGATACGATGGTTTCCCCAATCACAGACATATATATATCCATAGGGGTCTATATTGATTCCCTGCGGATTGAGTATCTCACCTTCACCGAATGTCATGATAAGCTTGCCAGACAAGTCAAAGACGAGGATCTTGCTCTCTGAGAAATCGGATACATAAACCCTCCCATCCAATGATATGGCTATGCCCGAAGGGTTTTTAAGCCCTCTCCAAGATCCTATGGGAATTCCTTCTCTGGAAATTATGAGTATACTTCCACTTCCAAAGTCAGCTATGTATAGATTTTCATCAGGTCCTATGGCGATAGCAGATGGATTATATATAGGGAAAAAAAGATGGACTTTTAGGCTCTCAAAGAACCCTCTTTTCTCTCGGAGCCCTACAAAAGGGTTTACAGCTCTATGAGATTTAGGATAAAGGGCTTCGGGTAGGTTTAGGACAGGGAAAGAGATCTTTTTTGCTCTATCTAAAGCTCTTATAGCTCTAAGTTCGGCTGGTTTAACTTCAAGATAGTATTGGAACATCTTTTTGGCTTCTTCTATTAGCCCCTTTCTTAAGTAAATTATCCCTTTCCAGTAATATGGCTCTAAAGCGTAAAGGTCCGCTTTGATCACTTTGTCGAATCCATTTAGGGCTTCGTCATACCGTCCGTTCCAAAAGAGTTCCAGAGCATTTTTAAACTCTTCCAAGGCCTTTTGTGGCTCTCTTTTGATAGTCCTTGGTGTGCCGATCTGCTCAGGCGGAAGTAAACCAGGAAGAGGTAAAGGGCTTTTTAATGGCATTGATCCTTCTACTTCGGATAAGATTAAAAGGGTGAGTAAAAATAGAAAGAAAGTTATCCTACCCCTTTTGGTTATGGGGAACACCACCTTTACCCAGTTTTTAGCGGAAGCTTTCCCTCCAAAGTTGTTTTTTAACTAAGAGATCTATGATGAACCTGAATCTATCTCCCACATTTGGAGTATAAAACTCTACCAAGAGGTAAAGGAGGAATATTAAACTTAAAGCAAAAATCACGAAAATTATGATATCTCTTCGCATTTCTTTTCCTCTTTAAGGCTTAATCGCTTCCCTGCGCAAAATCTCTCGACCTATTATAATGCCTGAAATGGAGGCCTGCATTAATCCTCTTGTTATCCCAGCGCCGTCTCCTCCTGCGAAGAGATTTTGGACTTCCGTTTCTAAAACTGGAGAGAGCTTTATCTTTGAGGAATAGAACTTTACTTCAACACCATAAAGGAGTGTGAAGGGAGAGAATATTCCTGGGGTAAGTTTATCCATGGCTTCAAGCATCTCTTTTATATTTTGGAGATATCTGAAGGGTAAGACGAAACTTAAATCACCGGGTACCGCTTCTCTTAGTGATGGTTCAATGACTCCCCTGCTTATTCTCTCATAAGTTGACCTCCTTCCATTCAAAAGGTCTCCAAGTCTCTGTACTATCACGCTTCCGCTGATCATGTTTGCGAGTCTTGCAACATGACTTCCATAAAGATTTGGTTCATGAAAAGGTTCTGTGAATGATGTACTCACAAGAATGGCAAAGTTAGTTTTATCTGTTTTCTTGTTCCTATAGCTGTGTCCATTTACGGACAGAACCTTCTCTTCTTCATTCCACTCTACAACGACTTCGCCATGAGGACACATACAAAATGTTCTTACCTTATCATCAAAGGACCTTGAGTAATATACGAGCTTTGCTTCGTAGAATGTATTTGTTAGATCTTCCATAATGGCCGCAGGGACTTCTATCCTTACTCCTATATCAACGGGGTTGCGCTCTAGACCAAGATTTAGTTTGCGAGCCTGTTCCTCGAGCCAACTGGCTCCTGATCGTCCAGGAGCAACGATTACATACTTTCCTTTTATTTCCTCACCATCTTTTAACATAACACCTTTGACTTTTCTTGCATCTTTGTCTATGAGAATCTCTTCAACCTTGGCGCGAGGCCTTATTTCAACCCTTTCTTTGAGAAACTTCTCCATCTCTCTCAAGATCTCATAGCAGTTTTCCGTACCCAGGTGCCTTATCTTCATAGGGATGAGCTTTAGCCCAGCTTTTTGAGCCTTCATCGTATATTCGATAACCTTATCAGGAGAGGGATCAAATAGATGTCCTCCATTTCCAAAACTTAAGTAAATCTGATCGGCGTAGTCTAATAGATTTTGCATTTCTTCAGGTAGAAGAAACTCGTTTAATCTTCCACCTGCATCGAGGCTCAGCGTAAGCTTGCCGTCACTAAAGGCTCCAGCTCCTCCCCATCCTGATACAAGAGCGCATGAAGGACACCGTCGACATTCTCCGCCCCTTTCTCTCATTGGACAGAGTCTCTGCTCTATTGGATGTCCCCTCTCTAAAATTATTACCTTTAAGTTTGAGTATTTGATTATTTCTAGCGCACAAAATATACCCGTTGGGCCCCCACCAACTATGATTACGTCATACATTTCTCTCACTCTTTCTTATAGATTCAAGTATTTTTAAAGCTATATAAAAGGAGGTTCTTCCATCCTCCTTAAGGTTTTTACCACTAATCACATTTTCAAGGAAGAATGAAATTTCTTTCTTAAGAGGTTCCTCTGAAGACATAAGTTTAATATGTTCTAAAGAACGGAAACCGTTTAGGTCAAATATAAAGAGCTCTTTCTTCATATAGTCAAGGATAATCCGTTTTTCTCTATCGATGATCTCTAACTTTCTTGCTCCTGTAGGGCTCACTCTGCTGACCACGAAATAAGCGTTGCATCCATCTTTGAACTTAATGTGGGCTGATGCTATATCCTCATGTATAGATACTACTGATATACCCTTTGCATTAATCTCTTCTGCTTCTTTGTTAACTATCGATAGAACTATGTCTATGTCGTGAACCATTAAATCAAGAACTACTCCTACATCTAAGTTTCTGTTAACAAAGGGGCAAAGCCTCTTAGTCATTATAACATAGGGGGCGTCCACATACCTTGGGAGATAGGATACTATAGGATTAAATCTTTCTACATACCCTACCTGGAACACTAACCCTTTTTCTCTGGATATCCTGAAGAGCTCATCTGCGTGTTCAAGATTCGTAGCTATAGGCTTTTCTACGAGGACGCTTATCCCTTTTAAAAGGCAATCCCTCGCTATTTCATAGTGTAAGCTCGTTGGGACAGCTACGCTTACCGCATCGATGGTTTCCTTATCTAGCATTTCGCGATAATCGGTATAAGCAGCGCAGCCATACCTTTGGGCAATCTCTTGTGCTCTTTCCTCTATTATATCAGCTACAGCCACTAAGTGCGCCCTCTCCAATTCACTATATATCCTAGCGTGGTGTTTCCCCAGATATCCAACCCCTATAACTGCAGTCCTAACCTTGTTCATTGATTTAGCACCCATCTATATTATCCCCAAAAGGGCTCTTATAGCTTCGGATTTCGTCTTTAACTTTCCCATTTTTTGAAGGTGGAGAAGCCTTTCCTTCAGGTTTCCTACAAGAGGACCAGGACTTATTCCAGTTATTTTCATTATTTCTCTACCATTTAATATAGGCTTAACCTTCATATCCTTCAGGTGAAGCATCGCCCTTTTAGCTATCTCACTGAGCGTGTTTCTATCTTCATCGCTAGTTTTTTCTCCTCTCGTGGCTTCAAGATCAGCTAAAGAGATCAAAAATATACCGCAGGCGTCATCCATAACCTTATCAAGCCAGCTTAATAATGACCTTTCATAGGGTCTTCCCTCTCTCTGTCTTTTCACGAAGAGGATAGGCATCATGTGGTTGAAAACTAACTTTACTAAGGTTTTTCTTTCCTTATCATTGAAAAGCAAAGCTTTGCTTACGCTTCTAACGATTTTAGCTCCTACAAATTGGTGCCCTTTAAAGTTGATCTCACCATCAAATCTCTTGAAGCAGTAGACCTTTCCAACATCGTGAAAGAGCGTGGCCATCCTCAGGAGATGCTCTTTACCCTTTATGTAACCCTTATCTGCCCAGTGTGGGGGGGCGGTTAGGATGTCTTCTAAAGCTTCAATCGCTTTAAGTGTATGGTTTAAGACATCTAGGTGGTGAAAGGCGTTTTGTGGCAAGCTTCTCATCTTACGAAATATAGGGAATAGGGACTCCAGGAATCCTGTGCCTGACATGTCTTTCATGCTAAGAGAGAAGTAGGTGCTTTTAATCAGCTTTTTCCATTCTTCAGCCATCCTCTCCTTTGCTATAAACTTCCAAGGAGAGTCAGAACTGAGGCCTTCGATAAGAAGCTTAGTTTTTTCTTCTATGTCGAATCCTAAGGTAGATCTAAACCTAAAAGCCCTTAAGATTCTAATCCTGTCTTTTAAGAGAGATTCATTGCTATTGGCTCTGATCTTTCTACCTAATAAATCATCTAATCCTCCTAATGGATCGATCAACTTTTCTTCTTCTATATCCCAAGCTAAGGAGTTGATAGTGAAATCCCTTTGGACAAGATCTTCGAAAATTTCAGCTTCTTTTAGTGGAGTAAAGTCAAAGATAAAAGGTGGCTTTGTTACCCTATAGGTTTGATCTTTCTTTCCCAAGATTATAAGCTTTCCAAAGATATCTGAAGCAAACTTCTGAGGAATAAGCATATCATAGGAGGGTTTAAACACTATATCTATATCCCTAACTTCTTTGCCAAGCAGGAGATCCCGCAGACTCCCTCCTACGATATAAGCACCCTTGATTGAGGAAAGTACTTTATGCCACCATCTACTTCTTAAGAAAGCTTTTAAGTCCTCCGATCTCACCATTCTCCTCAAGGATCTTGCCTATGAGATAAAGGGAACCGCAAAAGCATACAACGTCTTCCGAAGAAGAGATCCCCTCTCTTAGAGCGGTTAAGGGCGACTCTATTCCCCTTATAGGAATATTTTCCCCTTTCATAATCTCTTTGGTTGCCTCTAAAAGAACATCTACAGGAAGAGCTCTATCATTTTCCTTAATTGTTGTCAGAATCAATCTGCTTGCGATTTTTGAAAGTTCCCTAAGCATTTCGATGTAGTTTTTATCACGCATTACGCCAAATACGAAACATATCTTTTTCCCTTTGAAAAGCTTTTCCAAGGAAGATACCAGAGCTCTTATACCATGAGGGTTGTGAGCACAGTCAAGAATAACTACCTTATCTTCGAGTTCGAAGGTTTCAAATCTTCCTCTCCATCTAGCGCTTTTGATCCCGTCTCTAATACTTTTTTCGCTTAGCTTTATGCCTAGGTCGTTAAGCAGTAAGCTTGCCTCAAGAGCTACGCTTGTGTTTAGAAATTGGTACTCACCTTTTAGTCCTAACTTTACATCTTGTAGGTAGGTCTTATTATCTCTGAAGTCCATTATCGATTCTTCTAGCGAGAACTTCTTCACATTAAAGTCAAAATCCCTACCCTTTCTGTAAAGAGGGGCCCTGTTTTCTAGAGATATATCTTCTATTACCTTTACTGCCTCTTCCTTTTCCTCGCCTAGGATGACAACTGTGCCCTCCTTTATTATCCCAGCCTTTTCTCGCGCTATTGATTGAATAGTGTTTCCTAGATAATTCTCATGATCGAGATCTATGGTGGTTATGATGGATTGGATGGGATGGACCACATTTACTGCGTCAAGCCTCCCTCCCAGACCTATTTCAAGAACCGCGATGTCTATATTTCTCTTACTAAAGTATAGAAAAGCCATAGCTGTGAGTATTTCATAAAAACTAGGACTATCATACATTTGCTTTGCTTCCTCTAGAATCATTTTGCCAACTTCTAAAAAGGCTTCTTCTTCTATCCATTGGCCATTTATCATTATTCTTTCCCTTATATTGCAGAGGTGTGGTGATATATATGTTCCTACTTTGTATCCTTCGGTTTTAAGAATGTTAGAAAGCATAGCTGTTACAGAACCCTTTCCATTAGTTCCTGCTACTACTATGCTTTTCAACCTTTCATGAGGATCCCCACATCGGTGTAAAAGCTCCTCTATCCTCTCAAGCCCAAGGCGAATTTTTTCAGAAAACTTTATGGAGCTTAACTCTTCTAAAAACGAAACGTAATCAGGCAAGGTATTCAATGTATCTTTCCATCCTTTCCTTTATTTTTTCTAGCTCCTCTAACTTCTTTTTCTCTTTATCTATAACACTCTCTGGTGCTTTCTGTAAGAATTCCTCATTAGATAACTTTGCATTTATTCTTTCTATCTCTTTTTCTATTTCGATTAACTCTCTCTTAAGTCTTAAGCTTTCCTTTTCTATATCCATTATTTCTCCTAAAGGCATGAATATCTCAGCTTTATCTATGACCCCTACAGCGCATCCTCTCGATCTCTGAAAGTCCCAACTTATTTGAAGTTCAGATAGGGTCGATAAACGTATTATATGATCTTTATTAGCTTGGATTAAATCTTCATACTCAGCGTCGTAAGGTTTAATTATAACTCTGACCTTTTTGCCAGGCTGTATATCCATCTCCGCTCTTAGATTTCTTATCGACCTTATGGTTTCCATGATATATGTCATCCTTCTTTCTGCATCTTCATCTATGAGGCTTTCGTCAACTTTTGGCCATGGGGCTATAACTATGCTTTCGCTAGTTGCCGGAAGATGCTGCCATAGTTCTTCTGTTATGAAAGGCATGAAGGGATGGAGCAATCTTAGGATAATGCTTGATACTTCCCATAGTATATATTTAACGCTTTTCTTTCTCAGCTCACCTGCTTTTTCATCATAAAGTGTTCCTTTCGATATCTCTATGTACCAATCGCAGAACTCACCCCAAATAAAGTCATAAAGCACTTTTGCTGACTCACCCACATAGTAATTCTCTAAAAGCTTGGTTACTTCCTTGATCGTTTTTTGAGTTCGGCTTAATATCCATCTGTCTGAGAGATCCATCTGAAGCATTTCTTTTTTAAGCTCTCTCGGCTCAAGGTCTTTTATGTTCATCAATATAAATCTCAGAGCATTCCATATCTTGTTAGCGAAGTTCTTTGAGGATTCTATTTTGCTTTCGGATAACCTTATATCTCTACCCTGGATGGTCAAGGAAGCTAGCGTGAATCTTAAGGCATCAGCTCCATATTTTTCTATCATATCAAGGGGGTCTATGACGTTCCCAAAGGATTTCGACATCTTTTTACCTTCTTCGTCTCTCACGAGGGCATGAATATATACATCGTAGAAAGGAACATCCCCCATGAATTTTAATCCCATCATTATCATCCTGGCTACCCAGAAGAATATGATGTCGAATCCGGTTACCAATAGGTCGGTTGGGTAATAGTATTCTAGGTCAGGTGTTTTTTCAGGCCATCCTAAAGTTGAGAATGGCCACAGAGCCGAACTGAACCACGTATCGAGGACATCGTTGTCCTGGACGAGTTCAGTTGAACCACACTTTTCGCAATTATCTGGTGGGTCTGTAAAAGCGTTCATGTGACCGCACCTTTGGCAGTACCAAACCGGTATGCGATGTCCCCACCATAGCTGGCGGGATATGCACCAATCCCTTATGTTTTCCATCCAATCGTAGTATACTTTTTCCCAAGTTTTTGGTATGAACCTTATCTTGCCTTCTTTGACAGCCCTAATTGCCGGTTCAGCTAATGGTTTCATTTTAACAAACCATTGTTCTGATAGGTAAGGTTCTACTATGGTTTTGCATCTATAGCAGTGTCCTACAGCATGAGTATAGTCTTCCACTTTTTCAAGGAGGTTTTCCTTCATCAAATCTTCAACAACTTTTCTTCTACACTCAAGTCGATCTAATCCTTTATATCTTTTTCCTGATTCCTCGGTCATCTTTCCATCTGGGCCTATGACTTGGATGTACTTTAAGCCGTGTCTTTGAGCAACGAGAAAATCATTGGGGTCATGAGCTGGGGTTATTTTAACTGCACCAGTTCCGAAGGAGGAATCTACCATAGTGTCAGCTATTATGTAACCAATCCTATCTGTCAGGGGAATTTTAACTCTTTTCCCGATTAAGGTTTTGTATCTTTCATCCTCTGGATGAACTGCTACTGCTACATCTCCTAGAATGGTTTCTGGTCTCGTGGTTGCCACTGTGATATAGCTGCTTGATTCATCTACTATAGGATATCTAACGTACCATAAGTTACCTTTGACCTCTTCATGTTCCACTTCTATATCTGAAAGGGCGGTTCCACATCTGGGGCACCAGTTAATTATATAATTTCCCCGATATATGAGTCCCTCTCTAAATAGCCTAACGAAAACCTCTCTTACTGCTTTTGATAACCCTTCATCTAAGGTGAACCTCTCTCTCTTCCAATCGCAGGATGCTCCTAATCTTTTAAGCTGGTGTATTATCTTGCCACCATATTTTTCTTTCCACTCCCAAACCCTTTCGAGAAATTTTTCTCTTCCCAAATCTTCTTTCTTGAGCCCCTCTTGAGCTAAGGCTCTCTCTACGACGTTTTGCGTAGCTATACCAGCATGATCTGTGCCAGGAAGCCACATGGTGTTATATCCTTGCATCCTCTTCCACCGAATGAAGATGTCCTGTATGGTGTTGTTTAAAGCATGACCCATGTGAAGAGAACCCGTCACATTTGGAGGAGGGATTACTATAGAGAACTTCTTCTTATTTTTATCCACTGAGCTGTAGAAATAACCGCGCTCGATCCAATAAGAGTACCATTTCTCCTCCACCGTATGGGGATCATAAGCTTTCGGGAGTTCACCTTGCATAGCTTTATTTTCCTCCCTTCTCCTATATCAAGCTGTTTATAAGATTCCAGGCTTCTCTTTTCCCTTCTCCTGTTACGGCTGAGAATAAGACGTAATTTCCTTTCGTTATGGGGAAAAAGAGCTTTGCTTTTTCTATCTGGGCTTTGATAGATGACCTGCCGATTTTATCTACCTTGGTGAATATAAAGGCTACATCATAACCTAAGCTCTTTATCCATGAGAAAAGCTTTAAGTCACTTTCCATAGGAATGTGCCTAATATCTATAATTTGGAGGAAGGCCTGTATAGCCTTCCTCCCTCTAACATAAGCTTCGACTAGCTTAGCCCATCTTTTTCTCTCAGCTAATGAAACTTCAGCATATCCATATCCGGGAAGATCAACTAATATAAATTTATCATCTATACAGTAGAAGTTAAGGGAACGCGTTTTACCCGGGGTTGAGCTAACCTTAGCAATCTTTTGTCCTAAAATGGCATTTATAAAGGAAGATTTCCCTACGTTTGATCTTCCAGCTATTGCTAGTTCTGGTAGACCAAAATCAGAAGGAATGTCTTCAGGCAGGTAGATACTCGCTATTAACTTTCTCTCCTCTTTCATTATGAACGAGTGCTATATCTAAGACTTCGTTCATCCTTTCTACAAAACAAAATTCTATTTTCTTTCTTATCGTAGGAGCTATTTCCAAGGTGTCCTTCTCATTGTCTTTAGGAAGTATAACAGTATCTATCCCTGCTCTGTGAGCTGCTAAAACCTTTTCTTTTATTCCTCCCACGGGTAGAACCTTACCCCTAAGCGTTATTTCTCCCGTCATAGCAACATCTCTTCTCACTGGGCGTCCCGTTAGCACTGATACCAGAGCTGTTAGCATAGCTACTCCTGCTGAAGGGCCATCCTTTGGTATAGCTCCTTCAGGCACATGAATGTGAATATCCAATGTTCTATAAAAGTCCTCTTTTATTCCGAATTCTTTAGCGTGGCTTCTTATATAGCTAACCGCAGCTTGTGCGGATTCTTGCATGACGTCTCCAAGATTTCCTGTTAAGGTTAGCTTGCCCTTGCCTTTCATTGTTACAGCTTCAACTAAGAGTATTTCTCCACCTACTTCCGTCCAAGCTAGACCAGTTGCAACCCCTATTTCATCCTTCTCTTCAGCCACACCATATCTGAATTTGGGTGGGCCAAGATAAATATGTAAATTTTGAGCAGTTATTTTAAACTCTTTTTCAGAGCTCTTTTCTTCAACCACCTTTCGCGCTACTTTTCTACAGATTGAAGCTATCTCTCTTTCAAGGTTTCTGACCCCAGCTTCCCGAGTATATTCTCTTATTATCTTTTGGATGGCTTGCTCGGTTATTTTCACCTTATCTTCACTTAAGCCATGGCGTTCAAGTTGTTTGGGAATTAGGTGTCTGATGGCTATCATCATCTTCTCCTCTTCGGTGTAACCGGGAATATGTATAACTTCCATTCTGTCAAGGAGCGCTCTAGGTATCGTATATGTGACGTTAGCAGTTGTTATGAACATTACCTCAGATAGATCAAAGGGAACTTCTAAGAAGTGGTCACTAAATGCATGATTTTGCTCTGGGTCGAGAACTTCCAGTAGTGCTGCCGCGGGATCTCCTCTGAAGTCCATTCCTATCTTGTCGACCTCGTCAAGCAAGAATACAGGGTTTTTGGTGCCAGCTTGTCTCATCTTTTGGATTATTCTGCCTGGTAGAGCCCCAACGTAGGTTCTTCTGTGTCCTCTTATCTCTGCTTCATCTCTAACGCCGCCAAGTGATATTCTAACGAACTTTCTGTTTAAAGCCCTTGCAATTGAGCGGGCAAGGGACGTTTTACCAACCCCAGGTGGGCCAACGAAGCAGAGTATCTGCCCTCTCATTTTCTTAGATAGCTTCCTTACAGCAAGGAACTCTAAGATCCTCTCCTTTACCTTTTCCAAGCCGTAATGATCTTCATCAAGGATCTTTGCCGCGTTTGCTAAGTCAAGCTTGTCCTTTGTTCTCTTAGACCAGGGGAGAGATACTAGCCAGTCAAGGTAAGTCCTAACCACAGTGGCTTCAGCGGTCATCGGTGGCATCTTCTCTAATCTTTTGAGCTCGTGCATAGCTTTCTCTTCGACTTCTGGAGGCATTTTCGCTTCTTTTATTTTCTTGGTATATTCTTCTATCTCCTCAGAGAGGTCGTCGCTCCTTCCCAGTTCCTTCTGAATCGCTTTAAGTTGTTCTCTAAGATAGTACTCCTTCTGGGTTTGCTCCATTTGTTTTCTGACTTCTTCATGAATTTTCTTTTCAAGTTCAAGAACTTCTACCTCTCGAACGAGGAGGGATAAGAGCTTTTTAAGTCTTTCCTCCGGTAAAATCGCTTCTAATATCTGCTGTTTTTCTTGTAACTTGATATGCATGTTGGCAGCGATTATATCTGCGATTCTGCCAGCATCGTTCATGCTCATTATAGTTATCATTATCTCGGGTGGAACCTTGGGGTGAAGTTTAACGTATTTCTCGAATTCAGATATAACGTTTCTTAGCAGAGCCTCAATGTGGGAAGAGTAAGGTATTTCCAAAGAAATGGGAGTAACCTTCGCTTCAAAGAATTCATCAGTTCTCAAGAACTCATCTAACCTTACTCTTTCCTTCCCCTCAACGAGGACCTTAACAGTATTGTCGGGAAGCTTGACCATTTGGTGAATGTGACAAAGGGTCCCTATGTTATATAGATCCTCCGGTTTGGGGTCTTCAACCTTAGGATCCTTCTGTGCGACTATTACTATTAGTCTGTTTCCAAGCATGGCAACTTCAAGGGCCTTAAGAGATTTGGGACGCCCAACAAAAAGAGGAACTACAATATTAGGAAAAACTATAATATCTCTCACTGCAAGAAGAGGTAAGATTTCCTGCATCTTCACTTGCGACAGAAAACCTTCCATCTATCTACATCCCCTCCTAGGCTAACCTCATAATGGAATCACTGACTTCCAAAGCTTTTCTCTTTGGAGGCCCTTCAATAATTAGTGGTGGTGCTTTCTTTTCCACAGTTTCTTTGGTTATTATACACTTCCTCACGTTTTCAGAGGAAGGTACCTCAAACATAATTTCTAAGAGAATGTCCTCGATAATCGCTCTTAAACCTCTTGCTCCAGTCTTAAGTTCTAAAGCTTTTTTAGCTATGCTTCTTAAAGCTTCTTCTTCGAACTCAAGATCCACCCCATCAAGCTCAAATATCTTCTTATACTGCTTTACTATGGCGTTCTTAGGCTCGGTTAATATTCTTACTAGAGCTTCCTCATCCAAAGGATGGAGTGTAGCGATTATTGGGAGTCTTCCTACGAATTCCGGTATCATTCCAAACTTAAGCAGGTCCTCAGGTAATATCTTTTCAAGTATTTTGCCTAAATCCGATTCCTCTTTTGATGTGTCTCTCTCAAACCCTAAGCTTTTCTTCCCAATCCTTCTTCCTATTATGTTTTCGATTCCCTCGAAGGCTCCTCCACATATAAACAGAATGTTTGTTGTATTTACAGGAATAAACTCTTGGTAAGGATGCTTCCTTCCCCCTCTTGGGGGGACATGGGCTATCGTCCCCTCGAGGATCTTCAATAAAGCTTGCTGAACTCCCTCACCTGAAACATCCCTTGTTATAGATGGGCTATCACCCTTTCTAGCTATTTTGTCTATCTCATCTATGTAAACTATTCCACGTTCGGCTCTTTTGACATCGAAGTCTGCGGCTTGAAGGAGCCTTAAAAGGATATCTTCCACATCTTCTCCTACATATCCAGCTTCCGTTAGCGTAGTAGCATCAGCTATTGCGAATGGAACGTTAAGCATCTTTGCTAATGTTTGAGCTAGAAGGGTTTTACCGCAACCAGTTGGTCCTATAAGTAGAATGTTGCTTTTCTCAATGTTTAGAGTAGCTTGTTCACCGCAATATATGCGTTTATAGTGGTTATAAACTGCAACAGCAAGTATTTTCTTAGCTTTTTCCTGCCCGATGACGTAATCATCAAGAAATCTCTTAATTTCGATCGGCTTAGGTAGAGAAGATTTTATGCTTACGGGCCTATCTTCCTCCATTTCCGCATCGAGAATCTGTTTACATAAATCTACGCATTCGTTACATATGCTTACACCTGGTCCCACTATTATCCTTTTAACCTCTGCTTGACTTCTTCCGCAAAACGAACAAACCAGCTTTTTCTTGTTCTTTTCGCTATCTCCTTTAAAAGTTATCATTTAATCACTTCCTTCTTGATATTACTTCGTCTACTATACCATATTCTTTAGCATCTTCTGCTGTCATATAGAAATCCCTGTCGGTATCCTTCTCTATTCTCTCTAAGCTCTGTCCAGTGTGCTTAACCAATATTTCGTTTATGAGTGCGCGCAACCTCATTATCTCTTTGGCTTGTATGTTTATATCGGTTGCTTGTCCTTGAGCTCCACCTAAGGGTTGATGGAGCATTATTCTTGCGTGAGGTAAAGCATATCGTTTACCTTTCGTTCCTGCAGCAAGAAGAACTGCCGCCATGCTTGCAGCTTGTCCTATGCATATGGTGCATATGTCTGCCTTTATGTATTGCATGGTATCGTATATCGCCAAGCCTGCTGTTACCAGTCCACCTGGGCTATTTATGTAGATGTAGATGTCCTTTTTGGGATCCTCAGCCTCAAGGAATAGTAGTTGGGCTACGACAATGTTAGCCACGTTATCGTCTATGGGTTCCCCAATAAATATTATTCTATCTTTAAGCAAACGCGAATAAATATCATAGGCTCTCTCTCCCCTATGGGTTTGTTCAATTACCACTGGAATTAGCATCTTCTTTATTATCACCTCTTCTTTTGATATATTCTATAACCTTATCAACTGCCTTCCTTCTTATTATATCACTTCTGAGTATGCTTACCCTTTCTTCATCACTCCAAAATGCCCTAACCTTCTCATAAGGTAGATTGTTCTCACTTGCTATCTTCTTAAGTTCCTCTTCAAACTCCTCATCTGTGATCAATATCCCTTCTTTTTCTATAAGGGCATCTAACACGAATTCCCTCTTTAGTCTTGTTTCGGCACGCTTTCTGTAATACTCTTCCACTTTGTCTTCAGGAATTCCCAATCTGCTTAAAACCTCTTCTACCTTCATCCCTCTTTCTTGAGCTATCTTTCTGTCTCTTTCCTTTAGAAACTCTACTTCCTCTGCTATAGCTTCTTCAGGTATTTCTACTTCCGAAATCTCTAAAAGCTTTTCTATAACTTTCTCTCTAAAGGTTTCTTCTGCTTTTCTAGCAAGCTCTTCCTCTAAAGCCTCTCTTATAGTTTTTTTCCATTCTTCTAGTGATGAAAAACCGAAGGATGATGCAAACTCATCATCAAGATTAGGAAGCTCCTTTTCCCTTATCTCCAGTATCCTTATTGTAAACCTTTCTCCCTTAATTTCAAGTTCCCTTTCCTCACCGATTTTAGCTCCTTCAAGATTATTCTTAAATTCTTTTTCTAAGATTATTTGAGCCTTTTTCCACTCATTTTCATCCTTACTCCTGAACTCAATAAGTAACAGGTCTCCCTCAATCGCTCCTCTGTCTTTAACTTCCTTAAATGTAACGCTTCTTTCTTGATATTCTTTTAAAACGTTATCAACCATTTCTTCATTGACTTCTATCTTTTCTTTTGAGACTTCTATATTTTTATAATCCCCAAGCCTCACGTCGGGTTTTAAGACCAGGTCAACGGTAAAAACAAAGGGGTTTCCTTCTTCAACTTGTAGTAAGGATATACTGGGCCTTGTTATTGGTTCTAATCCAAGGCTTTTAATGGCCTCGTCATAGGCTGGGGGTGCTATATCCTGTATGGCCTCGTCGTATATTACCTTTTTCCCGTATACTGCTTCAAACACCTTTCTTGGTACCATTCCCTTTCTAAATCCTGGAATGTGGGCATTTTGAACGAGCTTTTTGAAGGCTTTATCTACGGCTTTAGAGAAGACCTCAGCTGGGATTTCAACCTTTATCTTAGCATGATGTCCTTTCCTTTCCACTATCTCGGCTTTCATGTTTTTCCCTCCTCATTAAATATTAAAAGGATGCTTCTTACATAAGAAGCATCCTTTTTCTTATTTCTTAAAAAGAAAGCTAAAAAATGGTGCGAGAGGTGGGATTTGAACCCACACGGCTCTTCGCCACTGGATCCTAAGTCCAGCGCGTCTGCCAGGTTCCGCCACTCTCGCTCCCTCTAAAAGTAATCATAAAACCGAAAAGTGGTGGGTCGTGCAGGACTCGAACCTGCAACCCCCTGATTAAGAGTCAGGTGCTCTATCCTGTTAGAGCTAACGACCCACCCTATCTCTTATGTGGGGTGAACGAGGGGACTCGAACCCCCAACCCCCAGGTCCACAGCCTGGTGCTCTAACCACTTGAGCTACGTTCACCATTGTACTCTATTACCATGGCGCGCCTGGGGAGACTCGAACTCCCAGCCTACGGATTAGAAGTCCGTTGCTCTATCCTGTTGAGCTACAGGCGCACCCTTAGCTCACCTGGAGCGGGAAACGGGATTCGAACCCGCGACCCTCGGCTTGGAAGGCCGATGCTCTAGCCACCTGAGCTATTCCCGCTCCTCACTGAAGTGGTCGGGGCGAAAGGATTCGAACCTTCGGCCCCCTGCTCCCAAAGCAGGTGCGCTAACCAAGCTGCGCCACGCCCCGCCGTCCTATATTCTACCATGGTTGTTTTCAGTAGTCAAGTTAACCTTCGGTTCAATTGTATAAAGGCTACTATAAATATTTTTCATAAGTAGCTTTACATGTTTCAGGTTAAGGGCTATAATTTTTTAAGCTTAATATATGTTTCTGTGCTCTGTAAGAGAAGGAGGTGTTATAAAGGTTGTTTTTGGATACGGAGGTAGTGCTCTCTATAATTGAGGAGTTTGAGAAGGGAAAACCTATAATGATGCCGATTTATCCGTCTGCTGTTTATGAGTTTCAACGAGAGGAAGATGAGTTCGAGATCCTCTGGAGCAAGGAGAGTGGCTATAGGTATGGAAGGTGGGGTAACCCGACTGTTAGGGCTCTTGAGAAAAAGATAGCTCAGTTGGAGAGATGTGAGGAAGGGTTGTCTTTTTCCTCCGGAATGGGGGCCATAACATCTACTCTTTTTGCTCTTTTGAATGCAGGCGATAGCATGCTTATCATGAAGGAGGTTTATGGAGATACTCTTGTTTTTGTGAAGGACTTTCTTCCTAAATGTGGGATTAAGGTGTATGTGTATTCAATAGAGGAAAGAGAAGAGATTGAGGAACTAATAGATAAGGGTGAGATAGGTCTTCTTTACCTTGAGAGTCCAACGAATCCGACTCTTAGGGTAATTGATATAAAGAACTTGACTGTTAAGGCCAAAAAGAAAGGCATCAAGGTGGTTGTGGATAACACTTTTGCTACACCGATAAATCAACGTCCTCGCCTTTTCGGTGCAGATGTTATCATACATAGTGCTACTAAATATCTTTGTGGTCACAACGATACTATGGGAGGAGTAGTGGTTGGTAATAGGGATGATATTTCTAAAATATGGAATGTTAGAAGGATTTTTGGAAATCTTTTGGGGCCGTTCGATGCTTACCTAGTTTTAAGAGGGATTAAAACCCTTGCCCTTAGGGTTAAGAAGCAGAACGAGAGTGCTATGGAGTTAGCGAGATGGTTGGAGAAGCACCCCAAAGTTAAAAGGGTTTTCTATCCTGGGCTTGAATCTCACCCCGACCATGAAATAGCTAAGGCTCAAATGGATGGGTTTGGAGGAATGGTAGCCTTCGATATTGACACAACTGCAGATGGTGCTGCATTCTTTATGGATTCCCTTCAACTTATCAAGAGAGCTCCTAGCCTTGGAGCCGTTGAGTCTTTAGCAACTAGACCGGCTTTCACTTCCCACAGAAACCTCTCAAGGGAGGAAAAGGAAAGGCTTGGTATTACTGAAACCCTTATTAGGTTATCAGTTGGCATAGAAAACTTGGAGGACCTCAAAAATGATATTGATAGGGCTTTAAGGGATGTTTAATGAAGGGATTGTCCTAGGTTTTATAACAGCGGTACTTTGGGGAATATCCCCGCTTTTATATCGCTGGGGTGGGAAAGATTTATCCCCGGTGGAGATAAACTTCGTTAGGAACGTCGGAGCCTTTCTTTCAGTGATATTTATAAACTTGATCATTGGAGCTTGGAATCATCTTTTGGTTTGCTTACCCTTGGAGATCTGGGTTTTCTTTTTTCTATCCCTCATACTGGGCCTGTTCATCGGGGATAACTTGTTTTTCAAAAGTATGAAGCTAATAGGAGTTGGAAGATCTACTGTGGTAAGTTCCTCCTATCCGATAGTGACCGTTATCATTGCTTCAGCCTTTTTGAAGGAGAAGGTTTCCTCAAAGCTTTTTATAGCTGGCTTGCTGGTAGTTTTGGGAGTATACTTAATATACGAGGATAAGAATAAGATAATGGATGGCTTTTCTTCTTTGAAGGGCTACATGGTTGCGGTAGGAGCAGCGTTTGCATGGGGGTTATCTCTTGCTCTGGTTAAGGTTGTTTCTAATTATTTCACGCCTTTATCTTTCATGACATGGAGGGTTGGTTCTCTCCTTATAGTTACCTCAACTTTTATGCTGATAAAAAGGAGGTCTCTTTCCTCAAGCTTGAGGGAACTTAAGGTGTGGATTATCTTAGGAGCAGGAGGAACTATAGGAATAGGAGTAAGTTATTTGGCTTTCGTTAAGGCACTTCAACTTGCGCCTGTATCTCAGATTGGCATTATAACGGGAATGAGCCCTATGCTGACGACTTTATTTGCCTCATTAATTTATAAGGAGAGAATAAGTTTAAGAAACGGTGTAGGAAGTGTTTTCGTCATCGCAGGTGGAATGTTGGCTTCCATATAGGAGGTGTTTGAGCTTGATAAGCTTGGAAGATATCAAAAGTGCGTGGGAGAGAATCAGTCAATTCATTCACATAACACCTGTTGAGTCATCTAGAACTTTAAGCGAACTCTCGGGAAATAAGATTTATCTTAAGCTCGAAAACTTTCAAAAAACTGGTTCTTACAAGGTCAGAGGAGCTTTGAACAAAGTACTTAGACTAGGCGAGGTTGAGAGATCTAAAGGAGTTATAGCAGCGTCAGCAGGGAATCATGCCCAGGGTGTGGCTTATGCTGCATCCCAGGTGAGGGTCCCCTCAACCATAGTCATGCCGGAAACGGCTCCTATATCTAAAATATCTGCTACTAAGGGCTATGGAGCGGAAGTTGTTTTATGGGGGGAGGATTTTGATACTGCCTATAGTAAGGCTCTGGAGATAGCTAAAGAACGAGGACTCACCTTTATACATGCCTTTAATGATCCGGATATTATCGCTGGGCAAGGAACCATAGGACTTGAGATTTTGAAGGTCATGGAAGATGTCGATCTTGTCATCGTTCCTGTTGGTGGCGGTGGTCTAATCTCAGGGGTGAGCATAGCTCTTAAGGAGACGAACCCGCGAATTCGCGTCATTGGCATCCAAGCGGAAGGTGCTTCAGCTGTTTATTCATCCTTCAAAGAGGGAAGATTGATAGAGTTGTCTAAGGTTAGCACTATAGCTGATGGTATTGCCATTAGAAAACCTGGTGATCTAACCATGTCGATTATCCAAAGGTATGTTGATGACGTTATTTTAGTTTCAGACGAAGAGATATCTTCGGCTATACTCTTGCTCATGGAGAGAGCGAAGCTCGTTGTGGAGGCGGCAGGTGCTGTGGGAGTTGCTGCAGCTATAAGTGGGAAAATTCCGTTAAAGGGTGTTAAAGCTTTGATAATCTTAAGCGGGGGCAACATAGATGTAAATATGATTGCGCGATTAATAGAAAGGGGACTTATAAAGACAGGGAGGCTTCTGAGGTTTTCCACAACGTTACCGGATAGGCCAGGTGCTTTAGCGGGGATATTGAAAGTTATTGCTGAAGAACGTGGTAACGTGATCTCTATAAATCATGATAGGATAAATTTGAGGATAAGGCCAGCCGAAACTGAGGTTAGCATAACTATAGAAACCTCTGGAGGGGAGCATATAGAGAGGATTCTTAAGAGTTTAAAGCTTCACGGATATAAGATTAAATTTGAATGGTAAGGAGGGGTGAAAGATGAAAAGGAGAATTTCAACAAGTTTAGCACCTCAGGCTATAGGTCCTTATAGTCAGGGAATAAAGTGTGGAAATCTACTTTTTGTTTCTGGACAGATTGCCATTGATCCTTCTACGGGAAAACTTGTAGAGGGAGACATCAAGACTCAAACTAAGAGGGTGTTAGAAAACATTAAAGCTATAGTTGAGGCTGCGGGTGGGAGCATGAAGGATATCGTTAGGACCACTTGCTATCTGACCGACATTAGCCTATTTAAGGATTTTAATGAGGCTTATGCGTCGTTTTTTGAGGAAGATCCCCCAGCCCGCACAACCATTGAAGTGAGCGCTTTACCGAGGCAAGGAGCTTTGGTAGAGATAGATGCTATAGCCTATATAGAACAATAAGCTAAAGGATAGGTAGGTATCTTTCAATCTCATAACTTGTTACTTGAATTCGATACTCATTCCATTCCTTCTTCTTATTGGCGATGAATTCCGTAAATACATGTTCTCCTAACGCTTCTCTAACAAGAGCACTATTTTCTGCAAGTACGAGGGCTTCGTATAGGCTTCCGGGAAGGGTTTGTATACCGCGCTTCTTTCTTTCCTCTTCGCTCATCTCATATACGTTTTCTTCCACAGGCTCTGGAGGCGTAAGACCTTCCTTTATACCGGCCAGGCCAGCTGCGAGCATTACTGAGAAGGCTAAGTAGGGATTACATGCTGGATCAGGTGATCGATATTCTATTCTTGTAGCTTCTTCTTTTCCAGGTTTATACCAAGGTATCCTTATTAAATCGGATCTATTCTTTCTTGCCCACGTTATATAAACTGGGGCTTCATATCCTGGGACTAATCTCTTGTAGGAGTTAACCCATTGGCACGTTATAGCTGTTATCTCGCGGGCGTATTTTAAGAGTCCAGCTAAGAATCCTAAAGCGATGTCTGAAAGATTATATAATCCAGTAGGTGAATAGAAAGCGTTCTTGCCATCCTTAAAGAGTGACATATGGGTATGCATTCCAGAGCCGTTTACACCGAATATAGGTTTGGGCATGAAAGTGGCATATACGCCATTTCGATAGGCTATTTCCTTGACTATAAATCTGTAGGTCATCACAGAATCTGCCATCGTTAGCGCATCTTTGTAACGTAAGTCTATTTCGTGTTGGGAGGGAGCTCCTTCATGATGAGCATATTCAACCTCTATTCCCATGGACTCAAGCGCTAATATCGTTTGCTTCCTTAGTTCGATGGCTTCATCTCTTGGTATCATGTCAAAGTATCCACCATGGTCTAATGCCTTTAGCTCTCTGTTGCTTTTGATGTAAAAGTACTCTAGCTCTGGTCCAACAAAGAACTCAAAGCCCATATCTCTGGCTTTCTGTAAGTTCTTCTTCAAGACATACCTTGGATCTCCCTCAAAGGGCTTCATGTCTGGTGTCATTATATCTGCAAACATACGCGCTGTTCCATCCTCTTCTGGTGACCAGGGTAGTTTCGCGAAGGTTGATGGGTCGGGCAAAGCTAACATATCGCTTTCATCGATTCTCGTGAACCCCTTTATTGAAGATCCATCGAAACCAAATCCTTCCCTGAAAGCCCTTTCCAGCTCCTTAGCTGTTATGGTAAATCCCTTTAAGAAACCGAGTATGTCTGTAAACCATATCTCGATGAACTTTATCTTTTCATCCTTAACCCTTTTTAATACAGCTTCTATTAACTCATCTCTGCTTTTTTTCATTCCTTTTCCCTCCCTTACATATCTTTAATTTTTTGTTTTCTCCCCTCCTAAGTGAGAGAGAGCAAAGCTCAATAATATAAAGTTCTCTTTCAAGAGATTTAAATAACTTTTGATCTCTGGGGTTAAGTTGTAATAAAGCTTTACTAAAATGATTTTAGGAGAGATGTTCGTTTTTATCGGGTTATCAGGGTCATCAATTACTATCCCCTTTAAGGAATGGAGCTTTTCTAAGGATACTCTCACCTCCTTTAAACCGATTGCTCTCAGAAGGTAGGAGAAATGTGGTGATAAAGTATAGATTTCTTCACATTTATACTTGGATATTGACCATTTGCCATCCTTAAAGCTCCCGTCTATTGCAGTAGTGTACCTTGCGAGGTTCTTCTGATAATACCCTTCTCCAGCTGGGTCTAACAATTTAAGTACCTTTGAAACCCTATAGATGAAGCTTTTTACCGCTAAAGGGTCGAAGTACTCAAAGTAGTTTTCATCGATCCGAGGGATATAGCCTAATAGGCGTTCCTGTGGGACGTTGCCAAGTTTCTGTATCGATTCGAAAATCTTAGGTTCAAGTTCTGGCCCCAGCCAGAACATAGCTTTACAGTCTTTCCAATTTGGGAAAAGCGATATTTCTACCCTTTTACCTCCTATGTTCTTAACTATGTCAGCTATTAGAGAACAAGATACCCCTACTTTAATATTGGGTTCGCTTGGTGAAGCAAAGACAGAGATCGCCCACAATGTTAAAAAAAGATTTACAATTATTTTCAGTTTCCACTTAATGTTTAGATCAAATTTAATAAACATTTTATATTCTTAAGGCTAGCTCTTGACGACTTCATGAGCATAGTTTCAATAGCTAACTTCTCTATTTTATCATACCCTTTTCCCATTGACCTTTCTTCCACAACATAACATCTGCTGGTTAAAGCTTTCCATCTGAGATTATATTCCTTTTCCTTTTCTGTCAAGGTAGGTTTAATGTAAATTGTGATATAATCTAAAAGCGGTGATAAGCTATGGCTAGAAATAATAGGGAAAGAAGAGGAAAAGGGCCTAGAGAAGACCATTTTTATAGAAGATTTTTAAGGATAGCTGTTATCACACTTTTGGTTGTTATAGGCACGTTTTTAGGAGTAGTAGGTGGCGTATTGGTTTTTTGGTATCGGAGCTTACCCGATGTTTCGTTGCTTAAAAGGTATGAACCTAGCCTTACAACACACATATACGATTGTAAAGGAGTGGTGATAGCTAATCTTTTTGAAGAAAACAGGATATGGGTTCCGTTAGACAAAGTTCCTAAAAATTTAATTTACGCGGTTTTAGCTTCTGAAGATAGCGAATTTTACTATCATGAGGGGATCAACGTTAGAGGTATATTGAGAGCCCTATGGTCTAATCTTAAAAGCGGCAAGATAGTTGAGGGAGGAAGCACTATAACTCAGCAGCTTGCGAAGAATCTCTTTTTAACACCGAGTAAGACTTTGGAAAGAAAGATTAAAGAGATGATGCTTGCTTTTAAGATAGAAAATAGTTATTCTAAAGATGAGATATTAGAACTTTACTTAAATGAGATATATTTGGGACATGGTGCCTATGGTGTACAGGCGGCTGCGAAAACCTACTTTGGTAAAAACGTTTGGGAGCTTTCAACAGCGGAGTGTGCCCTTTTAGCAGCGTTGATTAAGGCTCCAGAAATATACTCCCCTTACAGAAACCTGGATAGGGCTCTTTCAAGGATGAGATATGTGATAAGAAGGATGGAACTGCTGGGGTACATATCTAAAGAAGAGGCAGAGAAGGCTTTAAGCGAGAATCTCATCTTTTCAGGAACTAAGGAAATTAGAGATTGGAAAGCCCCTTATTTTGTTAGTTTCGTTCTTAAGAAGCTCTTGGAAGATTATGGAGCTAAACAGGTTTATAGAGGAGGGCTTAGAGTTTACACTACCTTGGATCTTGATCTTCAAGCTTACGCAGAAGAAGCGATCAGCAAAGCTCCAGCAGAAGCTGCTTTGGTAGCTTTGGATCCTAAAACTGGCTTTATAAAAGCCATGGTTGGTGGTAAGGATTTCAAGAGAAGCCAGTTTAATAGAGCGGTTCAGGCGCGAAGGCAACCTGGTTCATCCTTTAAAGCTATAGTTTATACAGCTGCCTTTGAAAATGGATTTACAGAGAGCACCCTCGTGGAGGACTCACCGATAGAGTTTCCCAACGGATGGAAGCCGGTTAATTATGACGGCAAGTTTCATGGGTGGGTCACCTTGAGAGAAGCTTTTGAGTTCTCCTATAACGTTGTAGCTGTTAAGGTGGCTCAAGAGATAAAACCTCGAACTATAATAGATTATGCTAAAAAGATGGGGATAGAGAGTTCTCTTCCCAATGATTTGTCTATAGCTTTGGGGTCAGCGAGTGTTACACCTTTGGAGATGGCAGTTGCCTATGCTTGTATTGCCAATGGTGGTTATAGAGTTAAGCCAATAGCTATACTTGAAGTAAGAGATAAGGATGGGAAGCTCCTTGAAAAGAACTCCCCTACTTTCGAAAGAGCTATTAAGGAAGAGACTGCTTATCTTATGGTAGACATGATGAGGCACGTTGTGACTAGAGGTACAGGCGTAAGAGCGAGATTAAACAGACCTTGTGGTGGAAAAACTGGAACAACGGATAACTTCATAGATGCTTGGTTTGTAGGGTTTACTCCTGATTTAGTTGCGGCAGTTTACATTGGAAATGATGATTGTACCCCTTTAGGTAAGAATGAAGCTACGGGAGGAAGGATAGCTGCTCCTATATGGAAGGATTTCATGGAGAAAGCTCTTAAGAATGTTCCTCCGAGTGATTTTCCTATACCTGAAAATATAACTTTCGTTAAGGTTTGTGCTCAATCTGGTAAGCTTCCTACCTTCTCTTGCCCAAATGTTATAGAACAGGCCTTTATAAGGGGAACCGAACCTATGGAGAGCTGTGATATTCACGGTGGGGGAAGAAGCCCTCAGGATAATACTTTCCTCTACCCTCAGGACAAAGTTCCTCCTCAGTCCATTAAGCCTAAGAATGAAGGGAATCAGAAAGGTAAAAATGAGGAAATGGATGAGATAGAGAAAAAATTCCAGGAGTTACTGAAGAAGTACAAGATTAAAAGCTGATAAGGAGGTAAACGAGACGATGGAGGATTATCAGAAAAAGGTTGCGGAGAACCTAAAGGAAGTTGGTAAAAAAATAGCCATAATAAGTGGAAAGGGAGGCGTGGGGAAGAGCACGGTAGCAGCAAATATCGCTCTTGGTCTAGCTATGGAAGGTAAGAAGGTTAGTTTGCTTGACCTTGATATTCATGGTCCAGATATTCCTAAGATAATTGGTGTGGAGAGTGGTCTTTTAAGCCTCGAGAGGGATAAAATAAAGCCGGTTAGTGTGGGAGAAAACCTTAAGGTAGTATCTATGGCATTTCTTCTTAAAGACAGGGGGACTCCTGTTATATGGAGAGGTCCCCTCAAGATGAAAGCTATAGAACAGTTTTTAGGGGATGTAGATTGGGGAAAATGCGACTTTTTCATCATAGATCTTCCTCCTGGAACGGGAGACGAAGCCTTGAGTTTAGCTTATATTCTTGGGAAACTTGATGGAATGATAGTAGTGACGACTCCACAAGAGGTTGCTTTATTGGATGTTGAGAAAGCCGTGAACTTTGCTAAGGAGCTTAATATACCTATAATGGGAATAGTGGAAAATATGAGTGGGTTCAGGTGTCCTCACTGTGGGAATGAGATCGATCTTTTTGGTAAGGGAGGTGGAGAAAAGGCTGCTAAGGAGTGGGGTTTGAGATTTCTGGGGAGAATCCCTTTCGACCCGAGGATAGTGGAGTGGAGCGATAGCGGAAGAACTATTCTTAGGCTTGACCCTCAGAGCGAGGCTTCTAAGGCCTTTTTAAGGATTATAGAGATACTTTTGAAGGAGGGGTGAAGCCTGAAGAATATAGAGATAGCAAAGGTATTTAATGAAATAGCTGATATTCTTGAGATAAAAGGAGAAAACCCTTTCAAAATAAGAGCTTATAGAAAGGCAGCTCAGAATCTAGAAGCCTTAAGCGAGGATATAGAGGAGCTAACCAGGAAGGGTAGACTCACGGAAATTCCAGGTATAGGTAAGGACTTAGCTTCTAAGATAATGGAGTTCATCGAAACAGGTAGGATATCAGATCATGAGAAGCTCAAAAAGGAGGTACCCTTAGGTCTTCTTGAGTTGCTTTCCATCCCCGGTGTAGGTCCGAAGAAGGCGAAGCTGTTTTATGAGAGATTAGGGGTAAAGAGTATAGGAGATTTGGAGGAAGCGGCGCGAAAGGGGATGTTGGCAGGACTCCCAGGTGTGGGAGCTAAAACTGAAGAGAAGATCTTAAAGGGAATCCTTCTTTGGAGGAAAAGTAGGGAGCGGAGATCCCTGGGAAGAATCCTTCCTTTAGCACAAGAGATAATTAATAGGCTTAAGGAGTCCCCTTCTGTCAGGAGGATAAGTCCTGCTGGCTCTTTAAGGCGAATGAAGGACACCGTTAAGGATCTTGATATACTTGTGGTTTCAACTGAACCTATGGATGTGATGGAGAGATTTGTATCTTTTCCTTTTGTTATGGAAGTCCTTGGCATGGGTCCTACAAAGTCGAGCATCTTGACTAAGGATGCATTTCAGATAGATTTAAGGGTAGTTCCTGAAGAAAGCTTTGGTGCTGCGCTTCAATATTTTACTGGTTCTAAGAATCATAACATTCACCTAAGACAAATAGCTGTGAAAAGGGGACTTAAGGTTAGTGAATATGGGGTTTTTAAAGAGAGCAGTAATGAAAAGATAGCTGGTTATACCGAAGAGGAAGTTTATGAAGCTTTAGGATTAGTTTGGATACCACCGGAGTTAAGAGAAGATAGAGGAGAAATAGAGGCTGCGCTTGAGGGGAGACTTCCCAAGCTTTTAGAACTAAGCGATATCAAGGGGGATCTTCACATCCACTCTAAATGGAGCGACGGAGCTCATACAGTAGAAGAGCTCATTCAAAAGGCTATAGAGAAGGGTTATAAATATATTGCTATAACGGATCATTCTAAATCTCTTGGAGTTGCTCGGGGTTTAGATGAAGAACGATTGTTGAGTCAAATAGAGGAGATAAGGAGTATTCAACAACGCTATAATAGTATAAAGATTTTTGCAGGGATAGAAGTTGATATACTCCAAGATGGGAGCCTTGACCTTCCAAATGAAATTCTCTCGAAGCTTGATATCGTCATTGCTTCCGTTCACTCGGGCTTTAACATGTCTCAGGAAGAGATGACCCATAGAATCTGTAAGGCCCTTTCCAATCCTTATGTTGATATACTTGGTCATCCCACAGGGCGATTATTGGAGGAGAGGAATGGCTATCCTGTGGATATAATGACTGTAATTCAAAAGGCTAGGGAAGAAGGTGTAGCCCTGGAGATAAACGCCTATCCTCAAAGGTTGGATTTGAACGATGTGAACGCAAAGATAGCAAAGGAGTCAGGAGTTAAGTTAGCCATAAACACTGATGCTCATACTTTTGGGCAGCTGGACTTTATGGTCTTTGGGGTTGCGACTGCGCGAAGAGGATGGATAGAAAAAGAGGATGTTATAAACGCATGGGAAGTTGATGAGCTTATTAAGTGGCTTAATTCTTAATCTTTTTTAGCATCTCATAAAGTATTATACCAGCTGCAACTGATACGTTTAAGGACTGAACCTTTCCATATATAGGTATAAAAACCGTTAGATCGCAGAGTTTTTGGATAGTGCGATGTATTCCTTTCCCTTCGCTCCCTAAAACTAATATTGATGGGAATGGGTAATCCACTGTATCATATCTGAGCGCCCCGTTTATCTCGCTTCCAACTATCCAAAAACCTTTTCCTTTAAGCTTTTCTAGTGTAGATGGAAGGCTATTGGTTCTTATTACTTTTAGTCTAATCGCTGCACCGCTAGATGCCTTTATGGCGGTGGATGTTATGGGAGCGGATCGACGGGAAGGTATTATTACGCTTTTTATTCCGGCGGCTTCCGCTGTTCTAAGGATGGCTCCTACGTTTTGAGGGTCTTCGATACCATCTAAGGCTAAAATTATTTTTTCCTCTGAGGATATGTCTTCAATATCATGGTAGGGTAAGGGTGAAACTAGAGCTATTACACCCTGATGGTTTACCTTAGGGCACAAGCTTTCTATTCTCGATAGAGGAGCCTTTTGGAAAGGAACCCCTAAGGTTCTCAATAGCCTTTCAAGGTTAGGTCTTGGCGAGGATAGGAGAACCTTATTAACCTTTTCAGGATAGGAGGATACAAACTCTTCAACTGCATGTAATCCGTATATTATTTCTTCCTTTATCATTCAGGAAAATTAAGCCTCCTTAAGCGCTTTCTTTACATAACCTTTCATTTCCTAAGATCTTTTTTAAAAATCTACCTGTGTAGGAATGCTCGCACATGGCTATCTCTTCCGGGGAGCCACAGGCTACAAGATATCCCCCCTTCTCTCCTCCCTCAGGACCAAGATCTATTACGTAATCTGCAACCTTAATTACCTCTAAATTATGCTCTATAACTAGAACCGTATTTCCACCTTCTACCAATCTCTGTAAGACTTTGATGAGCCTTTCTACATCTGCGAAGTGTAACCCTGTTGTGGGTTCATCGAGTATATAAAGGGTCTTTCCTGTGGGCTTTTTAGATAGCTCTGCAGCGAGCTTGACCCTTTGAGCTTCTCCCCCAGATAGGGTTGGGGCTGGTTGCCCAAGCTTTATGTAACCCAACCCTACGTCGCTTAATAGTCTAAGCTTTCTAACTATAGATGGTATGTTGGAGAAGAACCCCATGGCTTCATCTACGCTCATTTCCAACACATCATTGATATCCTTTCCCTTATATTTAACCTCTAGCGTCTCCTTGTTATACCTCTTTCCTTTGCAGACTTCACAAGTTATGTAGACATCAGGGAGGAACTGCATCTCTATCTTTATGATACCTTGGCCTTGACAAGCTTCACACCTTCCACCTTTAACATTGAAGCTGAACCTTCCAGGTTCGTATCCTCTAATCTTTGCTTCGGGGAGTGATGCAAAAAACTCTCTTATTGGTGTAAAGGCACCAGTATATGTAGCTGGGTTAGACCTGGGTGTTCTCCCTATAGGACTTTGATCAATGACTACAACCTTGTCTATGTTCTCTAGACCTTCTATTGAGTCGTGTTCTCCAGGTAGCTCAGGTGAGCGGTAAAGCTTTCGTGCGAGAGCTTTATAAAGTATCTCGTACACTAAGGTGCTTTTCCCTGCTCCGGATACACCTGTTACACATACGAATAAGCCGAGGGGAATCATTACGTCTATGTTTTTCAGATTGTAGTGACGAGCACCCCTTATGATTAACTTTTTCTTTGAAGGTCTCCTTCTATAGGATGGGATTGGTATCCTTTTTCTGCCGGAAAGATAAGCTCCGGTGATAGATCTTTCATGGTTTAATAACCCATCAATGGGGCCTTGATATACAACTTCGCCGCCATGAATTCCTGCACCTGGTCCTAGCTCTATTACATAATCTGCTCTTCTTATAGTGCTTTCGTCGTGTTCAACTACTATTAAGGTATTACCTATATCCCTAAGCTTCTCAAGCATGTTAAGTAGCTTTTCGGTGTCTCTTGGATGGAGTCCAACTGTAGGTTCATCAAGTACATAGAGAACACCAGTTAGCCCTGATCCTATCTGGGTAGCTAATCTTATCCTTTGAGCTTCTCCACCTGATAGTGTATAACCCGGTCTTGCTAAGGTGAGATAGTCTACACCAACATTTATCAGAAACTCTAACCTGGATAAGATTTCCTTTATGGGAAGGTGGGCGATGGTTCTATCTCGTTCGTTAAGTTCAAGTCCTTCCAGAAAGCTTTTAAGATCTCTTATTGACATGCAAGTTAACTCATAGATATTTTTATTTCCTATCTTAATAGAAAGAGCTTCTTCTTTTAACTTCGTTCCTTTGCAAGCTGGACAGGGGTTAAATCTCATGAACTTTTCTAGCTCTTCTTTGGTTGTTTCAGATTCTGTCTCCTCGTATTTTCTCTTAAGATAAGGGATAACACCTTCAAAATATCCCTCATAATCGTGAACTCTATCATAGGAGTAGTATTTAAAGGAAAAGACTTCATTTGAGCCATAAAGTATAAGGTCTTTCACTTGCTGTGGAAGATCCTTGAAGGGCGTGCTTAAGGAGAAGCTGTATTTCTTCGCTATAGATTCAAGCTTACGAATATAAAATTCTTCGTATCTGCTGTTTCGCCAGGGCCTTATGGCTCCTTCAAGGATAGAAAACTCCTCATCTACTATAAGATCGGGAGCGAATTCTATTTTGAATCCCAACCCTTCACATTCGGGACAAGCTCCATATGGGCTGTTGAAGGAAAATAACCTGGGTTCAATTTCTGGCAAGCTTACGTCACAGTAAGGACAAGCGAATCTTTCTGAAAAAAGGATTTCCTTTCCCTCTTCTGTAATGATCAAGGCAAGCCCTTTTGAAAGCCTCAAGGCTTGCTCTAACGAGTCATAGATTCTACCTTCATTTTCCTTACTTATTTCGAGCCTATCTATGACTACATCTATATCATGCTTCTTAGTTTTATCTAAGGCTATTTCATCTTCAAGCCAGAGGATCGCATCATCTACTCTAACTCTTAAGAAACCTTCCTTTCTGAGCTCTATAAATAGGTTTTTGAACTCTCCCTTTCTTCCTCTAACTATTGGGGACAAAATTTGAATTTTTGTTTTTCCAGGTATAGAGAGAATCTTTTCCACCATTTGGTCTATGGTTTGCTTCTCTATTTTTCTGCCACATTTAGGACAATGAGGAACCCCTATTCTCGCGAATAGAAGTCTAAGATAATCGTATATTTCTGTTATGGTTCCGACGGTAGACCTTGGGTTTTTGGGTATGCCCCTTTGGTCTATAGATATTGCGGGAGAAAGCCCTTCTATAGAGTCAACATCTGGCTTCTCCATCCTACCTAAAAACTGTCGAGCGTATGCCGAAAGCGATTCCACATATCTTCTCTGACCTTCAGCGTAAATTGTATCGAATGCCAAGGAGGACTTGCCTGAGCCTGAGACTCCTGTTATAACCACTAACTTGTTCTTTGGTATTTCCAAATCTATATTCTTTAAGTTATGTTCTCTTGCTCCTCTTATTATGATTCTGTCGTGTACCATTGCTTTTTATCTTTTATGAGTTAGGTAGTAAGTTAATCCTATTAAGAATATACCTCCAGCAAATAGGAAGAGAGACACTGCTGATGTGTAATCTATAGTGACAGCTTGCTTCAAAAAGGTAATGCTAAGCATTATAAGTATATATCCCAAAAGGAGACTTTTTAGATCGTCTACACTTCTTATTCTAAGCCAAAAGGGACAACTCATAATTACCATGTCCTTTTCTGAATCTGTGAATGTTTTTTGGATAAATAAATCATAGGTTCCATATGAGAATATCAAAAGTAAACTTCCGCAAAGGAAGAGATCTATCGCTATCAGGAGGTCAGCCGTTAATATTTTAGGAGAGGGCATCTCCTTTGAGTTCCAGGTTAAAGAGATGATGTCAATGACATATAGAGCTCCAATTATATAAACGAAGACCGCTCCTATAATGCTAAAGATCACTGATACGAGAGTTATTAGTCTTGCGCCTAGAAACGCCTGCCATATTAGATTTCTCAGCCTTTCCTTCAATAACTTTTCCTCCCTTTAGTGTTGATATAATATCTCTTATTTCAGCGGCCTTTTCGAAGTCCAGGCGCTCTACCGCACGCCACATCTCTTTTTCCAGAGAAGCAATGAGAGCTTCTCTCTCCTCAATAGGTATATCGTATGGTGCGATCTCTTCTGCGACCTTTTCATAAACTTCTTCCTTTTTAGATCTCTTGCTAACTTCTGGTAGATAATCCCTTACCTCTTTAACGATGGTTTTTGGAACTATGCCATGTTTCAAGTTGAACTCTATCTGGATTTTCCTTCTTCTTTCCGTTTCTGCAACTGCTTTCTTTAGTGAATCAGTAATCTCGTCAGCATATAATATAACCTTTCCTCTCACGTTACGAGCTGCTCTTCCTATCATTTGTATAAGAGACCTTTCGCTTCTCAGGAAACCCTGCCTATCAGCATCGAGAATAGCAACAAGAGAAACTTCTGGAAGATCCAACCCCTCTCTCAAAAGGTTGACTCCAACGAGGACGTCAAATTCCCCTAATCTTAAGCCTTTTAATATATCTGCCCTCTCTATAGTGTCTATCTCTGAGTGCAAATACTTTACACGGATACCTATATCTGCGAGGAAGGCCGCCAAGTCTTCTGCCATCTTTTTAGTAAGAGTATTTACAAGTACCCTCTCTCCCCTGCTGACAGTATTGGAGATTTCCTTAAGAAGATCATCAACTTGAGTTTTAGCTGGTCTTATTTCAACTTCAGGGTCAACGATTCCAGTAGGTCTAACCAACTGTTCAACAACCTGAGAACTGACATCGAGCTCATAGTCGCCTGGTGTAGCTGAGACGAAGATGACTCTTTTCATGTAGTTTTCAAACTCCTCCCATTTTAAGGGTCTATTGTCAAGTGCTGATGGAAGCCTGAATCCATACTCAACCAATGTCTCCTTTCTTGATCTATCACCGTTATACATTCCACGAATTTGGGGGACGGTCATATGGGATTCGTCTATGAACATCAAAAAATCTTCCGGGAAGAAGTCGAGAAGAGTACCTGGTGGTTCTCCTGGTTCTCTTCCGCTTAGGTACCTTGAGTAGTTTTCTATTCCAGGACAATAACCTACCTCTTTAAGTAGTTCTAAATCATACCTTGTTCTTAATTCAAGCCTTTCCGCCTCAAGATACTTTCCCTTCTCTTTAAACCATTTTACTCTCTCCTCAAGCTCCATTTCTATTAGCTTAATTGCTTTGTTGATTATATCTTCAGAAGTCACAAAGTGCTTGGCTGGATATAAGCATACCTTTTCTTTCTCTTGGGTGGTCTTACCGCTTATCAGGTGGAACTCCGAAATCCTATCTATCTCATCCCCGAATAGTTCTATTCTCAGGCCTAACTCTTCATAAGGTGGATATATCTCTATAACGTCTCCCCTGACACGAAACTTACCTCGCTCAAGCATAAGATCATTTCTCTCATAATATAGCTCTATGAGCTTTTCTATCAGCTTTCTCCGTCCGATTTGCATTCCTCTCTCGAGACAGAGGATAACCCTTTCATATTCTCTTCTTGAGCCTATGCCATATATGCAAGATACAGTAGCTACAACTATAACATCGTCTCTCTCTAAAAGTGCTTTAGTTGTTGAAAGTCTAAGCTTTTCTATCTCTTCGTTTATCGAAGCATCTTTTTCTATGTATGTGTCAGTTTCTGGGACATAGGCCTCTGGTTGGTAGTAATCATAATAACTTACGAAGTATCTTACGGCGTTATAGGGAAAGAACTCTCTAAACTCGCTATAAAGTTGGGCTGCAAGAGTTTTATTGTGAGCTATTACTAAAGTTGGAAGGCCAACCCTTTCTATAACGTTGGCCATTGTAAAGGTTTTTCCAGAGCCAGTAACTCCTAAAAGCGTTTGAAACCTATATCCCTTTTTTATTCCTTCGACCAACTTTTCTATAGCTTGGGGTTGATCTCCTTGAGGTGGGTAAGGAGATATCAACCTAAACTTGGCCATTTCCTCTTTACCTATTTGTATAGAGATAGAAGTCTCTTTATTGACCTATCGTAAGTTTTTTCAATCTCTGGAGGGAAAAAGCATGCTGGGAGTTCTTTATTTCTTAAATGATATCTCAAACACTCACAACATATTCCTTTCTTAGAGCAAGGCTCATATGTGCACGGACAACTTTGTAAGTTTACACTTTTATTTACGCATTCTGTCATCTTAACACCCCCATTTAAAGCCAACCTGAGGAGTTTAATTAGCCACTAGAGAGCCTTTTCTTTCTCTCATGGATCTTTTTAATGAACTTTTCATGATCTACTACCCATCTTTCGATGGTTCCCTCTCCAACCTTCTCAAGCTCATCATAGGCGCTTACCTTGAAAACTAGCCTGTATCCATCTATCTCCTCGAGCACAGCTTCTGCTGTAACGCTCATCCCAAGGGGAGTGGCAGCGAGATGCTTTACATCAACTGAGGTACATACTGTGGTAAAACCTGATGGTAAGAAATCCTTAACAGCGTTGAAGGCAGCAAGATTCATAAGGTTTATTAAAACGGGGGTCCCAAGCGATTCCACCGTAGGTTGGATGAACTCTGTGGCGAGATGCTTTTTATCTACCACTATTTGAGCCGTGCCTTTCATCCCCTTCTTAAGATTAGCAACAGGGTTTATCATCATTACCCCCCCTTTTTTGGGTTATGCAGGCTTTGGGAAGATATTTGGGTGTTTTAACAGTTCCTTTTCGATGGTCGTTTCCTTCTTTTCCCCTAGTGGAGAAACTTCCTTTGTTTCACCCCAGTTAGCACCCTCGATTATCTTGTCTATTTCGTCTCCTTCTAAAACTTCTCGCTCAAGCAAGGTCTTGGCTAATCTTTCCAATTTGTCCATGTTTTCGACTATTATCTTCTCAGCGATGGAGTAACACTTATCTATTAACTGTCTTATCTCTTGATCTATCGCATAAGCGACTTCTTCACTATAGTTTCTATCTTCAACGATATCTTTACCTAGGAAGATTTGACGATGCTTCTTGCCTAAAGTTAAGGGCCCTAGTCTCTCACTCATTCCATATTCGCATATCATCTCTCTAGCTATAGCAGTGGCTCTTTCTAGGTCGTTTTGGGCTCCTGTTGTGACGTCACCGAAAACGATTTTCTCAGCGACTCTTCCGCCCAAGAGCACAGCTATTCTATTTAATAGCTCTGTTTTGGTGGTCAAGTATCTATCTTCTGTTGGAAGCTGGAGCGTGTAACCAAGCGCTGCATGCCCCCTTGGTATTATTGATATTCTGTGAACGGGATCCACGCCCGGAAGCATCTTGGCAACAAGAGCATGACCAGCTTCATGATAGGCTATAATCCTTTTTTCCTTTTCGCTTATAAGCCTTGACTTGCGTTCTGGTCCCGCTAAAACTCTATCTATGGCTTCTTCGAATTCCTCCATGGTTATCTTATCTTTGTTTCTTCTTGCTGCAAGAAGAGCTGCCTCATTGACCAAGTTGGCTAAATCTGCTCCTACGAAGCCAGGTGTTCTCCTTGCTATGACTTTAAGGTCTACATCGGGAGCGATAGGTTTATCCCTGGCGTGAACCTTAAGGATCTCTTCTCTCCCTTTGAGGTCTGGTTTGTCAACGACGATGTGCCTATCAAACCTGCCAGGGCGAAGCAAAGCGGGGTCAAGGATATCTGGTCTATTTGTAGCAGCTATAAGTATTATTCCTTGGTTAATATCGAAACCGTCCATTTCGACCAGTAGCTGATTTAGGGTTTGCTCCCTCTCGTCGTGTCCCCCTCCTAAGCCTGCGCCGCGATGTCTTCCCACGGCATCTATTTCATCTATGAAGATGATGCAGGGAGCATGTCTTCTAGCTTGATCGAATAGGTCCCTTACCCTTGCAGCACCTACCCCTACAAACATTTCCACGAAGTCGGAGCCGCTTACGGAAAAGAAGGGGACCTCTGCTTCTCCTGCGACTGCCCTAGCTAGAAGAGTTTTACCAGTTCCCGGTGGTCCTAAAAGAAGAATGCCTTTAGGAACTCTCGCGCCCATTCTTTGGTATTTTTTAGGATTCTTGAGATAGTCTATAACTTCTCTGAGTTCCTCTTTAGCCTCATCTATGCCTGCTACATCCCTGAAGGTCACGCGTGGTCTGTTATCTAAAAACAGTTTGGCTCTACTTTTCCCAAAGGACATAACTTTTCCACCGCCACCCTGCATGTGATAGAGGATAAATATCCACGCTCCTATTAGAAGCAGTGTGGGAAATAGTGAAGAGAAGAATTGGGCCCACCAAGGTGTTTTAACAGGAGGTTCCACATCCACTTTTATGCCCTTTTTCGCAAGCATCTGGGGAAGCGAAGGATCGTTTACTATATTAACGGTAAAAACAGTTCCATCTTTCATTACGCCTTTAACTAAATTCTCCTCAATGATTACTTCCTTTACTAACCCGCTTTCAACGGCGTTTAGAAAGCTGCTAAAGCTAAGTCTCTGGGATACCTTTATACCCTCTTGAGGTGAAAAGAAGGTATTAACCATAGAGATTACTAGTACTATGAATATTAAATATAAACCTAAGTTTTTTAGGAGTCTATTCATCGTTTATCCCTTTATACACCTCCTATGAAAATTATATCACACTACCAACTTGGGTTTCTTCAATCTTTAGAATGTATATGTCCGGCAAGTTTCTATACTTTCCTGCAAAATCTAACCCATATCCCACCACAAATTCAGGGGGGATATCAAATCCAAGATACTTAATTGGAATGTTTACCTTACGCCTTGTAGGCTTGTTAAGCAAAGTGCAAACTTCCAAGCTTGCTGGTCCTCGTGAGTAAAGGATCCTAAGCAAATAGTGGAGGGTTAGTCCCGAATCTATGATGTCTTCAACTATTAAAACATGTCTATTTCTTATATCCATGTCAAGGTCTTTGTCTATCTTGACGATTCCGCTTGTTTCAGTTGAATCTCCGTAACTTGAAACTGCCATGAAGTCTATGTAGACACTAAAAGGGATGCTTCTTAGTAAATCTGCCATAAATATAAATGCCCCCTTCAAGACGCCTATGAATATGGGATCCTTTTCATAATAATCCCTGCTTATGGCTTCTGCAAGCTCTTTTACCCTCCTTTGGATTTCGGCATTCGGTATTAATATCTCTCCTAGTGATGCTTTCATTCCACTCACTCCCTAACGTAAATTAGATGTAATATCCTTTCGCTTTTTTGATCTACTTTAGCTTTTTCAGATAGCTTCACCCCTGCAATCCATATGATGTCTCCGTTGCTGTCTACTACTATAGGGATGTTATCTTTTTCCTCTTGGGGTATATGAGCTTCCGCCAAAAGCTTTTTTAGCTTCTTCATTCCTTTCATGCCTATAGGTTGGATTCTATCACCTTCTCTTCGATTTCTAACGAAAAGGGGGAACTTAACCTTATCTGCATCGATGAAAGCCTCGTTTTCGCTTGTTGGTTTCTTAAATTGCGAAACGTAATTTGCTTTAATTATACCACTTGGGATTTCAGTATCGCCTGGAACCTGAAGCTCAAAGAGCCACATATTCTTAAAGCTTTTCTTTTGCTCCTTTAGTTTGATACAAATTTTATTACCGTCATCCCTAATCTCTATTTCTTTAGGAAGGATATAAACTCCTATCCCGTTTTTCCAGATTTTTTCAAGATCCTCTTTAGAGAAACCAAATAGATTTCCACGAAGCTTTTCGATTGCTTTTCTGATCGTCTCAAGGAAAAGGAAGCGATTCTTTCTTAGTGTGCTAGACTTAAAACAATAACCTTTTCTCTCAATTACGGCTTCTTTCTCGAAGCTTTCCTCAATGAGGGCGTCTATAAACTCCCTCTCAAGCCACATGAGTTCTGAAAGCCTAAGTAAAGCTTCTTTAAAATGGGGATTATACTCCCTTAACGTGGGAATTAAAAGATGCCTTATCCTATTTCTAAAGTAGCGTAGATCATAATTCGTTAGGTCTGTTCTGTAGGATAATCCCTTTTCTGAAGCGTACTTTTCTATTTCTGAACGCCAAACCTTTAGCAAAGGTCTAACGTAAGGAGGAGATTTAGGTCGCATTCCACACAGTCCTGCTGGTCCGGTTCCCCTTAGTAGCCTCATTAGTATTGTTTCTACTTGATCGTCAGCGTTATGAGCGAGAGCTATCTTGTCAGCTTTCAGGCTTTCCAAGCAACGCCTGAAGAAATCATATCTGACTCTTCTGGCTGATTCCTCTGGGGATTCTCCTTTTCTTTCGGCTTTGGCATCTTTTCTTCCGATGGTAAAGTTAAGGCCATATTTTAAAGCCAAATCTTGAACAAAAAGAGAATCCTCATAGGAATCGATGCCTCTTATTTTATGATCCAAGTGGATGACGTGTAGATTAAGTTTATAAAGTGGGGATAGCTCGACAAGAACGTGGAGTAAAGTTACCGAATCCACTCCTCCAGAAACAGCAACAAGAACCCTCTCTCCTTTTTCAAAAAGGTTGTACTCTTCAATAAGCCCTTTTACCTTCTCTAAGATCATAAAAAAATAAATTGGTGGCGGTGCAGGGGCTCGAACCCTGGACCTTACGGGTATGAGCCGTATGCTCTCGCCAGCTGAGCTACACCGCCACGCGTTGTAAAATAACCTAAAGATAAATAGAAATGGTTGCGGGGGCGGGATTCGAACCCGCGACCTTCGGGTTATGAGCCCGACGAGCTACCTGCTGCTCCACCCCGCGATCCCGCTTATATTATAGTGATCTTCCAGATAAAAGTCAAGCAACATACATAATCTAACCTCAAGTTTTTTAATACCTATCAAACATTTTAACCATATCTTTAGCGTGACTTACTATTTGACTTATGTAAGTCACACACCATGTCTTGAAAGTGTCTTTATACTATGATAGCAGTTTTCTGATAATTATCATATTTCTATTCCTAAGGCTCTTCTAGCTATGGCTCCTATCAAGAAAGAAACTCCCGCAACTGAAAAACTTAGTATTGTCATTTCAAAGAAGAACTTCTTAAAGGGTTCTTCCTTTATGACAGAGATGAATGAAGCAAAAATGGCTATTATAATTAAGGCGCTTAGCAAGGATAGGGATAAAGCGATGAAGACCCTATTGACCAGAAAGAAAGGAAGGACAAGAAAAGTCACAGCTGTAATATAAGCGAAGCCTGTATAAAGTGCCGCACTCAATGGACTTTTCCCTTTTTCTAGCTCGCTTTTTTGGGAGAGATATTCTGATACAGACATAGATAGAGTCGCAGCTATACCTGTTATTATTCCTGCGATTCCTACAAGCCTTGAGTTTTGAAAAGCGAAGGTTAAACCTGCTATCGTTCCTGTAAGCTCTACGATGGCATCGCTGACTCCTAGGATCATCGAGCTTATATACTGTAGCCTCTTTTCGTCTATCATTTCCATAAGCTCTTTTTCGTGCTTTTCTTCGTCTTCTAGAATCTCCTTAGCCTCTGGTATATACATTAACATCTCTCTATAACTTTCCTCGGCCTTTTCTTCTCCCCTTTCCAAAAGTTTTAGTATAAAGGTCAGCCCAAATATTCTCCAGAGTATAAAATATTTTACTATATTCCAGATTGAAGGGGAGGTTTCCTGTTGGGTAATTTCCTTCCACTTTTCGTAATGTTTTCTTTCATCTTTAGATATCATCTCGAGGGTATCCTTGTTTTTCCCCTTCAGCTTTTTGGCTACCTTTTCATAAAATATACTCTCCGTTAATTCGTTTTTTTGAAATTCCAAGATAGCTTTCCTTAGCTTTTCAGAAAGCACCTTAATTCCTCCCTTTTAAAAGTTTCTGTGTATATTATAGCATTTAAAAGATAAGAATGACCTTGCAGACTCTGTCTCTTTCTCTTTCAATAAGGTTAAGGGCATCAACAATTTTTTCGAAGGGAAATATGTGGCTTATAAGTTTACTAGCCTTAATCTTACCCTTTTCAAAGAGCTTTATAATTTCTGGAAACTTATTAGCTTGGAGTCTTGAACCGGATATGGTGAGTTCCTTAAGCGTTAGGGGGGCCTGAGGTATTGAAGATGGGTTTCTATCGAAGCCCAGCAAGACAACTCTTCCAGCGGAAGAGGCAAGTTTTATTGCCTGCTCAAAAGTCTCAGGTAACCCAACTGCATCTATAACTACATTTGCCCCCTTTGGGAAGTAACTAAAAACTTCCTTTTCGGTATCAGATAGCTTAGCGTTTATCGTGAAATGAGCCCCAATTTCTCGGGCTAAGTTTAGTCGATTTTCACAGATATCTGATATACCACACCTGACGTTAAAGAGGAGTAGGTATTGAAGTATACATAATCCTATTGGGCCAGCTCCAATTATAAATACATTATCCCTCTCCTGAACTAATCCGCGTTCTCTAACCTGAGCAGCAATGGTAAAGGGTTCTATAAGAGCTGCTTCTTCCCATGGAATTTGATCCCCAAAGGGATAGGCGTTCTTTTCTGAGACTACAATGTATTCTTGGAACCCCCCATCTCTGTGAACCCCTAAAACCTCAAGCTTTTCGCATACGTTGTGTCTACCCTTGCGACATGGATAACATTCTCCACAGTATAAGATTGGTTCAACGGCGACCCTATCCCCTATATTTAGCTTTTTTACGCCTTTCCCTTTATCCACAACTTCCCCTACGAATTCGTGTCCTATAACTCTGGGATAAGTTGCAACTGGTGACTTTCCATGATATATATGCAGATCAGAACCGCATATTCCAGCGGCTTTTACCTTAATCAATATATCGTCTTCGTTTCTAATTTCCGGTATATCCCTCTCCTCTATGTATATAATGCCTGGTTTGGGTATCACGGCTGCTTTCATAGCCCGATCACCTTCCAAGAAATATGTTTGGTAGGGTTAAACTTATGGCCGGGAAGTAGCTGACCAACATCAGGACAGCTATAAGAACCATAAGAAATGGAAATATGGTTTTAACCAGTTCCCCAAGAGATATTTTAGCTATACTTGCTGCCACGAATAGGCAAACACCGAAGGGAGGGGTGCAGAGCCCTATCACAAGGTTTAAAACCACCATCACCGAAAAGTGAATGGGATCCATGCCGACCTTCATCGCTACGGGCATTAAAACTGGTACAAAAATTACCAATGCAGCTATGGTTTCCATAAAGCATCCAACGAAGAGTAAAACTAAGTTAATAAGTAAGATTACTATTATGGGGTTTGTTGAAATGTTCAATATCCATTGTGCGACAAGCTGAGGGATCTTTTCAGTTGTTATAATCCAGGCGAAAAGGCGGGCGAAACCAACAAGAAGCATTATTGATGTTGTCATTCTTATGGATTCTATGGCAATCCTTGGTATATCCCTAAACTTAAGCTCTCTGTGTATAAGAGTTCCTACAATTATTGCGTATATTACTGCGATTACCGAGGCCTCCGTTGGTGTGAAAACCCCTCCGAGAATTCCCCCAAGAATTATAGCTATCATCCCTATAGCCCAAAAGGCTTCGTAAAGGGCCTTAAACGCTCTTTTAAGGGAGAAGTTCTCTTCCTTGGGGTAGTTTCTCTTAGCCGAGATGTAGTAAGTGATCCCCATTAAAGCAAATCCTAGCATAATTCCTGGGATGGCTCCAGCTAAGAAGAGGCGAGTAATAGAAAGACCCGTAAGAGTTCCCACTATAATCATGGGAACGCTTGGTGGAATTATAGGGCCTACTGTAGAAGATGAAGCGGTAACTGCAGCTGAGAAGTCAGCGTCATATCCTTCCTCCTTCATAGCTGGTATTAGGATAGCACCTATGCTTGCTGTATCAGCGAGCGCTGTTCCAGAGATTCCAGCAAAGATCATTGAAGCTGCGACGTTAGCCAAAGCTAATCCGCCACGTATGAATCCAACAAGGGCATTCGATAGATTTATGATCCTTCGAGTTATACCAGCGGTGTTCATTAAATTACCAGCCAGAACGAAAGCAGGGATACATAGTAGGACGAATGAATCAATCCCTGAATACATTTTCTGGGGAATGATGTTCAAGGGGATGCCTTTTATCACAATATAGATTAGTGATGATACGCCCAAGGAAAAAGCAACGGGAAAGCCTATTATGAGGAGAAGAACAAAGGAAAGAAACAAAATCAGTGCCATCATCTATATTTCACTCCTTTTTCCAATCGCTTTGAAGAAGTTTAAAGTGCTATATAAAGTTATAAAAAACGATGTTATTGGCATACTTGAGAAAGCAAAGACCATTGGAATACCCATTGTAGGGGAAAACTGTATCAATCCAAGCTTAGCAAATTGAAGGCTATATAGAAAGATTAAGAAGCTTAATATCATAATCATGCCATCAAATATAATATTCAGCTTTTTCTGTGTTTTTAAGGACAGCCTGTTAAAAAGAAAATCAACAGTTGCAAACTCCCTTCTTTTAAAAGAACAGGGGGCTCCTAGAGCTACTGTGTATATGAAGAAAAATCTTGATGCTTCCTCAGCCCACGAGAGTACAATGAAGGGCAATAGGAATCTTGTGATAACGCTAAGGGTCACAACTACTATTAATATCGTGAAGGATATAAACATCCCCCATTCTAATATGCATTCCAAAGGGTCTTTCTCTTTCAGTAGCAGCATCATCATCACCCTATAATAATGGAGGTCCCGGTGAGTAGTTGGCCGAGACCTCCGATTTTTAAAGTTTTTAATATATTATTTAACCTCTTGGATTCTTCTGTAAAGATCCGCTTGTTCAGGTTTTAAAACTTTTTCAACAGCTTGGGACATTATTTTCTGGAAAGCTGGTTTATCTACGTTGGAGTTGATGGTCATACCTTTTTCGATCAGCTTTTGTTTGATAGGAGGTATTTCTTGATAGAATAAGGAATCTGCGTACTTTTGGGCTTCCTGAGCAGCCTCTAAGACAGCTTTTTGTTGTTCTTTAGGAAGAGATTCAAACTGCTTTTTTCCAAGCACTGTCCAGACCCAACCTATAACGTGTTCCGTTTCGTTTACATACTTTTGTACCTCATAGAAGCTTGCACTGTAAATCAGATCATAGGGGTTTTCCTGAGCATCAATAACCCCTTGTTGAAGCGCTGTGAAGACTTCACTAAATGCCATTACTACAGGTATCGCTCCCACAGCTTTCCACGCTTCAACGAAGAGGGGGACGTTTGGTAAGCGCAATCTTAAACCTTTCACATCCTCGGGCTTGTAAACTGGCTTATTTGAAGTGAGGTTTCTTGGAGCTCTGATATGATAGATAATGGGGATAACGCCTATCTTTTCAGTAATCTCTTTGGCTATCTCTTGACCAATTTCTCCTGTAAGGGCTTTAACCATATGATCTATGCTTCTGAAAGCATATGGTACGGCAATTAGTGCAGCTTTCGGAGCCCAGTTTTGCATAGACTCTCCAGATATAGTCAGTTCTGCTGTTCCAGCTTGAATCATGTTCAAGTTTTCTATCTCTTTTCCAAGCTGTTCATTGGGGTAGATAGCAATTTCAATTTCTCCGTTGGTCTTCTGTTTAACAAGTTCAGCGAACTTCAAAGCCGTGCGATGCCAAATGTGTTGTTCATTGGCTAGATGTCCAAACTTCCAAACTACCTTTGCGTCAACAGGGATGGAGAGGAAAACCAAGGCGATAATAACACCCCATATCACACTCCTTTTTCCCATACTCCTTCCCTCCTTTTAATGAGTTTTTCAGCTAGGTTTAGAATAACAAAATCCCCTTTCAGCCTCAATCTTTATTTTTCTTAATGAGAAACAGAAACTCTTCAAGAATTCCCACTTATTTTGCTTTTGTGTGTAAAATCTCTTTTTCTCTATGGCTGAATACATTTTCTTTTTTTGAAAACTAACCTTTATGTCAGCTTGTTCCTCTACTCCTTTTGTTATGCCCTTGACATTGTATTTAAGTTATGATAAATTATAAGCGTTAGTTATTTTAATTTATCTAAATAAATCGATAGAGAGCAGAATGGATTTGATTAAACCCAAAGGATGTAAAGATTATTTACCAAGTGAGGCGAAAGCACTAAGGGAGATAGAGAGAAGATTGTCTTCTCTGTTTGAAAGTTGGGGGTATGAAGAGGTTATTCCTCCCAGCTTTGAATATTATGAGTTTTTGACGGAAGGTCTTGGTAAAGATTATAAGAAGAAGGTTTATAAGCTTGTGGATAGAGAAGGTGAGATACTATCCTTAAGGCCTGAGCTTACTAAGCCTACGGCGCGAATAGCTTTAACGCATCTTGCAGAAGAGCCCTTTCCTCTGAGGCTTTACTATAGGGGTATGGTTTTCTCGCGTGAGGACCCCGTGGAGTTCCCTCAGATAGGTCTTGAGATATTTGGAGATCCTACCATATGTGCGGATATAGAAGTCTTAAGCTTAGCGATAGAGTCCATGAAGAATTTGGGGATTAAAGAACCTATTGTGGATTTAAACCATGTGAAATTGGTAGACGGTATATTAGGATCTATCGAAGAAAGTTACAGGACTCTGATCAAAGGCGCTTTAGCTTCTAGGAATTTCGTTCTTTATAGGGAAATAATAGCTTTTGCTGATCTTCCAGAGAAACAAAAAAGGTTTTTATCAAAGCTGCCCTTACTCCGGGTTAAGAAAAATATGCTCAAGGACATTAAGATTCCTTTTGATTCTCCACTTATAGGAGAAGCCTTGGAAGAAATCCTGAGTATCTTAGAAAGTATAGACTTCGAGTTTATTACGGTTGATCTAGGAATGGTAAGGACGTTTGAGTATTATAATGGAATAATATTTGAGCTTAGTAATCCTAAAGAAGGAAAGGTTTTCGGAGGGGGAGGAAGATACGATAAGCTTTTTGATGTTCCGGCTGTGGGTTTTGCTCTCTCTTTAAAGAGCTTACCTTCCCTCCACAATAATAAAAGCCTCGATGTCATAATAAAGATTTTAGATATTAACAGGGATCTCAAGGCTGCCATGAGGCTATCTAAAGGACTTAGAGAAAAAGGGTTTAGGGTGATGGTTATTCCTCCTCATGCGAATGAAGATCTGTTTATAAATAGGAAAAAACCGAAGGTTTTCTTGAAGCTGGAGGGGAAAGAGATTGATGAAAGAGAGCTTATCGATCGCATTACCAACGGGAAGGCTATTCAAGGAAATAGTTAACTTGCTTAACAGGAAAGGGATTATAGAGGAATCAGCGGAGGAGCTATCGAGGAGTAGAAAACTGATAATAGAAAAAAACGGCTTTAAGATTATCTTGGCGAAGCCCTTTGATATTCCCGTATACGTTTCAAGAAGGGCGGCGGACTTGGGAATAGTTGGTAACGATGTTATTTGGGAGAGAAACGAAGAGGTGTATGAGATAGCTGACTTAGGAGTGGGAAGGTGTGAATTGGTGATAGCTTCTCCAAGAAGCAAGGGACTATCCTTTAAGAAAGAGATTCTTTGGGGGAAAAAACTTGGAACCAAGTATCCTAAGATAGCAGAAGACTTCTTGAGCTATCAGGGGATTCAAATGGATATAGTGAAGCTTTACGGTTCGGTTGAGATTGCGCCTCTCATAGGTTTGGTTGATGTTATACTCGACCTTAAAGAAACTGGAAGGACCTTAAAGGAAAACGATATGGTTGTGATAAAGGATGTTGCTCAAGTAAGCGCAAGGCTTATCGTCAATCCCGTCTGCTACAAGAACAGGACGGATGAGGTTTTAAAGATGGCCTCTATTTTAGAGGGGGGTGAAGAGGGGTGAAAATCGTTAGGGGTTTCCATGAAGCTAAATCGTTATTGGATGCGATGCTTTCAGAAAGGGTTCGTGTGAGTGAGGAAATAGAAACGCGAGTGAAGGAGATCCTTCAAAGAGTTAAATCTTTCGGGGATAGAGCGATAGTAGATGATATTAAAAGATTTCACGGAGTGGATTTGGAAAAAGTGGGAATAAAGGTGAGTCAAGAAGAAATTGATGGTTCCGTTAGTTTCGTAAGTTCGGAGATTAAGGATGCTATTAGAAGAGCTATAGATAGGATTTGGAGGTTTCATGAGAAGCAAAAAGCGCCATCTTGGATTATGGAGGAGGAGAATGGGAACATATCTGGTCAAAGAGTTATCCCATTAGAGAAGGTTGGTATTTACGTTCCCGGGGGAAGAGCGCCTTATCCTTCATCCTTACTTATGGCGGCAATTCCCGCAAAGATAGCCGGTGTTGAGAGAATAATCGTATGTACCCCTCCGTCGTCTGATGGTAGGGTTAATACTGTTATATTGTTTGCAGCAAGAGAGCTAGGAATAAGGGAGATTTACAGGGTGGGAGGAGCAACGGCTATAGCATCGATGGCATTAGGAACTGAGACGATCCCTAAGGTTGATAAGATAGTGGGACCTGGGAACGTTTATGTTACCGTGGCTAAAAAGCTTCTTGTGGGGGAAGTTGGAATAGATTCCCTAGCGGGACCAAGCGAGATTTGTGTTTTAGCTGATGAAACTGCCAATCCCTCTTGGGTAGCAGCAGATCTTATATCTCAAGCTGAACATGACCCATTATCTTCAGCGATACTGATTACGGATTCTAATAACCTTGCGGAAAGGGTTCATTCTATTATATATCATCTTGCTCAAGATCTTCCTCGCAATGAGATAATAAGGGAGTCCTTGCAAAATTATGGTGCTATAGTGATAGTCAACGATCTTGAAGATGGGGTTAGGCTTGTGAACTTCATCGCTCCGGAGCATTTAGAGATCCAAACGAGGAATCCTTTTTCAGTCCTTCCGAAGATTAAAAACGCTGGAACTGTCTTTTTAGGTGATTATTCGTCGGAGGTTATAGGTGACTATGTGGGAGGTCCTAATCACATTTTACCTACTTCTGGAACAGCGAGATTCTTTTCAACGCTTGGGGTGAAAGATTTTATCAAAGTCGTTAACTTCCTAGCTTTATCGGAAGAGGGTTTCAAGGAGCTTTCAGATATCACGATAACTTTCGCTGAAGCAGAAGAACTTCATGGTCACGCTTTATCGGTAAGGGTAAGGAGAGAAACTTTATTTAAAGAGGTAAAACCAAAATGGATGGGACACTAAAAGCTAACTTAAATGAGAATCCTTTTAATCCTATAAGCGAACTCAAGGATGAATTTTTAAGGGTTTTAGAAAGCATAGAGATAAACAGATACCCGGACCAAAGCTATAGAGATCTGAAATCAGCTATAGGCAAGAAGTTTGGCTTAAGTTATGAAAACATAGCTGTAGGAAATGGGTCTGATGAACTGATACTTTATATATTACTTGCCTTTCGTAGTAAAGGTTTACCTGTGGTAATCCCCTACCCTACCTTTGGTATGTATGAGAAAACTGCCTTCCTTTTGGGCATGAGGGTGGAGAAGGTCTATCTTGATGAGAATTGGGATCTCCCTATTGAGAGTTTGATGAAGCTTGTCTCAAAGGGAGCCATATTGTTTTTAGGATATCCCAATAATCCAACTGCTAACTGTTGGCCCAAAGAAGAGCTTAGGAGTATCATCGAGATAAATCCTGGTATAACAGTTGTAGATGAAGCTTATCACGAGTTTTCTGGCAAGACTATGCTCGACCTTATTTTTGAAAGGGACAATTTGATTATACTCAGGACTTTCTCTAAAGCTTTCGGTATGGCTGGAGCAAGAGTTGGATATGCCATATCTCATAAACGGATTATAGAGAGGATAGATGAAGTGAGGCTCCCCTTTAATCTGAACCTTTTTTCAGAAAAAATGGCACTTCTAATGCTTGAAAAGGACTTTTGGGTTAAAGAAAAAGTTGCTCATATAGTTGAAAACAGAGATTGGCTTATCGAGAATCTTAAGGGTTTAGATTTCCTTAAAGTTTACCCCTCTGAAACTAACTTCATATTATGTAAGGTTTTAGATGAAAGGCTTGACCTTTTGACCTTTTTCAAGGAGAGGAATATAGAGATAAGGAAACCTGACATTGATGGTAACTATATAAGGATAAGTGTGGGAAAAAGGGAGGAGGTGGAAAGGATCTGGTCGTTATTGAAAGATCTACAAGAGAAACTGTGGTTAAAGTGAAGCTTGATATAAATGGGAAAGGAGAAGCCTTGATAGATTCCCCTATTGGTTTCCTAAATCATATGTTGAGTCTGTTTGCCTTTCATGGAAAGTTTGATTTAGAGATTCATGCTTCTGGAGATATAGATGTGGATTATCATCATTTGGTTGAGGATGTGGGAATAACTTTAGGAGAAGCTTTCAGAAGAGCCCTTGGTAAGAGAGATAATATTAAGCGATTCGGTTTCTTCCTTATGCCGATGGATGATGCTCTTATTGAAGTGGCATTAGATCTGGTTGAGAGGGCGTTTTTCTTCTTTGATGTTGATTTTGATAAGGAAAAGATAGGAACTTTCGACGTGGAGCTTATAAGAGAGTTTTGGAGAAGCTTCAGTTATAACGCCTTTTTAACCCTTCATATATCTAAAAGAAGGGGTGAAAATGCTCACCATATATCTGAAGCTATATTCAAAGGCGTAGCTAAGGCTTTAAGGATGGCCTTAGAGGAAGACAAGGGAATTCCTTCGACAAAGGGGATGATGTGAGCTTGATAGGGGTTATAGATTATGGTGCTGGGAACTTAAGGAGCTTAGTAAATGCTATAAGGTCGTTAAATAGAGAGATCAGGGTTATGGAAAGAGCGGAAACAAAGGGCATTTCCGTTTTAATTTTGCCGGGAGTTGGCGCCTTTGGAAGTGCCATGGAAAAGTTGAGAAATTACGGATGGATAGAGGAGATTTATAAATGGTTGGAAGCTGAGAAACCTTTGATTGGTATATGCCTTGGCATGCAACTTTTGTTTGAGTATAGTGAAGAGGAGGGCGTCTTTGAAGGACTCGGTGTCTTTAAGGGGTGGGTTAGAAAGCTTCCTAAAGGGAACTTGCCTATACCACATATGGGGTGGAACGAGGTCATTCTTAAGAGGAACAGTAGTCTATTAGAGGGCTTTCCATTTCCTAAGTATTTTTACTTTGCTCACTCCTATTGTCCTTTTCCCGAGGATGAGGGTGTGGTGATTGGTGAAACCCTATATGGCATAAGTTTTCCATCTATAATTGGTAGAGGAAAAAATATTATCGGATTTCAGTTTCACCCTGAGAAGTCAGGAGAATGGGGGCTAAGGCTTCTGGAGTTTGTTTTAGAGAGAGTTGAGGGAAGGTGCTAATCATACCTGCGATAGATTTAAAGGAAGGAAGATGTGTGAGACTTTATAAGGGGCAGTTTGATAAGGAACTTTTTGAGAGAGATGCTATAGAGATGGCCATGTTATTTAAGAATGCTGGGGCTAAGAGATTGCACATTGTAGACTTAGATGGGGCTAAGACTGGAGAGCCCAAGAATATAGAGACGGTTTTGAAGATTAAGGAGAAAACGAACCTAGAGTTAGAGTTTGGGGGAGGGATAAGGAGCCTATCTTTGTTGGAAAAGATCCTATCTCTCGGTATAGACTATGTAATAGTGGGAACGCTTTTTTTTGAGAAAGGAAGTAGAATAGAGGATAAAAGCAGGCTTATTCTTTCGATAGATATAGATGAAGAGGGTAGGGTTAAAACTCATGGTTGGCAGAAGAGCTCTAGTGTTAAGGGGTGGGAAGCTTTAGAAATGGCGTTAAAGCTGGGCTTTAAGTCATTCATAGTAACATTTACTCATAAAGATGGAACATTAAGCGGTTTGGACTTCTCTCTACTATGGAGATTTACATCTTATTCTGAAGCGAGCGTTATATTCGCTGGAGGTATCTCTTCTCTTAAGGATATAGAGATAGCAAGGAAAGCAGGGGCTTATGGAGTGGTAATAGGAAGAGCCCTTTATGAGGAGAAGATCCCTCTTGAGGTGATAAGTGAATGTTAGCCAAAAGGATAATCCCTTGCTTGGATGTTAAAGATGGAAGAGTGGTAAAGGGGATAAACTTCCTTAATCTAAGAGATGCCGGTGATCCTGTTGAGCTTGCGAGAGTATACAATGACGAAGGAGCTGATGAACTTGTTTTCCTTGATATTACAGCTTCCCTTGAGGGTAGGGAGACCATGCTCAGGGTCATAGAACGTGTATCGGAGAAGCTTTTCATTCCCTTAGCTGTTGGAGGAGGAATAAGAAGTATAAATGACGTGAGAAATGCTCTATTGGCTGGTGCTGACAAGGTTTCTATAAATACCGCTGCTGTTATGAATCCTGATATCATAAGGGAAGCGGCGACGCTATTTGGGAGACAGTGTATAGTAGTTGCGATAGATGCTAAAAAGACGAATAAAACGGAAAGTTCTTGGGAAGTATTCATAAAAAGTGGAACACAGCCTACAGGTATGGATGCTGTGAGGTGGGCAAAAACAGTGGAAGCCTTGGGAGCTGGCGAGATACTCTTAACCAGCATGGATAGGGATGGAACAGAGGATGGATATGACATAGAGCTTACACGCGCTATTACGGAAAGCGTAAGCATTCCAGTTATAGCTTCTGGTGGTGCTGGTAAAAAGGAAGATTTTCTTAAGGTCTTTTCTATAGCTAGGGCTGATGCGGCCTTAGCTGCAACTCTTTTCCACTACGGAAAGATAAGGATAAGGGATTTGAAGTTCTATCTTAAGGAGAATGGGGTTAACGTTCGTCTTTAAGTGCAATGAGAGCGATCCCTAAAACTCCTGCTTCCTCATATAAGAAGGAAAAAGCGATCCTAAAGCTTCCTCTAAAGCTGGGCATTACTCTTTCATTGACCTCTTCCTCAAGTCCTTCTAAGATTTCCCTAAAATCTTTGGATAATCCTCCTCCTAAAATTATGAGCTTTGGATTAAAGATATGGACATAGCTGATGAGTGCTCTCCTCAGATATTTTTTAAACTGTTCTATTATGGTAAGTGCTCTTTTCTCTCCCTTCTTATAGAGCTTTGCTAGTTCGGATACTCTTTCGGTTGCCTCATTTAGCCCTTCCATCTTCATTAGCTTAGATAAGCCACTTATGGAAGCATAAGTCTCCAAGCATCCTATATTTCCGCATCCACAGGTTGGCCCTTCCTCCCCCACAAGTATGTGCCCCAACTCTCCTCCTATTCCCATGGATCCCCTGATCAGTCTACCTTCCGAGAACACTGCTCCCCCTACGCCAGTGCCTAAAGTTAAGAGAATGAAATCATCTACTCCTTTAGCATGGCCTACTTCGTGTTCACCGAAAGCATGAGCGTTTGCATCATTGTCTACAATAACCTTTATCCCAAGTTCCTGTTCGAGGATGGCTTTTAAAGGGATACTTCTCCAAGAAGGAAAGTTAGGGGAAAAAATTATAACTCCATCCTTAGAAACGCAGCCAGCGGAGGCTATACCGACCGAGTTTATTTTCCTTCCCTTCGATAAAAGCTTGATAAGCTCTAATACCGCTTCTATAGTTTCCTCTACTCCTCTGGTTTCCGGAGTTTTAATCTTAGTGAATTCTAATAGTTTTCCATCATCAAGTACAACACCGCCCTTTATAAAGGTTCCCCCTATGTCTATCCCCAAAGATACTCTCATTTATCTACCCTCCTTTACTTGATTTAGTCTACATGAGTGATAAAATGTAATAAGAAAGGAGGGAAACGTTAATGAATCTTAGATTTGACGAAAAGGGATTAATACCAGTTGTCACTCAAGATTATAAGACAAAAGAAGTTTTAATGTTAGCCTACATGAATGAGGAGGCTCTTAAAAAAACCTTGGAGACTGGTTACGTTCACTATTGGAGTAGATCAAGGGGCAAGATATGGAAGAAAGGAGAAACATCTGGAAACACTCAAAGGGTCATCAATATAAGGTATGACTGTGATGAGGATGCTCTTTTGATAGAGGTGGAACAAAAGGGAGCGGCTTGCCACACAGGGAATTACTCTTGTTTTTACAGAGTCATGTACTCTATGAAGGAAGAGATGCCTGCATCTTCGAAGATTCTTGATGAACTTTATGGAGTAATAGAGGATAGAATTAAAAGATTGCCTAATGGATCTTACACTGCCTCTTTGGTAAAAAGTGGAGAGGACGAAGTTATTCGTAAGATTGGAGAGGAATCTGTTGAGGTAATTTTAGCATTTAAGAATAAAAACAATAAAGAGCTTATTGCAGAAACTGCAGATTTATTGTATCATTTACTTGTAACTTTAGCCTACAAGGAGGTGAAACTGGATGAGGTCTGGAAGGAACTTGAAAGGAGGAGAAAAAGGTCGCAGAAAGAAAACTCTTAGGGGGAATTGGGAGAAATGGAGGAACACCTCGACGGATCAACTATGCGAAGCCATCCTTTGCTTAGAAACTATGGAGGAGTGTTACGCTTTCCTAGAGGATATAGCTACAATCGCTGAAATCAAGGCTCTCGCCCAGCGGTTTGAGGTTGCAAAGCTTCTTGCTGAAGGGTATACTTACGCTAAGGTAGCTGAGAAGACGGGAGCAAGTTCTGCAACCATAAGTAGGGTTAAGAGAGCTCTTGAATACGGTGCAGGAGGGTATTCATTAGTAATTGATAGGCTTAAGAAAAAATCCGGTGAAGAAACCAAAGAGGAGACATCTTCCGGAAGCTCTGATATTTGATATAGATGGAACTTTACTCGACGTTAGGAACTCCTTTTATGCCACTACCATAAGAGCTTCTGAGGTTTGGTGGGAGCTAATCGAAAAGAGCTTACCTCCCTTTAAGGTAGACATGGCTTTGATAGAGAGGTTAAAGGCCTGCCCTGGTTTCAACGATGATTGGGAGCTTACGATGGCTATTATCTTGCTCCAAAAGTGGGTGAACGTTAGGGGTGGAAAACCATTGGAGGTTATAGATTCTCTTTCCCCTATTGGTTTAAGTGGCTTGGAGGAAAAGCTTAATCTTTCTCTTCCTCAAGAGGATAAGAGTTTCATTAGAAAAATATGTATGGAGATGTACGGTGGACGGGAATGTGAGTTTCTTTATGGTTTTAAGCCTACCTTTTGGAAGGGAGATGGATTGTGGAAGAGGGAAAGGCCACTCTTTGATCTATCTGAAGTCCAAAAAATCTTCAAAATAGGTATATATACTGGAAGAAACCCAAGGGAAACTTCACTGGCTCTTAGGATTCTTAAGCTTAATCTACCCGAAGGTTATGTTATAAACGCTGGAGATTTTTTAAAGCCTGATCCAAGGGGGCTTTTCAAGTTAGTTAACGAGATGAAGGTAAAACATGCTGTATTTATTGGCGATTCTGAAGATGATAGACTTACGGTATTAAACTATAGAAGAAAGTTTTACTATCCCTTTGTAGAGTTTGTCAGCGTAAGAGATACGTCTACTTTAAAGACTTTTCGACTATCGAGATTATGATCTCTTCAGGCAGAGCTCCACGGAACTCCGTTAGCTTCTCTCCGTTACGGCTTATAACAACCGTGTAAGGAACGGCGATGACACCATAGGAATTGAAAATGCTTCCCTCAGAATCCAACAAAACTAGTATATTCCTTATGTTAGCTTGCTGTATCCATGCTTTCACGATTTTAATTTCCTTTGGAGTAGCGTAAAGCACGGCTATGACTTTCACATCTTCAGGGTAAAGCGATTGAACTTTGTCTAAGATAGTCAGTTCTTCTCTACAATAAGGGCACCCTATGGTCCAAAAGTTAAGAAGGATTAGCTTCCCCTTGAACTCTGAGAGAGAGAAGCGTTTTGCTGGGTCCATTAGCGATGGTAGACTGAAATCTTGGAGAGATTTACTCTCGGACGGGAGCAGCAGGATTATTAAAAGTAATGATGCTAAGATCTTTCCCTTCATGTTTTTTCACCCCCACTCTAATCTATCTAAATCTAGAAGGGAGGAGAACTTGAGCTATGAAAAACATAGATATCTCAACCGCTTTTTTTGCAGGAGTGGTTACCTTTTTCACCCCCTGCATATTTCCTATTATACCTGTTTTTTTAGCTTTTGTGGCAGGCTTGACCACGAGCGGGGCGAGGGATCAAAAGCCCCTTTACTCCATCTTAGAGATCTTGGCTTTCGTTTTAGGTATATCTTCGATATTTGTGCTTTTAGGATACAGTGCAGGGAGTCTGGGAGGTTTAATCATAAAGCATAGGCACATTATCAGATATGTAGGAGGAGCCCTTGCGATAATTTTAGGAGTACAGTTCATCATGGATAAATACTTGCTTAGCTTGGGCTTCAAGGGCCATCCTACTATTAGAAAGAAAAACATACCCCTTATTGGTTCTTTCATGATAGGTTTTTCCTTCGGACTTGGCTGGTCTCCCTGCGTTGGTCCTATGCTTGCAACGATCTTAGTTTACGCTGCATTGACTGGAAGTGGATTGAAAGGAGGAATTTTGCTTCTAAGCTATGCTTTGGGTTTTGGTATTCCCCTATTCATAACAGGTTTAACTCTGAAGAGCGCTTTCAGTTTCTTTACTAGATTAACTCCCTATTTAGGTTTGATCAGGATTCTTTCAGGTGTAGCTTTCTTAGCTATAGGTATACATATGTTCATTACCTAGTCTTTTTCTTCTGTAAAGTAATAACCACACTCAAACTTTACATCAGCCAAATCTCTTTCATCTATAGGAAAGTAAATGCATTGTTTAGGACGCTTTTTGTTGTAAATTCTGCATTTATTGTCCCTTGTAAGATGAGGACACCTTATGAAGAACTTGCAGCATTTCCCACATTGAAGGCAACTTCCCCTTCTTTTGGAAAGCTGCTCGTTAACATAAGATATCCTAAAGTGAGCGAGGTAAAATCTCCTGAGCTTCCCCAGTAATTCTTTCCACAAACTCCGTTTCTCCACTTTCTACAAACCTCTTCTTTCTTCTAATATATTGCTCAATAACAGTATAAACGACAGGAACGAGAATCAATGTGACAAGTGTGGAGAACGTTAAACCTGCTGTTATGACTGCAGCCAATGGTTTCCATATTTCTGCCCCTTCTCCTCTGGAGATCAACATCGGTATCATCCCACCTACAGTAGTTAAAGTGGTCATAAGAACAGGTCTAAGTCTCCTAACTCCACTTTCCAGTACTGCATCAAACAGCTTGTAGCCCCTTGCTCTCATTAAGTTTATGTAATCTACGAGAACTATAGCGTTATTAACCACTATACCTACAAGCATTATAATTCCTAAGAAAGCATGTGTGCTTAAAGGTTGCTTAAACGTATAAAGCCCTAATGCTACGCCGGTGAAAGCAAAGGGAACCGAGAACATTATAACAAAAGGATCAAGGAAGGCCTCAAACTGAGATGCCATAACCATGTATACAAGTATAATACCAAGGACTAGTACCTTTAGCAAGTCTGAAAATGTTTCTCTCATTTGTTTTGCTTCCCCTCTGAAGAATATGGTTACACCACTTGGAAGCTCGATGGAAGATAACCTATCTCTTATTTCTTTTTCAACCTCGCTTAGTGGCCTATCTAATACGCTTGCTTCAACTGTAAATACTCTCATTCTTTCTTTTCTCGCTATTTCAATGGGGCCAAGCCTTCTTTCTATTTTAGCGATGCTTCCAAGCTTGACTAAGTTTCCATTTGCGGTTGGGATAGGCAGTTGGGAGAGAAGCTCCAGATTGTTCCTCTGATCCTCTCTGAGGCGGAGAACTATATCGTACTCTTCTCCACCCTCGCTATAGCTTGTGGGAGAGGTTCCTTCAAAGTAGGTCCTTATAGTATCTCCAAGTAGGCTCATGTTTATGCCTAGCAGGGATGCTTTTTCCCTATCGACTTCAATCCATAGTTCGGGTCTGGGTTCGCCTTGGGCTATTGAGACATCAACTGCTCCTTTAACCTTTTCGACGACCTCTTTAACTCGGTAAGCAACGCTTCTTAAAACCTCAAGGTTATCCCCAGCAACATCAATTTGAAGAGAACTCGAGCCTCTACCCGAGAGCATGGATGTTAGGAAAGAAGACGTTTTAACGCTATAGCTCTCTATACCAGGTAAGCTCATAATGTATCTTCTTAGAAGTCTTGCTATTTCTTTATCGCTTTTCGTTCTCTGCCCTTTTGGAACCAACTTTATCCCAATTTCTATGGTATTTGACCCTACCCTTGACCCAAAGGCCACTGCTCCTCCGCCGCCAGAACCGCAGCGGCTATAGTAGCTCACCTTTTCCGGAACCTTTTCTTCTACGAACTTTACGATTTTCATCATGTAATCTTCAGCAACTTCGAGGCGTGTTCCCTCGGGAAGGTAAAGGTTTATACGGATTTCTCCCATGTCTGCAGATGAAACAAGCTCCAATCCTATATGTTTAAAGAGAAGGCCGGTAAATACCATTCCCATAATAGCTAATCCTATAATGAGCCAGCGCGTCTTTAGGGCTAAGCTTAAAACCCATTTATAAAAACTTTCAAGCCTGACCAAAGCGACCTCTCCCAGCTTGTAAAACAAGCCTCTATTAATCTGGGATTTTAGCCTTCTTGCTGCCATAGATGGGATAAGAGTTAGAGCTATAAAGAGAGAAGCAGTAACAGCAGCAGACATAACGAAGGCAAGCTGCTTAAACATGACTCCCGAAAACCCAGTTATAAACATAAGTGGGATGAATACTGCGAGGGTGGTTAGCGTGGAAGCTAAGACGGATGAACCTACCTCCGCAGTTCCTACTGTAGCTGCGACTGAGGGTCTGACCCCTTTCTCTATATATCTTGTCACGTTCTCTAGGATGACTATAGAGTTATCAACGACCATACCAGAAGCTATAGCCAGGGAGGACAAAGATATTAAGTTTATTGTATACTTTCCAGCAAACATAAGGATGAAAGTTATTATAAGCGAAAACGGGATAGATAGACCTATTATTAAACTTGCTCCTACCCTTCTCAAAAAGATGATGGTGATAAACATCACTAGCCCTAAACCTTGAAGGAGGGTTCTAGTTAGGTTCTTTATGGAAAGCACTATAAACTCAGATGAATCCATAGCTATGTAAACATCTGCATCTTTGGGAAGAAGACCTTTAATGTAAGGAAGCTTATTTCTAACCCCATTCGCTACATCTACCGTATTTGCATCGGTTTGCTTTCTAACCACTAATATAACTGCCCTCTTACCGTTTCCAAAAGACTTTACGTTTTCATCAGCAAATCCGTCTTCGATCTTGGCTATATCCTTTAGGTAAACCGGTCTACCGTTATAAACGCCTACGATGGTATTAGCTATCTCGTCAATGCTGTTATACTTTCCAGGCACTCTTAAGTTGAACTCTCTTGTTCCTACTTCTATCGTACCTGCAGGTGTAGTGACATTTCCTACCTTTAGGGCGTTTTTAACCTGAGAGAGAGGTATATTATAGGCTTCAAGCCTAGTTACATCTAAAGTCACGTTTATCTGGCGCTCTAATCCTCCGAAGACCGATGTGGTTCCAACGCCAGGGACCCTTTCTACGACATCTTTAACATATTTATCAACTATTCGATAAAGCTGAGGGTAGCTTTCTTTAGCTGTAAAGACAAGCACTATAATTGGAGACATAGAGGTGGAAAATTTTAAAATCCGAGGGTCATCCGCGTCCTCAGGCAAAAGTCTCTTAACCCTGTCTACTTGGTCTCGTATATCGTTTGTAGCATCCACAAGATCCCTCCCCCACTTGAATATACAGGAAACGACAGAAACACCATCGACGGAACGGGACTGAAGCTCATCTAATCCGGATATTGTCGATAGGTAATTTTCCATAACCTTAGTAATCTCAGATTCTACATCTGCTGCACTTGCTCCCGACCATGTAGTTATGACATTTACCACAGGAGGTTCCACCTCTGGGAGAAGATCGATCCTAAGATAGGTAAGAGAAAATACCCCCAAGACTAAAACTCCAAAGAAGATCATTAAGACCGTGACAGGTCTATTAACTGAAAATCGGGCAAGCTTAAGCATTTTATTCCACCACCCTTACTTTCATGCCATTTTTGAGCCAGGTGGTGGGTTGAAGTACCACCTTATCACCTTCCTTTAGCCCGCTGAGCACCTCTACATAATTATCTTGAGACTCCCCAAGAGTGAGCTTCTTTTCAAAAACCACACCGTCAGAGTAAACGAAGACCTGATTTAAGGAGGTTACACACTCCAGAGGAATAGCAAGAGCTCTTCTACTACCTGCGGAAAGCTTTACTCTTAAGAACATACCTACTTTTAAAATATTCTCTGGGTTATCTATCCAGGCCTCAATTGAGAAGGTCCTCGTGGAAGGATCTATAATAGGAGAGATTATCTTTATCCTCCCCTTGAAGACCTTATCAGGGTAAACATCAGAGTATGCTTCTATCTCATCTCCGATCCTTATGTAAGCCAGGGCTTCCTGAGGTAAAGCCCCTTGAATCTTAATCGGGTTGTCCTGCATGAGGCGTAAGATTGGACTTCCTCCTAAAAGCATCGTTCCTTCATCTACAAACTTCCTCACGACAACTCCATTTATAGGTGAAGATATCTTGTGATAAGATAGCAATAACTCTGCCTCTGATAGAGAGACTTTAGCAGATTTTAGCTTTTCTTCAGCTAGCTTTAAACCCGCCATCGCTTGCTCATATTGAGCCTTGGTGTTATCAAAGGCCTGTTTAGAGACTACCTTTTTCTCGTAAAGCTCCTTTATTCTATGATAGTTCTCCTTTGCATTCTCTGCTATGACACGCGCTTGCTCCAGGGAGGCTTCGGCTTGCATAACCCCAGCTAGGGCTGCTTGATAACTTATCCTTGCATATTCGTCATCCAGAAAAGCAAGAATCTGTCCTTCCTTTACCCGTTCTCCCACGTCTACATAGAGCTTCTTAAGGATCTTGTTTTGAACTCGGGGATATATATCTATAGTCTTAAATGCTACGGCATCGGCAGTAAAGGTGAAGGTCTTTTTAAACTCCCATATCTTGACTTCTACAACTTTGACCGATGGAAGCTGTTCCTGAGCAAAACTGCTCCATCCAATTAAAAGAAACAAGCTTGACAAGATGATTCTCCTTAAAAGGGCTTTCAAATCGATCCCTCCCTATAGCTAAGATTAGCTTAGCAACTGCTACGTTAAAATCATAAAGGGCCTGAACATAACTGTTTTTCATTTCTTTCCAGGCTGTTTGAGCATCAAGAACATCTAAATTGGTTCCGACGCCAGCCTTATATTCCTCCTCGGACATTTTGAAGTCCTCGTATGCTTTTTCCACCTGCGCACCTGCTACTTTTATTCTCTTTTCCGCTTCCTTAACCGAAAGATAAGCGGATTCAACCTGAAGGGCTATAGATTTCTTCAGGTTCTCGAGGGTTGCTTCGAGCTTTTTAATGTTAGCTTTGATCTCCCTAAGCTTGCTTTCCTTTTCTCCTCCGTCAAAAATGTTAAGGCTTAAGATTAAAGCTACGCTCCAGCTGTTCCTATCTGGAGGGAAGGAATCTCCACTCCATTGATAACTGCCAGAGAGATAAATTTGAGGTTTATATTCTGCCAAAACCGATTTCTCGTTTGCCTTGAGCGCTTCTACTAAGTGAGATATGCTTAGGATCTCAGGTCTTTTAGAAAAGGCTTCTTCAAGAAACTCTTTGAGCTCTCCCCTTAATGGGGAGTAAGCTAGTTCCTCTTTCACCTCTATTTCATCATCTCTATTAAGTCCTATGGAGAACTTAAGGTTGAGTTCTGCAACTCGAAGGGCGTTTTCCGCTTTTATGACATCAAGCTCAGCGCTTGCTACAGCGACCTCCGCTCTTATAAGGTCGCTTCTTGTCGTCATACCTACATTGAATCTAGCCTTGACCTCCTCAAGGTGTGCTTCCAGAAGCTTTTTGCCATCTATGGCTATGGAATAGGCACTTTTCGCCTTAAGGAGGTTATAGTAAGCTTCAGCTACAGAGTAAAGGACCTCGTTTTTAACTTGTCTTAGGTTCTCCAGTTCGGCAAAGAGTGATTCTTTGGCACTTTTTATTGTGGAACTCTTCTTCCCTCCAAGGTATAGAGGATAAGTTAGGCTGATCTTCGTTTGATATTCTGAAGTAGAGGAAGAACTTAAGGTTCCCAGTAAGCTTTTCATAAAATTATATAGAAATATATCTTCAGGGGTTGGGTTTAAGCTCGAGGGAAACTCGGGGAATGACTTGCTTGCTCCGCCTCGCTCTGTCTTGGTGGTCTGAAAATCTATGGTAGGATAAAGTATTTTTTCTGCTTGCATGACTTTTGCTTTAGCTGCCTCAACCGAAGCAAGAGCTTGTTTCAACTTCGCATTTTTTTCCAGAGCAAGTTCAATGGCCTTGTTTAAGTCTATATTTAGAGCTTCTACGCTCCTTATAGTGCTAAATAATAAGAATACCAGTAGGAGAACAAGCTTTGATCTCAATAGGAGGCACCTCCTCTTTTTTAAAATGGGATTGCTGTTCGAAGCAGTTTTGTATGACTATTATACTCCAAAACATATATACGTAAGAATGGATTGAAGTGTGACTTCTTGAGGAAAAAATTAAGGGGTCTATCGAGGAAGCTCTAATTAGGAATAAAAAATGGTGCCGGGAGCGGGAATCGAACCCGCACGGGCTCATAAAGCCCATCGGATTTTAAGTCCGATGCGTCTCCCAGTTCCGCCATCCCGGCACCTAACGAATATTATATCAGAGGGAGTCTATAAGTTCAAGCGCATCGTTAAGTTTCTCCTCTTAAAGCTGCTTTTTTTACTATTCCTATAAAGCTTTCTGATTTGACACTAGCACCACCGACTAGAGCTCCATCTATCTCCTTGAATTTTAGAAACTCCATTATATTATCTGGAGTTACACTCCCCCCGTAAAGTATTCTCGTGGAAGATGCAAAGCTTTCGTTAAGAAGCTCAGATAATCTTTCTCTTATCTTTAGGATTACCTCCAAGGCATCCTCTCCCGTAGCTGGGATCCCTGTTCCTATAGCCCACACAGGCTCGTAAGCCACTACTATTTCTCCTTCACCTTGGAAGCCATTTAATGCTGAGGTAAGCTGTCTTTCTACCACACTCCAGGTTTTATTAGCCTTTCTCTCTTCTAGGGTCTCTCCTACGCATAATATAGGAATCAATCCCATTTTAATGGCTTTAGATAGCTTCCTATTAACCTGTTCATCACTTTCCTTAAAGTATTTTCTTCTCTCAGAATGTCCAATGATAACGTACTTACAACCTATGGCTATAAGCATTTTAGGGGATATTTCACCTGTAAAAGCACCTTCTTCTTCCCAAAAGACATTTTGCGCTCCCAAGGCTATCTCTGAACCCTCTATAACTTTCTTAACCCTCTCTAAAGCCGTGAAAGGAGGGCATAAGGCTACTTCTACCCCTTTTGTTTCGGCTAAGCCCCTAAGAATTTCCTTAGCTAGTGCTTCTGCTTCTTCATTAGTTTTATGCATTTTCCAGTTTCCGGCTATAAGCACCTTTCTCAAGTTAATCCCCTTCTTTCACTTATCGAGAAGAACCTCTATGCCGGGTAGGGTTCTTCCTTCCATGAACTCAAGCGATGCCCCTCCGCCAGTTGAAACATGAGTGAACTTTTCGTCAACACCTGCTTTCTTTAGAGCAGAAGCTGTATCCCCACCACCTGCAACTGAGGTAACGTCGCTTAAGGATGCCACAAACTTAGCTATCTCGTTCGTTCCTTCATCAAAGGGTTCTTTTTCAAACATTCCTAGTGGACCGTTCCAGAATATGGTTTTAGCTGACTTTATCTCACCTTTGAAAAGCTCTACGGTCTTAGGTCCTATATCGAAGGCAGCATATCCTTCTGGGACCTCTCTAGAAGGTACAACTTTAACTTCTTTAGCCTCTGGCTTTTCAGCGATCTTAAGGTCTGTGGGGAGCAATACCTTTACCTTCTTCTCCTCTGCTTTCTTCAAAAGCTCTCTTGCAAGCTCAAGCTTGTCATTTTCACATAATGAGTTACCCAGGCTTCCACCTAGCGCTTTCAGGAAGGTGTTTGCCATGCCACCTCCTATTAAGAAAATATCAACCTTATCCAAAAGATTTTCTATCATTGTGATTTTATCGCTTATCTTTGCGCCACCAAGGATTATGAAGTAGGGTTTCTGAGGATTATCTCTTACCGTTGAGAGAAACTTGATCTCCTTTTCCATTAGGAATCCAGCAACAGCAGGAAGGTACTTGGCTACACCATGGGTAGAAGCATGAGCTCTGTGAGCTGCTCCAAAAGCATCGTTTACAAATATCTCAGCTAGTGAAGCGAGCTTTTTAGCGAACTCTGCGTCATTTTTTTCCTCCTCTGGATGAAACCTTACGTTTTCAAGGAGAACTACATCTCCTTCTCTCATATTTTTAACAAAAGCTTCAACCCCATCTCCTATACAATCATCAAGTTTGAAAACCTCTTTTCCCAACAGCTCACTTAGACGCTTGGCTATTGGGTTCATCCTAAGAGAGTCATCAACGCCTTTTGGTCTTCCCAGATGAGAAATAAGTATAGTTTTAGCACCTTCCTTTATTAGGTACTCTATTGTTGGTAAAGTGGCTCTTATCCTGTAATCATCTTCTATGTTCCCCTTTTTATCCAAAGGAACGTTAAAGTCAACCCTTACCAATACCCTCTTTCCTCTTACGTCTATGTCCCTGATGGTCTTCTTGTTTATCAAGGCTATTCACCTCTTATAGCCTCTCAGCAATGTACCTAGTTAAGTCCACGACTCTGCAAGCATAACCCCACTCGTTGTCATACCATGCAAGAACCTTTACCATGTTATCTATAACCATGGTCTGGGTAGCATCGAAAATAGAAGAATGGGAATTGCCATTAAAGTCTACAGAGACAAGGGGTTCATCCACATAGGCTAGTATCCCCTTAAGCTCTCCTTCCGCAGCTTTTTTCATTGCCTCGTTAACTTCTTCAACAGTTACGCTCCTCTTAAGCTCGGCAACGAAATCCACCACCGAGACATTGGGAACGGGAACTCTTAAAGCTATGCCGTTTAGTTTACCATTAAGTTCGGGTATGACCTTTCCAATAGCTTTAGCAGCCCCCGTAGATGTGGGAATTATAGATAAAGCAGCAGCTCTCGCTCTACAAAGGTCTTTGTGGGGAAGGTCAAGGATTCTTTGGTCATTGGTGTAAGCATGGGCTGTGCTCATAAGTCCTTTCACTATGCCAAAGTTCTCATGAAGGACTTTCACAACAGGGGCTAAGCAGTTAGTAGTACATGAAGCGTTGGAAATTATCTTATGCTTTTGAGGATCATAACTCTTCTCGTTTACACCCATGACTATTGTTATATCCTCTCCCTTGGCTGGTGCAGTGATTATGACCTTCTTGACGCTGCCTCGGAGATGCTTTGCAGCTTTGTCACCGTCGGTGAACTTGCCGGAAGATTCTATGACTATATCTACACCAAGTTCATCCCAAGGGATCTTAGCGGGATCAGGTTCGGCGAAAACCCTTATCTTCTTACCATTAACGTAGATATTTTCCTGATCGTAGTTTACACTCCCTTCCCATGTTCTGTGGACAGAGTCATACTTAAATAGATGCGCTAAGGTTTTTGCATCTGTTATATCATTGACTGCCACGAACTCTAACCCCTCACCTCTATTCTCCTTGAGAGCAGATCTTAGGACCAGTCTACCTATCCTTCCAAAGCCATTGATTCCTACCTTGACTACCATATCAGATTCCACCCCCTTTGAGATTTACCTGAGGTTAAATAAAAAGCCACACCTCAAACTGAGATGTGGCTTTCTCCCCCCTCTGCCACTTGGGCTCCGCAGCATCTATGTTTAACCTATTTTGAGAATAGCAAATGTTGCTAAAAAAGTCAAGTGCAAAGATATTTTACTTCATTAACCCGACAAGTAATAGGCTCAACTGAGGTACGAATATAAGCAATATGACTAAGGCTAACAGAGCTAAAATGTAAGCTATGCTTTCGCGGATAAAGCTTTCCACAGGAATCCCTCCCAAGGAGCAAACGGTATACATGTTTACTCCTACGGGGGGAGTAACTCCCCCTAGCTGTATTAAGATCGCAAAGATGATACCAAAATGTACGGGGTCAAACCCAGCTTCTCTAACTATTGGAAGAAGTATAGGAGTGAGAAGAAGAGTGTTTACTGTTCCCTCCATAATCATGCCAGCTAAGAGAAGAAGAACCATAATTGCAAGCATGATCAGTATAGGGTTATTTGTGAGATTTATAATGAGGGATGACATTTTGACAGGAACCTTTTCAAAGGCCAAGGCATACATGGGAATAGCTGCCATAGAAACTATAAACATGATTACAGCGTTATCCTCAGCGGTATCAAGTAAAGCTTCAAGAAACTTTTCCCATGTAAGCTCGCGATGGATCACCTTTCCCACAAATATTGCATAAACTACCGCGAAAGCCGCAGCCTCCACAGGTGCGAATATGCCAAACCTAAGGGTAACGATTAGGAATATGGGAAACATTAAAGCCCATATGGCCTCTCGAAAAGCCTCGTATATTTCTTTGAGACTCTTTTTCTGATCTCTCCTTTCAAGGTCATATCCCTTACGAATAGCTTTCCAATGTGTTACGATCATTATGGTGACTCCCATCAGTATGCCAGGGATTACCCCAGCGACGAAGAGCTTACCTATAGACACTTGCCCGACATAGCCATAAAGAACCAGCCCTATGCTTGGAGGGATAATAGCGGTGCTTAGGGAACTACATGCCAAAACAGCTGCAGAAAATCCGTCATCATATCCCCTTTTACGCATCTCAGGAAGTAGTATTCTAGTTTCCATAGCAGCATCAGCGTTGGAAGAACCTGATATGCCGCCCATTAGCATACTCAAGACACAGCTCACCTGAGCCAGAGAACCAGGTAGATGTCCCACTAAAGAGTCAGCGAGTCGTATAAAGCGAGAGGTAATCCCTGAGACGTTCATTAAATGTCCCGCAAGTACGAAGAATGGAACTGCAAGTAAAGGAAAGGACTGCGTTCCTGCCGCAAGCCTCTGAGCGACTATAGGAATTGGTATGGTTGATTGGGTTATGAAGTAAATAATTCCTGAGATTCCCAGGGTGAAGGCTATTGGAACGTTTAGCAAAAGCAGAATTAAAAACGCTATTGAAGCGTAGAGAAAGGACATATCTATGACTCACCCCCTATGCTTAAGCTTTAAAGCTATCTGATATAATAGAGTAAAACACATGAGAAATGTTCCTACAGGAATAGCTGCTATGACTACAGCGTAGCTTAAGAAAAAGAGCTCTTCAAATACTCTACCAGTGTTAGCTGTGGTCATTTTTATCCCGAGGTAGCAAACATATATGAGAAACATCAGGATTGAAATGTCGGTAACTATACTCAGTATAAACCTCGGTTTATCTGGAAGGCGCTCAATGAAGAACCCCATGCCAATGTGTCTTCTTTTTCGCAGAGCTCTGTCAGCTCCTATGTAGATCAGCCAGACGAATAGTCCTGAGGCTAGTGCGTTAGTCCAATTTATCGGATAGCCTATGTAGCGTAGCAAGGCGGAAAAGAAAACGAGGCTAACTATAAGGGCTAAAAGAAATTGGCAAACCTTAACTTCAATTATGTCTATTATCTCAAAAAGCCGTTTCATTCCATCACCCCCGTAAAAAGCAGGGGGCGATTTCGAAAAATCGCCCCCCACCTCTGTAAACTAAGGGGTCAAAATTACTTCTTGCTCAAAAGCTCCTGAACCTTCTTAAGAACCTCTTGATAGCCGAGCTTCTCATACACCGCTTCAGCGCGCTTCTTGAATGGTGTTATATCTACATCGTTTATGATAGCTCCTTCTTTCTTCATTTTTTCCTCAAGCTCGGTTAACATTTTAAGAAGCAAGTTGGTAGCATAGTCTCCTGCCTTATCGGCTTCCTCAAGGAGTATATTCTGATAATCGGACGGAAGCTTCTTAAGCCATTTATCACCTACCACCGGAGAGTTCCACAGCTGAATGTGCCCTGTCCTCGTGATATATTTGGCAACCTCATAAAGCTTTGAACCGTATGTGGCTGGGTGCTGAGCCTCAGCTCCATCAATTACGCCCTGCTGAAGAGCCATGTATACCTCCGTCCATGGAAGAGCGACAGGAGTAGCTCCCAAAGCCCTTATGGTCTCCTGCCATACGGGGGCACCAGGCGTGCGAATCTTAAGCCCTTGAAGATCTTCTGGCTTCGATATAGGCTTCTTCGTTAGGAAATGGCGTGCCCCTGCATACCAGTTGAATGCAAGAACAACGAGCCCCTTTTCCTTACGAACCTTATCGTACCACTCTTTAGCTAAGTCAGACTTTAAGAGCTTCATCCAATCGTCAATGCTATCAGTTAAATAAGGACAGAGCAAAATTCCTATTTCCTTAACCCATACGCCTAAACGTCCTGCATCAGTGTTTACACATACATCTCCCCCCATAACCGCTTGCTCGAGCATCTCTTCATCTCTTCCTAGGACTCCACCTGGATACAACTCTACTTTGATTTTCCCTTGAGTTCTAACTTCGATGCCCTCTTTGAATTTCTCATAACCTTCATAGATGTTATCACCCTTAGTGATCACCATCGATACCCTCAAAGTATAGGTTTTCTCTTGAGCCATACTAGTTCCGATGGATGTTACGATGAGAAATCCTACAACCATCCACATGATAACCTTCTTCCATGACCTCCACACGAGCTTAACACCTCCCTATTTAAAGTATTGTGAATATAGCTTTTGTAGATTTTCAAAATCTGGGTCATTTTGAGGAAGGTGTTCTTCGATGACCTTGTCAACGTTGGTTACATCCTTAGAGAAGATTAGCTCTGCTATTCTATGATGTTGCTTCACAACCTCTCCAACACCTATACCCAAGGAAAGTTTTAGAACTCTAATGCGTCTAAAGTCTGCATTGATTTGAGATATTAACTCCCATATACGCTCCTTCCTACACCCCCTATAGATCAATCTGTGAAAATCTTCGTCGAGTTCAAAGAGCTTAATGAAGTTCTTTTCTTGGATGCAGAGCTCTTGTAGCGCTAAATTTGAGCGAAGTTCAAAAAATAGCTCTTGTGGAAAATTATTGCAGGCCATTTGTAATACCGCTTTTTCAAGGGTTCTGCGCATAAATCTTGCTTCATCTACCCTCTCCAGATCGATCAGAGAAACCGTGGTCCCTTTTTGAGGATAAGTTTCAAGAAGTCCTTCTTGAACGAGCCTGACAAAAGCTTCCCTAACAGGAGTCCGACTTACACAGAAAAGTTCTGCAATTTCATTTTCGGTGATAACTTGACCAGGCTTCAAATGAAGTAAAATTATGTTTTTCTTAAGAGTCTCATAAATGTAATCCCGCGTGGATGAGTTTTTTCTCTGAGGAAACAATAACATCATTCTTCCCTACCTCCGTTTGTATACTACCATACTAATATGCTTTTGTCAATATGTCTTGGGATTAGGCTATTTAAGCGTGCTAGTCTTTCAGTGATTTTTTAAAAGATTTTATAAAGTTTTTCACCTTATCGAGAAGGTCATCTTCTGTCCAAGAGCTCAGGGATATTTCTCTTTCGATCATCTTTATCAAGGCACTTCCCACAACAATCCCGTCGGTGAAAGGAGAAACTCTCATTGCTGTGTCAGTAGAGTCGATACCAAAGCCGAGCACTATTGGAACTGGAGAAACTTCCCTTATCTTTGGGAGCTCCCTTGATATCCATTGGAATATCGGCTTTTTACTATCTCCCGTAAGCCCTACAAGCGAAACGCAATAAATAAAGCCATCAGCGTCTTTAATAATCCTTTCAAGCCTCTCGTGAGGGGTGACGGGGGTAATCATAAGTATGGGGCTTATTCCCCTCTCCTTGCAGAGGTGGTAAAATGGTTCTCTTTCATCAAAAGGAAGGTCCGGAATTATTACACCTGATACACCAGCGCATTTTGCATCTTTAACGAAGCTTTCGATCCCATAGGAAAGAATAGGGTTATAATAACTCATTATAACTATGGGGACTTTAACTTTGGGGGAAAGCGACTCAATGACTTTAAGAGCCCTCTTGAGGGTTGCGCCATGTTCAATAGCAATTTGGCTAGACTTCTGTATGGTTATCCCGTCAGCCAATGGGTCTGAGAATGGAATTCCTATCTCTATAATGTCTGCTCCGGCCTGAACCATCCCTTCGACCAATCTTTCAAATACATCCCAATATGGATAACCTACCGTGATAAAGGGAATCAAAGCTTTTTTACCAGAAAATGCCTTTACAAAGGGGTTTTCGTGTCTCATATTATTCTACCCCCATTCTGAAATGGTCTATTAAAGTTGACATATCCTTATCCCCTCTGCCAGAGAGATTCACAATTACTATACTTTCCTCATCCACAGTTTTGGACAGCCTAAGGGCATAGGCAACAGCATGGGCGCTTTCTAAAGCAGCTATTATTCCCTCGCTTCTTGCGAGGATCATAACGGCTTCAAGAGCCTCCTCATCCGTAACCGTCACATAGGTAGCTCTGCCAATTTCCTTAAGAAAGGCGTGTTCAGGTCCAACGCCTGGGTAATCCAGACCTGCAGAAATGGAATAGGGATTAACTATCTGACCGTCTTCATCCTGAAGAACATACGATTTACAGCCATGTAGCACTCCAATTCTACCTGCATTAAGCGATGCAGCGTGAAGCCCCGACGTTAAACCTTTCCCTCCAGCTTCAACTCCTATAAGCTTGACCTGAGAATACTCCAGAAAGGGATGGAATATCCCAATTGCGTTACTTCCTCCACCAACACAAGCTATAATGTAGTCTGGCAAGCGCCCTTCTTTAGCTAAAATTTGTTCCCTCGTCTCCTCACCGATGATCCTCTGAAAGTCTCTGACTATGGTAGGGTAGGGGTGAGGTCCAACAACGGAACCGATGAGATAATAAGTTGTATCTACGTTTGAAACCCAATCTCTGATAGCCTCGTTTGTAGCATCTTTTAAGGTTTTGCTTCCCGATGATACTGGAATGACCTCAGCCCCTAGCATCTTCATCCTATATACGTTGAGTTTCTGTCTCTTTATATCTTCTTCTCCCATGTATATGCAACATTCCATGTTAAACTTCGCACAGACTGTTGCAACTGCGACACCATGTTGACCAGCCCCAGTTTCAGCTATTATTCTCCTCTTTCCCATATACTTGGCAAGAAGTATCTGTCCCACAGCGTTGTTTATCTTATGAGCACCTGTGTGAGCGAGATCCTCTCTCTTTAGGTAGATCTTTGCTCTTCCATTTTCCTTAGATAGCCTTTCTGCATAATAGAGAGGAGTGGGCCTTCCGCAGTAATCTCTTAGAATTAGGCTCAATTCCTCTTTGAAGGAGGGGTCATCTTTAAGCGTTAGATATGTTCTTTCAAGCTCTTCTAGTGCGGGTATGAGCGTTTCGGGAACGAACCTCCCCCCGAAGGGACCAAAATAGCCAGGGGCCTCTCTTCCAACAACCATGGCATTCACCTTCCTCTTAGAGATCTAAGTAAACCCATAAACTCTTCCATTTTCTTGTGGTCCTTAACTCCAGGCTCCCTTTCCAGGGAGCTATTGACATCTATCCCATGAGGAGAGAGCTCTTTAATTGCCATTTCTAAATTGTTAACGTTAATGCCACCTGATAGTATAAAGGGCTTAGATCTATCATACTTTTTCAGAATAGACCAGTTGAAACTCTTTCCTGTTCCACCAAAACTATTTCCGACTTTTGTATCGAATAGAAAGTAATCAGCGACGTTAAAATATACACTGGTTAGATTTAAACTCTCCTCTCCCTCTATGGGAATTGCCTTTATCCTTTTTAAGGGGAAGTCTACAAGCATTTCAGGTGGTTCCATACCGTGGAATTGAACATGGGTGAAAACTTTCGCTCTGACTATTTCCGTGAGGGTTTCTATTGATGGATCTTTGACAACTGCTACAACTGACATGAATGGAGGTATTAGATTCAGAAATGACTTAACCTTCGGAAGAGTAATCTGTCTTTTACTTTCACACAAGATGAACCCAACAGCGTCAAAACCCAATTCTATTGCCTTTTTAAGATCCTCTTCCCTTGTAATTCCACAGATTTTAACTTCGATCAACGGTATCACCCTCCCTAAGTAGGAGCTCCTTGATTTTCTCTGCAGGGTTATCGCTTGTAAGCAAGGAATATCCTACAAGAATTCCGTCAACCCTATGGCTCTTCAGCAGGTGTGTGTGTTCAGGGGTAGATATACCACTTTCAGATATCACTATAATTTCTCTATCGTTAAAGACCTTCCTTATGATTGGTAGAAGTCTCACAGTATGCTCCACGGAAACCTTGAAGGTTCTAAGGTCCCTGTTGTTTATTCCTATGAAATAAGCTCCAGCTTTGTAGGCTTTATATATATCCTTGTGCGAATGAACCTCTACTAAAGGAATAATCCCTAAAGTTTCACAAAGATCAATGAAGTACTTAAGCTCCCTTAAAGAAAGTATCCTGCTTATAAGCAGTAAAAGGTCCGCTCCATTGAAAAAGCTTTCGTAAACTTGAATAGGATCGATTATGAAATCCTTTCTTAATACGGGAAGTTCCGTGTTCTTTCTAACCTCTCTCAAAAGATCTATGCTTCCTTTAAAGAAGCTTTCTTCTGTGACTACGGAAATGGCACTTGCCCCTCCCTTCTCATAGGCCTTAACTTGTTTTACTACATCGATATCCCCTTTTATCACCCCTGCGCTTGGGGATGAAATCTTTATTTCTCCTATCAAGAAGAAATCTTTCTTCTTAAGAAGTTCAAATAGTTCTCTCCCTTTTCTCTTTGAGGCCTCAAGCGTTTGCTTTTTTCTATTTACTATCTCGAATAGAACATTTAACCCCATTTTTAGATCAGCTCCTTAGTAAATCTTATAAACTCGTTAAGCTTTTCCTTTGCCTTTCCACTGTCGATAATTTCGGAGGCGATTGAAATCCCCTCCCTTAGGTCTCTTGCCCATCCCACTAATAGGAAAACCGCCCCTGCATTAAGAAGAACCATGTCGCGTTTCGCACCCCTTTCACCGCTAAGTATCCTAAGCGATATAAGAGCATTATCGTGAGGAAGCCCGCCTTTTACCTCTTCAATGGAACTCCTTTTTATCCCTACATCCTCAGGAAAGAAGGAAAACTCATCTATACTGCCATCCTCCTTTAAGAAGGCAACTTTGTTTTCTCCCCAGACGCAAAGCTCGTCAGCTCCACACCCGTGGACTACCATCGCCCTTTTTCTTCCAAGCTTCCTGAGGGTTTCAGCTATTGGTTTAAGAAACCTTTCGTCGAAAACTCCTACCAGCTGATGTGTGGGAAAAGCTGGGTTTATAAGGGGACCCAAGAGGTTGAATATAGTCTTTGTGCCAAGCTCCCTTCTTATGAGAGCAGCGTTCTTAAGAGCTTGATGGTAAGCTGGAGCGAAGATGAAACCCAACTTTAAACCTTCGATACAGCGTTTTATTCCCTCCGGTGTAAGCTCTACTTTAGCACCCATCTCTAAGAGAAGGTCAGCGCTTCCGCTTTTGCTTGAGACAGACTTATTCCCATGTTTAGCTACGGGGATTCCCCCTGCTGCGCAGACAATTGCAACAGTTGTAGAAACGTTAAAAGTTTGAAGCATATCTCCTCCCGTTCCACAGGTATCAACTAAGATATCCCCATTAACTTCTATTTTGCATGCTTTTTTAAGCAGTGCCTTAGCTGCTCCACTGATCTCCTCTGAGTTTTCCCCTTTAGCTCTTAATGCTATGAGTAAGGCTGCCGTTTGAATATCGGTAAAGGCTTTCTCAGTAATCGCATCCATGAGGATTTCTGCTTCTTTTGCTGAGAGCCCCTTTCCGCTCAATAATGCTTCTAAGAAAGCCTTATATAGCTCTGCTGACATAGCTGTATTCCCTCCTCGATGTTGACCCAATGGCTAGGAAGTTTTTAAGTATCCTCTTTCCCTCAGTGGTTAGGACAGATTCTGGATGAAATTGGAGCCCAAAGATGGGAAACTTTACATGCATTATTCCCATAATTTCACCTTCATCGGTTTCAGCTACTATTTCAAGATCGGAGGGAAGTGTTTCTCTTTGAACTATTAGAGAATGGTATCTTGTAGCTAGAAAGGGAGATGGTAATCCTTTTAGGATTCCCTTTCCTGTGTGGTAAATCAGGGAGACCTTACCATGAACGGGTTCTCGGGCTCTAACTACCTTTCCACCGAAAACACTTCCAATGCACTGATGCCCTAGACATATTCCTAAGATAGGAATGCGACCGGCGAAATGCTTTATTGCCTCGTTGGATATACCTGCATCATCGGGGGTACCTGGCCCGGGAGAGATTACTATGTGAGAAGGGGATAGAACTTCTATATCCATTAGGGTTATCTTGTCATTTCTAACCACCCTTACATCATCAAACTCTGAAAGATATTGAACGAGGTTATAAGTAAACGAGTCATAATTATCTATCACTAATATCATTTTTTATCCCTCCTTTAAAAAGAGACTTTCCTTAACTTGTTGGACATTTTTAAAGAGTGCCTTTACCGCTTTAAATAGTCCCATTGCCTTGTAGATCGTTTCTCTATATTCGGTCTCAGGATTGGAGTCAGATACAATGCCCGCTCCAACTTGAATGTGAAACCTTCCATCGTAGAAATATATGGTTCTTATAGTTATACACATCTCCATGTCACCGCAGAAGCTTATATAACCGACAGAACCAGCATATGGACCTCTAGGATCCCTTTCCATATCATTTATTAGCTCCATCGCTCTGACCTTAGGAGCACCTGTAACTGTTCCGGCGGGAAATACAGCCCTTAAGACATCAAAAGGAGCAACCCCTTTAGACAGCTTTCCCTCTACCTGTGAAGCTATGTGCATTACATGAGGATAGCTCTCTACTTTCATTAACTCAGAAACAGTAACACTCCCAGGCTCACATATCTTTCCAAGATCGTTTCTTCCCAGGTCTACTAACATGACATGTTCCGCACGTTCTTTTACATCCTTAATGAGCTCCTCTTTTAATCTTTCATTTTCCTCGGGGCTTTTACCTTTCCTTCTTGTTCCTGCAAGGGGTCTTGTTATGACCCTATTCCCTTTCACTTCAACCAAAACTTCTGGCGAAGCTCCTATAAGTTTTATCTCAGGAAAGTTGATGAAAAACATGTAAGGGGATGGATTCTTTTCCATTAAAGAAAAGAAAAGATCCAGTGGATCAATGTTACTTTCAAAGGAAAACCTTTGTGAAATGACTATCTGGAAAGCTTCTCCAGCTTTAATATGCTCTTTGGCCTGTTCAACCATACTTAAGAACTCTTTCTTAGAAACGTTAGACGAAAAGCCCTTAAGGTACAGGCTTTCTCGTTCTACTTTAAGGGGCGTATTTTTAGATAAGCTTCTGGTTAAAGAGGATGCTTTTCTGAATAAAGAGGCTAAGGCATTTTCGATTTCCTCTTCAGGAAAAGTTTTGATTAGAAAGAGCTTACCGTCTTCATGATCTATGCATAGGAGCTCATCAAATAGTCCCATATATAGGATTGGAAGCCCTTCGGTTGTTTTAAGTCCTTTGTCTCGATCGTTGTGATATAATTCTTCCCATCTTTCTACCATCTCGTAACCAATATAACCGAATAACCCTCCATAGAAAGGCGGGAGCCCACTTGGGCGTTGTTGATCAAGTAACAGGTTCTTCTCGAGGAACTTTTCAACATCATATGAGAGGTTGGAGCTTTCCTTATCGTTTACTTCAAAGATGAAGTTTCTCTGGTGCTTAAGTAGCTTAAAAGTTCTCTGAGGCTCTAAACCTATGTAGGTATGCTTCTTACCTCCTCTATAAGTTGTGTCAATGGTCATGATAAAGGAGTGAGTTTTGTCATGGAGTAACCTTCGAATGCCCTCATGCTCCAATAGACCAGGAGGGATAGGTAAAGCAAGATAAGATGTGATAAACTTGCCTTCCCTCAACTCCACATAAGCTCACCTCCTCAGACTAAACTAAAAAGAGAGGGGCCGCCCACTTCAGATTGATCTGAAGAAGCGGCCCCTTTTTTAAAAATAAAGGGCCGCGACACTTTACCATGCCGCGGCCCTTTCTAACTAAAAGAAAACCTATAATTTATGCCGCGGCAGGCTTATAAGCCTGCCACCACCAATTCATTATATGATTACTTAAGCTTAAGGTTTTCTCCTTTTTCTTAAACATCCCTATATTCCCACCTTTTATAAGAATTATAAGGTCCTTTTAAGATCTTGTCAACCCTCTAAATGATTCTTTTACAAAAATCCGGTAGAAGTTGTTGAAAATGAGTGGCAAAGTTGCTACCCCCGTAATCATTAACCATTCCCTAGGGCTTAAAGGAGTAACTCTTAGAACCTCCTGGAGCAAGGGAACATAGGCGGTTAAAATCTGCAACAAAACCGAGACGAAAATTCCAACTAAAAGCACCTTATTTAAAAAAATCGTCCTAGGGTTTGAAAGCACCGGCTTGTCCCTTAAAGTGAGGGGATGAGCTATCTGACAAAAGACAAGAGTATGAAACACATAACTTCGAGCTTTAAGGGTATCCAAACCAGAAAAAGATAGGGCTATAACGCCCGTAATAAGAGAGAGAAAAGCGAAGCTTAATCCATAGATAGTTATGCCTAGGTAGTGATTCTTAAGCAGAAGGTTTTCATTAATCCTCCTTGGTGGTCTCTTCATCACTCCTTCCTCAGGTGGATCGAATGCTATTCCTAAAGCAGGAAGAACATCGGTAACTAAGTTAATCCAAAGTATCTGGAGGGGCAGGAGAAGGAGGTCTTTTACCCAAAGTATGCTAAATAGGATTAATATTACTTCACTTATGTTACAAGAGAGCAAGTAAAATATAACTTTCCTTATGTTATCGAAGATAGTTCTTCCGGCTTCAATAGCATCAACTATGGTTGCGAATCTATCGTCCTGAAGAATCATATCAGAGGCTTCCTTGGTAACCTCGGTTCCAGCTATTCCCATCGCTATACCGATATCAGCCTTCTTCAAGGCTATAACGTCATTGATTCCATCCCCCGTCATAGCAACGATATAACCCTTTTTCTGAAGGACATCAACTATCCTTAGCTTGTGCTCTGGTAGTACCCTTGCTCCTACGCGCTTTTTAATTATGGCTTCAAAAAGCTCCTCATCTGATAGCTTTTCTATATCCTTGCCTTCGAGTGGATGTAAGTTTTCCTCGGCTATGCCTACTTCTTTAGCTATAGAGGAGGCCGTTAAGACATGATCACCAGTTAGCATCACCACATCTATCCCTGCATTTTTACACTTTTGAACCGCTTCTTTAGCTTCTGGCCTGAGAGGATCCTTTATTCCCACAAAGCCTAAAAAGACCAGTTCTTCTTCGCTCTTTCCAATGGCAAAGCCAAGCGTTCTCATAGCTTGTGACGCAGCTTCTTCAATGGATCTAAGCACTTTTTCCTTAAAATCCGGGCTTAACACGGTCAGATTGCCATTTTCGTCATAGATGTATCTGCACTCCAAAAGTAGCTTTTCAGGAGCTCCTTTGATAGCTACGAAACCTTCGTGGATAGTTGTCATTTTCATAATCTTGGAGTCAAAGGGAATTTCTTTGATCCTAGGGAAACTACTTCTTATCTCGTTAGGATTAAGGCCACTGTCTAAAATCCATTGAAGGAGAGCAACTTCCATAGGATCTCCTATAACATCATCTCCTGAAATATAAGCGTTATTACACAAGGCTCCAACCTTTAATGCCTCACGCTTAGAAAAGTCGTTAGGGAAAAATTCACTTGAAACTTTCATTTTGTTCTGGGTTAGGGTTCCGGTTTTATCCGTGCAGATCATATTGGAGCTACCCAGAGTTTCAACAGCAGCCAGGTTTCTCATGAGGGCGTTTCTCTTTGCCATTTTATGCACTCCTATAGCGAGGGTTATTGTGACAACTATAGGAAGTCCTTCTGGCACAACCGCAACAGCGAGCGCTATAGAAGTCTCAAGCATCCTAAGTAAGGAATAGCCTTTTAACCAACCTATTAGGAAAACTAAGAGGCCTATAGCAACGACAAGCTTCAACATAAAAACGCTTAAAGCTTCGAGTCTTCTTTCCATTGGAGTTTTAGGAGGTTCAACGGATTGTAGGGCCTTAGATATTTTACCGAATTCCGTGCTCATACCCGTAGCGTAAATCACTCCCTTGCATCTGCCTCTCACTACATGAGTGCCTGCGAAAAGTATGTTGCTTCTGTCATGTATTGGCACTTCACTCTCAATAGGATCAGACGTTTTAGGAACAGGAAGAGCTTCTCCTGTAAGTATGCTCTCATTAGCCTCAAGGTTGTCAGCGTTCAAAATCCTTATATCTGCAGGGACAACATCACCTGCTTCTAATATAACTATGTCTCCTGGAATAAGGCTTTCTGCCGACGTCTTTTTAAGCTTTCCATTCCTTAGAACAAGGGCATTTACTGAAACCATCTTTTTAAGGCTCTCGATCGCCCTTTCTGCTCTGTATTCCATGAGAAAACCTATAAGTGCGTTTACCAAGAGAACTACTAGGATGGCTAAAGCATCGAGATTTTCTCCAATGATAAAGCTTATAAATGCTGCTATCATTAGAAGATAGCTCATGGCGTTTCTAAATTGAGCTATAAATATGGCTATAGGGCTCTTTTTCTTCTCCTCCTTAAGTCTATTAGGCCCAAACTCTTTAAGTCTCTTTTCGGCTTCCTCCTCGGAAAGGCCGTAGTTCTCATCTGTGGCTAAAATTGAGAGAACTTCCCTTTTCGAAAGCTTATAAACTTCTGAGGTTATCTTCTCAAGTCCCATTTTATCCAGCATCAGGAACTCCCTTTCTTTAATATGCTTCCGATATTATACAAAGCTTTTCTTTACAAAGCAATCTTCCTAACGCTATAATTTAAAGCTGAAATGGGATCTACTCATAGCCTTGTAAGCTGGAAGAGACCCTTTTTAGTATCCCTAATCTCTACATTGATGGTGAACTCCTACTTGGCCATGTTTCTCATTTACCCTATTTATCTCACTAAGATAGGCATCAATCCTATTTATATAGGTATGCTGATGAGTCTCTTTTATTTGGCGAACATGGCCGTAAGACCTGTAGGAAGCACTATTCTTGAGATCCTGAGCATTAGGAAGGCTGCTTGGTTAACCTTTTTACTGCTCCTTATAAGCTCCATAGGTCTAACCTTCTCCATTGATCCAAAATTAATAGGTCTGTGTCGCCTCCTAGGAGGATTAGGATACGGTATAGGTACGGTTTCGCTGACAGCTTATCAGTCCCTTATAGTCCCGGAGAGAATAAGAGGTGGGGCCTTTGCTTGGATTTCGGTTTTTTACGTTTCCCCACAGCTTCTTTTCGTTCCCATAGCGAGCTATTTCCTCAAAACCAACAGAGATGTTCTCTACCTTCTCATGTTTTCCCTATTCTCTATCCTGTTTTTATTGACGGCTCTCTTTCTTACCGACATAAAAAACATAAAGATAGAGGATGATAATAGTAAGAACTCTATCGTCTGGGGAAGTTATAGAGAGCTTTTTAGGGTCAGGGGAATATTCACTTATATAATATCTATCCTGGCTTTCTCGATGATAAACGGAACCATTCTGATGTATGTATCAAGTCTATCTAACGAAAAAGGTTTAAATCCTTCTCTCTTCCTAAGCACCAATGCCTCAGTAGCCTTGATGATAAGAATAGCTGGAAATAGGATAATGAACCAACTTAATAGATATAGATGGTTGGGAATATCCCTCCTCTCAATGGCGATTTCTACTTTCCTTCTAGGTTACTCTAGTAATAGCATTCATTTAGTTCTATTATCTCTGACATATGGAAGTGGAATGGCCATAAGCTTTCCATTTCTGTTAGCTATCGCTTCGGACATAACCCCCATAAGCTTACGCCCTAAGGCATCTGCCGTAGCATGGATAATGATGGATTTGGGCTACATACTAGCCCCTTTAATAATAGGTTTTACTTCTTCAACTAGGGATATAAGCTATTCCTTTAAGTTTATATCCTTGTTGCTATTGCCTATTATTCTCCTCGTTAGCTTTCTTTGGAGGAGGTTTCTCAGGTTCAGATCTCTCTAGAAGGGGCTATCGCTCCAAGCTTTTTCATAGTTAGGTCTAATTCCCTTTACATCTTCAATGAAAGATCTTATTATCTCTCCCTGGCTTGGGGCGTACAAGATATCTCCATGGGGTTCATAGGGCATGCTTCCATCGAAAACCTCCGCTATCCCCCCGATGCACCCCTCTTCCATGTGAGCAAGGAAGGGCATCCACATAAGCTCCAAGATATGGCCTTTCTCAGGAAGATATCTCCTAAAAGCGGAGAAGAAGTGCCCTAAGAGCCATGGCCAAGCCATTCCTCTCCATCGGGCTTTAAGTTTCTGAGTTTCGTCGCCTTCCTCTCTACCCTTGTATTTTTTCTCGAAGGGTGATAATGTTCTTAAACCATAGGTTGTATAAAGGTGCTTCCAGATATTATTAATGGCTATCCTCCCTATATCTTTTGGAACAGGCGTAAAGGGCAAGGACATAGCTAATACCTGATTAGGACGCAGCTCCTTTCCTTCATCTGTATCCTTAAAGTATCCTTCCTCCTCAAGCCAAAATGTGCGAAGGAAGCTTTCTCTGATCCCTGAAAGCAGCTTATCATAGGAGTGCCTAACGTTTAAAGCGTCAGATAGGCGAGACAACAGGGAAATCATATTATACCAGAGGGCATTAAGGTCTACCAATTTTCCTTTTCTCTCAACTATAAATTCATCCTTTAGTCTTATTCCCATCCAGTTGTTTGCGGGGTCATCCTCAACTATAAGACCATCCTTGTCAACCTTTTTGCTTTCCAGCAGGTAATTGACGTAGGTTCTAAGCTTTGGGAAGAATTCCTCCGCCAAGTTAAGATCGTTGGTATAGGCTAAGAACTTAGTTAAAGCGTAGGCGAACCAAAGGGTGGATTCCTCCCCCTGATAAATCGGATTTTGACCATCTATTTCATAGGGCAAGCCTCTATCGCTAAAGTACTCCAACCACCTAAACAAGCAAAGTTTCGCATCATCTATCCTCCTTGTAGCAATAAGTAATCCTGGTAGAGAGATGAAGGTCTCCCTTCCCCTTTCTTTTAAGGAGAAATATCCAGAGATAATACCCCTGAGTTCGCCTCTTTCTATAAGTAGTGTGTCTCCAACAGCCATAAGAAGGTAAAGGAAGTCCTCTTTACATGGCATAGAATTCGTAATCGTTTTATAAAACCGTTCTTTCATCCCCCATAATCTATTAAAGTCCATATCTACTATATTGGTATAAGCTGAAACCTCGAGAGTAACACTTTCCCCCTCTTTAAGGGAGAAAGAAAAAGCTCCAGGACTCCAGAAAACTTTTTTAGATCCGCTCCCTAGATACTCTATATTTTCATAGAAACGAGGACGAGGATTATACTCTCCCGATGTTACTCTGATCATCAGCTTATTATCTTTAACATTAACTATAGTGCCAAGCTCTATGCCATGCTGGTAAGGAATGGAATTAGAGTCTGAGGGTAAAAGAGGAGAAACCTCAAAGTTAACCGGTTCTGAAGTGGATATCACATAGTAGTTGATAAATAGCTTACCGCTTTCTATTAAAACTCTTTTCTTAATCAGGCTCTCATTAACTGAAAAAATGTAAGTTGGGAAGGGGTTGAAGCTAACACTTGTTATGTACCTGTATCCATCAGGATAAACCATACTAGAATATCTATTAGTCGATAAAAAGCATTCCTTTTTCCCTATGCTGACCTTCTCTTCGAGTTTAACTAACATCGGCTCGTTAATAACTGAGAAGATGGCATGCAGCTCCCTTGTGGGAACGTCGATTAGGGTGGTAGCGGAGAAGTTGCCCTTCCCGTCAGCCAAGATCCATTCCCTTGAAACCCCTTTCTCAAAGCTGTTTATTTTCGCCTTTCCTAGAAACAAAATCCTTTCCCTCCTTCCAATTGTTAAAATAATCTCTTATCTTTCTCAAGGCTCTATAAACTCCCATCTTAGATAATGGGGGTGAAAGCATAGCTCCGAGCTCCTTTAAACTTAAAGATGGATGTTTAATCCTTAGTTCTGCAACTTCCCTTAGCTTAGGTGGAAGCTTGTCTAATTTTTCCCCTATAAGGTTTATTAAAAATAGATCTCTAAGGGAAGCTGATACTATCCTCTCGGCGTTAGCGGTATCACAATTCGCTTCTCTGTTAGCTTTTTCCCTGATCTTTTTAACAGTTCTTATTTCATCTAATCTCTTTAGCGACCTTTCTGCTCCCATTGCCCTTAAGAGCTGCTTTATGCTCAAGAGGTTTCTGAAGGTAAGATAATGCCTACCTTTCTTATCCCTCGTGCCGAAGCTTATCCCCCTCTCTCTCAAAGAGCTCTCTATAAGTGAAGCAAGATCGTTATTACTAATTCCAATCTCAAGATGATAACCCTTCCATGGTTTAACCATGCTTCCACAGCTCCAAAAAAGTCCTCTTAGGAAATCTCCCCAGTGAAGATCATCGTTAAGATAAACCTTTGGGTCCCTCAGAAAATCTGGGAAACCCTTCAGTTGAACTTCGTAATGCCCCTTTATCCCAGAAACCAATGCATACTTTTCCTTTAATGTATCAAGATATTTACACAGCTTTCTAGCATCGGAGGGAGTGTCAACTTTCACGACAAGAGAGTCCCTTAACTTAGTTAAAAGGAACCCAGCGAGCTCTGCTTTGATAGCCTCCTTGTCTAAAACTAACTTCTCCATAACCTCTTCTCTTAAGGAAGTGTAAAGAGACACTTCCCTCACCCCTCTTTGACTAAGCCTAAAATCACTTCCGCAAGCTTGTAGGGATGGTGTCTAACGATTCCATCTCTCTCTAAAACGAGATCAGAGCATATGAATATGGGACGCTTACAGTCAAGCGGTATATCCAACCTTACAGGTGTAGCCCCTTCGCTCTCGTATCTTTTAAGAACGGACTCAGAAAAGGAACCAGTATTAACTATAACATAATCTATCACTTCAGCACCTATATACTTCTCTATCTCCCTTAAGTGGTCAAGGACAGTAAAGCCATCTGTCTCTCCTGGTTGGGTCATTATGTTACAAATGTAGACTTTGAGCGCTTTTGACGTTTTGATGGCCTCAACTATCTCGCTAAATACCAGGTTAGGTATGATGCTAGTATATAGACTACCAGGTCCTATAGCTATAATATCAGCTTTCATAATAGAATCCCGAACTTTTGGGGAAAGAGAGGCCTTAGAAGGTATAACCTCAAGTTTGGTGATTCTCTTACCCGTCTTTGGGATTTCGGTCTCCCCTTCTACCATACTTCCATCTTCAAATGTGGCTCTAAGCTTTACATCACTTAAGGTTATCGGAAAAACTTCCGCGGTCACACCCAGCATCTCCTTAAACTTCTGAAGACCTGATAGGAAATCTCCCTCCATTTCAGAAAGAGCTAAAAGCAAAAGATTCCCTAAGGAATGTCCTTTTAATTCCCCTCTTTCGAATCTATATTTAAGAACAGAAGCCCATATGTTATCATCTTCAGCAAGCGAAAGTATGCAGTTTCTTATATCCCCTATAGCTATACCTCCCCAATCTTTTCTTATCCTTCCTGTAGATCCACCCTCATCGCTTACCGTAACTATCGCTGTAATATTGCCTGTATATTTCCTTAAGCCTCTTAAAAGGGTAGAAAGACCAGTTCCACCACCTATGGCCGTCACCTTAGGCCCCCTTTTCTTCTCTAATTCAAGATAAAGTTCTCCTATGCTTGTTCCTCTCTTTCGGAGTATACTATCTATAACTGTAATTAGCTTATAAATCCCCAAGCCAACTAAAAGAAATCCAAGAGACAGGATAGAAAACTCCAAGCTTCCTCCCTTTGGATGTCCGAGAGCAAGCCCTCCCAAGAAAGAACCCATGACTATGACGCCTATCCATCTCTTTAATCCATATCCTGGCAAAAACCAACCCTTCATCCTTTTTCTATATCTCTGTGAATTACCTTTAGATTTGAATAACCTTCTTCAAGAAGATAACTTGCCACCTCCTCAGCGATTACTACGGAGCGATGTCTCCCCCCAGTGCATCCGAAAGCTATGTTAACGTAGCTCTTTCCCTCTTCAGCATATTTCGGGAGAACGAAAGCTAGAAGATCAAATAGTTTTTTAAGAAAAGCCTGAGATACTTCGCTAGAGAGGACGAAATTTCTTACCTTTTTGTCTAAGCCGCTTAATCCCCTGAGCTCCTCAGAATAATAGGGATTAGGTAAAAATCTCAGGTCGAAAACAAGATCTGACTCTAAAGGCAAGCCATACTTGAAGCCAAAGGAGTATATTGAGATAAGTAAAATTGAGGGAGCAAACTTCTCTTTTAGAACTATACCTTTTATGGTGTTTCTTAAGGCTAAGGGAGGAGTATTGGATGTATCTATAACTACATCTGCAATTTCCCTTAAGGGTTTAAGAAGCTCCTTCTCCTTATCTATGGCCTCCCTTAAGGTAATAAAATCTGTCTGTAAAGGGTGGGGTCTGCGAGTCTCCTCAAAGCGCCTTATAATGACCTCGTCACTAGCTTCGAGAAATATCACTCTGAAGGCTATACCCCTTTCCTTTAAAAAGGACAAACTGCTTCTTATGTCATCAAGAAAGTCTCTACCCCTTATATCTATAACTAAGGCTATTCTCTCCAACCCTCTAGAGAGAAGGGATAACTCCACAAGCTTAGGTATTAAAACCGGGGGAAGGTTATCGATACAGAAGTATCCACTATCTTCAAGGCTTCTTAAGGCTAAGGATTTCCCAGCTCCTGATAAACCAGTTACTATAACTAACTGCATTGCCCTAAGAATAGCTTTAGACCTTCTATTACACCATCACCAAAGGAGGCGCGAGAAACGTAAGTAGCATGCTTTTTTAGTGAAGGATCAGCATTAGACACAGCTACAGAAAAACCCACTTTTTTGAAGATCTCAATGTCGTTTTCGCTGTCTCCAAAAGCTAATACGCTTTTAAGATCGTATCCTAACATCGTAAGAAGTCTTTCCAGGGCATTGCCTTTGTTAGCCTTGGGATCTACTATCTCAACGTAGGTGGGGAAAGATCTGGCTACATGAGCTTTCCCCTTCAAGAAGTTCTTTATAAAGGGTAAGAATCTATCTACAAGTCTAGACGTTTCAGCCAAGAGAAGAACTTTAAGGATCAGCCTTTCCTTAAAAATTTCTTCCAAACTTCTGGCCACCATAACTTCTTCCTTGACATAATTCATATAGAATCTTAAAACTTCGCTCATCCTAAGGGCTAGCATCTTGTAAGGTGTGAAGAAGTGAGGGTGAAAACCAGGTACTAACTTCAAAACGTTTAGCACGTCTACCAAGACCTCTTTCTTAAGCGGTGTGGTATAAAGAATACGGCCATCAATACTTTCTATTAAAGCCCCGTTGCATGCTATTATTGGAAGATCACTACCTATGCTCTTTGCAAACTCACGTGCTGCCATAGTTAACCTTCCCGTAGCTACAATAGATCTTATACCCAACTCTCTTAATTTTCTAAACTCCCCTACTACCTGAGGTTCAAGGATTCCATCTCGTGAAAGAAGTGTCCCATCCAAGTCAACTACAACCAATTTTATCGAATTCTCCCACATTCTTTCTCCCATCCTTTTAAGATATTAATTCCATGTGCAAGAACAGGTAAAATTATATCTAAACTCTCTCTAACCCCTTTTGGGCTACCAGGCAAGTTAACTACAAGGGTCTCCCCTAATATACCAGCAACCCCTCGAGACAAAACAGCCTCAGGTGTGAACTTATACCCTTCAAGCCTCATTATCTCGGGTAACCCTGGAACCCCTCTCTCAATAACCCTTAAAGTTGCTTCTGGTGTCACATCTCTCTTGCTCCAGCCAGTTCCCCCACTCGTGAAGATTATATCGCATCCGTCAGAAGCAAACTCTCTTATCTTCTCAGCTATCAAATCAATCTCATCTGGAATGATAATGTACCTTTTAATCTCTCCTCCTATTTCTAAGATCTTCTCCTCTATAACTTTACCGCTTAAGTCCTCCCTTTCTCCCCGTGCTCCTTTATCACTCGCTATAATTATACCTACCTTTATAGGTAGGAATCTCATAACCTTATCTCCTATCTTTATCTTACCATCCTTAACGACCTCGCACTTCCATCCGTATATCTTCACAAGTGAAGAACGATCTTTAGGTAAGCTAGCTTCTCTATCACCTGTTGATTTCACTCTACTTACAACCTCTCCAATCTTCAAAAAATCACCCACCTCAACAGCTGTTATACCTTTGATGGTTAAATCCTCAAAAAAGCTTTTAAACTCTGAAGGGAAAGGAAACTCTTGAGGAATAAACTCTATAGGGAAGACCAACAACTCATCTCCTTTCAGAAAGTTGGCTTCAAGGGCAGGCATTTTCCTTGAAGAACGGTAGGAATTAACATTAACAGATAGAACTTTACCCTTCCCTATAATACTCACCGCTTTTACCCCCTCTTTTGGCTAGCAGGCATATCTCCTTTATAATTATCCCCATATCTACACCCTTACACATATCGTAAATAGTTAAGGCAGCTATGGCTACTGCTGTTAAAGCCTCCATCTCCACCCCAGTCCTTTCTTTTGCCTTAGCCTTAGCCATTATCTTAATTCCGAACTCTTTTGGAAGTAGCTCAAAATCTAAGGATATGTGGTCTAAAATTATAGGATGACAAAGAGGTATGAGCTCTGGTACCTTCTTCGCTCCCAGTATGCCAGCAATGCGCGCAGTCTCTCGGGGATCTCCCTTAGGTAAGTTCCCTTGAATTAAGGCGGAGTAAACCCTCTCTCCCAAGATCACCTTACCGTAAGCCAAAGCTTCTCTTTCTGTCAGATCCTTATTGGAAACATCTATCATATTAGCCAAGGAAATCACCCTCCTATCTTTGACATGAACCCGTCACCCCATCGCTCCAGTGTAAACCATCCAAGAGGTTTAAGACTTATGGCCTCTTTAATCAGCGTAATTAGCTCTTTATCGTCTGCTCCCCTTCTCATGGCTTCCTTAAGATCTATTTCCTTTTCTCCAAACAAGCAGGTTCTTAACCTACCATTAGCTGTTAACCTTATTCTGTTACACCTATCACAGAAGTGATGACTTATAGCTCCTATAAGTCCTATTACTCCTCCCCATGGGAGTTTAAAATAGGTAGCTGGTCCATATCCAATTCTATGGCCAAGAGGCGTCAAAGAATATTTCCTTTCTATGACTTGCTTTATCTCATCTGCTGATAGAAAATCTTCCTTCTTCCATGTGCTTTTTGTTATGGGCATGAACTCGATAAATCTCACTATTAATCTCATTTTCTTGGTTAGGTTAACGAAGTCCAAGATTTCATCATCGTTGAAACCCCTTATAGCTACAACGTTGATTTTTACGAGTAGCTCCTCGTTTAGAAAGCGTTTTACTCCTTCCCAAACATCATTTATATCTCCTAGACGAGTTATGTACCTATATTTATCTGGATCAAGGGTATCCAGGCTCACGTTTAAGGAATCCAAACCTAAACTCTTAAGCTCATTGCTATATTTGGTTAATAGTATACCATTAGTAGTTAGAGAGATAAGAAGGCGTGGGAAGCTTTTCTTCACATCCTTTAAAAAATTGACGAACCCATCTCTTACCAAAGGTTCTCCGCCGGTAAATCTAACTCTTTCGAGCCCAAGGTAGCTAAAGATCCCAAGCACTCTAAGTATCTCTTCATATCTAAGTATTTCCGAGTGAGGAATAAGCTCAATACCCCTCTCCGGCATACAGTACCTACATCTTAAGTTGCACCTATCTGTTACGGAAACCCTAAGATAGTTTATGACCCTTCCGAAACTATCCTTTAACTTTTCCTCGCCCATTTATATCCTCCTAAGGATAGGGCTCTCTCTTTAAAGGAGGGGCTATCCAAAATTTGGCATATAGCTTTGAACTGAGGTAAATCGATATATTCTTTAAGGGTAACTAAATCATATTCCTCTTCGAATAACGGGATAAAATCTAAGCCCATTATCTTGGCAGCAGCGTATATCCCCATTCCTACGTCAGCGTTTCCTGATGCGATCCTCATAGCAACTCCTAGGTGTGTGAACTCCTCATCATCGTAACCTCTGATCTCGGATGGTGATATGCCCTCTTTTCTAAGGAGATAATCTAAGAGGATTCTTGTTCCTGAGCCTCTCTGCCTATTTACAAACAGAATGTCCTCCCTTCTAAGGTCTGATAATCCTCTTATCTTCTTAGGGTTACCGGGCCTAACCATCAGCCCCTGCTCTCTATAAACGAACTTCAACACTTCTACATTTTCGCCAGTTAAGTGCTTTTCTATGAATGGAGTGTTATAAGATTCCGTCACCTCGTCGAAGAGGTGAATTCCAGAAAGATGAGCCTCTCTATTCTTCAATGCAAACAGTCCTCCTAAGCTACCCACATGGGCTGAAACAAACCTAAACCTCGGAAAACCTTTTCTTATCTCATCTGCGATGAGGTCAAGAAGTAGATCATGACTTCCTATGAAAAGTAGCGTTCCCTCTAACTCGCTCTTTTCCCTAAAAAGATGCACCTCTACTTCGCTTCCTCTTTCTATTTCAATAACTTCTCGAGGAACTAGAATGAAGCCATCAGCTTTTCCCAAGGATGATATGTTCCCAGCCCCTCGCGGAAGACTAACTGCAACCCATCTTCCAGAAACTTTACCGACTCTTACCCTTATGATTTCCTCTATGCCTTGAACGGACACTATTCCCTTTGACAGATACATCTTCATCCTGTCCAACTCTCTAGGAGCAGTCTTTAAGAAGGCTGCTATAAGCGGATTAACGAAGAAGTACAACCCAACCCACGCGGAAACAGGATAACCTGGAAGCCCAATAACCGGCTTACCTTTAACCTTACCAAGTATTAAGGGCTTACCAGGTCTACAAGCTATGCCATCAACTATGACCTTTCCTACCTTAGATATGACATCTGCTGTAAAATCTCTATTTCCTTTGGAAGACCCCGCACCTATTATGACTAAATCATTTTTTTCTATCTCCTCAAGTAGGGCTTCTAAGACAATCTCGAAGTTATCAGGTAATATCTTGTGTATGATTACCTCTCCTCCCCAATCTTCGACGAGGGCTTTCAACATGAAAGAATTACTCTCATAAGCTAGCTTGCCTTTTAGATTTTCTCCCAAAGCTGCAAGTTCGTCTCCAACGGGAATGAAACAAATCTTTGGTTTTTTCCATACCCAGACTTCACTAATTCCCGAAGCAGCAAGCAACTGAACCTCCTGAAAGCCTATACGTCTGGAGGATTCGAGGAGAAGCTCTCCTTGGGAAAAATTCTCTCCTGGGAATCTAATATTTTCCCCTGCTCTAATACTTCTTAAAAGTTTCAACTTATTTCCATCAAACAGGGCTTCTTCCTTAAGAAGGACTGCATCGTACTTGTCGGGAACAGGAAAACCTGTGTTTACAGGCATATAGTCATCCAGGCTTATCGGGTTGACTTCCGTGGCCCCATTCGTCTGGGAAGATCTCAAGGCGAAGCCATCCATCCCTGAGACCTTAACTGAAGGGGAGGAAATTGTGGCAAATATGGGGCGGGAAGTAACCCTACCTACTGCATCAATCAATGAAACCTTTTCCTCACCTAAAGGAGAGATGTTTAACTCAGAAAGCCATAAATTTAGGGCATCATCCCTTGGAAGTACTCCCCTTAAATACTCCAGACCTCCACCACCTCTCCTTCTCTGTATCCTTCCACATCTTCTGGAACTCTTATTAGGAAGTTACCCCTCGCTACCCTGCTTATCGCTCCAGACTTTCCCCATATTGGAAGGATGCATTTATCCCCTAGGCAAGCACAGATAAACTCTTCAACGCCTAATACTGATGGAAGGTTAGTACCTATTCTAATAAAGAAGGGCTCCTCCTGATTTGCCACTCCCAGCATAGATTCAAGCGCAGGTATCATAAAAACTCTGGCGGAAACTATGCTCGATATAGGGTGACCAGGCAAACCGAAAACAGGCTTACCTCTTATCCATCCTGCCACCGTGGGTTTTCCAGGGGATATATTTAATCCCTCAATCAAGAGGTCCCCTTTTAGTTTTCGAAAGAGCTCCCTAGTGTAATCCCTGACTCCTATTGAGCTTCCACCCGATAAAACGACAACATCGCTTTTATCCAAAAGAAGGTCAAGAACTTCTACAAGCTTGTCCAGGTTATCAGAAACAACGCCGTAGATCCAGGGTTCAGCCCCCCAGTTCTTCAGCAAAGAGTACAGAGTATAGGAGTTAATATCGTATATCTTACCTGCTGGGAGTTCGTTGCCAGGAGAAACCACCTCATCACCCGTAGAGGCTATTCCGACCCTTAGTTCGATTACTTCAACCTTATCAAAACCATAGGCTGCAAGGAGTCCAACCTTTCCTAAATTGATCCTCTCCCCATAATCTAATATGGTGGATCCTTGAGGCCAATCTTCTCCCTTAGCAAGTACATTCTCCCCTGCTGCTACAGATCTGTAAACCTCTATAACTCCTTGGGATTCTTCCACAAACTCATTCATAACTACAGCATCAGCTCCTTGAGGCAAGTACGACCCCGTGAAAACTCTTACTGCCTCACCCAATGAAATAGAAATGTTGGGTAGCTCTCCAACCCTTATCTCTCCTATAAGGTTAAGGTAAGCTGGCATCCCTTCTGAAACGCCCTTAAGATCACGATGATTTACAGCATAACCATCACGTGTGGAACGGGACAGGGGAGGAAGGTCAAAGGGAGCTTTAAGGTTAGAGGCAGATCTCTTCCCCAACGCTTCACTTAAAGAGAGGATCTTGCTTCTTAAAGGTGGTTTTCCAGCTTCACTCATGATCTTTATAGCTTTTTCACGAGAGATAACCTTGCGCATAGAGCTCTTCCTCCAAAGCTTTTAAGACTTCGACTATATCCTCTCGAAAGATTATCTCGGCATGGACATCAAGATAGGTGGGGTCCCTATTTACTATAACTATGGGGCTACCATTGAGATACGCCTGGTATGGGAAATTAGCAGCAGGCATAACCTGGAGAGAGGAGCCGAGAATGATCCATAAGTATCCACCGAGAATAAGTTTAGACGCTTCATACAGCGCTGATTCAGGGAGAAGCTCACCGAATAGCACTACATCTATTTTATATATGCCACCGCAGCTACAGTAAGGAATGTCCTCTTTCTCAAGAATTCTCAGAAGCTCATCAGACGAAATTACCTTATTGCACTTCATACAATGGGCGTATCTCATGTTCCCATGAAGTTCTATGACTTTAGAAGAACCACCTTTCTGATGCAGCCCATCTATATTTTGGGTTATGACTGCTTGGACCAAGCCTGCTTTCTCAAGTTTACCAAGTATCTTATGTCCTTCATTGGGCTGAGCCCTGGTGAGGGTTACAAGTCTCTCCTTATAGAACTTGTAGAAAGCGGCTGGATCTCTTCTTAAGGCATCTATGGATGCCACCTTAAAAGGATCAACTTTGCTCCAAATTCCATCTCTGCTTCTAAAGTCGGGAATACCTGACGCCGTAGACATCCCAGCTCCCGTGAAAACCACTGCAGGCTTCTTTTTAATTAAGATCTCAGCAAAGTTTTTTATCCTTTCTTTAAACTCTAGCATATTTTAATGCCTCACCACACTTGCATCCTCTCTCAAGGGGCATGCGCTCTATCATCTTTAGAACAACCTTTTTAGCTTTGTCTACGTTTTCCTTAAATATCTTCATTACCTCTTCAGCTGTTACAGGAGGAACTTCCCCCTCTATACCAACATCGTAGTCAGTTATCAAAGATATATTGACGTAGCACATCTCGAGTTCCCTCGCTAAGATCGCTTCGGGATATTGCGTCATGTTTATGACTTCCCATCCCATTTGTGTGTACCATCTACTTTCTGCCCGCGTTGAAAATCTCGGACCCTCTATAACAACTACCGTTCCCCTGTCATGAAGCGGAATGCCAAGCTCCTTTATGACATCTATGGCAATCTTCCTTAGCTCAGGACAATAAGGATCAGCAAAGCTAACATGAGTTACGATGGGACCATCATAGAAGGTATCTATTCGTCTAAATGTTCTATTAACAAGCTGGTCGCACACGACAAAATCTCCAGGCTTAACATGCTTTTGAAGACTACCAGCCGCACACGGAGCTATTATCCTCTTGACTCCTAATTTCTTAAAAGCATAAAGGTTAGCTCTGTAGGGAATCATGTGAGGAGGATAGCGATGATCTTTACCATGCCTTGGAAGAAAAGCTACTCTTTTACCGCTGATCTCACCAATGGCTATCTTGTCACTCGGAGACCCATAGGGAGTTTCGACCTTAACCTCCTCATATTCTTTCATGAGCTCATAGAAACCAGTACCACCAAATACCCCTATGTCAGCCTTAGGCTCCAACCTCTACACCCCCTCATATATCAAATATGATAGTAGCTTCATAAAATCCAGCTTCATCTTTCTTCACACTTAAACCGTGATAAGTTGCAGCTTTAATATAGCAGGATACCTCATCGTTTTTTACCTTAAAGCAGTCGAGCTCAGCCTTAAGATAATGAAGTTTAAGTTCCATAAAGTTTATATCTTTAAAGGCTAGCTCTCTGCTTTCAAATAAATATAGGATCTCATTTAACCAGGTCACGAGAAGCTCTTCCACATCCTCTGCCTCGATAGTGATAGTGACCCTCTCCTCCACCGGAAAGAGGTCTCTTTTGAAGGAAAACATTATCTTAACTAACCCAAGGGCCGCTTCCTTGAAAAGTTCCTCTAAGCTCTTTGTTCTAACCCTTATGCCGATATCAGCAGTGTGATCAAGTATCTCTATCATAAATACCACTCCCTGAGTGATCCTAAACATTCATAGTTTGTCAGATCTACATGCAGGGGTGTTACAGAGATATAACCGTTAGATACAGCCCAAATGTCACTATCATACTCAAGCCTCTCTATTACATCTCCACTTATCCAGTAACACTTCTCCCCCCATGGGTCCTCATACTTCAAGACTCTTCCAGAGTAAACCCTATATCCCTGTTTCGTAATTCTGACTCCTCTAGGATTTTTGGGAAAGTTTATGTTTAGGAAGGTATGCTGGGGCAACCCCTTTTCTAAGAGCTTAGGAAGAAAGCTTCTTACAAAACTCGCAGCATCTTTGAAAACCTCTAAATTGGTTGAGTCTGCAGAAATAGCTACCGATGTTATACCCAACAGAGCTCCTTCCATAGCTGCTGCTACCGTACCTGAATAAACGATATCTATCCCAAGGTTTAACCCTTTGTTTATACCGGAGATAATGGCTCTTACCTCCTTACCTTTAAGAACCTCACTTACACCAAGTATGACACAATCCACAGGTGTTCCATCGCAAGTGTACACGTTTTTACAACCACCTATGTCAATACATAGCTTATTTATCCTCAGCGGCCTTCTTAAAGTTATAGCGTGTCCTATTGAACTTCTTTCGCTATCTGGAGCTACAACTACAACTTCATCCAAGTCTCTAAGAGCATTAACAAGGGCGATTAATCCCTCTGAGTAAATACCATCATCGTTTGTAAGAAGTATAGCCATCTTTTTCTATCCTCCCCTAGACTTTTTAATAACGTACCTCAAAATCTTTAAACTCCCCTTTATAATTTTCCCAAGAGTGATCAACCCTTTGAACTATGGAAAAAGGTGAACCTCTTTGAAGGATCGAAAGCAAAAGCTCAAGCTCTTTCCTATCTCCTTCCGCTACAACCTCTACGCTACCATCGGAACAATTTCTAACCCATCCCGTAAGTCCAAGAGCTCTTGCTTCTTTCTTAACGAAATATCTGAAACCTACCCCTTGAACCATTCCATATACCTTGGCTCTTAAGCGGCCCCTCACCTTCCTAAGCACCTCTCATATCAATATATATAGTATTGAGAAAATCAAAGGCAACATTACCTTCCTAATAACACCTAAACCTATAAGTAGAAGCAGTATTATCATCCCATATCTCTCTATCTCCCTATAGTATTTATCAATTTTGTGCGATAGAAAATAGCTTACTATCCTAGATCCATCAAGTGGTGGCAAGGGTATTAAGTTAAACACCATAAGAGATATATTTATTATAAGCGCATTAAAGAAAAATCGCTCTGTAGCCCAACCCATGTGGATACCCAATCTGAATGGAATAGCAAAGAGAAAAGCGAGAAGAAGATTCATCATGGGACCTGATAGGGCCACTAAAGCCATATCTCTCTTAGGTTTTTTAAAGTTATCTGGGTTAATCATCACCGGTTTAGCCCAGCCAAACCTAAAAAAGAGAAGCATTATGGTTCCTAATATGTCGAGGTGAGCTAACGGATTGATGGTTAACCTTCCAGTGAATCTTGGCGTAAGATCACCAAGCTTATCAGCTACCCAAGCATGAGCAAACTCATGGAAGCTTAATGCAATTATAACTGCCGGAAAACTTAAAACCAAATCAGAGAAGGAAGTTAACACCTTTTAAACACTCTCCTTCCTCAATCTTTCTAATATGTCATCCTTAGATCTAAGGCCCTCTTCGAGCTGAAGCCTTAGAACCTCTATTTTTATCCTACCATATTCTTTTCCCTTTAGGGAAGCTATATTTTCCATTTCCTCTTGAGAGAGAATGGGACGTGCTTCCCTATAAGCCTTCCAAAGGGAGAATAAATCCTCTTCAAGGCAGATAGACCAAAATTTAACCAGGTTTTGTGAGGCCCTCAAAAACTTTCTGTACCTATTCTCAAAACTCAATGATTTAAGCTCGCGCCATAAAGGGGCTAAGGATAGGTCTTCCCTTAGACGTTTTGGAAGCTGAAATCTAAGGCCCCAATCGCGAGGATGTTTATGTGCTTCTGAACCAAAGATTGTGAAGAGAAGGAATTCTTTACGATTCTCCTGAGAAAGGAATTTCTCCCCTTTAAGCCTATCTAAAACCTCCATATCCAACTTACTTAACTTAACTCCTATGCTTTGCCAACATCCTAAATCTTCCATAAGAACTATCCCATTTAAATATTCATCCTCTTTGAATAGCTCCTCGAGCTCCTTCCAGATTCTAACCCACCCAACCCAGAGGAGAGCACCTTTATCAATGGCTTTCTTCATGAGATCCAGTGTTCTATCTTCGAAATTTAGAGAGAAGCGCACCTTTAATCTTATACCACGAATTATCCTCGTCGGATCCTCTATGAACGCGTAAGGTTTTATTAAGCGAAGTATGCCCCTTTTTATATCATCTAAACCGTAAAAGGGATCAAAAAGCAACCCCTTAATGCCTTCTGAGAGTCCCAAAGCCATTGCGTTTATAGTGAAGTCTCTCCTTTGAAGGTCTTCATAAAGCTTAGCTGGAAAGACCTTAGGAAGAGCACCCGCCCTTTCGTATATCTCCTTTCTACCCAAGGCTATATCAAAAACTTTCCCATCCTTAACTAGCTTTAAAGTTAGGAATGGAGTTAATTCTTTAAGGGAAAACTTACATTTCTTCGCAGATTCTAAGAATCTTTCTAAATCTCCCTCAAGCAAGAGGTCAAGTTCTCTATAAACGCAACCTCCAATTAAGATGTCCCTTAATGCTCCTCCCACGAGGTATAGTTTAGCATCTACCTTAGATGCTACATGAGTTAGCTCCTCAAGGTAGGGGGAAAGTTCGTGTTCCTTTAGCTTCGAGATAGCCTCTTCTAAAACTAAAGGGTAGCTTCGTTTTGAAGGAGGAAAAGGATCAGCGTAAATTTTCAATTCACCAGCCAAACCATATCTTTTGGAAACCTCTATCAAGTCCTCTCCAAGCCAAAGCCTATCGTGTCCTCTCAAAAGCGGTCTAAAGCACCTTCTCATATATGAGCTTCCCCTCTATAGAGCAGCGTTCACCTATGCTATAGGCTGACTTCAAAAATTGAAGAGCTTCAGCCAGAGAGCTTTCAGATCTATATAGAATCTCAGCTATGGCTTCTCCCTTCTCAACCTTATCTCCCCTTTTCTTAAATAGCCTGATTCCAACTCCCCTGTCGATTTCTTTTCCTTTTCTTTTCCTTCCTCCTCCCAAGGATAAAACTGCTAATCCTATCTTCTCGGCATCAACAGATTCGATGAAACCAGCTTTATCTGCCTCAATCACAAAACTGTAGGGAGCATGAGGCATTAGGTTGTAATTTTCCAAAACCCTTGGGTCTCCTCCCTGAGCTTCTATAATATCAGCAAGTTTCTGAAGGGCCTCCCCTTTAACTATCTTTTCGTAAAGCTCCTCCCTTGAAAGAGGCTTATTCGCAAGAGTAGAAAGCTCACTTCCTAAAGAAAGAACAAGTTCAGTTAAATCAGCTGGTCCCTTTCCCTTCAAAGTATCTATGGCTTCTTCAACTTCTATTGTATTACCAACGTTATTTCCCAGAGGTTGATCCATATCGGTTATAAATGCGCAAACTCTTTTCCCAAGATCTTTAGATATAGATATCAAAAAAGTAGCAAGTTCTCTGGCTTTATCCATTTCCTTCATAAAGGCTCCTTTCCCAACCTTAACATCGAAAACCCATGCATCGGCGCCAACAGCAAGCTTTTTCCCTAATATACTCGAAACTATCAAAGGGATAGAATCTACTGTTGCGGTGACATCCCTCAAGGCATAGATCTTTTTATCAGCGGGAGCTAGCTCTTCAGTCTGGGCTGCTATAATTGCTCCAGATCTCCTTAAGGCTAGTTTTAAGTCTTCAAGACAAAGATTAGTCCTAAATCCAGGTATAGACTCTATTTTATCTATAGTTCCACCAGTATACCCCAGTCCCCTTCCAGCTAATTTAGGGAACAGAAAACCGCATGAGGCCATTAATGGGACCAAAGTTATGCTTGTTTTGTCTCCTACTCCACCTGTGCTATGCTTATCGACTTTAGGAAGATCAAAATCGCTTAAGTCCAAAAGCTTCCCGGATCTTCCTATAATCTCGACTAAATCCCTTATCTCCCTAGGGGACATCCCTTTAAAATACACAGCCATACACCAAGCTGAAACTTGATAATCAGCTACCTTACCCTTCAGATAGCCTTCTATGAAAAACTTAAGCTCTTCCGTTGAAAGCTCTTCTCCATCCCTTTTCTTCTTTATTATTTCAGATGGTATCAACGCTTAACTCCTCCAAACAGAAGGAAATGATTTCCCTCATTTTATCCTTAATCTTTCTAGCGCTATCAAGCACATTTTCATGAGTTATATCTATTCCTTCATCAGTACATCCTGCTTTGTTCGTTATGCCCACAATTCCTACGACCTTTAAACCCATTTGTCTTGCGACTATTGTCTCCGGAACTACTGACATTCCAACCATATCAGCACCTAATATCTTTAGAGCTTTGATCTCCGCAGGAGTTTCATAGGATGGGCCTGAAAGAGCCGCATATACGCCTTCCTTGAGATTAAACTTCTCTTTTAAGACACTTCTCACTTTGGGGTCATAAGCATTAGATAAATCTACAAATCTATTCCCTAAGGTCGGTTCATTTATGCCCCTTAAAGGGTTTTCTCCCATTAAGTTTATGTGATCTTTGATAAGGACTATATCCCCCGGATTAATGCTATCAGAAACGCCTCCTGCAGAGGCGGTTATAATTATAAGCTTCGCTCCCCAAAGGGCAAGAACTCTTATGGGAAGTGTGATTTCAATCATAGAGTACCCCTCATAGAAGTGAGATCTACCCTGAAGAATAGCAAAGCATCTTTCTTTTCTCTCTCCCCACCATAGCTTACCTTCATGGCCAGGAACGGTGGGAATGGGAAAGTTTGGAATATCTTTGTATAGTATAAAGCCCAGACTACCAACTTCACGAGCTATGTCTCCAAATCCTGAGCCAAGGATCACACCTATTAAGGGACTTTTTCCCTTAAACCTGCTTCTTAAGAAGTCAGAGCTCTCCTTGACTCTCTCCAATAGGGAGGGCACTTACATCACCCCTTTACTAAGCTCTGGGATGAGATTTCTTGTAAATTTCCTTTAACCGCTTTATATCGACATGTGTGTAGATTTGGGTTGTATTAAGGCTTGCATGTCCCAACATCTCTTGAAGAGTTCTAAGGTCTGCCCCTCCTTCAAGTAGATGTGTAGCGAAGGTATGCCTCAGGGAGTGAAGAGTGAATCTCTCTTTTAAACCGGCCTTTAGCAGGTAATCCTTAAACCGAAGCCACAGCACTTCTCTTGAGAGCCTCTTCCCTCGCGAGCTTAAAAACAAGAAACCCGGATCCTTTTTCCCCTTTAGTATCTTGGGCCTAGCCTCAAATAGATATCTCCTAACCCAGTGGATGGCTTCTTTGCCTATAGGAACAACCCTTTCTTTGTTGCCTTTCCCCTTACACCTTAACAACCCCTCTCCGAAGTCTAGGTCATTTAACCTCAAATTAATGAGCTCAGAAACTCTCAACCCAGAAGCGTATAGCACTTCAATTATCGCTCTATCTCGAATCCCCAAAATATTTTTAGCGTCTATCACCTCGAGTAAACGATTTACTTCCTCTTTAGATAAAAAGAGAGGCAACTTCTTCTTAACAGATATAGAAGCTATCGTAGCTTTGCAAAGCTTTTCTTTTGGAGTCACGATAGCTAAAAACTCAAGAAAAGCCCTCAACGAAGAAATCTTCCTTGCAATAGTTGTTTCTCTATATCGAGAGGCCCGAAGCTGTTCCACAAATTTTGTGATATCATCCTCGAGCCTATCGAGGTCCAGGGATTCTAAGCTTTCTAAGAAGCTCTCCACATCTTTAAGGTAAGCTTTTAGAGAATTTTCAGATATCCCTCTTTCCGTTATAAGGAAGTCGCTAAACCTTTGGAGAAGTTCTTCCTTCATGACAAAAGGCTATATAGTAAAGAATACCAGCTATGCTCTTTGCATCTTCCATCTCTCCGCGCTTCACGCGTTCTTTTAACTCTTCTATGCTATATATTTCAACCTTTATTTTCTCATCGCTATCAAGGTTTTGCTCTCTCTTCCTTAGATCCTTCGCTAAAAACAGGTGAAACTTTTCATCGCAAAACCCCGGGCTTGAATAGCAAGAGAGAAGATATATCAGATCATTAGCTTCATATCCCGTTTCTTCCAAAAGTTCCCTCTTAGCGCAGAGGAGGGGGTTTTCCCCCTCCTCCATTGTTCCAGCAGGCAACTCTAAAAGCTCCTTACCAGTAGCGTACCTGTACTGTCTAACCATGACTATCTTCTCATCGTTCAGAACGGGTATAATCACCACTGCGCCTCGATGCTCAACTACTTCTCTTAGAGCCCTTTTCCCATCCTCAAGCTCAACCTCATCGACCCTAAGGTTAAGAACTTTTCCGGAGTAGATTAACCTTCCGCTAAGCTTCTTTTCCATAAGTTAACCCCTTCCTGAAAGCTCTCTCATTTATCTCAAACATAGAGGCTTTTTTCTCTCCAAGCGTTTCCTTTAAAGCAGAAAGCATCTTTTCCGTACTCGGAAAACCCTTTCTTGCAACATAGGCTCCAAGCATTATCAGATTTGCTACGCGTTGATCTCCTATGTCTACGGAAAGGCGAGTAGCTGGAATAGCTACCAAATCTATGTCCTTTCTAGAACTATTGTAGTTTACCAGAGAGCTGTCATATATTAAGAGCCCCCCGGGTAAGAGCTTGGGTAGAAACTTCTCTAAAGATGGCTGATTAAAAATGAAAAGAGTATTCGGAAAAGTTACTATGGGAGACCCAATAGGTTCGTTTGAAATTATAACCATACAATTTGCAGTTCCTCCTCTCATCTCTGGACCATAAGAGGGAAGCCATGTTACATGTTTCCCTTCTTTCATCCCAGCTAAGGCTAAGAGCCTACCGGCGAGGAGTATCCCTTGTCCCCCAAAACCAGCAAGTATGATGCTTTCAAACATGCGACTTCACCCCTCCTTAGGCATCTTAAACTCCCCAATTGGATACAAAGCTTCCATACGTTCTTCTACCCACTTTTGAGCCTTTGCAGGAGGTAAACCCCAGTTTGTTGGACACATAGACAAAACTTCAACTAATGAAAAACCTAAACCTTTAATTTGGGTTTCAAAGGCTTTCTTTATATATCTTTTGACTTGGAGTATCTTCTGAGGCGAAGCGAGAGACCCCCTTGCTATATAAGCGGAACCATCGAGAATTGAAAGCATCTCACAAATCTTTATGGGATACCCTTCTTTATCTGGGGTTCTCCCTGAGGGAGACGTGGTAGTTCTCTGCCCAGGAAGGGTTGTGGGAGCCATCTGCCCTCCTGTCATACCATATACTGCGTTGTTTATAAATATAGTCGTTATTTTCTCCCCTCTGTTTGCTGCATGAATGATCTCAGATATGCCTATAGAAGCAAGGTCTCCATCCCCCTGATAGGTAAAGACTATAAGGTCTGGGTGAACCCTCTTGCAACCAGTGGCTACAGCGGGAGCTCTTCCATGAGCAGCTTCATACATGTCGCAATTTATGTAGTCGTATATCAGCACAGCACAGCCTACGGGTGCTACACCAACAGTTCGCTCTCTTATATCAAGTTCATCTATAACCTCTCCAATTATTCTGTGGACTATACCATGTCCACACCCAGGGCAATAATGCGTTTGCCTATCAAACATACTCTTGGGTCGAGAGAAAACAAGCTTCATCTCTGATCACCTCTGCTTTCCACCCTCTCCAATATCCGAGAGACTATCTCCTCGTGCGTTGGAGCTATACCACCAGCGTGGGGCAAAAGACCTACTGGAACCTTACCTTTAACGCTATATTCGACGTCATAGATAAGTTGTCCCATGCTCATTTCCACAACCAATATGTACTTAAGCTGGTTAGCAAAGCTCTCATAAACGCTGTATGGGAAAGGAAATAGGGTAATGGGTCTTATAACCCCTACCTTTATACCTTTATCTCTCAAGACTTTTACTGCCGTTTTAGCTATCCTCGCGCTTGTGCCATATGCAGCTATAGCAAAATCCGCATCATCCATCATGTAAAGTTCATATCTAACCTCATTCCTTACTATCTCGTCATATTTTCTTTTAAGCCTAAAGTTGTGGGCTTCAAGTTTGTCTCCTTCCAAATAGAGCGTCTTTATTAGATTTCTCTCCCGACCCTTTGCTCCAGTTATCGCCCAGGGCTTTGGAGGAAGGGTTGATAGGTCTATTGGGTCCCTAAGCTCAACTGGCTCCATCATCTGCCCGATAAAACCATCAGCGTAGATCATAACGGGGTTTCTGTATTTATCAGCGAGATCAAAGGCTAAAACCGTAAGATCAAAAGCTTCTTGAAGAGTGTGAGGAGCCAGCACTATAAGGTGGTAATCGCCATGTCCACCTCCACGAGTAGCTTGAAAGTAGTCGGATTGAGCAGGAAGGATTCCACCTAACCCTGGTCCTCCTCTACTTACATTAATGATCACACAAGGAAGCTCAGCAGCTGCTATATAGGATATGCCTTCCTGCATTAGACTTATTCCTGGACCCGATGAGGATATCAAAACCCTTGCACCAGCACCTGCAGCTCCGAAAACCATGTTTATAGCTGCAACCTCGCTTTCTGCCTGAAGGTATACACCACCAACTTCAGGAAGTCTCCAGGACATGTATTCAGGTATCTCATTTTGAGGTGTTATGGGATAACCGAAGAAGTACCTGCAACCAGCTCTTACAGCAGCCTCCGCCAAAACCTCATTGCCTTTCATAAGTAGCTTTTCTGCCATGACCGTTCATCCTCCCTATCTGTAGACCTCTATTGCAATATCAGGACAGGAGATGGCACAGAAGGCACATCCAATGCACTTACCATCCTCGTCAACGAACTTAGCGGGTCTATAGCCTTTGCTGTTAAGGGTGTCAGATATGACTATGAGCTTCCTCGGACAAGCTTCTACACACAGACTACAGCTTTTACACCTTTCCCCATCGATAACTATTCTTGCCACCGCCTCTCACCTCCCAAAGAACCGAGGGAAAAACTAATCACTCCAGACCTACCTTTTATAATGTTAAAACCTTAGCTCTTCTCTCGAAGAGCAACGTCTATTTCCATTTCTCCAAGAGGGGTAGATATTGGGATACTAAGCATTGGAATCTCAAAGGTTATTTCCATCTCTTTCCCCTTAACCAGGGTAGGAGGCGATATGTTTATCTTAAGCCCTTGAGAACCTAATAGCATAACGGCATTACCCGTAACCATGTTTGCAAACTCGCTTATAGCGCTTCTTGCAAGATCATTGAGTTCCTCTACTGGAAAACCCATCATCATAGCAGAAGCTAGTCTTTTGGCAACCTCTTCACTCATAGTATATACAACTTGCCCCTCTAAATCACCTATTATGCTTATCAGCACGGCTATATCATGGGATGAAAGCATACTAGTTCTCAGGGTAAGTTGTCCCCTCTTACCATCAGTTTGAGCTGCTTGCTTTAACACATTAAAAAACGCACTTATAAAAGGATTTATATACTCAGCCTTCACGGTCCTAAAATCTCACCCCTTAGAGGCTTATATCCACATAAAAACTCGTTCACTCTCATACACTTCTTACTCTCAGGTTGAAGTTTTTTAATCAATAAGGCACCATTCCCCGTAGAGACTAAAACCCCTTCTTTGCTCACATCTAATATCTCTCCAGGTTTTCCGGTTCTTTCACATAAAACCTCAGCCTCTAATATCTTAAGTAGTTTTCCCCTAAAGTAGGTCAATGCCCCAGGCTCAGGGGCTAAGGCCCTTATCAACCTGTCTATCTGTATGGCGGGAAGAAACCAATTTATGAATCTGTCTTCCTTTTTTAACTTTGGTGCATAGGTAGCTTCCTCATCCTTTTGGGGAATTCTCGGAGCCCTGCCTTCAACCACCATAACAAGAGTTTCTTCCACCACATCAGCTCCTATAAGCGCAAGGCGATTACATAACTCTCCGTATGTTTCTCTTTCCCCTATTTCGGTACTTTTCTGCAAGATTATATCACCTGCGTCTATTTTCTCGTTTACAAAGAAAGTTGTCACTCCTGTTTCAGTCTCGCCTGAAATTATAGCACGTCGTATAGGGTCAGCTCCCCGATACTTAGGAAGCAAAGAGGGATGAAGAGCGACTACACCCAAAGGGTAAGCTTCTATAATCTTTCGAGGAATTATGAACCCACAGTCAATGATAAGCATGAGGTCTCCCTCTGGAGAAAAATCCTTTAAGGAGGAAAGCTTCCACACCTTTAACCCCTGACCTTCAGCCCAGGAAGCTACAGGAGTTGGGGATAGCCTATATCCCCTTCCTTTGGGCCTATCAACCTGCGTTAAAACCCCTATAACGTCAAATTTATCACATACTCTCTCGAAAGAAGGAATAGCAAATATTCCGCTTCCAGCCAAAAGCACCTTCACTTTTTCCACAACTTCCTCATCTTAGATTTAACTAACGCTTTCTTTGCTGGAGAGAGATAATCGATGAGCAGTTTCCCATCCAAATGATCTAACTCATGAAGGATTGCCCTAGCAGTTAATCCCTCTCCAGAAACTTCAAACTCTCTCCCCTCAGTATCAAAAGCCTTTACTTTAACCCATACCGGCCTCTTTATGGCCTCATATATGTCAGGAAAGCTTAAACACCCCTCGTTAGCCTCCTGAAGATCGTCACTAACCTTCAACAAAACTGGATTAATTAGAACGACAGGCTCCTTATCCTTCAGAACTACAGCTATCCTTTTTGAAACCCCAATTTGAGGTGCGGCCAAACCCAAACCATCATACCTAAACATAACATCTATCATATCTTTTACGAAGGAAGAGAGACTTGCGTCAAAAAGAGTGACTTCCTCGCTTCTTTTGCGGAGGATTGGATCCCCATACAACCTTATCTTTAACTTCTCCATATCTCCATCCCTATCTAGCCTTGTGGAGTTTCTTCCAATTCATTATGTCTCCCATCGTAACGGTGGGTTCTTCCCCTAGAATCTCTTTCATACTTTCCTTAAGTTTTTCTTCTTGTTCTTTCTTTTCCTCTTCTTTTTTCTTTCTCTCTTCCCTTTCTCTCTCCAGGAGTAGCTCCCTAACGCTCAGTCTTACCCTCTTTTCTTCCGGTTTCACCTCAAGTATCTTTACCTCAATTTCATCTCCTTCTCTAACGCATTCGCTTGGATGCTTAATCCTACCTTTAGCTAGATGGGATACGTGAACTAATCCCTCCACGCCAGGTTTAAGTTCAACGAAAGCCCCAAAATCAGCTAGCTTGGTAACCTTAACCTTTACAATATCTCCAACCTTAAACTTTTCAGCTATATCTTGCCATGGATCTAAAAGCTGCTTTCTGCCAAGCCTTATCCTTTTTTCAGCCTGATTCACGCTAAGAACTTTCACCTCTATCTTTTGCCCCTCACGCACTATCTTCCTTGGATTTTCAATGTTTTCCCAGTCCAGGTCCCTTAAAAGTATCAAACCCTCTACCCCAGGCTCGAGCTCTACAAATACTCCAAAATCCGTAATTCTCGTGATCTTACCTTCATACACCTCTCCAACCTTGTATTTCTCTCCAACCTTTTCCCAAGGGTCAGGCTGTAACTGCTTTAAACTCAGAGATAGTTTGCCCTCTTCTGGCTTAACCTCTATAACCTTAACTTTAATCTTCTGCCCCTTCTTCACTACATCTCTTGGTTGTACATCTCTACTCCAAGAAAGCTCGCTTAAGTGAATTAACCCCTCCACAGGTCCAAGATCAACAAAGACACCGAAGTTGGTTATTCCACTTACCTTGCCCTCTACTATATCTCCTTCCTTAAGATTGCTGAAGAACTTTTCCTTTTGTTTTTGCAGTTCCTCCTCAAGAATGCTTCTCCTTGACAAGACTATCCTTCTCCTTTTTCTCTCAGCCTCAAGGATCTTAACCTCCATCTCCTTGCCCTTGAACTTCCACGCAGATACAGGCTTATCTGGTAAAGATAAGTGAGACTGAGGGATAAAGCCTTCTAATCCAAATACGTCTACCATCAGCCCACCTTTCACCTTCTTAACTCCTTTTACTTTTATAGACTTATCATCATTCTTTGCCTCTCTTATATAGTCCCATGCCTCCTCAAATATGGCACGCCACCGTGAAAGCTTTATCAATCCATCCTCTCCCTTACCGACATCTAGAACGTAAACCTTGACCTTATCTCCTATTTCAGGCTTCTTATCCTTGTCTACTAAGAAAGGCGCACTCCACTCCGATTTAGGTATCACCCCCTCGGTTTTTGTTCCTATATCAACTATTATTTCATCCGGTTTAACTTGAACGATTTTCCCCTCAATAATATCCCCCTTCTGAGGCTGGCGTATTTCAATATGATAAGTTGTTCCCTCCTGCGTTTGGGTTATCTCCATTATTTACTTCACCCCCGTACTTTCTTATGATCGCTAAAACAGATCTTATCTGCCAATCGGGCGTCGAGGCCCCACTGGCTAAGCCTAAAACCTTAACCCCTTCAAACCACCTCCTTGAAATCTCAATTGGAGACTCTATGTGGTATACTTTCTTCATATGCTTAGCTGCTAACTCAACAAGCTTGCAAGTGTTGGAGCTATTCTTACCCCCTACAACTATAATGATATCACTTTTTGATGCTAAATCCAGCAGAGCTCTTCTTCTTTTAATAGTTGCGTCACAAATAGTATTAAATACCCTGAGCTCATCAACCCTTGTGCTCAAGGTAGCTGCTATTTTCAAAAAGGCATCTAATTCTTGAGTAGTCTGAGAAACTAAGCCTATTTTATCAGATGGAGAAATAAAATCCAAGTCCTCTTCTTTATGTATAACTAAGGCTTCTTCCCCTAAATGACTCAGAATTCCTTTAATCTCAGGATGTTTCGGATCCCCATAAATTAACAGCCTGTATCCATCTTTAACAAGATCCTTGGCTATGTCTTGGACTTTCCTCACAAAAGGACACGTTGCATCAACGACCCTTCCTCCCATCTCCAGGAGCTTCTCTTTATCCTCCTTAGGAATACCATGAGATCTTATTATAACAGCCGATCTAGGTGGGATCTCCTCTACGCTGCTAACGCTTATTAAACCCTTTTTAGACAAGCGCTTCATCTCTAAAGGGTTGTGAATAAGACTTCCAACCACGTAAGCTTTACCAACCTCACTTAAAAGATCCTCTGTCATTTTTACCGCTCTTTTAACTCCAAAACAGAAACCTATCTCAGAAGACAAGACTACGTTCATATTAGAAAAACATAACTATACCAATCATTGCTATTAAATTCGAATTTCATTGAAAGGTTATGTGCTGTTTTAGAAACATCTATACAAAGAGCGGAAGGAGATGGTCTCGCCTTCTCAGGATATCTACAAGGAAAGTTGGGATAGGTACACTCGTAATTACATAAAACTGCGCAATTAGATATGCTAAAGGCAAGTAGAAGACCATCTTTCTGGGCAGCTCTTTCAACCTCATAGGATACTCTTTGGCTATCCCCATCGCTGGATGTACGAATGGCAAGGAATATGGTATAAGAATCAAGGATTCCTTTAAACTCCCACGGCTTGGGAAAATCTGGCGCAGAAGGACATGTCCAGTATTTATTCCAGTGAGGGCAACCAAACCTACATTTAAGATAGAACCGATAATCTATAACGAGCTTACTTAAAGGAGCGAGCACAGCCTCTAGGGCTCCTAACCCCAGAGCTAAGGAGACAAATTTACTCAAGGCTTGCATATAACCACCTCTTTATCCTATCTAGAATCTTTGAAACTTCGCCTGGATGAAACCACTCTACATCCTTCCACTTTTTAAACCACGTCATCTGACGTTTTGCATAGTGTCTCGTATCCCTTTTTATGGCATCGATAGCTTCCTCCAAAGATATTTTACCCTGAAAGTAGTCGCAAAGCTCTCTATACCCATGCCCCCTCATCGCTGGAAGCTCAGGTGAATAACCCATATCAAGCAGTTTCTTGACCTCATCCACTAAACCTTGAGAAATCATATCATCAACCCTCTTGTTTATGCGCTCATATAGTTCGCCCCTATCTCGAAACAGCCCCAACCATAAAGTTTCATAACTCTCTTTAAGCTCACTTTCTTTATGCCAAAAGCTCATAGGCTTACCAGTTAACTTGTAAACTTCTAAGGCTCTCACTATCCTATAAAGATCATTTGGATGGATTTTACTCGCACTTATAGGATCGACCTTTAATAGCTCTTCATAAAGCGTAAACCTATTCTTCGTAAGAAGCTCACTTCGTAAGGTTCTATCGCCCTTAGGAAGGGGGGACAAGGGGTTCCTTAAAAAGAGCCAATAGTAGAGGGCTGTTCCCCCTACGAGAAATGGGATCTTATTACGACTTAATATGTTCTCTACGATATTTTTAGCATCGGAGCAAAAATCACCAGCGGTGTATACTTCATCAGGGAAAACTATATCTATGAGGTGATGAGGTATCTCCTTTCTTATCTCAGGAGGGACCTTAGCTGTCCCTATGTCCATAAGCTTATAAATCTGCCTTGAATCAACGGAAACTATCTCACATGGGAACTCTTTCGCTATTTTAAGAGATATCTCAGTTTTACCAACAGCCGTAGGACCAAGAAGAATCAAAACTATCTTCTTATCCATCTTTCTAACTCTTCATAGCTTAACAGATAGAATAAAGGTCTACCATGGGGACAGATTTCAAATTCCCCATAGGAGGCAAGCTCATCCAACAAAGTCTGAAGCTCCGCCGGCTCCCTAACATCACCAAGCTTCGGAGCTCCATGACAAGCAAGGTTCGCCCAAGCCTTCACTAACTCTGAAGAGTTTTCCTCCACCATAGATTTTATAGCTTCTGCCCAATTTATATTCAAGTCTGCTAAAGGAGAAGGAACACCTCTTAGAATAAAGGCATTTCTACCAAACTCTTCTATCTCAAAACCTATATCCTTTAAGAATGGAAGCCTATCTCTAAGAATGGAAAAGCTATACATATCAAGCTGGATAACAACAGGCAGAAGTAGCTGAACAACGTTTCTGGAAAACTTTAGTTTTTCAAATAAAAGCCTTTCCGCGATTGCGTGAGGATCTAATATAGCAATTCCATCTGGGGTTTCAGCTATAAAGTATCCCTTTGATGAGCGGGCAAGAACCCTGATAGAACTTCTCTGCCTCTTTTCCTCTAATGTGTCATATTCAAACAAGCTTTCCCTTAAAGTGGGTACTTCCTCAGCAATGTTTTTAGGAAGTGAAGCTCTATAGCTTTCAGCAGTAGGCTCAGAGATAGAAAAAGTTTCTCTAACGGCATCATACACCAGAGAGTAAACTTCACCGGGTTTAAGAAACCGAACCTCTAGTTTAGCGGGATGGATGTTCTGGTCAACTACAGAGGGAGGAACCTCAATCCTGATAAATCCCCTAACGGGAAATTTACCAGGAGGGATAAATAGAGCGTCTATAATCGCTCGCCTTATAAGGCTATCTCTTACGGGTCTTCTATTCACAAGAGTGAAAAAATCTCCTGCTCCTTCTCCCGCAAGGGCGATAAAGCCTGACAGAGCATAATCCCATCTTCTCAAGCTTAATTCCCTAGCGTTCTTTACGAAATCTACTCCAAAGATGATTTTTAAGTTCTCTTTAATATCTTTAACGCTCTTCAGGTAAAGCTCACCATCTTTATAAAGATAAAACTCCACCTCTTCTGAAAAGGCTAAGATATAGGATAGAACTACCTTCAAGATTTTATTCCACTCTACTGAAGGACTTCTAAGAAGCTTTCTCCTTAAAGGAATATTATAAAACAGGGAACGGACTGTTATACTCGTACCTTGAGGAAAGTAACCTAACTCACTTAAAATCTTCTTCCCTCCTTCTACAACTATCCTCGTACCCTTTTCTTCACCTTGAGCCCTCGTTATGAGCTCAACCTTCGAGACTTCAGCTATGCTGTGTAAGGCTTCTCCCCTAAAACCAAAGGTGTAAAGATTTTTAAGGTCATCAAAACTCGTTATCTTACTCGTAGCATGCCTTTCAAAAACCAGTTCCACATCTTCCAGAGATATTCCCAGACCGTCATCTACTACTCTTATTAGATCTTTACCGCCCTCCTCGATGTAAACTTTTATCTTGCTCGAGAGCGCATCTATAGAGTTCTCTACAAGCTCCTTAACAACAGAAGCGGGACTTTCGACTATCTCCCCAGCTGCTATTTTGGAAACGACTTCAGGAGGTAACTTGAATATCTTTCCCAAAGTTTTCGCCCCTCATGCAAAAAGGTTAAGCTGCTTCGGAGTTTCTATCTTTTCATCTTTCTTTTCGAGTTTCTTTAGTATCTCATTTGCTCTCCTGATGACCTCCAAGGGCAAACCAGCTATTTTAGCGACTTCTATTCCATAACTCCTGTTCATGCTACCGCTCCTAACTTTGTAGAGAAAAACTATCCCCCCATCTTTTTCTTCAACTGCCATGTGGTAATTTTTGAGAGCTGGCAAGTATTTTTCAAGTTCAGTTAACTCATGATAGTGAGTAGCGAATAAAACTTTCGCCCCTATGAAATTATATAGGTACTCTATAACAGCCCAAGCGATACTAAGGCCGTCATATGTGCTTGTTCCTCTTCCAATCTCATCCAAGATAACCAAGCTTCGAGGAGTAGCGTTTCTAAGTATATTGGCGGTCTCAGACATCTCTATCATGAAGGTGCTTTCTCCCCTTGATAGATCATCAATAGCCCCTATACGAGTGAATATCCTATCTACTAAACCTATCTTAGCGGAAGCAGCTGGAACAAAACTACCCATCTGGGCCATAATAACTATGTGAGCTACCTGCCTTAAATAAGTTGATTTTCCTGCCATATTAGGTCCCGTAATTATAGCTATCCTACATCTTGAGGGGTCTAATCTAACATCATTGGGGATGAACCTCTCCTTGCCTACGAAACGCTCAACAACGGGATGTCTTCCATCTTTTATTATGATTACATTTGAATCGGTAATCTCTGGTCTAACGTAATCATTCTCAAGGGCTACGAAAGCCAGCGTCGAGAGAACGTCTATTTCCGCTATAGCTTCAGAAAGACTCTTTAGTAGGGAAGCTCTCTTTAATACTTCGCTTCTAAGATCTTCCTTCGTCTTTAAATTGATTTCAAGTATCTTTTCCTCCGCTGTAAGGATCTTCTCCTCATACTCTTTTAGCTCCTTAGTTGTAAATCTCTCCGCTTGGCTCAGAGTTTGCCTTCTTTCATAATCCTCAGGAACCATGTTCAGGTTCGCTTTCGTAACCTCTATGTAGTATCCGAAAACTTTATTATAGCCAACTTTAAGGGACTTTATCCCCGTTCTTTTTCTTTCCCTCTCCTCAAAAGAAGCTATCCATTCCCTTCCCTTAAGCAGAAGCTCCCTAAGCTCATCGAGTTCCTCATTATAGCCTATCCTCACAAAATCCTCTTCGTTGATAGAATGGGGTGGAATATTAACTATAGCATTATCCAATATTTCAAAGAGCTCTTGAGTTTCAAAAAGAAGGGATAAAATCCCAGAGAAGATCGAAACTTCCTTTAATAGATTTCCTATATGTGGTATCTTGCCTAAAGAGTCGCGAAGCATCGCTAAATCTCTCACGCCAAAGCTTTTCAGGCTAACCTTACCCAATACCCTCTCAATGTCGCATATACCCGTTAAAGCGAACCTTACTTCCTTTAATAGCTCAAAGTTATAATAGAAGCACTCAATTTTATCAAGCCTCTCGTTTATCTTCGCCTTAGATCTAAGAGGCCTTAATATCCAGCTCTTTAAGAGCCTCTTACCCATAGGGGTTCGCGTCTTATTAAGAACAGCGAATAAAGTTGCTTCGCTATCACCATGCAAGCTATTAACAAGCTCAAGATTTCTTTGAGTAGTAGTATCTAAGACTAGGTAATCCTTGGGGTACTCAACCTTTATCTGGGTTATATGCTTTAAGTCAACGAGTTGAGTTCTGTAAAGGTAAGATAGGAGAGCCCCAGCCGAGGAGATTCCCATAAGCTTATCCTTGCAACCGAATACCTCAAGGCTTTTAACACCGAAATGTTTCTTTAATATCTCCTCGGCTGATTTCCAATCGAAATCGGATTTGGGAAGAAACGTGCGAGGGATATCCCCAGAAATCTCCTCTATATCTACACCCTCAGGCAGTAATATCTCTCCTGGCGAGATTCTTTCTATCTCGGATAAAAGATCTTTTTTATCTAGCTCGCTTAAATAGAACTCTCCATCAATTAGATCTGCATAGCTTAAACCGAAGGCGCTCCCCGCCGGATATATAGAAGCGATATAGTTTGCTTCTCCTTCTTCATCTTCAATCGTCCCAGGAGTGATAACCCTCACGACTTCCCTTTCAACTAATCTCTTTCCCTTCGGTTCCCCAACTTGCTCGCATATAACAACTTTATAGCCTCTTTTAACCATTTTACGAATATAGGAGGAAGCAGAGTGATATGGAACACCCGCAAGAGGAATCTTTCTTTCCTTATCTCTTGAGGTAAGCGTAAGACCCAATTCTCGAGATGCTATGTAAGCATCTTCATAAAACATCTCATAGAAATCTCCCATCCTAAAGAACACTATAGCATCTGGATATCTTTCCTTTATTTCCATATACTGCTTTAAAGCAGGAGTGAGCTCCTCTTTATCTATCACCTTTAGAAACACTCCTTAAAAAGGCTTCAAGGATCAAAGCAGCAGAAACCTTATCTACCTTACCCCTTCTCCTCCTCCAGCTCGTCTCGCCAGTCTTAAGTATCTTTTCAGCCTCAACTGAGGAAAACCATTCTTTCCATACATTAACCCTTATACCCATACGTTCAAGATCTTCCCTGAGCTTTAAAGCTTCTGACTCCGATCGCCCTCCCCTAACCCCATCCGTTCTGACTGGTAAACCAAGTACGATCTCAAATTCTCCATACATCTCCTTAAGCTTCTCTATTTCAGACAATAAAATCTCTCTATTCACTGCTTTTAATGGCATAGCTATTTTCCCTTGGGGATCGCTTATGGCTATTCCAACTCGTTTTTCTCCCCAGTCTAATCCCACGTACCTCATAGATAAATTTCTATATTAGATAAAATTTCCTCAAGCTTCCTAACGTCGGTACCGCCCGCTTGAGCGTAAGCCGCCTTACCTCCACCCCCTCCACCTATCAGAGTTCCTATGCTTTTAACGATTTTTGAGGCATCCCAACCAGTATCAACTAAATCAGAAGTAACCATGACTATTACTTGAGCGCGTCCGTTTTCCGCACTACCCAAGATGACTATACAACTTTTAAGGCGAGCCTTCACTTCATCTCCAAGAAACCTCATCATCGATACGTCGAGCTCGGGTAGAAAGGCTGAGAAGACATTAGCTCCCCTTACAACCTTAGCGGATACCTTCTCTAACCTCAGCCTTCCAATCTCTAGCCTTTTCTCCCTTAAAAGCTCTTGAAGATGTTCTTTTTCTTCCTCGAGGCTTAAGATTTTTCCCTTTTGCTCCCTTTCTACCTTCTTGATGTACTCAAAGGCTGCCTTACCACAAACAGCCTCTATTCTACGCAAATTCGCTCCTATACCAGTTTCAGAAATGATCCTGAAAACACCTATTAAACCTGTTCTCTCAAGATGGGTCCCCCCGCATAGCTCAAGACTATAGTTCCCTATCTTCAAGACCCTAACCTTCTCCTCATATTTACTTTCAAAGAGGGCCTTTGCTCCCATCCTCTTGGCTTCCTCTAAGTCCACCTTAAGAACCTCTACCTTAAGGTCTTCCCATATTTTTTCATTAACTATCCTTTCAACCATTTCAGTCTCCTCAGGTCTTAAGGGAGAAAAGTGGGTAAAATCAAAGCGTAATCTATCAGGAGCAACTAGGGATCCAGACTGCTTGACATGAGGACCCAAAACATCGCACAAGGCCTGGTGAAGTAGATGCGTAGCAGTATGATGCTTAGCTATTTCTCTTCTCCACATAGCATCTACTATCACTTCTACTAAATCTCCCTCGGATAGGCTTCCCTTTAGTGGTCTAACCTTGTGAACTATTAACCCCTCTATTGGAGAATAAGTATCCTCTATAGCTCCCTCAAACTTAGTGGAAACTATTTTCCCCCTATCTCCGATCTGCCCTCCCTTTTCCGGATAGCAAGGCGTTCTATCAAGAATCACCTCAATTAAGCCATCACTCTCTAAAATCCTGAGGACTTTGGCTTGAGATTCAAGCTTCTCATATCCAACGAAAAAGGTATCTCCTACATCTTCTTTGATCTCTCTATAGGTTTCCTCCTTTGCTTCCTTCCTTGTAACTCGTCTCGCTCGCTCCCTTTGCTCCTCCATAGCCCTGCGAAAGCCTTCTTCATCCACGTCAAGCCCGTTCTCACGAGCCATCTCTTTGGTCAGCTCATAGGGAAAGCCATAGGTATCATAAAGCCTAAATACCTCTTCTCCCGAGATAAGCTTATCTCCTCTTAACTTAGCTGATGAGACAATCTCATCAAAGAGGTTTAAGCCATAAGAAAGCGTCCTTCTAAACCTTTCCTCCTCAAGGAGTATCACCTCAGAAGTAATTCGATTGTTTTCGATGATCTCCGGATAGATATCTCCCATTATCTCTATAACCTTAGGAACAAGATCGTGCAAGAAGGGTTTCTCAAACCCCAATTTATAACCGCTAACTACAGCTCTTCTCAGGATCCTTCTTAAAATATATCCTCTTCCCTCATTAGAGGGCATTATACCGTCAGAAATCATGAAAACCAAAGCCCTTATATGATCCGCTATTATCTTCATGGATCTATCTGTATCTATACTGCCTCCGTATGTTAGGCCTGATAAACTTTCGATCTTCTTTATTATTGGGAAAAGAAGATCGGTTTCAAAATCGTTTCTAACACCCTGCATAACAGAAGCTAGTCTTTCCAAACCCATACCTGTATCAATGTTCTTTTTGGGCAATGGTTCTAAGCTCCCATCCTCTTTCCTGTTATACTGCATAAATACAAGGTTCCATAGCTCCAAATATCTATCACAATCACATCCAACACCACAAGTATCCCGACCACAGCCAAACTCCTCGCCTTGATCTATAATGATCTCAGAACAAGGTCCGCAAGGCCCAACTGGCCCAACCTTCCAGAAATTATCTTCCTCCCCCATTCTAACTATTCTATCCTCCGGAACACCAACAAGTTTGGACCATATCTCAAAGGCCTCATCATCATCCCTATATATAGTCACCCAAAGCCTATCTTCAGGTAATCCCAGAACTTTCGTTACGAAAGTCCAGGCCCAATCTATGGCCTCTCTCTTAAAGTAGTCTCCAAAGGAAAAGTTCCCTAGCATTTCGAAAAAGGTGTGATGCCGAGCTGTATACCCCACATTCTCTATATCGTTAGTTCTCACACATTTTTGGCATGTGACTGCTCTGTTAACAGGAGGAGTTTTCTCCCCAAGGAAATAAGGCTTAAAGGGGACCATGCCAGCTATAGTAAGCAATATCGTGGGATCGTCAGGTATCAGGGAAAAGCTTGGAAAAACCTTATGCCCCCTTTCCTCGAAAAACTGAAGAAATAGCTTCCTAAGCTCATGACCGCTTATTTTTTTCACTTTCAAACTCATCTACCTCCCTAAAATCTTGGGAATTTCCTTCTCAAAGGGAGGCCTTATGACTCCCTTTTCAGTTATTATAGCGCTTACAAGCTGGTTAGGAGTGACATCGAAAGCAGGGTTCCGAACCTTTACACCATCCGGAGCAATTTTAACTCCGTTTATCTCCTTAACCTCTTCAGGATTCCTTTCCTCTATGGGAATATCTTTGCCCGAGGATACCCCAAGATCTATAGTAGAAGTTGGAGCAGCTACATAAAATGGGATATTATGATACTTGGCCAAAACGGCTATACTATAGGTCCCTATCTTGTTAGCAACATCACCATTGGCCGCTATCCTATCAGCTCCAACTATAACTAAATCTATTTCTCCCTTAGACATAAGGTATCCTGCCATGTTATCCGTTATCAGAGTTACGTCTATGCCGTCCATCATAAGCTCCCATGTAGTCAATCTTGCTCCCTGAAGAACTGGTCTCGTTTCATCAGCAAAAACCTTAACACTTTTCCCTTGGCGTATCGCCATCCTTATAACACCTAGAGCTGTTCCAAATCCACCAGTTGCAAGAGCTCCTGCATTGCAATGGGTTAAGACTGAAGCCTTTTCCGGAACAAGCTCAGCACCATAAAGTCCCATCGCTTCATTAGCTTTAATATCTTCATCGTGTATAGCCCTTGCTTCCTCAAGTAGCTCCCTCCAGGAGGAGGATAAGCGAGCCCTCCTTTTCATTCTTTCCAGTGCCCAAAAGAGGTTAACCGCAGTGGGTCGCGTCCTGGAAAGAGTTTCAATGATCTCGTCAAGTTTGCTTAAAGATAGATTTTTAACTCCCAAAACCACACCATAAGCAGCCGCTATACCTATAGCAGGGGCCCCTCTCACAACCATGTTCTTTATAGCGAAAGCCACTTCTTCATGATCCCTACAGAGGACATATTTTACTTCCCAAGGTAGTCTTCGCTGATCAAGTATTTGAAGCATATCATCTTCCCACCTTAAAGCTGGAGGAAGCAAAGCCCTCACACCTCCCTTATCGCATCAACGACATGGAAAGTTAACAATCTCCTATTTCCCGAAAGCAACCATTCCACCGAAATATCACAAGCTATCTCCTTCTTAAATTTACCCATCTCCAAATCTCTTTTAGAGCTCTCTACGAGGTAAACCGAAGGGTTAGTTTTAACCTTGAGCAGGTATTTCCCCTCAAGAAAGTGAACCTCCTCTATCTCCTTTATCGATATAAGCTCATTGTAAAGCTTTTCCTTCAAACTGGACGGAAGATTTGGACTAACATTAACCAATCCTATGTTTTTGCTCAGGGGACCTATAACCTTAACATTAGCAAAGCTAAAGCTCCACCCTTCCCTCCTAAGGAAGTCTAAAACAAGGTCGTTCGCTAAAGCGACAGCAACTCCGTGGTAGTTAGGTGCTACTAAAGGTTTCCAAAGATGCTTTACCTTGCAACCTTCCCTTGAAACCCCTTCTCCTATCCTGAGGTACCTTACTCCAAGCTCTTCCCCCATCTTTTTAACTTCAGCTTTACTTAGATCTAATAGCGGAGCGTAAATATCCCTGAATCGCTTAGTGCCAATTCTGCTCCAACTATCAGCAAGGTTAGCACCAGTAACTATGACGTTATTAGGGAAACGCTCTCTTATTATAGAGAGCTTGGTTCTAACGCATCTATTACATGCCTGACCCCTCTTATGAACTTTCTCAAAGATATCACGAGCGTCTATTATAAAGTGCTTAACGCCAACATCTTCTGCAACCATCCTAGCCGAAGCTATAGATATACGATAGGTGTAAGTCCCATAATCCAGAGTCACAGCCTTCACCCTATCCTTAGGAATAGCTAAAGAGACTATATGTAGGGCTAAAGAACTATCCATCCCACCGGAAAGCGCAACCACAACTTCGCAATCGCTAAGGCTTTTTCTAGCCTCTTCGATCAATCTCTCAACGCTCAATAGGGTTCAATAGCCCCCCTTTCTTCAAAGCGTTAAGAATACAGCTTTTAACATTTGGGTTCATCTTTTCAAGTTCCCTAAGAATCTCCTTCATCTTCAACCTATAATTGGACGATGCATAAGGACAAGAGTTCTCAACCAAGGGAAGTCCCATCTCCTTATGGTAAGATGCTATCACCTCTTCCCTTACATAAGAGAGGGGTCTTATTATCACAAACCTTCCACACTCTGACCTAACCCAAGGTCTTCCAGTTTCAAGAGAGCCAGCGAAAAACAAGCTTAACATGAAAGCCGTAATAAGATCATCGAGATGATGACCCAAGGCTATCTTATCGCAGCCTGCTCGCTCAGCAAGCTCATAAAGAGCACCTCTGCGCATAGAACTACACAAAGAACAGGGATCTTTTTCTCTCCTAAGTTCAAGGATTTTCGCTATTTCCGTCTCCATATAGAAGAAGGGGATATCTCGAGCCTTACAGAAGCTGGCTATAGGAGTGGGGTCAAATCCCTTCCATCCCATATTTAAGGTCAAGCAATAGAGCTCAAACTTTATCGGAGCGAACTTCAATAATTTCCATAAGAGGTCCAACAGAACAAAACTATCCTTTCCTCCAGAAACCGCCACTCCCACCTTTTCCCCATTAAGGATCATCTTAAAATCATCCATTGCTTGTCCTAAAGGTCTCCAAAGGCTATATCTATACTTAAGTCTACCTAAGCTTTCCCTTTTATATCTATTCATCTAACCCTTCTTCACGAACTATTTTAGCTAAAACACCGTTCACAAACTTCCCAGATTCCTCAGTACCGTATTTCTTAGCGAGTTCGACAGCCTCATTTATAGCAACAGATAGAGGAACATCATCCTTCCGCTTAAGTATCTCATAAAGGGCTATTCTTAAAACATTTCTATCAACGCTTGCCATTCTGTCGAGCTTCCATCCTACAGTGTGTTTCTCTATTATTTCATCTATCTCATTCTTATGAGTCAAGACTCCTTTAACCGTTTCCTCAACGAAACATTTAACCTCAGGAAACTCAAGCTCCAGAGGCAGGCTCCTTATAGCTTTCTCATAGGTAAGCATAGGCCTAAAGTCAAACTGAAAAAGTATCTGGAGCGCTAACTCCCTTCCCCTTCTTCTTTTCAAGGTTCCTAATTATTCCTCCCCTTCTACCTTCTCCTCTCTTTTACCCAAATGTATACCCTGAATCGTAACGTTTATCTCCTTAACCTTATAACCTGTCATCTCCTCAACGGTGTTCTTTATCTTCTCTTGCACCTCCCAAACTAAACTTGGAATCCTCATCCCGTACTCAACAGTGAGGAATAGATCAACGCTAACCTCATCCCCTTCCAACTCTACCTTCACTCCGCGAGGCATGGGCTTCTTACCAAGCTTCTCAGCGAGCTCCTCTATAAAGCTACCGCCTGTAGCCGGCCTTATCCCCCTAATTTCGGCCAAAGCCATAGCAACTATAGTCGCTATAACATCCTCATTAATTTTAATTTCTCCCTTTATCTCTGGAAGTTTGCTCTCCACCCTCCTCCTCCCCCTCTTCAGAAATTACAACTTTACCACAAACCGGGCACCTTATTTCCTCTCCGGAATAGTAGTCTTGAGCTGGCACAAAGAACATCTCCCCACAGCTAGGGCATTCTACCTCTTCAAATTCTTCTTCAACCTCAGCTTCTTCACCTTCCCCAAAGACCTCCTTCTCCAAGCTCGCAAGGTCTTCGTCTATCGACTCCACATACTCTTCAAGATCAATCTGCGTTTTCTCAAGTTCGTCGATCTCATGAGCAATTTCCTCAAGAGCGTCAACTATAAGCTCTATCACCTCCTCAAAATTTTTCTCACTAACCCCTCCTCCCTTAATAAACCCCTTTATGTAGGCTACTTTCTCCTTTAAAGACATAATATCCCCTCCTTCGACAATGGCGTTAAGATCTCCACTCCTCCGCTCCTAACCACTACTGTATCCTCTATGCGAATTCCAAAGCTACCTCTCAAGTATACACCAGGCTCTATGGTTATAACCATTCCCTCCTCAAGAAAATCTTCGCTACTTTTAGAAAGCCGCGGAGCTTCATGTATCTCCAAGCCAACTCCATGACCAAGTGAATGCTTGAAAAATTGGGCCCACTCACCCAAAAGGCTTATGGCTTTCTCACAAAGCTCCTTAACTTTTACCCCTGGTTTAACCTCCTCAAGAACCCTTTCTTGAGCATCCCTAACTCTTTTATACACCTCCATCACTTTAGAGGAAACTTCCCCTATGAAAAATGTTCTTGTAACATCAATGTGATATCCATTATACACAACTCCAAAGTCAAATACTACAGGATCACCTTTCAAAATAAGCCTGTTGGATGGACGAGCATGAGGTTTAGCAGCGTTTTCACCTGCAGCTATTATAAAAGGAAAAGCCCTGTCTTCAGCTCCTACGGTTTTTAAAAAAGCCTCAAGCTGAATCTCCATAAATCTTTCAGATACGCCAGGCCTCAAGTTCTCGATGATCCATCTATAGCCCTGAGATACTATCTCACCAGCTTTACGTATACTATCAATCTCACTTTCATCCTTTATCATCCTCAGTTTCTCTATGCCATTTGGTATGGGATAACACTCAAAAGCTGACCTAATACGCTCGTAAGTCTCATAAGATATATACTTTGACTCAAAAGCAACTTTCTTGATCGATCTTCTCTTGATGTGCTCCAAAACATAGTCCAACAGAGTAAAGTTATCGGGAACTTCATAAACCTTACACTCCCCTATTGCCTCCCTCTCTGCATCTTCCAAACATCTGAAATCGGTAAAGAGCTCAATACCGTAGCTAGACAAAAGGAGAAGAGAAGCCTCCCCTCTATAACTGCTTAGATATCTTATGTTAACTGGATTAGATATGATATAGGCTTCACAATCATGAGTCTCAGCTGCTTCAAGTGCTTTTTCCCATCTATTCATTTAGCTAACCCCCCTATGAGCTGAAACAATGGTAAGAAAACTGAAATCGCTATAAAACCTACTATTCCACCCAAAAACAAAACTAAAACGGGCTCTATCATAGAAGACAAGCCCTTGATAGCATTGTCTACCTCCTCATCAAAGAAGTCTGCTACCTTGTGGAGCATCTCATCTATTTTTCCGGTTTCCTCACCAACAGCTATCATCTGGGTCACCATGGGGGGAAAAACACCACTCACTAAAATCGACTCCGCTAAGCTTCGTCCTTCCTGAACTCCGTTTTTCGCGAGCTTAAGTGCCCTACCTATGACCTTGTTCCCAGCCACATTGGAAACCATCTCTAAGGAATCAAGCACGGGAACAGCAGCAGAGCTTAGGGTTGCCAGAGTTCTAGAAACCCTAACTATAGCGACTCTGTATAATATATGACCTACGATCGGAAGTCTAAGCTTAATCTTGTCCATCAAATAGGATGCATTCTCAGATCTCCTTAAAAGTTTTAAAGACAACCAAACTAAAAGTGGAATAATCAAAAGTTGATAGTAGTTATTCTCGATCCAACTAACTATGTATATTAAAAGTAAAGTTGGAGTTGGAAGAGGAACACCGATTCCCTCAAGGATCATTATAAACCTTGGAACAATAAATGTAAGTAAAAGAATAATGACACCGATAGCCATTGATAAGACAAAGATGGGGTAACGCATTGCAGTTTTGACACGCTGAATAAGGGAGTTTTCCCGTTCTAGGTGAAAAGCTATTCTTTCTAAAACCTCGTCCAAAGCACCGCTTGCCTCTCCCGCCTTTACCAAGCTAGTGTAAAGGTCATCAAATATATCTCGATGCTTAGACAGCGCTTCTGCTAGGGTAGTTCCCTCCTCCACATCTTTCTTAACCATTACGAGAGTTAGTTTAAGCCTACGATTATATACCTGCTGAATGAGCACATCCAACGCTGCTACTATGTTTATGCCAGCCTTAATCATGGTGGAAAACTGTCTACTGAAGAGCGCAAGATCGCGCAAGGATACGCGCCTTAAGAAAAAACTGGTATCCTTTGGGGCTCCCCGAGTTTGGCTTTTCTCCTCCCTTATATCTATTGGGAACAATCCTTCTTCTCTCAGCTTAGAAAATAAGATCCTTTCGCTTCCGGCCTCTAATCTTCCCTCAACTATAGTTCCATTAGAGGCTCGAGCTCTATAAAAGTAGAGGGGCATTTATGACCTCCCTCAAGCAATAAGAAGCTTCTCAAGAATGTCAGGATTGTGAGCAAACTCCATAGCCACTTCCTTACTTATGAGCCCCTTCTTATAAAGCTTAGCTATAGCTTGATCCATTGTCTGCATTCCCAGTTTTGCGCCTGTTTGAATCACCGAGTATATTTGAGCAGTTTTTCCTTCTCTTATAAGGTTTCTAATCGCAGGAGTAGCTACCATAAGCTCCACAGCCACAACCCTACCCTTATCCTTTTTGGGAAGTAGCTGTTGAGATATAACTCCTTGAATTACGTTGGAAAGTTGAACCCTGATCTGATTTTGCTGATGAGGTGGGAAAACATCTATGATTCTATCTATCGTTTGCGGAGCATCTGGAGTGTGTAAGGTTGTCATAACAAGGTGTCCTGTTTCCGCAGCCGTAATAGCAGCGGAGATGGTCTCCAAATCTCTCATCTCACCTATAAGAATCACATCTGGGTCCTGTCTTAACGCATATTTCACCCCTGAAGCAAAGTCGTGAGTATCTACTCCAACCTCTCTTTGAACTATAAGACTCTTCTTATGCTTATGAACATACTCTATAGGATCTTCGATCGTAATTATCTTGCGGGAAGCGTTCTCGTTTATGTAATCAACCATAGCGGCCAACGTTGTGTTCTTTCCGCTCCCTGTAGGACCAGTAACCAAAATTAATCCCCTTAACTTCATAGCTAAGTCCTTTAATACGAGTGGGAGCCCTAGCTCTTCTATGCTCCTTATCCTATTAGGTATAAGCCTTATAGAGGCTCCAGGAGAGCCTTGATGATAGAAGAGATTCACACGATATCTTGCTTTTCCTTCAATCTCAAAGGCAAAATCACATTCTCTCCTCTCCTCAAAAACTCTCTTATGATTAGGATCTAATATTTCACTTAAAATAGAACTTATCTCCTCACCTCTAAGCGGTGACCATCCTGAAGCTCGCTGAAGCCTTCCATCTATTCTAAAGGTCGGCTCCGTGCCAACAGCTAGGTGAAGATCAGAAGCATCAAGATCGATCATCTTAAGCATCAGTTCCGTTAGTCTACCCATTAGAACGTCACCCTTATTACCTCTTCAGGCGTAGTTATACCCATCTTAACCTTCCGTATGCCATCTTCTCTTAGCGTGATCATGCCTTCCCTGATCGCCTGTTCTCTTATCTTAGAAGTGGGGAATCGCTCAACCGTAAGGCGCTGTATCTCCTCACTCATAATCATGACCTCAAAGAGCCCAGTTCTTCCTTTATATCCTGTATCACCACACTCATCGCACCCCTTACCAATGTAATATGTTGTGCCTGCGTCGAATCCCTCTGCAATCCATATGCTCTTCTCTTCAATCAATTTTGGTTCCTTACAATGCTCACAAACCTTTCTTATGAGTCGCTGAGCTAAAACCCCTATAACTGAGGATGCAACAAGGTAAGGTTCTACCCCCATATCTATAAGCCTCGTTATAGCACTTGGAGCATCATTAGTATGAAGGGTAGAAAGGACCAGATGGCCTGTCAATGCAGATCTTATCGCTATCTCAGCTGTTTCCACATCTCTTATCTCCCCAACCATTATTATATCGGGGTCCTGCCTTAATATAGACCTAAGGGCACTGGAAAAGGTTAAACCTATTTTCTCATTAACCTGCACTTGGTTGATCCCCTCAAGCTGATACTCAACAGGGTCTTCTATTGTAATGATGTTTTTATCAATTGAGTTTAACCTTTTCAATATGGAATAAAGTGTTGTGGTCTTACCGCTACCAGTAGGGCCTGTTACAAGTATCATACCATAGGGCTTTAATATTAATTTTTCTACTCTTTCAAGGGAATCACTCAAAAGACCCAAACTCTCAAGACCTATTAAGATACCCGCCTTATCAAGTATCCTCATAACTATCTTCTCCCCAAAGATGGTCGGTAAAGTTGAAACTCTCAAGTCCACTTCTCTACCGTCGCTTGAAACCAGGATCCTTCCATCTTGGGGAAGTCTCCTCTCAGCTATGTTCATACCAGCCATGACTTTTATCCTGGTAGAGATAATAGAGTGGACGCTCTTGGGAAGAGTCGTTACCGGCCTTAAAACACCATCTACTCTAAACCTTATAAGTACCTCTTCCTCTTTAGGCTCTATATGAATATCACTCGCCCTTTCCCTTATAGCTTGGGATATAACACCATTAACAACCTGAACTATGGGCGCTATATCCTCTTCAGCTACCTCTACTGGGGTAACTTCCTCCTTAACTACTTCACGTTCACGAATTAAGGCTTCAACCTTTCCTCTCATACTGTAGTGATCCTCTATAGCCTGTTTGATCTCGCTACTTGGAGCAACCACTACCTCTACATCATACCCTGTTAAAAGCCTTAGCTCATCTTGAACAGGAACATTTAGAGGATCAGACATTGCTACTACCAGCTTCCCGTTCTTCAACTCTATAGGGATAAGAAGATGTCTTCTGGCGAGGCTTTCTGGAACCAAGCTTAAAACTTTAGGATCTATTTTAGCTTTCCTAAGCGATATCATTGGAATTTTAAGCTGTTTTGCGATTGCTGATGCTATCTCCCTCTCACTTAAGATACCTTTTTTCACAAGGATACTTCCCAAACGCTCACCTGTAACCCTTTGCTCCTCAAGAGCTCTTTCAAGATCAGCACTCTTTATAGCTCCAGCTTCCAAAAGAAGCTCCCCCAACTTTTTCCTTTCCATTTATTATCACCTAATCCTTTAATATCCTTGGAGTAACTATAAGAACAACTTCTTCCCGCGTACGGGAGGATGTCTCGCTCCTAAAAAGAGTCCCTAAGAACGGAATATCACCTAAAAGAGGAACCTTAAGCAGGTTTTTGACATCCTCCTCTGTTATCAATCCACCAATAATTATGGGCTGACCATCCTTAACCCTTAATTTAGTCGTAACCTTTCTATGGCCGATCTCCGGAACTCTCTGATCCCTATACTCTATCCATCTTGTAACTATACTGACATCTATATCTATATCAAGAGTTATCTTATCCTCTTCACCTACATAGGGAGTTATAACAAGTTGAGGCCCATAAGTTATGGTCTCCCACTTCTGGGTTATGGTTTTCTCACTATCAGAGATCTCTTCTACTCTACTATAATATTTGTAATCTCGAGTCAAGTTAACAACCGCCTTCATACCGCTCAAGGTAGCTACGCTCGGGCTTGCTAAGACCCTTGCTCTACCAGAGGAAACCCACGCGTTTATGGTAGCATCAAAAGCAGCTGACGCCTTCTCATCGCTGCTATAGCTTATAGTTATTTCAGAGCCAGGAGTTATGTTTATGTTATAGAACTTTCCCTTGGATATGTTAGAAAGTATAAATCCCAAACTTTTCCCTCTTTCCAGAGTGATCCCAACTAGCTTAGCTTCAACCATAACTTGAGGAACCTCCTGATCCAAAAGCTTAATTACCTCCTCTACCCTCTTAAGATCAGATGGTGAGGCTTTAACAATCAGAGCGTTCATCCTCGGGTCAACTATAATACTATCCATCCCTGTGATATCTGAAACTGCTTTAACAACGTTAGAAGCCAAAGCATTGGACAGTACGAAAACCTTGGTTTCCTTTTTATCGAAAAGCTCTTTAAGTCTATCTTCCTTTCCTATAATGATTGTATCTCCGAGATTTCTATAGCTTAGATTTGATATCTTAAGTAACCAATCAAAAGCCTGAGCGAATGGGACATCCCTAAAACCCACCGTTACAGTTCCAGAAACGCTTTGGTCAAGAACAATGTTTAAGTCTACGGCCTTTGCAAGAGCCCTAAAGACATCCCTTATGTCAGTATCTCTAAACTCTAGACTAACTTTTTTAGAGGCCCAATTTTGAGGGGCGATTGGTTCAACTTTCTCAGGCTTACGTAAAGGTGGCACCTTCTCCTTGTGCTTGGGGAAGAAGTAAAGCAAAACTTGTCTCCCTGATGGGTCTCGCTCAAGCTTATAGTTCACCCTATCCCCCTCCAGGTTAACCACAAGCCTCACTATTTCTGGTGTAAACTGAAAAGCACGAAGGGATAAAACCCCAAAAGTGTTAATATCCTTGCTTATCCCCTGCTTCCTTAGGGCAAATCCATGGAAATCTAAAATCAGGCTGTCAGGTCCCTTGTCTCCCTTAACCCAATTCACCTTGGGATCTAAAGGGGGACCCCCGCTTATTACAACTCTTAAAACATCCTTCGTCAAACTTGCATCTATATCCTCTATATAGAATAGCCTGCGTTCTGAAACCACCGGTTCTCTCCCTCTGGGAGGTACAGGATAAAAGTAAAACACGATCGTTTTGCCACCGTCTCTCTCTGCACTTTCATACTGAAGCCTTTCTGAGAAAAACTCAACCACTACTCTGGCCTCACCTTTAGTATACTGCCCTCCTCTCACTTCCCATACATCCTCTCTCCTGATAGACAGCTTCCTAAGAGTGGCTCTATAAATAAAGCCATCAAAGGATATTATCATCCTTTCCCTATCTCCGGGAAGCCAGCTTATCCTCGGTTTGAAAGGGTAGCTAAGCTTTATAATGAGCTTTACCACTTTCTTAGAGGGATAGACCTCAACCTTTTCTATACTTTTGTCAAGCGCAAAAGACTTATCTATAAAACATAAGCTCAGCAATAAAGCCAAAACAATATATGTCTTCTTCATACCCCTTTTCACCTCGTTTTTTTTACCTTTCCTCTGAAAGACGCAAAAACTTCATCTGATTTTTCCAGCTTAAGACTACACTTCCTTTCTCGATCTTTATAACCCTGATCTCCTTCCAGCTCTCCCCTTGAGAAAGAATTATCCCCTTTTCATCACCGATCATTAATATTGCTAGTTTCTTGGTTCCAACATCAACTATTCCCTCAAGCTTCATTGGAGGAGGAACCTCCATAACTGCGCTCCGCGCCGGAGCAACGTCAACTTCAAGCTTTCTAATAGGAGGTTCATACGGTAAAAAAAAGGGATCCTTTAGGTCATGCACTTTAGACTCAAGGTGCTTAAGGTAACGCTCACTTTTAGGAAAGTCTTGAAGGATGTCTAAAACCCTATCTATATCTTGTAAAGAAAGCTTGGGAAAGTTTTTGGAATCATTGCGACTTTCAATGGAAGGCATTTCAAACACAAATCTATCGAATAAACCACTATAGTAAAGATAAGGTACCCCAAACCCAAGCACCAAAACCAAAGCTACTAGAAAGCCCCTTCTCAAGGTTATCTACCTCTCCAAAGACCTTAGCTCTAGCTCCACATTCAGTATAGGCGCTTCATTTGAAGCAGTAACCTTAATATCTCTAACACCTATCAAAAAGGTAGAACCCCAAATCTTGTCCAAGAAGTCAATTAGTGATGAAAAGCTCCCTTTGAGTCTCAAGTTAAATATCATTACCCTATTTTCCCTCCTAAATACTAACCTTTCCAGCTCAAAACCGCTGTTTCTCGCTGAACTACCCAAGAGGATAGCCACATTGTTAGCGTCTTCTGCCTTAGGCAAGAAAGCCCTGTATCTTTCAACAAGATTAAGCAAGATTTCCAGTTTCTCTTTTACTTCTTTAGCCTTGATTATCTGTGCTTCTAATCTTCTTATCTCCGAGGAAAGCTTTTGATCCTTGGCTCTCATGTTCTCTAAAGCATCACTAAGTCTCAGCGTTAAAATAAAGAAAAAAACAACTAACGCTATAACACCTATACCCCAGATCAATATAAAATCTCTGCTCCTAAACTTACTTAGCAGATCTCTCCAGACTTCAACCAAAACTTCACCACCAACCTTTAAGCCGGCAAGTGAAATTGAAAGGTATTCCCCTCTCCAACTCCCCTTCAATCCCTGGCAAAGATATATCCTCCACAAAATCCGCGTCCTTAAGCACCTTTAAAAGCTCTGCCATCGCCTCAGGCGAGTCAGCCAATCCTGATATTCTTAGCTCTCTACCTTTCAGGGTTTCTAGTTTATTCAATTTTATCCCCTCAGGCAAGCTAGAAGAAAGATGAAGTAAAAATTCATAGACCGGTATAAGATCAGAAGTAAAGCTCCTTAAGTCGTTCACGAACGCTTCTGCTTCCTTAAAAAGCTTAAGGAGGTCCTCTTTCTGTAGCTGCTTAGTTAAAGCATCAAGGACTTTCTCTTTTTCAGAAACCGCCTCACTAAGAGACCTATAGTGGTAATAAATCCAGCCAGTGTAAAAGAGAGTCACTATCCATAAAAGGAGTAAAGTTATCCGCATAGCAGTGAATAATAGCCTCCTCTTTCTGAGCTTAATTACCTCTGGTGGCAACAGATTAACCCTAAAATTCGTAATCTCCATTATCAGTGAACACCTCTAAGGGCAAGACCGATGGCTAAACTCCAACGACTCTTAAGTTCGTCAAGCTCACCAACAGGGGTTCTAAGTTGAAGTCCTTTCAAAGGATCAAGCCTTCTTGTGGAGATACCAAACATGCCTTCGAGAAATACATCAAAACCTTTGAAAGCACATCCTCCTCCTGTTAGATAAATCACGCTAACTATGTTTTCCTTAAATTGGCCTATAACGTAATCGAAACATCTCCTTACCTCATCTGTAAGGTTGCTTAAAACATCACTCACATATTCCCTAATTTCTGCAAAGGAGCTATCCACTTTAAGCTTCTCAGCTGTAGAGAAATCAAGTTTAGCCGAAGCAGATATGGCTGACGTAAAGGAGTTTCCCCCTATAGGAATAGACCTAAATAGCACTATATTATTCTCTCGAACAACAGCCATATCCGTGGTTCCAGCTCCCATGTCGATAATCATGAATCCATCCTTAATTCTAGAAAGTTCTGCACTCCTCAAAAGAGGAAAAGGTAAGGCTTCGATAGCCTCTAATTCAATTTCGGCTCCCTTAAAGGCTTCATATATAGCTCTTGAAAGCGACTTTCGCGTAACAACCACCATCACCTCCAGTTTTTCTCCCTCTCCGTCTCTAAAACTACGCAATATTTGATAGTTATAGACTGCGTCTTCCACTGGAAAAGGAAGAAACCTTTCTATCTCCCACACTAAGAACTTCTCAAACTCCTTTTTCTCTAACCTGGGGAGGGTCATCGTTCTTATAACGGTTTCTCGCCCTCCAACGCAACTTACCACTCTTCTCCTCTTGATACCGCGCTTATTAAACAGTTCACTTATGGCTTTTGAAACCGCAGCAAAATCCTTTATAACCCCAGCAGCTATACTCCCCTGAGGAAGTGGAACACTTCCCCAATCCTCAAGTTTATACCCACTGAGCTTGGCGAACTTTATTCCCATGGTTCCAATATCGATACCGATCCAAGAACCACCTTTGCCCATGACCTCTATTCCTTAACAAGAGTGCTTAGGGTTTTTGGAAACTACATCAATAGCTTCAAGAACAGCTTCCAAAACATCAACCTGAGTTTGGACCTCTATCTCCCTTAACTTAGAAAAGATGTACCCCCTGTCCGTAGTCACATACCTTGGAGGAAGCCTGTTCAAAGCGTAAGCCATCATATCAGATATACACTTTTCACACTTGCAAATACCCTCCTTATCCTTTAGTAACCTCATCAAGGTTTCCCTGACCAGCTTCTCCATATAATTTCTAGGCATCCTTTCATCTGGAACCATCTTTACCTCACTCCTCAAGTTCTATCTGGGCTTTATAGGAAAGTTAGCCCAATCAACACCCCTATAAGAGCCCGTATTAGCTTCACCAGGGTTATTCCACCAATAGCAAGGTGAAAAGTAGGAAAAGCAAAGCCAGTTATATCTAGAGTCATTCCCCCCTTCAGGGTGAACGCTGAGGTTAGTAATATCCACGTTATTTGGATCGTAAGCTCTATAACCTGGCGGTATTTCTCCTCCCTCATAGGAGTAAGAGTTACAGCCATAAATCCACTGACTCCATTTTACGCCTGTAATCTTGTGTTTAAGGCTGTTAACATGATCGATAAGGACATTCTCCCCTGCAATGTAAATGCCATAATCGCATTTAGCCATCCATATACCGTTTTCAAGCAAGCCCCCGTTAACGTAGATGTTTTTAAGCAAACCATTAGCAAAACTGGCTTTAATGCCATATTTGTAAAACTTAGAAATCTCTTTCACAGTTACAGATATATCCTTAATGACGGAGTTTTCACCTTCGAGAGAAAGAAAAGCACCTCCACTTAAATTGCCGTATAGTTCAAACCCCAGCCCATAAAGAAGGGTTCCCCTTCCCAAAAAGTTCAAAGATGAAGAAGCTTTAATCTTAGTATAATAGGGTCCCCACATTCCAAGTAGAGCTACTCCATTCTGAGCAACAGAAGTTTGATCATTCATGCTGTAGCTTCCTTTACCTAGAATTAAAGTTTCGCCCTCTTCCAACTTCTCAACAATTAACTTCAAATTGCTTACTTCCGTTTCCTCTATTGGGTTTTCAAGCCTAACGAAAGAAAGAGTCCTTCCCTCAAAAGATCTAACATAGGGATAAAGATCAAACCTCAATCCTATATCTCCACCATCAAAATTTTCCTCGAGAAACCTGTTAGTATTAGAAAGCACCAGTCTGTAAGAAAGAGGGTTGAATGGAGAGTTTATGACCCTGCTGTCCCCATCTTGAATGAAGTTAACCTCATCTTGAGGCCTGACTTCCTCATTGAAACCGCCCTGCGGGCTTTCTCCCCAAAACAGGTTTCCACTTACTTTGAAATTCCCCATTATCCCTTGGATCCCCGTAGTTAATACAATCTCGCTTTCGTATAAAATTGGAACCCCTGATGAATCAGCCACTACTTTCCTATATTTGTGGTCGAAAACGTTGTTGTAGATGTTTACATCAGAACAATCTTCAAGCTTAATTTCAACTAAATATCCTCTTCCACCGTAAGCTCTCTTAAACACACAATCGGTTACCTCGATGGAATTAGATCTATAAAAGTGAATAAAAGTTTTTCCACCATCAGTAGCTTTTCCACCGCTTAAGGCAAAGTAGAAACCATTTATCTTCACTTCATCACAGTTCATGAAGTTCAGGACAGCCCTTGTGCTTGAGGAGGAATCCCAGACAGATGGTAAAAAGACAAATATCGGTGTGAACAAAGGCCCCCATGCAGAAACCATATGAAATTTCTTGATTCCGGTCAAATCGTGTTGATTCTTGATATACCAAAGCCCTCTTCCAAAAAGAAGCATCGAAGAACCGTTAGGGTTAAGAAGGTAATAATCCTTAAGAACATTGAAGGCCGAATCAACATCATAAAAATAGGATATGGAATATCTGCTGTTTCCTCTCTCTAAAAGTAAAACTATTTCACCCCCCTTAGGAACGGGAACCGTCCTCTTCCAATAAAGCGACGTCAGCCCTATCCCCATTTCCTCAAGTATGGAACCCTCATCCGGAACGTAAGCATCCCAGTGCCTAAACCACTCTATAAGATCATCTTCTCCTTTTAGGAAACTGTAAAAGGTCTTAAACCTTGGATTCTCCTGAAGTATATTGACTTGACTAACGTTTCCGATAGAATTTGTGGCATTACCAAAAAACAGAGATTCCCGAGCAACCAAAGCGCTTCCCGGGATCTCGTTAGACAGGCCTACATCATGTCTAATGATGACGCTTCTCTCCACAATTGCATTAAGGGTAAAGCTTTTATTTGAAAGTTTGGAGGCCCAAATCCCATAACTCCTTGAACCAGTCTCATAGTTAAGAAAACTTCCGCCATCTAATATGCAATTCCTAACGCTTAAGTCGGAAACGCCTCTTCCTTTCAAAAGCACCCTAACTCCGGAAATAGAGGAGCCAAGATACCTAACTAAGTCCCTGTTTTTCAAGATAGAATTAACCAAGGTTAAGCTCGTATTAACATCGTCTAAGAGGATAGCTGAGAAATCTCTATCACTTTGAACCTCACCCTCAAGATGGCCTCTCTCAATAGGTGGCGAAATCCATAGATCCTCTATAGTTAAATTAGCTCCGTTTCTTAACAAGATCGTCGTCCAATACTTTGCCATATAAGGCTGCCCTGCTGATTTATAGGGTAAAATACCTACTACTTTAACCCAATGAGGCCCAAGTCCCCTAGCCGACCTTAAAACCACGGTCTTGTTTCCCTCTAACTCAAGCCCGAAGCAATAATCACCTGCTCTTCTCATGGGAATCATGTAAACTCCCGGCCCGAGAACTATCTCATAATCATGCCCTCCGCCGACAAGGGTAAATGCTCTTTTTAACGCTTGCCCCCCACGATAACCCTCATTACTCAATCTTTTCCATATCACTCCTCCCCTCTTTATCAACACCTCTCCAACACCTAAACCCAATTCCAACTCTATGCCCTCCTGGGCAAATGACTTATTCATCCTTAAGGCTATGGGGAAGCGAGAAGCGTCCTTTCCCCCCTCTCTTAAAACCCCTTCAGCGTAAAAGTAAACCTCGTTAACTCCATCATAGAGTTTGAACCTTTCGGCTCTAAAGGTTATGGCGCCTTCGGATGCAAGATCATGATCAGGCAAATAGGAAGAGTTTGTCCACGGGAGAGACAAAGATAAGGCATCTCTTCCATAATACCAAACCGGGCTGGAAAGAGAGATGGAAGGGTTATCTTCTCTATACTTTGCAAGGGACTTCTTAATAGCAGCTTCCGCCGCAAAGAAGCTCTGAGCCCCTCTAAGCTCAGAGCGCGAGATAACCTCCTGCGTATTATAAAGGAAGGCAAAGCCTCCCCCTATTACACCCAAAACCAACATTATTAATAAAGTAAAACCTAGAATGGAAACCCCTTTTTTCATTCTCTTAGATATATTATCGTCGAAACCTCAAAAAACTTGCTCTTGCTGAATCTTTTGCTTTCAACGCCACCAGGACCAGCAAGCTTAAGGTAGATGTAAACCCCCTTATTCGAAGCGACTGACCCAGGCGTAAGCCCATACATGAAGGAGTTACCTGCCGTAAGCAGAACCACCTTAAACATCTCCACGCTCACCCAATACGGGTCCTTTCCTCCATCATACCCATCGGTTAGGGGCTGAACGCTTCCCGTATCCGTAGCCCTTCCCAGGATATACACATCCTCACCACTAGGGAGACTTCTTCCCCTATAGCATCCGAAGTAAACACTGTCATTGTCACGCAGAACCTGTAGTACATTGTGCTCTTCATCGGATATCAACAAAGGGTGTGTCGAAGATAGCAATCTCTTCCCTCCGGGAATCATCTCCGACCTTATTCTCTCAAGGATGACTCGAGCGTTTTGAACGAGGTCCTCCCGAGAAACCCCATGTCTATAAAGCCTTAATCCACCAAAGAGGATCTCCATAAGCACTAAGATAACCACGGCAAATATAGCTATGGTAACTAAGGCTTCAACTAAGGTTAACCCCCTTCTGATCTTCACCTTAATCTCGCTCCAACGAGCTCAACAAACCTGTTAGGGCGAGCGCTTTCCCACACCCTAACCCTTATCATCACAACTCCTGTTGAGGGAGATGAAAGGTCAACAGCACAGGAATAGGAAACGCCATTGTAGGAGCTTTCATGAAGGGACGGGAACAAGTAAGACGGAAGTCTCGCTAAGTTGAACTCAAGACCAGAAAACACAACCTGTGTTGGAAGGGAAGAGGGAAGATCGCTATCAGAAATACCATATTGTAACTCCTCAAGCTTGCCTTCGGCCAACTTAAGCATAACAAAGCGAGATTTCATCCTTTCCCCTTTAAATTCAATGCTGTAGAAGAGAGAGTATAGAGCGAAAACTCCAACTCCGACAAGGACTACAGTTATAAGCAACTCTAATAAACTGAGCCCTCTCCTCACCCTAAAAACCTCCAATACAATTCTATCAAAAAATTGCCCTTAAGAAAAGTTATACCTCCCCCAATTGCTAAAAAGGGACCAAAGGGCAGTTTATCTCCCAGTTTTTTGAGCTTAAGAATAATCAAAAAAGCTCCTATAGTCCCTCCGATTAAGAAAGCCAAAAAGATAGCAACTATAGTATTAATGTCCCCAAGCCAAGCTCCTATAAGCGCAGCTATGCCTATATCTCCCTCTCCCATCTTTCCATTTGAAACATAGAATATCAAAGCCATTATACCTGCGCCATATATTATTCCCTTGATTGAGAAGATAAACCCCTCAAAATCAAACTTCACGAAATAGAAGATTACCCCAATAATAATGCCGATGTAAACAGCGAAGTCCATAACTTCAAAGGTCCTTAAATCAACCATAGCTATAAACTCTAACAAAGAAAGGAAGAAGCAAGAAAAGATAAATTCTAATGTCAATCCAAAATGGTAATAAGATAACAGAAACAAGAAAGCTGTAAGGATCTCAACTAATAGATAACTATAGGAAATTTTAACTCCACAGTATCTACATTTTCCCCTTAATAATATATAGCTTAGTATGGGGATAAGGTCATACCAATGAAGCCTATGCTTACAGGAAGGGCAAAAAGAAGGGGGGTGCACTATCGACACCCCCCGAGGCAACCGATATATGCAAGAGTTTAAGAAACTTCCTACCACAGAACCTAAAAGGAAGATAATTATGCTCATCTTAGGCTCTCATTAAATCCCTACTATAGATCTTCCATTAGGAGGAATGGCAACTATCTCCCTAAGCTGGGGTTTTTCCTCAAGCTCTTTCTTAAACTCCTCAGCTCTTAGTGGATTAACGAAGTTAGGATCTTCAAAAGAATACCTAAACTTGGTGTGAACATCATATCTCCCCTCCAAGATGGCAACCACATCTTCAACAAAAACAAGCTCTTCATCAGTAGGTATAACGAAAACTCTAACCTTAGAGTCGTCAGCATGAATGAAAGTTTCTGCATTTCTTGTCTTTGAGAGCTGATTCCTCCGGAGGTCTATCTTTATCCCCCAGAACTCAAGCCCTTCCAAAGCTTTCCCCCTCGTTTCAGGGGACATCTCACCAACACCAGCCGTAAAAACTATAGCATCAACTCTGCCAAGAGCAAAACAGTAAGCACCTATGTACTTCTTAAGCCTATAGCACTCAATTTCAAATGCAAGTTTCGCCCTTTCATCACCAGCCTCCATAGCCGCTAACACATCTCTTCTATCTATATACTTTCCCGTAATACCTAGGATTCCGCTTTTCTTATTCAATATGTCACTCATAGCCTTGGGAGATAGCCCCTCTTTCTCCATAACATAAAGGTCAATGGCTGGATCGTGGTCACCAGCCCTGGTTCCCATAACTAACCCTTCAAGGGGGGTGAATCCCATGCTCGTATCAAAGGAGATGCCATTCTTAACAGCATTTGCGCTAACTCCATTACCTATATGAAGGGAAACTATGTTGGTTTCAAATGGATTCTTACCAAGAAGAACCGCTGCTCTTTTGGCCACATAAAGTAAGGATGTCCCATGGAAACCATATCTTCTAACCTTATATTTCTGATACCATTCATAAGGAAGAGCGTAAATGTAAGAGCTTGGCGGCATGGTTTGATGCCATGCTGTATCCATGACTGCCACATGAGGAACGTCAGGCAGAAGTTCCTTTGCAGCTTCAACTCCCATCATATTTGGAGGATTATGAAGAGGAGCAAGATCTGAAAGTCTTCTAAAAGTATCCAAGAACCTTTCATCAATTAGAACAGAGCGAGCGAACTCCTCTCCCCCATGAACCATTCTATGCCCTACCGCGTCTATTTCCTTCACGTCGCTTATTACCCCGTGTTCAGGATGGACGAGTAATTCAATTATAAGCTTGATGGCTTCCTTGTGAGTAGGACAATCATGCTCAACCCTGACGCTACTTCTCCCATGAGGAGAGTGTACACAGAAAGATCCTCCCACCGTCACTCGCTCAACTATACCTTTTACCATAGGGAGCTTCTTCTCCCAGTCATAAAGCATATATTTGACTGAAGAGCTCCCACAATTTAATGTGAGAATATACATACTCAGGAACACCCCCCTTATAAAAATTAATATTACAAACCGCGTCTTTAAAAACATTGAGTATTTTGACATAATTTTAACATAAAAGGCATAAACTTAAAATACAAAACCTTTAACTTTCCACTTTTTAACTAGTCCTCCCCAAAGAAGGTTGGTTTCTGAAACCAGAATCTCCGGTATAAAAAGGAAGCTCATCAGTGATAAAAGTATGGTACTTCCTTCAAGAAGTATGTAAGCTCTATCAGGCTCGAAAACCAGACGCCTCTTAAGCTCTTCAGTACTGATCTCACTAATAAACCTTACGGTTCTATATAACCACATCGCCTCTATCTTTTTACCGTGGACAACCTTAATATCGTAAAAACTGGCTCCCTCCTTAAAAGAAACCAGGGCTGAAAGGGTTCCACCCATACCTATAAAGTTTAGGGCTTTACAAGATAATGATCTTAATAAGGAAGCTTCCTCAAACCAGAACCTCTCAAGGAAAAATAACATATCCTCAAGATTCCCCTTAAACCTCTCCTTTAACTTGAGAGCTCCTATAGGGAAGCTCTTTAAAAAAACCTCACCTCCCCTTTTTACAGCAATTTCCGTACTCCCCCCTCCTATATCTAAAAGGAGGTAGTTATCGCTAACTCCGAGACCTGTTTCAACACCCAGTAGATTCTGTAGGGCTTCTTCCTCACCAGAGAGCAACTCCACCCTTATTCCTGTTTCCTCGAAAACCCTCCTCAGAAATTCCTCCCCGTTCTCAGCATCTCTAACCGCACTTGTAGCAAAAGCGTAGATATCTTCAGCGCCATAATTATTAATCCTTTCGCGCAAATCAATCAGTCCCTTGAGAGTCCTTCTCATAGCCTCTTCACTTAAAGCCTTTTTAAACGACAACCCCTCTCCCAATCTTGTAGTTAAGAGCTCTCCCCCTGCTTTCTTAAACTTCTGGTCTTCCAAGATCTCCCCGAAGAGGCTTCTTAAACTGTTACTTCCAACATCTATAACACCAACCCTCAAAACGCTTTCCCCCTTGTGATATAATCTTTATCGCCATGAAAGACATATTGAGCCTTACATACAAGGATCTACTAAAGATATTATCTGAAAAAGGAGAAAAAGGGTATAGGGCTTCTCAGATTTTTTCTTGGATTTATGGAAAGGGAGTCTCGAATTTCAATGCTATGACAGATCTTAGCAAAGAGCTTAGAAAATATCTAGAGGAAAACTTCTTCCTTTCCCCCTTAAACATAATTGAGAAAAGAATCGCTCAAGACGGTACGACCAAATATCTCTTGAAGCTCCGAGATGGCTCCTGTATAGAAAGCGTGATAATACCTCATCCAAACAGGATCACCTATTGCATATCAACACAAGTTGGTTGCCCTATAGGATGTGCATTTTGCGCTACAGGAATGGCAGGATTTCAAAGAAACCTTAATGCTGGCGAAATAGTCAATCAAGTCTTAACACTAAAAGCAGATTCTAAAACTCCCCCTAACAGAATAGTATACATGGGAATGGGAGAACCCTTCCTGAACTATGATGAAGTCATTAAGAGCCTCGAAATACTAAGCCATCCTGCAGGAGCAAACATAAGCACAAGAAGCATAACCCTTTCAACGGTAGGCATGGTTCCTAAGATTTATGAATTTGCTAAAGTAACCGGCAGCTATAGGTTAGCCATTTCTTTGCACTCTGCCCAACAAAGAAAAAGGGAAAAGATCATACCCATAGCTGCTAAATACAGGCTCAATGAACTTAAAAAGGCGATTTTAAGCTTTCAAAAGGAAAAAGGGAAAAGAATAACAATAGAGTACGTTTTACTTAGGGAATTTAATACATCCGAGGAAGATGCTATATCCCTTAAAATTTTCCTCAAAGGCATAAAGGCTTTCGTAAATCTCATACCATATAATCCAGTTAAAGGAAGTCCTTTTGAAAGACCAGATTTAGAAGAGATAAGGAGATTTCACCAAACCCTAATTAAGTTAGGAATAAACGCAATAATAAGAAAAGAAAAGGGAAACGACATCGAAGCTGCATGCGGACAATTAAGGAGAATAAGAATGATTTAAAAAAAATGGTGTCGGAGGCGGGATTTGAACCCGCATGGGCGAAAGCCCACTGGATCCTGAGTCCAGCGCGTCTGCCAGGTTCCGCCACTCCGACACCCTACCAAATTATACATCCAAACGGCTCTCTCTTCAATACTTGCCACTCTAAAAAGCTCCTAATACCACCTCGTCGTTTATCCACTGTATGGATAATCGGCCTGCTAAGCTTCAATCTCTGAATACCTCCTCATCAACCTTCAGCTTAGACAAGAGAACCCTTTCTACTTCATTCAGCCTAACGCAGCGAGTCTTAATTAGAACCCCATTTCCATCTGCAGACAGAACTAACCCCACATCTATCAATCCTTCTCTTCCCTCAAGCCCAACCAAGGTATGCTTAAGAGATTCTAAAGATAACCAATCTAAATTGACTTCAAAATCACCCTTAGGACAAGAAAAGGTTAAACATTTTAACATTCCATTGTATTCCTCCGCCCAAAGAATAGTCGTACCAAGCTCCAAAGAAAGTTCCCTTAATCTTTCTCTCGGGAAAGGGATTCCTACACCAAAGTGAGGGAACCCCCCTATTTTAAGGCTATCCCAATAAAGCTCTGCCTCAAAGGAACCGGTAAAGTAGTTCTTCCATCTCCTAATGCGATTGGCTTTCCTCTCTTCAAAGCTTTTCCTTTTTACACTAGGTGAAGAAGGAAAGAGCTTAACAACGCTATATCTTGAAGCCTCCTCTATAAGGTGAATGTATTCCCTTTCCTCACCTAAGAAAACTACAAGATCAGGCCTTATGAGAGAGATTTTACTCCTTATTAAGGTATAGCCATCTCTTCCAAAAACCAGACCAGAGGAATCTATAATGACTATTTCCCTTCTTTCGCGTGCAAACTTCACCAGATCATAAACCCCCCAAACGGTAGGCCACATGAAGATTCCGGCAGGCGATGTGGATCCTATAAAGGCCATCCTAACAGGTAAAATCTCGGATAGCTTTTGAATCTCTCTCTCTGGAAAACCAAGGCTTAGCGTTCCAGGTGGACCAATATCCGCTTGACCTGGATCTGCATCAACTACAGCCACCCTTCTACCTTCAGATATAAACGCATTGACTAAAAAAAGGGTAAAGGTAGTTTTACCAGAGTCAACTTTCCCCAATATAAGTATTACACCTTCAGGGATCTTCAATAACGAGTCCAAATTGCATTCACCTCTTAAAGTTATCTTGGATTGCAATTTTAGTGATCTTCTGACTTTTCAGAGTAAAAGATTTATGCTATCCTTAAAGAGAAATCCCTAAAGAAAGGGGGGGTAAAAACTAAGAATTGCTTCCCTTGTTTAAGGAAGATCTCTTAAAATATCCGGAAATGGGGATCTTCTCAGGGTTCTCCCTGAGAAAGAGAAGATAGGGATCAAAAGTTGAAATTTTCTTTCCTGCGAATAGCGCCTTTAGTTTAGCCGTTAAGGAAGGTGAGGTTTGGGTGTTTTCTCTTTCAAGAAGGGAAGAAATTAAGGAACGCAAAAGAGCTTGCTCCTTTTCGATATTTTCCATTCTTTTGTTAAGCGCTGCCAATTCATTTACCAAGAGCTCAAATAACTCCTTAAGTACAGCGAGGAGCTCTTCCTTATCCTGAGGCATGCGCATCTTCCCCTCCTATCTGATTATACCACTTTCTCGAAAGTTTAAAAGGAGAGAAGGAAAATGAAGGGATCCTTTGCCCAAGTTGAAGAAAAAGAGATAGTTATAGGTGAAGAGAAAAGGATCTTTATAAGAAACCTATATGGAAATACGAAACTTAAAACATGGAACTCCCATAGATTAAAACTCACGATAACTAAACATCTTACAGGAGATTTCTCTGAACAGGAAGCTGAGAAAAGACTTAAGCATATTGAGTTAAAAGAAAAGGAATCAGAAAAAGGGCTAAGCTTAGAGGTTAGCGTACCTCTGTTTATATTAACACCAGACGTGAAGATAGGTGTAGACCTTGACGTTTTTGCTCCACCCTATATTAACTTAGAGATAGACACTGGTCTACAAAAGCTTAATGGAAGCAGAAAAGAAGGTTATATAAACTTGTCTTACAAAGATAAGCTCCTTACGAAGATACAAAATGTGAAGGGAAGCTTAAGCATCCTATCTGGTCCAGCTGATATAGAGATTAAAAACTCCGAGGGGAAAATATCGGTGGAGAGCTCAAGCGGTAGAATAACTATAAAGGGCTTTTCTGGAGAGATGAACGTAAAAAACGAAAGCGGAGACATTTTTTTAGAAGAATGCCTTGGAGCCATATATGTTAGAAATAAAAGCGGCAACATAACATTAAAAGGAATAGAAGCGCTCCTGCTTAGCGTTAAAACTTCGAGCGGAAACATAAAAGCCGATATCAATCCAATAAAGGAAGGAGCGTATGATCTCGAAAGCTATTCAGGGTACATAAAGCTTAAGCTTCCTTTTCACTCCTCCTGCCATGTAAGATTGGAAACAAAATGTGGTAAAATTCTTAGTGAACCTCCCTTTACCCTAGAAGGAAATGAAATGCGCTTAGGATCGGGCGAAAGTTCCTTAGCCTTAAAGACATCAAGTGGTAATATTTATGTTCTCCATAAGCTTGAGGAGGAAAAAGAAGATGGCCATACTTATAGGTGAGATATTTAAGTTCTTCAAACCAAAAACCCCAGAAACGGTTACCCCACTTAAGGGTGACCTTACATATAGATCTTTGAAGGAAGAAGAAATTACCCCCAAGGGAGGAATGCTCATGGTAACTGAAAGTGTGGTGAAGAGTGAAGCTCTTATAGAACATACTGAACCTTTTGAGAAGCTGCTGCTTGTTTCAGAAAACGCTTTACTTTCCTGTACCAATAAGGCTGGAGATATAGTGGTCAAATCTTGGGATCAAATGCTTTTAAAGGTAACAGCGGTAAAGCATACCTGGGGAAGGAACAAAAAAGAAGCTCAAGAGTTATCCAAAGATATTGAGATCAGGATAATACAAAGAGATGAGAACATATCTTTGGAAACTTTCCTCCCGCAAGCTAACGGGAAAAGAGGCTATGTCAGCTACAAAATCTTCATACCAAGGAGCTTAAATATAGCTATAGAAGCGGAAGAAAGTGATGTCTTCATAAGTGATCTAAATAAAAACCTAAAGGTAAAAACATCCTCAGGGAACGTCTTTATAAGAAATGTCATGGGAAACGTTCACGCTCAAACTTCCTCTGGAAGCGTACTCATTAGTAACATTGGAGGAAACGTAACCATAATAACTGAGAAGGGGGAGATACATGCAGAGAACATAAACGGCAATGTAGATGTAGAGAGCTCCGAAGGAAACATTAAGGTGTTTCATTCAAAGCAGAACGTAACCGTCAGCGTTGGCAAGGGCAGTATATCCATTTTTGACGTTAAGGGAAACGCGGAAGTCAAAGCTACTAAAACCAGAATAATAGGGGAACATATAGAGAAAAACCTTAACATAGTCGTCGAAGAAGGAGATATGCTCCTTGATGATATAGAAGGGAACATTACTGTACATTTCAAGCAGGGCTCTTTAACCTTGGGAAACAAGCATTCTTACCGCATAGAGCTTTCATCTAATACAGGAGATATAAACCTTGATACGGTGATTAAGGAAAACGGCAGGTATATAGTTGAAACCTCAGAGGGCACCATAAACGTTAAAATTCCCACAGATGCCTCTACAGCGATAGTGGCCAAGACCATAAAGGGTATTATCACCTGCGAACTACCCCTCATAGTTACCCAAAGCAGCAGAGATGAGCTTACAGGCGTTCTAAATCAATATAAGGCCTTAGTAAAGTTAACCACTTCCGAAGGAGATATCAATATAAGAAAGAAATAAAAGCCGGGGGCTTGATATCAAGCCCCCGCGAGAATCTTCTCTTCACTCTATAGGTGCGAAGCGTGAACTTAGTTTCTCAAGCACATGAGGCAAAGTAGTGTATTCCATCTGCTCCTCCGAAAGTCGATGAGGCTGGAAGGGACCATGCATTCTTATATAATCAGCTATCTCGTTCGCTAAAGCTCTTGCCCTGTCAAAGGCAACATCAGCAAACAGATCAATAGGCCCCAAAAGCTTCCCATTCCTAAGTTGGAAACCAAGAGCTATAATGCGAGGAGGGCCATCGAACCTGCTTGGGTTGGCATCCTTTTCCGAAACTGGCATAAGTGGCCCCCAATGAGACCCCCTCATCCATCCCGCAACGAGTTGAGGGAAAGCGAAAGGTTCCAAGACCTCTCCAACAGCAGGAAGCCCTCCCTGACAGCGGACCAATGCTACAGGATCATCCTTGCCCACATACTCACCAGCTATAAGACTTAGCTTCTCAGTGCTAACAACAGCAGCAAGAAGGCCATCCTTCCTATAAACTCTCTTTATCGCGTAGCGATCTCGATTTCCTATCAATGCTAAAAGTTCATACATCTCCTCTGGCGTCTTAAGGGAAATTTTCTTTCCACCTAACAGATCATGCACCTCAAAGACGAAACCCTGAGTTAGCTTTTTGTCTATAACCAGGCCTGGCGTATTAAAGGGATCCGCAAATATCTTAAACAGGGGCAGGTTAAAAGCAGCAGGATCAGTCTTATCGCACATAAAAGTCACGATCGATTCGGCTTCTCTTTCCTCAAATTCCATTTCGGCACATCCCGGTCCTAACCCTCTTATATTCCCGGAGAAAGCATCAGCAAGAAGATCTTGTCCTGCTCCGTAAAGCTTATCCTCTATTGCTATGTTAGCCACCCTCTCAAATACAGACCAAGCTAGGGCATGAATTTCCTCATTATCCACTCCCTTGTGATGCGTCATCAATAATTGAAGGTCATCCCCGCACCTCGTAACATAATAATCTACTATTAATTGACCTTTAACCTCCTCTAAAAATTCTTTACACTTATCAACAAGCTTCTTAGGAGCCTGTGTGTGACCAGGAAAGCTACCAACGTCAGCTTTAATTAAGGAAACGGTAATCATTCACATACAACCTCCTTCCATTTACTTTTAGCTGCTTCTATTTTACAATAAAGGAAAAAGACGTTCAAGAAAAATCAAGAGAGGTGAACTAGATTGAAAAGGTTAATTCTGATAGATGGCCACAGCTTATTATATCGAGCTTTCTACGCTCTACCCCCTTTAAGAACTAAAGATGGTTTTCCAACGAATGCTACTTACGGCTTACTAAAAATGCTAATAAAGCTGTTCAAGGAGTATAACCCTTCCCATTGCGGGGTAGCCTTTGACACACCAAAACCAACCTTTAGACACAAGGAGTTTACAGATTATAAAATAACTCGACCTGAAATGCCAGATGACTTAAAACCACAGATAAGCATAACTAAGGAGATCCTGAACGCCTTAGGTATAAAGACCCTCGAATTTGAAGGTTTCGAAGCTGACGACATAATAGGAACCCTATCGCTAAAGGCAGAACAGGAAGGATACGAAGTTTTCATTGTAAGCGGAGATAGAGATGCTCTTCAACTTGTGAGTGATAAAACAAAGCTTTTAAGAACCATCAAAGGAATCTCAGATATCGAAGTTTATGACCTAAAAAGAGTTATAGGGGAATATGGAATAGAACCAAATAAGATACCGCACTTTATAGCACTAAAGGGAGACCAATCAGACAACATCCCCGGAATCCCATCAATAGGTCCCAAAAGAGCTATCGAGCTCCTGAAGAAATACGGAAGCATAGAGGAGATCATATCGAAATCTGGACTGGACTTAATAATGGAAAATAAAGAACGTTTAAAAACCTATCTGTCCTTAGCAACCATAAGAAGAGACCTCCCTCTCAATATAGATATAGAGAGCCTCAAGATATCTCAGCCAGATAGGGTCAAGCTGCTCAGCTTCCTAAAGAGGTTAGAGTTTCAAAGCATTATAAGCGAATTGGGATTAACAGAAGAGATTGTTGAAATAAAACCTAAAATGCCTTTTTCCTTAGTTCAAACGAACCAAGACCTCAAAAATGCATTAAAGGAGCTTAAAGAGGCAGAGGAACTTTACATTAAAGTTTCAACCAGTGAGCATCCCCCTATGTGGGCAAGCATAGAAAGTATATGTTTGTCAACACCTCACAAGGCTTTCATATTTCCTACGAAATTCTTTCCCATATTTGAGCTCTTAAATCAGCTTCATTACATCTTCTCCTCGGATATACCTAAAATAGGTTGTGATTTAAAAAGGGACCTAACCATTATCAAGAGAGAGGGGTTTGATTTGAAAGAAATAAGTTTTGATCTGGCCTTAGCCTCCTATCTTATAGATCCTGAGAGAAACTCTCACTCTTTAGAAAACCTTTCCTTATCTTACTTGGGAGAATATCTTTCGGAAGGAGATAAGATTAGAAGACTCGCAAGAGAAGCAGAACTCGCCTTCACTTTAAAGCCTATATTGAAAAGAGAACTTGAAGAGAACGAGCTTCTCAACCTTTTTGAAAAGGTTGAGCTTCCTCTAATGAACGTACTTGCAGATATGGAAATTGAAGGAATCATGGTAGATGATATCGCCTTGCTCTCGCTTGAAGCGGAGATGGAAAAAGAGATAAAGAAATTGGAAGAGGATATCTTTTCCCGCCTAGGGTTAAGATTTAACCTCAATTCGCCAAAGCAACTTGGAGAGGTATTATTTGAGCATCTTAAGATAGATTCACCAAGCAAAGGCAAAAAGCTGTCGACAGATGCCCAAACGCTCATAGAACTGATGAGACAAAAAAATCCTTACAGCGATGCTATAGAGAAAATCCTTCTTTATAGACAGCTTTCGAAGATCAAGAGCTCCTATATCTCGAGCTTACCTAAGTTAATCCATCCTAGAACAAGATGTATACATACTAGCTTCAATCAAACTATAACTGCCACAGGCAGGCTTTCATCGAGCGATCCTAACCTACAAAACATACCAGTTAAAACGCCTCTAGGAAAGGCGATAAGAAGAGCCTTTAGGGTAAGGGATGAGAAGAATATCTTCATCTCTGCTGACTATTCCCAAATAGAGCTTAGGATCTTAGCGCACTTCTCTCAGGATCCAAAGCTACTGGAAGCCTTTGAGAGAAACTTGGATATACACTCAAAAACGGCTTCCGAGCTTTTTGGAGTTAGGGAAGAAGAGGTAACTGAAGAGCAAAGGAGAATGGCAAAGGTCATAAACTTTGGCGTAATATATGGAATGAGCCCCCATGGATTAGCTCAAGAATTAGGGATTTCCCAAAGAGAGGCTGAAGAGTATATAAAGAGATACTTCTCGAAGTATCCTAAGGTTAAAGAGTTCATAGAAAAACTCCTTGATGAAGCGCGAGAGAATGGTTTCGTTAAAACCATCTTAGGAAGAAAAAGAAAGATAGAGGGGATAAACAGTAGATATAAGAAGCTAAGGGAGCAAGCAGAAAGATGTGCTATAAATACACCAATGCAAGGTAGTGCAGCAGACATAATAAAGCTTGCGATGATAGAGCTACATAGAAGACTCAATGCTTTTAAGATACTTCTCCAAATCCACGACGAACTCCTCTTCGAGGGACCTGAAGAAAAGCTTCACGAAGATATAGAAAAGATAGAAAGTATAATGACGAGTGTAATCAAACTCTCTGTTCCGATAAAAGTTAGTATTAAAGTGGGAAAAAATTGGGGAGATATGATAGAATATAAGAAGCATGTTTCTTGATTAAAATCTTCCTGAAAGAAGTTGACGGGTGAGAAGATGAAAGAGATACTTTTGTTAAAGAAGGGAAAAGTGGAAAAAGAAAAAGGAAATTATGAAGAAGCTATCAAGCTTCTCAAGAAAGCCATAAGGGAAGATCCCACCTATATTGAAGCTCACCTCGAGCTTGGTCGTACCTATACGATAATAAAAGATTTCTACAGAGCGGAGCTTCAGTTTAAGCAGATATTATTGATGGACAGAAAAAACTTACCAGCGAAGCATAACTTAGGACTCGTATACCGATTACAGGGAAAAAGTAGCAATGCCATTAAAGAATGGATGGAGATACTTCAGGAAAATCCCAATTATATCCCAACCTTATTAGCGTTGGCTGAATATCATCTGGAAAGAAAGGCTACAAAGGAAGCAAAGCAATACTATGAAAGGGTTCTAAAAGTAGACCCTACCAACTGGGAGGCTAAGATTAGTTTAGGTAAGATACTATACGAGGATGGCAGAGAAAAAGAGGCTTATAAGCTCTGGGAGGAAGTGAAAGAAGAGCACCCTAAGGACATAAGGGTAGCTTATCACCTTGCTGAAGTGTATATAAACATATTCAAACCAAGAGAAGCGGTTTCTCTCCTACTCCAACTTATAAGAAGTGAGGAAGACAGCTCAAGAAGGGAAGAGATAAGATTTCTGCTCCTTAAGTTACTCGAATATATAACCGAAGACGGAGTGATAGGAAATACACTAAAAGAGCTTTACGCCCTATTCCCAGATGATAAAGAAGTTTTAATCAGCACAGCAAAGTACTTGATCACCAAGGGAAATCTGAAAGAGGCATCCTTGATAATAGATAAGCTTTTGCTTGAAGAACCGGAGAACTCAAAAGTAAAGTTCCTAAAGGGGCTGCTCTATCATAAGAAAGGACAAAGCAAGGAAGCTATAGAAGTTTGGGAACCTCTGCTTAAGGAGGGCAATGAAAATCTCACCCTCGTAGAGAATCTGGGAGAAGCTTACATGGCACAAGGCAACTATGAATCAGCTTTAGCTTGCTTTCAAAAGCTAAAGGAACTCCGCCCCCAAGATAGAAAGATAATACTAACCTTAGCTGCTTTATGCCAACAAACTGGAAAACTTGACCAAGCTATAGAATATTGGGAAGAAGCCATAGACATAGACTCAACAGATACCTACGCTTATGCCAATCTCGCTATATGCTGCATATACCAGGGAGATGTAGAAACAGCTTTTGACATAGTCCAATATGCTCTCTTAATACCTAAAGAAGAGGCTCTACTATACTTCGTAGCAGGACTAATTAGCCTACTTCAAGGGAATATGTCCAAGACTCTAAACTATTGGAAGAGATGCTGGCAGATACATCCGCTTATACTTGGGGTTTACTGGAACATTGCCACAAACATCGTTCCAAAACCCTTCTTCGAGGAACTTAACAGAACTCTAGAAAAAAGTAGATACAAAAAGGAGTTCAAAGGCATGTTGATGAGGTTTATAAACATCGCGCTCTCTTCAGACTCACACGATAGTGACAACACAACATAAATTAATTAAAGGGGGAGCTTTCGGAAAGCTCCCCCTTTAATGACCTCTGCATTTCCTAAGAGTATTACCTTTTAAATTTTATCTTGGATAAACCAGCGTATATTGCGCCAGTTCCTAACTCTTCCTCTATCCTTAGAAGCTGATTATATTTGGCAACCCTATCTACCCTCGCAGGAGCCCCAGTCTTAATCTGACCGGTTAAGGCAGCAACAGCTAAGTCCGCTATAAATGTATCCTCGGTTTCACCAGACCTGTGAGATATGATTGCAGCATATCCAGCATCATAAGCCTGATTTATAACGTCAAGGGTTTCTGTTAAAGTCCCTATCTGGTTTAACTTAATCAATATAGCATTAGCAACCCTTTCCTTAATTCCTCTTCCAAGTCTCTCGGGGTTGGTCACAAATATGTCATCACCGACGAGCTGAATCTTACCTCCTAACCTCTCGGTCAATACCTTCCACCCTTCCCAATCCTCTTCCGCTAAACCATCTTCTATAGATATTATGGGATATTTCTCGATCAGTCTTTCATAGTAATCTACCATTTCACAGGAGGTAAGGCTAAGATTATCAGCTTTAAGATGATATTTTCCATCCTCAAAAAACTCCGTAGCAGCAGAATCTAAAGCTAGGGCCACATCTTCACCAGGTCTATAGCCGGCTTTCTCTATAGCCTCTACAAGCAGACGCAGAGGTTCTTCATTAGAGGATAAACTAGGAGCAAAACCGCCCTCATCTCCAACTGATGTAACAAGTCCCTTTTCCTTAAGTATCTTCTTCAGGGTCTGGTAAACTTCTACAGCCATTCTCAGTGCCTCTCTGAAGGATGGGGCTTTAATGGGAACTATCATATACTCCTGAATGTCAAGGTTATTATCAGCATGCTTACCACCGTTAAGAACGTTCAACATAGGTGTTGGAAGGACCTTAGCTCTAACCCCACCAAGGTATTTAAAAAGTGAAATTCCTAACTCATTAGCCATAGCACGAGCCACAGCCATGGATACGGCAAGTATAGCGTTTGCTCCAAGCTTAGACTTATTAGATGTCCCATCAAGCTCTATAAGCTTCTTGTCGATTTCAGCTTGATTTTCAGCATCGAGACCTATGAGCTCCTGGGAGATGACCTCATTTATGTTCTTTACAGCTTTTAAAACCCCCTTTCCGCCATATCTTTTCTCTCCGTCTCGAAGCTCAAGAGCCTCAAAGGATCCGGTCGATGCTCCTGAGGGAACGATAGCAGTTCCTATGGCACCACTTTCCAAAAGAACCACTGCCTCAACGGTGGGATTTCCGCGAGAATCAAGGACTTCCCTCCCCCAAAGGCTTACTATTCTACTCATCTTGATACCCCCTTTTTATCCCAAGTTCGACTTTTATCCTCTTACCAGTTATCATATAGTAAACCCTCTCAGCAATATTGGTTGCATGATCTCCAAATCTCTCCAAGAAACGAGCTATAAAAATCAAACTCGTGCTTCCCTTTGCCATACCCGAGTCAGAAAGCATAAAGACCAGAAGATCGTTAAAAATCTTCCTATAAAAACCATCAACTACATTATCCCTTTTAAAGGCCTCCTCAGCTAAAGTTGCATCCTTCTCTAAAAAAGCCCTTATACTATTTCTAAGCATTTCGTCACAAACTCTGGCCATAGCCGATATATCTCCAATAGATATCAAGTCAGGCTCGTCCATGATCCTTAAAGCGAAATCCGCTATATTAGTTGCCTCATCACCCATCCTCTCAAGATCAGTCACTATCTTAAGTATCGTAAAAACCTCCCTTAACCTCTCCCTTATAGGATGCCTCAAAGCTATGACTTGAAGACACTTCTCCTCTATCTCCATCTCTTTAAGATCAATAGCATCATCTTCTTCTACAACCCTCTTTGCCAAATAGTTATCCTTTTTCTCAAGAGAATAGATAGCGTTTCTTAGGGACTCACTAACCAAATCTGCCATTTCACAAAGGCTCTCCTTTATTCTTCTTAAGTCCTCATCAAAAAGAGCATCCTTAATAGAAATCATAATTGTTCTATCCCCTCTATTTTAACGAGATCCCCCTCTTCCAAAGCTTTGACTTCAAAAATCAACACCTTAAAGGGAAAGAAAACCTTTATTTTGTCTCCTATTTTAACAGAAGAGGAGGGCTTAGCTTCCTTATCGTTCAATAAAACCAATCCCCTCTCTATCATCTCCTGAGCTAAGGTCCTTCTTTTTATTATACCGCTCTTTTTTAAAAACTTATCTAATCGCATAATAACATAAAAGGCTGGAAGAGATTATCTTCCAGCCCCCTCTCTCCAAAGTTCATATTTTGGTGGAGCGGAGGGGATTCGAACCCCCAACCTTCTGGTTGCAAACCAGACGCTCTCCCATTGAGCTACCGCCCCATTAATAAATTGGTGGGCCTAGGAGGATTCGAACCTCCGACCTCACGCTTATCAGGCGTGCGCTCTCACCTAACTGAGCTATAGGCCCACTAATAAATCAGCTTGAGAGAAAATAGCGTACCTCTAACACCTAAAGTCTCCTTAGAAAGGAGGTGATCCAGCCGCAGCTTCCGCTACGGCTACCTTGTTACGACTTCACCCCC